>ENA-UONY01000045-UONY01000045.1-human-gut-metagenome-genome-assembly--contig:-CS9-NODE-45-length-169977-cov-7.756294_pt1 | contig 169977 bp, 182 predicted proteins | sample MGYA00242465_ERZ724012 | MGnify/ENA metagenome assembly ERZ724012 | reverse complement strand
GTCGGATTATTTAAGCTATCACGTTAAAAAATAAAGGTGGGAATGGTCAGCGACCATCCCCTTGGAATGCGTTTAAGTCTTCGCATCGACGATACATGCATAGCATCCGTCCCTCTTGTTCTTAGGGACGATTGTGTCGAAGTATGCACGGAAGAGGATCCTTGTACCGTCAGCGGTCTGATTCTCGGATGCAGGAACGATCTTCGTTGCCTGATATGCCTTGACGACCATCGCCGCATCGGGAGCGACGATAAGGAAGGCTATCTTCAGTCCGCCTGATGCGGCGGGTTTGAATCCTCCAGCCGTCTGGCCGTCCGTGAATCCGTCATTGGTCGTGAACTTCGTGTACATCCTTGATTCGGGCATCCAAACGATGGACTGTCCGCTGATGGTGGGTGTCCTTGTGTCGACACCTGCGAGCTGCGAGACGCTCTTGACCTTCTGAACTTCGGTGGATCCTTCGATGATGCTCCTGTATGCACCGTTCACGAAGATGGTGTAGCCGTCCTCGATCCCTGTGTTGTCACGGAGCTTATTCAACGCATCCACGATCTTGCTGATGAATGTCGCTACGACGGGTGTATAGCCGTACTCGATGTTGTGTCCTACCCCGGATGTAACGGTTCCCTGATTGCCGATGATCCTCTGTGCGATCGCCGCCATTGCGAGGGCATCGATCTCTGGAACGACCTTCTGCCTGACGAACTCCGTGATTACACGTCCAGCCTCGAGCTGTCCTGCCTCCTGCATGATGTCGACACTGTCGAGGTCGAATGATCTCGCCCTGTCGTTCGCGAGGGTGTAATCCTCCCATCCGAGGGAGACGGCACCTGAAGGGTAACCCTTCTGCTTGTCATAGTTTCCGAGGCCGTCCATCGTCAATGACGAGAGCTGGCCTGTCTTAGCCTGCTGGAATCCCCTTACGAGTGCGGGATTCGGTGTGAGCATCGATGTCTTGGATTCGGCCATATAGACCTCGTCGGACATCTCGCTGATTGCCAATTTGATGGCGTCAAGAGTATTAGCTACGCCTTGAGGCCATGTCTTTGAGCCTGTTGCCATGAGTTGTGATTCTCCTTATTGTTTCTTGATCCCTGCCGCCTGCATGAATTTGGCACGGATCTTGTCAAGCTCTGACCCCCCATCTCCCCCTTGCGGAGCAGGAGGCGAGCCCTTAGCTGCCGACTGATTGACCATCGCCTTGGCCATGGCTTCTACGTCGTTCTTGAGTGCAAGGACATTGGCTTTCGTCTCCTCGAGCGTGGCTCCAACCACCCTCTCGGCTAACGCCGGATTGAGCCCCGATGCCGTGAGTTCTGATCTCGCCTCTGTCGTGCGCAGTTGTCTCTCGATTTCCGCGTACTTCTGATTGGCCTCGCGTATCTGCGCGTCATATTGTGCCTTGAGCTTCTCCTCTCCCTCAAGCTTACTGATCCTCTCGGCTTCCTTGCGTTTCGCTTCCTCTGTATCGCGCTCTTTCTGGAATTGAATCTCTTGCCTCTTCAGGCGCTCGGAGACGATCCTATCAATAGCTGCTTGCTGTTCCTTGGTAAAGGAGACCTCTTTCTGCGTTCCTGCGTCGGGTGCGCCCTCTCCGCCGTTGCCGGTATCTGCGGGTGCGCCCTGATTGCCTGTGTTCCCTTCGTCTGCCATGTTAACCCTCTGTAAAGGTAGTAAAGGTATCTGCTTAACTAATTAATAGGTGTCGCTTAAACGAGGTATTTCTCGGACCATTCCTTGTAGGTCATCGAGGCAGGGACGAAGTCATTCTTCCCTGTCGTTGGATCCCGATACTTCCTCTTCTGCTCCCTGATGACGGCATCGCTGACCACGGCCACGATGTGACATCTGCAGTTCTCATGCAACGGAGGGAAGTTCTCCCCCTGCTGGCGTTCACTCATGTTGTAGACCTTGCCATCATGCTTGCCACAGCGTGGGCATGTCCTCTCGTCCAATGTAGCGTAATAGCGATAGCGATCATACCCCGCCTTCTCCAAGTGATAGGCTTCGGCGGCGTTCGATGACATGGTTATCTCCGTGCGAACGAACCGCTTAGCCTTCCACAGCTCCATGTCGGTGGCCTGTGCTACTCTTGCCGAGATGTTGCGCACGTCATCGCCTGCCATCAGTCCGCCGAGGATATGCTCCTTGACGGCATCCCCGTAGCCGTTGGCGAATATCTCACTGTATGCCGGACTGTAATTCCTCTTGAGGATCCCTGCCAATTGTACCTTATTCGGTTGCTCGAAGGAGAACCCGACGTGTGTCGCCCTCTGCATCGTGTAGGCCGATCTGGTCACGGTGGTCATGATGACCATGTTAAGGTGCTTGGTCATCGTGCTATCTACCTGTGCTCCGAGCTTCCTCGCCTCGGTGTAAATTATGTCGTTGATGATCCTGCGATTGGTCAGTCTGCCCCTCGTGGCCTTTGCGTCATACCATGCGAGGAGCTTCTTCCTCATGCTCTCGTCCTTTATCTGGAGTATCTGCTGAAGGAGTAGATTGCGTGCATCACTGCTCGCCGTTTGATTCAAAAAATGGATAGCCTCGAGGCGGGTGTCGAACCCTCCCTTGAGGCCGTATATGTCGAGGATGTTCTCTACCTGATCGCTGATGACCCTCTGCGACCGTTTGAGTGCCCTCATTATCTCCTTGACCATCATCGGGAGGTGCTGATGCGTCTCCTTCGTGATGTCCTCGGCGTGCTGTGTGGTGATGCGGTCGATACTGTTCATTCTTCCTCATCCTTGGTCATGGATGCGAACTCGTCGGCGTATAGTGCACGCTCATGGTCGAGGGTGGCCTTATTCTGCTCCGCTAAACGCTCCTTCTCGATCTGGATGTTCTCGACCAGCGAGCAGTTCTCCATGAGGGTCTCGTCGCTGACGATCCCTGCCGCCTTGTAGGTCGCGAGGGATTGCGCCTCGTAGTTCATATCCGTAGGGATCGAGAAACGGAATATACAGCGCATGGTCGTGAAGTCTATCGATGATGTGTAGTCCAGCGATGCCGTCGCATTGTGGAGAGCTGCGTCGTAGAGCTTGAACAGGCGGGTCTGTCCTTTCTGGAAGTTGCGGGCCTTGTTGCCTGCGAGGATGTCCGTTCCGAACAATTTGAATTGCATCGCAACACCGCTGGCGTTCTGACTGAACTGCTCGTCGGAGAGGTTGGGAACCCTTGCGAACTTGTGCATATCGCTGACGAGGGCATCGGCGAGTACCTGAACATCCGCCTCGTTCAGCGTCTTGGTCAGCCACTGTGCGGTCATGTTGCCGTCCGCCATCTGGAGCACGCGCTGTTTCTTCAGCTTGTCCTTACCCTCGTTTATCTCCTCGGCATCCACTCCGAGAGCGAATCCCGACAACAGGAGCATGGCATCGGCGAAGGCATCCTTGTCATCCTGCCTATCGCTCATGATCTGATTGTATGCGTCCTGCAGGGAGATTATGCCCTCGATGTCCGAGAGGTATTGGACGTCGTTCTTGTACTCGATGAGAGGGACGCGTCCGAAACGATGGATCCTCGGCTCTCCTGTCCTCTGCCACGTCTCGTCCAATCCTTTGTATTCCCATCTCTGCACATCATGGCGCGTGTATAGGTCCATCATGTAGGTCATCGTGCCGTTATCGTTCGTCGTCGGGTAGACGATCGCTCCGAATACGCTGTCGGGTTCCGTTGTGCCTGTGTAGGCCACGAACGCCTCCCTTGGTGTGAAGACTGTCGATTTGGGAGTTAGGTCCTCGTCATCGGCATGATAGACCAAGCGGAACGCCCTTCCGTAGATGGACATGGTCTTGATGATCTCCGCATCCACCTGTGAGCTGTCCTGCCTGTTGAGGAGGTCCACTATCATAGAAGCGTTCCCGTCCGTCTCGTCGCAGGCGTACGTGATGGGATTCCCCGTCATGTAGCCCGTGATGGTGTCTGCGATGTACTTGCACATGTTTCCGCAAATCCTCGCCCCGTCCTGCTTGTTCTGGATGGCCTGATTTCCGATGTAGTAATTCTCCAGCGTGATGTATCTTTGCTGGTATTTCTGCCACGTCTCGAAGGCCTTCTTGATGCCTTTCTCGGTAGGCTCCCCGTTCTCGTCCGTCTCCACTCTTATCATTGGTGCTGTTATCATATAATCCGCTCCATTCTTAGCCTTGGGAATATGTGTGTATAGCCGAAGTACCTCAAGGCATCCATGGCGTCATCGTTCTCCTTGATGGGCCTTTCCTCCCCTGCTGGTGCTTTCGGATCATACGCGTACGACGCGAACTCCCTACGTGCCGCCGCACATGAATCTGATAGAATCAATCTGCCGTTGTAGAGCAGATAGCGTAAGAACTCGATTCCCGACTTGACCGCGTTCTTGGCGTTGAAGTCCCTGACATCGCTCGATGCTCCGCCCATCGGCTTGTAGCCGTGGCGGATGAACTCGTTACGAAGGACCTTCGCCGATGGATCTATTGCGACGTACACCTTGTGAGGGTCTATGCCTAGATCGTCGCATGCCCCCTCATACAAGTCTATCATGTCGCTCGTGGTCTTGTCCTTCCTCGCGTCATAGACCTCATGGACTATGCGCCAGTTCTGATAGTCGTACTTGGTCCCTTTCTTCAGCGGTCCGCCGAAATACATAGCGAACGGGTGGTCCGTTCCAAAATCGATGCTGCAGTAATGGATGTGCACGTCTGCAGGGTCCACGTTCTGGAAGACGGGCCTCGTCGCAACTCCGGGATAGATCAGTCCCTCGGCCCTTACCCTCTTGCCGAGGATGTACCTGTCGTACTCATAACCGCTGAAAGTCGCTCCTATGCGCTTGATGTCGATGTCCGAATAGATGGGATTATCGGCCAGCGTGAAATGATAGTAATTGTACCCGCCGACCTCTAATCTCTCCTCCTTCGTCGCCTTCAGCCATCTGTCGATGTGCTTCTCATAGATGGGAGCCTGCGGATTGTCGGGATTCATCGTCCAGATGTTGAAACGGTCCTTATAAGTCAGCGACCTCGTGAGGGCCATGTCGATGAAGGTCATGTGATGCTTGTCTATCTCGTCGGCATACCATCCGCCGACGGTCAACCCGCGCAGATTGTCCTCGCTGTCGATGTTCCCTCCGCCGAAGACATAGACGGTCTTCCATCCCGTGCTTGTCGGGATCATCAACGTGTTGTCCTTGTTCTTGTACTCCGAACCCGGGAGGATGGCGAGTATCCCCATGTCCCCGTCGACGACATTCTTCTTGAATGAGCCGATTGTGTTCCCGCTGGCCATGAAGTAGTTGGCCGATGACATCTCTATGCATGACAGGAAAAGCATAGAGCTGGCCAGCGTCTTCCCTGAACGAACGCTGCCTTCGAATACGTTCAGCCATTTGGGCTGACGGAGGGAACGCTCCGCGTGAGGTCCGAATGGTCTAATGACCGCCTCACGACGGCGGGCTGTCCTGATGGCCATCTTCCTCCTCGTCCTCGTCATCCTGCTTGCGTGCATTGATTCCTTGGACGTAGATCGCCAATGCGCTGTTCGTTCCATCGGGCTGTACGTCCGATGGTTTCTCGCCTATCTGGTCGCGTATGAGCTCGTACGCCTTCACGTTGCCTTTCATGGCCTCGTTCACCATGCGGATATTGATCCTGTCATTGACGGTCAGATTCGCTTTCGCTAAACGCTCTTTGCTAAGGCTCTTGAGCTTGGATAGGTCGGTCGGTTTGCCGTCATTCATGGTCAGCGAGAGGATGATCTCGAGGGTGTCTTTCCACTCTCTCCTTGCTTTACGGGATTCTGCGGAGGCTAATCCTCCCTTGCGACCTATTTCCCGTGCTTCTTCAGATGTCGGAGTACGTAGATTATGGACGTTACCTCTTGGCATGATTATGCTCCCATTCTCTCACGATGCATCCCTCTTGAGCGTTGCTTTCCTCCCCGTGAACTCTTCCCAGCGGTCGACGATGACATCGGCGTATCTAGGATCCAATTCCATCATCAGACACTTGCGTCCAAGCTGTTCGCATGCGATCATCGTGCTACCGCTCCCTCCGAACATGTCGAGTACCCTCTCTCCTTTCTTGCTGGAGTTGATGATCAATCTTGCTATGAGCTTGATCGGTTTCATAGTCGGGTGTTCCCCGTTCCTGACGGGTTTCTTTTCTTTGATGACCGATACAGGGATGTCGCTCTCCAGGATCTTCTTCAGAAGTTGCCTCATATCATCGGCCTTCATGTTGTCGATGTCTATCGGATCCTGTTCGAGGACGGTCGGGAGATTCCTTTCGTTCGTGAAGTAGTGCGGAGCTCCGCCCTTCCATCCATACAGACATGGTTCATGTTTCCATTGATAGTCTTGTCTTCCAAGGACGAAGTGTTCTTTTGACCATATCAGCGTCTGTCTTACGGGCCACTTGACATTCTCACATGCTTTCTCGAATTGGATGTTCGTGCTTGATGCATGCCATATGTAGAATGGTGCACCGTCCTTCATCACGGAATCCGCAGCGTCGAAGGCCGAAGTGAGGAACTCCACGAATGAATCGTCACTCATCGAATCGTTATCGATTGTAAGAGCATCCTCGGTCTTTCCTTCGTATGCTACGTTGTAAGGTGGATCAGTCATCAGCATGTCTATCAGATGCCCCCCCCTGCTTGTAACAATTTAGCGAGGTCCTCTTTCGATGTCGCATCCCCTACTACGAGGACGTGGTCTCCGAGGATGTATACATCTCCGACCTTGCTCATCGGGTCTTCGGGAACCTCTACCTCATAATCGTCCTCTTCTACCTCCAGCGACATCTTCCTATTGATGCCGAAGAACTCCGCGTCTATTCCGGGAAGGTCTATGAGCTCCTCTTGCAATAGATCATCATCCCATTCAGCTAACCCTCCTGTCTGATTGTCTATGATGCGGAGCTCTCTCTGTTTCTCTTCGCTTAGATCCGATACGTCGATTACCTTGATGTGGTCCTCGGTGGTGTCCTTGAGCATTCCCTTTCCGAGCTTGCCCTCCTTCTGCAATTGCAACAATGCGAGCCTTCTCGTGTGGCCCATAACTATCACATTGTCTGTTCCGACCGTGATGTATGCGACATATCCATAGTCTTCCATGGATCTCGCTGTCGGCCCCACTGCCTTGGCGTTCTTCCTCGGATTCTTTTCATAAGGCACAAGGTCGCTCAATTTGACGTATTTCTCCTTCATCTTCTCCTATCTCCATCCACGCAGTGTGGCCTTTTGCCAACGTGCGATTTGTCGATTGTCCGTTTCAGAAGGCCATCATCTGCCAAAGGGAGGTATCATTGGACCTTGGCAGATTGTTATTAACAATCATAACGTTATTATTTTTATATTGTGTTAAAAAGTGATTAAAAAGTTTGTTCAATACATGCCTTTGAGCATTGATTTTATCCTATTCCCGATGTCGTCGATTACGTCATCCCTCTCCGTTTGCTTGGATATATCCCGATACACTGTCTGCATGTATGCAGCGGTCACAATCACTCTTCATCATCCTTCTTCACCACCCTTATGTCGAGGAATCCTAACGGATCGTCCTCAACGGTCAGCCTTCCTGTTGTATAGCTTTTCACTCCCTCTTTCTCCTTCTCGTCCAGCATCCAGCTGAACACATGCTTTATCAGTGCCGAGAATCCTCCATTGATCATGGCCAATGCTATCATCTGGTCGCATACTTCTTTATCATGCACGCTCCTCATCCACTGCAAGCAGTGGATTGTTAGGTCGTACTTCTCCATCGTCGTATATCTGGATTCGATGAAGACGGCTAATGTGGAGTAGTTCCCAAAGCTCCACTTGTCAATACTGTGGATTATGTGCGCACTCATTCTTCCGCCTCCGATAGAATCTTGAGAGGGCTCGACAACCCATGATTGGTGCAGAACTCCCTTATCATGATCCTCATTATGTGGTCAAAATCGCGCGTGTAACAGAGATAGCAGATATCGAGCATTGCGAAGTAAACCTCTTTTGACACGGGTATGTCGCATTTCATTCCTTTCCCTCCCCGTTCAATATCTCGGTCACATGATCCTCCCCGAGGACGGCCGCAAATCCTTTCTTGGTCATCGAGGCGAAAATCTCGCTATCGCTGTTCGTGAGGCTGAACTTCGAGCGTAACTCCTCGGCCAGCCTCTCGAATCTGTCGCCGTATCCGACGATGACGGTCATTCATCCACCTCCGTTATCTCGACATCATCAGGCACCTCGATTGTAAGTGTCGCCGATATCGGCCACCTCTCGTCATAATTGACTGATACGGACGTCAGCCAATCGGGTATCGGACTCCAATCGTCCAACTGTCTTATCGACATACTCCACGTCCCGTCGTAATGGAATGCGACGAAGAATCCCTCATCCCCTTTGCTTATCTTGACGACAGACATGTTGAAGTAGTCTGATATGTCCATCAGCTCCTTTCCATTGACATAGACCAGACGGATGTCGTCTGAATCTCCAATGAATGATACTTTCATTCGTCCGCCTCCTTGAGGTATTGCCTCACGGCTCTGATGACGACCGTGGATTTGCGCACATTGTCCTTGTGTGCCCTCTCCTTTACCTCCTCCAGCAACTCGGCTGGAATCGTGATCGTCAATGCCACTTTACTCATTCCTTTCCCTCCTGCGCAATAGTGAGAATACACGCTTGCCTCCATTGTAACCGCACACGTGGACCACTCCCTCGTCGATCAGGGTCTGGATGTGCCTGCCGTAGGAGTAGGTCGGGTTCTTGCAACCTATCGCATCGATGATGTCGCGCGTGGTCCCCATGTGGATGCGCTCCAACGCCTGTATGATCTGGCGTTGCTTCTCCGTCCTGAACATGTCCGCTATCTCCATCAGAACACACTCCCTGTCATCTTGCATTCCCATTGAGGGTAGCTGCATGCCTTCGGGCATCCTATCGGCTCCTCGCTGATGCGATTCTCCTCCGTTCCGTCGTAGATTGTCATGAACGCACAGGGTCCGCGCGGACACTTCTCGCAGATATATTCGGCCTTCTTGATGGCCATCAATACCACCCCAATTTGCCGAACTCATCCTCGTAGTCGTTCCTCGTGTAATTGCCTGCGAGGGCCTCCGATGCCCTCTCCCCTATCGAGGACCCGTTCATGCACATCCTCGTGACGTAGGCCTCGATGGCCTCCTCTATGATGTCATCGACCGATGTGTCGTCATTGATCGCTATCACGTTCAATGCGACCCATTCGCGCTCTGACAGCATGATAGTCGGGCTCATGGTCTCCCTCCCGTCTTCGTAGAGGTCAGCTCCTCGGATGTCCTGATGACCTCGTCCCTGAATTTGCGCTGGTCGTCATCGAGGATGTCGTCATCGAGATCCTTGACGAACGCCAGCATCCTTCCGTAGCTGATGCGTCTCATTGCATCCTGTTCTATCATCATCTCCATTCCTCCGTTATCCTTGTGTAAGTGGTTTTGATGCGTTCTATCTCTCCCATGATGTCCGCATCGATGTCGGGCATCTGCTCCAAGTAGAGGATCAGATCATACATCCTCTCGAGGAGGGTGGCTGCGACCATGCTCTCTGGGAGGAAGTCCTCGTCCTCGTTCATCGGCCAATACCGGTCACGGATCATGCGAGCCGCCTCGGGCACGTCCTTACATCTGGTCATCCTTATCTCGGTGGCGTCTGGGTGGATAAGGCGTGCCTTTGACAGCACGTCGGCCGTGTCCGTTCCGACGATGAAGTGGGATTTCCCGTCACAATAGACCGCGAAGACAGAGCTCATCATTGGTATGACCTCCAGAGGTACCATACGAAGACACGGCGTTTCTTCATGCCGAGGATATTCTTGCATTCGCCCTCGCATTTCATCACAACTTTGTTGTGATGGTTCTGCGATGGCCCGTATTGGATGTGTCCGCAGTGGGAACAACGGTATAATACGGTCATTCCGTCGACCTCCATTCATTCCTCGCAGGCATCCCCCTCATACCTCCACACTGTGCGATTCTTCGCTATGTCGACCTTCCTCACGTCCGCATGGTTGGCGAGGAACTTCGACAGCTCGTTCGATGAGCCGAGGTCGTAAGGATGGTACGTCTCGACTATCCAATCCTTGAAGTCACGGGTCGTGAAGTCGAACGGTAGCGACACTCCCTTCAGATACTCATCCAGCCATCCCTGACGGCGTGAGCATTTCTCCCTCATCTCTCTGTCCTCCTTTATCTCCCTCAACCGTGCATTGATGGCGCGACGGACGAATTGCGAGACCGTGAGATCCCCACGGTTCTCCTCGATGATCCTGACGGTGTCCGCGTCCGCACGGAAGGCTATCACGCACAGCCCTCCTGCATGCGGATCCTGTCCTCTAACTCCTTGATCCTATTCTCTCTGGTGGCCTTGTAGTGGTCCCTCTGCGTGTTGTAGAAGGTCTCGGCATCGTATGGGCCGTAAATCGTAAGGTCCTCGATGTTGCTCAATGTCCCGATGTTCTTAGCCGCTCTCTGCATCGCGCGGTCCTTCGTGTACTCGACGATTACGCAGTTATTGATGACCTTGAACGGCTGGCCCTGAACAGGGTTCTGCGTGGTCTTGAACCGTGCGATGGCATAATACAACGGCTGACGTTCTCCGTTGATGTAGATGGCCACCGTGCGGTGTCCTATCTCGATTATGACGTGTCCTTCCTCCATCCCTTTGCTCACGAGGGATGCCCTGTCCAAGGCCTCGGAGAACTTACCAGCGACCCTCGTGTGATAGTGCTTGAACTCCACGCCGTCCTTCGCAGGGATCATCTTGCTGATGTGCCATGTCGCCTCGTGGTCTGGCCCGTAGTCGTCGGTGGCGAATGCCTCGAAGTCCATCTTGGCCACCTCCTTGGACAATCTCCACTTTACGCGGAGCTCCTTGTCCACTCCGGTGGAGAGGCCGTAGGGTTGTCCGCAGTGCTTGCAACGACCTACGACATGCCCACGCTCCCCCTCGAATCCGTAGACACGGCCTCCGCACACTCCGCATGTCCATGAGGTCATTTGCTCTCCTCCTCGAAGTATTCGTCCGTGACCTCCCTCCTCTTGGCCTCCTCGACGATGATGTGATCGAGGATTATCTCAAGGTCCGTAGTAGTGTGCGGTTTGAGACCGACCATGTGGTCAGCGATCCTGTTTAGGTATCTTTCGATGTGGTCGTCTAATGTGATGTCCAGCATTCACTCCACCTCCAGATCCTTAACCTCGATTGTGACCTGCGAGTACTCGGCCCTGACCGTGAGCTCACGGCTCAACCTCTCGGTCAGGATCGTGCATTCGGTCGCGTCCACGCTCGTGCGGAATGACAGCTCGCCGTCCTTGAGCATGGGATGATAGAACGGAAACTCGTTCCTCCACTCGTGCCATGCCAAGCCGAGGTCATAGTCCGGAGAGACGATGGCACGGACAACGAGGTTCTTGGTCTTCATTGGCCCACCTTCCCGAAGAACTTGTCCTTGGCGATATTCTCGGCCGTTGCAGGGACCTTTTTGTGTGGAAGCTCTCCTTGGTTGAAGTCGTTGTCCTGCTCTCTTGCATCGTCATACTTGCTGTCATCCTTGCTGGATTCGGAGAATCCGAAGATGATCTTGATCAGGTTCTTGTACGCCATCGTGTAGACTTTGTTCACGACCTTGTCGCTGTCGGCCATGTCCTGCGCCTCCGCGCGGATCGTGACCGTGAATGAATCCTCTGGTCCAGCGATGCAGAAGTCGATGTCCGCACACTCGAAGTACCATTCTTTCTCGCCATAATTCGTCTTGCGCGTGTACTTATGCGTCCTCTCCCCTACTACGGAGTAATTGAGAGGGATGATGGAGATTCCTTCCTCGCTCGTGCATTGCTCGATTAACGGCTTTGCCGATTCCACGGGGAGGTAAGCGAAACGGAGGCCCTCGGACATGACCTTCTTGAAGTTGCCCTTGGATTGGAAGCTCGCGCGAGCCCTCGCCAAACGCGAGTACACGTTATCTGCTGGCTCGGTCATTCCGACCCCTCCGCATATATAATACTATCAGACACTTTTTTTTTGTTTTTTTCTTTTTCTTTTTCGGCATAAAGAGAAGCCGAGAAAGGGATCCTCTTCCATTTGAAGACCGAGTTCTTGACGGCCGTGAGATCTATCACTGCCGTGTCCGTTTTCTTGGAGTAATTGCAGATCACTCCTGAACCCATCAATGCGAGCCATTTGCCTTTGACAGTCGGGATACATCCGATGAACCCGTCTGCGAGCATGTACTTCGTAAAATCTTGCCTTCTGATGATCGATGCTCTAAGGAGATCGCTCTCAATCGGCGTGTCTCCTACGCTATCGATCAGTCTCCAATCGATGTGCATTCCGACATAATGCCTATCGATTAGTCTCTCGATTACATCCGTAATTTCGATTTTCATTCAAATTCCTCTTTCGAGGGTTTGAACTTCGTTTTTTCAGAATTTGACTAAAAATAATAATAGTAAAAAATTACTATATTTTTCTAACAAACCAGAAATGAACAGAATTCTAACGTAATTCAGTCGATTTATCCTATTTTCATTCATCAAATTATGCATTACATCATTAGTATGATAGATGATAACTTCCTTATAGAAGAGCAATCATTCTATGAATAATGAGTAGGGATGACCTCATAAACACAACAAGAGCCATACTGGCTAAGGGAGGATTCGATATCTCTCCGTTGATGTCATTGCGTAGCGTATGCTTTGATGTCGTCGGAAGAAGGGATGACACTCTGCTCATAATCAAAGTGCTCAGTAACATCGACGCATTCTCAAGGGAGAATGCCGAGGAGATCAAGGTCCTTGCCGATGTTCTGCACGCATCCCCCCTGGTCATTGGAGAGAGATCCAGTTCAGGACCTCTGGAACCCGGAATAGTCTATTCCAGATTCAATATACAGATAATTTCGAATGATACCTTAGCGGATCATGTACTTGAGAATGCTCCGCCTTTCATCTTCGCCGCACCTGGCGGATTGTACGTAAGACTCAACAACGAACTCCTCAGGACCGTGAGGGAGAAGGAAGGTATCAGTTTAGGTACATTGGCCGATGTGGCAGGTGTATCGAGACGCACCATACAGATGTATGAATCAGGTATGGGTGCCATGATAGATGCCGCACTCAGACTTGAGGAATATCTCGACAGGCCGATCATAGAGACTGTCGATCCATTCGAATACAAACCAGACGTATCCCCAAGGACATATGAATTGAAAGGGAACGTCAAGAGCGGTTCGATGATATTGGACCACCTCATCGATATAGGATTCGCGGTCACACCGGTCACAAGGAGTCCTTTCGATGCGTTATCACGCAACAAGGATGTGGTGATCCTGACAGGAATGGACAATCAGGATGAGAGGCTCATACAGAAAGCGATGATCGCATCGGACATCTCAAGGATATCCGAAAGACATTCTGTCATAATCGTCGAGAAGAAGCACGGTAGAGATAATGTAGAATCGACTGCTATCGTCTCCAAGGAAGAATTGAAGAAGATGGATGACAAGAACGAATTGACGGATGTCATCCTCTCCAGGGGAGGGAAACAGTGAAATCATTCAAGATCGGGGATTGCGAATTCGATCTCATACCGATCATCAAAGGTTTGGTATCCGAGAAGGATAAGGTCATACAGGCTTTGGATTCGAAGACATATGATGCTACAGCGGTAGCATTGGGTGCAGAGGACATAACAGCGATATCCAAGAGGGACGAGATAGAGGGTGAATTCGAATCCAGCGATCTTGATACGGTATATAGCGGATTATTGACGCAATTCGGAAACATCGACATGCCCGATCCTGCATTCACGACGTTGATCGATATCTGTAAAGATAGGGATATACCCGTGATACCCTTGGATATGACCGATGAGGAGTACACGCAGCTATACTGCGAGACCGTATCCACAGTGGAATTCCTCAGAGAGAAACGTCTGATCAAGAAAGCCCTCAAGAATAAATTCGACACCTCGTCACCAGAGAGTTTCGTCACTGAATGGGATGCTCTTGTGAATCATCTGAGCGGTTATGCGAAGATGAGCAAGTACAGAGAGGAATATATGGCAGGGCAGATCAAGGATATCGCCAATTACAGGAAGAATGTGCTATTGCTCATAGAGTATGAACGTGTGAACGGTGTGATGGAATCGGTCGAATGATATGACATGTGATAGGTGCTCTGAGAACAAAGCCAAAGGCTATGCATTCTGCCCTCAATGCGGAGAGGATCTGATAAGATTCGAATGCACATCATGCGAAACACATCGCGAGATGGGAGACAGGTTCTGTTCCGAATGCGGGAGGGAGATCAATCCTCTGCCGAAGAAGAGCACATTTTCAAAGATCACAGACGTCTGCGGTGCGATCATAACATCAATCCTAGTATGTTACATCATAATCGAATCGATGACGGCCATATGGGGAGTACCGATCGTCTGGGATCACCTTCCGTCATATACGCACAGCATTTTCATCGTCATCCCAAGGATCGTATCATTGTTCGAGTTCAGCGGACCCGCCGTACAGGTATATTATCTGTTGATCCTAGCGGGGGTTCTAGCTTCTGTATGCTATCTCATCAAGAAATCGTATGGGCCTCTGAAGGAGGAAGGCATCGAAGGTCTGAAGAAGACCCCGATGTACGAGACATTCGCACTGTTCGCGGCATTGATGTTCGTGGAATTCACATACATATTGGTATTACCGCTCTTCGGTGTGAAAACGACCAACCCGTTCGAGGATGAAGAGGTATGGGAGATGATGTTCACATTGCTCAATGCCTCGATCTACGAGGAGTTCGTCTGCAGGATATTGTACATAGGTGTACCGATGGCGATCATTGCTTTGATATCCAGAAAAGAGGGTACGAAGTGGTATAGATGTCTCTTCGGAGGATTCGGTGTCAACAAGGTCGCATTGATCTTCATCCTGTTCTCATCGGCCCTATTCGCATTCGGGCATCTTGGATGGGGATGGTGGAAGATATTCCCGACATTCCTCTTCGGATTGATAAGCGGATACATCTTCTGTAAATATGGAGTATATGCGACGATATGCATGCACTTCCTTACGGACTACATGAGTGCATCAGAGTGGTTGGGCGGTGAACCCATCTCGATGATGACGGCTCTCGCAGTGGTGTTAGGATCATGCATCCTCGGAATACCCCTTGCCATATCATACACTAAAAGGGCATTCCTTTGGGTCAAGGATGAGTTCTTCTCACCCAAGCAGTTCTGAGAGGATGTTCCTCGATTCCACACCTGATTGGTATGATCTGGATTCGATGATGAGATTCCCTTTGTAATTTCCGAGGTCCTTCAGTACCTTCTTGAAATCTATGTTACCCTCACCAAGCGTGAGGTGTTCATCCATCTTACCATTGTTATCGTGTATGTGTACGTTGATGAATCTGTCCTTGAACTGTGAGATGAACTCATCGATCTGTCCCATGGTGTTAGCATGCCCTATGTCGAAGCACATCCTCAGATTCGTACCGTCAAGAAGATCCTTCATGTCCTCTGCGGTCTGACCGAGCATGAATGGGAATGATGGCATGTTCTCTATCGCCACGGCCACGCCATACTCATCCGAGAGTCTGTCCAATGCACCGAGGGATTTCTTCGCTTTCATCACAGCTTTTTCCTCCATATACGGAACGGCCATGCATGTCAATCCAGGGTGTACGGTCACAAGTCCGATGTCAAGATTAGCTGCGGATTCCAATGTCGCAAGCATCTCGATCACGGAATCCTCCCTGATCCTCTCATTCAAAGATGCGAGATTGATGTCACTGATAGGTGCGTGTATGGAATATGATAGCTCATACGCATCCTTCATCGTCTTGAACAGGCCTTCGATACCTCTGAGGTGATGTTCCGCCTCCGCGAATATCTCCCAATGCTTGAATTCCTTTGCGACCTCTGGAAGAACCTCCTTGAAATCGTATGCGCTGAATTCCGTACAAGATATGCCTATCAAATCAAAACCTCCTCTCCGTCCACCGTCTCAGGTGCGACATTCTCGATGACTGCATCCAATTCATCATCCTCTACGACGACCCTCATGGTCCCAAGGATGGTCTTCTCCTCACAGAACGATATCTTCCCTACGAACGCTACCTGTTTATTGAGGAAGAATCTGGTGACATTCCCTCTTTTTCCTCTTAGCAATACGCTACGGGTGGTGTCCAATATCTTCTGTTTGCGGATCTGTTTGCTGAAATGATCGAGATTATCCGTATTTCCCTTGAGTCCTTTCTCATCCTCGACTATCTCGGCACCGGGGAATATCCTCTCGATGGCCATTCTGACCTTCTCTGGATCCTCGCTGGGGTAAATCGGACATGTAATCTCAACCTTCATCATCACTCATCCGTAATCTGTGGCAGGGTAATAAACATTGGTCTTAGAGGTGTGATTTCTTCTATGATATAATCGAAATAATTATTATATCAAACTGATATAATCGCATATGATCGATCTGAAGGTGGTAGACGGTAAGGTGTCAAACCCTGAATCAGAATATTTGGAATTCAAATCATGTAAAAATCGTCTTTCCAAGGATTTCTGGCCAACCTACTCCGCATTCGCCAACACATTCGGAGGAACGGTCATAATCGGCGTCGATGATGAAACGCGCGAACCATTGGGAATCGATAATCCAGACAAGATCATCAAAGAGTTGTGGGACCTTCTCAACGATAGCAGGAAGGTCAATGTGAATCTGTTGTCCCCAAAGGATATTCGCACCATAGATGTCGAAGGAAAAGCACTGATTCAGGTGGATATCCCTCGTGCTGAGCGTAGGAAACGTCCGGTCTTCATCAACGGTTCTATGGAGAATGGGACCTATAAGAGAAATGGCGAGGGAGATTATCATTGCACAGTGAATGAGCTCAAACAGATGCTGAGGGACTCATCAGACTCATCTCAGGATTCAGAGGTCGTTACGGGAATAACGATTGAGGATCTCGATATGCAATCCTTGGCTTCATTCAGAGAAAGGATGTCCAATAGGAATCCGTCCCATCCGTGGAACGATCGGGATGATGAGGAATTCCTTAGACTGATAGGCGCAGGCTCTAGGGTTGAAGGTGTGATGCATCCCACGGTGGCCGGGCTATTGATGTTCGGATTTGATTATAGCATCATGGCAGAGTTGCCCAATTATCATCTCGATTACCTTGAGTTTGCGGATGGCACAAATGATTGGACGCATCGTATAACCACAGGCACTGGCGAATTCACAGGGAACGTATACACATTCCTGACCAAGGTCTCGAATCGGATATCGATGCTGAATGATAGAGGGAAAAATCTGGATGGGATGTCTCGCATTGACGACACAGCATTGATCAGAGCTCAGAGAGAACTGCTAGTCAATGCACTGGTCCATGCTGATTATGCAGGTTTCAGAGGGATCAGGGTAGAGTGGAGGCAGGATACATTCATGGTGAGAAATCCAGGCAATCTGAGGATCCCTATCGCCAAGATGTTCGAAGGAGGGGTCAGTGATCCGAGAAATCCGCATCTTGCGATCATGATCGGACTTGTAGGGTTGGCGGAACGTGCTGGCAGCGGTGTCAGTGATGTGGTGTCCTATTGTCGTAAGCATGGGATAAGGGACCCGTCGTATGTGGAAACGGTGGATCCAGAGACAGTCACGGTCACACTGAAATTATCTGCAGTGTCAAAGTCTGAAGAGTTGAAGGATATGATTACGGAGATGGTGAGTAAGGATCCGACTATATCCATGGACTCTATGGTAAGACGCACGGGAGTCGAGAGGAACAGAATCGTCCGTTTGATCAATTCAATGAAGGCGGAAGGGATCATCAGGCGCGTTGGCGGTACCCGTGGACATTGGGAGATCGGATGAGGGCCCTGTAAATTGTTTCGACTTCGACAAATCCTCACTCTCAGAATAATCTCTCATTGGAAGTCGTTTGTCGCTATTGGCCGATTTTTGGAATAGTGTTTAATCTGAGGAACTCGAATAGATCAGCATACATCGAATCACAACCCTTTCCAGAATATAGGATCTCGGGAGGGTATACGATATTCAATCGATTCCAGGAGTTGGAATGGTAATGGCGGAAGAAGAGATACGTTGTCCGAATTGCGGTGAACTGATAATCATAGACGAATCACGTTTCGATCCCATCATCAAACAGATAAGGGACAAACAGTTCGAGAAAGAGATCAAATCGATGCAGGAGAAGCTCGATCTTGAGGTAAATCTCGCTCGTAAGGATTTCGAGTCCAAACTCGAAGAGGCTCTTAAAGAAAAGGACAGGATCATCAGTGAATTAGAGGCTCAGAAGAGAGCGACCGATCTGGAATATGAGAAGGATAAACAATTGGCTTTGAACGAGCTCAAGACCCAAAAGGATACTGAGATCATAAGATTGAATGAGACCATAAACAGTTACGAGACAGCGAAGGAGCTTGCTGTCACAAAAGCTGTCTCTGAGAAGGATCAACAGATATCCGAAATGATCATGGAGATGAACAGGAACAAGGACAGATATGAGGCTGAACTCAGGGCTAAGGATGAACAGGTCGCATTCTACAAGGATTTCAAGGCGAAGGAATCCACGAAGATGATAGGGGAGTCATTGGAAAGATACTGTGAGGACCAATTCAATTCTCTCAGGGCGACAGGTTTCCAGAACGCATATTTCGAGAAGGACAATGACATACGCACAGGTTCCAAAGGAGACTTCATCTTCCGCGATTTCGATTGCGAGGGCGATGAGAACATCGAATACGTCAGCATAATGTTCGAGATGAAGAACGAGGCTGACGAGACTGCGACCAAACATAAGAACGAGGACTTCTTCAAAGAGCTCGATAAGGATAGGAGAGAGAAGAACTGCGAATACGCGGTCCTTGTCTCAATGTTAGAGCCAGATAGTGAATATTACAACCAAGGGATAGTGGATGTGTCGCACAAGTACGAGAAGATGTACGTCATAAGGCCTCAGATGTTCATACCGATGATATCCCTGATAAGGAATGCATGCAAGACGTCCATCGGTTTCAAGAAGGAGCTTACCCTCATAAGGGAACAGAACACAGACATCAATCGTTTCGAGGATTCGCTTAATGATTTCAAAGATAAATTTGGAAGGAACTTCCGTATCGCGACGGAGAAGTTCAGTAAAGCAATCGAAGAGATAGATAAGACGATAGATCATCTTCAGAAGACAAAAGAGGCCCTGTTGTCATCCAGTAATAACCTCAGACTCGCCAATGACAAGGCTCAGGACCTGACGATAAAGAAATTGACCAAGGGCAACAGCACCATGGCCGCTAAGTTCGACGAACTGAACGATAAGAAGAAAGGCGAATTGGAATTCTGATCCGTTGCAACGGGTCTGTGTGGGGTCGAATCCCGTCACACTTGATCGTATGACGGGATCCGGCACCCATGGAGGCAGATCAGTGGTTGTATTCCTTCAGCTTCTCTCTCGCCTTCGGACCGAATTTCTCCACTGCTTTCTCGAAGTCCTTCATGTGCACCTTGCATTCATCGGCGTTCACAGCGTTCGGATCCTTGCTGTTCCTCACCAACTCCCTCACTGCACACATGACAGCTTCGTTACAGATCGCGGAGATATCTGCACCAGTGCATCCTTCGGTCATCTCTGCGAGCTTGCTCAGATCTACGTCGGCATCCAAGGGTTTCTTCGCTGTGTGTATCTTGAAGATCTTCTCCCTCGATACCTGATCTGGCGGTCCGATGTAGATGCTCTTATCGAATCTTCCGGGTCTGAGCAACGCAGGATCCATGATGTCCGGCCTGTTCGTTGCAGCGATCACGACAACATTGTTCAGAGCCTCGAGACCATCCATCTCCGTAAGCATCTGTGAGATCACCCTCTCGGTGACGTTGCTGTCGCTTCCTGTTCCTCTCTCTGGAGTGATCGAATCGATCTCATCCATGAAGATCACACACGGGGATGCCTGCCTTGCCTTACGGAAGGTCTCTCTCACAGCCTTCTCAGATTCTCCGACCCATTTGTTGAGGAACTCAGGTCCTTTCACTGCGATGAAGTTCGCTTCGGATTCCGTAGCGACAGCCTTCGCGAGCATGGTCTTACCTGTTCCCGGCGGACCGTAGAGCAATATGCCCTTCGGTGGCCTGGCGTTCATGTTCTGGAAGATCTTGGAGTACTTGAGAGGCCATTCCACAGCTTCTTTCAGTTCTTGTTTCGCATCCTCCAATGCACCGACATCCTCCCACTTCACGTTGGGTTTCTCGATCAGCACTTCCCTCATGGTCGAAGGTTGCATCTCCTTCAGAGCACTGAAGAAATCATCCCTGTTGACCTGTATCTTGTTCAGTGTCTCCATGGGGATGACATCCGTCTCGAGATCCACATCAGGAAGTATCCTTCTGAGAGCTGCCATGGCGGCTTCCTTCGCCAATGCAGAGATATCCGCACCTGCGTATCCATGTGTCCTGTCAGCGAGCTCATCGAGGTTCACATCATCCGCAAGAGGCATTCCTCTGGTATGGATCTGAAGGATCTCGAACCTTCCGTTCCTATCAGGGATGTTGATCTCGATCTCACGATCGAATCTTCCTGGTCTTCTCAGTGCCTCATCGATGGAGTTCGGCCTGTTCGTGGCACCTATGACCACTACCTTGCCTCTCGATTTGAGACCATCCATCAGTGCCAGCAACTGAGCTACGATCCTTCTTTCCTCTTCACCGGATACCTCATCACGCTTAGGCGCGATCGAATCTATCTCATCGATGAAGATGATGCTCGGAGCGTTCTCTTCAGCTTCTTTGAAGATCTCCCTCAGTTTACCCTCGGATTCACCGTAGAACTTACTGACGATCTCAGGTCCGCCTATGTACGTGAAGTTGCTGCTTGTCTCACCTGCTACAGCCTTCGCGAGCATGGTCTTACCTGTTCCCGGCGGCCCATGGAGCAACACACCCTTCGGTGCATCGACACCAAGCCTCTTGAACAGTTCAGGATGTCTGAGTGGTAGTTCGACCATCTCCCTGATCTTCTTCACCTCATCGCCGAGACCTCCGATATCATCGTATGTGACGGTCGGGATCTCTCCGTTGCTTCCTGCAGGTTTATCGTTGATCTTGACTTGTGTGTTCGGCGTTATCGTAGCAGCATCAGCCGATGGCGTGAATGATGTGACGATCATATCGAACTTGTTACCCATGACGCTGAGGGTGATCGTATCGCCTTTTGCGAATGTGCGTCCGACGAACATGTCCCTCAGGAAATCCTCTCCACCCTGGAGTCTGAGTTCCTGACTCGGAGCGAATGTTATCTTGGTCGCATTCTTAGCCTCGATCTTCTTGATACCGACACGTTCATCGATACCCGTACCAGCATTCCTCCTGGTCGAACCATCTATCCTGATGATCCCTCTGTTGGCATCCTCCGGCCCCCCCATGAGGACCTTTACCACGGTCTTCTTGGTACCGTTGATCTGTACTATGTCACCGACGTTGATGCCGAGGATACCCATAAGTTCAGGATCGATCCTCGCTACACCTTTGCCGGCCTCTCCCGGTTTAAGTTCCGCTACCTTCAGCGGTTTATCATTGCTCATCCTTCTCACCTTCTTTATTATCCTTCATTCTTCTCTCGATGTCATCGATCATCTCTTTGACGACATCTGTGCGTGCGTTGAGATCCTTGGATAGTTCTTCCACGGTCTTTTTTGGCGCGTCCAATATCTCGTATGCGAGACTCTTCTGTGCATATCCATCCTGTTTGGAGATCACTGATGCGATTATCGATTCCTTTTCCCTCATTAGTTCCGAGTACCTCTTCTCCAATTGTTCGAGTTCATTGTCGATGTCGATGACCTTCGATCTCATTTCTTTGAGATTGTCGACGTCCACATCCTTCCTTTCGCCTTTCGGTTCGACCATCCTTGCAGAGAACATCCCGCTCCTCATGTCCACGATCAGTGTGAATTCCGAGTTCGGTTCGTATACTGTCCTCTCCGGTCCGATTGAACTACTCTCGCGATAGCTGACTACCATGCCGTTCTTTTCCAATACAGATAGATTCTTCATCACTGCCTGTTGGCTTATTCCGAGTTCCTTCGATAGTTGTAGAGGATAACGGGGCATCTTCACAAGAGACTCCAGTATCTTGCGTCTGGTCGGGTTCTCGATCATTGAGAGCAGGACATCCAAATCCATCATCGTATCACTTGGTTGTTAACTTATGGTTAACTACTACATATTAGTCTGTTCTTCTATATATAGTTGTCTTTGTGTGCACTAACAATCTCCTTCTGCCCGTACCAATTGATAAATAGAATATTCCTGTAATATGGCCGATGGCTGGAGAATTGAAGGGGGACGTCGTTGTCATAAAGGACCAGGCTGAGGGCAGCAGACTCTACAACAGGGGCAACTACGGCTATCCAATGAGAGGAGGGGGATTAGAGCTCGATCTGATGGAGGCTGCATATCTCCTCGAGAGCAAGAGACTCGAAGTCGTATCCCACAAGGAGAGGATGGAGTTCGAGGAACTGTTCAACCATGCATCCAATGTCCTCTCGGATTTCGATATCAAATACATGGTCTATCGCGACATAAGGTCCAGGGGATTCGTCGTGAAGGTGGAGTCGGGTACGTTCGACATGTCCGTATTCCCCAGAGGTATGACCATGAGCAATTCCCGCCCGATATACATGGTCAGATCGGTATCCGAACGCACAGCATTCGATATCAGCAGTTTCTCTGGAGAGGTATCCGAGACCGAAGGTAAGGGGAAGACACTCCTCTATGGTGTCGTGGACGAGGAGGGGGATATCGTCTATTACAAGATGATGCATCATGATCCCGTCGGCAACGTACCTCCGAAGGATGATGTCCAGAAGGTGACCGGACGTTTGATCAGGGACAGGGTGTTCATCTTCGACCCATCCGATTCACTCATCGTACGCGATTCCGGATTCTACGGTAAGATGATAGACAATGTTATGCAGTTGTCATTGATAGAATCCTGTTATCTGATGGAGAGGAGACAGTTGGATGTCGTCTCGTCATCCACCAAGAAGAAGATGAAATTGGATGAGCTGAAAGGTTTCGGAAGGGATACACAGGATGAGTTCGATCTTAGATTGAAGGCATATTCCGATGCTAGGTCCAGAGGATTGGTCGTGAAGACCGGATTCAAGTATGGTACGCATTTCAGGGCGTACGAGGGTTCACCGGATGATTGTCATGCGAGATATCTGATGCACGCTGTGGATGCATCTAACAGGACCATGTGGCCGGAGATATCGCGTGCAGTGAGATTGTCTGGCGGAGTAAAGAAGGAATTCCTGTTCTCCAGGGTAGGGGATGACGTGGAATACCTCGAATTCAGATGGTTCAGACCTTGATCATGGCCTCAGGGATGTGATGGGTACGACGTATACACCGTCATCCCTGCGATATGCATGGTCTGCTAGACCGCATATCACGCATAGTGTGCTTGGTCCATTCCCTCCATCATCCATCTTCTTCTTTATGTCGATGAGTTTCACGGCGGCATCATCGATCTGATTGGATCCTAATTCGATCTCGAACGCACCCCATCTCCCATCAGGCATCTCTATGACTGCATTGATCTCTCTTCCATAGCTGTCACGATAGTGGAATAGCTCTCCGCCGATCGTTCTTGAATAGATCTGTAGATCTCTCTCACATAACGATTCGAACAAGAGTCTGAATGTTCTAAGATCATTCATCAGGCGTTCTTTACTGATTCTCAGTGCGGCTACTGCCAATGATGGGTCGGTAAGGTGCCTTTTCATAGCTTTACCAACTCTAGCGCTCGATTTGATATTCGGATCGAATGCGGGTTGGTTCGCTATCAGATGGAGTCTATCGAAGACATCCAGGTAGTCCATGACCGTATTGTATGAGATGGATGGCATCAACTCTTCATCGAAAGGAACATCTCCAATTGGGATGCCTGTATCTTTGTGTATCCTGTCATTGGTCGCCAGTGTGGATTCGTTGCGAGCAAGCGATCTGATGACTGACCACAATCCTTCCTTTTTTCTCCGAACACCATCCATGGTCGAAGCATCCTCAATTATGGATTCCAAATAACCAGATACTCTTTCCTTTTTAATATCGTCTGTAAGGCCTATGTTACCCGGCCAACCGCCACTGACGATCGATCCGATTAGTGTGTCGATGGTGGTCTTGTTATCGGATATCCCGATATCCTTGCACCCCATGATGTCTGAAAGGGACACACTACCAAGGGAATCACCCGATTCATACAGTGACATCGTGCGGATACTCAAGTGTTTAATGCGCCCTGTACCACTGTGGACGGCCTTTCTATCCTTCGGCGTCGATGATCCCGTCAATAGGAATTGACCTAGCAATCTGTCCTTGTCGATTTTGGACCTTATGACATCCCATATCCTAGGTATCTCTTGCCATTCATCTATGAGATGGGGGGCAGCCCCTCTTAGAGCGATATTGGTGTTCGTTTCAGCAAGGTCTTTGTTACTTGTTCCATATTCGTTCGTGTCACCCATCATATATGCGCTGTTGGAGATATTCAACCCGATCCAGGTCTTTCCACACCATTTTGGACCATTGATACTGACCGCGCCGAATGCTCTCAGCGATTCTTCGATTTCCTTCTCGATCAATCTCGGCATATATCCGTCAGGTTTGAGTGACATGTTGATATCATGGACGTACCAGTACATATAATTGATACTTTTTCACAAAAATAATTGATAACTTTTCACAAGAATCATTGATACTTTTTTTCATTTTTGTTCAAGGGATGCATTGTCATATGACATCTATCATGTACAATAGTCGATAAAAATGGAAGAAGTGATTAAGAAGTTTTGAAACCGAGTGCCTTCCGGCACTCGATCAGAGTTGTATCTCGATACCAAGTTTCTCTGTAAGTTCCTTGTATCTGTTCCTGATGGTGACCTCTGTCACACCAGCGACATCTGCGACCTCCCTCTGCGTCCTTCTCTCGTTACAGAGGATAGATGAGATGTAGATCGCTGCCGCGGCAACACCCGTCGGACCGCGGCCGGATGTCAATTCCTTCTCGGATGCGTCCTTGAGTATTTCTGCCGCCTTGCTCTGTACCTCTCCTGTGAGTCTGAGCTCAGAGCAGAACCTCTGTACGTAATCCTGAGGTTTGGTCGGCATGAGTTTCAATTTGAGTTCACGTGTCATGAAACGATAGGTCCTTCCGATCTCCTTCCTTCCTACGCGGCTGGAGTTCGCAACCTCATCAAGTGTCCTCGGGACACCGCACTGCCTGCATGCTGCGTAGAGTGATGCGGCAACGACGCCTTCGATCGAACGTCCTCTGATCAGATTCTTGTTGACCGCTTTCCTGTAGATCATAGCGGCCGTTTCCCTGACATCCCTAGGAAGTCCCATCGCGGATGCCATCCTGTCCAATTCGGACAGTGCGAATGCGAGGTTCCTCTCAGTAGCGTTGGAGACACGGATCCTTCTTTGCCATTTCCTGAGCCTGTAGAGTTGAGCTCTGTTCCTTGTGGGGATGCTCTTTCCATAACTGTCTTTGTTCTTCCATGAGATCTCGGTGGATAATCCCTTGTCATGGATGGTATATGTCATAGGTGCACCGGTACGTGCCCTCTTCTCGCCCTGTTCTACGTCGAATGCTCTCCATTCAGGCCCTTGATCGATGAATTGGTCATCAAGCACCAATCCACAATCCTCACATGTGAGCTCACCTCTTTCGTAGTCACGAACTAAGTGTTTGCTTCCGCACTCAGGGCACTTCTCGACTTCTTCAGTGCCTTCTCTTGTCTTTACCATGTTTACTTTCTCCCCTAAAGAACACTTTCTTTCCGATCAAATCCCCAGATACTGGACCGTTCTGTGATAATACGGTCACATAGGGCCCTTCGACCGGACCGAAGATACGTTTCACGATTCCGATGGTCGTGCCTTTCTCATTGAATATCTGATCATTGACATTCGGTGTGGATTCGGCCTTCACGACGAATCTCCCCTCGCCAGATACCGTTTCGACAACACCGAGATACTCCACAAGAACCACCAGCCCATAGGGCACGATATCGTAATCTAATTGGTTGCCTATATTCGTATTTCATATATATTTATTACGGAGAACTTTATATTCTATCGTAACATAGTATATAACGATGAGCCATGTATGGTGAACCTATCTGGCTGTCTTGTAATATTTAAAATCCAACGTTCTATGCTATTCGGAATATACAACCAATACCATATGTTGCGCTGTATACGACAGTTTATAATCCACGAAATTATCTTCGCATCGATGCCAGAAGTCCTAATAATAATGGGAAGTAAGAGCGACCTTCCGATCGCTGAGAAAGCCGTAGACATCTTCAAGAGATTCGACATCGACTACAAGGTCATGATCGCATCCGCGCACAGGACCCCAAGTAGGGTCGAGGAGATCGTGACGTCGTCAGATGCGAAGGTATTCATCGCAATAGCAGGCCTTGCAGCAGCATTGCCTGGGGTGGTAGCATCCTTCACGACAAGACCTGTCATAGGCGTGCCTGTGAGCGGTAAGATGAACCTAGATGCACTGCTTTCCATAGTTCAGATGCCTCCAGGGGTGCCCGTAGCAACCGTAGGCTTGGACAGAGGGGACAACGCTGCTGTTCTCGCGATCGAGATGATGAGCATATCAGATAGCGGATTGGCCGATAAGATGGCATCATACAGAAAGGAGATGGCGGATAAAGTCATCAAGGATTCAGAGGGTGTAGCTGATGTTTAAAGCTGACAAATTCGTCGAAGAGCATGTGAAGTCCGTTTCGGACCAGATAAAGGGTAAAGCGATAATCGCCTGTTCCGGAGGAGTGGACAGTATGGTCTCCGCAGTCATTGCGAGTAAGGCCATAGGGGACAGGTTGCTCGCAGTCTATGTCGACACAGGATTGATGAGAAAGGGAGAGACCGATGAGGTCCGCGGAATGCTGGAGGACATGGGCGTCAATTTCAAGATCATAGATGCAAGCGAAGAGTACTTCGAGGCATTGAAGGGCGTGACCGATCCAGAGACCAAGAGGAAGATCATCGGTGAGAAGTTCATACGCGTCTTCGAGAGGGAGGCCAAGGATTTCGGCGCCGAATATCTCGTTCAGGGAACCATCGCACCGGATTGGATCGAATCCGGAGATGGTGTCCGCGACACGATCAAATCGCACCACAACGTGGGCGGATTGCCCAAGGACATGGGCATGGAGCTTTGCGAGCCTCTTCGCGATCTGTACAAAGATGAGGTCAGAGCAGTCGCAAGGCTGTTGGGCATCAAATCCTCAGAGAGGCAACCGTTCCCTGGTCCCGGACTTGCAGTGAGGTGCCTTGGCGAGGTCACACCCGAGAACATTGAGATCGTACGTGAGGCATGTTTCATCGTAGAGGATGAGATAAAGAAAGCCGTCGCAGACGGGAAGATGGAGATGCCGTGGCAATACTTCGCAGCTTTGCTCCCCTCTAAATCTGTCGGTGTGCAGGGCGATAGAAGAGCCTATGGAAAGACCATAGTCGTCCGTGCGGTGTCATCGTTGGATGCTATGACGGCTGAGTTCTTCATGATCCCGTTGGAGATCCTGGATAAGATATCGAGGCGTATCACCAACACCATGAAGGATCAGGTCAACCGTGTCGTTTACGACATCACGAACAAACCACCTGCGACGATCGAATGGGAGTGAGATCGATGGGGTACGCCCCATCATCCCTTTCGATCTTGCATATCGTGATCTAATCTCTTCACTAGATAGTATGGGATTGCATAGATCCATCAGGTGAACACATGTATGAGTTGATACAGGTATCTGATAACGATTATTATGTCAAAAGCCCCACGAATATCGGCCTCGTCAAGTTGAATGATAAGGACGTATGCATCATCGACAGCGGTAATGATAAGGAAGCAGGGCGTAAGATCAGGCAGATATTGGATGCCAACGGCTGGAATCTCGTGGCCATATACAGCACACATTCGCATGCCGATCATATTGGTGGTAATAAATATCTCCAATCACAGACAGGCTGCAAGATCTATTCCCCCAGTATCGAATGCGATTTCACGAATCACACGGTATTGGAGCCCGCATTCCTCTATGGCGGATATCCGATGAAGGAATTGCGCCATAAGTTCCTGATGGCCCAAGAGAGCGACTGTCACCCTCTTACGGATTCTGTTGTCCCCGGGGGACTTGAGATCATACTTCTTCCAGGTCATTCGTTCGATATGGTCGGTTTCCGCACCAAGGATAATGTGGTGTTCTTAGCAGATTGTATCTCAGGTAAGGCGACCTTGGACAAGTACAAGATCGGTTTCGTTTACGATGTCGGAGAGTATATCGCAACGTTGGAGAAGGTCAGGGATATGAAAGCCAAGATATTCATCCCTGCCCATGTTGAAGCGACTGAGGACATATCCGAGTTGGCGCAATACAATATCGATAGTGTGATGGAGGTCGCAGACCACATCGTGGAGATGTGTAACGAACCGATAACGGTCGAGAACATCGTGAAAAGACTGTTCGATGATTATGGTCTGAAGATGACGATGGAGGAATATGTCCTGATCTCAAGCACGGTACGTTCATATCTGTCCTGGTTGAAGGATTGCGGAAGGTTGAATCCGAATTTCATCGACAACATCCTCTATTGGGAACGTGCTTAAGCTTCCAATGCACACATAATCTGTTTTTCACACATCATATGTCCATTTGATAGACGTTCTGATGATGATTTATTTATATGATTCCTCAGATTGGCCGTATAATGAAGATTTACGTAGTGGACAACGGAGGTCAATGGACGCATCGCGAATGGCGCGTATTGAGATATCTCGACGTGGACGTCAAGATAATCCCTAACACTACACCCTTTGATGAGATCAAGGATGAGGTCGATGGTCTGATCCTCTCAGGCGGTTCTCCTTCCGTTGCTACGGAAGCGGATGCGATGGGGAACAATGGAGAGTATCTCGACAAGGCGGATTTCCCTATATTCGGAATATGTGCAGGTATGCAGTTCACATGCGAGCATTTCGGTTCGAAACTCGGTCCTGCGCAGAATCCTGAATTTAGCAAAGTGGATCTGAAGATCCTTGATGATAGTGATATCTTCAAAGGCATCCCATCGGAGATAACCGCATGGGCATCGCATAATGATGAGGTCAAAGGAGTACCTGACGGTTTCGAATTGATCGCAACATCATCCACTTGTCCCGTGGAGGCGGTTCGTTGCAAGACCAGGCCGATCTATGCTGTTCAATTCCATCCTGAGGTGGAACACACCGAATATGGTGAGCAGATGTTCCAGAATTTCGTGGATATCTGTGCCGAGTGGAAGAGGACTCATTGAGTCTTCGTTGCTACGTAGATGTTCACAGCACCCATGGATTTCACATAGAATCTCGCGTCTTCGAAACCAGCTTTCTTGAATATCTTGACCATGTCATTCCCATGAGGGAATCCCTCAAGAGATGACGTGAGCCAATCGTATGCGGGCTGTTTGCCATCGATCTTCTTGCCTTTGTCGAACCTTCTTCCGAACCATGGCACTATGTGGAAGACATAGATGTTGTATCCGAAGAGCAGGAGTTTGTTCTTGGGTTTCGAGAGTTCGGCAACGATGCATTTTCCATTCGGTTTGAGGATCCTATACATCTCGTTGACAGCTTGCTGTATGTCGGTGACATTTCTGAGCATGTATCCGGATGTGACGAGATCGAAGGTGTTGTCATCGAATTGCATATTGAGAGCATCCCCTTCGCGGAAATCCACATCTTTGGGGAGATCGAGGGTAGCCATCTTCTTCCTTGCCATCGCAAGCATCCCTGGCGTTATGTCCACTCCGATCACTTCTCCATCCTTTCCAACCCTCTCGGCAGCCATGAAGGAGATCTCTCCTGTTCCGCAACCAACATCGCAGACCTTCTTACCGCTGATGTCCCCAGCTTTCTTTAACATGAATCTGTGCCATCCTTTCACCATGCCGATGGACATTATCCCGTTCATCTTATCGTAGTATTCTGCGATCTCCTCGAATACGTCCACGACGTATTCGCCCTTTCCTTCGAATTGGTTGCCCTTCAATTCCTCTGCCATGCTGTCACCTGAATCATGGAATGAATATCCATATCAAATAACCTGCGACCATCAATACGCCGAAATGCCAATTCAATTTGAAGCATAACGGTACCAACATGAAACTCGAATGACCATCCTTGGGTGTTCTTTTTGAATTCGCATACAGGATATATGCGTCATATAACGTCAAGAATGCGATGGCACACGTCAATGGAGCCATCCCTGTGACCATCAATATTATCAGGATCGGGAATGAGATCAACGATTCGAAGAGGTAGAGTCTCATCCCATTCTCATAGGACATGCGACCGATGAGCGTACCGACATCCGTTTTCTTGTCCTCATAATAGTCACGTAATTCGTTACCTGCCAACACGCCTGTGATCATGAAGGCGTTCGGTAAGCTGAGCAGGAGGACATCCATCGAGAAGAAGTCACCTGTGAGCACGTAGTACGTCCCCATCGGCATGAGTATGCCGAAGTTGATGAACACGGAGATCTGACCCATCCCATGATACTTGTATGATGCACCCATGGTGTACATGGTCACTCCGAATATGCCCAACAGGCCATACACCATCAGGCCGATGCCGACGTGGAACATCAACACGATCCCGATGATGCATATGATGAACAGACACACCATGCCTGCCATCAGGACATCCTTCGGCTTCAGAACACCTGTGACCAATTCAGGCGATCTCGTCTCGTTCTCCACAGTATCTGTGCCCTTGACGAAATCACCATACGTGTTCAGGATGTTCGCCACACATTGGAAAAGACATGATCCCAACATGATCAATGCGAACACGATCGCATCGATCCATTCGGGCTCGATCACAGTCATTGCGACCGCACCACCGATCAGCACTGGTACGACGGCGCCGTGAAGTGTCCACGGTCTCAACACATTCCACCATCCAGCTTTCACTGGTCTTACCGTTGGTACGTCCATGTTTTTCGGATTAATAACACGATATAAATAAATTATTTATCGATAAACGATAAATACGGATTCAATATACTTCCATATCCATGAATATGAAGAGTCTGTTGAAGAGTAGCGCCTTCATGATGATGCTGGCGATGTTCGTCGCTCTGGTGACCAATCTTGGAGGTTGGTTCCCAGAATCCTTGACGCCGAACATCCGTTCGGATCTGACGATCTGGACCCTTGTTGTCATGCTAACATTGTCCTTGTCAAGGATACCCTATAGGAATCTGAATCCTGTGGCCCATGGAACATCCGTTCTCAGGGCCGTAATGCTTGGATTGATCATATCATCGATAATTCCATTGATCGGTTATTACATTCTGAAGGACACGGATTTCGGGAATCAGGCAACAGGCTTGATATTCGTAGCCGCGGCGCCCTTCGCAGGTTCGGTCGTTCCTCTCTCTTACATATTGAGAGGGGACATGGAGCATGCGGCAAGAGGTACGATCGTGACATACGTCGTATCCCTCGTTTGGATACCTGCGATCATATGGTTTACACTCGGCGAGAGCGTGGAGATGACCGATGTGTTGATCACCGTACTCAAACTTCTCGGGATACCTTTGATCGCATCCAGGCTCTTGACCAAGGTCAAGATAGATAAGGATCTGATGGCCATTTTCCTCAATCTTTGTATATTCTTCATGGTCTGGCTCTCAGTGGGTGCTACCAATTTCAAAGGGATACCCGCATGGGTGTTCGTCGTGTTCGCATTGATAGCATTCCTCAGATCCTTTGGTCTTGGATTCGCTGTCGAAAGAGCGGAGAAGAGGATGGGCATAGGTTGGTCACAAAGGGTCACGGACATCCTCATGGCCTCTTACAAGAACAAAGGGATTGCGATCGCATTGTGCACATCAGGTATTCTCGGACCGATAACAGGTGATGCGATGGTCGCCATAGCTACCTCGATAATCGTGGAGATAATATGGGTAGCATTCATGGACTCCGTTCTCTTCAGCAGGAAGAGGATGGAACGCGAGTTGGCATCCGAAGCATGAGGATGTGATGTCGCCCTCTACACCAGGGCGACACTCACTCCTCCTCTTCTACATATTCTAATATGTCGCCCGGTTGACAGTTCAGGGCCTTACATATCCCGTTCAACGTCGAGAATCTTATCGCACTTATCTTGCCTGTCTTTATCTTGGATAGATTCACATTGGATATGCCCACTAGTTCGGTCAGTTGATTCAGTGACATCTTCCTGTCAGCCATCACACGGTCCAATCTGAGGATTATCGTCATTCATCCACCTTCAAAGAGTCTCATCGGATTCCTTCTGCAATATCGCACCATAGCGACACATCAGTGCAAGACAATACATCACGACCGATACCAATAACGTCCCGAGGAAGATGAAGACCGATTCGGTGGCCCTCCTCTCGACGACGAATCCTAATGTGAGTAGCAGGAATGATGACACGAAATATATCATCGATATCAGGACCATCCTATCGGCATTCAGCTCGGTGAACGGGCTGTTCTCCTTGGATATGGAATCCATGACATTACCTATCGTTATGACGGTTATCGAACCGATGGATAATATCAGGATGTTCTCCATCGTTGCGGCAACGATGATCTTAGTACCCTCATCACCGTTATGGCCTATCCATGACATCAGTATGTCGGAGACATTGCCTGTTATGAGGGATATTATTCCGAGACCGATCGTCACGATGGCCAATATGGCGAGTATCATGCCGGCGATCGTCATCACATTGGACGCATACCTGCAGATCTTCTTCAATCTCGATAGGCCGTGCTTCATACGTCCCTCAATACACTCTGTTTAGAATAATATTTTCCAACATCTGTTGTATGTCATACGTTGAGAATGATGTTGCTCGTAAGACGTTTCTGTTAGAAGATGGCCTCTTGTTCCGTTCGGAACGGAACAAGAATAGAGGCCACCCATGATGAAATCGTAAGATTGTACGATATCGCTTATGCGATATCCTTCAACATGATCTCGAGATCCGACAGGATCTGCATGATCGCACTCCATGACTCCATGGGTATGTTGGGGTCGTTGGAAAGATCTGCGAGGATGTTGATCGCGCTGGAGATACGAAGGTCCATTGCTTTCTTGTTGTCCTGGAGGAGTGCGACAGCGTCCGTTGCGCCTTTCCTGATGTTTCTGGGGACTCCATTGTCGTTGGCGAGACGTCCTTCTAGTTCGTTTGTAATCTGTTTCAGTTTTGCGTCGATTGCCGCCATGTCATTTCCTCCTTTACATAGATTCGAATTCTTCCTGGAGATCCATGACGAATTGATCGAGGACGTCTTCGAATAATTGGGACCTATATTCCCTGTTTCCGCCGAGATCGCTCTGGATCTTGGCTATGAAATCGTTGTTTTCTTTGATAATCTCAATGCTACAAAGAACTTCTTCCATACAATCACCTGCTGTGTGGGTACGCCCCAATCAGCGTTTCATATTTAAGATTATTTGCTTTATAAGTCGTTACGAAATCGCATTTCACATCTAAAACTCGCATATTTTCATTTAAATGACATATACAGAGTGAAAAAGTACCGAAAACTTTAAAATAAGAATGCGGAGTAAAGGGTATCTCCATCGTTAACCATATCAGTGGCAACGAGGAAGGTAAAATGTACCCGCATTCGGGGACAGAGGGAAGATAAAATGGACACAGAGACATCAAAAGCCTCAGAATACCAAAAGAGGGTGGAATCCAAATTCCGCAATCTCGGAAAGGGAAAGTACGGAAGGATCATGAAGATGGCCCGTACACCTACGCACGAGGAATACAAGAAAACTGTCGCAATCACAGGTATCGGAATCGTAGTTCTCGGAGCACTTGGTTTCGCGATAATGTGGCTTATGACTTATTTCCCAGATCTTTTCTGAAGGGTTAATATGTTGTCGATTATCGGAGAGAATGATCCAAAGGATGTGCATGCAGGTTCACCTGTGAAGTGGCCGTTCAGTGTATCATCCGATGCCTCCAAGCTTACGTTTACCTTCACAATAACCACAGGTCCAGATGGTGCAGATGCTCCTGAGTGGACGGTCGAATTGAATGATGCGTCACACGAGGAGATTTGGAGCAACTATGGAAACAAGACCGAAGTGAAGACTGACGGTCCTGCTAACGGGAAGAAGGATTTCTCACTCGAGGTCATCTGTCCTAAGGGTGCAAGGTACGGGGATACTGTGTCCGTCTCCGTGAATGTATCCGCAGAGGGCGAGACGGATAGCATGACGTTCAACGCACGTGCTTCACAGTCGATAATGGTCCTCAAGACGCAGATCGATCAAGAGAAGGTCGTTTCAGACAGCCTTGCGGCTAAAGCGAACATTGGAGAGAAGGATATCTATGCGATCCTGAGTCCTGGTTCACTCAGAGGTTATGTGTTCGTGGAAGGAATGAACACAGACCGTATGCACGAGAAGACCAGGGATATCAAGAAAGCAAGGTCATTCGTCGATGGGGAGACAACAATCGAGGAGATCAGTCCGTACCTCGTACCGCTTTCGACTGTGGTAGGAATAGTCGAGGGCGATCTGGTGGAGCTTATCAGTGGTCCGTTCAAGGGCGAGAAGGCTAGGGTCCAGCAGATAGATCAGACTAAAGAGGAGATCACCGTAGAGCTTATCGAAGCGATGGTCCCGATACCTGTCACTGTCAAGGGAGACAGTGTCAGAGTCATTGAAAAGGAGAAGTGAAACAATGGTAGATACTGTTGAGGCATTGGTAGATGGAGGCAGAGCCTCCGCAGGTCCACCCCTCGGTCCCGCACTCGGACCCAAAGGGGTAAACATCGGTCAGATTATTGCAGCGATCAACGAGAAGACGAAAGCCTACTCTGGAATGAAGGTCCCTGTGAAGATTCTGATCAAAGACGATAAATCATTCGAGATCAAGGTTGGTACACCGCCCATGTCAGCTCTCATCAAGGGAGAGCTCGGCGTCGACTGTGGAGCACACAACGCAAGGACAGAGAAGATAGGTAACCTCACCATCGAGCAGGCAAAGAAGATTGTTGAGATGAAGGGAGATGACCTTCTCGGAGCAACTATCGAGGCACGTCTCCTCGAAGTCGCCGGAAACTGTGTGTCTGTTGGTGTTACGATCGACGGAAAGGACCCCAGAGTCTTCTCCAAGGACATCAAAGCAGGCGTTTACGCAGGCAAACTCTGATTGGGATGGCGGCATTCGCCGCCTACCTATCCAATTCTTAATTTTTCAAGTCCGATGGACTGTTAAACCATTGAAATACTATATCGGATATGTGACATTGATGCGCCTGTTATCGAGGAGGATAAATTCATACCGCAACATGTCCGATGACGAACAGTTCAGATGGTTCGCGATCATATTGGGCATAGTGCTCGCGATAGATGTCCTGGCGGTAGGTATCGTAAGCTTCTTCGAACCTATGTTCGATATGTCCAACTATTATGGCAACATCAGCGATGTGATCGACAATCATCTGTTGCCATACAGTGGTTTCAAATTCGAATATCCGCCCGCAGCATTGTTGGTCTTCGCGGTGCCGAAGCTATTCTCTTGGGATCTGGTCTCATTCCATTTCTCATATGCGATATTCGCTGCGTTGGCGTACGTGCTTTTCGCCAGATATCTGCTCAGGATCACGGACCATTTCGGCATCCAGCGTGCAAATGTGTACATATCCATAATCGTCCTTGCGATAATCGGAAATCAATTCATAACCGCAAGGAATGACATATTCGCCATCCTTGCAGTGACCGTCGCATTCTATTGTTTCACGAAGGAGAGGTACGATCTCTCTGCGGTCGCATTGGCCGTAGGTGCGATGATCAAGATCTACCCGATCATCCTTATCCCTATGTTCATGATAGTATTCCTTTCAAGAAGGGATTGGGTGAGGATGTTCAGGTTTGCTATCGTGAGCTGTCTTGTCTGTGTGATCATAGAGTTACCATTCCTGATCGCGGATCCAAGCACAGCATTCGCGTATCTATCATATCACTCCGATCGCGGTCTGCAGGTGGAAGGCGTTGTTAGCAGTGTGATAACATTCATCAACCTGTTCACGCCGATAATCGATGAGATCGGGATATATTACGGTTCGAATACCATCGTTGGGGACATACCCGACATGTGTGCCCGTATTTTGGATAAGGCATTGTATGTGATGTTGGTGGCATCATCGCTTTGGATGATCTACAGATGTCATAGGATGGAATCTGTGGATGAGAAACAGGAGTTGCGTATACTTTCCGCTATGTCGATCATCATACTGTTCGTATTCATAACGTTCAGCAAGGTGTACTCCGCACAGTATATGCTGTGGTTCCTCTCGTTATTCCCTCTGTTGTTACTGTCATCGGATGATGATCGTTACAGTAAGATGGTCAGACTGACCGCATTGTATGTCCTATTCGCAGTACCAAGTTCTGCGGTAGCATTCATGATAGGCGGGCCGTATCCTGAGGATAATGTCATACCGATACTGTTGGTGTTGATGAAGAACGTATTCCACATCATATTGTTCGCATTCATCATAAGATCATTCATGGAATGGACATCTGATATCGATCGATCATGTTGATGTGCTGTCCCTTCACGATAGGGAACTTGTAGAGTCCCTCGCCATCGAGATCGGTGTGCTTCATGTCGACACCGTTGATCTGACTGTTGTCATATGTCCTGTAGTAGTAGATGCCCTCATCCGTATCGCAACATGAGGTGTATATTGTGTATTCGTATTTCCCGTTCCCGAGATCGCAACAACCCTTCTGCTGTTGTACAGAATCCATGATGTGGAAGAATTGTGTGATATCCTCCTCCACAGTATCCCCTTTGAGGCAGTTCATCTTGGTGAATGATGCCTTCACGAACCTGGATGATGACGACAGATCTCCTGGGAGTCCGATCGCACCCATGCCTCTGCTGTATGCTTTCAGATCGAGTTCCTTGCTGAATCTGTTCTCTGGAAGCCCTGCTGAGAGATTCATGTAATTTGACAGGTTCTGTAAGTGGTACGGGAACGGAGGGCAATTGGTCAGGATCCCTACAGGATTGTCATAGATGTTTATCCCGCTCTCTGTCGATTCAACGACGATGGATGAATCCCTATCGGATATCATCCAATGGAGTGGCGACAATTGGAGTTCCTTGCTGAACGATTCATTCCACAGATTCATTGTTTTGATAAGTTCACGGGCCTGTACTGTCGTCTCGCACTTCCCGAGTATCCATGGTATGAACTCGAAGGGTGTGATGTTCACCTTGTTTTCAGAATATTCCTCATATCTTGTCTGGTCCGGGAAATTCAATCCGGCCATGCTGAGGCCCTTCTCATTGGTGGCATCGAAATACAATGGATATCCATCAGATACGAGGGCCATACCTATCATCGCGTGATGTTCCTCATCAACGTCCCCGTTCCTGTATCTGAACGGGAATCTCCTCGGAGTAACCACAACCTCCTCACCGAATGATATCTCGAGATCGAGGTTACGTCCAAAAAGGTGATTATTGCTCTTGAACGAAGCTGCCATGCACATATCTTCTCACTCCAATAACTGGATGGTCGAATGCAATATATTGAGTCTACGTTTTTATCGATTCAATAATCGTCTTTCATAAAGGGGTTATGAGATTTGAAGGAAATGCACACGCATGTCATACACATAGGTAGGGGTGACCGAAAGTCTTTTTATCATGCCCCACAAGACCTAGAGCGTTTCGAGACCCTACCTTTATATACAGGTCATTGTTTAGCACCTCATACTTGTAGGAGAGTCTTAGGACTCGCATGCACTACGAGGAGGAATTGAATTGGCAGAAAAACCAACCGTAATGGCTGTGCAGAAGGCACTCGAAAGTGCAAAGAAGCGCAATTTTACTGAAACGGTTGAGTTGGCCATCAATCTCAAAGATGTGGATTTGTCAATGCCGAAGAACCGTATCACAGATGATATCATTCTGCCCTACGGTCGCGGTAAATCGATCCGTATCTGTGTGATTGGTGGTGGCGAACTTGTCCAGAAAGCCAAAGACGTTGCCGACGTCGTGATCACAGTTGATGAACTTCAGGCGATCGCAGACGACAAGAAACAGGCAAAGAAGCTCGCGAACAGTGTCGATTACTTCATCGCTGAGGCACCCATGATGGGAGTCGTCGGTAAGAGGCTCGGTACCGTTCTCGGTCCTCGCGGTAAGATGCCGAAGCCCATTCCCCCGGGACAGGATCCCACAGGAATGATCGAGGCACTTCGCAAGACTGTTTCTGTTAGGACGAAAGACAGAATCACCTTCCACGCACCCGTTGGAACGGTCAGCATGTCACCCGAAGAACTTGCAGAGAACATCGACACGATCCTTAAGCGTGTCGAGCTCAAACTCGAGAAGGGAAGGATGAACATCGCTTCATCCTACGTGAAGACCACGATGGGTCCGTCAGAGAGGTTAATCTGAGGAGGTTCGAAATATGGCACACGTCGCAACATGGAAGAAGGATCTCGTCAAGGAACTTGTCGATGAGATGACCGCAAAGCCCATCGTCGCAGTTGTCGACATGTCAGGCATTGCAGGTCAGCAGATTCAATCCATGAGGGCGGGACTTAGGCAGCACGCAACCCTTAAGATGACCAAGAACAACCTTATGTTCTTGGCTATCGAAGAGGCAGCAAAGCAGAAGCCCGGACTCGAAGAATTGAAGGATGCAATCCACGGACAGTGTGCAATCATAGCTACCGACCTTAACCCTTTCAAGCTCTTCAAACAGCTTGAGAGCACAAAGACGGCGGCACCTGCAAAAGCAGGCCAGATTGCTCCCATGGACATCATTGTCCACCAGGGACCTACACCGTTCGGACCAGGACCTATCATCGGAGAACTTCAGAAACTGGGTCTTCCCGCATCTATCGATGGCGGAAAGATTGTTGTCAAAAAGGATACCACACTCGTCAAAGAAGGAGAACCTATCCCGGCGAATGTGGCGGCAATGCTTCCCAAGTTGGAAATCTTGCCCATGATCGTAGGACTTGACCTTAGGGCAGCCTACGAGGATGGAACGATCTACCACAGGGACGTACTGAACATCCCGGACGACTACTATGCAACAATGTTCGCTACGGCTGCAAGGAATGCCATCGGACTCGGTGTAGCAATCGGATTCCCGACAAAGGATACGATCATACCGTTGATCACGAAGGCTTTCAGGGAGGCAATGGGTCTCTCAATATCGGCCGCGATCCCAACCAAAGACAACATAAAGATGCTCCTTGCGAAAGCAGATTCACAGATGCTTTCGATCGCTTCAGCAGCGAACTACACGGACGGCAGCATTGGTGCAAGGCTTAGCGCCGCAGCATCTGCAGCACCCGCAGCACCCGCAGAGGAAGCAAAAGCAAGTGCAGCACCCGTTGAAGAAGAAGAAGAGGTCAGCGAAGACGAAGCAGCAGCTGGCCTTAGTGCATTATTCGGCTAAAATTGGAGGTTGAATACAATGGAGTACATTTACAGTGCAATGGTGCTTTACGCAGCAGGCAAAGACATTACCGAGGATGCTGTCACAGCTGTCCTTAAAGCCGCTGGTGTAGACGCTGACGCAGCCAAAGTCAAAGCACTGATCGCATCACTCGATGGAGTTGACATCAAAGAAGCAATCGAATCCGCTTCAGTCATGGCAGCTCCCGCAGCAGCACCCGCAGCAGCACCTGCAGCAGGCGCAGCAGCAGCTCCCGCAAACGAGGAGCCCGAAGAGGAAGCAGTCAGTGAGGAAGAGGCTGCCGCTGGTCTGAGCGCATTGTTCGGATAAGCGAACGGTTGTCTAACTGACACTTTCAAACCTTTTACCTATCTTCCTTTTATCAACAATTTTATACGACGTTTGTATCGCATTTGTATATGGGATTCAAGACACTCGACACCAGAATATATGCGATCTGCGGAATCTTAGCAGTGCTCGTGATGAGTGTCGATGTGACCATCGGTATCATTTTAGACCCTACTTGGAATTTCAATGACAATGTCATTTGTGATCTCGGGGTGTCCGATGACGCGACCATCGCAACATCATTCCTCATATCATGTTGCGCCTCGGGGATATTGTTCATAATATCATCGATGATGTGGATGTCGAAGGACTCAAAACTGATGAAGATGACAGGTATCTTCACCATCCTCTCAGGGATATCTCTCATGGCCGTGGGAATATTGGACAAGACGACGGACCCTGTGCATCAGTTCATGGTGATAATCTATGCGACCTTGTTCATCATAGCGATCGCATTCGCGTGCATAGAGGATATCAAGAAACACAATTACACACTGGTCTTCGGGTTCGCGATACTTGCAGTCTATGGTGTGATAAGTCTTTTCGGCGTATTCCCATACATCCTGACGCAGTTCCTGCTCATGAGTTACGTGTTCGTATGGTATCTTCTGAAATGCATCGGAGAATTCAATCCAAGCACAGAATCACTCAGAAGGATCATAGGTCTCGATTGATCTGTCAAGGATCCATTCGAATGCGGCCGATGCCCTTTCAGTGACATCCTTGAAATGACCTCCATCATTCCAGATCAATTCGCAACGATTCTCTCCCAAGTATTGTGATATGATGTCATGCGTCTCATTGATATTATCGGATACGCGTGATAGGTAGCGATTCTTGGTCTTGGATTCCGTGTCTCCGAGACTTAGGAAGACGTATTCCGTCTTCGGATGGTTCTCTCCTACATATTCTATCCAACCATCGAACCATACGGAAGGGGATGCAGCTGCGACACCGAAGAACCTGTCCGTTCTGAAACATGACCATAGTGAGAACAATGCGGCCAAGGAATATCCTCCTATGATGAATCTCGTATCATCTTTCAATGACAATTCCTTTACAGAGAGTGGAATGACGCGATCCAAGATGAGTTCCAAAGTATTCTCTGCACCATCTCCAAAATCGTCATTGCCGAATATCGCAGGCATACGCCACGGTGAGAGTTCTTCATTCCAATCATCGACTCTCAATGCGACTGACGGACAATTGAATCTCATCAATAACTCATCGATAGAATCCTCGCTGAAATCTGCAAAGAACGTCAGTATGCAGTTACGTTTGTCCGGATGGTCTCTGAATCTCAGTACCTTTCCTTCTATCTCGGAGGTCAGAATCATCAGAATGAAGAATGTGATGGAGTTATTTCCATCTATTCACTATCTATGGCAGCCGCTTTGAATCTGAGGCTGTCGAGGAACTGAGTCACCCACCAACCTGTCGCACATAATATGCTGGCGATCTCGCTCAATGCACCAGTGAATATCGGCCATTGGATCAAAGTTACCAGAAGTACGACGATACTGCTCTTCATTATGAAAGGATTGCGTATCGCAAAATGATGCAACGTCACAAGGATGATGCCTATGACCAATGGGATGCAGAAGAGTCCCGTCGCGATATTGTGCATCGTCACGTTCGATAATGTCATTGCTCCTACGAGGAAAAGACCACATCCGCCTACCATTATCGACATTCCGCCGATCTTTTGCAGTGAATCTTTGCTGAAGACACACAATCCGAGTCCGAATATGAAGACGCATATGCCTGCGATGTAGCATGATATGTTGAATGTGGATGAGGTCAGCGAGCTATCGCTCACGCCAAGGTCGGACAATGTATTTACCCACGGGTCCCATCCAACTTCATTGCATCCTGCGATAACGATCCCGGAGAGGAAGCACAGTATACCAACAAGAGAAATGGCGATATACGGTGACATCCCATACTTCTTAAGATCCATTGGGTGTATTCTGTGTTGTTAATAGATAATTGTATCGTTCATAAAATCGTATTTTGATCCTTGCTGGCCCGTTATCGTTACACTCTTCACGATACGGGTCAGCAAAGGGGAAAATGTTTGATACAAATCCTAAGGAGGAAAATACGGATTTATTCAATCAGTTTGCGTTGGTGACTGCAGATTTGTATGATATCTTGTTCTCAACGTAGACCATGATGCCCCACATCGCGAGTATGGCCAAGAGCATAGGTATGCCGATCTGACCCATCTTAACAAGCATCGTGGCAGTATCCGCAGGATCTGACATCGCAGTCAGGAATGGGAACCATGGTACGATCTCTCCGTGCCACATATGTTCCACAAGCAATGCGATCGTGCCTGTCCAGATCATGATGTTCAACCAATTGATATGATACTTCTCAGGAATCCTGTTCCTGAAGGCAGTCGTGAAAACACCGACGGTTGCCGCTACTAAAAAACATGCCATTTCTTATGTCACCTCTTCTGAAATCTCTTTATCTACCTCTTTATTGGTATTGGCGTTCTTCCTCAATTCGAGTCTGTCGATGACGACAAACAGTTCCCACACAGCCAAAATCGGAATCAACATGCATAAACTGAGGATGAAAGGTTCCAAACCTATCTCAAGGAAATCTCCTTCAGCGCCTTCAAGGAACCAACCGATCACATGATCGACGAAGATCATGGCCGTCAGTGCCCATAGGCCCATTGAAAGCTGGGCATAATAGTTCTTACCCGGCTTGTCAATCCATGCTTTAGTAGATATCAGGGCTGCTATTGCCGAAACAACTAACCACATTTTACCACACGACACTTGATTTTCAGCCAAATGTCATTTAGTAATTTCAGTAATACTAATTAAATATTAATATTACGAACTACGATCGGACGGACTCGAGGTATTATTTCAAGAGAAATCGATACTTTGTCGTTATAACGCAGTAGATATCGACATCAAAAACAGACATCATTTCAAAATCAATAGCGAGAAATAGGTGCCTGATGGATTATTTCCATCATTCAAATGACATCTACTTCTTCTGACTGGGGTAACTGAGCTTCCCAGTGATCAATCTGGATGAATCTCCGAATACTCCCATCAATGTGTTGTATTCGTACTTGGTGAGTACGGCACGTCCGATCATCCTTCTGAACATCGCGGATGTGTATTCTTTCCTCTGTTCAGGGTAATCTATGTTATCCAACAGGTCATCGAAGAATGAGAACAATCTTTCCTTCTCTACATGATCCGCAGGTTCAGGGGCATCGATGGTCTTTCCGAACAATTCATACATGACGATCGTGGCCGCATGGGACAGATTCAGGATGGGGTATATGTCGCTCGTTGGAACGTGCACCAATATGTCACATCTTGCAAGCTCGTCTTGCAACAATCCGATATCTTCCCTTCCGAAGATCAACGCGATCTTCTCCGGATAATCCCTCACCTTCTCAGCGAAATCATGTGCGGACACAGGGATCCTGACGTAATTGTTCTCTCCCTTGGATGCGACACCAGATGTTCCTGCGACGAGGAAGCAACCTTCCAAAGCCTCCTCGATACTGTCGACGATCTTCGCATTATCAAGGATGTCCGCTCCGTGCTTAGCCCTCCTGTAGGCATCATCGCCTATGGGACATGGGTGTACGAGATACAGTTCGCTGATATCGAAATTGGCCATAGATCTAGCTATGGCCCCGATGTTCCCTTCGAATTTCGGTGCAACGAGGATTATGCGGATATCCGTCATCATCTGTCGGTAATTGTAGCTGAGATATATTCCCATCGGAGTCTTTTCATCTTGATTTCGATGGATAGTGATTTAGGATAGTTCAGGGTTACGTGGATTGTGAGCATTCCAAAGGATCATCCAAGATACAAATCACTGATGGTTAGAGAACAATTGGCCGAGGCTGTGGAGAAAGGTCTGGTCAATCCGACCGGCCTCATATCGCATGGGAGAGGAGAGGCATTCGACTATCTCATGGGTGAGAGGACACTGCCGCCGTCATTGGAGGCCGAGAAGGTCGCTGCTGCATATCTCCTCAGAGCGAAGAGGCCATTGGTATGTGTGAACGGTAACGCAGCCGCATTGGATGCTAAGAATCTGATCAAATTGTCAGAATCGATACCGGCCCCATTGGAGATCAATATATTCCATCGCACAGAGGAACGTATGGAGCTGTTGATAAGCTACATGGAATCACAAGGGTGCAAAGAGGTGCTCGGAAGGGTCCCTGAAGAAAGGATCCCAGGATTGAACCATGACCGTGCGTTGTGTTCTAAGACGTTGTATGATTGTGATACGATACTCGTTCCCATAGAGGATGGGGACAGGGCAGAGGCATTGGTGAGGATGGGCAAGGTCGTCATCTCCATAGATATCAATCCGATCTCGAGGACATCAAAGATGGCCACGGTACCGATCTCCGATGAACTGACTCGCGCTTTGGAGAACATCATATGTTTCATCGATGAGCTCAGAGGAGATGAGAAGGAGATCGATAGGATCATCTCATCATACGATAGCGACAGGAACAGGAAGGAACTCTTGAAGGAGATATCATCATATCTCGAGAGCAGTTGCTAACTCAGAACAATTAACTATCTGCATTCGTTCATGGCGTCATCATGATCGATAATGAACTTCTCGAGAAAGGCATCCTGAGGCTTCACTGGGCCGAGATGCATACGCCCGTGCTCCAACAGATAAGGGAGCGTTTCAAGAGAGAGCAGCCACTCAAAGGACTCAAGGTCTCCATGGCCCTTCATACAGAGGCCAAGACAGGTATCCTGGCCATAACATTGGCAGAAGCTGGTGCGCATGTGCGTCTCGCAAGTTGCAACCCCTTGTCCACAGATGATTCGGTAGCATTGGCGCTCCGTGAGAAGTATGGACTGGAGGTCTACGCTAAGAAAGGTGAATCGCAGGAGGAATACTACGAACACCTGAACGCTGTACTCGACATGGGGCCAGATTACATCATAGATGACGGTGCGGACCTCATCGCTATGGTACACACCACGAGGAAGGAGCTGTTGCCTAACATCAAAGGCGCTAACGAGGAGACCACGACAGGGATAATACGCCTCAGAGCCATGGCAAATGACGGAGAATTGAAATTCCCGGTCATGGCGGTGAACGATGCCAAGATGAAGTTCCTCTTCGACAATAGATACGGTACAGGACAATCAGCATTCGACGGATGGATGAATGCGACAAACCTCATGGTTTCGGGCAAGCGCCTGGTCGTGGCAGGGTATGGTTGGTGCGGTAAAGGTGTGGCGATGAGGGCCAAAGGGCTCGGAGCATCGGTCATTGTGACGGAAGTGGATCCGATAAGGGCGATAGAGGCCAAGATGGACGGGTTCGAGGTCATGCCTATGATAGATGCTGTGAAGGTGGCGGACATAATCATGACCGTGACCGGATGCAAGGACATCATCACCAAGGAGCATCTCAAGGTCATGAAGGACGGATGCATCATGGGGAACGTCGGTCACTTCGACAATGAGATCAGCAAGAAGGATCTCGAATCCATGGCAAAGAGTGTCGTCAGGGTACGTGAGTTCGTCGATGAGTATGATATCGATGGGAAGAAGTTGTTCTTGATCGGAGAAGGTCGTCTCATGAATCTTGCGGCAGGTCAGGGGCATCCCGCAGAGATCATGGACATGAGTTTCGCAGTACAGGCACTCTCATTGGAATATCTCGTGAAGAATCATGAGAAGATGGAAAATGGCGTACACACTGTGCCGTCGAATATAGACGTCACGATCGCTGAGCACAAACTCAAGGCCATGGGTGTGAGGATAGACTCCCTCTCGGATGAGCAGAGGAGTTACATCACAGGGTGGCAGGAAGGTACATGAATCCATTCCTAACGGTCTACGGCCATATATCTCTTGATCAGATAGTGAGTGTGGATGAATTCCCGCGTATGAACACTTCTGTGGATGTGACCAATAAACAGACGAGCTTGGGCGGAACGGCGGCGAATGTCGCCGTGACAGCAGCAAGATTGGGAGTACCAACGGCTATATGTGCGTTCGTCGGCAACGATTTCCCGAAGAAGTATGAGGATCTGATGGCATCGAGTGGCCTCATCATGGATGAGGTCGTGAAGGTGGATGGTTATGACACATCCACTGCGATCGTGATAAACGATCACGATCTTAATCAGAAGGTCCTATTCTTCCAGGGTCCACACGGATATGCATCAAAGATTGGTATAGATCTATTGAAGAATGGAAAGCAATCGAAGTTCGTTCATTTCTGTACAGGCGAGCCGGAATATCACATACGTATCATGAAGGAATTGAGGCCGAGCGGATGCGTGATAGCGATAGATCCCGCACAGGAGATCCACAGGATATGGAATGAGAGATTGCTTGCGGATGCGATGGCGGTCTCCGACATGATGTTCTGTAACAGATTCGAGGCTGAATCGGTGAAGAGGTATCTCGGTACCGATCTGTTCGAGCAGGTGAGGTATCCATTCATACTATGCACCAAAGGCAGCGAGGGATGCGATCTGTATCTCGATGGCGAACCCATGCATTTCCCGATCGTGGAGGCTGAGAAGGTTATAGATGCCACAGGTGCTGGAGACTCATTCAGAGCAGGATTCTATGCAGGCCAATATCATGGCATGTCGATAGAGGAATCCGTGGTTGTAGCTTCAACGGTAGCTTCGTTCACCGTCGAGAAGACAGGCGCGCTCACCAACACGCCCACATGGGACCAAGTCATGGAACGTGCTGACAGGTATCTCGCGAGGTTGTGAACATGCTCGTGGCGATCACAGGTACGCCTGGTGTGGGCAAGAGCACCGTATCCTCCATCCTTAGGAGGACATATCGTGTGATCGATATCCATTCCTATGCGGAGGAGCACGATCTATTCGAGGAGTTCGATGAAGATGCAGGCTCATACGATGTGGATGTCGAGAAGCTCAACGAATCCGTGATGTCAGAGGATATGGGGGGTACGGTATTCATCGATGGACATCTGTCGCACTTCATCGATGTCGATCTTATCATCGTTCTAAGGTGTGATCCAAGAGTGATACACGATAGGCTCAAAGCAAGAGGATATGATGACAAGAAGATCGATGAGAACGTTCAGACGGAGATACTGGATGTGATCCTCTACGAATCCGTTGAATCCGGGATACCTACGTACGAGATCGATTGCACGCATTTGACACCAGAAGAGGTAGCTTCTAAGATGATCTCTATATTGAATGGGGATGCAGATGGAACAGAACCAGGCACTGTGAATTGGAGCGACAGGATGGACGAATGGTTCTGATCATCCTGACAATCTCTTCACCAATTCGAACACGTATCTCTCAGTTCTTCTCAGCGATTCTATCTCCAGATATTCATCCGGCGTATGCACTCCGCCCATGTTCGGGCCGATCGCTATGGCTTGGATATCCGGGCATTTGTTCCTTATGATGCCGCATTCCAATCCTCCGTGAGTTATCTCGAGTATGGGCTCGCGATCGAACATCTCTTTGTAGATATCCACAGATATCTTTTGAAGTTCTGAACCTTCAGGTTCATGCCACGGCGGGAACAGTTTGTCCACGGTCACGTTAGCGCCGTTCCTTACGAACGTCTCGGCGATCTTCTTCGAATATCTATCGATGAGATCGTCGGTAGCCCCTCTCATCATGGATGTGATCTCTACGCACCCATCCGTTCTGATGATCCCAAGATTGGATGAGGCCATAGTCCCTATGTTTCCGCTCTCGAAAAGATCGTATGGACATTCGTTCAACGATGTGATTATCCTGTTCGTCATCACCGTACTGAGTGCGGATCCGGGTTCATCTATAGGTTCCAACGTGAATGAGATCCCCGGTTCGGTGTCGCGATATCTTGCGGATGTCTCCTCCTCATACAACTTGAGCTTGCTGTATTGGAACGTATCCGTGGTGGAGAATGTGGTCTCACATTCCATCGGTATGACGTTGTTGAATGTACCTCCATCGATGGAGGATAGTCTGACGTTGTCCAATCTTTTCAGATATTCTGACGTGAGTTTGATCGCATTCGCTCTTCCAAGACCTGCCATCGACGAATGTCCTGACAGCAGACCGGATACCTTGAGCCTCCACCATTGGCCGTTGGTCGTAGAATTCTCATAAGGGAACCTTGCGATTATATTGGATGCACCAGCGCATCCGACGGTGATCTTGCGTTCATCCTCCATGTCAAGATTGATAAGATATTCCGATGACAGGATGTTATCTTCCAGGCCTTTGGCGCCTATGAGTCCTATCTCCTCATCGGACGTGAACAGACATTCTAGAGAGACATCCTTCAATTCTTCTGAATCAAGGGCGTTGAGCATGATAGCTATGCCGACACCGTTGTCTGCACCGAGTGTGGTGCCTTCCGCGGTCACCCTGCCACCATCGATCCGTGTATCTATGGGTTGTCTTGTAAAATCGAATGTCTTGTGAGGACTTTTGGATGCTACCATATCCTGGTGGCCCTGCAATGCGACGAATCCCGCATCTCCAGGACGGATCATGAGTATGTTGCCATGATCATCGATATTATGTTCGATCCCACGCGATTCAGCGAAATCAAGAAGATAATTCTGTATCTGTCCAAGATGTCCTGAGGGCCTTGGTACCTTGGTGATGTCCATGAAACGTTCCAATATGTCCATGATCAACCCTTCTTTTGTTCCGGCATGGGTGCATTCGTCTTGATCCTGTAGTATGTGAGAGGATGATTCATCTTCCCGCTGTTGCAGAGGTTGTCGGGATCGTAGCACAATCCGTTGGATTTCATCGTATGACATTCCGGCGGGGTGTACCCATCGGTGCCGTTCAGTTCGCCGGTTATGTGCTTGATCTGATAGATCGACTTCGATTCGTCAAAGTCAGGTGATTGTGAGAACAATGCCAAGATCTGTTCCGAGTTCATCCCGATCGTGTGAAGGAAAGATACCAAAGCGAACCTGCCGCTGTGCGGGAGGTTGACTCCATGCAATGCATTGGCTAACAAGGTCCTGATGCATGGCGGGAGTTGTTCATTCACCAATTCGCCCGAGAACTTCGGTTCGAACTTGTTCTTGATGACTTCCATCGATTTCTTTACTATGGTGACATCCTTGGTTATGGCGATCGCTATGTTGTCAGGTATAGGTAATGGCAGTTCAGACTCTATCTTGTCTTGAAGCGCATTCTGCAACACACGGTCGAATTTCTCATGCGGAAGGAAGACGTATCCTTTGTAAATCTCGTGATTGACCAACTTCCAATCAGGACTCTTGATCCTGGTGGAGAATTTCAAGTAGTCCGAGAAATGCATCTTCAGCCTATCATCATCGAGTGTGGAGTTCACCCCAAGCGATCTTGCGATCGACAGTACGGTGGATTGAGATTCCTCTCCAAGGAGCTTATTCATCCTGACAGCCTCAGCCAAGGCATACCTCTTCGTCAGGAAACGATCGTTGATCGTAGATACGATCATCCTCGCATAGGGATATGACATGACCTCCATCAATCTCTCATAATCGTTGGTCAATGGTACGTAACTGACCTCTGAGTTCTCTATAGCACTCTCCAGTCTGTCCACGCCTCTTCTCCTGGCCTCCTCAAAAGTATCGGAGGAGATCAGCATATCGATATCCACGCCATGTTCTGATGCGAAATCGGATGCATCATCAAGGAATGGGTATCTGGAGGCAAGGATCGTATCCATGTGCTCCCATACCGCCTATTAATCTAAAATAACTATCTTATTCGAAGGATAACAGTCCTTTGAGGCCTTCGATGACCTTCTTGTCATCTATCGCTCTCGACAGATCGTCGTATGATGTGTAGGGCCTGTATCTCACGATGGTGGCGGATCTCTTCTTGCCTATGGATGGCAACGATGCGATAGCGCCCATGGATTCGTGGTTTATGTCGAAAGGATATGTGAGTCCGGTCACGGATCTGTAACCCCAATCAGTTATGATGATGTCATATGATTTCCCACATTCCAGCTTGTATGGTATACCTATGAGCAGAGGGTATGAGCCTATCTGTCTTCCGAACGTGATGTTGCCGTCATGTATCTCCATGAACACATCCTTGAGGACGGTACCTTTGGGTACCATGCGTTGAAGCATGACATGATCCACGGACTCCCTGATGCTCTGTTTGTACTTCTTGAACCTGTTGGGGTCGACCTTCGTATCGAATGCTTTCCTTATCGGAAGGACCTGCCTTATGTTGATCCTCCTTACGATGAGGCCCTCATCGATCAGTCTTTGCAGGAACTCCATGTTCATATCATATGTCGCTTTGGATTCACCATCAAGTCCGGCTATGATGTTCAATCCAGGCAATAGGCATGGCATCCCGTTGTCCCCGCGGTGACCGCCTATGCGGTTGATCATCCTGATCGCATCCAGTACCTGTTCGGGGGTGCTGTTCAGATTGTTGGCTCTTATGACGTTGATGTCCGCCGATTCCATCCCCAATGCCAACACATTCCCTGGCGTACAACAATCCACAAGTGTCTTGAGTATGATCTCAGACTCATCAGGATATCTGGAGATGACAGCAGGGTTGGCATTATCCACATGTATCGTCTTGAATCCAAGGCCCTTCAGGCCATGGAACAGTTCCGATACCGCATCCGGATTGGGTCTTGGCGTTCCGGAGTCATCTTTCGAACCGTACGATATTATACACGTCTGTCCGCCGATGCGGATGTTCCTCACACCTAGCTCTCTAAGCTTTCTTGCTTCCTCGAGTATATCCTTCGGAGAACGCATCAACGGCTTTCCTTTCAGAGGTTCTATGCAGTATGAACATCCGCCAGAGGCGTATCTATGACACCCTCTATATGATTCAATCTCTGCGACCAACGGATATGGAAAATCATGATGCTGTTTCACGATATCCGCACCAAGGATCATCCATCTGTTCCATTCATCGAGATCACGATATCTCTCCCCGACCTCTTTACCTGTCATCCCATCATACAGCGATGCGGCAAGGTCCTTCCTTATCGCGAAATCGAACCTCTTCGCGACATCAGCCGTCGCGGCCGATCCACCGATCAACTTCCATCCCTTGAGGGATGGTAGAAGGTTCTCGATCTCCTTGAGGGACATAGGCATCGAGCGTATGTACTTCCCCGGTACCGTATTCCCAGAGATGACGACACTGACCTTAGCATCAGGTATCTTCAGTCCTTTGCGGATCATGTCTATCGTGATGTATTCCACATCACCTCCCGCGTCGATAGCGGCACCTGCCACCGCCCTTGCTATGGGCGAGATGTATGGTGGGACACCCAATGCTGCCGGATCGTCTATGTATCCGTCGATCAGTACTACCTTGATCCTCATTCGATCACTGTTTCACTGCTTTCTTCCTTGATGTGACGATCATCTTCAGGAATGACCACCAGAGATAGGATATTCCGATATCCAATGCTATGGAGCATATCAACCCTATCAGATCGAGTATCGCTTGGTCATCGATAGGGATCGCAGGCATTATGAATGTCCTTGTGACGAGGATGGATGCCATATACAATCCATACATCCACGGGAGAAGTTCCCTTCCCATGAACTCCATCGACCTGCTCCTCAACTGATTCTCCTTGAGCCTGAACGAACCGAGGAAGAGCGAGAATGCGAGGAATAACGATCCGAAGGTGAGATTGGCGCTTCCGACACCATTTCTGTAGTAGGTGTAGAGGAACATGAACTCGAATACCGAGAGTAGGAATCCTGCTATGAACAGCAATATCAGCGATTCATTGCTGAATTTGGAATCGATCTCGTCCTTGTATCTGTGTATGTAGTAACCCAAGGAGAAGAATAGCATGCCTATGAACGGATAGGTTATCTCGCCGAGGCCGACTGTACTCAGGCTGAAGATCGAGGTGACACCGAAGAAGAGGAGAACCTCGCATAACAGCATATCGACGATCACGAACGCCAATCCGATGTACATGGCGTACTTGAAACTGAGATTCTTCTTGTAAAGGATCCAATGGAATGCATACACGAGAGCGAGACAGTATGCGAACCATACGGGCATCGTGTTCCATTCTGCCGTTATAGTGTCGCTCAGCACATATTCCCAATCCACGACACCGTCGTGCCAATGTTCTATGCCGCATCCGAGCCAGATCAAATCTATGATGAAATAGAGGACCTTTATGAATATGATGAGATAGACGATGTGCAGCAGTTTCTTACCAAGTCTCCTCTCCGAATGTCCGTCCTTCGAGAATAGGAAATAACCGGATACCATGAAGAATGCAGGTATGGCGAATCTTCCGACACCTTCGACGAGATGATAGAATCTGATGTCATCCAATACGACCCATGATGGTTCGAAGTGAACGAATGTTATGCAAATGATGATGAATGCACAGAACGATCTCAGGAAATAGTTCTCATATTTCCCTTGGGTGCTGTTGTTGTCTTCTCCGGGCATAGTAACATGTGGCCAATCATATGCTATGATAAAAGTCATACGCTCACTTTTTAATATACGCCAATCATATCATGGCATTGATATCTGCGGGAACTATCGCGGCATGGTTCCCCTATGGGAGGTCAAATAATGGTTGATTACAGAGATATGACAGAGGAGGAGCGCCTTGCTAAGGCCCAGAAGCCCGGTAAAGATGCAATGAAGATGCATCCTTTCTACGGCGGTAAGGTAGAAGTCGTGCCAAAGGCATGTGTGAGGTCTTTCGATGATTTCGCCATTTGGTATTCGCCTGGAGTTGCAGAACCCTGTAAGGACATCGCGAAGAACCCAGATATGGTATATGAGCACACATGGAAATGGAACACGGTCGCTGTCGTGTCCGACGGAACACGTGTGTTGGGACTCGGAGACATCGGACCAGAGGCAGCTATGCCCGTCATGGAAGGTAAATCGATGCTCTTCAAGTATCTTGGAGGAGTGGACTGCGTACCGATCTGTCTTGACACGAAGGATCCCGATAAGATCATCGAGACGGTCAGACTCATCGCACCCTCATTCGGAGGTATCAATCTTGAGGATATATCGAACCCCAAGTGCTTCGATATACTCGATGAGCTCAGAAAGGATTGTAAGATCCCTGTATGGCATGACGATCAGCAGGGTACGGCAACGGTCGAGGTCGCTGGTGCGATCAACGCCATGAAACTCGTTGGCAAGAAGCTCGAGGATGCACAGATCACGGTCATCGGTGCAGGAGCAGCATCCATCGCTATCTCAAGGCTCCTTCTTGCGACAGGATTCAAAGCACATAACATGTGCGTATGCGACTCGAAAGGTATCCTCAACGCAGAGAGGACGGATGTCGGAGAGAACAACTTCAGCCAGAAATGGGACATCTGTAAGAAGACGGACGGTGCAGGCAAGAGAGGCGGCATGAAAGAGGCAATGGAAGGTGCCGATATCGTCATCGCCGCATCGAAGGCAGGTCCTGGAACGATCCCGGTCGAATACGTGGATCTGATGGCAGATGACCCGATCATATTCGCAACAGCGAACCCTGTGCCCGAGATCTGGCCCTGGGAGGCTAAGGAGCATGGATGTAAGGTGTTTGCAACAGGACGTTCGGACTTCCCCAACCAGGTCAACAACTCGATGGGATTCCCTGCGATCTTCCGTGGAGTCCTTGATGTGAGAGCTAAGACGATCACAGACGAGATGTGTATCGCTGCAGCAAGGGAACTTGCAAGGTATGCAGAGGAAGAGCACGAGGGAGGAATCACACCCGAGTACATCATCCCGACGATGTCAGAGACCGAGGCATTCATATCAGAGGCAGTCGTCGTAGGTTCCAAGGCCATGGAGCAGGGCGTTGCAAGGCTCAAGCTCAGCAGGCAGGAACTTCATGAGAAGGCAGAGTTCATGATCAAGAGATCAAGGGCTCTCACAGCCAAGATGATGGATGATGGTTTCATCAAACCATACGTAGAATAAACATAGGAAAGGGGTCAAACCCCCATCCTCTCTTTTACAAAAAAATTAGATTTCTTTTTTACATCTCTTTGATCATATCACGGTTGTGATAGATGTAGTCGATGCAACTGATCAGTGCGATGGCTGCTGTGATCCAGAGAAGGACATTCGCTATGAGCACCACATCGATACTGAGATCCACAGCATATTCTATGCTCAGCAGGAACAATACGGCTGTTATCGAAAGCATCTGACTCATGGTCTTCAGTTTTCCTGATTTGCCTGCAGCTATGACCACGTTCTGTGATGCCGCGATGAGACGCAGGGAACTCACTATGAATTCACGGAACAGGACGACGATCACGATGAGCGGGTGACAGTATCCGTCAGGGATCATACAGACCATTGCGCTTATGACGAGGATCTTATCCGCTATCGGATCCAGGAATTTACCGAAATCGGTAATCAGATTTCTTGAACGTGCTATCTTTCCGTCGAGCATATCTGTCAACGAAGCTACGACGAATATGATGAGCGCCCAGACGTATGCATATGGTATGTCATGAACGAGCATGAACAACACCATGAATGGAACTAGGATTATCCTCATCATCGTCAAACGATTTGGTAGGTTCATGATGCACCCCATTTTCTTTTTCGAAAAATCCTCTCGTCGTTGATTAAAGTATCGATTGTCAATATGCGAGGTATGTAGAAGAGGTGCCGTTAGGCACCTGGTGAATAAAGGTTTCAGAGAACTGTGGAGTCGACGTTAGCTACTTCGCCGATTCCAGGGATTGATTGGAGTGCCGCTTCGAGCTTTCCGCCGATCTCCTCATCGGTATCATCGATGATGAGGAATGCAACGACCTTCTCAAGTCCGAATGCAACGGGCTTGATGCTGGTCTCTTTGACCTCGACACCTGCAGGTACCGCTTTCTGAAGAGCCTCGATCACTCCATTGAGATCGACCTCTGTGCTTTCAGGCATGAGGTCATATGTTGATGCAATCTGTCCCATGGAACCACCATTCACGGTCCGACGAATCCGCATTTCTTACATTCGTATTTTACACCCTGGTCACGGCACTTGGCGCACCTTCCGATCTCTTCTTCGCCGCAGTTAGGGCATTTGAAGAAGGTGTTGCCTGTACCCTGAAGCCTGATGCCGCAAGAGGAACAAACTTTGTCTGCCATGAATGTGCGATTATATTCCACCTATATAAAAAGGCGTTGTCACCATCATGTTTCGATGTGATGGGCATCCATTTTCAATCATCCTTCGATGAATTTCTCAACAAGCCCACGGTAATGTTCGGAGCGCTCCTTCGTGAGTCCTTCATCTGATGATTCGGAGTATATCCTGAATTTGGGTTCTGTCCCTGATGCTCTTATGAGGACCCACCCGTCATCATAATCTATCCTAATGCCGTCAAGCGTTGTGACATTCCCTTCGGCAACCTCGGCGATCCTCTTTGCCACGAGTTCTTTCCTCTCGTTCGGACATCTCACGGTCAATTTTAGTGAATGGTATCTTGGCATCTTGGATATCAGATCGTCCAATGGACCCTCTTTGGCGATGATCTCCAATATCGTGGCCATACCCATCGCACCGTCGCGACAGTACTGATGTTCAGGGAAGATCAAACCTCCGTTATCCTCTCCGCCGAAGATCCCCCCATTCTCCATCATCGCCCTTGCCACGATCGGCGATCCTACAGCGGTATAATGGAATTCCCCGCCGGATGATTCTACGACATCTTTGACGGTTGATGATGTGCTCACAGGTGCGTAAACCTTGCCGCCACCATTGGTCACGACCCTATGTTGAGCGATGAGAGCTAGACTAAGGTCTCCTGGAAGATATCTTCCTGTGTTCGAAACGAATACGCAACGGTCGGCATCCCCATCATGGGCCATGCCCACGACAGCATCCGTTCTGCCGGTCACCTCTATGAGTTCGGATAGATTGGATTCGGTCGGTTCGCTCTCATGACCGGGGAAGGTCCCGTCCATCATGCAGTTCAAAAGCACAGCATCGACGCCGAGTTTCTTCATCATCAGAGGCGTAGTCTCACAGGCTGCACCGTTGGAGCAATCCAGGACGACCTTGAGTTTTGCTTTCCTTATGGATTCCGCATCCACGCGTGAGATCACAGCATCGACATAGGTCTCTCCTGCGCCATCGACCGACACTATCTGTCCGATACAATCCCATTGGACGCACTGTATGTCCGTATCATACGCATCCTCGACCATGGATTCCTGTTCCTTGGTGAATTCCGTCCCATCCTCCGCTATGCATTTGATACCGTTGTATTCTGGAGGATTGTGTGATGCGGTGATCATGACCCCTCCCCTCACGCCTGTGTGTGTCTTCACATAATATTGCAGTGCAGGGGTTGGTATGACGCCAAGGTCGATGATGTCGATACCGGTCGCCATAAGGCCGGAGCATATGGCGTATTTGATCATCTGCGATGATGTCCTTGGATCCGTAGCTATGGCTAATGGGCCATTGTCTAACACAGACCCAATCGCTTTCCCGACCTGTATCGCAAGTTCGGGATTCATATCCGCATTGGCTATCCCGCGTATACCATTCGTGCCGAACATCCTCATCCTATCACCTGAACACATGATCGAAAGTGCAGATCATCTATCATTCATCCTTTCGTTAAGGAGTTTCTTGAGTTTCATTATCGGCCATACATCCCTCGGGTCCGCACCCCTGTCATTGGCCATCTTGACCGACGTATAGTCGCCGAGCATTATCATAGATAATATGTTGATTATTATGGAATCCGATGGAGCTTTCAGGACATCATATCCTACAGATTTGGAGTCCAAGAGCTGCATCGCCTTTCCTGCGAACGAATCCTCTCCGACATCCTTCGCGAATATCACCGCATGTAACGCATTGTGCGCGAAGTCATTGCAGACATTCGGATCTGATAGGTCAGATAACGGTTTCGTCATCGCTATGTATTTGCCGTTCTCGGTGAGTTCGGATTTCCATCTGAGAGCTACGGATTTCATCCCACCGTCGAACAGGAGCATCGTGACCTTGTCCTTCAGCGATGATGACAATCCGATGACGCGACTCCCTTCCTCCAGTTCATCGCGATATCTTCTCAATTCAGGGATCGCTCCCTTGAATTGATCTATGAGGTCCGTTCCCGTGTGTTTCATTATGCATGCGAGGTAACCTATCATGAATCCGATGGAATGTCTTGGATCCATCCCTGGTTTGACGGTCATGAGGAGATTGCCATCCTTCTCTGCCATCTCCTTAAGTCTTCCCCCCGCTGTTATCACGATCAATGTGCATCCTTGTGCTCTAGCACGTTCATACATGCGTATGGTCTCGAGTGTATTGCCGGAGTATGATGATATTACAGCAAGCGTGCGTTCATCCATCCAATCAGGGATGATCGGGTTCCTGAGCGTGTGTATGTATTTCTTGGAGAATCCGTTGAAAATGTCCGCGGTTATGCTTCCGCTTATAGCCGACCCTCCCATTCCGCAGAGCACGATGTTGTCGCAATCGAAGTCCGGAAGGTCCATGTCAAGGGACGATTCCAGATCATCTAAGAAACCATGTAATTGCTCATACGCTGTCAATTCCCTCATATCTGTCCCTCCAGATATTGGGCGATGTGGTAGCTCATCATGATGCCGTAGAGATTCCTCTCGATGGCGTTAGAACCATCCACACGTATCATCAGTATGTTCCTACCGCTATCTGCGATGACATCGGTAGCGGATTCGACGATCACATCCAGAAGATGGATACTGTAGTTGTAGATGACCACGGCTAACATGTTCTCGGCATTCACATTCTCGTTGCACCATCCCACGATCTCATTGTGGTCGAATTCAGGCAGTTCCGTGTTGAATATCGGCTCTCCGATCGTCGCACTCAGGTAAGACTTCCAGACCGCGGACGATCCTCTGAGATCGGAGAGGCTGATGAGAAGGACATTGTTCCCACGGATGTTCTTGATGATCGATGTCAGTTCTTTCTTCGTCCTTCTTGGTAACGGGATATGTTCCTTCAGGAATCCTATGGATCTCATCATCGGATCCTTGGATCCGCATACATCGGATCCCTGGAGTATGCACGAGATCATCGTGACCATGCTCCCTACCGCTTCTTGGAGCGTGAGGCCGTCCTGGAGTTCCATGAATTGGATGTCCTCATCGTCGCATAATTGGGACACCTCTCCTCTTTTGGAGATGCAGACGATCCTGGTGTTTCTTCTGATGAGTTCCTCTATGCACCTTACCGTTTGATCATCATCGTAGTATGATGTGACGATAGCACATGTGTGATCATCGACCCATGCTGGTATGTTGGAGCCTTTGATAAGAGGGACAGGCATCCTACCACAATCGTTGGCGAATTCACTCAGGACCATGGCAGCCGATGATGTGACGTCCGGATCCACGATACATATCTTCTCCACGTTCGTAAAGCGAGGATAGTCCATGGATAGAAGGTTCTCCAAGGTGTCTATGAAACGTTTGGATGCCAAATATGCTCCATCGTTCGATGTGTTCGACGCCGTCGACATGTATCCTGCACAAGGCCATGTCCCAATATTATTGTTCCCATCGTCGCGAGTCTTATTATCGGTGCGGTCATATGGAATCATATGAAGCTAACACCTGATTGCGTACCATGTTTGATGAAGAGGGTGCTTTTTCAAGCAAGATTGTTGGAAAACGGATGCGAATCCGAAGCTGTAGGTGCAGCATTGAGGGCATACGCCAAGGAATATGCTGTCGGAAGGAATTCAGCAGAGGTAGCTACAGAGGTGCACAGGTCGGCGTATGAGGTGATGGGTGCCGATCCATACATCAAGATAAAGTTGGATGCGGACAGGATAGCCGAGGAATATCTCGATCAGGTGATGGGATATGTCGATTCGGCAGAGGATAGGTTCTCTGCAGCGGTCAGGGTTGCTGTCATCGGGAACATAATGGATTTCGGAGTATCATTGTCATCCCCGGAGGAATTCCGTGCGGTATTCAAGAAGCTCTTGGATCAAGGGATAGGTTCCGATGATACGGCACGCATGAAGGAATTGTTGACAGATTCAAAATCTGTCCTTTATTTCTTCGACAATTGCGGAGAATCTCAATTCGATAAATTGCTGATAAGGGAGATACAGAGGATGGGCGTTCGCGTCGTAGGTGTCGTGAGGGGAGAGAGGATCCTGAACGATGTCACCATGGAGGATGCAGAGCGTATCGGTCTTGACAAGATATTGGATCGTACGGTATCCACGGGAACGTTCGCGGTAGGTGCGGTGCTCTCCAAGGCGAAGGATGATCTGAAGGAGGAACTCGACAGGGCGGACATGATGATATGCAAGGGTATGGCCAATTACGAATCATTGTCCGATCAGGATGCAGGGATGCCGAAGGTCTTCATCCTCAGGACGAAATGCGGTCCTGTCGCAAGGTCATTGGGCGTTCCAGAGAACATCAACGTTGTGAGAGTGGCTGAATGACCCCGAAGGTACGTCAGGCCGTGATAATGGTCGGAGGCAAAGGGACAAGATTGAGACCGTTGACGGATAATTGCCCTAAGCCGATATTGCCTGTGCTGGATAAACCTTGTTTGGAATATTTCATCGATTCCATCGCTAAGGAAGGGATAACGGACGTCATACTCGCATGCGGTTACAAATCGGAGTACATGGTTTCTGCCATAGGCGATGGGAGCAGACAGGGGATAAGCATCACATATTCCTATGAGGACCATCCTATGGGTACCGCCGGTGCGGTGAAACTCCTGGAGGATAGGTTGGATGATGTGTTCATAGCTGTCAACGGCGATGTGTTCATAGATATAGATGTCGGGAAGGAGATAAGGGACCATTTCGAACATGATGCATCGGTGACCATAGCGTTGACCACAGTGAGCGACCCAACACAGTTCGGCATCGTAGGGTTGGACGATGACGGAAGGGTCACAAGATTCAAGGAGAAGCCGAAGAAGGAGGAAGCATTCTCTAACCTCATCAACGCCGGAGTGTACGTGTTCAACAAGGATGTCCTGAGATTCGTTCCGAAGGGGGAACCGTTCGATCTATCCAAGGATCTGTTCCCGATACTTCTGGAGAATGGATACAGATTGCAGGGACACAGGATGGATGGGCATTGGAGGGATGTGGGAAGGCCATACGACCTCTTCCACGCGAATCTTGAGACCGCGGCAAGGAAAGGGAGCCCTGATGATTCATCGATAGAATCATGTGAGATCTCAGGAACATTCTACTCAGGATCAAGATCGAAGGTATTGGCATGCTGTGTGAAGGATACTGTCATCCATGGTGATTGTATCGTCGAGGATTCTACGATATCCGATTCCCTGATCATGTCGCATTGTAACATACACGGTGCTAGGATAGAGGGCAGCATCCTCGGAAAAGGTTGCATCGTAGGTAAAGGGGCCATGTTGAAGGATACCGTCATCGGTGATGGAGCGATCATACCCGATGGGATGAGTATCGAGGGAGCCATCGACCGCACCGCATACAAGAGGAAAGCGGTGTTCATCGATAGGGACGATACTATCAATGATGACGTGGGCCATTGTTCCAGACCAGAGGACATCAGATTGCTTCCAGGTGTCTCGAACGCCATCGCATCATTGAATAGGTCCGGTTTTCTGGTGATAATGGTGACCAACCAATCCGTCATCGGCAGAGGTATGGTCGACGAGAAGGGATTGGACGCGATCCACGACAAGTTGCGTGAGGACCTCCTTGCTACCGGAGGAGGTGTGATAGACGATATCTTCTACTGTCCGCATCTTCCCGATGCCGGATGCGATTGCCGTAAACCGAAACCGATGTTGGGCTTGAAAGCGATCGAGAAATACGGCATAGATCCAAGATATTCGTTCATGGTCGGCGATTCGGACAAGGATATCGAGTTCGGCAGGAACATAGGGGTCAAGCCCATCAAGGTCGATGGCGATTATACATTCGTCGACGCTGTCAACGATATAATAGATGCTTGAGAACAAGTTCGCGGATAGAACATATATATAACTATTAAAATCAGTATTCATAGGCATTATCGTGCTTAACGGAAGATGGTGAAAATGGACAAGACTGACAAGATTTGGCTTAACGGAAAGATGGTCAACTGGGCAGACGCGAAGGTTCATGTCCTTGCGCACGCACTCAACTACGGTACAGGTGTATTCGAAGGAATCCGTGTTTACAACACACCGAAAGGACCCGCCATCTTCAGGCTCAAGGATCATGTCAAGAGACTCATGGACGGATGTAAGGTCGTTGGCATAGAACTCGTATTCGATGGCAAGGAATACGGTTTCGATGATATCGCAGAAGCCATCAAACAGACGGTCAGAGAGAACAAGGACGTGGATTATGTGAAACCATGCATCTTCCTCTCTGGAGAGGAGGTCGGAATTAACCCGACGAATGTTCCTGTATCCATGTCCGTAACAGCGGTCCACATGGGAGAATATCTTGGGAAAGGCGCTGATAAGGGTGCTAAGATCGTAACATCCTCATGGCAGAGGCCGGACAACCTTTGTTCACCTGCAGGTGCTAAGGTCAACGGAGCATACATCACATCATGTCTTGCCAAGAAGGAGGCGCTCTCACACGGAGCATCCGAGGCCGTCATGCTCAATTCGAACGGATACATCGCAGAATGTACCGGAGAGAACATCTTCATCTACAGACAGGGCAAGATCCAAACTCCCGATCCATCGAACAGTATCCTTCAGGGAATAACGAGGAATTCGATCATTCAGGTCGCAAGGGATCTCGGCTACACGGTCGAAGAGACTAACATCAGCAGGATCGAGCTTCTCACAGCGGACGAGGTCTGGATGACAGGTACCGCAGCAGAGGTCGCACCTGTGACCTACATGGATGAGAGGCCCATCGGCTCAGGAGAGATCGGTCCCGTCGCGAAGGAGATCCGCAGCAAGTTCGCAGACATCGTTCGCGGAAAGGATCCCAAGTACGAGGCTTGGCTCGACTACGTAAACTGATTCTGGTCGGGGGCAACCCCCATCATATTTCTATATTCTATATACTAAAAGAGGGAAAGATGAGGCCCATACGGGCCTTGTTTAACTCTTCAATATCGCTACAAGGAATATTCCTACAGCGACGAGTGCACCGATAAGGATACCTACAAGGTTGACGAATCCATTCCAGAATACATCCCACACATCGACATCGAAGATGGGTTCCACAAGATCGCCGTTACCAGCGAGGAGCGCCCATATGATTCCGACGGCGATTCCCATGATGAGCATGATCACACCAGCGACCCTGCTCTTCCCGTATCCGAATCCAGTGGTGAAGAGACCTGCCAAGACCATGACTACGGCGAATGCCAAGACGATGATCGTAAGGAACTCAAGTCCAGTCATTATTTCGAACTCCATCGTATCAGGGTTAACCTGACACAGATGCCTCATTCATGTTGTTATCAATTATTAAACGCTTTCTTACAGCCACATGTTCGTTCGATAACGAATGATGTTATTCTGTTAAATAGGGCAGAGGCAATTCATCCACGATGCATCTATACGAACAGTGCAATAGGACGTTCAGGGAACACAAGGAAGTGATCCTCTACCTGATATTCGGCGTTCTCACCACTGTCGTGAACTGGTTGGCCTATGCCGCATTCGTGTGGATAGGATTGGATATCAATGTCTCCAACATCCTATCATGGATAGTCGGTGTATCGTTCGCGTTCGTCGTGAACAAGTGGTACGTGTTCGAATCGAGATCCTTGGAGAGTAGGAAGGTCATCAAAGAGTTCGGTTCATTCGTCGGAGCGAGGATATTCACTGGGATAATCGCCATACTCCTGTTCCCTCTGTTGTACAACATCGGATTGAATCAGAGTCTCTTCGGTACGGATGGTTTCTTGGCGAAGATCGTCACAAGCGTGATCGAGATCGTACTCAATTGGATATTCAGCAAATACCTCATCTTTAAGAAAGGATGATGCCGTTCGGATTTCACGGCTCAACATTATAATAGTGTATCTTCATAGTGCGATTGAAGGTAAGCAGATGGCAGGGACGTGTTCAGTTATCATTCCGACCTATAATGAAGAGAAAAACATAGTCAACATGGCGAAAGCCATCAGGGAACTCTATCCCGATTTCTACATCTTCTTCATGGATGATAACTCCACGGACAGATCCAAGGAGCTCATAGAGGAGCTCAACGATCCTAAGACCAAATTGGTCACAAGGGATCCTAACGACAGGGGCCTTGCGATAAGCTGCTTCCAGGGTATCGTCGAATGCGGTACAGATTATTTCATGACGATCGACTGTGACTTCCAACACCCTCCGTCAGCACTAGGCGACATGTATGCGAAGATGGAGGAAGGTTATGATCTCTGCGTAGGTACGAGGAATGACAGATTCGCATTGGGATTCGTCCGTTGGGTGGGATCCTGGGCGTTCAACATCATGGCCGATCTATATCTTTTCAGACTGAGGAAGAGCATAACCACTGATGTCATGTCGGGCCTCTACGCGGGCAGATGCGATGTCTTCGTTCCTGTCATAAAGGAACATTGGAACGATGTGGAGAGGAAAGGATGGAAGGTCCTGATGGATCTTCTGAAATACGGCCCCAGAGATCTCAAGATATCCACTATCAAATACGATTTTGGTAAGAGAGCGGCCGGTGAATCCCACATAAGTCCTAAGGTCGTTGTCACGACATTCCACCAGATGGGTAGACTCGGTAAGCTCTGCGCTAGAGTCTGTGACAAGCTGTTGTGCGGGGACGATGGGAAGAACTGATCCCATCGATCAGAGATTGAACATCTCTTTCTCAACGATGCCACACATGGTGTGGCATGCGACAAGATAACCTTCTTGGATATGAGGGGTCTCTTTGGAAGGTATCACTACAGCGTGATCCGCGATCTCCCTCATCTTTCCACCATCGCCGGTAAACGAGAGTGTTTTGGCTCCCCTTTCCTTGGCAGCCTCCATCGCAAGGATGACGTTCTTGGAATTGCCTGATGTACTCAAGCCGACGACAACATCTCCTTTCCTGCAGATCGCTTCAACCTGTCTCTTGAATACGAGATCGTATGAATAATCGTTACCGATCGCAGTCACTGGAGATATGTTGGAAAGACACACTCCTGCCATCGCAGGCCTGTCGAATAGATATTTTCCAGAGAATTCCGCGGCGATGTGCTGTGCATCAGCGGATGAACCTCCATTGCCCATGAAGATAACTTGGCCACCATTCCTGAGCGACTCAATGATGATATCCGCCGCTTTCCTGATCTCTGTTGGATCGATCTTAGAGATGGTCTCGGAGCTCTTTCTCAGTTCATTCTCGATATAATCATTCATTCTTGAACCTCCATGTCTTCACGCCGTTGGGCTCGAACATGAAATCGGTGATCTCTGCGCCGTGTTTCTTGAGTTCTTGGGCCACTATTGCTTTCTTATCGTATTCACAAATGAAATACATGAAGCCTCCCCCTCCTGCACCAGAGACTTTGCCTCCGATCGCGCCTTGTGACTTCGCAATGTTGTACAGGGAGTTTATGTTACGATTGGTGACATTGTTGGAGAATTGTTTCTTATACTGCCAGGATTCGTCAAGGAGTGTACCTGCCTCGTCCAGTTTTCCTTTCCTTATGGACTCGCATATGTCCTTGGCCAATCTCTTGGATTGATCCAGTGCATCCGTGTTCTGATTGTTCTTGAATGCCTTGACCTGTGAATCTATGATCTTCGCGGATTCCCTGGACATGCCTGTGAAGCACATCACTGAACGGCATTGGAGCTCATCGATGATCCTTTCATCGATCTCGACCGGATTGACATTGACCTCATCCTTTCCGAAGTCTATGAGGTTGAATCCTCCGAAGACTGCGGCATACTGGTCCTGTTTCCCACCTTTGAGGCCGATATCCTCTCTCTCAAGCCTGTATGCGAGATCGGCCATCTCATGATTCGTCATCTTTACGCCTTTCCATTCCGCAACAGCGGCGATGATGGCAACGATCATAGTGGAAGAACCGCCGAGTCCGGATCCTGATGGTACGTCCGAGTGGATATCTATGGTGAATCCTTGATCCAATTCGAAATGATTGGCCACTGCTTTCGCCAGATCCATATTTCCATCGAATTTCAACGGAACGTGGTTGAGACGTGTCTTGTATCTGCCGAAATAACGTGATTTGACCTTCATTATGTCGTCTTCACGTGGAACTAAGGTGCAGTATGCGTACTTGTTGATCGTGGTGTTGAATACACATCCGCCGTTGGTCGATGCATACGGATCCACATCCGTGCCACCCCCGGCGATACCAATTCTCAGAGGAGCTCTTGCTCTGATGTACTCGGTCAATCTATAACCTCTCCGCGATTGGGAAGAGTTCCATCATCCGTAGGACCTTTTCCCGATAGCCCATGTCTATTCTAATCTTGTATTATATAAGTTAGGGTTAGAACGAGCACCCTTACGCATGAAAACGAGCACTTTCATCTGTTCGTATCGAGGTTCTAGACTCTTAAGTGTGCGATTGTCGTTCACATTTCCCCCCTATATTCGATTCTACGCAAAGATCCGCTTTACGTTCATATCTGTTGTGAAGTTGCACATGTCTTTGTTGTAATTTCAGAGAAGCGGAACGACCATGAAGTCATAAAGTCCTAGACAACTTCGGGATCAATCGTTCCTTTTTGAAATTCATGACGAATACAACGGATTTTGCAAGATGGTTTTTATTGAAGGATGGGGATACTTAGGCAATGTTCCAAAACATGACCACGAAAGGGAAATTGGCAACCATTCTGGTAATATCATTCATATTGCATCTGGTCGCAACGCTTTTCCTTTCACATCTCGGGGACCCTGAGTATTGGCCAAGGATCATGCAGACGGTCAATTCTGGGAATGGGATATATGGTCTGGACGGGAACTATTACACTCCGATCTGGGGTTATTTGTTATCATTCGTGGATATGGTGATACAGACATTCGGATTGATCCCGTTCTTCGGGGATGTATTCGAATCATTGTTGCCGTTGGAGACGACAGCAATGAAGGCATGGATCGTGTCACCAGAGATAGCATTGGCTACCAAGATGCCATTGGTGATCTGCGATCTGATCGTCGGATACATCTTGTTCAAGATAGTATCAGATTTCACCAAGAGCGAGAACAAAGGTCTTACCGCTGCCGCCATGTGGTGCTTCTGTCCCATCGTCATCTATATGTCATCCGTTCAGGGGCAGTTCGATACGATATCGACATTATTGTTCCTCCTCACTGTACAATTGCTACGTGAGGATAGGTCGTTACTTGCAGGATTATCATTTGGTTTGGCGGTATGGTTGAAGTTATTCCCAGGTGTCTGCCTTCTTCTTTTCGTAGCATATCTGTTCGCAAGATATGACAATGCAGGAGCGATCAAGAGAACGGTCATGGCGGCTGTCGGTGCATTGATCGTTACGATCATACTGTTGACACCGCAGTTCCTCAATGGCGAGATGGATATCGTGTTCGGATTCTTCACAGGAAGGATGAACACCGTGACGGAGTATGAGTGGTACAACACCCTCGTATCCGTAAGATTGACCCTGATGCTGTTATTGATGATCGTGCTGATGGTATGGTCATTCATCGGGATGAAGAGAAGGACTGAGGATCTTGACAGGTACCTCTATCTTTACGGAGGAACCTTGTTGGCAGCAGCTACGATCATCAGCAGAGGATACCAGTACGCGCCATCGTTCATGGCACCGATCATCCTCTTCGCCATGATATCTGATGACAGGAGATCATACGGGAAGTTATTCTCATGGATGTCGATACTTTTGATAATCGATGCGTTCTTCTCAGTCGGTCCGTCATTGTTAGCGATGGCATCGGTCTATTTCGGGGTCGTCGATCCCGCGTGGTTGAGCGACATATCCGTAGCATTCCTTACGACCATAGGGTATTCGTCATCGATGCCGATTGGTGTGGTCACGGCGATAGCTTGGGCGGTCATGCTTTGGTTGTTCGTACTGTATGCGGTATCCGATCTGTTCGGTGAAAGATACCCAAGATTCAGGGCCATAGCGGAGAAGATGCGCATCATGAAGGAGGAGCCGGAATGAAGAAGATGTCATTCTCCGTTGTTGCAGTGGTAGTGATAATGGTTATCATAATCGCAGGGGAGGCCTATGCATATCTTCCATCCGATCGTGGATTCTCATCCTCTGCAACGATCTCTGGGGATTCTGTGGATTATTCGGTGAATGCGAATGGCGCATTCGTGCATCAGGCCATATTGATGGATGATGGCGGTATGAGCGGGGTCGAGAGCGTTCGTATGTATTACGATCCATCATACGCATCCAATGTCAATGAGCAAAGAATCACTGCAGTCGGTTCACAGTTCTTCACACAATCATACTACATCGATCAACTTACCAAGAATCTGAGGTTTAGAGGTGTGACGGATGTCACCATAGTCAACACCATCCAATTGAGGGATGCCCTTGTGAAGGACATATCGGACGGTACGATCGCTGGTAAAGGATTGGTGATGATATCCGGTGCGATACCCGATATCCTCTTTGAGGACAACATCCTCATGAAGTGGATCGAGGGAGGAGGATATCTATATTGGGCAGGGAATGTGATAGGATCATATTCCTCATCATCGAACGGAATATCGAAGATCGACATGTGTCAAACCATGATAGGGACGACAGATCTTTCCAAATCATCTGAGGGTGCTCTTTCCAGTTCGAAATTACGCAAGGAGTTCTCGTATGAGTCGATGATCACTCTGTATTCCCCGAATGCGGATGCTATCAAAGATAGGATGGCATTGGGCGTAGGTTACTGCGATGGAGGTTACAATTCAGTCACATTCGTTGAATGCGGAAAGGGTCAGATCGTCGTATTTGGAGGGGAGTTCACTTCAAGGCAGATACATGATGTGGCAATATCGATAGCATCCGGGCTCAATTATAGGACCAAAGTGATCGATTATCACGAATCCGAATTCAACAGGGGGTTGTCCGATAGATTCACGCTCTCTGGTGTGCACGGGGATCTGTCGCTGTACATATCCGTCGGTAAGTATCATTGTGCATATGCTCAGAGATACGGATTCTGAAGCATATCCATTCTGTCATAATCCCGTTACGGATGGACACGGTTTTATCCGTGTATCTGTATGATGCCGACATCATGATAGTATTGCCAGAAACAGTGGAGGATGTCGTCGTTAAACTTCTTCGTTTATCAAACACTAGATTATCGCATGATATCGGATGGGCTCTCGAAGCGGCCGCGGGATGGGAGACGAATGAGATTGCATATTCTCAACTCGGTTGCATCATGGACAACGTGAAGAAGGCAGAGTTCCTTGGAAAACCGATGTGTCAAGACACTGGTGTCCCCATATTCTATGTTTCTGGAAGATTCGACACATCCGTACGCGACGAGATCGCCAACGGCATAAGGAGAGCGACCAAAGAGATACCTCTCAGGCCTAACGCAGTGGATCCATTGACAAGGGAGAACACAGGGGACAATCTCGGAGAGGGCATGCCCATAATACATTATCATCCGACGGATGATGATTTCATGGATATCACCGTTCTACCGAAGGGTGCTGGTTCGGAGAATATGACCAGGTTGGCCATGCTGAATCCATCCGAAGGTGTGGACGGCGTGAAGAGATTCATCATCGACACCGTTCTCAATGCAGGCGGTCGCCCATGTCCACCATCCATAGTGGGTGTCGGGATAGGCGGGATGTCAGATACTTGCGTATCAATGGCGAAGGAAGCATTGCTGATGCCTATAGACAAGAGGAATCTCGATCCTGTGTTGGATGCGTTGGAGGAGGAACTGTTCATAAAGCTCAATGAGAGCGGCCTTGGACCTATGGGCCTGGGAGGAAATTCCACGGTCCTCGCTGTCAGGATAAAGAAGGCATGCTGTCACACAGCAAGTCTTCCAGTGGCTGTCAACATAGGATGTTGGGCCACGAGGAGAGCTACTGCAAGGATCATGCCGAATGGAACGGTGGAATACATGCAGGAGGGTGAATGATGAGATATCTTCAGAGTCCTCTTGACGAATCGACAGTGCGCTCATTGAAGGCCGGAGACATCGTATACGTTTCAGGCCAGGTCATCACCGCAAGGGATGAAGCACATATCCGTGCCCTCGAGTATCTTGATGATGGCAAGGACGTGCCTGAATGCCTGTACGGTTGCACATTGTATCATTGCGGACCGATCATACTCGAGAGGGATGACGGTTACGAATTGATCGCAGCAGGACCTACGACAAGTGCAAGGATGAATTCCTTGGAACCTAGGTTCATAAAGGAATTCGGCGTCCGTGCGATAATCGGCAAAGGCGGAATGTCGTCCGAGGTGGCGGAGACGATGAAGGAATGCGGATGTGTCTATCTCGCAGCGACAGGCGGAGCGGCAGTCACGTTGGCTGAAGGGCTGTCCAAAGTGGATGGTGTGGAATGGAAGGACCTCGGTATGGCAGAATCCATATGGAGATTCGATTCCAATCGTTTAGGACCATTGGTTGTTGCCATGGATTCTAACGGCGATAGCCTTTATGAGAACGTCAGATCATCGCTGAGGAGATGAATCCGTATCATTTCCTCTTGCTGTGGATCATGTAGACCGTGGTGAACAGCACTATCGCTATCGTTATGATTGCGGCAAGCGACATCAATACGTGATTGAAATCCATTCCGAAGAGACCATTGTCACTGGACATACGGATCTCGCCAAGGTCTGTGGATTTCGTCTGTTCTATGACTATGTCGCTTGAGTATGTTTTGTAACCATTCATCTTGACGATGATGACATACGATCCCGTAGAACATTTATCGATGTTGAAGTAACCTCCATCCGATGTCCTCGCAGTCGCAATCGTGGCGCCGCCTTTCGTTTCTATCGAAACGGATGCACTGTTCAATCCGACAGGCGTGGTCGTATCCGTGACGATCCTCCCATTGACGGAACCATAGGATCTGAACATGGATATCGAATAGAGATCGTTGTCTCCAAGTGTGTATGTGGTATTGCCGTCCAATTTGCCGATCGTCGAGGATAGGCGGTAGCATACTTGACCATCTATCACTTCGCTCGTGCTTTGGATCTGCGATGGAAGATTACTGATGGAATATCCGTTCAATGTGAATGAGATGAGACAGGATGATGCATAGGTATCGCGAGGTATCCCATCAATCCTGAAATGTCCACTATCATCTAACCCTATCACACTCTTCTTTGTGTATTCCGATGCAGGTGCTGTCAGAGGATAGTGGATGGTGATCTCTATCGAGTCGTTATAGGCGAGTACGCCATTGACTTTGACATATCCTTCGATCGATGCAGAGAAACTATCGCCGCCTGATGACGGTTCATCGAACATAGGTACTATGACTATCGCTACTGCGACCATCACTAGTGCAATCTTGAATATGTCTCTCATCGTGACGTTATCTGTCTGCAGGTTTATATTTTCTATCGCCTGCTATTTAGAGTTAAAATATCTGTATGTGGATAGACGCTCCCATGTCTAAACGTGTGGATGTGTTCCTGTTGATCGGGGTTATTTTCTGCGCCATCATCATAATCGGCGAATGTAGCATCTACGCTGTAGACATATACGAGTATGATGTGGATGCATCATCGGATGGAACGAAGGTGCAGTATTCGGTAACATCATCCGGATCATCAAGATTCGATGCGATCCTATTCTCCGATGCAGATAAGGTGGATGATGTCCTCATCTTCAAGGACGAGAGATACGACTCACACTACGGACAGATGAAGGATAACAATCTTCGTTACATATTCGATCAGCCATATTTGGCGGAACAATACTCCAAGCAATTGGAGGCAAGGGGCGTAAAGACCATCTGTTCCGATTCCAAAGGGTTGTATGATTATCTTAACGATACGATGGCATCACCGAATAAGCATGCGATCCTGGTGTCATCATATGCCTTGCCGCAATCGGTCTACACAGGTGATGAGAACGACATCCTGTTGAAATGGATATCGAACGGAGGGCATCTCTATTGGGTGGGCTCGGAGGTCGGAAGATATTATCATTCTGATGATGGGCTCGTCATGGTGCCTAACAATCAGATGTTATTCTTCAATTCTAACGATTGTATCAATGTAAGTGACATATTCGTCGCAAAGAATGAGATACAGAATGGTTTCAGAGAGTCCTTGTCGTTACAGAACAGCCGTGTCACATATGGGATGAAGATATCGTCCTCGGACCTTAGCATTGGATATGAGCAGGATGGTTACGCTTCGGTGTCGTTCGTGAAACATGGTATGGGCGAGATATGTGTCATCGCAGGTTGTTCATCCTTGGAACAGATGGCAGATATCGGACAGATAATAGCTTCAGGGGTACGTTCAGACACCGCAATCGTAGAGCACGTGACCGGGAATGCATGCAGAGGGACGGTTAACGGCACATTCGAAGGCATGGGAGATGTTGCCTACCTGTATATAGGTGGCATATACACCATACGCGGAGGGGCCTTCAATGTTTGACACATCGAAGTTGGAGGATTCCTTCTTCAACATGAAACATCCGATCCTCGCAATGCTTGCGATCGGTCTGATCATCAAGATATCGATGATGACTTTGGCATACACATTCGATACGAACTATTGGGCCATCGTAACCAGGAACATACAGATGGGCGAGGGGCTCTACGGTCTCAGAGGTTATTACTACACTCCAGTCTGGGGTTACATCCTGGGGTTTGTGTCGATGTTCGATTCATTCTTCTTCAACATCGGGGAATTGGGCATCAGAGTGATGAATTTCATCGGTTTCGAGAATGGAAATTACATGGATTTCAGTGCTAATGTGACATCTGTCGGATTCATGATGTCGTACAAAGTAATCCTTCTGCTATTCGATGTGGCATTGGCATACATGATGTACTGGTTGGTGGACGATGTTACGAAAAATAAGAGGAAGGCGCAAGTGGCATTCCTGTTGACGTTCCTCTGTCCGACCATATTCGCGGCATACACGGTCTTGGGTATGCCGGATATAGTCTCTGCGACCATGGTCCTTCTCTCGATAGTTCTGCTACGCAAGAACCATTCAATGTCTGCCGGAGCATGTTTCGCCATCGCAGTTCTCAACAAGTTCTTCCCAGCGTTCATATTCTTCCCGATCGTAGGTTATGCATTCTCGAAAGGAGCGGATAGGAAGGAAAGCATGATGAATGTCGCGAAGGCATTCAGTGGTGCATTGATTATGACCTTGGTGATAATGTTCCCGCACATCATGGATGGAAACATCATGTCCGCATTCAGTTTCATTACCGATCGTGCGACAGTATCATCCGAGAGCGAGATATTGGACTATCTTATCAGCTACAGTGCGGTCATTGTCGGTGCCGTCTCCATGGTCGTGTCCTTGATATTAGGAATAAGACTGATCAAGCAACCACAGGATGGCGACCCGATCAACAGATTCATGTGGTATTCCTTGATCTCTTTGGCCGTCGTATTCATCTATCCTCCGAACCCACAGTATGTGGTGTCACTGTTCCCATTCCTAGTCTATTGTATCATGGTCATGCCAAAGGGTCTGATGGGATCATGGGGATTGATATCCGTCGGAGGTTTCATGCAGTCGGTGAGCGCTTTGACATCATTGTTCCTGCCATTGGCCGTGTTCACCGATCTGATATCAGTGGATTCCGTCATAGCAGCGACCAAAGCGTTGTGCGGAAGCCTTCCGTTGACATATATGGAGATATTTGCGATGGCTGGAAATGTCATACAGTACATAGGCATCCTGTTGATACTGTACTACATCTATCGCCATCGTTCGCTCATACAGGAAGACCCTGTCGTCACTGATGATAGTGCCTAAATACTGTTTTTGTTATGGGTATTCGCATGAGCGAGGACCTGGCATTCACTATCGGCATTTGCGCGTACAATGAAGCGGGTGCTATAGAGAGGTCGATAAGGTCCATCTTCGACCAGGAATTATCAGGTTTCACATTGGACAAGGTGATCGTGGTATCCAGCGCCAGTACAGATGGTACGGATGAGATAGTGACATCACTTTCCAAGGAGTATCCTGAGGTCGTATTGATGAGGCAGGAGAAGAGGGAAGGTAAGAATTCCGCTGTGAACTGCTATCTCAAGGCAAAGGATACGGAACTGATCGTCATGTTGAATGCGGATAACGCATTCGCTTCTGAGCACAGTCTTCAGAAACTGCTGGAACCGTTCAGGGATGAGAAGGTGGGATTGGTTGGCGGACATCCGATACCGCTCAATTCCAAGAAGACATTGGCAGGTTTCGCATCCAATATGGTGTGGTCATTGCATCATAACATCGCATCTAGATGTCCTAAGATCGGTGAGTTGATAGCATATCGTGATGTGGGCATAGAGTTGCCGACACAATATCAATCGGATGAGGATTTCATCAGAGTGGCTGTGGAATCGGCAGGTTATGTGTCTGTATATGCTCCTGATGCGACCGTGTACAACAGGGGGCCGGAGACCGTATCCGATTTCATAAAACAGAGGTTACGCGTCAACATAGGACAATCCATAATGGTGGAGAAGAGCAATTTCTACAATCCATCCAGGGATCCAAGGATGCTTGTGGAGGCGATATTTGACACCATCCGCGATCTCGGATTCCATCCGATCAAGATGTTCGCATCGGTCATGATGGAACTATATTGCCGTATCAAGGCCAAGAAATACGTCAAGGACGGCAATTGTGACCTGAACGCATGGGAACCGGTCGCCAGTACGAAGAAACTGTGACGTATGGTCATTCTTTTCTTTGTTTCTTCATGATATAATCTTTATATGCCCCGCACGGGAATCCGCCTGCGCCTTTACGTTCACTTTCTGGCGGAGGGGCCATATAGTCCCCATATATCGACGAGAGTATCTCATCGTATCTCTCTGGGAGTGGCGCATCAGTAGTCTCAAATACATGCATGACAGGATTTCCATAAGTTTCCCCTTTGAAGATATAGTCCTTGAATTCAGTCGCATAGATGACAGTGAGATCGGAATCCTTGTTGACGATCATATCTGCTAGATGTTTGAAGACGTTCGGTATCCATGAGATCATCTTATGAATATTGATGGAATCTACGTGATCTATTGCCCATATTGAACAGACGTTGCCCCATATGAATGCGTTACAGAGGGCCTGTCTGATCTTTTCCGAAGGATACTTGGATATCGGAAAAATGTCTATGAATGGGAGTTTCCTCATCTGCAGATCATTCTCGAAATCATCCGATTTCGCGATTACATGGGGGTGTGTATCTGCAGATGGTACGTGGTAGTAGTAACGTTCCTTGTCTAGTTGTTCGGAGAGTATCCTATTCACCTTGTCGAGGTCCTCTTCCCATACTGCAAGGTCGATGTCATCATCCCATGGTATGAATCCGTTGTGCCTCAATGCTCCTATGGCAGTACCGAAGTGTATGTAGAATGTGATGCCGTTGGCTTCCAATATCTTCCTGATGTCCTCATACATCGTCAGCAGAGTGGATTGTGTATCATTCATATCATCACGTTGTCCAGCACCCATCACACTCATCATGAGTTCCAGGGCGGGAATTGATGTTGCACGCTATGCGTAGTTTATATATGTTACATTAGTGTTGGCATGATGGATGCATAGTATGAGGCTATTCACCGTCGGACCCGTGATGATGTACCCTGATACACTGGAGCGGTCAGGGAAACAGCTCCCGTACTTCAGAACCGATGATTTTTCAAGGATAATGTTGGATTCAGAAAGGGTATTGAAAAGGCTCCTGGATGCGGATGATGATTGTAAGGTCGCGTTTCTGACCGCATCTGGTACTGGTGCCATGGAGGCAGCCGTATCATGTCTTCTGACACCATCTGACAAGGCATTGGTAATAAACGGCGGAGGTTTTGGAAGAAGATTCACAGAGATATGCGATGTCCATGGTATCCCATATGACCAGATTGCACTGAGCACAGGGGAGACATTCACCAAAGAGCATCTTGAAGAGTTCAATGGGATGGGTTACACCGCACTTCTAGTGAATCTTGATGAGACGTCCACAGGGCAATTGTACGATATTGCTCTGTTGTCCGAATTCTGTAAGGCGAATGGGATGTACTTGATCGTGGATGCAATAAGTGCTTTTTTGGCAGATGAGATAAGCATGTCGAAATACGGAATCGATGCACTGATCATCAGTTCCCAGAAGGCGTTGGCATTGGAACCAGGGATATCTATGGTCGTTCTCAGTCCGAGGGCATACAGTGAAAGGGCAATAACCATAAAATCGCCCACGTATTATTTGGATCTGAAGCACCACATATTGGATCAAGAGCGCGGTCAGACACCATTTACACCTGCTGTCGGAACATTACTTTGTCTGAATGATATGCTCCATATGGTCGATGACATCGGTATCGATGAGAAGATACGTAGGACAAGAACACTTGCGGAATACTTCCGTCAATGTGCAATGGACATAGGACTAAGGATTCCGACATATCCTCTTTCCAATGCGGTTACGCCGATATTGTTCGATGGTGATGCGATGGAAGTCTACAAGAGACTCAATGATGGATATGGTATCACCGTCACGCCTAGCGGTGGGGAATTGAAAGCTCACATGTTACGTGTTGGGCACATCGGAAATTTGGATAAAACTGATTATGATGTACTGATATCGGCTTTGAAGGAGATACTACAATGAAGGCAATCTTGATGGCAGCGGGTGTTGGAAGCAGGATAAGCAGATCCGTGAATAAACCCAAAAGCACTTTGGAGGTGGATGGTGTCCCCTTGATTACACGTACAATTGATATGTTGATCTCTAAGGGAATAGAGGTTGCAGTGGTGATCGGTTTCGAGGGCGGCGAGGTCCGTAAAGCATTGAAGGGCCGTGATGTACGTTTCTACGAGAATCCATTCTTTCGTGTTACGAACAGTATGGCGTCACTATGGTTCGCTAGAGAGTTCTTGGGAGAGGACGACCTGATCCTTGCGAACGCGGATGTTTTCTGGGGTGAAGGCATCTACGATTCACTATTGGCCGATGACAATGACGTGGTGATGTTGGCAGATATGTCACGCGCAAGCGTTGGAGACTATTTCTTCAAGGTCAACGATGGATTATTGGTATCATATGGAAAGGATTTGCCTATAGAGGATCGTGATACCGAATATGTCGGTATAGCTAGATTGAAGCGTAATGTCATACCTAGTTTCAGGAAGAATCTGGAGGAGCTGGTGGAGCAGGAAAGATACGACCTGTGGTGGGAGAACGCATTGTACGAATACATAACAGAGGTACCTGTCCATGTAAAGGACGTCAGCGATTTCTTCTGGGCTGAGATAGACTACATAGATGATTATAAACGTATATTGGAATACATACGCACTGGAAATCTTTCTGTGAAGGTAAAGACAGAGGAGATCTAAGCGTAATTTGAAATCTTGGGCCTCATTCACATTGAGGATCGGAATATCTTGGAGGGGATGTGATGCAGGAAGGGTACGATCCATTCTCCAGTAGGGTCTCGATCAATGTGTCGGTCAACATCATACGTACGATCGTCATGGCTTTGACCGGATTCCTGATGGTCCCTTACTACATAGGGTCATTGGGGATGGCGACATACGCCATAATCCCGCTGATAACGTCAGTGACGACATATTTCCTAGCGATGTCCGATTCACTGGCGGATGCATTCACGCGTTATACAGCAATTTCTGTACAGAATGGAGATTCAGATGCTGTCAACAGGACTTTTACATCATCCGTGATCGGCATGGCTAAATGTGTTGCCATGCTGATGCCCGTAGTCATCATACTGTCTGTGGTGGCTCCATTCATTTTCAACATAGGGGACACATCAGATCTCAGCGTCCAACTCACTTTCTTCATGATAATCACATCCACACTCATGCTGTCGTTCAGTGCATGCATGGGCAGCGTCTTCATGGCGTACAACAAGATGTACATAACATACGTCGGCAGGATCATCCAATGTTTGCTACAGGTCGGCTTAGTCGTACTCCTGTTCTATCTTGATACGCCATCCTTGACATTTGTTGGAATATCATACATAGTTGCGATAGTGGTGTTTCTTCTAATCATGCTCGCCTCTCTCAAAAAGGTGTGTCCGACCATCAAGTTCTCTCGTGAGTACTATGATCGTGAGCTCCTCAGTAAGATGGGTAGGCTCGGTCTATGGGCAGTCATTGCCGAATTGGGAGCATTGCTCTTCATCCAAACATCGATGGTCGTTGTCAATGTGATGATCGGTAGTGAGGCACAGGGTTCTTTCTCTGTGGCCGCCAACATATTGTCGATGATCAATACTGCATGTACAGCTGTTTCGGCGTCTGTCATACCGTTGATATATAGGTCTTATGCGAACAAGGATACGGACGGCATGATACGGACCTTGAAGGTGTTCTCCAAATTCATAGGGCTTCTGATGGCATTCCCGATAGCTTACGCAGTTCTGTTCACACCTCAGGTCATACAAGTATGGATCGGTAGTGGATATGACGACATATACCCGATGCTCTATGTGATGTTACCAGTTGAAGTGGCGGTATGTGTGTCCAGTGCTATGATATGCGTACCAATCGTCTACGCACGTCTACGCCATTTGGCTTTGATGACGGTCGTATTGGGGGTGCTCAATGTGATCATGGCGATAGTATTCATCGAGATCGGATGGGGCACATTGGGCGCATGTATAGCATGGACGATATCGATGGTGTTGTTGAAGATGATATTCTACCCTTCATATGCATCCAAATTGACGGCGGATACTCATGGCAAATATGTTCACTCTTTGACATCGGCATATCTGTCATTCATCGTGGCGGTAGCGATAGGATTGCTCATAAGACAATTCTACACACTTCCGTCGACATGGATGGCGATATTACTGTCCGCCACCTTCAGTTTTGGCATATATCTGATCATTATGTTCAGATTCATGTTCAATGATGACGAGAAGAGGATGATGGAGACATTCCTCCCAGGATTCCTTCAGAGGTTTTGAATGATGTGCGACCAGACATCCAATATTACATTCCGTTTATTCTCCAATATGTCCGATTTCCTTCGAAGCAGGATCGGCAGGGATCTATTCATAGTAGCAATCATTGGACTCATCATCAGATATGTAGTAGGTGCATTCTTCACATACCCTACCGACGTGAACTATTGGGTCATCGTCTCTGAGAATCTATTCTCCAATGAGGGACTATATGGGTTACCCGGGTACTATTACACGCCCGTCTGGGGATATGTGTTGTCGGCAGTGACATCCGTTGTCGGATTGTTAGGTATACCATTGGGCGAATACGTCCCAGAATTAGTGGGCCCGAACATGGTGTTGGACTGGACGAACACGTTACCATCGTTCGGTTATGCCATGTCGATCAAGACAGTATTGTTCATCTTCGACCTCTTGGTGGCTATAGTACTGTTCAGGATAGGCATGAGGTTGTACGGGGAGAAACGTGCATTCTGGATGTTTACGATATGGTTCCTGTGCCCATTCACGATAGTGATATCCTCGATCCGCATGATGTTCGAGAATCTGGAGATCCTACTTTTGTTGTTGGCCTTGTTGTGTATGGTAGAGAGGCGCCCTTCGTGGGCAGGGGTGATGATCGCGTTGTCCCTCATGACAAAACCATACGGGATATTCCTATGTGTCCTGATGATCGGTTATTCATATGTTCAATCACAATCGATGAGGTATACGGCACAGTACATCTGCGCCATGGCGGTCACGGCACTAGTGTTATTCATTCCCGTGATCCTCAATGGTCAGTTGGATGAGGCGATGATGTGGCTTACGAATCGCGCATACGACACTGGTACTGGATACAATTCCACACTTAACTTGGTACCATTCATTCTTTTCGCGTCATTCGTAGCATCCGCATTGATGGCATTATCCGATAAGGCATCTATCACGGCACTTATTGTCACAAATGCGGTATTGACGTCGATGACACTCCTGAATCCAGGTAATATTCAATATTATCTTGTCCTGTTGCCTATGGCATTGTTGATGTCCTATAGGTCCAACATCATCGTCATCATCGCTTTTTTGATATTATCGGGGTTCGCTTTTATCTCATATTCGACATGGAGCAGCGTCCTCTATGTTCATGAAGGGTACATCGGTTCTGATCTGTTAGAATCGTTCGTTTCCATACTTCGCCCTATAGATTCCACACTCTCATACAATTGGTTCAAAAGTGTGGTCGCTTACACTGTGGTGGCGGTACCTCTCTTGGAATGTGTACGGAGGCGGTATGCTGAAAGATAGGAAGATGCCGTTGTTGCCATTCGTCGTGGTGGTCATAGTTATATCTGGTATGCTGATATCATTTGCACCAGAGCCGTATTCACATGACGTTTCTTTTGATAGGGACAGGGATGTTTTGCACTACAAGTATCATTCCGTGATAGGTTCCACTACGAATACGGTCGCATTCAGTGCGACGGGCGATTTCTTCATTGAAAGGGTCGTGATGTATCTGGACGATTCGTACGCTTCTATAACGTCCAAATTCATGCAGGAGGAGATGGTCGAGGACCTATCGAAACAACTCAAGATGCGTGGCATAGATTCCATCTGCTGTGATGCTAAAGAGGTCTTGGAGGTCATAAGGACGCATGATCCTGGGAGAACAGCATTGTTATTCGCATCTGGGGCATTCCCTCACATACTGTATGATGGTACGGACGATTGTCCAATCATAGATTGGTTGGATAGAGGAGGGATACTGATCAATGAATCGGGCTGTCTTGGCAGATATGTATCCTATGGGCCGAACTATTCCGATATAGAGTTAACAACAGGATACGGTCTGTTATTTGCTGGCGTCAATGATGTGGCATTCAACGATCTGCAGAAGAGAGCATATGCTACGGAAGGATGTGATGAAACATTGAGGGATGCATTACAATTCTATATGAATGAGGTCACATTCGGTATAGATATCTCAGGTATCGCGGACGCTAAGAACCTCGGTTACGTGTCTGATGATGGGTTCTCATCAGCTGCAATCTTCAAATCGAGGGGAGGGATGGTGATCAATTTCGGCGTATCCTTGGTCAATCATTCGCATTTCGATCATTTAGTTACACAGATAATAGCATCTGGCATGGATTATTCGTCCGAGTTGTTCTACTCACACGCAGGGGATACGAGGTGGGACGATGGCGGAGATATAGAACTGTCTGATAGGCCGTGTGTTGTGTATGGATACATCGGATCCCCTCGCGCGATATACGGTGAGCGTATATTCATCCTTTCTTGACGACCCCAGGAACCATCCTGTAGAGCATAACATATCTTCCGAACGCGGCCATAGGGTAGAATATGCCGTAGAATATGACGAAGACGTCCATGAGACCTAATACGGCGAATATAGGGAGTAATATCTTCATGTTAGTGAACGTCAGAGGATTTAGATTCATTATTAATCTGAAGAGTTTTTGATTCTTGAAGTGCTTCCCTTCAACAGCCGCTGACCCTTCATCACGTTCTAATGCAGTCTCTGGGCAGCAGCTGTTGTAATTCGCCCCCAGATCGACTATGGATACCATGCCGAGGCCAGCTGTGAAACCAAGGATGAGGTAGATCGCTGGATCTATAGGGATGTTAAGAAATCCAGAACTTCCGCCGTACCATACGCCGAAACCTGCGCAGAACATCAGGAGTGGGTAGGTAGTCCTATGATTGACACGATCTTGAAAACCTCCTCTTCTGGACCTCATGTCCTTGTAGCGCGCAATATCTCCATCAGTGTAATCAAGGGCATAGGCGATGACCCAACCTATTCCGCCGATAGTATTGAGGGTCCTGTCTCCGAACATCAATAGTATTGATGATGCGATCATCAGGAGTCCCCAGAAAATGGTTACTTGATTCGGAGTGGCAGGTGTTCTCACGATAATGAGCGATAGTGCTCTGCTCAATGGTGTGAATATGTACTTCGATGAAGCATTCTCATATTCAGACGTGTGACGAACGCCGAAGAGTCTCTCTCTATCAATCTTCTGCACGTATGATGCAGTCGTCTACGGATATAATAAAGTTCAGACAATTTAGATATCAGCCCATGAGGGTGAGATATGTTATGATGTTTGACAAATATCAGTACGTACATTCGATCACTGATGATCAGAACCGACGGATACATGAACGATCTCGGTCGCATACTCGTTAAGGATTACCCATGGGGACGTCTGTCTGGAAGGGATGTGCTTGTCACAGGCGCTTCTGGTATGATAGGTTCCGTACTGACCGATGTGTTGGTATCCAAGGCATCGGAATACGATTTCCAAGTCGTGGCCATGTCAAGGGGAATGGATGGATTGAAACAGGCATTCCCCGAACGTTCTGAGCATCTTAGATTGGTTTCACACGATGTGAACAAACCTATGGGCGATATTGTGTGCGATACCGTGTTCCATTGCGCCAGCAATACGCACCCTAGAGCATATTCGTTGGATCCGATCGGTACGATCGAGACGAATGTGATTGGACTCAAGAATCTCCTGGACATGGCATCGGATGCAGGCGATGGGAGATTCGTATTCGCATCATCCGTGGAGATATATGGGGAGAACAGAGGGGACGTGGATGCATTCGACGAATCATATTGCGGATACATAGATTGCAGTTCCGTTCGTTCAGGATATAATGAATCCAAACGCGTAGGCGAGGCCTTATGTCAAGCATATGGGTCACAGAAGGATCTGGATTTCGTCATACCTCGTCTAAGTCGCATATACGGGCCTTCGGTACGTCCTGATGATTCGAAGGCAATGACGCAGTTCCTGTTCAAAGCCGTATCCGGGCAGGATATTGTGCTGAAAAGCAAAGGGACACAGTTATTCTCGTATTGTTACGTCATGGATGCTGTGGATGCTATGTTGCATCTCTTCTTCAACGGAGAGTCGAAGAATGCATACAACGTCTCCGGTAAGGATTCGGATGTGACGTTGCTGTCATTGGCGAAGAGGGTATCGGAGATCGCAGGCGTGGATGTTGTGTTCGATATGCCTGACGAGGTGGAATCCCGTGGTTATTCCAAAGCGACCAAGGCGGTGTTGGACATATCGAAGATAAGGTCCACGGGATGGGAACCGTCATATTCGTTGGATGAGGGACTCATGAGGACGATTGATGACCTTTCTTCGATGAGAAGTAATCAAGTACGATGCTGAACAGATCGATATCGTTAACCATCGTTATCTTGAGGTTGAACACGGATCCCCTTGCGAAGTAGATCGGATGTCCGAAGTGCAACATCAGTGTATTCGTGTATACGGAGTCCTCGATGCCCGCTTCATACGCATCCTTATACAATTTACTGACGAGATCGTATCTGTACGCCTGTGGTGTCTGTACCCTCATGACGTTGGAACGATCTATGTTGGTGTTACCTGATATGCGATCATCGGTCCGAACGATGGTCTCTTGTACAGGTATTGATGCACAACCGTTCCCATGTTTCTTGCAGACCGCGATGCAATCCGATATTATCTCCTTGCAGATGAGCGGACGTACGGAATCGTGTATGATCACTATGTCATCCGGGGATGTGATATCCTCTATACCGAAGATGCCGTTCGAGATCGATTGCATACTGTTGTCCCCACCAGGTATGATGCGGATGATCTTATCCAATCCATAGGTCGTCTTGATATTCTCGACTTCATCTCCCCATCCAGATACACATACGACGACGATCCTATCGATCTCATCATGGTTTTGGAATACTTGAGCAGTGTATGCTAGTATAGGCTTCCCATTCACTTTCAGGAATTGTTTCGGTATATCCTTACCGAGCCTTTTCCCGACCCCTCCCGCGAGAATGAGTGCAGTATTCATCAGTATTGCTGTATGCGTCATAGTAGATACGTTTAATGGACGTCTGGGGTGGTGGTTTACCGATATGAATCGAATTTCAAACGAGGATGGACGTTTTCTTTCCGAAACATAAATAAGAGGTTACGTCTAGGGGCATCGGATTATCGAGTGATGTTATGCAACGCGTAGACAAGACATACACTAAGGAAGAGGTCATGAGCCTGATGGAACCGTTGGTCTCCACATGGTTCAATGAGAGGTTCGATAACCTTACGGAACCGCAGGCACGTGCCATCCCTGTGATCCACCAGAGGAAGGATGTATTGGTATCATCCCCTACAGGTTCTGGTAAGACGCTCACGGCCTTCATGAGCATAATCAATGCGTTGACACGTTATGCTTCCGAAGGAAGGTTGGAGGAGCGCGTATATTGTATCTACATATCTCCTCTCAAGGCACTCGCCAATGATGTCAACAGGAATCTCAACACTCCGTTGGCGGAGATGAGGGAGGTCGCCGAAGCTCACGGGATGAACATCCCCAACATACGCGTTGCAGTGAGATCGGGGGACACATCACAATATGATAGGCAGAAGATGGTGAAGCACCCTCCACACATCCTCATAACAACACCGGAATCATTGGCATTGATCCTGGAGGCGCCGAAGTTCAAGGAGAGCTTCCAGAATATCGAGTGGGTGATCTTGGACGAGATCCATGATATCTGTGATTCGAAGAGGGGTGCGTTCCTGTCATTGACGATGGAACGCCTCAGAGAATACTGTACGACGGATTTCACGAGGATCGGTCTGTCAGCTACCATGGCACCTATGGAAGCGATCGCAGGGTATCTCGTCGGTTGTGATGAGAACGGAGAGACCAGGGATGTGACGTTCATCGAATCGAGTATGAAGAAAGTTCTCGATCTGAAGGTGATATGTCCAACGGATGACGTGACTACGCATTCATCGGACATCGTCAATTCGATGATGTATGATACACTCAAGGAACTGGTGGATCAGCATGAGACCACATTGGTCTTCACGAACACGAGATCCGGTGCCGAGAGCGTCGTCTACAAACTGAAGGAACGTGGTTTGGATAACGTAGAGGTGCATCACAGCTCGCTATCCAAGGAAGCGAGGTTGGATGTGGAGGAGAGACTGAAGCATGGTGAGATCAAATGTGTGGTCTCATCCACGTCTCTCGAATTGGGAATAGATATCGGTTCTGTGGACCTAGTCTGTCAGATAGGGTCGCCCAAATCCGTGGCCAAGGGTCTGCAGAGGATCGGACGTTCCGGTCACAGTTTCGGAAAGATTGCGAAGGGGAGACTCCTTGTCTTCGACCCGGACGATCTCGTCGAGTGCGCAGTGATGTGCCGTGCGGCACATCGCAGCGATATCGATCGCGTAGGCATACCAGAGAATTGTCTGGATGTCCTCTCGCAGGCGGTCGTGGGGATGAGTCTGAGCGCCCGTTGGGATGTGGACGATGCATATAGGGTCATCAAAGGTTCGTATTGTTATCGCAGCCTGCCCAAGGAGAAGTTCATCTCCGTTCTGAGATACCTTGGGAGCAAGGATGAGTACGAAGGCGTGTACTCGAAGATATGGTACGATGAGGAAGAGAATGTCTTCGGCAGGAAGAAAGGCACGAGGATGATCTATTTCATGAACCTCGGTACCATACCTGAGGAGGCTAACTATCGTGTCATAACCAACCATGGTTCCATGGTGGGAGAACTATCTGAGAAATTCGTAGAGAGGTTATCTGCAAGAGATATATTCGTTCTCGGGGGCAGGTCATTCGAATTCGTCCGTTCCAAGGGGATGACCGCATACGTCAAGGAAGCCACAGGAAGGAAGCCAACGGTACCGTCATGGGCGGGCGAGATGCTTCCGAGAAGTTTCGACCTATCCATGGATGTAGCAAGGTTCAGAGGAGAGATGGTCGAGAACCTTGGGAGGGACGAGGATGATCTGAAAGAGGAACTCGTCAACGATTTCGATATAGATGATGGATGTGCGAGATCCATCATATCATACTTCAGGGAACAGAAAGCGGTCGCAGGAAGCATACCAGATGATAGGAATCTGATCATCGAGGAGTACATCGACCCATCGGACAATCAGAGACTAATATTCCATTTCCCCTTCGGCAGGAGGGTGAACGATGCCCTCTCCAGGGGATACGCATACAGGATATCCAATGCCATAGGCGTCAACGTATCCGTGACCATGTCTGATGACAACTTCATGATCGGCATGTCAAGGAAGATAGACATAAGCAAGGTCCCATCGATGCTATCATCCAACGACATCGAAGTGATACTCAGGAAAGCGATTAAGGATTCTGAGATATTCAAACTCAGATTCAGGCATACCGCCGCAAGGAGTTTCATGATCCTGAGGAACTATATGGGCCGTCCGATCTCAGTGAACAGACAGCAGACAAGGTCATCCTATCTGTTGGAGGCATTGGCTGATATGGATAACATGCCTGTCATCGAAGAGACGTATAGGGAAGTGCTCGAGGATGACATGGACATAAAGAATGCACAGGTCGTCCTGAAGATGATCGAGGATGGGGAGATGCGTCTCTCCACCGTCTCATACAACGGCACACCATCCCCATTCGCACACTCCGTTATACTGTCAGGATTCTCGGACATAGTCCTGATGGAGGATCGTTCAGCGTTGCTGAGGGAGTTGCACAGGAAAGTGCTCTATCGTGCGATGGGAGATAGCATCAGAGAGTTCGAGTTCGATGAGGATCAGGTCGTCCCATACTTCAGGGAGAAGGTCGGGCGCATCACAGAGAAATCCGACATATTATCCGTCCTATCGCGTACCGGGCCGTTACAGGCCATGAGGGAGAGAGGCAGGAACATCTACTCCTACTCTGACGTGGATAAGAAGACGGTGGACGGATGGATCAGGGAATTGTTCAGAGAGGGCAGCATAGGGACGGTGTTCTTGGACGATCCGCACATAATGCTGTCAGAAGAGATCCCATATTATGCCACTGCAACGAGGAAACAGAAGGAGCTCACAGAGGATGACGAGAAGGTCTTGGGAGCATTGACGGACGAGGCCCTATCGCTTAGCGAGATCTCGATGAAATCTGGTGTCGATGAGGATATCGCATTCAGATGCATGAGGAAATTGGAATCGATGTATCTGATAACGAGGGTGGATATTTCAGGCAACAACAAGTGGGAATTCGCAAGATATCTTGACGGATTCGTCGACGAGGACGAATCGGCCGATCGCATAATAGTGAGATTCCTGGATTGTTTCGCACCTGCAACGATGCAGGAGATCGCATATGCGCTCTCGATGTCTGAATCACGTGTGAAGAGGTCGTTGGAAGCTTTGGTAGCTGATGAGGAATTGGTCTGCGGGAGATTCCTGATCTCTGAGAACGATCAGTACATGAGAAAGATCGACCACATGAGATTGAAGGCCGGAAAGGACAATGTATACGATTACGAAACGGTAGAGAGATACAGATTCTACAAATGCCCGAGGTTCAAGGACATATCCGAGTTCTTCGAATACTACGATTCAGCCGGCAGCGAGATCGATGTGTTCAACAGGGTGGATGATTTCGATCTCAAGGAATGGTACAGGATGCGTATGAGCGGGGAGGTCCTGCTCGGAAGATTCCTGAGAGGTAAGGTCAGATACGTCAAGGCGGAGACAGGCGACATGTTGGCAAGTCTGAATCACGAACCCATACTCCCAGAGGATGAACAGTTGTTGAAGACCATATCAGGGATGGGCTCGGCAACACTCCGTCAACTGGTCAGCGAGACGGGACAGGACAAGGAGATGGTGAAAGCATCCATATTCCGTCTCGATAAGGCGCTGAAGGTCATTCGTGCATTCGGTGAGAAGGAGGATTGGGGTACCGAGAACGATTATGAGGTATACCATCCCGCCGAGGTGGATTCGGATCCGATCCCCAAATTGATAATGCAGGCCATACGCGCATACGGCCCGATGCCCGCCTCAGCATTGAGATATATGACAGGTGTGCCGATGGATGAGGCAACATCGATCGCCACATCGATAGGCGCACAAACGATCCTCGTCGGAGAGGGACAGACGCCCATGCTGATCATGCCCGAGGAGATACCGAAGATAAGCGATCAGATCCCGATCGATGACAGCATCCGCGTCTATTCGCTATTCGATCCGGATCTCGCATCGAAATGGGCGGAGATATCCTCACGTTATGGGGATAAGTGGATCTATCCTCTCGTGAGGGACAGTCACGTGGTCGGGGCTTTGGAGGTCTGGGAGATGTCCGGATGTGTGGAGATCAGATCCATGGACATGGACGATCCATCGATGCTATCTGACGTTTTGAAAGGTATTGACAATTTCATGAGATTCTTCAATATGAAGGGCACGGACATAGTCCGTATCAGAGAGATCCTCTCCAAGGATGTGGCGGATATCGATAGGGATATGGAGAAGGCCCTCAAGGAGAATGGATACCGTTTCGTCAATGGTTTCTACGCGAAAGGACGTTTCAACGACCATACATTGAGCGAAGCACAGCTCTTGAGCTATGTATTCAGGAAACAGCATGTGGTACAGGGTGAGAAATATCTCACGGTATCGAGTGCGATAGAGGCTCGCGGATACATCAGGACGGATGCGGAACTGTTGACGAGAGTGAAGGACAGGACATCCATGAAGAAGCAGATGGAACGCGGGGACATCATAAGGACGTTCCTGATCCCATCATACAACGGATACACCATGCCTAGGTTCGCAGCTATGTACCGTTCCGCCAAGGACAGTCCAGTGGATGAGACCATGAGGGCGATATTGGCGATCATAGAGGATCGTCAGCCTGTATCGAGGAAGGAGATCGTGAACAACTCCCCATTCTCCGAGGAGAGGACTGTGGAGGCGATCAATTCATTGTTCCATGCATCCGTGATATATCAGGATTCATCGTCGGCCTACAACGTACTGAAGGAACCGAAGATGGATAAGAACGAGGCTATGACGGAGATAGTAAAGCTGATGTTCTCCGACTTCGGGATATTCAGTGCAGAACTGTTGGCATCGATGATAGGTCAGAGGATGCCAATCGTGAGGGGCATATTGAAGAGATTGGAGGATGAGGGATTCCTGGTGAAGGGATTCTTCATGCGCGATAGTCCGACAGTCTATTGGATGCTGAAGGAGGATTGCGGAAAGCCGATCGACATGATCCGTAACGATATGTTCCTTCTCAACACACAGGACAACCTGCACGTCTATCTCAGGGATATGATCAAACGTGACATGAATTCCACGAGCAACGTCATATTCAGAGGAACTAAGATAATCGGCTCGTTCAAGGGCAAGATGACCATATCCGGAGCGAAGGTCGAGGAATTCGAAGGCTCTCCTGAGGCGAAGCGTTACCTCAAGGAAGTGGCGATATCGCTGGGCGTGAGGTTGGACAAGGATCAGAGGGTCCAGGAGGATAATGATTGGGACGTGTCCGAGTTCTTCATAAAGACGAATCCAGGCGCCATATGAGTGTGCCTTGGGCACAAATCATTATTATAATCGCACGCGTACAGTTACACGATGGCCCAAATCGAGATCAGAATCGAATTGAAGAAAGGGGTTGCCGACCCTGAAGGTAAGAACACGATGAAGACCCTGGAATCCCTAGGTTTCGAGGGAGTGGAGTCCGTTAGATCGGTCAAGGTCTTCGACATCGAACTTGACATGACCCCAGAGAAGGCGGTCGAGGCCGGTGAGGAGATGTGCAGGAAACTTCTTGCGAACCCGGTCATTCAGAATTACAGAGTCATTTTGAGATGATCAGATGTCCGTTGAGAGATTGATGACCAAACGTGATGTTCCATTCTCGCTCTTCGACGTCAACATACTTGATGCGACGGATGAGGAGTTGCAGGAGATATCGTCCACGATGGGGTTGGCCCTTTCAGTGGATGAGATGAGGACGATCGTGGATTATTTCAAGAAAGAAGGCAGGAACCCAACGGATGTGGAGCTCCAATCATTGGGACAGGCATGGAGTGAGCACTGTTGTTACAAGAGCTCCAAACCCATACTGAAGGAGTTCATATTCTCCATCGACCGTCCGGACATCCTTTCGAGAGGAGATGCCGGAGTGATGGTCTTCGATGACGATTATGGTTATGCGTTGAGGATCGAGAGTCACAATCACCCATCAGCGATAGAGCCTTATGGCGGTGCCGCGACAGGTATCGGAGGTATCCTTAGGGATGTCGTCTGTATGGGAGCACAACCGATCGGTCTCGTCGATCCATTGTGCTTTGGGCCGATAGACACGAAGAAGGAGATCCCGAAAGGGATGAAACACCCTCACTATCTGGTGAATGGTGTCGTATCAGGCATCAGGGATTATGGTAACCGCGTAGGTGTGCCGACAATCTCCGGTGGTTTCTTCTTTGATGATAGATACACAGGCAACTGCCTGGTTAACGTAGCATGTTTGGGCATAGTCAAGAGGGATGAGTTGGGCGTGAACTACGCTTCCGGGCCCGGGGATGTGATGATACTCCTCGGCGGACGTACCGGAAGGGACGGCATACACGGAGTCACATTCGCATCGGCGGATCTGACATCGACATCAGACGAGGATTCAAGGGGTGCTGTGCAGCTCGGCGATCCGATAACGAAGGAACCGACCATCCACGCATGTCTCGAGGTCAACAAGAAAGGTCTGATAACAGGCATGAAGGATCTTGGAGGAGGAGGGCTCAGTTGCGTCGTCGGAGAGATGTCATTGGACGCAGGAGGATGCGGAGCCGATGTCGATCTCGACAAGGTCCCGTTGAAGGAGGACGGCCTTGCGCCATGGGAGATTTGGGTCTCGGAATCCCAGGAGCGTATGATGGTCACCTGCAAACCTGAGAATGTGGACAAAGTGCTCGAGATCTTTGATATGTGGGATGTCCTTGCAACACCAATCGCCAGGACCACCGATACGAAGCATACGCGTCTGTTCTGGAACGGTCAGATGATATTCGACATGGATCTCGAATTCCTCACCGGAGGGCCGGTATACAACAGGCCGTACACGATCCCTAAGGTGTCAACGAAGGATGATGAGGTATTCCCATCCGCGAGGGCTGATAACGCTACGATGTTAGCGATGCTGTCCGATCTCAACATCGCATCCAAGGAATGGGCGATCCGTCAATACGATCATGAGGTCAGAGCATCCACGGTCATACATCCGATGGTAGGAAAACTGAACAGGACAGGGCCTGGAGATGCATCCGTGCTCATGCCCGTCCCTGGAAGATACAAGGGTCTGGCTGCCGCAGTGGGTTGCAACCCATGGTTTACGGCCGAGAATCCATACAACGGCGGAAGGGCCTCAGTGGATGAGGCATGCCGTAACATCATAGCAGTGGGGGCGAGACCTAATGCTCTCACCGATTGTCTGAACTTCGGAAATCCCGAGAAGCCTGAGAGGCTTGGGGAGTTCAGAGAGGCCGTAAGAGGTCTCGGAGAGTTGTGCAGGGATCTCAATCTCCCGATACCATCCGGTAACGTCAGTCTCTACAACGAGGCGCCCGGAGGAGTGGGCATATTGCCGACACCGATGATATTGGGTTGTGGGCTCATCGATGACATCAGGAAAGCTGTTACCGCGGATATGAAGTCCGAAGGAGATAGATTGTATCTCGTAGGTAGGACGAAGGATGAGATGGGCGCATCACTCTTCTTCCGTAAATTCGGAGGTAAGGGCGGGGATGTGCCTGGTGTCGATGCCGATCATCTGAAGCTCATGATGGATAAGATGCTGGACTCCATGGACAAAGAACTCGTCAAAGCATGTCATGATTGTTCGGACGGAGGTCTCGCAGTGGCCGCAGCAGAGATGTGCATCTCCGGAGGCGTCGGTTTGAGACTCGACCTCACTGCCATGGGAGATATGTGCATGGAGAGAAAACTCTTCTCAGAGAGCAACACCCGTTGGTTGGCCGAGGTGTCCGAGAAGGATGCCGAGGAATTCGAGAGTATCATGGGTCCGGATGCCGTATGTATCGGAATCACAGGTGGCGACAGGTTCATTGTGAACGATTCGAAGATAGATCTGTCATTGGATGAGATCAGTAGAGCATGGAATGAACCCATGTGGAATCTTATGGGAGGCGATTATCAATGAGGCCAGAAGATGTCAGAGTATGTGTCCTCAGGATCGAGGGTACGAACTGTGAGGATGAGATGTATGAGGCGTTCAAGATGGTCGGAGCCTCGCCTGAGAAGGTCCATCTCAAACAATTGACAGGCCAATCCCCATCCGAGCTCAAGAGGGATGTCGAGGATTACGACATACTCGCATTCCCTGGAGGATTCTCTGCCGGGGATTATGTGAGGGCAGGCGCGATATTCGCTGCCAGGATAAGGTCCGCCATAGGCCCGCAGATAAGGAGATTCGTTGAATCCGAGAAACCTGTGTTGGGAGTATGCAACGGATTTCAGATCCTTGTGGAATTAGGTCTGCTCCCAGCGTTGGATGATGTAATGTCACCAGAACCGACTGCCGCATTGTACACCAATGATTCCGCAAGATTCGAATGTCGCCCTACGTTGTTGAGGAACGACAATCGCGGAAAATGCATATTTGCATCGGAGATCCCGAAGAAGAAGGTGCTCATGATACCGTCCGCACATGCTGAAGGTAAATTGTTGAGCATGGATCCCAGATTCGTCGACAGATTGGAGGAGAACGATCAGATCGTCTTCAGATACGTGGGCGAGAACGGGGAGGATGCTGAATATCCATGGAACCCCAATGGTTCGCCGTCAGATATCGCAGGTATCTGTAACCCTGCAGGTAATGTGCTCGGTATGATGCCTCACCCTGAACGTGTACTCACAAGGTTCACGCATCCGGATTGGACCAGAGGATACGATTCCGAGGAAGGCGACGGACTCTGTCTGTTCAGGTCCGTCATGAAGAAACTCGTTTGATCATGGGTGGGCTGTCGCCCATCCATTCATAATTCCACTCTAAGATCGATACGGTCGTTATCGACGAGGCTCAATGTCCTTCTGAGATGATAATGACAGATAATCTCTATCACTTCTTTGTAATGTGATCTCTCAGGAACGACGACTGCACAGTCTATGTTCTTGATCTTCGCTTTGTATGCGATGACATCTCCGAAACTCCTGCCATCACTTGTGAATCCATGGATGACGTATCCGGACGTACTGCGAATGAGGTCCAGTTTTCCAATGTCCTCTTTGTCTATGGTTAGGTTCAACGTGCCTTCGTATGGCTTGAATCCGAGCACGCTCTCGAACTGTTTCATGTAGCCTTCTTGGCAGATGTAGTATCCGCCTTCGCCCATTCCGGATGTGACCGCACCATGGATGAAGATATGGTCCTCCAATTCGAAGATACGACGATATTCGTTATATTCTTCCTTAAGGGCATCAACACCTCTCTCCGTGAGCTTTATGCGTTGTTTCCTTGCACCCAGGTCACGCGTTATGAGTTTCTCATCCAATAGTTCTAGAATCCTTTTAGAAGCGGATTGTTGACTCATGTTCAGTGCGTCACCCAATTCACGTGAGGATATCGCGATTAAGTCGTCGATACCGCCTAAAAGGGCGATTTTCCTTAATGCGAATGTGTATTTCTCATCCATCGGATGTCGATTGAATATCCTTGATAAAACAATTACGCATTTTCTATTATTCTACAATAATAGTTGTAAAGAAGATTGTATCGATTCCATCCGTCGGATGGAATCGATGAATGGGTTTCAGATCCTGTCAAGCGCCATCCATTTCTCGGTCGCCTTTCCGGATCCGAGGATGATGGTGAGGATAGCCAATATCACGAGTGCGACACCGAACCAAAGATTGATTGCTCCGAAGTATATGCCCGCAATAATTGCGATAGCATTGGCAAAGCTCATAAACAGGAATGAGTAGTGGTTCCCTTTACCATCTGAATAAAGGAATCCTGCCTCAGCGAAGAAGAGGACTGTTATCAAGAGTCCGAGTCCCATGCTGCCGAACAGGTTATCAGTATGGTCGTAGAAACCGCATACAAATGATGCGATCGCAACGATGCCGCCTATGATGGCAAGTGCTGAGGTTGCGATGACAATATTTGGTCTGCCGTCCATTTATATTACCTGCCACAGCATTGGACTTTCTTTTTATAATAGTTTTGTAGAACGAATCATCAGATTCGGTTCTGTAACTTCAGGGTAATTCTGTTTATCCGAAGCAGTGAACGTACAGAATGGAAAATGATGGGATGCGCATCCATCACTTCTTGTACAATTCTTTCCTCATGACAACGGATTGCTCTGAGAATCCACAATCGTCATATAACGCTCTGGCTGCGGTGTTGGTCGCGCTCACATTGAGGCTGAGGGACAGAAGACCATTCTCCTTGCACCATATCTCTGCGGATGCGATCAATTCCTTTCCCAACCCTTTCCTTCTGAATCCCTCTTCTATGAACACGCCGAGCACATATCCTATGGGTTCACACGTGAACTGATCGTTGGATCTTCCTAGCCATAACATACCTGCTCTCTTGTTCCCATGCATGAGTATGAATGCTTCATTCCTCGGATCCTTCAGATTGAAAGCGACGACCATCAATGTGTTCTGTATCCATAACGCATTCAATTCTCTCTCGGTCTCGTTGACGGATGATAGTATCGTCCCTTTCATGCAATCAAGGATGTATCCTTTGTCATCCGTTCTCTCTAAGGTGAATCCTTCGGTCTGGAAGGGGATGGAATCCATGGTCAGATATACGCGATCCCATTATAGAATGAGTGGTCGCAAGTTCATCAGATCATTGTATAGATCGCCACTCTCTTGACCAATTCTACATGTTGAACATCTATCATCATGTATGATGTTATAGTAAGCAATCCTTATATAGAAGAACAAACTTTAACCACAATTAGTAATCCAAAATATGGAGGCAATCAATCATGGGAATGGGTAACACACCTATCGTGATCCTCAAGGAAGGAACCAAGAGGGACAAAGGAAAAGACGCTCAGTTCAACAATATCGCAGCAGCAAGGACGATCTCCGATGCAGTCAGGAGCAGCTTGGGCCCCAGGGGTATGGATAAGATGCTCGTTGATTCGATGGGAGATGTCGTCATCACAAATGACGGAGTGACCATCCTCAAAGAGATCGATGTTCAGCACCCCGCAGCAAAGATGCTCGTCGAGGTCGCAAAGACACAGGATCAGGAAGTAGGGGACGGTACTACAACGTCCGTCATCCTTGCAGGTGAACTCCTCAAGAAAGCAGTCGACATGGTCGATGCGAACGTTCACCCGACGATCATCGCAAGCGGATACAGGCTTGCAAACGCAGAGGCACAGAAGATCCTGATCGACATCTCGAAGAAGGTCTCATACGACGACGACAAGTTGCTCAAGCAGATTGCAGAGGTCTCGATGAACAGTAAACAGGTCAACGCATCCAAGGACTTCTTCTCCGATCTCGTCGTAGACGCAGTCAAGACGATCGCAGAGAAGACCAAGGACGGATACACAGTCGACCTCAACAACATTCAGACAGTCAAGAAGACCGGTTCATCAATGGATGAGACAGAGCTCGTGAAAGGACTCATCATCGACAAGGAGCCTGTGCACTCAGCAATGCCCAAATCCATCAAGAACCCGAAGATTGCACTCATCGATGCAGCATTCGAGGTCAAGAAGACAGAGATCGATGCAAAGATCCAGATCACAGACCCATCCAAGCTCAATGACTTCCTCCTCGAGGAAGAGAACATGCTCAGGAGAATGGTCGAGAAGGTCAAAGAGGTCGGAGCAAACGTCGTCTTCTGCCAGAAAGGTATCGACGACCTTGCACAGCACTTCCTTGCAAAAGAGGGAATCTATGCAGCAAGGCGTGTGAAGAAGAGTGACATGGAGAAGCTCGCAGCATCCACCGGTGCTAACATCATCAACAAGATCTCAGAGCTCGACAAATCCGATCTCGGAGCAGCAGGACTCGTCGAGGTCAAGAAAGTCGGTGACAACGACATGACATACGTCAGCGATCTCAAGGATGCAAAATCCGTCACAATCCTGATCAGAGGTGGAACCAAGCACGTCGTGGACGAGATCGAGAGATCACTCATCGATGCATGGTCCGTCGTAAAGGTCGCAATCGAGGATGGAATGATGGTCACAGGTGGCGGTTCGACAGCAGTCGAGATCGCAATGCAGCTCAGAAGCTATGCTCAGTCCGTCGGTGGAAGGGAGCAGATCGCAATCGATGCATTCGCATCCGCTATGGAGTCGATCCCCACAACACTTGCAGAGAACGCAGGTCTCGACCCGATAGATATACTCATCGAGATGAGGAAACAGCACAAGGCAGGCAACAAGTATGCAGGACTGAACCCCTTCTCCGGAAAGGTGGAGGATATGTTCGCACTCAACGTAATCGAACCATACAGGATCGGAAAACAGGCAATCAACTCCGCAACGGACGCAGCTGTCATGATCCTCAGGATCGACGATGTCATCGCATCACGCAGCATGCCTGCACCTGCAGGTCCTCCGGGAGCAGCAGGTTCGATGCCCAAAATGGAAGACGATTAAACATATTCCATAGGGGGCTTCGAGCCCCCTGTATCATTATCTCAACATTGAAAGGTGAATGGATGACTGTAAAGGAGGAAAAGAAAGAGAAGAAAGAGAAGGCTGTCGACGAGGTCGAAGAGCTAAAGAAGAAGCTGGAGGAGTCCGAGAACAAGTCCGGCGAGTATCTCCAGTTGGCTCAGAGGCTACAGGCAGACTACGATAACTTCCGTAAGAGGACTCAGCGTGAGAACGAGGAGTTCAGGACCTTCGCTACAGCAGGCCTAATTACGGACATGTTGTCGATAGTGGACGATCTGGATCGCGCTCTCGAACACGCGGACGGAGAAAACGATTTCGTGATAGGTGTCAGAGGTATACGCCAGAATCTGATGAAGGCCCTCGAATCCAAAGGACTGACAGAGATTCCTACAGACGGGAAATTTGACCCTAATTGCCACGAGGCACTCTGTGTCGTCGATGGTGATGAGGATGGGGATATCGCAGAGGTATTCCAAAAGGGGTATCGCCTTGGGAACAAGGTACTCAGGTACTCCAAGGTCAAAGTGACCAAGAAAAAACAAGAAGAAGAAAAAATAGAAGGTGAGTAAGATGTCAAGAATAATCGGTATCGATTTGGGAACAAGCAACTCTGCCGCCTCTGTTATGGAAGGCGGAAGGCCGAGCATGATCCCAAGCGCAGAAGGAGCAAGCGTTGGAGGGAAAGCTTTCCCCTCATATGTAGCATTCACAAAGGATGGTCAGCTTCTTGTCGGAGAACCCGCAAGGAGACAGGCCGTAACTAATCCAGACGGTACGATCAAGAACGTGAAGAGGAAGATGGGAACATCCGAGAAGGTCGTTGCACTCGGTAAAGAGTACACTCCTCAGCAGATCTCCGCATTCATCCTCCAGAAGATCAAGAGGGATGCTGAGGCATACCTCGGTGAGACCATAGACAAGGCAGTCATCACCGTACCTGCATACTTCGATGACAATCAGAGGCAGGCAACGAAGGATGCTGGTGCGATCGCAGGATTGGATGTTGTACGTATCATTAACGAGCCGACGGCCGCAGCACTCGCATACGGTCTCGACAAGGGTAACACATCACAGAAGATCCTCGTGTTCGATCTCGGTGGAGGAACACTCGATGTCACGATCATGGACTTCAGTGATGGAGTCTTCGAGGTCATGTCCACATCAGGAGATACCAAACTCGGCGGATCCGATATGGATGAGGCTCTCACCAAATACGTCATCGGGGAATTCCAGAAGGAATCTGGAATTGATCTCACGAAGGACAACATGGCGTTCTGGAGGGTACGTGAGGCATGTGAGAAGGCCAAGATCGAACTGTCCACAACGATGCAGACCGAGGTCAACCTTCCGTTCATCGCATCCGATGCAAGCGGACCGAAGCACTTGGTCCAGACGATCACACGTGCAAAGCTCGAGGAGATCGTGACACCGATCGTATCACGCTGTAAAGGCCCGATCATGCAGGCATTGAATGATGCATCACTTACAGTCGATAATGTCGACAAGATCATCATGGTAGGTGGACCTACGAGGATGCCTATCGTGCAGAACTTCGTCGAGAGCATCGTAGGACCGAAGATCCAGCGCGGTATCGACCCGATGGAGTGTGTCAGTATGGGTGCAGCTATCCAGGGAGCAGTCCTCTCCGGAGATGTGAAGGATGTTCTCCTTCTCGATGTCACGCCGTTGTCACTCGGTATCGAGACACTCGGTGGAATCTCTACGAAGCTCATCGACAGGAACACGACGATCCCAACGAAGAAATCACAGGTCTTCTCGACCGCACAGGACAATCAGCCCTCTGTCGAGATCCACGTGGTCCAGGGTGAGAGGGAGATGGCCGCCGACAACACATCACTCGGCAGATTCACTCTCGATGGAATACCCCCAGCACCTCGCGGTGTACCTCAGATCGAAGTGACCTTCGATATCGACGCGAACGGTATCATCAACGTCTCTGCAAAGGACAAGGGTACTGGTAAAGAGCAGAAGATCACGATCGCATCATCCAACAAGCTCTCGAAGGAAGAGATCGATGAGATGGTCAAGCAGGCTGAACAGTTCGCAGATGCGGATAAGAAGAAGCGTGAGGAGATCGAGGTCAAGAATCAGGCTGAGACAGCAATCTACTCAGTGAAGAAGACACTCGATGAACTCGGTGACAAGGTCACGAACGAGGAGAGGTCGAAGGTCGAATCCGCGATCAGCGATCTCGAGAACGCTGACAAATCCGGAGATGCGGCAGAGATCAAGAAGAAACTCGACGATCTCTACAAGGCTGTGGAGCCGATCTCGCAGAGGGTCTACCAGCAGGCTGGAGAACAGCAGCAGGGCGGATGCAACTGCGGTGGCGGTGCTCAGCAACAACAGCAGAGTCAGGAATCTGATGCCAAGAAATCGGACGGGGACTTCGTCGACGCCGATTATAAGATAGTGGACGACCAGTGAAGAATATGCCAAGAGACTACTACGAAGTATTGGGTGTCGAGAAGACCGCAACGCCAGACGAGATAAAGAGTGCCTACCGTAAGTTGGCACGTCAATATCACCCGGACGTATCCAAGGAGCCGAAAGAGGTCGCTGAAGAGAAGTTCAAGGAGATATCCGAGGCGTACGAGGTCCTGATGGATTCCGAGAAACGTAAGATGTATGATCAGTACGGTCATGCAGGTGTCAACGGGCAATTCGGACAGGGCGGATTCAGCTGGGGAGACTTCACTCACCAGGACGATATCAACGATATCTTCGGGGATATCTTCGGATCCATCTTCGGTGGCGGGTTCGGTAGGCAACAACAGCGTACCGGGCCCCGCTCCGGGGATTCTCTCAGATACGATATCGAGATATCTCTCGAAGACGCGTTCAAAGGGAAGGAGGTCGAGATCACTGTACCGCACACCGTCAACTGTACTGAGTGTAACGGCACGGGTGCCAAGGGCGGTGTGACGGAGACCTGTAAGCAGTGTGGCGGAAGAGGACAGATCCAATCCATCAAGAGGACGCCTTTCGGTCAGATGTCATCGATATCCGAGTGTCCGAACTGTAATGGTACGGGACAGTCCGCTAGAGAGAAGTGTCCGTCATGTCGCGGACAGGGGCGCATCTCCAAGAAATCGAAAATCTCGGTCAAGGTGCCTGCAGGTATCGACGATGACCAGAGGATACGTGTCGCTGGTGCCGGTGATGCAGGTTATCTCGGAGGAAGGCCCGGAGATCTGTTCGTGGTCGTACATCTGAAGGAGAATGCCATGTTCCAACGTGATGGTTCCAACCTTTGGACCGGTGTGACCACGACATATCCGAAACTCGTTCTCGGAGGAGAGGTTCAGATCAATACCATAAATGGTGAGGCTGTCATGCTGAAGATCCCTGCTGGTACGCAGGTCAACTCGGTCCTGAGGATGTCTGGATTGGGTATGCCGAAGATCAACAGTACCATGCGCGGAGACATGTTCGTCCGCGTCAGGATCGATGTCCCTAAGAAGGTGTCTGAGATGGAGAAGGAACTTCTGAAGAAACTCGACGATACGGCAGGTACTTCTGAGAAGAAGACCGGAAGGAAGAAGAAGATCTTCGGATGAAACATCTTACTGCCCTACTGGGCAGTGGTCCTCTCGACCATCAAGAGAGGCTCATACTCACTTTTGTGATAACTATTAATGTTCTGTCGTATTACTGCAACCGATGAGCGTAGAAGAGGTTGAATTTACATGCCCCAAGTGCGGAAAGGTCGCAGAACTTAGATCCGGCTATGAGACATCCGTCATATGTTCTGATTGCGGAGAGACCAAGATCATAATGAATTTCCTATCGAATGGAGACATAGAGACGGTCACTTCGGATACAGGCGAGTATTATGAGCTGGAACCGTCCGTGAGAAGCGCATTGAAGGCTGTGGGTGAAGCCACCGATGATCTTGCGAAGGTAGATGCATTATCATTACTTTCGGACAGATACAGCGAAACGGGGAGGGAGATCAAGGCCGAGGACCTTGCCAAGGAGGTCCTTTCGCTCATGCTCAGACTTGCCAATGACGGGGATGAGCGGATGCGTGCGAGATACTTCAACCAGGTACCCATCTGTGCTGCATTCGCCATAGCACGTGGTGATAACAAGGAAGCCATGGACATCTACTCCAATGGCTTGGATCAGGTCGGTGACAGTAGGACGGTGGAAGTAGCCTCAATGAAGGTCAACTACGGTTTCATATGCATGATGAGGAAGGATCTCATCAATTCCGAGAAAGCATTCAAGGAGGCATTGGAACTTACCAAGGAATGTTTCGCTAGAGGTGACGTCGGTGATGATCCATATCTTCTCGCAACGATATACGATTCGCTCAGGCTCATTGTCTCCAAGAACAACAGGATGCAGGAAGCGGAAGAATACATGTCATCCGCATTGGAGGAGAGGAGAAGGCTCCTTAAGACGGCACCTATAACATCGGCAAGGCTCATCGAATTGGCCGACTCAATGGGGTTCGTAGCAGAATCGGAGGAGAGGAAGAACCATCCCGAGGAAGCATCAGCACTTATGGATGAGGCTGTGAACATCATTAAAGGGTATGAAGGGCACAAGGATGCATATGCGTACGCATTATTGAACCGTGCGAAATACCGTCAGACGAAGAGTCCAGAGATCCCAGAGGGATTCCTTGAGGAGATGAATGTGATCATCCCTGCATTGGATGCTGTGGCGATCAAGGACAAGAGAACATGTGAGAATCTGGCGCAGGCATACATGTTCAGGTCGATGACGCGCGATCCGAACGATTACGATGATCTTCTGGATGATTTGAAAGGCGCATATGACAATCTCTACACAGTCGCTCAGATGGGGGACGTCAACGAGATGTTCCTGATGTCCGTTGCGCACTCATATCTTGTATTATTGAACATGAAGGATCATGACAGGGCCAAGGAGGTCCGTGAGGAACTCATGGAATTGGGAATATCGCAAAGTGATCTGGACAGAGCATCCAGAGGCACGATCGGTAATGTGAATTCCAAGAAGACCAAGATAGACATGCTATCCTCACAGGTTGCCAAACCGATACCTGGAAGAAGGTTGAGAAGACAGATCAAACATAAGGAGTGATGGTTTTGAGATTCGTTTATTTCGTTGGTACAGCGGGAAGCGGAAAGAGCACACTGGTCAAATCATACAGGGATTGGCTTGGTAACAACGGCATCGACTGCATGACGATAAATCTCGATCCCGGAGTGGATATGTTACCGTATGACGCGGACATAGACATCAGGGAATGGGTGGCTTTGGATGAGGTCATGGGAGAGTATAACCTTGGGCCGAATGGAGCACAGATCGTTGCAGCGGATCTGATGGCTGTCAACATCAAGAAGATCACGGATCTGTTGGATGGTGTCAGAACGGAGTATGTATTGGTGGACACGCCGGGTCAATTGGAGCTGTTCGCATTCCGTGAGTCATCGAATGTCATCGTAGAGGCATTCGGTAAAGAGAAATCGATGGTCGTGTATCTTTCCGATCCCATGCTCTGCAAGACATCGAATGGTTTCGTATCTAATATGGTGTTATCATCACTTGTTGAGTTCAGACTTCAATTGCCTGTGATCAATATACTGACCAAGGCGGATCTCATGAAGGATGAGGATAGGGACAGGATGATCTCGTGGTTCGAGAATTCCGACTCGTTATATGACGATCTCTTGGACAACGATGCCAATCCTCAGACCGTCGTTGGCATGGAGCTGTTCAAGGCAGTGGAGAGTGTTGGTATATTCGGACAGATACGTGCTGTGTCCGCAGTGGAGAATACGGGATTGGAAGAGATCTATTCCGCCACACAGTTGGAATTCTTCGGCGGAGAGGATATCGATCCCGAGGATAATGATTGATACCAGCATATAATGGGATTCCGAGAATCTATCTCGGGACCCCATCGATATGTGTTCATCCGAACATATATGCTGGAGCCTGTTTGACCTTGTTCCTTCCGACTTCCAAGACCTTCTCTTTAGCCTTTATGAAGTCGGACATCGTGATGCAATCACGACCATCCCTTATCGTCAGCATACCTGCTTCTGTACAGATGGATTTGATCTCCGCACCAGACACACCTTCTGTGGCCTCAGCGAGATTCCTTGCTGATATGTCGCCTTCGATGTTCATGTGTGCGATGTGGATCTTGAATATCTGTTCCCTTCCATCGATGTCAGGGAGTCCGATCTCAACGATACGGTCGAATCTTCCCGGTCTCAATAATGCGTCATCGAGTATATCGGGTCTGTTCGTTGCACCGATGATCTTAACATTGCTCATCGGAGTGAATCCATCCAATTCGGAAAGGAGTTGCATGAGTGTCCTCTGCACCTCTCTGTCCCCGGATGTGGCTGAATCAAGCCTCTTCGCACCTACAGAATCCAATTCATCGATGAAAACGATGCTTGGAGCTTTCTCTTTCGCGAGTTCGAACAGTTCACGGACGAGCCTTGCACCCTCTCCGATGTATTTCTGTACGAGTTCCGAACCCACGAGTCTGATGAATGTGGCTTGGGTCGCATTCGCGACAGCCTTTGCCATCAGGGTCTTACCAGTTCCCGGTGGACCTACGAGCAATACTCCTTTAGGCGGCTCTATACCGACCTTGGCATAGAGTTCAGGTCTGAGCAACGGATCCTCCACGGCCTCACGCAATTCGAGGAGTTGCTTATCAAGACCTCCAACGTCGGAGTAGGTGATGTTCGGTTTATCGATGATCTCAGCACCTGTGACGACAGGATCCAAAGATTGTGGAAGGACATTCATCACTGCAAGTGATTGTTTGTTGAGTGAAACCCTTGCACCTGCGATAAGGTCCTCCTGCGCACAATATGTGGATACGCCGACGACGAAATCAGGTCCTGTGGTGCTTTTCACTACCACGCGGTTGTCCGGAAGGACATCCTTCAGCGTACCGATTATCAGCGGAGGGGTCTTCATCCTTTCAAGTTCAGACCTCACCTTAGTGAGATCCTTCTGTGTCCTGAACAATTCACTTTCTGCGAAGCGTTTGTCGTTCTCCGCATTCTGAAGGTCCTCCATAAGTCTGACATTTTTCTCTTCGAGAGTCAATATCTTCGCTTTCAATTCGGACGTCAATTCATCGGCCTGAAGATCACCCATGATATCACCGTTCTAGCAACGGTCTATCCGTAAGCCATTATAATAGTATTGCTAAATCCCCGATGTGTATGACCGTAGTATTAAATTACAAGTTGGCACATAGGTGAGGTCATGATCTGTGAAATGTGCGGCAAGGAAGTGCCGGTCACAAAACCGGTATTCATCGAAGGTACCAAGCTCGAAGTCTGTCCGAATTGTTCTAAGTTCGGTGATGAACGCAGGGGTTCGCCTACAAGAGGGTCAGCACCTGCTCCAAGTGCACAGGTCATTGAACAGAGGCTCCAGAGACGTGAGCAGCGCATGCAGGTCAAGGACGTCTATCGTGGTTCTGAATCGGTCGAACTGATCGATGACTATGGCGGCGAGATAAGGAAGGCCCGCATTGCCAAGGGTATGGATCTCGAGGAGTTCGCAGCCTCTATACTTGAGAAGAAAGGTACACTCGCAAAGATCGAATCCAATGACCTCGTGCCTGATGACAAGATGCTCAAGAAGCTTGAGAAGGCATTGGACATCAAACTTACAGAATCCGTATCGACGGGCGGAAGGATCGGTGGCGGTCAGAACACCAAGATGACGCTGAGCGATTTCATCAAGAAGAAGTGATTCACTTCTTCGATACCGCGGCATATACGCGGTCGGTCAGATGACCTATATCGACACCGACATCCCTGAGTATGATCAGTCCTGCGGCAAGGATGTCGATGTTCAATCCTTTTTGAAGTGCGTTGGCCGCCGACATGAAATCCCTCTTATCCATATGGGCATCTATAGCTTCGGAGATCAACAAGGGTAGTAGATTCTCGGGCACCGGCCCTTTCTTAGGGGGTTCTTTCTTGGGAGTCGTAACAACTTTCGATGATCTGATGCTCTCCATCAACGATTCGGATGGCCTATATGCCACAGGCACATCCACATCTGATAATTCGAACGAAGCTTTGAGATATTCACCATTCTTCTTGAATATATCCGATCTGATGAGTATATCCAATAGTTTCTTGGCGTCACCGTACGGCATCCAGTGGTAGTCCATGGACATCCCCATCAGGAATTCGTTCTCTGCGACCACTGTCTTCCCTTTATTCCTCAAGAAGGCCGCTGCACAAACGGTGAGTTCACTCGTCATCGACCTTGCAGTGTCTCATAAGATAATAATCCGTCGCACAGTTCTCCGATAACGACACAGTTTTATCGGATGTGTTGTTCACTACTAATAGAGTAATAAGGATATGGGGCGCTTGTAAATACAGTAAGCTTTATAAGTAAGACCCTAATATCTGACATACTCCGGTATGGTGAACTATGAAGTACACTAGGTTTGAGAAGGCAAGGATTATCGGTGCAAGAGCGCTTCAAATTTCGTTCGGTGCACCCGTTCTCGTAGATGTTCCAGCAGGTATGCTGGATCCAATCGACATCGCCATGCTGGAATACGATAAGGACTTGGTCCCTATCACAGTCATTAGAGAATGAGGTTTACACATGAGTGAAGCGGAGAACACCGACTTATTGGTCGCAGAGGATATCTATCTGACATCCGGCGTACACATCGGCACACAGCAGAAAAGCGCTGACATGAAGGATTTCATCTACAAGGTCAGGCAGGATGGACTTTATGTCCTTGACGTCAAGAAAACGGACGACAGGATCAGGGCAACGGCAAAGTTCCTTGCACGTTTCGATCCCAAGAGAATCCTCGTTGTATCGGCAAGGCAGTATGGACAGAGGCCTGCAAGAGAATTCTCAAAGGCAATCGGAGCACCCGCATTCGCAGGTCGTTTCGTCCCTGGAACGCTCACAAACCCTATGAACGCTGGATTCGTTGAGCCCGAGGTCATCCTCTGTACCGATCCCGCAGCAGACAAACAGGCACTCAAAGAGGCAATCGATATCGGAATCCCGATCATTGCAATGTGCGATGCAAACAACGAGACAAGGAATGTCGATCTCGTCGTCCCTACGAACAACAAGGGAAGGCGTGCACTCGCATGCATCTATTGGGTCCTTACAAGGGAAGTACTTCTCGCAAGGGGAGACTTGAAAGATCCTGCTGACTTCACAATGGAAATCGAAGATTTCGAATCCAAGCTTTGAAGTCAGAGCACACAAACTTTTTCCTTCTCAAACCATATTTTCATTCTATGAGGTATCCTGCAGTTGCTGGGAAATTCTATCCAGCAGATAAATCAGCATTAAAGGAAAGTATCTCTGGTTGTTTTCGCCACGAGTTGGGCCCTGGGGAAATAGGCAGTTCTGATGATAAAAGGATGATAAAAGGTGCGCTCGTCCCTCACGCAGGATATTCATGTTCCGGTATGAATGCCGCCCATGCCTACAGAAAGATCGCAGAGGATGGGTTGCCGGATGCATACGTGATCATCGGTCCGGATCATTACGGGATACCTTTCGATAGTGCGTTATGTGATGAACCTTATCTCACACCATTCGGGGAATGCGATGTCGATCTTCGTATCATAGATAAGCTGTCAGAGGACATCCCTGTGGTAGCAGAGGCACACAGATTCGAACATTCGATCGAGGTGGAAGTACCGTTCATCCAATATATCGATCCAAATGCAAAGATCGTTCCGTTGATAATGAGCGATCAAAGCATCGAATCTGCCAAACGTATCGGGAGATTGGTACGTGAGGCATGTAAGGGTATGGATGTGATCGTGATAGCATCGAGTGATATGTCCCATTATGTTCCCAAACCGATAGCATCTGTGAACGATCACGCGTTGATCGATCGCATCTGCTCTATGGATATCAACGGGATATACGATGTGATAAGAAGTGGTGTCACTGCTTGTGGATACGGCCCCATCTCAGCGATGATCGAAGCGATATCTCCTGCAAACGGCAAGTTACTTTGTTATTCCGATTCATATGATGCATTGAATTATCAAAAGGAATCTGTTGTCGGTTACGCTTCGGCGATATTCTATTGAATATGATATGTGATAAATTATATTTCCAAGGATTTGCATGAGATATCTATCATGACAGATAACAGTGATCTGAAATTTTGCGTCCATTGCGGTGCTGAATTAGATGATGGGGCTATGTTCTGTAAGAGTTGCGGTGCGCAGGTCGAAAGGTCTGATGCTCCAGTAACTATGAATCCATATGCTTCTATGAAAGAGAACTCGATGAATAACCGTTTGAAGGTCATCGGTATTTGTTGCATCGTCTATGCGGTGCTAGCAATCATCGGAGGTATCGTATTCCTAGTGTCCATCGATTCGTTAATGGAACAGGTGATTACGGATCCAAGTTGGCCTGAAACGGCACAACAGCTCATAGACATGGGTGTTGTAACAGATTTGGCTGGTGCGGAGAGTTTTATGAGAGATGTATTCACCTACATGGGTTATTTCGGTGTGATCATCGGCATAATTACCATCATTCCAGCATACTCATGCTTCACAAAGAAGGCATACATACCCGGTCTGGTGGGAATGGTGATTTCCACAGCCTTATCCGCCGCTTCAGTAATAGGATTGATCATAGGTGTGGTGTTCGTAGTACTGTATTGTTCGTGTAGTGACGCGTTCAAGAAACAAACATTTTGAGAGAGCAACCCTCTCTCATTTTTCTTCCTTTAAATAGGATATTTGTCAGACAATATTTATTCAATAAATGTTCTAGTGCTAAGCATGGATGATGATGACGGGACCCATATTTTCTGTTCGAATTGTGGGAAGGAGCTGTCAAAATATTACAAATACTGTCCAGAATGCGGCATAAGGATAGTTTATGATACCAACATCCATGATTTTAGACCATTATTCCACACATCATCCGAGATCAGGCTGAATTGGGTGACGGTACTCCTTGGGATGTATGGCGTATTCTCGATACTATTATCGGTACCAGAGTTATTCTTCTCAGATAATGTTGCGGATGTCATCAAGTTCCTTGCCGGTCAAGAGCGTTGGGATGAGATCATCAAAACATTGGGTATTACGAGATTGGATTTCGTGCTTTCGCTTCAGAACGTTGGAGCATGCCACCTGATAACCGGCGTGTTCTCTCTGATGTCCATGTATCTTTGTCTTCACCGCTCACATTTCGTCTGGGCATTCTCTTTTGCATTGGCCTCTTCATTCACGATATTGATCGGCCCTCTATTCGTACCAAGACTTGAAAATGCGATAATAATGTTCATTTCGGTCGCACAATTCCTGATAGGTGTGGCGATATCCGTCATACTCTATACTTCGCGCGATCAATTCTCGGATTATGAATTGTTGTGATGGGGCATAGAGCCCCATCGGTTCAGATTATCTTAAGATAATTCAGATTGGGTTCGTACACCAACCCCTTATCCATGAGTGCGCTGGAGAGTTCTTCAACCTCTGTTTCCGTGATGCCTTCGGCCTCCGCACGTCTCTTGATCTCATCGACAGGAACACCACGTGAGTCATTGTCGAGTTCCTGCAATATCCTCAGTATGATGTCCTCTTTGCTTTCGGCATCGTTCCCGAAGTCCGAAGATTTCAACGAATTGTTGGGGATGTCGATCTCATCGGGTATGTCACTCTCATTCTCTGGAAGTCCGAAGTCAACCTCATTGTTCGGCAACAGGAATCTGAGTGCGGTCTGTATGATCTTCAGATATCTTGACGAATCAGGCACACCATAGGTGTCGAGTGCCATCGTGATGCTTTCGGCATCATGATCATCGAATCCCATCTGCTTGAGCGAATCCACACTTGCATTCGGATCGGAAAGTGCCTTCTTGATGTTGAGCAGCCTCTCCCATAATGACTTGGACGCATCGAGCATCCATGCATAACGTTCCTCTTCTGTGATGTTGACGATACGCTCGGGACGTATGGATATGAACACACGACCATCATTCGAGGTGTATGTCCTCACCTTGCCGACGACAGCGACAAGCGATGGCGTCTCCAACGTTGCCATGGTGGCGGCAGCCTCAGGTTGGTACCTGCCGACACTTATGTAGTAGTTGCCGGTCGGGTCATTGATCCTTCCGTTCCAAAGAGGTTCATCCTCTGAGCCTTTGTTCTCCACCTCTGTGAGCACACCAGCGATCATGACTCTGTTGATCATCGCACCGAGAGGGCTCAATACGTATGTCGGTGATTTCTCATCATTCCCTTTCCTCTCTATCGTGGATGCTGTCAATTCGCCAGGGAATATTCTCCACGCAGCTTCTCTAGCCATCATATTTTAGCCTCCACTTCTTTGAGGAGTTTGGTCGCTTCCGCCTCGATATCCACCTTGTCGGGTTCTGCCTCGGTGACGATCATCGTAGGGCCGAAGTCATCTATCTTGACATTGCCACGTATCTTTATCCTCTTCATAAGGATCTTTGGAGCCATCTCTGTAGCGACCATACCAGGGCCGCGTGCCTTTGAGAGGTCGATGGCCATTTTTAGCGTGATATCAGTAAGTTTTTCGGTTATATCACGGTTCATTATCGCACTTATCGAACCCGTTCCATCATCTACGGAGAGTTTCATCCTGAGGTCGGGGATCGGTTCGTCCTGCATCCCGTGCGCAGAACACCCTGTATCAAGTATCGAACGGTTGCAGATGGGGCATCTCTTGATCAATCCGCTACCTGCTTTTATGTCGACGACCATACCTCTGAGCGTGATGTCCAATCCGCCTCCGTTCTTGAGTATGTCCCCGATCGTCCTTTCTGTGCTTGTTCCGATGGCAGTGTCATCGAATGTATCATCCACTCTGCAGACCTCACATCTGTCCCCGAGGTTCAATTGGGGTATGCCTTGCCATGAGCGGATGTATGCGTTCTTGACGCAGACGGTCTCTCCTTCCTTCAGACCATAATCATTCCATGCGGAGAACTGTATCTTGCCGGTGTCATCGGCGATCAGTCCAGAGTATACTGTCTTCGGTTCTCCTTTCACCGTCACCTGTCTTGATTCAGATGTGAGTATGCGTCCTGTGACCGTGACGCTCCCTGAATTCTCCTTTATCTCTCCGATCTTTATCTCTGAAACGGAAAGGGAGAGATTCCTTTCTGGAAGGTCGATCTTGACATCGTCGGCCCTTATTATGGTGCCCCTCTGTCCTATGTTTATCTGGACCTTATCGTTCCATTTCCTTGTATAGCACCCATTGAATCTGTAGACCGCTCCCTTTTCGAGTTCCGGAGGGTTCTCCCAGACGGTGAACGATGCGCTACCGCTCTCGTCACCGATTATCCCTGACGATATGTTCTTGGGTACGCCCTTGACGGTGATATCCTTCTTCTCAACGTAGACCACCTTGGCAACGATATTGACATTGGGTTCGTTGCCTGTGAGATCACCGATCTTCTTCTCCTGCGGGGTCGTATCCTCGGATTGCATATTGTTGATGACATCAACCTTCACATCCGACCTCTCTACAGCTCCCTTCTGTCCGAGATTCAGTTGTACCCTGTCATTCCATTTCTTCGAATAACAGCCTTTGAATCTGTACGTCTCACCTTTTTCGAGATCGGCATTACCATCCCATATGGTCAGGGATGTCTTTCCGGTATCGTCACCAATGAAAACGGAAACGATCTTCTTCACCGAGCCTCTGGCGTTGATCTCTCTCTTCTCGGAGGTGAGCACCTTCGCCACTATGTCCACATTCTGTTCGTTGCCTGTGAGATCACCGATCTTCTTGACGACCGCATCGGCGGTAACGAATTCGATCGTCGGTCCACCGTGCTTCCTGATAATCCCTCTCTTAGCTTCTTCTGGGGACATACGGTATGTCTCAGTGTATTTTCTGAACTCCTTTATGAGTTCCTCATCGTCGACTTTCTCATTCAGCACCCTTTTGATCTCTTCTATGTGGGGTGTTATTTCTTCAATCTCCATTGTATCGACTCCTTTCAGAGAAGCATTGTGCTATGCTCGATACCGTCTTGCATTTATCAATATATAAAGAATTTTGAGGGGTCGTCGATTTATATCCGATTGGTCTAGTCGCATCCTAGACTAGGTGTGAACATGGTGGGATACAGACTCGTCGCCATTGATCTCGACGGTACTCTTTTGGGTGTCGATAAGAGGCCGACCAAGGGTGTGGTAGATGCACTCAGACGTGCAAATGAACAGGGCGCACATATTGCGATAGCATCCGGGAGGATGACATGTACGCAGAGGGATCTCATCAAAGAAATGGGGTTGGATTGTTCGATCATATCTTACAACGGTTCCGTAGTCGTGCAGGAAGATGGTTCTTCCGTCGAGACTGATATCGATGTCGACATCATGAGGGACGTGATCGGATATTGCTATGATCACGGACGTTATGTGCAGACATACCATGGTGATACGATCCTCACGGATCGTGATAGCCCCATGCTCAGGAGCGATATGGATTCAAGATCCGCCGAGATACGTTTCGGCGATCTTCTGAAGATGGATCTCAGTCCCGCACCTAAGATCGTGATAATCGCCGATCCATCGGAGACATCAGGGATAATCGATGATATTTCTGCGATGCACCCATCCTTGTCTGTCACACAATCCAGCGCATACGTCATAGAAGTGATGCCGAAAGGCGTGGACAAATCACACGGACTCAGGATGGTATGCGAGCATCTCGATATCGATCGCGAGGACGTCATCGCGTTCGGCGATAACAAGAACGATATCGCGATGATCGAATGGGCTGGTACGGGTGTTGCGGTGGCGAATGCCGTTGATGAATTGAAGGATGTCGCCGATATGGTATCCAAGGGCGAAATGTCCGATGGCGTACAAGAGATACTGGACAAATACTTCTCATAAGGGGCCGATAATCGCGTTCGATCGTTGAATCCATGAACGATTACGTTTATATTGATGAACACGATAAGACGTCATGGTCCCAAAGAAGAGAATCGACGAGATTTTGGACACTTATGATCCTGATGATATTACGATAGCGACGCTTTGTTCGCATTCGTCCTTGCAGATCTTCCACGGGGCACGTAAGATGGGATTCAAGACTTTGGGTCTCACCATAAAACACGACACCAAATATTATGACGCATTCCCATTGGCGAAGCCCGATGAGATAATCAAGTACAAGGATTTCGAGGACATGGAGGCGAGGGTCGATGAACTCTACGAGAAGAATGTCATCATCATCCCTCACGGTTCATTCGTCGAATACATGGGTCCGAAGAGATTCGAAGACTATGAGGTGCCCGTCTACTGCAACCGTTCCGTCCTGCAATGGGAGTCGAACAGAGACATGGAGAGACAATGGCTCACCTCCGCAGGGATCAACATGCCACGCATCTTCACTGATGCTAGGGAGATAACCGAACCTGTGATGGTCAAATACCATGGAGCCAAAGGGGGAATGGGTTACTTCATCGCTAAGGATTATCCTGATTTCAAGATGTCCATCGATAACAGTATGCCATATTCGATCCAGGAATACTGTCTCGGTACCAGGTACTATCTGCACTTCTTCTACTCGCCGTTCAAGGATGATGGTTACAAGCTGAAGAGAGGTGGATCGTTGGAGATGCTATCGATCGACAGGCGTGATGAGAGTAACATCGATGAGATGTACAAACTGGGTTCGATCGAGGATGCGAAACGTCACGGCCTCTATCCATCATTCGTGGTCACAGGGAACACTCCTGCGGTTATAAGGGAATCACTCCTTCCGAAGGCGTTCACCATGGCGGAGAACGCTGTCGAGAGATCATATGAGTTGTTCGGCGGAATGTGGGGGCCATTCTGTCTCGAAACAGTCGTCAACGATAAGCTGGAATTCAAGGTCTTCGAGATCTCGACAAGGATCGTCGCAGGTACGAACCCGTTCATCTCAGGTTCACCGTATGCCGATCTGATCTATCCCGGCCTGAGTACAGGCGGAAGGATCGCTATGGAGATCAGGGATTCGATAAAGAACGGACACCTCAAGGACCTCATGACCTGATCCTATCAGTATGGGTGCGCCATCCAACGCAATAAAATAGCGATATTGTGGCTCAAGGTTATTTATCACTGATATGATTACACAGTAGTAATTACGGTGAGATCATGGTTTCGCAGAGGCTACAGGCGGTCCCTCCATCGGGTACCGTGGCAATATCAAATCTCGTTAGCGAGATGAAAGCAAGCGGTATCGATGACATCATCTCATTTTCTCTGGGGGAGCCAGACTTCACCACGCCAGGAAATGTCATTGATGCAGCTGTCGATTCGCTACACAAAGGATTCACACATTATACTCCCTCTATGGGATTGCCCGAACTCAGGAAGGATATCGCAGATTCTACAAGGGCCAAGAACGGCATACCTTGCGGACCGCAGAATGTCCTTGTGACGCCTACCAAACAGGCCATATTCATGTGGGCACTGGCATATCTGGATCCCGGGGACGAGGTCCTGATACCTGATCCAGCATGGGTGTCGTATGAGGCGGTGGTCCTTCTGGCAGGTGCTAAACCTGTCTATGTGCCCACATATTTCAACGAGGGCTATGTGATCGACCCCGAGAGGGTACGTGCCGCGATCACTCCGAAGACGAAAGCGATCATAATCAACTCACCATCGAATCCGACTGGTGCGGTCCAACCCGAGGACACGTTGAAAGCGATAGCGGAGATCTGTGTAGAAAAGGACATCATAGTCCTGGCGGACGAGATCTATGAACACATCATCTACAGCGGAAAGCACGTGTCATTGGCATCCTTGCCAGGCATGTGGGAGCGCACATACACTGTATCCGGTCTATCGAAGACGTATGCCATGACAGGGTGGAGGATAGGTTGGCTCATCGCCGATGACATCAAATCCATCAATAAATTGCAGACGCATTCCATCACGTGTTGCACATCATTCGTACAGCAAGCTGCCATAGAGGCGATAGAGGGTCCGCAGGAAGCCAGGGATGCCATGGTCAAGGAATTCAAGAAACGCCGTGACTTAGCATTGGATCTCCTGTCAGAGATCAAGGATCTCGAGTGCAACAAGCCTGATGGGGCATTCTATCTCTTTCCCAGATTGGACAAGGACGTTGATTCGAACACTGTAGCGAAGAAGTTGTTGCAGGAAGGTCATGTCGCAGTAACACCTGGAAGGGCATTCGGTCCTTGCGGAGAAGGTTCATTCAGGATGTCATATGCCGCAAGTGAGGATGACATCACAGAGGGCATAGCAAGGATGAGGAAGGTATTGAACAGCCTCTGATCTTTGTACGTCGTTACTCTCGCGCGCAACCTTCTTTATAGGATGGCGTATTAACGGTTCACCGTCAGCCACTGCTATGCAGTGGAATACGCGAAATCAGGGATAGAATATGAGTAGACAACTCTTCACCGTTGGACCTGTGTATGTAGCACAGGAGACCCTTCAGGCAATGACGAAGCCGATGATCACACACAGGTGCAAGGAATACAAGGACCTTCACGGTGCGATCGTAGAGAAGATAAGGAAAGCACTCAGGACGGACGACGACATATTCCTTGTCGGAGGTTCAGCAACCGTATTGATCGAGGGTGCAGTCAGGAATGCGGTGTCGAGCAACTGTCTCGGTATTTCGAACGGTTCTTTCGGTAACAGATTGATCGAATGCGCAACAGCCAACGGTAAGAACGTGGCCGAGATCCACGTTCCTTGGGGAAAGGCGATGAGGCCCTCGGATATTGAAGGCAAAGTGACGAAGGATGTAGAAGCGGTCACATGGGTGAGCAACGAATCCTCTACAGGTGTATTGAGCAACAGCACAGCACTCGCAGAGGAGGTCAGGAAACAGAACCCGGATGCGCTCATAATCGTTGACGCGGTCACATCCGCGATGGCAGCGGACTTGGATCTTCCAAAACTCCAGCCCGATGCGATGATATTCGGGACGCAGAAAGCACTCGCTCTCCCTCCTGGACTCGCGATAGCTGTTGTCAGCGACAGGATTATCGAGAAATCCAAGAATGTCAAGAACAAAGGATTCTACACGGATTTCGTGAAACTCAAGAAGAATGCAGATGACAACTACGCATTGACGACACCCCCTGTATCGCTCATGTATGCATTGGACTATCAGTTGGACAACATCCTCAAGGAAGGGATGGACCACAGGTACAAGAGACACGAGGAGATGGCATCCATGGTACAGAGGTGGGCTGATGAGAAGTTCAACGGATTGTTCCCTGAGGAAGGGTACAGGTCCAAGACGATCGGTGTCGTGAACCGTGGGGATCTCGACTTCGACACATTCCATTCAAAACTCAAATCCAAGGGATATGAGATTTCCAACGGATATGGGGAGGTCAAAGGGTCCACATTCAGGATCGGTCACATGGGTGACATCACACCATCCATGCTGAAGGAGTTGCTTTCAGCGATGGATGAGACATCGGAGGAGATGCAATGACAATGAAGGTATTGGTTTCGGATCCGCTCTCTGAGGACGGACTCAAGATATTGAAGGATGCAGGATTGAACGTCGATGTGAACACAGGTCTTTCTGAGGAAGACCTATGCAAGATCATCGGAGACTACGATGCATTGATCATCAGGAGCGGTACGAAGGTCACAGCCAAGGTCATCGATGCCGCCAAGAACCTGAAGGTCGTCGGCCGTGCTGGTGTCGGTGTCGATAATGTGGATGTTCCTGCTGCAACAGAGAAAGGTATCCTTGTAATGAACACCCCTGCTGCTAACACACTATCTGCAGCAGAGCATACATGCGCCATGATCATGTCCCTTGCGAGGAACATACCTCAGGCACACATGTCCATGCACAAGGGCGAATGGAAGAGAAGCAAATTCACAGGTATCGAGCTCAACGGCAAGACCCTAGGTATCATCGGGGTAGGCCGTGTCGGAAGCGAGGTCGCAAGGCGTCTCAAGCATTTCAACATGGATTTCCTCGGTTACGATCCATATCTTCCGAAGGAGGTAGCTGACGAGGTAGGGGTGAAGTTGACGACACTCGAGGATGTCATCGAGCATTCGGACATCATGACCATCCACACGCCACTTCTCCCTGAGACAAGAGGCATGATCAATCTCGATCAGTTCAAGAGGATGAAGCCGAATGCGATGTTGGTCAATGTCGCACGCGGAGGTATCGTCGTAGAGGACGATCTCTACACAGCACTCAAGGACGGGATAATCAAAGGTGCGGCATTCGATGTCTGGGAGCACGAACCTCTCGATGAGAAGGAGATGAAACTCCTTGAGTTGGAGAACCTCATCGTCACACCGCATCTTGGTGCATCGACCGTCGAAGCACAGGAGAGGGTCGCAGTGGAAGTGGCTGAAGCAGCTGCTAAATTCCTCAAAGAGGGAGTCATCAACAACGCCATCAACGCACCTCGCGGAAAGCTCGATCCCGAACTCGCACCGTTCCTGCCTTTGGCAGAGGATCTCGGTACGATCGCACAGCAGCTCGTAGGTGGACCCGTCAAGAACATGGAGGTCATCTACAGCGGACCTGTATCCAAGAGGGATACGAAGAGGATCGGCATCTTCGCAGTGATCGGTGTCCTCAACAAGATAATCGGAGAGAAGGCTAACATAATCAATGCAGTCTCCATCGCAAAGAGCAAGGGCATAACATACAAGGAATCCAAACTCGATGATTCATCGACCTATGATGCGGTCGAGATAAAGCTCGAGGGGACCGACGGCAAGATCACATGCGTGAAGGGAACGGTGTTCGCAGGTGTCCCGCGTCTCACCAAGCTGAACGGATACACATTCGAGATGCCTCTCCAGAGCGACATATTCGTTGCACGTTACAAGGATCAGCCTGGAGTCATCGGTGCTGTAGGAAAGGCGTTCGGTGACAACGATGTGAACATAGGACAGATGGTCGTCGCAAGGAACGAACCCAACGGAACCGCTATGATGGTCCTCACTGTGGACCATGACATCAAGGACGATGTCGCCAAGAAGGTCATCGATGCAGCAGGTTTCGAGAAAGCTAAGTTCATCGCCCTATGAAGTGATACCATGAGGAGCATCGTGACCGTAGAGGAATTGACCCAGGCGATCAAGAACAGCCCCAATAACGAAGGTATACAGGAAGAGGCGGCATGTGAATTGGCCCATCATGTCCTGAATTTCTTCGGATATTCGGACAGGATAATCGATAACATCCTCGAGCCGGAGGACCGTGACGCGTTCTACATGCTCGAGGATGCTACCATCCTTACGACCGAGAGGGAAGAGACCACACTCTACGATGGTAGGGAGTGGAGGATCCATTATTGGTTGTTCAGGAGAGAGAAGATACAGGATCTGATCGACGGTCTGATCAAGAAGAAGGATGAGGAAGAGGAACGCGACACAACATACGATGATCTTCCTGACGACATCTGGGAGCGCGGAAGCGCCAATTGATTCGACAATAGTGAAGTCATATCATCAGGTCACCTTTCGGTGACCTCCCCTTTTGTTATTAAATAATATATCATTATTAGTTCTCAACATGACCGACATGTCTCTTTTCCCGTATGTTCCAAGAGGTGAACAGGAGGAACTGGTCGAGTTCATAAGGAAGGCGGTTGTGGAGAGACGCAACGCCGTCATAGAGTCCGGCACCGGTACAGGGAAGACCATCTGTTCTTTGGTCGGCGTACTTGAGGATCAACCATATCACAAATTCAAGGTATTGTATCTTACGAGGACAAAATCACAGCAGAAGCAAGTGATCTCAGAGATACGCATGATCAATGCTAAACGCAGCACATTCTGCGTGGCCATACAAGGTAGAACTCCGACGACATGCCCTATGATGTCCTCTGATCCGGAGCTGTCATCCGGTTCGCCCGATGAACTTTCCAAATGGTGTTCGGAGTTCAAGAAGAGGAAAGGGAAGGAAGGCGGATGCCCATATTTCGATAGGATCAGCAATATCGATGTCGATGTGCTGATCTCTGAGATGCGTACGAATCTTCCCGATCCCGAGTCATTCCAAAGGGCCTGTCTTGAGAAGGGTCTTTGCCCATACGAGATGAGTAAGATAGCTATCCCATTCGCGGATGTCGTATGCGCCCCATATCCGTTTCTCCTTTCGCCTGCATCCAGATTGGCATTCCTCGGATGGATGGAGGTGATAATGTCCGATCTTGTGATCATAGTGGATGAGGCGCATAACGTTCCTGATTATCTGCGCGATATAATCACCACCGAATACACCAAGCGTGCTTTGGATTATGTAGATAAGGAAGCTGGGGAATGGGGAGATCCTGTGGTATTCGAGGACATACGTGTAACGGACATAACCAATGTCATGCGCGTATGCTTTGATGTCGCTTCTAAAGAATATCTCAAAGGGGATGATGGCCTGATCCCTCCGTATTTCCTACAGGAGGAGTTGATGTCACGTCTGATGGTGACATCGAACTCATTGGATACGATATGCAAATCATTGATCGATCTCGGGGAGATCGTTGTCGCGAAGAAGAAGGAGATGAGAAAACTCCCTAGGTCATACATGAGGTCATTGGGTTCATTCATCCGCAGATGGATGGATTGCGATGATGAGTGTTTTGCGAAACTGATCAATGGCGGGGACAGGATATCATTCGAGGCATATTGCATGGATCCATATCTGGCGGCAGAACCCTTCAGATCCTGCAGGTCATCGATACACATGTCGGGTACATTGGAACCGCTTGAGGAATATGCGGAGGAGTTGGGCCTGGATGATGCAGTCATGCGTAGTTTCAAGTCACCATTCGATCCAGCGAATCTTCTCACCCTCTGTGCGACGGATGTGACCACCAGGCATGATGATATGTCGAGGGAACCAGAGATGATATCATACCTTGAAGATTGGGTCGTGCGCATAGTTCAGACCGTCGTGAGGAATGTCGCAGTATTCTTCCCATCGTACGAGATGATGAATCGTTTCATCGTCGATGATGTGCCCGAGAGGACCGGGCGTGATGTGTATGTGGAAGTGAGGAGCATGTCGCAGATGGATCTCATGGACACTGTGGACAATTTCCGTACGTCCGAAGGTAGCGTATTGTTCGCGGTAGCTGGAGGGAGGATAAGCGAGGGATTGGATTTCCCTGACAAGGATCTTGAGATCGCAATCATCGTTGGCATACCATATCCATATCCCACGGTAAAGATGGAGTCATTGATACGTTATTCCGATTTCAGATTCGGGAACGGATGGGAGCATGTGGTCAGGACTCCCACGATCAGGAAGATGAGGCAGGCTCGCGGCAGGCTGATAAGGTCTGAGACGGACAGAGGCGTATGTGTCGTCCTGGATAGGAGGGTACCGGCCCTCCCAGGTTTCGACATCGATGGTCATGATGATATTATCCCAAGGATCAGGTCATTCTTCGAGAATGAATGATCATCTCATTCAGCAGTGATCGCAACAGCACGTATGTTCTTCTTCCACATCCGCTTTGATCACGTTCTTCAGAGCACCTCTTCCGAGGATACGTATCGAGTTGAGTACACACAGCATCATGATCCCAACATCAGCGAACACACCTGCCCACATCGTCACGAGTCCGGACATCGCAAGGAATACGAATCCGAATTTCACGAACAATGCCGCTATGACGTTCACCCATACTGTCGTCATGACCTTCTTGGAGAGATTGATAGCGTATGGGATCTTGGAGGGATCGTCGGACATTATCACGACATCTGCAGCCTCTATCGCGGCATCCGATCCGATACCGCCCATCGCTACACCGACATCCGATCTCGCAAGCGATGGGGCATCATTCATCCCATCGCCGACGAACATCAACTTACCCTTCCCAGTAGGGTCAAGGTAATCCTCCATCTTATCGAGTTTATCGGCAGGCAACATGTCAGCATGCACCTCGTCTATGCCAAGTCTTTCTGCGATGATCTTTCCAACATGCAATCTGTCCCCTGTGAGCATGACCGTTCTCACACCATCATGCTTCAGATCGGAAACAGCTTCTTTCGAACTCTCTTTGAGTTGATCCTCGAGTACTATGTATCCAAGATACACGCCGTTACATGATGCATGCAACAGTATCCCGGGAACATCCTGGTCCATGATATCGATGCCTTCGGCATGCATCATCTTCACATTGCCTACACAAACGACATCATCATCGATCATGGCCTTGATGCCCATCCCAGAGACCTCATTGACAATGGTTATGAGATGATCCCCGACATCCATCTCTCTGAACGGTCTCGACATCGGGTGGTCGGAGAAGGATTCGATCGCTGCGACCAATTCCACCAATTCATCCTTGCTTATGCCTTCAGGATGAACATCGGTGATCGCGAAGATCCCTTTGGTGAGTGTACCTGTCTTATCCATGATGACAGTCCTTGTCTTGGACATCGTCTCTATCGAATCGCTTCCCTTGATGAGTATGCCTTCGGATGATGCCTTCCCTATGCCACAGAAGAATGACAATGGGACGGATATCACCAATGCACATGGGCAGGAGATGACCAATATCGTGAGTGCGCGATACGCCCACGTCGACAATTCCCCACCGAACAACAATGGAGGTATGACAGCGACCATCAACGCAATCACAAGGATGATCGGAGTGTATACCCTTGAGAATGATGTGATGAATCTCTCGCTCCTTGATTTGTTCCTCTCTGCATCCTCCATGAGCTCCATGATCCTGGATGCTGTGGATTCTTGAGTCTTCCTCTCCACTCTGATCCTGAGCGCACCGCTCATGTTGATGAAACCGCTCAATACATTGTCCCCAGGAGACACATCCCTGGGCATGGATTCGCCTGTGAGGCTCATCGTATTCATGGAGGATGTTCCGTCGATCACGATACCATCGGCAGGGACACGTTCTCCTGCTCTCACCAAGATGATGTCGTCGATATCGAGTTCATCGGATTCCACGGTGATCACATCATCGCCATCCACAAGATTGGCTGTATCGGGCTGAAGGTCCATGAGGGATCTTACCGATGACCTGGATTTTCCAACGGCCAATCCCTCGATCTCCTCACCCATTCTAAAGAACAACATGACGGCGATAGCTTCGGAATACCCTCCGACGAAGAATGCACCTATCGTCGCCACTGTCATCAATGTCTCTTCATCGAAGAGATCCCCTTTGATGATGTTCTTGATGGCTTCGATGACGACTCTATGCGCCACGATTATGTATCCTACGATGGAAACGATGATCATCGGCATCTCGCCTATATGCATCACATGTTCCATGATCAGACAGACGACAAGCGCTATCGTGCCCAAGATCAGTTCAATATTCTCGGAATTCATCTTCATCCTTCCAGTTCTGATATATGTATGGATGCTATCGTGATCAGTTCATCCACATGTTCGTCGTCTAGAGAATAGTATATCTCTTTGCCTTCGCGTCTCGATTTGATAAGTTTCGCATCCCTCAGAGGTTTCAGTTGATGGGACACTGCGGACATTGACATACCTAAACATTCTGATATGTGACGCACGCAGAGCTCCTTGCCTTCCTTGAGAACGAAGAGGATCTTCAGACGACTGCTATCACCGAAGAGTTTGAACAGATCGGATAGATCGAACAACTCGGATTCTGATGGCATCATCTTAACGAGTTCTCTCATGTTGTGGGCGTCATCAAATCTGCAGCATCCATCGTCTTTCATCTTATCACTTGAATGATTGTTCAATTGAACATCCGTTCAAATGATATAAACCTTATCGACATCCCTAGCGTTCCGATAGATAAGATAGTTAATATCTATCAGGCGGGATACGGACCTCATGACAGAGATTATGGATGTCCTGACAGTGATGGCCCTAGGATTGTGGTTATTCCTGCCAGCTTATGTTCCGAATTCCAACGCCGCACTCATCGGAAAGAGATGGGGGAAGGTCAAGATGGATTTTGGAAAGACATGGAAAGGGAAAAGGATCTTCGGAGATGGAAAATCATGGGCAGGGTTCATATGGGTCATACTTACAGGTGTGCTCCTTGGTGTGTTACAACTTGCTATCGCATATCCGTTCGATCCTGAGAACTATTTCGGATTCGGACCATTCTGGAGTAACATAGGTATCATGTTCTGTCTTTCCACAGGTGCTTTGCTCGGAGACCTCTGTGGAGCATTCACGAAGAGAAGACTTGGTATGGAGAGGGGGCAGAAGGCACCTATCTTGGATCAATATGATTTCGTCGTTGGAGCGTTCCTTCTCACGACGTTATTCTATCCCGATTTCATATACGCCAACTTCTTCGAAGGGATACACATATGGGCGTTCGTGTTCATACTCATCATAACATTCGTTATACACAGAGGCGTGAACATAATAGGATACAAACTCGGTGTCAAGAATGAACCATGGTGATGATATGTCCGTTCTAGTGGATGCATTGAAGGATTGTGGCGCGTTGCAATTCGGTGATTTCACGCTTGCATCAGGTGCCAAATCAAAGTATTATATCGATATCAAGAAAGCGAGTACGAATCCCAAGGTATTGAAGCTGATAGCCGAATCGATGGCGGAACAGTTACATACGACGGATATCAAAGTTGATAGGATCGCCGGGATCGTTCTAGGCTCCATACCTCTCGCTACAGCATTGTCCTTGGAGACAGGGATACCGTACGTCATGGTCAGGAAAGAGAAGAAGGATCACGGTACGGGAAAGATGATCGAAGGCGTATTGAATCCTGGAGAGAAGGTCCTTGTCGTCGAGGATGTGATAACATCCGCGGGTTCATCCGTAACATCGATCGGCATCCTCAGGGATGCAGGCGCGGTCGTCGAGGACATATTCTCTGTGATAGACAGGGAAGCAGGAGGGGCCGAGGCACTCAAGGAGATCGGTGTGAGATTCCTCCCACTCGTCAGAGCATCAGAGTTATTGGAATGAATATGATCAGACCGAAGGCGGATTGTGATCTCTGTCCCCTATGTAGGGAGAGGACGAACATCGTACTTCCCAGTGGGAACTTAGAGTCTAGAGTGGTGTTCGTAGGCGAGGCCCCTGGTGAGAACGAGGACCTTATGGGGAAACCATTCGTCGGAAGGGCGGGTAAGATCCTGGATGACGCATTCGCGAAGGCAGGGATAGACAGGGAATCGGTCATGATAACGAACACTGTGAAATGCCGTCCACCGAATAATAGGGATCCCACTCAAGAGGAGATGTCCGCATGCAGACCGTTCCTCGATAGTGAGTTGGAATCACGTTCGTTGATAGTCGGACTTGGGAAGAGTGCGATACGTGATATCATCGGATACGAAGGGCCTATGGCAGATATCGTCAACAAGATACAAACGGTCAAGATAGGAGGCAATGTTGTGAATTTCCTGCCTACTTATCATCCGATGGCATGCATATACCGTAAATTCGCCAGAGAGGAGTTGATGAGGACGATATCCATAGTGAAGGAGGCGATGTTATGATCAAGGGTTTGGCCATAGATATGGATGGAACGGTCTACAAAGGGATGAACGTCATCCCTGGGGCTGATGAGTTCATCAAAGGCTTGAATGAGAGGAACATACCGTACATGTTTGTCACGAATAATTCCTCCAAGGGCAAGAGGATGTATTTTGAGAAATTGTCCAAGATGGGTTTCGATGTCGATATGAGGAATGTATTGACGTCAGGCACGGCTGCGTTGCGTTTTCTGAAGGATAATCGTCAGGGGAAGACGGTGTATGTCGTCGGTACGCAATCGTACATGGAGGACGTCAAGGAATACGAGATCCCACTGGATGATGTGAATCCAGATATCGTTCTCCTATCTTTCGATAGGGAGTTGACGTATGAGAAGATAAACAAGGCATACTCTTTCATAAAGAAAGGCGCGGAATACATCGCAACACACCCTGATGACCTCTGCCCTACAGAGGATGATTATGATGTAGACATTGGCGCATTCATAGCGATGTATAGGTATCTTCTCAACAAAGAGCCTTTGGTAATAGGTAAACCGAATCGTCTTCTGCTCGAGATGGCGGCTGCAGAGATGGGTATTGAGCCAGAAGAAGTGGCGATGGTCGGTGATCGTTTGTATACGGACATAAGGATGGCATACGACAACGGCCTTCAATCCATACTGGTCCTGACAGGAGAGACGAAGTCGGAGGATCTGGAGCACAGCGATGTGAAACCAACATATGTATTGGATTCGGTCGCAGATATAATCGAGACAATCTTCCCTGATGGTTGAATGAAAAACTATTCGACGATAGACGAATGCACATCCTAGGTCCGTTTATCGCTTTTCATTTCCACCCAGACATATATTTATATTCTTTATAAAGCATACACTTTATCGCGCGTAAGCGCGCAAGTGGGATGCATGCGGTATGTGCCGCAATCGCCCCCGTCGAGGGGTTGTTGGACGTGTACTTGAAAAGAGTAGATATGGAGAATTTCAAATCATTCGGAGGGAAGATATCAGTACCTTTGATGGAAGGCTATATGGCGATCACTGGACCGAACGGTTCAGGGAAATCAAACATCACTGATGCGATTATGTTCGTTCTTGGACCGAAGAGTCCTAAGGTCGTACGTGCGGGAAAGCAGACGGATCTGATATACAACGGCAATAAGTCTTCTGGAAGGGCGGACTTCATGAAGGTCACCCTTGTCTTTGACAATACCGACCGTATGTTGTCGTGGAATTCTGACGAGGTCAGATTCACACGTGTCGTCAAGATGGCCGGTAATGGAGAGGATTACTACTCATCATTCTACATAAACGATCAGAAATCGAACCTCGCAGAGTTCGATTCATTATTGACAAGAGCAAGGATATCCGCTGATGGTTACAACCTCGTACAGCAGGGTGATGTCACCGACATCACAAAGATGGGTGCGGTGGAGAGGCGCCGTGTCATCGACAGGATCTCCGGTATAGAATCCTACGATTCAGACATCGCAGCCGCAGAGAGGGAGAGGGCGGAAGCCGATGCCAACATGCAATCCACTAACATCGTCATAGGCGAATTGGAGGAACAGCTCAAGCGTCTCGAAAGGGAGAGGGAGGTCGCCAGGAAACATATCGAACTCAAGGACAGATTGGATATGGCGAACGCTCAGCTCAAGCACAGGCATCTCGCGAACGAGATCGAGAAGAAGAACACGACACTCGAAGCCATAGACAAGGCCAACAAGGAGATCGCATCCCTGCGTGAGAAGAAGGTCGAACTGAACAGGGTCATGGAGGAATGTTCAGAGGGCATAGCGGAGACGGAGAAGGAGATCGAAGCTCGTGTCGGTCCAGAATACTCCGAACTCAAGAAGAAGATAGACGATGTGAAGATCAAGAAAGCACTGGCGGATGACAAGATCTCGAAGAACGAGGAAAGGATATCCGAAGACGAGTGCGATCTTCAGGAATATCAGGAGGAGTTCGCAGAGAACGAATCCCAATTGCAGAGCATCATCCAATCCATCAGAGAATCCGAGATGGAATTGGAATCCAAGAGGAAGAGCCTCAATGCCGCCAGAGACGAAGAGAAGAGCATCTCAGAGGAGATGGAGGCACTTGGTGGCGAACATGCCGCACTCGATAAGAAACTCAAGGAGTTGGAATCGAGGATCGACCAGAAATCTGATGAGGGAATTCAGATACGCTCCAAATTGACAGGTGTGGGGGCCAAAGAGGATGAGATGTCCCGTCAGATCAGTCAGGCTGAGACCAACCTGTCCGATGTGGAATTCCAGATCAAGGATGCAGAGTACAATCTCTCCGAGGTCAAGAAGGAAGCAGGACCTATCGTGGACATCGATACGTTCAGGAACAGGATCCTTGCCCTTAAGCAGCAGGAGAACGAATTGGAGAAGCAGGAGAGGGACATCAATTCCGCAATGGGCAAACTGAGCGAGGAATACAACAATCTCCTGATCGAGAAACGTTCATTCGAGAAAGCATCCCGTGGAAGCGAGGCGGTATCCGCTGTCCTCGAGATGAGGGACAAGGGATTGATCAAAGGCATCCATGGCACGGTCGCACAGTTGGCGAGTGTCGATCCGGAGTTCGAGACAGCATTATCGGTCGCTGCCGGAGGTAAGATGCAACACATCGTCGTTGATGACGATCAGGTCGCAGCAGATATCATCTCCGAGCTGAAGAGAGGCGGCCACGGAAGGGCGACACTCCTACCTTTGAACAAGATGACCGAGGGAAAGCCTCGTGCGAAGGCCATAATGTCCGTCAAGGATTCATTGGGATATGCGATCGACCTGATAGACTTCAAACCCGAGTATCGCTCGGTGTTCTGGTATGTCTTCGCGGATACGATCGTAGTTGACAACATAAACACTGGAAGGCGCCTCATGGGCGGCGTCAGGATCGTAACGAAATCCGGAGAGTTGCTCGAAGCATCGGGCGCGATGACCGGAGGAAGCATCAGGCCGAACACGACATTGAAGTTCGGCGCTGCATCACAGACCAAGTTGGATGAGGTCGGTGCGAAACTGTCATCGGCAAAAGCATCCCTTGACAACATAAAATCAAGACTCGCCGACATACGCAACCAGATACGCGAGGCGGACGACGGCATGAGGAATGCAGGTGCTGGCAGCATCGAACTGAAAGGTAAGATCGCAGCACTCGAAGCACAGCTCAAGGAATACAGGGAGTCCAAGAAACGCCTTATTCAGATGGTCGATGAGAAGAAAGCGGCCTATGCAGAGATACAATCAGAGAAATCCGAACTCGTCTCGAAGGACAAGGCCATGTCAGACGAGCTCGATGCATTGAAGGCGGAGAGGAACAAGGCCAGGGCACGTATCGAGGAGATAGCGCCGACAGAGCTTCAGAGGCGCCTCTCGAATGCAAGGAAGATCATCAACGAGGCATCGGATGCAATCAACACCGTGAAGGATATTCTTTCCGCACAGAGGGTGGAGAAATCCGGATTCGATAGCGCCAAGGAACGCATCAACAACGACATCGACAGACTCAATGAGGAGATAACCAAATTGAGACAGGAGATCGAGGAGGCATCCAAGGAATCATCCGAATATGCTGTGGAGCTGAATGCACTCAAGGCCATGGAGGCTGAGATGGAATCCGGCATTCAGGAACTCAGGGACAAGAAGGAGGATCTGTTGGTCAGAAGGTCAAAGGCTGATTCGGATCTGTCCACCACGACCTCTCAGATAGAAGCCAAGGAATCCTACATCTCATCAGTCGAGGCTACAATCATAATCTGCGACCAGAACATCGAGATCTTCAGGGCGGAGATAGCTCAGATCAAGTTCGAGGTCCAACAGCCGATACCGTCCGAGGAGACTCTGAAACGTACGATAAGAGGATGCGAGAACGAGATCGAAGCACTTGGTAAAGTCAACATGAACTCCATCGATGAATACGATGAGAAGAAGGCAAGGTATGATCGTCTCGTGGACGAGGTCAAGAAGCTCAACGATCAGATCGATGAACTCGTTGCTCTGATGGAGGATCTGAACTCCAAGAAGAAAGGGTTGTTCATGGACGTCTACAACGGAGTGAGTGAGAACTTCAAGACGATCTTCGCTGAGATATCAGGCGGCGGAGAGGCATCGATGACATTGGAGGATGAGGATGATCCGTTCAAGGGCGGGTTGTACATCAACGCCAAGCCCAGGAACGGTAAGCTGCTGAAATTGGAGGCGCTCTCAGGAGGAGAGAAGTCCCTTACAGCATTGGCCTTCATCTTCGCTATACAGGAACACCAACCATCGCCATTCTACGTGTTGGATGAGGTGGACATGTTCCTTGATTCCGTGAATGCGGAGATAGTCGCAGAACGCATACAGAAGAGTTCTGCGAAGACACAGTTTATACAGGTCTCATTGAGGAATGTGGCCTTGAAGAAGGCGGATCACCTCATCGGGGTGACAAGACCGCCGAACGGCGTGAGCAAGATAATAATCCAACCGGATCTCCTTGAGGTCTCCAAATATGAGGAGGAGGCTCAGCGTAAGATCGCGGAGGAGCAGGCAAAGGAGGGAATAGCATGAGTGGGGATGCGACGACAATGGAGATGGAACAGCACCTTCTGTTCCACAAATCGATGATAAACGACTCGGTCAGTTCCGAGAAGATCGACAGGTATCTGAAGGTCTTGGGTGAGGAGAAGGACCATGAGAGGTTGCAGGATGATACGGACGAATCGATCAGAACGGTGTTCCGTTTGGTATTGGAAGGGGATTTTGATCCCTGGGCGATAGATCTGAGGCAATTCGTCAGGCTGTATACCAAGAAAGTGACCATGAGTAAGTTCGACATCATCGTTGCAGGAAAGCTCATGCTCATGGCATGGAAGGTTCTCAGATTGCAGTCGGATGAGACCAAGAAGGAATCCGACAGGAACTATGAGGTCGAGGATCTGTTCGAGTTCGACGATTCATGGGATTTCGACGCTATGGGAGATGTGGAGTCTCTGAGTGTACCGAATATCCAGTTGAAGGGATTGTACACACGCACCCCTACGAGGCCTGTATCCATGGTCGAGTTGTTGGATGCTTTCGATGAGGCCTGTCAGCAGATGGAGATCGCCGAGGAGAGGGAGAGGACCCGCCAGAGGCTCAAGGAGATGGAGCCCAAGAAGTTCGACAATATGGCTCACAGGGAGATTGATGATAGCGATGTCAAGCTTGTATGGGAAAGGATCCAGAAGATCGGTACAGGTGCATTTCCGTTGTCGGACCTCTACACAGCTGACATGGACAACAACATAACGGTGTTCTGGTCTGCATTGCAGTTGGTGAGGGATGGTAAACTTGCGATATGGCAGGATGACCTCCCGTACGGTGAGATCATGATTGACATCAAGGTCGATTGGTCATCAGGTAAACTCGAGGATGCAGAGGAATCGATCAAGGTCGCTGAAGCGGTGATGTGACATGATATTCGATAAAGGGCTGGTGGAGGCTGCGTTGTTCTCAGCCTCCGGTCCGCTCCATCTGAGGGACCTTGCAGAGAAGACCGGTCTGTCGGAAGAGAGCGCATATGATGCTGCGGAATCTCTCATCGATGATTACAACAGAAGAGAGGGAGCGATCCAGATAATCAAGACCGGCAAGGAATACCTGATGCAGTTGCGCGAGGAGTACACACATGTCGCTGGAAAGACCTCCGACGGAGAGATCACCAAAGGCACGATGAAGACACTCGTGACGATAGCATACAATCAGCCTCTCATGCAATCCGAGCTGTTCAAGAACCTCGGCGCAAGGGTGTATGATGATGTCCGCACATTGGTGGACATGGGTCTCGTTTCCAAGAAACGTGTTGGACAGTCCGCCGAGCTCACGACAACGAAGAAATTCTCCGAATACTTCGGCATCGGAAGTACTAAAAAAGAGGACATCCGCGCTTGGATCGATAAGAAACAGAGATGATATTCTCGGCCCCATGCCCCACGTGGGGCCGATATAAATCCCTTCGAACGATCACCCTAGTACTGAAAGAAGCCTTTTGATACAAAGGTATATATCCGCTACTTTGTTTTGTCGTGTTGATAAACATGGTCATGCCCCTCGCTTTATTGGAAAAGACAGTGGATAAACGCATCTCTCTCCTGCTCAAAGACGGAAGAGTCCTTGAGGGAAAGCTCACTGGATACGATGAGTACATGAACATGGTCCTCGACGAGACCGTCGAGAGGACAGCATCCGCGGATGAGAGGAGACTTGGAACGGTCGTTCTCCGTGGAAATAATGTGGTAAGTATCGCATTGTTATGATCGGACGAGGCCTTCGGCCTCAATCCATTTTTATGATATCATCGAGATATCGATAAGGTGTTTCTATGGTAGGGTTGTTCGGTACCAAAGGTATACGCGGAAGCGTCAGGGACGAATTCACAGTCGATGCTGCGATACAACTCGGGAAGGCCATAGGCAAATATTTCAACGGCACATTGGCAATGGTCACGGATGGACGTTCCGTGTCTGATATGATCAAATGTTCCGTATCTGCAGGGTTGACAGCTACGGGGTGTGATGTCCTCGATATGGGCATAATGCCCTTGTCTGTGATGCAGATGTATGTCGGCGACAAGGACAATCTCGCTGGAGGGATATCGATAATATCATTCGACGGCAGCGATGACATGGTTAGTGTCAAATGCATCTTCAGTGACGGCATCGAACTTTCCGAGGGCGGTAGATCGAAGATCGAGGCCAATTACAACGATTCCATAAGGATGAAATCTGCATCGGAGATCGGACATATCGACGTCGTGGAGAAGATGGCATATCGCCCATATCTGGAATCCATCATGAGGAATACGGATATTCAACTGATCAAAAGGGCTAATCTGTCCGTCGTGATGGATTGTGCGAACAGCCCATCATCGTTGGAGTTACCGGACATATTGAGGAGATTGGGTGTCAAAGTCGTGACATTGAATTCCGATCTCAGTGTGGATCGCCCAGGTAGGTCGGATTGGAAGTCACAGGATGACATAATCGATCTCATGGAATTGACCAGGATAAACGGTGCGGATCTAGGGATCGCCACCGACATCAATGGCGATCGCGTGAAATTCGTCACTGATGAGGGCGTGCACATGGAGGTCGATCAGGTGATCGCCATCATATCGAAGTACATCCAATCCGCACATCCTGGTTCTGCGATCGTTTACACAGTGGATTCATCCAATAGATTGGAGAATATAATCAAAGAACAGGGCGGAGTGCCCGAACAATCCCAATCGGGTACATTGAGGGTCATCAGCAAGATGAAGGAGACATCCGCACCATTCGGGGCTAACGGTTCTGGAGGATACATCTTTGCGAATCATCAATATTGTAGGGATCCTGGGATGGCGATAGTTAAGATGTTGTGCGCCATAGCAAAGAATGGTCCGCTCAGTGTGCAGATGTCGGAATTGCCCAGATACACTGTGGAGAGAAGGGACATTGACTGTCCGGAAGGGATGAAGGATGCTGTGATGGACATGATCTCCGAATTGCATGCCATGTACGCGGTCAAATGTGCTGATGGCGTCCATTTCAAGATGGATGATGGAACGGTCTTCATCAGACCATCCGGTACCGATCATAAGATCAGACTGATGGCTGAATCATCTGATATCGATACTGCAAAAGAGTTGGCAGATACCTTCTCTGATGATATAGAGAGATACATCAACACTTGAGGTTCTTTCCGTACACTGCAATGACTTCTTTGATGTATCTTGCAGCGAGCATGGATGTTATGCCGCTTGGATCGAATGGAGGCGCTACCTCTACGACATTGAATCCTACAAGACGGTCTCCAGCCATGTTTATGAGTTTCTTCACATCGAGTGGGTGCAGACCGAACGGTTCCGGTGTACCTGTGCCTGGTGCGAATGCGGGGTCGATACCATCTATATCCAATGTGATGTAGACCTTTTCATTCTTCACGGTATCGAGTGCTTGTTTGATTGCCCATTCCATACCTTTATCATGGATCTGATACGCATCTATGTACGGGATGACAACATCGGAATCTAATTCCTCGTCGGATATCGAACGTACTCCAAGTACGAAGACATTATCGACACCAAGGTGCTCGGAAGCCCTTCTTGTGATACAGGCATGACTGTTCTTGATGCCCATGTAGGTGTCCCTGTAATCCAGGTGGGCATCGACGGATATGACTGCGATATCCTTCTTCTCGAAGCTTTGGATGATGGGGATGTTCACAGCGTGGTCCCCGCCCATTGCGATTGTGAACTTACCGTCATCAATCGCAGGTTTCATGACGAATTTCACTTCGTCGATCATATCTTCTGGATAGAAGAAATCATCACAGTTTCCATAATCGTAGACATTCAGTTCTCTCTGGTGTCTACCATGTTCAAAATGTGTCGCTTCGAAGTTATAGGAAGCGCGCCTGATCGCACCAGGTGCTTCTCTAGCACCTGGTTTGAAACAGGCTGTTTTATCATACGGGATGCCGTAAATGCAGATGTATGCATCATTGTAGTCCGATTCCGCATCAGCAAATCCGGTCCCGAAAGGCATGTCACTCGCCTCACAGAAGTTTCATTCTGTCCATCGCGACGATGTACAGGATCTCTGCTCCAGGCTCGAGTGAACACTCGTGGTCATCATTGATCTCGATGACGACCTCCTGGTTGGTCTCTGCATCAAGGACCGAGACTTCGGATCCGTTCGTGTACAGGATCGTTGCCTTCCTCTTATCGATGAGAGGTACCTGACATTTCGTGCTGACAGGGCCGACCAATGATTTCTTTGCACCGGTGAAGATGCTGGTCGCAACGATGTTCGCCTTAGCGGATCCATGTTTTCCAGGTTTGGATGTGTCGATAGATACAATCTTACAAGGTTCGTCGTCGATGTTGACATACCTTCCGACTTTCAATTCTCTGATCTCTTTGGTCTCCCAATCTGCCATTTCAATACCTCATTTACAGCATGTGGGCTGAGAAATACCTTTTGTTCACCCCAGAGGGTAGGCGGATTTCACGTTGTGCACACATGATTATCTGGCGCACCCATATCCCTATTTGTTTATAAGGGTTATCGATGGCCCCTTAATCCTTCTCCTCATACATGAATTTCTGACAGAACGGTATCAGCATGCAACCGATCGCGTTACCTACCAACACCACCAGGAGGAACAATAAACCCTCAGAGAATGCGAATGCGCTCGCATCACCGAAGAATCCGGCCCAGAAGTAGAACATATCTGCGATGCTGTGTTCGAATCCAGCCATTATGAAGGTCGGGACACATAACATCGCAGCAAGGAATTTCTTCTCCCTCTTGTAGTAGTCGACAGCTATGTACATCAGTATTCCACAGAGGATACCTTTGAACAAGACCCTGAGATAATCGATGTCCTCTAATTTGCCAGAGAACAACGTGGATGAGAATTCCGCTATGTTGACGGGGGCGATGTAACCCAAGACCATCGCTCCGATGAAGTTACCGAGGATGACTACAAGCACGTACGGTATGTAGTCGATCTTGTTGTTTACAGCATAACCGACCTTCCCTGTGTACAGATCGAATCCGAACATGAATACGGAACAGAGGCCGACAGCGAACAGAATTGAGCCAACCCATGGGACATTGTATTTCGGTAGGCTACAACCGATGAATACGCACCCACCGATACCGATCGCCATCCCTGCTAAAATCGATCTCACAAGAGATCTTTCATAGTATCTTCTCGATTCCATCTGATAACACCGAATCCTGTAATGCGATGATGTTACGAAGAAGGGATAGATAAATGATGATGGTCATGCTCTCATTCGCTAGGATGGTGCGAGAGGTATTGATCCATGATCGCGATGGCGGTCATCGCTTCTACGACTGCCACGGCACGCGGTACGATGCACGGGTCGTGTCTGCCTTTGATGGATATCGCGGTATCCTTCATCTCATGGAGATCGATGGTATGCTGTTCCTTCGATATGGACGGTGTCGGTTTGAATGCGACATTGAACGTCAAAGGCATCCCGTCGCTCATGCCTCCGCATACTCCTCCCATGTTGTTGCTCGATGCGGATATCTTCCCATCTATCATGTGATATTGGTCGTTGCTCTCTGATCCCTTCATTTCAGCGATGGAAAATCCCTTCCCGAACTCCACGCCTTTCACACCAGGGATCGAGAACATCATCTTGGCGATCGTCACATCCAGCGCATCGAACCATATCCCTCCGAATCCTATCGGTAACCCTTTTACCATGCATCCGACGACACCTCCAACGCTGTCGCCATCTTCGGATGCTGACAATATGCGTTCAGTCATCATGGAGTCGTATTCTTTCGAGATGGAGCGTGTTATGAATGATCTTGATGCATATATCTCATCGAACGTGTGCTCATTCTCGTCCTTGATGTCGGATATCTGTTTGGTGTACGCGGCGATCCCGATACCTTTGGCTCTGAGATATTGTGATGCGATCGCGCCTGCCGCTACTAGCGGCGCAGTCATCCTTCCAGAGAACTGTGCGCCTCCACTGATATCCATCCCTTTGAATCTGATGAGAGCGGGAAGGTCAGCGTGTCCCGGCCTCGGTTTCCTGTTGAATTCAGAATATGATGTAGGATCTTTGTTCTCATTCCTTATCGTGAGTATGACATAACGTGATATCACGACATCATCGGATATCCCGGAATCGAAGATGACGTCATCAGTCTCTTTTCTTGATGTGCCTATTCTGTCAGATGGTCTTCTGAGATCCATCGATCTTTTGATGTCGTCGATATCGATGTGCATACCAAGGGGCAATCCTTCGATCACACAACCTATGCGATCGGCATGACTCTTGCCGAAGAGGGAGACCTTCAATCTATCGCCTGTTGTGTACATATCAACACCTCATCCCGAGAGAACGCATATGTTCTATGAATCTTGGGTAGGAAACATCCCAACAGCGGTCATCTTTCATTGATATCGGACCATCGGATACCAACGAAGCGATGGAAGCGGCCATCATCAATCTGTGATCCCCTCTGTGATCGACCCATCCGCCCCTGAGATGTTCTACGCCTTCGATGATGCAACCATCATCGGTCGGGCGGATATCGGCCCCCAATGTATTGAGCATATCGCTCACAGATTCTATGCGATCGCTCTCTTTGAAATGTAATTGTGGTGCTCCATGGAGTTTGCTCTTTCCGTCCGCTGTGCATAGGAGAACAGCAACTATCGGGAAAAGGTCAGGTACGTTCGAGATATCTATGTCGCACGCTTTCGGACGTCCATTGTGCGTACAAGTGATCACATCGCCATCGATATCAACGGAACATCCCGCCATCCTGAGGATGTCCACAATCTTTTTGTCACCTTGTTGGTCGGACATATCCAATCCTTTCACTGATGCCCTGCCAGACAATCCTCCGGCCACTAGGGGGTAAGCGGCGGATGAGAAATCTGATGGGACTACGTAGTCGCATGGAACATAACTCTGTGGTTCCACATGGAATCCAGAATCTGTTCTGATGATGTAGATTCCGAATCTTTCCATCATATCTGTGGTGATATCGATGTAGGGTTGCGATACGATATCGCCTTCCAGTATGATGTCCATCGGTCTGCCGACCAATGGGGACATCATCAACACGGATGAGATGAATTGGGATGATGTACTTCCATCGATGCATATCCTGTTCCCTTCAACGGGTCCTCTGATCCTTATCGGTGCTTTACCATCATTCGACTCGCAACGTACTCCACAACCCTTCAAAGCATTAAGAAGCGGTTCCATGGGCCTTTTCATCACGGAGTCATCGCCAACTATTGTCGTTTCCGAATCGAACAATGCAGCGATCCCTGTCATGAGCCTCATGGTCGTACCCGAATTCAGTACATCGATAATCATATTGGGCGCACGTATCTCTTTGGATCCGACGCAAATGCGATCATCCGCCCAATCGATGGATGCACCCATAGTGATCATGGCATCCGCGGTCGCCCTGGTATCCAATGAATCGAGTGGATTGGTTATAACACATTTTCCACGGGAGAGTGCTGCCAAGATGATCGCTCTGTGTGTGCAACTTTTCGATGCGGGTGCAGATATGGTGCCGTCGATCTCTCCTCCTGAGAATGTGATATCCATCATCTCGTCCTCGTGAGTATGTAATTGGAACAGAATCTGTCCGCAATCTCCTTTCCTTTCCCTTTTTCAGTCAATGCGGCTATGGCTGGCCCTGTACCCGATACGCCTGCGGCCAATGCACCAGCCTTCAATGCGGATTCGGCGAGATCCGAAGTATCGCCGATTATTCTGCCGATGTACCTCCCATTCTCTGTTAGTACATTCAGATAATCCGATTCGATCGACGGGGCCATGGCCTGAAACATGTCGGATAATACTGTGTATTTTTCCTTTGGTATCTTTTCCTTCGGTGGAGATCCTGGTAGGCAGATTATAACGTCATATTCTGGAATTCTCATCCTGTTGATGATATCATCATTCTTGTTATCCGTGATGACAAGTCCACCGTATTCGCACCCGCAAGCATCATCGAAGGATCCCGTCACCGTGACATTGCATTCTCTGGCGCATCTGACGCCGAGTCTGATGATATCAAGCATTTCCATCCTCTCTCCCAATGCATCTAGAACTGCAGATATTGTTGCATTGCACACGGAACTAGAGCTTTTCAATCCTATGGATGGAGGGATCTCACTGATCACCTTGAGAGAATAGTCGATAGGTTTTTGATCGATCGATTCCAAAGTCCTTTTTACGCATGTTCTGACAAGTTTGGTATCGATATCAGGTCTATCGACGAGCGTTATCGTCGTCGTATCAGAATCGGAGAATTCGACATCCGTGGTTAGTTCTATGCCTATGGTGGAACCGATGCCACATGGGATAGCATTCATCACGGAAATGGCACCATATGATCTTCCATGCCCTTTCATTGAATCGCCCTCCTCATGACGTCGACGTCAGGTTTCCTGTCGAACCAAAGGTGGAACGATTCCGCACCCTGTCCGATGAGCATCTCCTTGCCATCGACGAGTCTAGATCCACTCTTCTTTGCCTTTTTGATCAAAGGTGTGTCGTGACCGTAAACCATGTCGAACACGATCTGTTCGGAATGAATATCATCGATATCTGCAGGATATCTTCCATCCACGAGACCTATGGGCGTGCAGTTCACGATGATATCGAATGTCTTCACACTTCCACGGTATGGTGCGCATCCGAAATCATCGCAGATCATGTTCACGGTGAGTTCATTCCTTCCAGAGATGGAGACATCACATCCTGCATCCCTGAAGGTGTATGTTGCCGCACGTGCGGCACCCCCAGAACCCATGATGATCACATTCTTCCCTTTGAGATCGATGTTTGAGAATGCATATCTTATGCCTACGTGGTCGGTATTCTCGCCTTTGATCTCTCCATCATCATTGATCACAGTATTCACTGCGCCTATGCGTTCAGCGATCTCTGAGATGGAATCCATATGTTCGATGACCTTCTGTTTGTAAGGGATCGTCACATTCATCCCGCGGATGCCGTATCCCAAGACGACATCCCTGAGGTGTTCGATATCAGTGGAATCGAACGTTAGATAGATCCCTTTCACCCCTGCAGCTTTCATCGCCGCATTCTGCATCGAAGGTGAATCCGAATGTGATAGGGGATGTCCGATGATGCCTGTGATCACACGATCAGCTATGAGTCCTCTGACCTTGTAAGCATCCATCAGATCTGATAAAGTATGGATATCCATCTTAGGGAGGATATCAGAGCCACATGTGGAAATCTTCATCTAAATCTCCGAGATCGATTCATCGACGGGGATGCCGAAATGCCTTCCCCCAGTATCGATCCTCGCCAATATCTTGTCCCCTGGTCTCAGTTTTGTAACGGATTCGGAACCGTCCTTCTTAACCATCTTGACGGTCTCTGCATTCTGCAGTATGACGCTATATTCTTTCATTCCATCAGTGGCCGTCACCATCAGGAGCGGTCTTTTCTCGATCTTACATCTACCTATTGAAGCGACTCTTGTCCTGCCGCTTCCATTGCACAATAGTACATCATCGCCACTTCTCAATTCAGATAGATATCTCGTACCTCCGTCAGGGACCTCTATGTAAGAATGGACGGCACCTGCGTTCACCCTGAAAGGTCTGCTTGCGACATATCCGTTGTCCTCGCTCTCCGACTGTATTAGGAAAAGGCAGTTGGAGTATGAGCCTATGAGCATCCCCTCGCCTGGAGACATCATGCTGCAGGTATCGATACATACCCTGTCTCCCATCTCTACCCGTCTTACGGATACTACGGTGACCTCACTCAGATCTTCATTAGGACTTGCTGACAGTATCCTTTTGAATTCTGAAAGTTCGGTCGGATCGTTGATATCGATGATGATTCCGTCCACTCCCTTTTCCATCGTTGTGAGATACAGTTTAGCATCATCACTGTTCTTCGCGGATACGTACAACTCGGTCCCGCTACCATCGAATGCAGCGATAAGATTCTCCAATGGTATCATGGTCCAATCGGTCGTCTCTACGATGACAGCCTTCTTCTTCCCAGCCAGGGACATGACATCCTCCATGGATACTGGGCCGTCTATGCTCACGGATATGTACGAATGATCCGTGAATTCATTGTCATGAGTGTAGATCGCATCCATCCTGCCCAGTTCTTCGAAGCATTCGTCACCTTCCCTGAGGACGAATCCGCTGAATCCTGCTTCAAGACCATCGGTGATGTACCCTTTCCTCACATCCCGATCATCGGATCTATCTGCCCTGATCATCAGTCTTTTCATGTCGATCACTTGATGAATTCGGATGCTTCCTCAACAGAATAACCGTCCAATACGATGCTTGATATCGCCTTGGTTATCCCGTAGGTGTTCTTGTTCTGGAATACATTCCTCCCTATGGACACACCATGTCCTCCAGCCTCTATGGAATCGTGGACCATGTTCAATATGTCCACGTCCGAATCCATCTTCGGTCCGCCTGCGATCACGACAGGTGCTAATGCGCCTTTGCAGACTTCTCTGAATGAATCTATGTCTCCGGTGTAACTGACCTTCACTATGTCAGCTCCGAGTTCCGATGCTGCCCTGGCACAGTGTGCTATAGCACATGGATCGAAAGTATCTTTGATATTAGGGCCGCGCGGATACGCCATGATCATCAACGGCATCCCCCAATCGTTACACTGTTCTGATATCCTGCCTGCGGTCTCCAACATGGAGGGTTCATCCTCTGAACCGAAGTTGATGTGTATGGACACGGCATCCGCACCGCATCTTATCGCTTCTTCTACGGTCGTTATCTGGACCTTGCTGTTGCTTGTCGGACCGAGATTCGTGGATGCAGATAGATGTACGATGAGTCCAACATCCTTGCCCGATCCACGATAGGAGTATCTTATGAGTCCTTTGTGCATGAGTACGGCAGTCGCACCACCTTCGGAGACATCATCGACGGTCTGTTTCATATCTATCAGTCCCTCCTGAGGGCCTATTGATATCCCGTGATCCATAGGAACTATCACGGCATTGCCGGTCTTCCTATCGGTTATCCTCTCCATCCTTATGCTCTTCCCGTACATCTTAGATGCCTCGTACCTTCGATTCTATCCTTCTACATCTTATATATTGTCATCTGCAAGATGCTGTCTGTCCGCATTTCCGATCGCGGGTAAGTTTCCGCTATCTTCATTCATCAATCTCGATTCGGATTCCACGGCTTCGGTTATGAGTGCTGAAGCGACAGTTTTCATCGTATCTGCACTCAATCCTTTCGATACGCCTTCATCGATATATCTGGTGATGACCTTTTTCTCAACCTCAAGATTCCTCAGAGGTTCATTTGTTTCGATCTTGACCTTAGCGATCTCTTCCGCAAGTGCGGTGCGCTCTGCGATCAACTCGATGATCATCGAATCCTTCTTTCTGATCTCCTCTCTGAGTGTTTCCAAGTCCATGCTATCACGTTAGTTGAGTTGTTCTGTGACCCTTTTCACCGCTACGCTGTGAAACATGATGTCTGATACAACAGACATCATGCTCTTACGTTTTTGTATCGAGATGTGTCCTTTTTGAGAGTTACCACTCAGTTTGATATGGATATGATCGAGAGCCCAGGCTCTTGTTATGATATGATGATAAGATGGCGCGGAGAGGGAGATTCGAACTCCCGGGGAGAAACTCCACCGGTTTTCAAGACCGGCGCCGTGGGCCAGGCTTAGCTATCTCCGCTTGGATTGTTGGTATATCGTCATTATATAAAAGCGATAGGGTCGAGGTCATTTTTCCTGAAGAATCGCAGATCTGATGCTTGGATAAGTACGAAAATAACGTCATTCATCAAAGAATCTGGTCACATCAGCCAAAGGATCCGTGGATAACTTCGCTCCGAGTTTCGAGGCATATTTGGAACAGCGGTTGTCGAATATGACAGCCATTCCTCTGTCCGTTTCCGTCCTTATCAGACGTCCGATGGCCTGCTGCATCTTCCTGAGCGCCGGTACTTCGGACGTATAGCGCCATCCTACTCCTCTGCCGTATTTCTGATCGAACAGGTCGGACATAGCTCTCGTTTCAAGTGTCGGTGGAGGGTATGGTATGCCGACGATTATTGCAAAGCACAGTTCTTCTCCCGGAAAATCGATGCCTTCTGCGATGGATCCCCCCATCACTGTGAAGAACACTCCATTCCTTCCTTTCCTGAACTCGTTGAGTGCTTTCATAGTCATCCTCTGTTGGCCGGACTCCTCCCAATACGCGTCCTTCTTCACATCCCTGTCAAGGAATGGGCGCATCTTGCGCATCATGCTGTATGACGGGAAGAACACCAAGGTGTTCTTGTCCACATTGTTGCAGAGTTTGGCGATGTTCTTCTCCATTCTGGAGAATATCGATGGATCCTTCTGCATGTCCTCATATCTCGTGGTGACATTGCCGAGATAGATCACAGATCTGTTCTCGGGCGGGAATGGTGATGGGTAGATCTTGGTGACAGTATCGGCAGGCAATGCCATGACTTTGACGTATTGTTCCAATGGTTGCAATGTACCTGACATGTGCACCACGCCTTTGGTCCTTCTGAGGAATGTCGTCACATCAAATGGATCGATGCATGCGGCATGTAGTGATTCTCCATCTTCGTCCACCTTCACGGATTTGATGTACTTGTCATGAGGGGACATGATCCAATCCTTCAGGTCCGAACCCAGTGTGTAGATGTCGGATATCCTGTTCTCGCCTTTCTCCATGAGAGCTTCGGTCCTGTCCTCTCCCAGTGATATCATCCTATCTATCGCGATCTCGAGTTCGTTCCTGTTCAATTCGAATTTCTGACCGAGTCTATTCTCGATCTCGTCATTTGCGATAAGACACTCCTTCTTGGCCAATGTTATCTTCTCATTTGCTAGGGATCTGAGGATGTTCTTCATCTCCTTGACGAAAGGCATCAATGTGACATTATCGAATAATGGGGGATCGCCTTTCATCGTCGTGGATTCATCGATGGCTGCTTCGATGAGTTTTATGTCTATGGTGTAGCTCTCTTGTTCCCTGGCGGCATCTATGATGTTGTGGGCCTCATCCACTATGATCACGATGTCGGAACCATCGCTCTCCATATTCCCGAGGAATCCATCCCTGATGTCATCAGATAGGATGTGCACATATGGCGCTACGATGACATCCACATTCTTGAGGAGCATCTTCTTGGTCTCGTATGGACAGATGTTCCTATCCTCACAGAATCTGTCCAATTCATTGGATGTAGGGAATGAGTTGTGACAATAACTCTCGACCTCACCCAATCTATCCATCAAGCCTTTGAAGAAGGGACAACCTCCGTTGCCGCTGTTTGCTTTCTTCTTGTTGTCTTCGCATAATGCCGATAGGACGGAGGGGGGCATCTTCTCATAATCGGACATCGTCCTGAGGTATGGGCACGATCTCCCTCTACCAGTGACCGTGAGTCCGGATACCCTTCTCAATTTGGATATCGCACGTAATTCCCTCATTACCTGGTCGCTCTGTGATATCGTTCTCGTAAGGTACAGGATCTTCTTGTGCGTCCGAAATGCGTGATCGACCGCGGATGCGAGTGACACGATCGTCTTTCCTGTACCCGTTCCTGATTCAAGCACTATGTGCTTACCTTCGTCCAGGGCGTTGGTGATATCCTTAACGATCTGAACCTGTATCGGTCTTGGAACATATGGGAAACAGGGGAGGTTCGGGTCCTCCTTCTCTATGACATTCGGTTCTGCTTGTGGTATCATCTCTATGACATCATCAAGATCGTCATAGGACTCATCATCCACCTTCCGTCTGCATCTCATGCAGGTATCCTTTCCAGGCATGATCAAGCTACCACAATGAGGACAGAAGGCGGTCATGTGACTTCCAATATATGGGTTTGATATAACGGTTCCGTCAGATGTGTCCTTAACGTAGCAAGAATCACAGGATGTGATGGCGTATCGGCTATCGCTTTGTTCACAATCGTATTATATCGCGCCATCGTTAACACGGCACATGGATAGCGGACCCAGAGCGGATATCAAGACACTTATTGTAGATCCGGAGACTTTCATACAGGAATTGAGCGATGAGAAGGTGAGGCTTCTCTTGATGGAATTGGAGATGTTGATGGAGGAATATGAGAGGGAGAACACGATAATGTATCTTGCCAGCAATTATTCCAGCAACAAGCACTTGGCGTTCTCGGCACTCAGAGCTATGCATGACTATGAGATCAAAGAATTCCAGGAGATAACAAAGAAGAAACTCTTGGAAGAGATCAAGAGAAGGAAGGAAGCGAAGAAATCCGCACTCTGATCCGATTCAAAAAAAAGAATGAGGTTGGATCCGCATGGAATACATGCGGACCTCGGACCTCATTTGCGTTTGTTGGATTTCTTTTTCTTTCCTTTCTTCTTGGAACCCTTTTTCTTGACCTTTGCAACCATCGCGCCGATCACTGCGAGTATGATCGCACCAATCCCTATCGCAGGAGCATTCTCAGTGACGATCTCGGATATGTTGACCTCATCACTCGGAGGTGCGGAATATCCTGGTATGATGTATCTTCCAGTGTTACCAGATTGATCCTTCACTCTGATGTAGTTGACATCATCTGAATCTATGGTGAACGTTGTACCCGTGGATGATGAGATCACCTCATTATTCACATTATATGATGACCACTCCACAGTGCCTGTGGTGCCTGTTGCCGTGAATGTTTTTCTGGCAGCATCGGGTTTGACGGTGATCGTATCCGTCAGTTTGTAGTTGTAATCCCAATCGCTCATGTATGAATCCAAGTAGAATTGTGTGATCTCCTTGGACTGCAGATACAATCCGCACTCTCTGTTGTTCATGAACGCGTTATCCGTCCAATTGACAGAGGACACCCAAACGGTATCATCGATGATTACGCCCTTGTTGTGCATCGTTTGGTATCCTGATCTGGTCATTCCCGCGGATTTTACATTAGTTTCCGTGTTGAGTTTTTCGATGAAATCCACATTCTTGTCTTTAGTGACCATGAATCTCGCATCGACCCCTCTATCTGATGCTTTGATCATCGCAGAGAGCGGAGATGTCGTTGCGAATGTCCTAAAGGATGAACCTATGTCCATCTGTTCGGTGTACACTCTCGTATCTGCATTCTCGATCAGATACATGAGTGCCTTGAACGTGTTGTCCGGCGACATGTAGATGCTCGTACCTACATTCTCATAGGTCTTTGGAGCATAATCCACAGAATTGACATACGATTCCACTGTTGACACGGTAGGCAACGTCTTCGCAGTCACATCCGGATATTTCTTGTCGAATAAGAGGAAGTCGTCATTGAATTTCCAATCGTTCATGAAGAACTCATTCATCTGTGAAGCGAATTCCTTACCATAAACGACCGCACCCCATCCTCTGTTGCCTTTGGTGCTTATGTTCCCATCGGTCCAGTTCTCGGATGTTATTATGACCTCTTTATCATCAATTATGGCGTATTTGTTGTGGACATAGCTGTATCTGTCATATGTCCCTCCGCCGATGAATTTCACTTCTGCACCAGCATCGACGATGGTCTTGAGAAGTCCCCCATCCTGTTCATAACCGAGAGGTTTGTTCTCGAGTATCAATTGCACATCGACGCCTTTCTTCTCGAGATCAGTCAATACCGAACAGACATATGCGCTCGTGAGCATGTATATCGAGATCTTCACGCTCTTCGTCGCACCCATCAGGGACTCCAGGACAGGTTTACCGCCGCATTCAGGGAACGTGAATGGTTTCACATCTGCGGATACTGTCTTCGTATCAGCGAATGATTTCGCTGTGTATCCATTACCTACGGCTGCCCAATCGAAGTATGTGTTCGTATCTGTGGGCTCTACCCTTCTGATGACGTGTTCCTTGAACCCGAGATCGACAGGAATCCCCGTCCATCCATCGGATGCGGTATAGTTTCCGTAGCATACGACATCCACGAGATTGCCCGATCTGTCGTAGAGATATACTGCATCGCCGGAGTTCTTGAGGGCGATCGAGGATGAGTTGACCATTACATTGCGTGTATCCGTCTTCTCACAGAACCAATCCCCATCAACCGTCTTCTTCACCAATGCGACGGTATTCCCGGAAGAGACCTTCAGAGGCTCGAACCTGTATTCTTTGCCACTGCTGTTCTTCACCACGTATCCATCGATATCGATGGCCTTCGAGCTGTAATTTTTCAGTGCTATGCCGTCCGTGGCATCCTTGGGGTCCAATTCGAATAGCAATATTCCGTCATTCGTCATTCCTACTGCATCCGATGAATCGGATACGCAGATCGGGAAGGCCGAGAATATCATTATCGTGACCACTATAATCGAGATAGCATCCCTGTATCTGACCATGTATGCACATCGGTTTATCGGTTAAAATCATTGACTTCAGCGTACCTGTCGTTGATGGATGTAGGATGTGGTGAAGATCGTGAAAGACAGCGAACGATTGAAGCAGTTTTATTAATCGTTCAGATATCCTTGCGATATGCAGTCAGAGACCTTGCTCCTCATCGCCTGTGCTGGCGCGGGCGCCGCTATCGGAGGGATACTACGTTTCTCCGCATCGAAGGTCATAGATTGTTCTGAGTTCCCATGGGCGACGTTCGTTGTGAACTTGATCGCTTGTTTCCTCGCGGCATTCGTCACGATGAGATTCGGGGGTTCGATCAGCGAATCATTCAGGGTGTTCTTCACAGTGGGTATCATGGGCGGTTTGTCTACCATGTCCACCTTCGCTAACGAGACTGTGGAGATGCTGTACGTCGGGAATTACGGGTATTTCGCCTTTAACGTGTTCCTGAATGTAGCTGTCTGCATATTTGGTGCCATAGCAGGAAGGGAACTTGCGCTGATATGAACTCATCCGGATGGCGTGAAATCCTTGGCCGATTTGTATGCGATCGATACTAAGACCAATGATGCGGCCATCAATATCGAGAACATCAGATATGTCCATGAGTAGTTCCCTGATGCATCGAATATCGTGCCTGGGAGGAACGAGCCTGCCATGATCCCGAATTGATATCCCATCTGCAGCCTCTTGAGATTGATCGGATATTCATCCATGGATGTGAAATCAGCCGTCCAATTAGGATATCCTAGGGAAATGACCGGATATCCTATGCCCATCAGCATGAGTGAGGTGAACATCAGCCAATTCTCGCTGATATTGCAGATCATGAATCCTCCGAACAATCCTAGGACAGTGAATGAACCGAACAGCAATGTGGCGAAGAGCGTTCCTTTCCTGTCCACAGCCTCCCCGAATACAAGTTTACTGATCAACAACATCACGCCGAACAGAGAGATGCCCAATGCGACCGTCATGTCATCCAGACCAGCTGTGGAGAAGTTCAATGCGAAGTGAGATGTCGCAGGGAAACCGCATATCCCTCCGAACGTTGCAGCGATCATCAACAGTATTATCGCAGTATGGGAGAGATGGAATCTCTTCTTCTCTTTAGTATCCGATTGGATCTCCTTCCCGCCCAACGGTTCAAGGCCGATATCGGAGGGATCGTTCTTGACGAGCAGGAGGATCAGTATGGCAGTGATTGCCATGAACACTGCTTCCATGAAGAACGAGATGTTGAGGCCGATGTTCTCGATGATCGTCTCCAGGATGGGCGAACCGATGGCGATGGACAATCCGGAACCAGAGGAACAGATGGATAGGGCCAACGCACGGTTCGTGGTGAACCATCTCCTCATGAGGAGGGATGCAGGCAGCATGAATCCCAACCCATATGTCACTCCTCCGAATATCGAACCGATGTAGTAGATGTACTGTGTCCCGTCAGCCAAAGTGTAAATCAGGAACGCGACACACCCGGATGCGACAGCAACGAACATACCGTTGCGCAGACCGAGTCTCTTGTAGAATTTGTCAGCGAAACATGTGGAGATGAATGCCACTGCACTGCACACGGTGATGATGGCCGATGTCTCTGTACCCGACATCCCATAATCCCTGTGCAACGCATTGATGCCTATCGACATGCCTGTGCTGACCAATGAGGCGCCGAATATCATCATCATGCAGACAGCTACGATGAGCCATCCGTAATGCACTCTGCTCCTCATGCTGTGTCGAACGTGTATCGAGTATATACCATCATGTTCACGGTATTATGTATCTTTTCTATACTTCCCATCAAAATCGCATCATATGCGAAGGAGCCTTTGTGTACAGTGCGATGAGTTGCGGAGTTCAGGCAATGTTATAAATGGATTATCTGTTCCACCCAATCATGAAAGCATTGGAAGACTACGTGACAACGATCCCGGACTTCCCGAAGAAGGGGATAATGTTCCGTGATGTCACGACCATACTTAGCGATAAGGATGGGTTCAAATTAGCCATAGACGGCCTCATCGAGGCGTTGAAGGATGTTGATTTCGACCTGATCCTTGGTTCAGAATCCCGTGGATTCATCTTCGGCGCACCGGTTGCATATGCTATGAACAAAGGCTTCATCCTTGTCAGGAAGAAAGGAAAATTGCCGAGAGAGGTGATATCCGAGGATTATGAGCTCGAGTATGGCTCGGCTACGCTCGAGATGCATGCCGATGCTGTGAAGAAGGGTCAGAGGGTTGTGATCATAGACGACCTCGTTGCCACCGGCGGTACCACTCAGGCAGTGATCAGGCTTGTGGAGAGGGAAGGCGGAAAGGTCGTCAAGATCGGTTTCGTCATGGAACTCGAAGGCCTGAAGGGAAGAGAGAAACTCAAAGATTATGATGTGTTCTCTCTGATAAAATATCCCGGTATCTGAATGGATGGGTGGGGTTCTAAACCCCATCATTCCCTGTTCGTAAGAGCAGAACGTAATTTCTTACCTGTCTTCCTACGGTTCATAACGTAGTTTATGAGATCGTTACCAGTGAGTTCCACGCTGGACGGTCCAGAACGTACGAAGAACGTTTCCGTCTTCTCCTTGGTATTCTTCAGGAATGCAGGGGTGGATGTCGGTGTGCAATCGAATCTCATCACTATCCTGTCTTTCCCATCATCCCTCTTGCCGTAATCTATCTGTTCGAATTTGATGAATGGGATGAATTCGTTACCGATCTGTGATGCGATGACGTTGGTGACATGGAGGTTCAGTTTGTCACGGTTCTCGAATCTCTCTATGTCGATACCCATGATGTTCCCGTTATCCTCCACTCCGACGAGCAATGTACCTCCATCGGTGTTCAGGAAGGCAGTGATGGTCTTGAGGACGGCCTTCTCCATCCTCTTATCTATCTCCCCGGTCTGAAGATTGGTCATCAATGTGGATTTGAACTCCAATCTTCCGGATTCTCCCTTGTCTATGAGATCCTTGGTCTCCTCTGCTCTATCGACAGCGATACCCATCAACGTGGAGTTGTTCGCAAGGAATCTGTCCACAGTGATGGCCATTATCCTGTTCTTGCTGTCGATCATGTAGAGTATCGTTATGAACAGACAACCGAAGGCGATCCATATCGCATCATCCATGAGTGAGTTTATGTCCTTGCTTATCAGGTTCGCATTCACGTGATGTACGATCATCATCCAGATCAGGACTGATGCAAGGCCGAATGTCAGAGCCTCGATCGCAATGATGATAGGCTTCTCATCAACGAATCCAGGCCTCTTACCAAGTGAGATGTATGCTATTATCAGACCTATCAGCGATAGGACGACACCTGCAAGGAATGAGCATAGGTTGGATAGTATGTATGAATTGGGTATCATCGATGCGACGAGGGAGACGATCATCGTCACGATCACGATGAATATCAGCATAGGCGGGACGTGGATGAACTCCTTGTCGTAGAACAGCATCATTATCGTGATGACCAATGTGGGGATGGCTATCACGACATCCCCTACCTCTCCAACGTATGAACCAACAGCGATTATGGCGGCGGTCGCGATGGCGAACAGTGCATACCACGCCCTGGTCATCTTGGAGATCCTTTTCAGTCTCATCGTTTCATTCGTAGCAGGTATGGATTCGGGACCCATGTCCGCATTCTGTTCTTCGACATTCATCGTCTCACCGAACGTTATCGCTTGTATAAATCGGATATCATTGTCCGTTTTCTTCAAGATATGCTTTCATACTGTCCATGTACAATGTAGGTTGATCCTTCCCTATGGCATGGCCTGCGTAGGGAATGACGGACAATCTGGAGCCTTTGACCATCTTGACATATTCGTTGATGGTGTCGATCGTGACCTCGTCGCTGTCACCGCACATGAAGAGTACGGGGACATCTATCCTTTGCAAATCGGATGTAAGGTCGAAATCCTTCATCGTTCCTTCGCAGACAAGGTCATTCGGCCCCCACATGGATAGGAAGACGTCATTCTGAACGGTCTGTCCTGCCGCGATAGCTATCTCCCTGTTGATCTCGCGTGTGAACAGGAATCTTGAATAATATTCGGACATGACATGCTGATAGTTCTCTATCGATCCCTCTCCGCGCATGAATGCTTCCATTTCCTTACGATATTCATCAGGAAGCCTTTCCATATTCCTCATCTGATCCGTCATCCATCTTTCGGATGATATGAACGGGGATGGGAGGATCATCAATTCTATCCTCTCGCAACCATATCTCGCAGCATATCCTACGGCCAATCCTGCTCCCCAGGATGCACCGATGAGGATGACCTTCTCGAACCCCATGCCCTCGATGAATTCGTTGAGTTCCCTGTAATAATCCTCTTGATCCCATGAGGATAGGTCGGATATCCTGTCCGATCTCCCGCACCCCATCTGATCGTATGTGTAAATGGGATGTTTGAGATGCATCTTCCTTCCTCTGGTGGTGTTCGCACCGTCACCCGGCCCTCCATGGAGGAAGATGACAGGTATCCCATCCAGGTGCGTGTTGTATTGGTAGTATGCGATCGTTCCATTGGATGTCTTGAACGGTTGTGCATCATTGTCATCATCGTCGGATACAAGATCCCAAACCTTGTCATCTATCCATTTGGAGATGTCGGATAACATCCCTTCGAATGATAACGCTCTGCCTTTCTCGACGAATTCGCAGACTCCCCAATACGTCCTATCGGTCTTCAACGATACTGTGTACGAGAATCTCCTGTTCACTCCTATGGTGCATAGGAAACCGTTCGCGTATGCTGTGTACCTATCCTTTCCGAAGGATCTCCTGTCCTTCTTCATCAGGAACATGGCCGTATCAGTCTCAAGATAGAATGTATCGGGATTCTGCATGATATCGCCCTCACATACGTGACCGATTGGATATAGTTTACAGGTGTATCGCTCATTCTTTCATCGCTGATAGGTAACGTTTTTAATATCATCCCACTGTCGAAGGGGTATGAGCATCATCTATCGTTACGGGAACGAATATTACATCAACATGACCAACAGATGTCCGTGCAGATGCGTATTCTGTCTGAGGAATACGACACCAGCCCTTGGCGATGCGGAGACCCTGTGGTTGGACCATGAACCCACTGTAGATGAGGTCATTGATGAATTGCGTAAGGTCGATCTCTCGATCTCTGATGAGATCGTGTTCTGTGGATACGGTGAACCCACCGTTCGTTTCGACGATCTCAAGGAATGTGCACGCAGAATCAAGGAAGAGTTCCACAAAACCGTGAGAGTGAACACCAACGGACTCGGCAATCTGATCAACGGCAGGGATATCGTGCCTGAGATGGAAGGGGTGATCGATGCCTTATCAATAAGCCTCAACGCATCCAATGAGGAGGAATATCTTGCTCTGTCGAGACCATCTTTCGGACCGGGATCGTACAAAGCGATGATCGATTTCACGAGGGAATCCAAGAAAGTGGTCCCGAACATCACGATGTCCATCGTAGGCGAATCCATAAGTCCGGAATCCGAGAAGGAATGTGCAAGGATAGCTGCCGAACTGGGAGCGACGTTCAAGGTAAGGGAATCCGTCTGCGGTAAGATATTAATCAAATGATTCGGCTGAATGGTGCGATATCATGTCTTCAAAGGCTTTGACCATAATCGCACTGTTAGCCATCATCGGCATCTCCACAGGTGCGATAGTCGCGATCCTGGCGCAGGACGATGTAGATACGTATGGCAATACGTATACGATAACATACGAGTTGAACGGAGGCATCGCAGATCCGAACTCGCCTTCAACATACGTCTCTGGTACGGTGACCGATCTAGGCTGCCCTACTAACGAGAATAAGGATGTGGCATTCTTCGGTTGGTATCTAGATAAGGAATGTACGAAGAATCTGTTGTATATCCCATCGAAGATGAACGGCAATCTCACCCTGTATGCATTATGGGATGATGGTTACGAGGGACATGGATACAAGTTGGATACATACACGAAGAGGACGGAGACGATCTTCGGCAACATGGCCTATCGGTACGAATCGTTCGGTACATATTCGCAGATATTCCTTGCTTTCGAGAACGATGACAAGTATCTGTATCGCGAGATCAGGGAGACGAAGTTATCCTCAGGTCAGAGCAATGTGACCAGCACTGTGAAGTGGAATACTGATAAAGATGATGATGACAAGGATGAATACGACCAGTCGGATGAAGAGGTCGTAACATTGGATCTCAACGGTTGGAATGTCACCGCCAAATGCATCACACTCACATTGAAAGATAATAGCGCAGTATCCCATGTGGAGAAACAATACTACATCTACGATTGGCTTCTCATAATGGTGGATTCTAATTACTCAAGCGGTAACGTCGTTGTCAACAGCATATATCAGATTGATAGCATACTCTCGGAGGATATTAAGAACGAATATTCGATCAAGGTGTATTCCGGGGACGGTATCGATGTCACTGGTGCAGGGACATATAACATTGGATCACCAGCAGAGTTCACAGCGACAGGCGATGACTTCCTTGGATGGTATGATGAGGCAGGGAATCTTCTCTCCACCGATAATACATACAAGATAGAGAAGGTCCTTTCAGATCAATCACTTTATGCATACAATTCGAAGATATGCGACATCACAGAGGATTGTGGTAACTCATTGACGGTCACCGCAGAGGATGTCGAGAATGTCACATGGACTCTCCGTGATTCATCCAACAATATCGTCAATGAATCCGAGGGCGAGAGATACAGCTACACATTCGAGACTGTGGGTAAGTACACGTTGACGTATTCTGGAGATAAGAATGAGAAGTTCTTCGGAAAGATCCTAACAATCATCGCCGACGGTGTCGATAATAAGACATTCGATTGGTCATATGGCGGGAAGGATTACAGTATAACACTCGGCATAAGATATTCTGATTATTACACATACAAGACGGACGATATAATCAGAAGTCAGGGGACGACCGAACATGACAAGATGTTCGTGACATCCGATGACAAGTATGTGAAACAGATCGCCGAATACATATCGGGTGCGACCGTAGGCCTCGATAAGGCTGAGGTCGTGAACGTTCTCCTGAGATTCACGCAGACCATCCCATACATGTACGACAGCGAATCAGTCGGACAAGAGGAGTACTGGAAATATCCTTTGGAGACGTTGTACGATGGTAACGGCGACTGTGAGGATACATCGATCCTCTTCTGTGCCGTCGGAAAAGCTATGGGGTACGATACGGCATTGATGCTCTTCAGCGGGCATGCCACTGGTGCGATAAGTATCGCAGACATGGGATATGACACATCGGACGTGAAACTGAAGACAGAGAGGGTCGGTGCAGGCTTCTTCTCTAGAGTGGTATCATATTACACCATTGATAACAGCGACATCTCGACATACGTCTACAGGGAGAACATCCCAACGACGCCTTCATGCTATCTCTACTGCGAGACGACAACGATAGACGATGGAAAAGGCAACGAGTTCAGAGTGGGTGACGTACCTTCGTACACAGGCAGAGCGTACTACGATGCATACAGCTGTTACAACGTTCTCAAAGTGATCCCGTGCTGATCGTTGAATGAGACGATATGTCAAGAACGATCCTTGCTCCGTTCATGTGGGCGGGGCAAGGATCCTGCATTGACAAGAAAAACCACTTACACCATTTATATCCAATATTGCAATCACCGACCCATGGTGAAATCAGTCAATGCTGCACACATCCTTGTGAACAAAGAGGATGATGCGAAGAAGATTATGGATCGTCTTGAGAAGGGAGAGGATTTCGAAGCTCTTGCGAAGAGATTCTCCAAATGCCCCTCAGGCAAGAAGGGAGGCAACCTCGGATGGTTCGGAAAAGGTGACATGGTCAGGGAATTCGATGAGGCATGCTTCAACGGTAAGAAGGGTGATGTCATCGGTCCTGTCAAGACAGAGTTCGGTTACCACGTAATCCTGATAAAGGATCAGAAGTGAATATCATGTTCCGATGATGTTATTCAACATCATCGGACAAACATCTTCCAATGAACATTATTGCGATCTTTCAATCATCCTCTTCTTTTGATGCAATGGAACGACCGTATCGCACCGATAGGTAAGCGGTTAATATTCGTGCGTCCATCACCACAGCAGTGATAGGATGGCAAAAGAGAAGACCAAGTCCAAAGGCAAGGAGCTCGAGGAGAAGCTTCTGAGGAAACCTAAGACGATAGGTGAGAGCAATCCCGACTTCCTGAAGGAATCGATGGAATTCTGCGAAGGCTACAAGAAATTCCTTATGAACAAGACCGAGAGGGAGGTCGTTGACTACACGATACCACTCCTCGAGAAGAATGGTTACAAGGAATTCGTTCCAGGCACTAAATACAAGAGCGGTTCGAAGATCTACTTCAACAATCGCGGAAAGAATCTGATAATGGTCACTGTCGGTAAGAAGGGCGTATCCGAAGGAGTGAGGATCGGAGCTAGTCATATCGATAGTCCAAGACTCGATTTCAAACCCGTCCCATTGTTCGAGGACAGCGATCTGGCATATTTCAAGACACATTACTACGGAGGCATCAAGAAATATCAATGGTCCGCAATACCGCTCGCTCTTCACGGCGTCGTCATCCTCAAGGATGGAAAGAAGGTGAAGGTCGCTATCGGAGAGGAGGATGACGATCTCACATTCTGTGTGACGGATCTCCTTCCGCATCTCGCAAGGGATCAGATGAAGAAGCCCGCCACAGAGATCATAACTGGCGAACAGCTCAACATCCTCATAGGCAGTTGGCCGTTCAATGACGATGAGGCATCACAGAAGGTGAAATTGAACATCGCCAACACGATATTCGAGAGATATGGTATCGATGAATCCGATTTCCTCTCAGCAGAACTCTGTGCCGTGCCGGCATTCAGGCCTAAGGATGTAGGATTCGATAGGTCGATGATCGGAGCATACGGTCAGGATGACAGCGTATGCGCATATGCTAACATCATGGCAGAGATCGACACTAAAAATCCAGAATACACCACGGTCACGGTGCTTGCGGATAAGGAGGAGACGGGATCGGATGGACCCACAGGCCTCAGTTCGATGTTCCTGATCGATTTCATCGAGGAGTTCGCATCAGCATACGGCGTTGAACTTAGGCATGTGCTTGCGAGATCCATGTGCATCTCATGCGATGTCAATTCAGCATACGACCCTGCATTCGGGGAGAACTACGAGAGGATGAATTGTTCATACATAAATCGCGGACCATCGATATCCAAATACGGAGGTTCCGGAGGAAAATACTCCACGAACGATGCATCGGCCGAGATGATGGCATTCATCCGTAAGACGATGGATGAGAACGGGGTCGTATGGCAGGTCGGAGAGCTTGGAAAGATCGATAACGGCGGAGGAGGAACGGTCGCGATGTACATCTCATCGCACAACGTGGATACCGTCGATTTCGGAGTTCCCGTGCTCTCTATGCATTCGCCGTTCGAGGTCACATCGAAGGCGGACATCTACATGCTGTACAAGGCGATGAAGGCATTCTATCTCACCAAGGACAGTAAGTATTGAAACAAGCGGTGGGGTAACACCCCACCTATATTCTGTAAAAAAATACATTCATTCATACCAACCCGACTTCGAACAAGTATGGCACCATTGTGCGACTACATGGCGCGATACATATAGTGGGTTTTTTATCATACATGCGTATTGTGAGACTAGAGGCGAAGAAATGACCTTTAAGATGGCCGTACCAAACAAAGGAAGGCTTCACGACAGGACAATAGAGCTCCTTCTCAAATCGGGACTCGATCTCGGAGAGGATTGGGGCAGAAGATTATACGTGACAGCCAAGAATCAGGACATAGAGATACTGTTCGTCCGTGCACAGGACATCCCAAGATTCATAGCGATCGGTTCAGTGGATCTCGGTATCACCGGACAGGATCAGATTGCTGATTCAGGATTTGTACTCAAAGAGGTTCTGGAATTAGAGTTCGGACATTGTCGCCTCTCCGTAGCTGTGCCGGAACAGTCCAACATAAGGACGGTCGACGACATCAAGGATGGATGTCGCGTAGCTACGTCATTCCCTAACGTTACGAAGAGATTCTTCGATTCCAAAGGCAAGAATGTCGAAATCGTGAATGTATCCGGGGCTGCAGAGATCATGCCGTACATCGGCGTATCTGACATAATCGTCGATCTCGTCTCCAGCGGAGCGACGCTCAAGACGAACAGGCTCATGGAGATCGAGACCTTGGTCACATCACAGGCCGTGATGGTCACATCGGAGAAAGCGATGGAGGCCAACAGTGCGAGGATAATGGACATCGTGAACTCCGTGAAGAGCGTCATCGATGCTGAGAACAAGAAGTATCTGATGGCGGATGTGCCCGTATCCCAACTCCCTGAGATAGACAAGCTATTCCCAGGATTGGCCGGCCCCACTGTGATGAATATCAGCGGAAGGACGGACATGGTCGCGATCCACGTCGTTGTTGACAGTAGCACCATATTCGATTCGGTCAACAAGTTGCAGAAGCTCGGTGCGAAGGGAATCCTCACACTTCCTATCGAAAGGTTGGTGCTGTGATGCTCACAAGGGACGTCATGAGGAGCACGACCAGGGGATTCGAGAGATACTACAATCCTGTCGTCGGCAATGCGGTCAGATTGGACACGAACACCAACGTTCTTGGCAGCAACCCTGCCGCATACGAGTTCCTGAAACACCCTGTGGATGGATTGGACGGATATCCGAACACATATTCGGACAACCTCAGGGATGCATTGGCTGGACTCTATGGTCTGGAGAGGGAGAATTTCGTCGCCGGTAACGGTTCCGATGAGATGTTGGATCTGATATTCAAGACGTTCACGGAATGGGGAGATATGTCCACCATACCGGTCCCTTCCTACACATTGTACGATTACTTCATATCAGTGAACGGAGGGAAGACGAGTTTCGTGGATCTGACAGAGGATTTCCAACTCGATGTCGATGCCATGTTGAAACCCAAGTCCAAGATAATGCTCATACCGTCGCCCAACAATCCTACAGGGAACACGTTCAGGTCGAAGGATCTTGAAGAGATATTGACGAATTTCGACGGCATAATGGTCGTTGACGAGGCATATGCGGAATATGCAGAGGATTCGATGCTCAAGAGAGTGAACGAATTCGATAATCTGATCGTATTGAGGACATTCTCCAAGGCTTACGCCATGGCGGCATTGAGGGTCGGATACGCTGTATCGAATCTGAATGTCGCAGGCATGATGAACGACGTCAAGATCCCTTATTCATTGGACAAGATAAGTGAATTGGCGGCCACAGCCGCTGTCAAGGATCAGAGTTTCATCGAGAGGAGCGTATCGATGGTCAAGGAACAGAGACCATTGCTCATGGACGGCCTCAGGAAACTCGGATTCGAGCCATTCCCCTCCGATGCGAACTTCATACTCGCAAGGGCTCCGATAGACCACAAGGTACTTGTGGACGGATTGAAGGAGAAGGGAGTGTTGATCCGTGATTTCGGTTCCAAGAGAAGGACAGAGAATTGCGTCAGGATGACCGTCGGTACGAAAGAGCTCAACGATATGCTCTTAGAGAAGATGGCTGAGGTGATTGACGGATGCTAAATGTGACCATCGCTGATTATGGCGTTGGTAATCTTCATTCACTCAGGAGAGCATTGGAGAGATGCGGGGCCAATGTAGAGGTCACGTCGGATATGAGGAAGGTCACTGAGGCGGAATGCATAGCATTCCCCGGCGTAGGTGCGTTCGATAAGGTCATGGAGAGCATCCTTCCTGAGAAGGACGATATATTGGACAGGTTGAGATCAGGGATACCATGCCTTGGGATATGCATAGGCATGCAGATTCTGATGGACGGTTCGGATGAGGGCAGACTCCCTGGATTGGGTTTCATCAACGGAAGGGTGGAGAGGCTCAAGGCCAAACAGATACCTCAGATGGGATGGAACACAGTGGTGTCCGACGATCCGATGTTCGATGGGATCGACAACAGATTCTTCTATTTCACCCACTCATACTACGGGAATCCGACGGAGCGGTCCACGATAAAGGGATACTGTGAATATGAAGGAATAGATTATCCTATATTCTTCAGGAAAGGGAATTTCGTCGGTTCGCAATTCCATCCCGAGAAGAGTAGCAGATCAGGCATGAGATTCCTTGAGAATTTCATCCAATTCGCGGAGGGAGCGCTATGATGGTCATACCCGCAATAGACATGTTGGATCACAAGGTCGTACAATTGGTCGGTGGCGTACCTGGAAGTCAGAAGGTCACCATCGACGACCCATTGACCGTTGCAAGGTCGTGGCTGGAGAAGGGGGCGAAGTATCTGCACCTCGTGGATCTCGATGCCGCTTTCGGGAAGGAGAACAACATCCCTGTGATCAAGAGGATCATATCGGAATCCGACGTACCTGTGGAGGTCGGCGGAGGCATAAGGGATGAGGCCACGATAAAGGAGCTCATCGATATCGGCGTGGACAGGGTGATCATAGGTACGAAAGGCATCAAGGAGCCAGACTGGCTCGCTGAGATGGTCAACAAGTATCCTGGGAAGATCGTATTGTCCCTTGACACGAAAGGCGGCAAGATAACCGTGAAAGGATGGCAGGATGTCGCATCGATAACGTTGGATGAGATGTTCGATAGGATCAAGGATCTACCGCTCGCAGGCGTGCTCAACACGAACATAGATGTCGAGGGTCAGGGCAAAGGTATCGATCAGGCTCAGGCATCCGATTTCATAAAGAGATGTCCTCATGAGGTGATAGCATCCGGAGGAGTGACATCCTTGGATGATGCGAAGCTGTTGGACAGATGCGGGGCACCCGCCGCAGTCGTCGGTATAGCGATATACACAGGTCTTTTGGAGCCTTGGACATGGGAAACACCCTGGATCGCCAAGGGATGATAGACATCAAGTCATGTTTATGTATGTAATCGGACATTGTGAAGTAATATGAAGATGCCATGTGAGTTGATCGTATCAGAGATACTACCTACGGCCAGAGGGGAGTTGGCAAGGCAATTGGTCATCAGGCATGGCCTGACCCAAGCGAAGGTCGCTAAGATGTTCGGGGTCACGAGTGCAGCGGTCTCCCAATACATCAAGGGCCTGAGGGGTGGCAACTCATACATCGAGAACAGCATCTACAGGGTTATGTTCTTCAACAAGATCGTATCGTCCGCCGATATGATGATCGAAGGCGCGAATTTCGCAGATGTGCTATGTGATATCTGCTGTTTTGTCAAGAGCATCGGCATGGTCGACGAGATATACGCGATACAGGGCGCTAAAGAGGATCTGAACAAATGTCTCGAGTGTCCACGCGATAACTTCAATCCATGAACATCTTCAGAACGGCTTCTCCGTCCGGTGTGATCCTCATCATCCTTTTGGAAGTCCTTTCCGCCCATCCGTTGTGTATCCATTTATCGACGAAGTTACGCTGATAGTTCATCAGTGTGTTCTGATCTGGTTTCTTCGAACCCATGGAGTAGTTGCATTTGATGAGACCTAGTTCAGAGAGTTCTGGTATTATGGCAGCGGCGCTGATAGGCTCTTTGTTGTTAAGGCGCCTCTTCAATATCCATAAACCTTTGATCTGACCCTTATCAGGCATCTTCATGGTGAAGGTGGAGATCAGTGTGGGTTCCCTGACGGACATGGATAGGCCGATCGGGCGTCCGTCATCGAAATAAACGTCCTTTATCCTGTCAGGGGACACGGTGTATCTCTCTGTAGGTACGTTGAATGGCATGACCCCTTCATGCATCATGGATGCCATCAGTGATGCTGCAGAGTATTCCGATGTTCCTGCGGATACATTGACGTAGATGTCCGGCCTGATCTCGGCACGTTCGATCTCATCCTCCATGATCCTGGAGACGACATTCATCATCTTCGCGAAATCGAATACCTCCGCATTATGTTCTACGATCTCGCATCTCGGTATCTCCTCGGAGATACGGGCACAGACCTCATCATAGAATTCTTGGTATATGTCATCGGATTTCACATAGTGGATCAGGTGCACTCTGCTGGCTTCGTAGTGGACTATGGGTGAGACCACTTTGGCGACATCGAATGTAACGCATGAGATTACGATCCTGTCCTTCTTTCCGGATGCCATACGTATCTTCTACAGATATAACATTATAAAAGTTATTGGGATGACATCGCTTAATTTTTGATGAAAATGAATATTTTTCGCGTGATTTTAAACTCTAAAGACCGCAGATTGAAGGCTCGCTAGTAAAGTATATATGTTGGATAACTAATCCATCCACAGGAGAAACATCTTACATCCGTTGCGCCAAATCTATTCCTCCAATTTTTTGTAACGGATGGTCTCTATTCCTCTCTTTATAAGTGTTAAATAAGACGATGCCGTACGTATCGATGTTGATATATCATGGCAGACAGGATCGCAAAGATTGAACGTAAGACACGTGAAACAGATATCGCGGTCGAGCTCAATTTGGACGGAACGGGTTCGTTCGATGTTGAATGTGACATCCAATTCCTAAAACACATGGTCGAGACGTTCGCAAGGTACTCGAATATAGACATAATGATGAGGGCCACAGGAGATAACGATCACCACTTGATCGAGGATGTAGCTATCAGCATAGGGAAAGCATTCGCGAAGGCTCTTGACGATTCTCCGATAGAGAGGATGTCCACGGCAACGGTCGTAATGGATGATGCTATGGTCATGACATCATTGGACATCGTTGATAGGCCATATTGCGAGACAGACATTCCCGATCCGTTGTATCAGCACTTCATGAGGAGCTTCGCCATGTCTGCAGGCATAACGCTCCACATATTGCAGTTCAGAGGATTCGATGAGCACCACATCATCGAAGCATCATTCAAATCGATGGGCAAGGCATTGTGTGCCGCATTGGTCAAACGTGATACGGAACTGAGTACCAAAGACAAGGTCAAGGTGAACTGATGTTGGCTAAACGTATCATCCCATGTCTTGACATGAAGGACGGCAAAGTCGTCAAAGGTATCAAATTCAAGAATCTAAGGGACGTTGGATATCCGCCGGACCTCGCTAAGGAGTATGAGGGACAGGGTGCGGACGAGGTTACGTTCTTGGACATCTCCGCATCGGTCGAAGGCAGGAAGACGATGCTCAACATCGTGACGGAGACTGCGGAGAGATTGACCGTTCCTCTCTGTGTAGGAGGAGGGATATCATCCGTGGATGATATGAGGAAGGCACTGAACGCAGGTGCGGACAAGGTATCGATCAATTCAGCCGCCGTGATGAATCCCGATATGATAACAGGGTGTGCGGAGAACTTCGGAAGGCAGTGTGTCGTCGTTGCGATAGATGTGAAGAAGAAGGACAATGGGTGGACGGTCGTCACACACGGCGGTACCAAGGATACGGGACTCGATGCATTGGAGTGGGCACAGAGGGCACAGGACCTCGGTGCAGGAGAGATCCTCTTGACATCGATGGATGCCGATGGTGTGAAGACAGGATATGATATACCCGCTACAGCTGCGATCGCGGATGCGGTCAGCATACCAGTGATAGCCTCAGGCGGATGTGGTAGTGTGGAGCACATCTATGAGGTGTTCACACAGACGAATGCGGCAGCAGCATTGGCCGCATCGATATTCCACTTCAAGGAATACACCGTAGGGGATGTGAAACAGTATCTCAAGGATAGAGGGGTTGTTGTCAGATGACCGATCTGAAATACGATTCGAATGGTCTGATCCCAGTGATCGTCCAGGATAGCACAACAGGCGAGGTGCTCATGATGGCCTGGTCCAATGAGGAGGCTGTCCGTCTCATGAAGGAGACGGGATACACCCACTTCTGGTCCAGGAGTAGGAAGAAGCTCTGGAAGAAGGGAGAGGAATCCGGACATGTGCAGAGGATCGTATCCATGCAGACGGATTGTGATGCGGATACGTTGCTCGTAAGGGTGAAACAGGAAGGTGTTGCATGTCACACAGGAAAACCATCATGTTTCTACGACCTCATCTATGGAGAACTCGATGAGACATCCGCCATAATCCCCGATCTGAAGAGGGTTATCCACGACAGGAAGGTCAATCCCGAGGAAGGGAGCTACACTGTCAAGTTATTCAACGATGAGACCAAGATGTGTAAGAAGATAGTCGAGGAAGCGGCCGAATTCGTTCTTGCCATAAAGGACAAGGAGGAGGATGAGGTGGCATGGGAACTCGCCGATCTCATCTACCACACGATGGTCGCCATAGAGAAGACAGGACTTCCGATGGAAGAGGTCTACAGGAAATTATCGGAGAGGGCACAATGAGAGCAGAACTCCACACTCACAGCACATTCAGCGATGGTGAATTGATCCCTGCAGAATTGGTCAGGACGGCCAAGACCTTGGGTGCAAGCGCAATCGCGATAACGGATCACGTGGACATGACCAATGTGGAGCATGTCGTCAAGAATGTCATCAGGGCTGTGGAGCTCACCGATGATTCGATAAAGGTCATCCCTGGCGTGGAGATAACGCATGTCCCTCCATCCAAGATGGACAAGGTGATCGCAGATGCGAGGAGATTCGGAGCGGAATGGATCGTTGTGCACGGGGAGACCGTGGTCGAGCCCGTGGAATGTGGGACCAACATGCAGGCTGCGAAGAATCCTGATGTGGATGTGTTGGCACACCCTGGATTCATCACCGAGGATGAGATGCAGTTCGCCAAGGACAATGATGTACTCATCGAGATAACCGGAAGGAAGGGTCACAACATCACTAACGGCTATGTTGTGAATCTCGCAAGGAGATTCGGGGCAAAGATGATCATCAATTCCGATGCGCACGCTCCCGAGGATCTGATGTCCGAGAAGGATGCATACATCGTCGCATTGGGCGCAGGTCTTTCAAAGGATGAAGCTGACCTTGCGATACAGAAAACACCTTTCGATGCGATAAAGCATCTGTGAATAGGGTGAACCGCCTCATACGGGCGGGCACCCCTTGTTTTATACGCCTACGTTATTCATGTGGTCATGCCTAAGATCGGAATAATCGGAGGGACCGGAGTATACAATCCGGAGAGATTCGAACTCAAGGAGAAAGTATTCCCGGACACACCTTTCGGAAAGCCTTCGGATGAGATATTGATCGGGAAGATCAACGGTGTGGAGGTCGCTTTCCTGCCGAGACACGGTAACAATCATCAGTATCCTCCTTCGAGCGTACCATATAGAGCTAACATCTACGCTCTGAAGAAGCTCGGAGTGGAGATAATCGTATCACCATGTGCTGTCGGTTCATTGAGAGAGGATTATGTGCCAGGGGATATGGTGATCGTCGATCAGATGGTAGATTTCACCAAGAAGAGGGATTACACATACTTCATGGACAGCACGGTCCACATGGCCATGCCGGAACCATTCTGTCCCCAGGTGTCCAAGGTATTCGACGAGTGCGCGAAGGAGATGGGCATACCATACCACATGGGCGGAGCATATGTGTGCATAGAGGGCCCAAGATTCTCTACAAGAGCGGAGAGCAGGATGTTCAGGATACTCGGCGGAGACCTCATAGGTATGACCTTGGTCCCCGAATGTCAACTTGCAAGGGAAGCGGGAATGTGTTACTGTTCACTTGCTACGATCACGGACTATGATGCATGGAAGGAGGAGACCGTCACAATGGAGATGGTCGTCAAGACGATGGCGGAATGTCTTGACAAGATATGCAGGATACTCGAACTCGCCCTTCCAAGGCTTGAGGGATTGCCTGCATGCAATTGCATTGATGAGCCTACGGCTAGCGGTGCGATAGAAGGATTCAACAAGATCTGAGGGTTGTTTCGGAAACTATCTCGATCATCCTTGAACAAGGATTCGGAGCGGATATGAGGATCATCATCGAAGGCACGGTCCAAGGGGTCGGTTTCAGACCTATGGTACAGCGTGTGGCCTCTTCTTTAGGTCTCAGAGGGAGGGTATGGAACGACGGTTCCAAGGTGATGATCGATGTAGATGATGCAGATGCGTTGATCGAAGGCATCAAGAGGAGTCTCCCTCCGTTGGCGATCATCGACAGGATAGAGATATTGGATACACCAATGCCCGATTGCACATCGTTCTCCATAATGCATTCCGAACATAGAAGCAAGGGAGTGAGCATACCTACCGATACCGCAGTTTGCGATGAATGTCTCAAGGAGATGAGGTCAGAGGGTAGGCGTAAGGGATATGCGTTCACCACATGTACCAACTGCGGTGCGAGATTCACATTGTTGTCATCATTGCCGTATGACAGGGATAATACTGCTATGGCGAAATTCCCAATGTGCGATCCATGTAGGCGCGAATATGCGGATATGGCAGATAGGAGATTCCATCATCAGACCGTATGCTGTCCAGATTGCGGCCCAAGATATCGTATCGTGGACGGGAACGGTTCAGGGATCGATGGCGATCCGATACCAACCTTCGCCAAATACATGGATTCAGGAAGGATCGGGATTGCTAAGAGCTGGGGCGGGATGCACATCTGCACTGTTCTTGAGAACATAGACCGTCTGAGGGAATGGTATGGCAGGAAGGAGAAACCCTTCGCCGTGATGGTCAGGGACATCGATGTTGCGGAGAGGTATGTGGAACTGACATCCAAGGAGAGGGAATTGTTATCATCTCCTAACAGACCGATAGTCCTTGTCGATAAGATCTCCGAGGATATCTGCAGAGGGTTGGCCCCAGGATTGGACAATGTGGGGATATTCCTTCCATACACGGGGATGCAGCACATATTGTTCGATTGTCTGGAGCATGATGCTCTGATAATGACATCTGCTAACCTTCCAGGTGAACCCATGGTGCTGGAGGATGACGGCATAATGTCTTTGGGTGCGGATGTGTATCTCCTGCACAATCAGAGGATAATCAACCGTGCGGATGATTCTGTCGTCAGAGCATACGGCGACAGGGAGCAGATCATCAGGAAATCCAGAGGTTACATCCCTTCATACATCAAAGTGGACTCGAAACACTCCGCTGTCGGAGTGGGAGCTCAGGAGAATCTCACAGCGACCATCGCATCCGACGGTAGGATGTACACCACACAGCACATCGGGAACGGAGAATCGTTCGGCGTGGTCGATTATCTAGAATCTGCGACGGATTCATTCATAGATCTGCTCGGATGCAGACCTGAAGCGATAGCGATGGATCTCCACCCAGGATATGTCAATAGACGGTATGCTAAGACATTGTCTGAGAGATTCGGTGCGGAGTTGATCGAAGTTCAACATCATTGGGCCCATGCAGCATCATTGATGGCTGAGAATGATGTCGATGATGCGGTCGTCATCGCTGTCGATGGGACAGGACATGGTGATGACGGTCAGGCATGGGGAGGAGAGGTCCTTCACACAACATATGATCATTATGATAGACTCGCTCATCTGGAATACATACCATTGATCGGTTCCGAAAGGGCACTCCATGACATAAGGAGATTGAAGTTCGCCATCGATGAGATCAATGGTGTGGACACCGGCATCGTTCCGGAGAAGGATGCACAGATCATGAGGAAGATCATCCCGAACAGCATCGGCTCGTCATCCTTGGGAAGGATATTGGATGCCTTGTCATATTGGTTGGGCGTATGTGATGTTCGCACATATGATGGGGAACCGGCAATGAAGATGGAACCTCTGTTGAGAAGAGGTACGATGTTAGAGGGTTATGAGACATACACGGAGTCCGGTGTCATCAAGACCGCACATCTTTTCAACGATGTTTCGAGTGAAGCGAAGAAAGAGGATGTCGCATATTCCATCGTCAGATCGATAATGGACGAGATGGTCAATGTGGCCTGTGACGATGCTCAGAATAGGGGCATAGATGCGATAGGCATCACAGGCGGAGTGTCATATAATGGGCCGATAACCCAAATGTTCGAGAATGCAGTCAGAGCGAGAGGCATGAAACCGATCCTGCATAATAAGGTGCCGAATGGCGACGGAGGGATATCCGTCGGACAGGCGATCATCGCGTTGAGATCATTGGATTGAGCTTCTCCTACAACAAGAGAGAGGTCCTTCGTGATGTGGACATATCCGTGGATGAGGGTGAGATTGTTTCCTTGTTAGGCTCCAATGGAGTGGGTAAGACCACGTTGATGAAATGTCTGTGTGGGATCCTGAAACCGTCCCACAGGAAGGTGATGGTCAACAACACCGATCTATCGAACATCTCGCTCAGGGACCGTTCGAAGCTGATCGCATACGTACCGCAGAGGGTTCCGCGCATCCATTCCACAGTGATGGACTACATACTCGTCGGCAGACGTCCGTACATAGATGTCAACATCAGGAAGGAGGATATGGGCGTGGTGTGGGAAGTGGTCCACGCCATGGATCTGGATAGGTTCGCTGTGAAATGTCTGGATACACTCAGCGGAGGGGAGTTCCAGAAGGTTCAGATCGCCAGGGCACTGGTGCAGGAGGCGGGAACGCTTCTGCTTGATGAACACACTTCCAACCTAGATATCTCCAATGCGTACGAGACTATGCATATTATCCGCGACATAGCCCGTGAGAGGAATGTTGGAGTGATAATGATTGCTCACGATTTGAACATGGCAATCCACCTGTCTGATAGGCTTGTGCTCATGAAGAACGGAACCGTATTCACCGAGATCGCCAACGATGGGATGACAGAGGATATCATTCGTGAGGTCTACAACATCGACACCAAGGTGGTCGATGGAGCAAGCAAGCCGTACGTTGTTCCAAGGGATTGATATTCAGTACGGGTCGATACTCACGATCCTTTCATTTCAAAGCGATACGGTTCGCGATCCAAACATCTTTCTCATCGTTTTTCACATCATTATCTGACAAAGGACGTTGGATCCAGGATCGTAGAACAAATTCATTTATAGCTACCAACGCTCTCGTAGCGTATATGAAGACTCTGACCCTTCTCATTGCCCTCGTCGTCTTGGGAGGAGGCGTTGCCGCAGGTGCCGTCGCTACCGTAGGTAATGTTGATTGGGATGCATGGCACCATACAGGCAATCACCAAGAGGACATGAAGGACAATATGTTTGGATACAGATTCTCGGTCATTCACACAGACCCTCAGTTGAATGAGATAGATGGGCTGTATTATGCCGTTTCGAAATTACAGATCCATAACGGTAAGGGAGATATGGTCCTTCTTCTCACCGGTGCTTCGGACGAGAAGATCGACTATCAATTCGTCCCTGGCGGTATCGTGATATCATCCAAGAGTAAATCATTTTTGAATCCTGATTCGCTAGAGTGGTCGACGGAATGCAAAGCGTTCTTCCCACACACCATGTTGGAAAGGATGACCGTGACAACATATGATAATATTAGTCCCGGAACTGATTACTACAATGAGCTGTGTGAGAAATACAACTTATCGAAAGCATTGTTCTACGTATCGTCCCATTTTACGGGCGGGCTCAAATATCATCTGCATAATAAGTGTGATTCAGATAAGGTCATCGATCAGGATTTTAATTATCGTATGGTGCCGATCACAGCATACGGCATCCGCCTATCGTCAGATGACTATCTTGAGGTACAACATATCGATCATACCGTTGATGAATCTCTCGCTAGCATTTATTCTGCCGAGAACCTTTTGAATTATCTGATGAACAAAGGAAACATCCGGATGGTGGATTCGGTCAACAATGCCTTCCCTGTCCTTGATGTAGTATGGGATCCGTGGCAAAAGGAGGCTACCGGTGGACAAAACAACAACTATGGTAAGCAGTCTGCATACTCAATCGATCACACATCTCCATTGTTGGATGATGGCGATGGAAAATATCATGCAGTGTCGAAGTTGCAGATCCGTGGTAGCGACGGTCAGATGGTGCTTCTCAGTGGAATTGCAACGAAAGATATCAACTTCGATATCACGGATGAAGGCATACTCATCTCTAGGAACGGGCAGCATATAATAGATGGTGTTCCGAAGGAGTGCAAGGCATTCTTCCCTGGTGTGCGTATGCAGGAGATGGTTGTAACAACATTCGCGGATATGAGCCCAGGTACCGATTATTACAATGAGCTGTGTGAGAGGTACAATCTGTCCGACGTCAGTTTCTCATACAGATGTGTTCTCGATTATGATGGTAAGAGGATCATAAGCCTATATGCTGCCGACATCCAATATAATAAGAACGGTGGTTTTAGTCACACGGTCAACGAAAGACAGATCGATGACAATTTCGATTATCGTATGGAGTCGATTACGGTCTACGGCATCCTTCTTTCAGGAACACAGACATTGGAGATACAACACATAGGCGATACTGCCGAGGACTGTCTTGCTAAAACAGAATCAGCCAACAATCTCCTCCAGGTCTTAACGTCCCGTATGTATGTTAGGATAGTGGATTCGGTAACGACGGTCTCCACAATCGATAATGATAAGTGGAATGAGTGGAAAGATAAGTTGTATGAAAAAGAGGACAACAAAAAAGAGGACAACAAGAAACACAATGATGAGCATTTCAGTCCTCTTGGATTCAGGTATTCCATTACGCATTCGAATCCTGAATTGAATAACAGCGATGGCAAATACCATGCAACGTCGAAATTGGAAGTTTCCAGTCATGAGGGGCGTATGATTGTCATCATCGATGGGTATTCGGAAAGTGTGTATGATGAGGTGGATGGCGTACTCACTCTCTCACGTGGAGATCAACATACAACAGATGGCGATGTGGCGGGATGTAAGGTGACCATACCTGGTGCATATGTTCAGGAGATGACCGTGACCACATATGCGGACATGAGTGAAGGTACCGATTACTATAATGAGTTGTGCGAGAAGTACGGTCTATCGAATGTTCTATTCTCATATACAGGTGATCTAGTACAAGGGGTCTTCAAGATGAGTCTGTACGCTACTGATGAATATTCAGAGGATGAGCAAAGAACATACCTTGGTGAAAGGAGACTGATCGATGACGATTTCGATTATCGTATCGAGTCATTCACGACCCAATACATCCACCTTTCAGGAACACAGACATTGGAGATAGAGCATATAGGCGATACTGCCGAGGATTGTCTCGCAATCGCAGAATCCGCATGTGATGTGCTGAGCGCGCTCATGTCTCGCGGTTTCATCAGGATCGTGTAGACATCCATCCCATGGTCAAAGATTGACGATGCTGATTCACCACATTCTCATGTGGTGTGCGAATCCACTCATGCAGATGATATAGTTAAATCGCCGAACAATAATCACCGTTCACAGCGGTGGATATCGGATGAATACGTTATTCGTTCTTCTTGACGGTGCTGAGGACGATCCTGTTCCAGAATACGGTGGCAGGAAACCATTGGATGTTGCTAACATGCCGTTCATGAGGTCCAAGGCGACGCACAGGGGTTTCACTGATGGAAGAGGATACACTCATCTTTTCTTGAACGAATTCTTCACCGGACACCCGCCAGAGATAGCAAGGGCAGCATTGGAGGGGATGGGCCTTGGATTGGATGTCAGAGGGAGGACCGCATACCGTCTATCGCCTGCGATAATCGAGAACGGTATGATCAATTGGTCATATCATGCCGAGGAGTTCTGCGACCGTCTGATCCCCAAGGTGGAGGAGCACATGGACATCCTGAAGGATTATGATCCTCAGATCAAGTTCTTCCTCAATGGTCGTGCTGTATTGACGATGAGGTGCGATATCATACCCGAATTGCCTAGTCCGCCGGTACCTGCACCGTTCGTGGAGGTCCCTGGGGATCTGGGGAGGATGGTCATGGCCGTCGCCAAGGATCTGGATGGGATAACGGATTATCCATGGGGTTGCGGAAGGTTCGAGAGACAATATCATCCGTACATAGAACGGATGCTCGCGATATCCGATAGCCCTACATCATTGGGCGTATGTGCGTCATTGGGGCAGGAGATAAGGCTGATCGATGATATCGATGACAGATTCCCTGTCGCTAGAGAAGCGTTGGAGCGTACCAACGTGTTCCTGCACATGGATGAGGTCGATGAGTACAGTCATCAGAAGGATCCTCCGAAGAAGGTGAGGATCCTGGAGCACATAGACAGGAAGATGGAGGAGTATTTCTCCGATATAGACAGGATAGTCTATTTCGTCGATCACGGCACATCATCCGTGACAGGGAACCACATAATAACGAAGGTCCCGTTCTGGACATCCTTCGAGACATCCATCGATCAGGATGAGCACGTGGAATTGAAGGATGTCATACCTAGGATAATGGGCTCACAATGAATCCAATCCCTCGAAGTCGATATGTTCCTTCATTATCGAAAGTACCCTATCGATCTCGGAGACGCAGATATCGTCGATGTTCTCTACATCCTCTGTCGGGAGATCCACGTTCACATAGGGTGCGACACCGAAACATTTCAGACCAGTGAGTTCCTCGATCCTGTCGATACCGTCCTTCAATACGCTCTCGTCCCCTCTGAACCTGTTTATGATGTATCCTTTCAGGTGATGTCTATCCTTCTCAGGTATGAGCTTCCATGTGCCGTAGATGACAGCGAACACTCCTCCGCGTTCTATATCGGAGACGAGTACGGCAGGGATGTCCCTCTCGGTGACCATCCTCATGTTGGCGATATCATCATCGTAGAGGTTCATGTCGATAGGAGAACCATATCCTTCGCATACGACCTCATCATATTCCTTGGATAATCCGTCGAAGGCTTCCAATGCAGAGTTGAGGAGTCTGCCGTTGTCAGGTCTGCATCCTGCCGACAGGGTGTATTCCTTCACGCCATCGATGTAGATGCCCACGGTCTTGGATCTTCCGGGCTTGAACAGCACAGGGTTCATCCTCTGTTCAGGGATGTCCCCTGATGCCCATGCCTGGATCGCCTGTTCCATGTTCATGATCCTGTTCTTATCGGACTTGTGGATGTGAGGAGCGATACCAGATGCTTTGAACGGAGCTACGCTCAGTCCCTTATCATGAAGATATCTGCAATATACTGCGGAGATGAGCGTCTTTCCAGAGGATGACGACGTTCCGAGGAACATTATGCTCTTCATCCTATCAGCTCCCATAGCTTATCCATGTCCAATGCCTTCTCGAATCCGTTCGCGAGTTTGTCTAGATTCTCTTCGACGTATGCATTGTAGTCCAATCTCTTCGTATCCTTTGCACCGATGAGCTTCATGATATGATCCCTGAATGCAGGCATCTCGAATACACCGTGCTGATATGTTCCGAAGAGTTTCCTGTCCTGATTGACGGAACCCTCGGTCAAACCGCCTCTGAGGCGGTCTAAGAAGAACAACGGTTCCTCGTTGTTATTGACTGTATTGCCCATGTGGATCTCATATCCAGAGATCCGCCCCTCATCTCCGATTAGCATATGGCCGGTGTTCTTGCACACGTGTTTGGTGTAGGAGTTCCATCTGACCTCCATGTCGAACAATCCCAATCCGGATATGCTACGGTATCTCTCATCCTCGATACCGTTGGGGTCCATGAGCTTGCGACCCATCATCTGGTATCCTCCGCATATGCCTATGATCGGAATTCTGCCGACATAGTTCCTGATGTGCTCCGACAATCCACTGACGTTCATCCAATGGAGGTCATCAGTGGTGTTCTTGGTGCCGGGGATGATTATCGCATCGGATCCTTTCAGTTCATCCGATGACGTGACGAATCTCACTTTCACGTCTTCGAGCATGAGTGGATCGAGATCGGTGAAATTGGATATGTGCGGGAGTTTGATCACTGATATGATGTACTTACCATTGCCCACTTCCTTGGTGTTGCGGAAATATTCCGAATCCTCTTTTGGAAGATCAACGTTCAGGTGAGGTATGACTCCTAGCACAGGTATGCCTGTGAGTTCCTCTAACCTCTTCTTTGCACCATCGAGGGCTTTCACATTCCCCTTATGATTGTTCAGTATGATGCCTTTGATCCTCTTCCTGTCCTTCTCGGGTATCAGTTCAATGGTACCTAGCGCATATGCGAATGAGCCTCCCCATTCCATGTTGACGACGAGTATGCATGTCGCATCAGCCATCTCGGCGGCGCTCATGTTCGCTATATCCCTGTCATAGATGTTGATCTCGGCAGGGGATCCCGCTCCTTCCATGACGATATAATCGTATCTCGAACGGAGGAAATCTATGTTCCTCTTGACGATGTCCCTGCCTTCCTCTTCGACGAATGTCCTGTAGTAGGATGAGACGGAACAATCTCTGAAAGGTTTCCCTTCGACGATTATCTGCGACCTCCTCTCCCCCTTGGGTTTCAGAAGGATCGGATTTATCGTGTATGATGGGCTGGTCACACCTGCGGCCTTGGCCTGCAGGGTCTGTATCATGGATATCTCATCCCCGCGACGTGTCACCCTGGAGTTGAGGCTCATGTTCTGAGATTTGAACGGTGTGACAGAATATCCTTTCCTGTTGATGATGCGACATAATGCCGCTGCGGTGATGGATTTGCCTGCATCGGATGTCGCTCCGACGATCATGACGGATTTGCCTAAATGATAGAATCTCTCTTTGGCCTCTTTGAACACGATGTCCCTGATCCTTTCGTCATCGCTGTCGGTTATGCCAAGTTCGGAGAACCTTTTGTAAGAATACTCAACGACATTGTTATCATGGCAGAACAGGCATTGTGAACAATCCCATACATCATTGGATGTGTTCTCTGAATGAAGCTCATTCCCAAGATCCTTATCGTTACACGGGTAGAATGGGCAATAGCAGAATGAACAATTCTGTCCTCTGTAGTGACATGGGTTATATTCACAGGATGTGTTGGAGCCTATGTTCCCGGCTTTCAGTTCCGCATTCACCTTATTCTTGATACATTTCATTCGATCCCGTTCCGTGCGTATCGGGATATCGTGTAGTGGATTATAAATTCAATTATGGGGCGGGATGTTCGGTTATTTGTAACTTTAGGGGCGTCTTCTTTACCGAGGTTATGGAATCGTACGCTATCCGCGGTCGCCAAGGCATTATATCATATGCTGTCATTCCAC
>ENA-UONY01000022-UONY01000022.1-human-gut-metagenome-genome-assembly--contig:-CS9-NODE-22-length-224711-cov-200.214786_pt1 | contig 224711 bp, 176 predicted proteins | sample MGYA00242465_ERZ724012 | MGnify/ENA metagenome assembly ERZ724012 | reverse complement strand
GTCGCACCCCACGTGGGTGCGTGGATTGAAATGTCATATCGACAGTTCTTTTTCTGAAAAGGTCCGGGTCGCACCCCACGTGGGTGCGTGGATTGAAATGCTTGGTGGGAGTAAAGTTTAACAATAAAAGGGGGTCGCACCCCACGTGGGTGCGTGGATTGAAATACAAGTGCCTACACCCTCCGTCACACGGCCTGCGCAAGCAGCCTTGCCGAGAACGGCTTTATGGATTGCATCAAGAGCTGTGACTTCCTGCTGAGCAACGAAGGTAAGGCGGCCATCGTCAAGCTTCACGTTGACGGAATAGCAAGGTACGTAAGAAGCCGCTATTCTTGACTATCCGGGACAGGAACCCCTTCCGCTCGCAGATGGCCTTCAATGGTGTTGAGCGGCAGGTTTTCCATCCGACTCTGGTCAATGTAGTTCAGCATAGAGACGCGGAGACCTTTCAGATTCGGATGCTCGTTGATATATGTTTTGAGAGACTTCACCTTGACGTTTTCCTCGGCCTTGGTCTACCCGTTATTGCATTCGGCAAAACTGATAGGCCGCCGCTTTCCCCAAAGCGACGGCCTGTTGTATATAAAACGAACTTAACAAATAGACAACAAAAAGAACTTTTGTCTGTCCAAGGACAAAGGTATCAAGATTTATCGAATATCCAAAACTTTTTCGTAATTTTTTAAAACGATTTTTGCGTCAATTGTTCATGAAAGCACCGTTGTTTGCTTACAGATTGATGCAAAATGCCGCTTCGAGACACTTCTGAGGGGGATTCTGTGCAAGATGATCCGGCGATGTTCCGTCTGGACCGCACCATTGGTGGCGGCAAGATTTAAAAGGTTTTTACCCGTTCCTGTACTCACTTGGTGTCATTCCTGTGTGTGCCTTGAAGAACTTGTAGAACACGGACGGATTCGGGAAATGCAGTTTGAAAACGATCTCCTTAATGCTGTCGTCGGTGTACTTGAGCATATTCTTGGCCTCCAGAATCACGAACGAGTCGATCCAGTCCGGCGCCGACCGTCCGCTTACCTGCTTGATAAGCTTGGAAAGGTATTTGGGTGTCAGGCCAAGATGGCTCGCATAGAAGGCCATGTTCCTTTCTGAGGTGTGATGCTCGGTGACGAGCGCCATGAAATGCTCGAAAATCAGTTTTACTCTCGTGTTGACCGCCGCTCCAGGCAACTCGGGGGTTCTGGCCGCACTCTTCTCCATTAGTCCTCCGAGAACATAGAACAGCGAAGCTATCAAAGAACCGACCGCCTCCCTTTTGTTCGGCACATCCGAGGACAGGATTACCCCTATAAGATCCAAATATTTGGAACAGAATGCGATGTTCCTGTCGTCAAGCTGAATGCATGGTTCCGTCAGCAATTTCAGCCGATCGTCGAAAATTTTCTTAAAGTCGAAACTTATGCTGGAAAGATACTCCTTGGAGATCGCCACGACAATGAACTCGAATCCGTTGTCGCCTTCATTGCCCAGCCTGTTTATCTTTATGATGTTCCCAGGGGTGCCGATGAACAGCGTACCCTTGACCACTTTGTAAGACCGAAGGTTGATCTCCACGTTCAACTCTCCTGATTTGCAGAAAATAGCGATGTACGCATCGCTGCGGCAAGGATATTTCAGAAATTGAAGGTTGTCGCTATACTTCACGTCCATGATGAAGAAATCGTCTTCAAGCTGGATCTCGTTCTGGACAGGAACGAGTTTCCTGATCTGTTTAAGACCTATGTTCAATAACGAATCTGGCATTCCATAAAATGTTTTTAGCGTCTGGCGGCAAAATTAGGAAATATTCTTGTCATTGCAAAATTTCGCAATATTCTACCTTTTGACAATTATAGAGTCCAATCGTTCATTCTAATGGTATAATTTGGCAGTCAATTTGTAGTGAAGCCTATCGCTTGTAAGAAGAACAAAAAATTTATGAATATGAACAAGTACATTGTCAAAATCTCAACATTGGTCGCTATGGCTCTTGTGCCAGTTGCGATGAATGCCCAGCAGACGTTGACGCTGGAGCAGTGCCGCGAAATGGCAATCGAGAACAACAAGACCTTGAAACAGGCCGAGACCAAGATTGAAATGGCAGGCTATGACCGTAAGATAGCGTTCGCGAATTATCTCCCGAATATCTCGGCGACAGGGGCGTACATCTATAACGCCAATGACATCGCCCTTGTCAGCGACGCTACCTCGCAGAAGCTCCAGAATATGGGAACGCTCATACATTCCCAGACTCAAGGTTTCGCTCAGGAACTGATGACCGCTATAAAATCCAATCCGGCGGCCGCTCTTGAATATGCCAACAGCCCTATGTGGCAGACGGTTCTCGGAGCGCTTTCGCAGACGGATATGTCACAGACAATCAACGCCCTTGGCAAGGAAATCGATGACGCTTTCCATCCGGATATGCAGAATATTTTCGCAGGTGCGGTGACGGTTCAGCAACCGGTGTTTGTGGGAGGCAAGATCATAGCTGCCAACAAGATTGCCAAATTGGCGGAAGAGCTGTCAAAGACCCAGTACGACCAGCAGTACCAGCAGGTTATAGTTGATGTTGATCAGGCATATTGGCAGATTGTTTCCATCGCGAACAAGAAGAAGCTTGCCGACGCCTACGCCGACCTTCTTCACAAGATGGAGCATGACGTGGATCTTTCAGTCAAGGAAGGTGTGGCCACGGAGTCTGACGCTCTCCAGATAAAGGTGAAAGCCAACGAGGCGGACATGCTCAAAACCAAGTCAGACAATGGCTTGACTCTTGCCAAGATGCTTCTCTGCAAGCAGATAGGTCTTGATCTCAGCACTGAGATCGTACTTGCTGACGAAACCCTCTCCGACATTCCTGTCCCTCAGATGGGTGCGGACAAGGATTTGGATCAGATATATGCCGACAGGCCGGAGACAAAGAGCCTTGAGCTGGCCTCTCAAATCTATGACGGAAAAGTCAGGGTGGCAAGAGCCGACATGATGCCGAAAATAGCTTTGATGGCTTCGTATTCGGTGACCAATCCTAATATTAAGAATGGATTCCAGAAGGACTGGGGTGGATTCTTCAACGCCGGCGTGATGGTGAATATTCCTATATTCCACGGCTTTGAGGCTTTGAGCAAGACCCGCAAGGCAAAGGCCGAGGCCACTCTCTACAGAACTCAGCTTGAAGATGCCAAGAACCTCATCAATCTACAGGTCACCCAGTTGCGCAAGCAGGAAGGTGAGGCGTTCGAGAAGCTTACGATGGCTCAGAACAACCTGTCCAGCGCGGAGGAGAACCTCCGTACCGCGACGGTCGGCTTCGAGGAAGGCGTGATCGAGACCAACACGGCTCTCGCCGCCCAGACCGCTTGGCTGAAGGCTCATTCTGAATATATCGACGCTGGAATCGAGCTCCAGATGCTTGCCGCCAACCTGAACAAGGCGGAGGGCAACAACCACGCTCAGGCAAGATAATCAACGGATAATGATAAAAATTTAAGAATATTATGGAAAAGGAAAAGAAAAGCTACAATCTTGTGATTGGCATTGTGGCGCTGATCGTAATCATCCTTCTGATCGCCGTCATCGGCTATTTCGTCTCTAAACCAAAGCCTCTGATGATTCAGGGCGAGGCAGAGGCCAGTGAGTATCGTGTGTCCGGCAAGGTTCCGGGCAGGATCGAGGAACTTTACGTCAAGGAAGGCCAGATGGTCCACAAGGGAGACACCGTCGCCCTCATCGACTCTCCTGAGGTACGTGCCAAGCTGGCGCAGGCCAACGCCATCAAGGCGGTTGCCAGCTCACAGAGCAGAAAGGCTCAGAACGGAGCCCGCAAGGAGCAGATCGCCGGAGCCTATGAGCTTTATCAGCAGGCTCTTGTGCAGGAAGACGTGATGAAGAAGTCTTTCGACAGGATCCAGAAGCTCTATGACCAGAAAGTCATCGCGGCTCAGAAATACGACGAGGTGAAGGCCAAGTACGATGCCTCCGTCGCTCAGACAAAGGCTGCCAAGAGTCAGTATGACATGGCTGTCAACGGAGCGCGCGAGGAGGACAAGGCTGCGGCCAAGGCTCTCGTCGATCAGGCTAACGGCGCGTTGATGGAGGTGGAGTCTTATCTGAGCGAGCTGTACCTTACGGCTCCTGCTGACGGAATCATCTCGGCTCTTTTCCCTAAGGTCGGCGAGCTTGTCGGCCAGGGAGCGCCTGTCGCCAGCGTTACGGACCTGAATGATGTATGGTTCACGTTCAATGTGCGTGAGGACTACCTCCACGGCATGAAGCAGGGCGACAAGATCACGGTGATCATCCCGGCCCTTGACGGCAAGGAGGTTCCGGCCACCATCAACTATGTGGCTGTCCGTGAGTCCTACGCCACGTGGAAGGCCACCAAGGAAACAGGTATGTACGATGCCAAGACCTTTGAGGTCAGGGCCGTTCCGGATGTGACAGTGGACGGCATTCGTCCTGGTATGTCCGCAATCGTTAAGTAAGGACTATCATCATGACTAATTGGCAGAGAATAATTGCGGTGGCCCGCCGCGAGCTCAGGATCATCAGGCAGCGTCCGATCTATCTTCTGGGTTCGGTAGGCGTGATAGCCTTCTGCGCCATATTCTTCCTGACATTTCTGAAGGACGGTCTGCCGAGTGATGTTCCGATCGGTCTTGTGGACTACGACTACTCGTCCACCTCAAGGAATTTCTGCCAGCAGCTGGACGCCACCCAGTTGGGAAAGGTTGTCCACTACGATTCGTTCGCGGCTGCCAGAGAAGACATGAACAGAGGCAAGATCGCGGCTGTCTGTGTCGTTCCTGTGGGGATGAACGATGACATCCAGGCGAACCGTCAGCCGAAGATCACGTTCTACGTCAACGGCTTGTACTTCGTCAGCGGGGCGCTTGCGTGGAAGGATCTTCTTCAGATGGTCAATCTGACCAACGGAGCCGTGCAGAGGCAGGCCTTCAGGGCAAGAGGCTACAACGACAGCCAGATCATGGGCATGATCCGTCCTGTGGACGTGGATGTCCATCAGATCGGCAACGTCGGCACCAACTACAACTACTACCTCAGCAGCGTCCTGCTGCCGGGTGTGCTGGAGATGATCGTGATAATCGTCCTGATATATTCATTGGGAGCGGAGCTTAAGTATGGTACCTCCAGGCATCTGCTGCAGACCTCCGGCAACTCGATCGTGACCGCCCTCGCCGGCAAGCTTCTGGTGTGGACGCTGACATTCTCGGCGATCGGGCTGATACTGATCCTGCTGCTCTTCCATAGGCTGCATTTTCCGTTGGCGGGATCCATCTGGAACATGTTTTTGGGCATATTCCTTATGATCTTCGCCAGTGAGGCGATCGCCATATTCATCCTTGAGATGCTTCCTGTGCCGAGGTTGGCGTTGAGTATCGGCGCTCTTTACAGCGTGCTTGGATTCTCCCTCTCGGGCTTCACGCTTCCGATAGAGGCCATGCCGCCTTACATCCAGGGACTTGCGGCGGCGTTCCCGTTGCGTCATTATTATCTGTTCTATGTCCAGGAGGCCATATTCGGAGCCGGATTCGCCGGATGGTGGAAGCAGGTGATCTACTTGCTGATCTTCATTCTGTTGCCGCTCATAGGTCTTGTGCGACTCAAGAAGGCCTACATTCATCAGAACTTCCCTAAAGACTAAGTGACATGAAAAATACATACGCAAAAACATGGATCAAGGACTTCTGGGGCATATTCTGTCATGAGCTTCGACAGATTTTCTCAGACAGCGGCGTGCTGCTGATCTTCCTTGTCGCCGGACTTGTCTATCCGCTGCTTTACAATCTCGTCTACCTGAACGGTATTCTTTCTGAGACTCCCGTTGCCATTGTTGACAATTGCGACACTCCGGACAGCCACCGCTTCATCAGGGAGATCGACGCCACCCGAGAGGTCGAGGTCGCGGCGAAATGTATGAATATGGCCGAGGCGGAAAAGATGATGCAGGAACGCAAGGTCAACGGTATCATCTATTTCCCTTCCGACTTCACGGAGAAACTGGCCAGAAACGAGACGTCCACATTCTCCGTCTATGCGGACATGAGCAGCTTCCTCTACTACAAGAACGCTCTCATGGCCACCAACTTCGTGATGCTTCATGAGATCGGTCAGATCCAGATGCAGAGGTTCTCGTCCCTCGGGATGACGGAACAGGCCGCGTCCCAGACTGTCAAGCCGCTTGGCTACGAGGACAATAATCCCTACAACAGGGCCTTCAACTACAGTTTCTTCTTGATCTCGGCCATCCTGATGATCATCATCCAGCAGACGCTTTTCTACGGAATGTCACTGCTGGTAGGAACCGCAAGGGAGAGGAACCGCAGTTTCGCATCGCTTCCTGACAGACTTGAAGGTCACGGTGTCGGGCGTGTGGTCATGGGACGTGGAGGCGCCTACTGGCTGCTGTACATTGCCGTGGGTATGTACATAGCCTTCATCGTCCCCGCAATATTCGGAATCCCTCAAAGAGGTGAGTTCAAGGATGTTCTTGCGATGCTGGTCTTCTTCATCACTGACTGTGTGTTCTTCAGCATGGTCTGGAGCACGCTGATCACGAGAAGGGAGTCCGTGTTCATCCTCTTCCTGGCGATGTCGCCTGTGGCTTTGTTCCTGACCGGTTGCTCATGGCCGACATTCGCGTTCCCGGGCTTCTGGAAGGTGTTCTCCTACATATTCCCGTCCACTTTCGGCGCGCAGGGTTTCATCAACCTCAGCACTGCCGGTGGCGAGATGGGAGCGGCTGACGTGCAGATGAAGGCCATGATCATCCAGACGGTCATCTATTTCTTCCTTGCATGCGTGGCCGTCTATGCCGAGAACTGGGTACTGCGTCACAAGGAGCAGATCCGTCAGAGGAGTGAGCGGCTCGCCAAGCGTGTGGGCATCGACAGCGCCGAGGACGCTAAGATCATCGCCGGAGAATAGAACGTGATCCGGTAAAAAGAAAACTCCCTCCCGAATTTTGCACGTTACCAAAATTCGGGAGGGAGTTTTCTCTTTACCGGTTGCTGAACCTACCGAAGTGGCAGTCGTTCTGCAGTTATATGTCTGCTTTTATTATTCCCCTACGTGGAACGCCACGCGGAGTTCCTCGATCTCCTCGTCGGTGATCGGGTTCAGCTTGCCCAAAGGAGCGGCGAGGATCAGCGAGCGGGCGCTGAAATCTGCCACCTCAAGACGGTCGAACGTGTTGATGAGCTGGTCACCGGTCACGACGACGGAATCGTTTTCCAGCATCACGAACGGTCTCTGTTTGAACTCATCGGCGAGTTCTGTCAGATGCTCGTTGTACTGGCTCCCGAACGGGAATGTCGGGATGTCCTGAAGGAATATCCAGCTCTCCGGGATTGTTCGCACGTCGAATTTCACTCCGGTCGTGCAGAATCCCATCAGGGCAGGGGACTGGGTCAGGATGATTGAGTTGACCTTCGGGTTGCGGCGGTAGATCTCGTAATGAAGTGCCACAGAGCGGCTTGCGTTCTTCCCGGCCTCTACCATTCCGTCTTTGATCTGCACGATGTCTTCCGGCTCAAGATCCCAACGCTGCATGCTGGACGGAGTGATGAGGAAATCATTGCCTCTCCAGCGCACGGATGCCGTACCGTAGGAACTGCACATAAGCCCTTGTGAGCAGGCTCTGCGGACAATTTTGCAGATCTCCGCGCGGATCGCCCTCTCATCTGAAGGGTGCGTTACGTTCATAAAGTGTTGGAACGGAACGTTCACGGCTTTCTCGTGCTGGAGGATCTGATCCTCGCTGAGGTATTTAGGCTCTCCCAAAGTCTTGGCGTTCAGGATTGTGCGAGCGCAGAGCTCCAGGGTCTCAAACCTCTGGTAAGCATCAGCGATGTCCTCACCGGCAACCACGACACCGTGGTTCTCCATGATGACGGCCTTGTAGTCCGGGTTCTTCTTGAATTCGGCCACAATTTTCTTTCCCAGAAGCTCGCTTCCCGGAAGGGCATATTCAGCGAATCCGACAGGGCCGCAGGTCGCGCGCGCCTGAGGGATGATGCTCGTGTCCGGAACCTGGTGAACCATACTGAAGGTGACCAGTCCAGGAGGGTGGGCGTGGATCACTGAATGAATATGCGGGTTCATCTTGTAGATGGCCTTGTGGAAAGGGTACTCGGATGAAGGTCTGTGAGGTCCGATGATGGTTCCGTCAGCCTTCACGCACATGATGTCCGCCGGAGTCAGCGAACCTTTGTCAATCGCCGCCGGGGTGATCCACATATCTCCGTTCTCGTCCATGATGGACAGGTTTCCGCCGGAGGTGGTGGTCATCTCGCTGCGATAAATCCTGCCGATGATGATAGCGATCTGCTCGGCCGGATGCATCAGATTTACGTCAAGTTGTTTCATGATATTAATGAATTACATTGGAAGCCGCTTTACTTTGCCTGAAGTCAAGGTCGCTTCCCGGATTTACAATTATGCCAGCATGACCTGCCCTCCCGTCACAGGGATGGCCTGTCCGGTCTCTCCGGTCTGGTCGATGGCGTAGAGGATGGCCTTGCAGACATCCACTGGGTTGCAGCCCTTGCGCATAGGCACCTGGGCGAGATAGTAGTCCTTGACATCCTGCACGGTCTTCGCTCCCGGAACCTTGCCGGCGTTGAGGTACTGGATGAACAGTCCGTTCTCCGGGTTGCTCCACAGAGGACCATCGTAGTAGTTGCCAGGGCAGATGCTGTTGACTTTCACCCTGTAAGGGGCGAGCTCAAGCGCAAAGGACTGGGTTAAACCTATACCTCCGAACTTGCCGCCGGCGTAGGCGAAGTTGGCCTTGCTGCCGCGCAGGCCGCTCTTGCTGTTGACCTGGATGATGTCGGCGAAATATTCAGGATCATACCTGGTCTCGATCTTCATTATGTGCGAGGCGACCTTGGCGCAGAAGAAATAGGCCTCATAGTTGATCTTGGTGACGAACTCGAAGTTCTCAGGGGTCATCACGTCCAATCCGCCGGCGCGGACAACCCCGGCGTTGCTGACAAAAGCGTCAAGCGCGCCGAAGTTCACGATTGTCTCCTTCATCAGGTTCCGGAGGCTCGCCATGTCCGCGACATTTGTCTTTACGAATATGGCCTTGTTGGCTCCCGCTTTCTCATTGAAGCTGGCGGCGGTCTTCTCGCCGGTCGCCTCGTTGAGGTCGGCCACCACGATGTTGGCTCCCTGGGCCATCAGCTCACGGGCGATGCCCTCTCCGAATCCCTGGGCGGCTCCGGTCACGATGATCGTGCGGCCTTCCACACGGCCTTTGGATGCACTGGAGGCCACCTTGCGGCGGTAATTCTCCACCTCCCAGTTGTCGATGAAGTCGATCCAAGCCCGCTCCATCGGATGCTCTCCGCCGAAGCTCTGCGCATAGAACGCTACCTTCATCGCGTCCGTGAACACATCGGTGATGATCTGTGCGTTCCTGGAGCTGTCTCCCACGGCGATGAGTCCGATTCCTTTGATGAGCAGTACCTTAGGCGTGTAGCCTTTCCCGCTTACGAAAGCCTCGATTTCCTCCTCGGCCTGCTTTAAAATCTCTTCATCTGACTCGGCTTCAATGAATATGTACGAGCTCTTGCAGTACACGATGATGTCCGGGGTGAACGGCTTGGCAATCTTGTCGAAACCGGATTTTCCGGGACAATCGGTCACTGAGCCTGTCGAAGTGACTGAACAACCATCAATGAAGAAGTCCACGAGGGCGTTCTTCGTGACTTTCAAGGTCTTGAAGCCCCTTCCGGAGCGCGAGAGCATCTGCCGGATCGCCGGAACGACATCCGTAACTGTCTCCGAGACAGCCGTGTCACCCTCCGGAAGAGCGGCGACCTTGGCCTCAAGTTTTCCAAGGACTTCTGAATATATTCCCTCAATCTCAGCGGTGGTGTCCCCACCCACGAATATTCCGTGATTCTGAAGGAATATCACCTGGGGCTCCTTGCCTTTCTCAGCCTTGTAGGCCTTTATCCGGTCATAGACCTTCTTGAAAAGCGTGTAGCCCGGGTCGGTATATTCAATGTAAAGGGCATCTGGGAATATCTCCTTGCACGCGGCCTCGGCGTTCACCGAGCACATCAGGCCGTTGACAAGGGTAGGGTGGAGGTGAACCACGAAGGCGAATCCCATGCAGTTGTGCAGGGATGTCTCCACTGAAGGCCTTCTGTCCTTTGTTATACATGCCACGGAGAGGTCGTTCTTGACCTGTTCCTCACGTATCGCCGTGTCCTCATTGTAAGCCTTTTCGCCCATCTCGTTCAGAAGGGCTCTGTCAAGGACGGCAAACCCGTCCTCTGTTATCGTTGCGAGGGCGTGGCCGCTGGCCTTCACCCAAAGTCTGTTCTCATCCTTGTAGGAAGTGTTGCCACCTCCGGCGATCACGAACCTGGAGTCCTGTCCGAACTTCCGGGAAATCGCGATAAGGTCTTCAATCTGTTTCATATTCGTGTGTCAATTATGTGTTCTGTTCGCAGAGCTGACATATTCCTAAATGGCTAAAGTCTTGCGGATCAGCTCGTCTCCCGCTTCGATGGAGTTCAGCCCAGCCTGGTGTGCGGCCACCGCGCAGGCTCCTCTGTAGTTGGTCTCGCGCAGTTTTTCGCTGAGTCCTTCGGCGTTGTCGCGGGTGCGCAGACGGATCGGCTCCAGCGCCGGAGTGTTGTGCTCCGAGCCGAAAGTGACGATGAAGCCCTCGTCCTGAAGGTAACCGGAATATTCCTCAAGCACGGCCGTCGTGTTGCGGGTCGTGATGAATTCCACGGACTTGATTCCGCGCTTTTTCAGCGTGTCGGCGGCCTTCTGGAGATCGCCCTCGAAGTCGGTGAAGTTGCCTTTCGAGTCGTCCGCGAGGAACGGGTAGGTCGGGATTCCGCCCGCTGCCTTGATGATTTGGCAGACGGTCTCCATCGGCAGGAACGCCTTAGGATCCTCAGGCACGAACGCCGCGCCTCCGGCCTTGAGCAGTTTGCTTCTGATCTCGTTTTCCACAGCCGCCTCGTTGTCCGGTGCGGATTTCAGTGGCTGTCCGCCGAAGATTCTCTCGTAGAGGGCGAGCCTGTCCTGGATTTTGTCGGCTTTGGCGTCAACCGCCATCCTGAGAGCCTTCGCAAGGTGACGCTCACGCACCGATCCTCTGGTCAGTTCCTTGACAATATATTTGAAATCAACGTTGAATCCGGCCTTGACCTCATCCAGATGGGCGTTCAGTTTGGCGCACATCCTTTCAACCTGGGCGTTGGACTCAGCCCGTACATCGGCGAGCATCTGAGCCTCTTTGCCGCTGAGTATCACCGGATAGGCCAGTCCCTTTCCGCTCAGGTAGGTGCGTCCCGGGTTGTTCGGGTCGTTCACTCTTAATCCGGCGGCCTGGTCCTCGCTGTTCAGGGAGATGAACTCGATGTTGAACATCGGGTAGAGATGCCTTGCGGCGCATTCGTCATTCCACTCCCTGTAGCCGTCGAGGCTGTAGAAGTCATTGATTCCCACAACTTCGACACCTTCGGCGGCGGCCATATCAAGGGCTTGTCTCACGTCTTTGAAGGCGCTGAAGGAGTACGGTGTGTGCAGATGGGCGTTAACGTCGATTATCGTTTTCATATTCATGAATATTCTTTGCTCAAAGTTAGTAATAATCTTATAAAGGTCATTCTGCAATGCGGATTTTTGAAGCCGTTCGGTCAAATTTGAAATTAATTTGCTAAATTTGTGGAATATGCCACGAAATATTTTCGATAACATAAAACATCTTACAAATGGAAAAGAAACAACAAGGTAACATTTTCGCTATTGTGATTATGTTCTTCCTGTTCGCGATGATCTCATTCGTGACGGGATTCCAGAATCCGTTCGGAGTCATCGTGAAGCAGCAGTTCGCCGCTTCGAACTTTATGTCCCAGCTGGGCAACGCCGCCAACTTCATCGCTTATGCGTTCATGGGCCTGCCTGCCGGTATGATCCTGTCCAAGAAGGGCTACAAGTTCACCGCCCTCGCGGCCGTGACCGTAGGATTTGTCGGAGTCGGCATCACATTCCTTTCAGGAATCGCCGGCAGCTTCGCCGTCTATCTTCTCGGCGCGTTCATCTCCGGTTTCTCAATGTGTATGCTCAACACGGTTGTGAACCCTATGCTCAACACTCTCGGTGGTGGTGGAAACAAGGGTAACCAGCTCATCCAGTGGGGCGGATCCTGCAACTCCTTGAGCGCCACGATCGTGCCTGTGCTCGTGGGTTATCTCATCGGTGACGTTACGAAGGACACTCAGATCGCCGACGCCAATCCGGCGCTCTTCATCGCGATGGGCATTTTCGCTCTGGCGTTCATCATCATCGCGGCCTCGCATATTCCTGAACCTGAGCTTGAGGCGGCTGCTGCTTCCGGAAAGACGCAGCAGCTCACCATCGGCGAGAGCGTCAAGGGAGCCCTCTCCTTCAAGCATTTCGTGCTTGGTATCATCGCCATATTCGTCTATGTGGGTGTCGAGGTAGGTATTCCTAACTTCGTGAACCTATACATGACATCCGCCGAGATCGGCATTAGCGCCGCTGTGGCTGGAACAATTGTCGGGATGTACTGGTTCCTCATGCTTTGTGGTCGTCTCGTGGGAGCTTCCGTCGGAGGGAAGGTCTCCAGCCGCGCCATGGTCAGCTTCGTGGGCACTGTCGCCATCATATTCCTTCTTCTTGGAATGTTCCTTGGTGACACGACAACAGTCAAGTTCCCGGCCATCACCTCCCAGCTGTCATTCTCCCTCGCCGAGATTCCGATCGGAGTGATGTTCTTCATCCTCTGCGGACTCTGCACATCCGTGATGTGGGGCGCCATCTTCAACCTTGCCGTCGAGGGTCTCGGCAAGTACACATCTATCGCTTCCGGCCTGTTCATGGTGATGGTTTGCGGTGGTGGAATCCTCCCTCTCATCCAGGGTGCCGTCGCTGACGCCACCAACTATCTGATGAGTTACATCGTTATCATCATCGGTGTCGCCTATATCCTTTGGTACGCCCTCTTCGGCTCTAAAGTAAAGAAAACCGCTTAATTTGAAATCCCGTCCCGGTGGGGTTCTCCACCGGGACTTATCATAGCCAAATATTATGGAACAGAATCTAGTAATAGGAATAGATGTCGGTGGACAGACCACCAAATGCGGGGTTGTTGACGCGCGCGGAACCGTGCTCGCCCAGACAGTCATCCGTTCAGACTCCTACACTACTGTCGAGCCTTACATCGAGGAACTTGCCGCGGCGCTGAAGAAGATCATCACCGATGCCGGTGCCGAAGGGCAGATCCGTGGAATCGGTGTGGGCGCTCCTAACGCCAACTACTACACCGGTGAAGTCGAGAATGCCGTTAACCTTTCTTGGGGAGGAGCTGGTTCGATTCCTTTCGCCAAGATGCTTACCGAAGCGATGGGCGGCATCCCTGTGACCCTAACCAACGACGCTAACGCCGCCGCGATGGGTGAGATGACCTACGGTGCCGCGAGAGGTATGAAGAATTTCATCATGATCACCCTCGGAACCGGTGTCGGCAGCGGAATCGTCATCAACGGTGAGATGGTCTATGGCCACGACGGATTCGCCGGCGAGCTCGGCCACACCACGATCGTCCGCCACAACGGCCGTCGCTGCAACTGCGGAAAGAGTGGTTGCCTTGAGACCTACTGCTCCGCGATCGGGGTGGCCAAAACCGCCCGCGAGTGGCTGGATATGAGCGATCAGCCATCGGCCCTCCGCAGCCTTGACAGCATCTCCTCAAAGGATGTCTATGAGGCCGCCAAGGAAGGCGATGCCCTTGCCATCAAGATCTTTGAATATACCGGAACCCTCCTCGGCCAGGCTTTCGCCGACTTCATCGCGTTCTCCTCTCCTGAGGCCATCGTTCTCTTCGGCGGTCTCGCCAGAAGCAAGGAGTTCCTCACCGAGCCGATCCTCCGTTCGATGAACGACAACGTTCTCCCTCTCTGGAAGAACAAGGTCCAGCTCGTATATTCCCAGCTCAAGGAGTCCGACGCCGCCATCCTCGGCGCCTCCGCCCTCGCCTGGGAACGATAGGCTCTCCGATGCGGCGTTTGGCTTGGTCTTGAAGCCTTGCCGGATGCCGTCGCCAGAGTGAGCCTCCCTTCAACCGTGGAGCGCAAACTCTTGTAAATGAATATACTGACGCACCCTCCTTGTGCCTGACATAGGGCTGAGGAGGGTGCGTCATTTTGTTGATCTTCAGTTGCTTGGTCTCCACGGAAATACCGTGCGGCCTTTCGGCGGAAGAATGCGGTATTCTACACTTTTCTGTCAAGAATCTCCTTGTGGAACGGGCCGACACACTTGCTAAATTCGCAACATGAGTTGCGCGAAGATTCTTTTGCTCTTATTAATGGCTTGCGAGAACTGGCTCAAGTGCCACTCTGCAAACTTATTTGCTCTTTTATAAATTACTCTTGTTTTTCCGTGTAATGTATTATAAATTTGTGATATAGTATTGTATATGATCCTATGACCTAGTGGCCGGACAGTACTGTGGGCGTGACTAGCGATTGACTCAACATAGGAGACTGACCTCTGAAATCGTAGAAGCAGTATTGCCTATGATTATTCTTAACGATTGGGAATCAATTCTTTTTTTTGTAAAACTTTGGACAAAGACTTTTTATGAACAAACAACTTCTTTTTTGTGTTTTGTCTCTTCTCGCCGTTCTCTCTGTCAGTTGTAATAAATCTGATGGAGAATCTACTATCTATGGCAAAAGCTGGGAAGAAAAATGGATTGTTGCATCAAAGACAATCACCGCTACAGGAGCCAATGGGCCTGAGACATGCTATTGGATAAAGGTTGACAACAACCCTGTCTGGCAAATTAGTCATAGCCAGATAGATGGCTTCAACTATGAAAGTGGCTACGAGTACGAACTGCTTGTTAATGCGCAAGAAATACTTGATCCTCCTCAGGATGCGTCTTCCTGTGAATATACGCTTCTCTCTGTTGTGTCAAAAATATTAAAAGACTCTGATGTCCCGCTTTTGACAAATACTCCATTAGAATGTATGTCGAATGCCGAATCTTTTCAAAATGGTTCAAGACATTTTTCTGATTCTGTTGCCATTATTGAAGGAGATATTCTCCTTTCAAAGGAGCAGACTGAAACTATTATGACAAGATCTGGAGCAATAACAGATGTTATAAAATATTGGCCAGGTAATACGGTGTATTATACATTCGCACAAGATTTTTCTTTACAATCAAATGTTTAAAGGGCCATTAATGAGTGGGAAAACAAAACAAGTTTAACATTTGTAAATGGTACTGGTTATGGTAATTACATAGAGTTTTTCCACGGATCTGGTAATTATTCATACTTAGGAACGTGTTTCAGTTATTAGTGCCGTATGATCAGTTCGATGCGATTAAACAGTGGCGTATGGATTTCTTTTGGAATGGGAATTTTGTCATTAACCTTGCTATACTGTACTATATCATATTTAAAATAACGGCACGAAAATATAGAAGATGAAGCTTAAAAATATATACGAGTTGACCACAAAATATTGCAAATCGTTAATTGTCAACATATTATTTATTTAATGACACATTGCTTATAATTGTCTTGATATTAGTGCGATACACCGAAAGTTAGTCGATCCCTAAATTTAACCCACGTCCTCTAAAAGCGGGAATATGACAGAAAGACGCTCGTGAAGAGATCATTGTCTCTCTAAAAGCGTGATTTGTACAAATTAACGCCTGTGAAGGAGCGTTATGGACGGTTAACGGCAGCATTGGCAAGAATCTCTTTTAGGAACGGGCCGGTGACGGAGGCGGGGTTCTGGGCGAGTTGCTCGGGAGTGCCTTGGGCGACGATGAGGCCGCCGCGGCGACCACCGTCGGGACCGAGGTCGAAGAGGTAGTCCACACTCTTGAGAACATCCAGATTGTGCTCGATGATGATCACCGTGTTGCCTTGATCGACAAGTTGTTGCAGAACGTTGAGCAATACCTTGATGTCTTCGAAGTGAAGGCCGGTCGTCGGCTCGTCAAGGATGTACAACGTGTTGCCGGTCGCCTTTCTGAACAGCTCCGCTGCCAGTTTCATTCGCTGACTCTCGCCGCCGGAAAGTGTCACGGCTGACTGGCCGAGATGAACGTAACCGAGACCTACATCGACCAACGCTTTCAGTTTCTGGGCGATGGCCGGAATCGGCTTGAAGAACTCATAGGCCTCGCTGATAGGCATCTCAAGCACATCGTTGATGCTCTTGCCCTTGTAATGCACGGCCAGCGTGTCCTCCTTGTACCTCTTGCCCCTGCACTCATCGCAGACCACATTCACGGACGGCAGGAAGTTCATCTCGATGACCTTGATTCCGGCCCCCTTGCAGGCCTCGCAGCGTCCACCAGCCACGTTGAACGAAAACCGGCCGGCCTTGAACCCGCGTACCTTTGCGTCCGGAGTGTCGGCGAACAGGTTGCGGATGTCGTTGAACACACCCGTGAACGTGGCCGGGTTTGATCTCGGCGAACGTCCGATTGGACTCTGGTCGATCTCTATCAGCTTGTCGATGTTCTCGACACCCTCCAGTGAATCGTAAGCCAAAGGATGCAGCTTAGCCCTGTAGAACTTGTTCTTGAGAATCGGCATCAGAGTCTCGTTGATGAGCGTGGACTTGCCACTCCCGCTCACTCCGCTGATCCCGATGAAGCATCCCAGCGGAAAATCTACACTGACATTCTTCAGGTTGTTGCCCCTCGCTCCCTTGATGCTCAGGAACTTGCCGCTTCCTGCCCGGCGCTCGGACGGAATCTCGATCGAATCCTTTCCCTGAAGGTAATCCAGAGTCTTTGACTTTCCGAATATGCAGTGTCCGGCGGTTTCCTTGTCCAGCGAGGCCGGAATCTTTCCCTTGTCCGATGAATATTCCATCAGAGCTTTCAGGGGAGCGTTCAGGCATATTTTCCCGCCTTTGTCGCCGGCCCCTGGACCCACATCCACAAGCCAGTCGGCACTCATCATCGTCTCGTAGTCGTGCTCCACGACCATCACGGAGTTGCCCTCGTCCCGAAGTTCCTTCAACGAGTTGATCAGCTTGCGGTTGTCCCTCTGGTGCAGTCCGATTGACGGCTCGTCCAGGATGTACAGCACGTTGACGAGTTTTGAACCGATTTGCGTGGCGAGCCTGATCCTCTGGCCCTCTCCGCCGGAAAGCGAGGCCGTCGGGCGGTCAAGTGACAGATAGTCAAGACCTACGTCCAGCATAAACTGAACCCTTTCGTTGAGTTCCTTGAGAATGTCTCTGGCGATGTTGTTCTCCCTGACATTCAGTTTCTCCGGCAGAGACGCGAACCAAGCTTTGAGCTCGGTCATCTCCATCGCAGCCACCTCGGCGATGGTCTTCCCGTCAATCCTGAAGCACAGGGCATTCTCGTTGAGGCGGGTTCCGTGGCAGACCGGGCAGACGATCTTCTCGTCGATGTCGTCCACGATTCCGTCAAACGTAACCATTTCGGACAGACTACCTTCGCCTACACGGAACAATTCATCACTTCCGAATATGATGTGCGAGATGGCCTCGTCCGGAATCGAGTCGATAGGATCGTACAGAGAGAAGTTGTATTTCCGGGCGATGGAGCGGATCACATCATATTTCTTGGTCTCACGCATTTTACCCAGCGGGACTATTCCCCCGTCTGCGATTGACACTGATCTGTCAGGGATGATGGAATTCATATCCACATTCACTATCATTCCAAGTCCTTTGCAGTGAGGACAGTAACCTTCCGGGGAGTTGAATGAGAAAGAGTGTGGCGCTGGTTCCTGCAAGGATATTCCCGAATCAGGATCGACAAGGTGCTTGGAGAAATGCCTCAGTTTGTCAGAGCCGAACTCCAGCAGGGCGACCGAGCCTTTGCCAAGATTCAGAGCCGACATCACGGAGTCCCGGACCCGTTTCTCATCGCCCTCAGACGGCTTGAGCTTGTCCACGACCAGTTCTATGAAGTGGCTTTTGTAGCGGTCCAGAGCATCAACCTCGTTCAGCGGGAGTATATTCCCGTCCACTCTGACATCGGTGTAGCCTCGTTTGCGGAGTTGGTCGAACAGCTCGCGGTAATGTCCCTTGCGCCCCACGACCAACGGAGCGAGCAGATAGCACTTCTTCCCCTTATATTCATCCATTATCAGGTCCACAATCTGCGCGTCGGTGTAGCGGACCATCTCCTTCCCCGTGACCGGTGAATATGCCCTCGAAGCCCTCGCGTACAGAAGCCGGAGGAAGTCGAATATTTCGGTGATGGTTCCGACGGTGGAGCGTGGGTTGTTGCCCGTGGTCTTCTGCTCGATGGCGATGATCGGACTCAGTCCCGTTATGCTCTCGACCTCAGGCTTTTCCAGTACACCCATAAAGTGCTTGGCGTAAGGCGAAAGAGTGTCCAGGTACCGTCTCTGCCCTTCTGCGTAGATCGTGTCGAACGCCAGCGAGGACTTCCCGCTGCCGCTTAGCCCCGTCACCACCACAAGTTCTCCTCTTGGAATGTCAACGTTCACACCCTTAAGGTTATGCGCCTCCGCTCCCCGGATCTCGATATATTCTTTCTTGCTCATCATTTCCGCTTTATTCCGCAAATTTAACGAATATTCAGTAAATTTGTAGTCAAGAGTAAAACAGACGAATCAATGAGTCAGGATCATCAACTGAACATCAAGACATTTAATTTCAATTCGTTCCGGGAGAATTGCTATGTGCTTTGGGACGGAAGGGGGAATTGCGTTTTTGTGGATCCGGGGTGCTATTGGCCGGAAGAGTTCGCTAAGCTTAAGGAGCTGGTGAAGACGGAACGGCTGACACCGAAGGCCATCTGGCTGACGCACGGGCATTTCGACCACGTGCACGGGGTGCTGAGGATCGTCCAGGAATATTCAGTGCCGGTGCTGATGTCGCCGGAGGACAAGATGATTCTGGACAACAATCCGGCGGCCGTGAGGGAGTTCGGGCTGGTAGCGCATGATTCCTCTGAGATCAAGACGGTGGACATCCGTGACGGGGAGGTTCTGGACACGCTTGAGGGGTCACCTTTCAGGGTGATAACCACTCCAGGACACACTCCAGGTGGGGTTTGCTACTACGACGAGACGGACAAGGTCCTGCTGACAGGCGACACTCTTTTCGCCGGGGCGATCGGGCGTTCGGACCTTATAGGAGGGGATTATGACCATCTGATAATCAGTATAATGGATAAGTTGATGGGACTGCCGGGTGATGTGGATGTGCTTCCGGGGCACGGACGCAAGACCACGATTGCAGACGAAAGGACCCACAACCCGTTCCTCCAACCGTTCAACGAGCCGGAGGAGGATCTTGACTGGGACGGGGAAGGAATAGAGATAGAAGGAGAAAAATAATGCACATAGGAATAGCAGGCAACATAGGCAGCGGCAAGACCACCCTCACAAGGATGCTGGCCGCGCATTACGGATGGACACCGAAGTACGAGTCGGTGACATACAATCCATATCTGGAGGACTACTACAAGGACATCCCCCGCTGGTCGTACAATCTGGAGACATATTTCCTCGCCCAGAGGTTCAAGGACGTGCTGGAGATAGCCAAGAGCAAAGACGTGATCATCCAGGACAGGACGCTCTTCGAGGGCGTGCACATCTTCGTAGCCAACAACTATGCGATGGGCAACCTCACCAAGCGCGACTACGAGACCTACATGGATCTCTTCAACGTGATGGCTGCCACCGTCCGCAAGCCCGACCTGCTGATCTACCTCAAATCATCGGTGCCTCACCTCGTGGCGCAGATCCAGAAACGTGGCCGCGACTACGAGCAGACGATGAGCCTTGAATATCTCAGCGGCCTGAACGACCGTTATGACAAGTGGATCAATGAATATGACGGCAAGGTCCTGACCATCGAGACCGATGATCTCGACTTCGAGAACCGCCCCGAGGACTTCGCCTCCATCACCGACAGGATAGATGCCGAGCTCTACGGCCTCTTCCCTCTGGAGAAGTAGTCAGACACATTGCCCCCTTCTCCCTGGCCACAAAAACCTATCCCCGGTCACTGAGCTTGTCGAAGTGACCGAACGTCGCACCTCATTCTCCGAAAGCCGAGAGAATTGATGTCGGGGTGATAGCTGAACCATCGGATGTGAATGCACCCATATCGTAGGCACCCCAGTTGCGCCCCTGTTTCTCATAAATGGCAGGTCTCCATTTTCCGTCAACCTGCGGCTCCCAGTAGAACACACCGGCGCAGACGGACAGGGACTTGACCGAGTTCATAAATTCGGTTATGCATTGGGTGGATGTGGCGATCTCTGACGCGGAGGCCTTGACACCAACCTCACAGACCATCGCCTTGCAGCCATACTTCGAGGCTAAAGTCTTAATATTCAATATGGCGGCAGAGTTCATCGCCTTCCAGGTCATTTGGGAGTTGGTCATCGGATAATGCGACAGTCCGATCATATCGAACTTTCCACCGTTGGCCTTGAGCTTGTCGAAGAACCAGGTGTTGTCCTGATAGGCATTGTCGATGTGGACAATCACCTGAGCGTCAGGGAACACGGATTTGACAGCGTCATAGCCTGCCGTGGTGAGGGCGGCATAGTTTGACCAACCTCCCGGAATATCCCCTTTGTCGTTATAGAGACGTCCGGTCTCCCAAAGCATTCCCGGTCGGGTCTCGTTGCCGACCTGCACCCAATGCGGAGTGACTCCTGCGGACTTCAAGGCGGTCAGAACATCCTTGGTGTGCTCGGCGACCTTGGCGGAAAGGCCTTTCAGATCCAGGCCAGCCCACTCGGCGGGAGTATTCTGACGACTCGGATCAGCGAAGAAATCGCTGTAGTGGAAATCAATCATCACCGACATTCCGGCCTCGGCGGCCCGTTTGGCCATATTCACGACATCGTCCTTGCCGCTCCAGCCATTGGCATCCTCCGGCTTCACCCAGACACGAAGGCGTATGGCGTTGATCCCGGCGGCCTTAAGCACCGGATAAAGCCCGGCATTGCCCTTGGAGTCCTTGAAAGCCGTTCCGCTTATCCGGGAAGGATTGTGGGTCATATCATATTCCATCTCCGAAGCCCAGCTGACATCCGCACCCCGTGCGAACGCCACTTCGTCCACAGAAGGCGCATCCGGTTCGTCTTTCTGATTGCCTCCGGATCCACCGCAGCCGACAAACAGGGAGGAAACCGCAAATGCCAATGCGGACAATGTAGCAAGACGTGAATATAATGTACTCATGCAGCGTAACGTCTTTCAAAAGATCCGGTGACCGGGACGGCCACTAAAGGCTTTCGATGTTCTTCTCGTTGAGTAGATTCTTGCCCTCGGCAGTGTAGGCGTACTCGATGCGGTCAGCATAATGCTTCTCGACCTTGCCACGGACAATCTTCATCGTGCTGTTAACCAATCCATTCTGCTCGGTGAAAGGCTCTGGAAGCACAGCCACGGCGGCCGGCAGCCACCTCTCCGGGAACATACCCTCGTGTGAGCCGCCCTTCTTGTAGGAATCAATCTCTTCCTGGATCTTCTTCAGCATCGCCTCCTTGCCCTCACGTGTGGCTGGATCCAGACCCTTCGAGGAGACATATTCCTTGAGGGCATCCTTCGCCGGAACGATCAGGACGATCGTGTAAGGATCCTGGTTGTTGTGCAGGATGACCTGCTCGATGTACTTCGAGCCGTCGGTGAGCGAGTCCTCGAAGCCTTCCGGACTGTATTTCTCTCCGTCGGATGAGATCAGCAGAGACTTGAAGCGGCCGACAACGTAAAGATATTCACTATCATACATATAGCCCATATCTCCAGTGTGCAGCCAACCGTCGCGGAGAGCCTCGGCAGTGCCTTGTGGATTCTTCCAGTAGCCGGCCATCACATTCTCGCCGCGCACCACGATCTCGCCCTTCGTGCGGAGCGGAACCTCCTTGCCGTTGTCGTCGCAGATCTTGATGTCAAGCGGCTTCACGACACGGCCCGAAGAGCCGAACATCGCATGGCCGGTCGAGTTGGCGGAGATGATAGGGGTCGCCTCGGACACGCCGTAGCCTTGGAACATAGGAATGCCGATGGCGCAGAAGTACCTCTGAAGCTCGATGTCCAGAAGCGCGCCGCCTCCCACAAAGAACTCCATCCTGCCGCCGAATCCCTCACGGACCTTCTTGAATATGATCTTGTCGAACAAGGCCATCAACGGCTTCTTCCAAAGCTGAAGGATGCCGCCACGGTTGTAATATTCCTTGTTGTAGGAGATTGCGAGGTTGAGGGCGTAGTTGTAGAGTTTCTCGACCTTCGGCCCCTGCTTGTGGATGGTGGTCTCAACGTTTTTCTTGAAGTTGCGGGCAAGCGCCGGCACTGACAGCATCACGTGCGGACGGACCTCCTTGATAGCTATAGGAATATTCCTGAGCGTGGCGAGCGGGTTGGCTCCGACAGGCACGGTGGCGATGCTGCTGCAATAGGACATCATCGTGTAGAATCCGGCCACGTGCGCGAAGCAGTGGTCAAGAGGCAGGATGATGAGCATCGTGGAGTCAGGCCTGACTCCGATCACGGAATGAGCCTGCTCAACGTTGGCAGTGTAGTTGCGATGCGTAAGAAGAACGCCCTTAGGGTCGGCTGTTGTTCCGGAAGTATAGCTGATCGTGGCGTAATCGTCTGGCTCCACAGACTTGTAACGCTCCTCGAACTCGGCCTTGTGACCGAACAGGTAGCTGTCGCCGAGAGCCTGAACCCATTCCATCGAGACCTCCTTGGCGTTGGCCGCCGGAATGTTATCCAGCACGATGACCTTCTCCACGCAGTCCAGCTGTGAGATTATCCTGCGGATCTTCGGGAGTTGCTGTCCGGAAACGATCACGAACCTGGACTCGGAATGCTGGATCCTGAAAGTCAGGTCGTTGCTTTCCTCGAGCTTGATGGAGAGCGGGACGCTCACGCCGCCGGCGTAGAGGATTCCCAACTCGGAAAGGATCCACATGTTCCTTCCCTCTGAAAGGAGAGAGACCCTCTCGCCCTTGTTGAGTCCCATGGCCATCAGGCCGGCCGCGATGCGGTAGCCTTCCTTGCGGGTCTGCTCGAATGATGTCTCGGTCCACTTTTCATCCACTTTCTCGCGGAGGAACACGTGCGTAGAGTATTCGTGGGTATATTTCTCCACGAACTCGATGATTGTCGGTCTTGTAGCTGACATACTATGTAATCGTTAAAATTATCTTTGCCAAAACCGCGGCGGGTTATTCCTTGCCGCTAAGTAATCATTAAAAAATAACTTGAACAATTTGTATATCTTTATGGTCTATATTTCTTTTCTCATCAGTCATGTGCCACCGGCACACTCCTTCTTCCAAAAGAAATCTATCCTCATAAATCTGACACAAAATTTAGTTCAACTTATTTTTTAACGCTTACTAAGTCATTATTCATCAATCTGTCTGACCTCCGGGAAGAGGCCGAAGAGTTCGGCGTCTATCTTGTCGGTGACGGTCTGGAAGTCCTCCGGACGGTTCTCAAACTTGATGTTGTCCACATCGATGACCAGAAGATGCCCGTCATATTTGGAGATCCAGTCGTCGTAGCGCTTGTTGAGGCCCGTAAGATAGTCGATGCGGATGCTGCTTTCATATTCCCTGCCTCTCTTCTGAATCTGCGCCACCAGATTAGGAATGGTGGATTTCAGGTAGATCAGAAGGTCCGGCTTGCTGACCAGCGACATCATAAGGTCGAAGAGATCCGAGTAGTTTTCGAAATCGCGGGTGCTCATCAATCCCATATCGTGAAGGTTCGGGGCGAATATGCGCGCGTCCTCGTAGATTGTCCTGTCCTGGATGATGACATCGCTGCATCTTGAGATGTCCACGACATCCTTGAACCTTTTGTTCAGGAAATAGATCTGGAGGTTGAATGACCAGCGCTCCATATCAGCGTAGAAATCAGAAAGATAGGGGTTGAAGTCAACCGATTCGAACTTCGGAGTCCAGCCGTAATGGGCCGCCAGCATCTTTGTCAGGGTGGTCTTGCCACTGCCTATGTTGCCTGCTATCGCGATGTGCATATCCTTTGTGTGTTTTGTTCAGTCTTCTCGCTACCTCTTGTTGCAAAGATCATCAAATCTTTTCGATATGATTCCATACCTGCCGAAGAGACGCAGTGCAAAATTAATAAATATTCCTCGTAAACTCTGCCTTATCCAACAAGAATATGCCGGCATCGTCTCTGTTCCTCACAACGAGAACAACTCGTTGACCGTCTTCCCGAAAAATGCTGAGAGCCTCAGGGCAAGTTCCGTGGAAGGAACGAACTTGTTCGGATCGCCGAGGTGAGCAGCAGGGAAAAAGCTTGTCCATAACCTTCAAACAAGCAATCCAGCACAGCTTCTAAGACGCAATATGTTACTCCTGCCGCTGACTTTGTGAAGATTAACGTCTTGTTTGTTAATAGCTTAAGCGGTGACCTTTAGTGGACTTGCACTAAAGATAAGAATCTATTTGCGTTGTTCAGAATGTTTTACGCATCACTTGCTGATAGCCAACTGGTGACGTGTATAACCTTGACTTTCAGAACTTTAGGGCATGGCCTTCTGCTTGTAAGCACCGAAGGTTATCTGCTTATCTTCTGTGTTTCAGTGTTTTATCCTCCACCGCCTCAATCCGCAGGAATTTCCGCGCGTGCTCAATGCTGACTCCACAGCGGCTGATGAGCTCGTTGAGGTAGGCGATGCGCTCCTCTGCTTGGAGTCTCAGCACATCCTCGATGCCTGAAAACCGCCCGTCTGCCGCCAGATGGTGTGTCATCTTCTTGTAGTCGGCACCAGAATAAGGATCGTGTGGCTCCCTGATGTCATATTCACTGCCTGTGTTGCTGCTGAAAGCGGTCAGCATATTCCTATAACTTCCATAGTAACTGATCACACGTTTGAAATCAATGACTGAATATTCCCTTACAATGAAATCAATAAGTTGTTTCTTCTCGCTCACATTCAGCGAAAGGAACAAGTCATCAAGCACTTCGTACGAAAGCGGTCTGCCGTGTGCATGTAGCATCTTTACTCTCGAAAGTGCTTTTCTCATACTTACAGATGCTTCACGAGGGATGAGCTTGTCTGAATATGGATGGTCAGATTCCGCATAGACCAGGAAATTCCAACGCCAGTCTTCCGCCCGCTTGCAGATACGGTCCTCAACCGGGTTGTTGTAGAGGTAGGCGAGTGAGGTTCTGGCCTGCTTGCCGCCTCGTTTGTTGGACAGCCCGTAAGTGGAAAGCAAACTCCCCTTTAATCCGTGTCTGATGTTGTAAGTCTTTGAGAATTTTGAGCATAGTTCCTGCATGAACCTCGCGATAGTTTTGTGATCCTCAGCCTCGACCAGTACATGAATATGATTGTACATCAAGCAAAGCCCCAGCACACGGATCCTATGCTTGGCCGCAGTCAAAGAGAATATCGTAAAGAAAACCAGCGAGTCCTTCACGCTGTAGAACACCACGGATCCGGACCGTGCTCTCTGGAAGATATGCCCGACCGCACCCTTCTGATAAATCATTCGCCTCAAACGAGCCATAATTCAATAATTTAAGTTGGTCAATATGTTTGTGACAAGATAGGCATTTATCCGTAGAACTCCAAAAGAATTCGGACCAGGCATTTTAGGCTTGCACTTAACATATAGATGAATCTTTATTATGTCGAAAGGCCTAAGTAAAATGTAAAAAAATAACATGCATCACTTTAAATTTGCAATATATTGATGCTCAAGGTGATTCTATGTGTTCAAATTTATCGGTTGATGCAACTTATTTTTTCGACATTAGTACTGATGCGTTAATAATTATCAAATAAAGTAAGTTCTGAAAAATCCTTATTTCAAATGAGTAGTTGAGGGGCTGTCATAAACCTTCAGTACAAACTAATTTCAAATCGAGGTTATAGTAGAATATTGTTAAACTTTGCAATGTTGATAACTCAAGTTTCGCATTTGCGAAACACCACTCTTCTTCACTGCTTGCAGTGAAAGCAAGTCCCTCCCCCGAGGGGAGGGATTTAGGGAGGGGGTAACGTGAATTGGTGAGGGTGGGCAATCACCTTCGAACGTGAGATAATGTACTTTACAGCAGGTAATTGCCTACTTGCGAAAGTTGAATTGATAAGTTACGAACATAGATGCGAAAGTTAGCGCATCACTAATATTTCGACATTACTAAAGTACATATGTCCGGAAGAATTTCATCAGATGTATCAGGGGCTGTGTTTGAGACTGTGTCTTGGCAGGAGTATCAGTTGTATCTTTCAGACGAGGTACCCCCGTTCCTCACTCTTTCGTCTCTGCATGGGATGTAATGCCCTGACTATCATTGATAAAGTTACTTGTCTTCGGTCTGTTAGAACCAAAGGCATGTCGTTGGTTATCTGACATTCAATGCTTTAATCCGCACTGGTTGATTGTCAAGGAGTGACGTGTAATACTTTGGAAACAAATACCTTAAGACGAAGTGTTAAATTGCATCTGACCAATGCTTTACGTGGCACTGATTGATAATCAATCGGTGGCGATTAATATGCTGAAAATGAATCTAATAACGTTGAGTCTTTGGCTGGAATCAACCAAAGGGAATCGGCTTTTTTTCTGAATATGAGTGCGTTATCAATAACGGACTCTTCTACCAGATGAGGCGGTTCACTCATCAGGCACCTGCGAAAAACGATTATCCTTCCGCCGGAAAGGACGGAAGGATAACGCATAGTTTGATATTCATAATTAGTTGACCTTCATGTGAGCCGAGGCCTGTTCCATGCTGTTTGGCTTTGGTGGCCGATCGCTGGTCGTGTCTATGATTCCGACGTCTGTCACTTCGACAGGCTCATTGACCGGAAAGTAAATTTGGTCAGTGGCCGTGACTTCCCTTGGCCTTGCGGCGGTCACTTTGACGGGTTCAGTGACCGGTTGCAAAGCAAGCTCAGTGACCGTTCGGCTCTCCGAAGGCCGTGAAACATTTAGTCGAGTGTGTGGATGGCGAGGCCGGAACGGAGTTTCGGCTCGAACCACGTCGTCTTCGGAGGCATGATGTTGCCGGTGTCGGCGATGTCGATGAGCTGCTGCATAGAGACAGGGTAGAGGGCGAAAGCGACCTTCATCTCACCGCTGTCAACCCTGCGGCTCAGCTCGCCAAGGCCTCTGATACCACCAACGAAATCAATCCTCTTGTCCGTGCGCAGATCCTTGATTCCAAGCACTTTGTCAAGTACGAGGTTCGAGAGGATCGTGACATCCAGGACTCCAATCGGATCCTTGTCGTCGTACCGGCCAGGAAGAGCCTCCAGAGAGTACCACTTGCCGTCCAGATACATCGAGAAGTTGTGCAGATGGTCAGGGTGGTAGATCTCCTTACCCATCTCGCGGACCGTGAAGTTCTCCTCAAGAGCGGCGATGAACTGTTCTTTGGAAAGACCGTTCAGATCCTTTACGACACGGTTGTAGTCCAGGATCTTCAGCTGGCTCTCAGGGAAGCACACGGCCATAAAGAAGTTGTACTCCTCGTCTCCGGTGTGGTTCGGGTTCTGAGCCCTCTTCTCGGCGCCGACACGCGCGGCGGCCGCTGTACGATGATGACCGTCAGCAACATAGAAGGCGTCAACATCGTTCTGGAACAGCCTTGTGATCTGGTCGATGGTCTTGTCGTCATCGATCACCCAGAACTTGTGGCCGAACTTGTTCTCGTCGATGAAATCGTACTCCGGAGCCTTCTTGACGGTCTGGGCGACAATCTCGTTCAGAACGTGGTTGTCCTTGTAGGCGAAGAACACCGGCTCGATGTTGGCGTTCTGGATGCGGACGTGAACCATTCGGTCATCTTCCTTGTCCTTGCGGGTGAGCTCGTGCTTCTTGATCTTGCCGGACGCATAGTCGTCCGTGTGGGCGCAGAGAACGAGTCCGTACTGTGTGCGGCCCTCCATAGTCTGTGCATAGACGTAGTAGCACTCCTTAGGATCACGCCTGAGCCAACCCTTAGCCTGCCACTCCTTGAAATTCATCACGGCCTCGTCATAGACCTTCGGGTCGTGATCCTCAAGGATAGGATTGAAGTCGATCTCCGGCTTGGTGATGTGGAGGAGGGATTTCTCTCCGGCCATCTCCTTTGCCTCTTCCGAGTTCAGCACGTCATAAGGTGGTGCTGCCACCTCTGTCACAATATCTTTCGGCGGCCTGATCGCCGCGAACGGTTTTACTCTTACCATAATATTCTTGGAAAAATGTTGAATGAATATGCCAATGTGCCTGGATGAATCTCTTTCAGGCAGCCTGAACTGCTTTTGAAATAGATGGCACCGGTGCAAAGGCAGGGGTGCCATCTGAATATTCATAAATTACTTGTTGACCTGGAAGCGTGTGTTGCCTGTGGCGAAGAAGTCCACAATCTGGCGAGCGGCAGCAAGGCCTGCGTTCATGTTGGCCTCGGCGGTCTGCGCTCCCATCTTCTTAGGGGTGGCGAAGATGCGCACACCGAACTTCTCCTTCAACGCGGCGTAGTTGTCCGGAGCCACGTCGGTGATGTATTTCAGATCAGTCCTTTCCTCAAGAGCCTTCTCCAGTCCGGCCTCGTCGATGACCTCCTTGCGGGCGGTGTTCACCAGACAGGCTCCCTTAGGCATCTTGGTGATCAGGTCGTAGCCGATCGAACCGATGGTCTGAGGGGTTGCCGGAATATGCACGGAGATGAAGTCGCAGGATGCGTACATGTGCTCAAGCGAATCGGCTGGCTCCGCTCCGGCCTCACGGATCTTCTCCGCAGGAATGAACGGGTCGATGGCCATAACACTCATTCCAAGAGCCTCGGCCTTCTTGCCGACCAGACGGCCGACGTTGCCGAAAGCCTGGATGCCGACCTTCTTGCCCTGGATCTCGGATCCCGTGGCAGGGGTGAACTGGTTGCGGCACATATAGATCATCATGGCGATGGCAAGCTCGGCGACAGCGTTGGAGTTCTGTCCCGGAGTGTTCATGACGACCACGTTGTGCGCGGTCGCCGCGGCGAGGTCAACGTTGTCATAACCGGCTCCGGCACGGACAACGATCTTCAACTGTTTCGCGGCGTCAAGCACTTCGGCTGTGACTTTGTCGGAACGGATGATAAGAGCGTCCACGTCAGCGACGGCGGCGATGAGCTCCGAAGCGTCGGCGTATTTCTCAAGAGCGGCGAACTCGTGTCCTGCCGCGGTGACAATCTCCTTGATCCCGGCGACAGCCGCCGCTGAGAAAGGCTTCTGTGTTGCGACTAATATCTTCATAATGAGTTATTTCTTAAGTTCCTCGAATTCCTTCATACAATCAACAAGGGCCTGAACGTCCTCGACGGTGCAGGCGTTGTAGAGGGAAGCCCTGAAGCCTCCGACCGAGCGGTGACCCTTGATGCCGATCATTCCGCGCTCTTTGGCGAACGCCAGGAACTCGTCCTGAAGAGCCTCGTAGCCAGGGGCCATAACGAAGCAGACATTCATCAGCGAGCGGTCCTCCTTCGCGGCGGTGCCGACAAACAGAGGGTTGCGGTCTATCTCTGAATATAAAAGGTCAGCCTTCCGCTGGTTGATCTTCTGGATGGCAGGAACTCCACCGATGCTCTTGAGCCACTTGAGGGTCTCGTTCATCATAAAGATGGAGAATACAGGAGGGGTGTTGTACATAGACAGTTTCTCGATGTGGTTGCGGTAGTCAAGCATCGCAGGGAGGTACCTTGAAACCCTTCCGAGAGAGTCCTTCCTGATGATCGCGAAGATCACGCCGGCAGGACCTACGTTCTTCTGCGCGCCACCGTAGATGAGATCGTACTTGCTCACGTCCACAGGACGGCTCATGATGTCGGATGACATATCGGCGATCAGCGGAACAGGGCAGTCGATGTCCTCCTTGATCTCGGTGCCGTAGATGGTGTTGTTCGTGGTGATGTGGAAATAGTCGATGTCCGTAGGAATCTCGTATCCCTTAGGAATGTAAGAGTAGTTCTTGTCAGCCGAGCTTGCGAGAGCGTAAGCCTCTCCGATTCCCTTGGCTTCCTTGAGGGCCTTTTTCGCCCAGACACCTGTCTCAAGATAGGCTGCCTTCTTCTCAAGGTAGTTCATAGCCACATAGAGGAACTGCAAAGACGCACCGCCTCCGAGGAACACGATCTCGTGTGTCTCGGGAATATTCAGAAGCTCTCTCCAGAGTGCGCGGCACTCGTCCATAGTCGCGTCCCACTCCTTTGTGCGGTGGGAGATGCTGAGAACAGAGACACCTGTGCCTTTGAAATCCTTGAGGGCCTCAATGGCATTGTCGATGGCCACCTGCGGAAGCAGGCAAGGGCCGGCGTTGAATACGTGTACTTTCTTCATTTCTATTTTAGTTTCAAAGTATTATTAAAATATACGGTTTAAAATCAAAACTGATTTCGCGGTAAAGATAGGCAATTAAAAGGATTTGCCCAACATTTACCGCGAAATTATAAATTATCTGTAGCCGAGGAGGTACGAGATGATGGCCATCCTGACGTACATTCCGCCGCCGGCCTGCTGGAAGTAGTAGGCGTACGGAGTGTCATCGATGTCCGTGGCGATCTCGTTGACCCTTGGGAGCGGGTGCATTATCTTCATATTCGGCTTGACGGAGCCAAGCATCGAGGCGGAGAGTCGATAGACATCCTTTACCTTATTATATTCATCCATGTCAGGGAACCTTTCCTGCTGGACTCTTGTCATGTAGAGCACGTCGCAGATGTTGAGACCATCCTCTATCCTGTCGGTCTGCCGGTAGTCAACTCCCTCACGGTCAAGGATCTCAAGATATTTCTTTGGCATATTCAATTCTTCAGGAGAGGTGAATATGAAGTGTGGGTCGAACCAGCGCAGCGCTTCCACAAGGGAGTGGACGGCACGGCCGTACTTGAGGTCTCCGACCATATTCACTGTCAATCCATTGAGTTTGCCTTGGGTCTTCTGGATGGCGTAGAGGTCGAGCAGGGTCTGCGTAGGGTGTTGGTTCGCTCCGTCGCCGGCGTTGATGACAGGCACCGACGCCACTGACGCGGCGATGTCCGCCGCTCCCGCTTGAGGGTGCCTCATCACAATCATATCCACATAGTTGGACACAATCTTTATGGTGTCCTCCAGGGTCTCTCCCTTGGTCTGGCTGGTGTTGCGGTTGTCAGGGAAGCCGATGACTCTGGCTCCCAGCCTGTTGACCGCGGCCTCGAACGAGAGCCTAGTTCTGGTCGAAGGTTCGAAGAACAGGCAGGCCACCACCTTTCCGGCGAGAAAGCTCTGTTCACGGTTCGCTTCGAATTCCTTTGCTGTCTCAAGGATGTGGAGTATCTCATCCTTTGAAAAATCCTGGATTGAAATTAGACTTTTAGGCATGATGTTTATGATTTAAAGTTCGTTTATCGTACAGTTTTCGATTTTCCCGATTCTGGTACGGAAGTCATCCTCGGCGGAGAGCCGGATCCAGACCTGAAGTGTGCACTCCGCTCCGAAAGCCTGCCCTTTCTGCTTGAGGTCCATGTCTTTGAGAATCTTCATGACGCTGTTCATCGCCTCGTAGCCGAAACGGACGCTGAACCATTTTCCGGCGATCTTCTCAACGCATCCGGCCTTGTCAAGGGCTTCTGCCGTGGAGGTTTTGTAGGCTCTGATAAGTCCCGGGATCCCGAGCTTGATTCCTCCGAAATAGCGCACTACCACCACCAGCACATCGCTCAACCCTCTGGAATCGATCTGGCCCAGGATCGGTCTGCCGGCCGAGGATGAAGGCTCTCCGTCATCGTTGGCCCTGAACTTGTCCCCGAGATAGCCGAGGCGGTAGGCGTAGCAATGGTGGCGGGCATCGTGGTACTTCTTTTTCAAGTCACCGACAATGCTCTTGACCTCTTCTTCTGTCTCGACAGGAAAAGCGAATGAGATGAAGCGGCTGCCGTTGTCTTTGAACAGCCCTTCAGCCGGTCCGGGAATGCTCTTGTAGGAGTCTCGGATGATGTTTTCTGGTCTTTCCATTCCTAAGACACGAAAATAGCGTTTTTCACATAATTTTGCAACCGAACGATAAATTTTGTAATTTTGAAATGGTTTTGAATCAAAAATATTTATGGTTTATAAATACAGGGTGACTTTGGCCGGGATCAAAGGATTCTACCGGGTTTATGAGATGAGGGGCGAAACGACCCTTTACGAATTCCACAAACAGATGCGTGCGGACATGGAATTTCCGCAGGATCAGCTGATTATGTTCAAGGCTATGGATGCCGGCGGCGGAGTTCTCGCCCGCTACGGACTGTTCGACCTTGGCAGCGGCACAGTGGACAATGTAACCGTGGCGCAGACTGTCAAGAACGGGGTCGCCTCGTTCCTGTACTTCTACGATGTGCCTAACCGCAAGAGCGTGATCGTCACGTTCGAGGGCGTGGAGGAGAAGCCGGAATGCTCTCCTACGATCGTCGAGGTGAAGGGCCCGAATCCTATCGAGTTCGAGAACGGTTATGTGGCTTTTGAGGATCTTCCTGATTCTCAAAGACATCTGCCTGGCCAGAAGCCAGACTGGGGTTCGGATGATGATGACGATGAAGGTGGCTCGTCCCTTTCCTTGGATGAAGACAGTGACGATGAGGAGGACGATGACGACGAGGACGGAAAGATAGTCTTCGACGGAACCGAAGATCTGGACATCTAAGAATCAGTTCCTCTGCTTCGAATATGTCCCGGCGGCTTCTCATAATCCTTGGACCTACCGCAGTCGGCAAGACTGACTTCAGCGTCTCGAAGGCTTTGGAATATGGCTCGCCGGTGATTTCCTGCGACTCCCGCCAAATCTTCAGGAATATGTCGATCGGGACCGCTGTCCCGAGTGCTTCGCAGCTTGCCGCTGTGAAGCATTATTTCATTCAGTCCGTTCCGGTCACGCAGGCCTACACGGCGGGGGATTACGAGCTGGAGGCTGTGGCTCTGGTCGAGAGACTTTTCGATGAGGGACACGAGACCTTGGTGATGACCGGCGGCTCGATGTTCTACATAGACGCGGTCTGCAACGGGCTTGACAATCTTCCGGACGGGGATTCGGCTTTGCGGGCCGAGCTGTGGGAAAGGCTTGGAAAAGAAGGCGTTGGGACTCTCGCCGAGGAACTTAGGCTGAAGGATCCGCTGACATATTCACAGATTGACACCCGCAACAGCCAGAGGGTCATACGGGCCTTGGAGGTCTGCCTGGTCTCTGGGAGGCCGTTCTCGTCGTTCAAGACGGGGGAGAAGCGCGGGCGTTCCTTCGAGATAGAAAAAATAGGACTTACGCGGCCGCGTGAGGAACTATATTCACGGATTAATCAGAGGGCTCTGAATATGATTGACGAGGGGCTTGTGGAGGAGGTCCGGTCGCTGCTGCCGTACCGGGATTGCCAGGCGCTTCAGACCGTCGGCTACAAGGAGATCTTTGAATATCTTGATAAAAAGATTCCTCTGGAGGAGGCTGTCCGCCTCATCCAGAGGAACACTCGTCATTACGCCAAAAAGCAGCTTACCTGGTGGCGCCGTGTCCCTTCCATCCGTTGGATTGACATCCACTAACAGTAGAAGGATGAATAAGATGGGAAATGGGAATCGGAGCGTAGCGACGCAAGGGGTATGGGGAGAACGCTCCCCATTGCCCCACCGGGGCTGTCACGAAGTGACTGGGGGTTGGATGAAAAGGGCGCGCAGCGCGTAGCGACGCAAGGGGTATGGGGAGAACGCTCCCCATTGCCCCACCGGGGCTGTCACGAAGTGACTGGGGGTAAAAAAGGAAGGGATCTTCCGTTCTGACTTAGAACGGAAGATCGTTGCTTGGGTCGTCGGCAGGGAGATCGTCGATGGTCGGTGCGGGAGCCTGCTGCTGAGGCTGTGCGCCGTAATTCGGCTGAGGAGCCGGAGAGTAATTCTGTGGAGCCTGGTATGCCTGCTGCTGCGCCGGGGCTGATGCCGACTGTCCCGCCGGAGCGATTCTCCAGACACGCACATCGTTGTACCAACGTCCGTTGTATTCCCGTGCCCTTAGATTGAAAGCCACCTTAACCGAGTCTCCGACCTGGTACTTGTCCAGATCCGCGACCTTGTCGTTGCCGAAAGCCGTCAGACACACGTCCGCCGGATAGTTGCCGTCTTGATATTCAAGGACAAAATCTTGTTTTGTCCAGGAGCCCTTGGCTCCCTGTCCGCTCTGCTTGGCAAGCTTCTGCTTGATCCTGCCTTCTATTTCCAATGCCATGATATTCTTTGTCTTGTAAAAATTAAACCTGCTCGGCGCACGGGCGCGAAGCAGGCTTGTCATACGCTGCCTGAAGGCAGAGATTATTTTTTGTCCTCTACAACCGGCTCAACGAAGTGCTTTACAGAGTCGAGCTGGATGTCGAACACGAGAGTCGTGTTAGGGTCGATGCCGTTAGATCCGCGCTCGCCGTAGCCAAGCTCTGAAGGGACATAAAGAGTAGCCTTTCCACCCTCACCAAGAAGCTGGAGACCTTCTGTCCATGCAGGGATGACCCTGTTGAGGGTAAGCATGACCGCGTCCTGGTCCTCTTTGACCTCCTCGATGACGGTGCCATCGGTGAGGGAAAGCTTGTAGTGAACATAGACGGTGTCCTTTTCGGAAGTAGGCTTGACCTCGCTTCCAGCCTCGGCGATGATGTACTGAAGTCCGGATCCGGTCGCCTGAACGCCTTCCTTCTTGAGGTTGGCCTCAAGGAACTTCTGCTCCTTCTCCTTGTTGATCGCTCCGACATATTCAGCCCTCTTCTGGACGAACTCGTTCATGATGCGGTTCATCTCCTCAGGGTTGACCTTGAACTGCTTTGTGAACTCCTCGTCGCGCGGGTTGCCCTTGGAGGCCACGAAATCAGCGGCTCCCTTCTTGATCATGTTGAAGTTGAGGTCGCCCATGTTGTAGTTCTTGATCATGGAACCAAGCTGGATACCAAGAAGATAACTTACTGAATCAACGGTCGCTTTTGAAGGAAGGAGATCCTTTGTGCTGGTCGGTTTCTGAGGAACCTCGGCAACGGCTGTGCTGTCCGCACCATCCGCCTTGCCGTCAACCTTGTTTGAGTTGCAGGCCGCGATTGAAAGAACCATCGCTGTCGCCGCAAGCATTTTGAATGTCTTCATAACACTATTAAAAATTTTAAAAGTTGCCGATTTGTCGCTTCCAGGGTAAAGAACCCCGAAAGTTCCGCAAATATCGCAAAAAATATTGACTTTATTGTCCATTAAATTTCAAAATGCTTGTTTATCCCGAAAACAATCACTATTTTTAGAAATAATTAGGTAATTCTATGGAAATCGACTCGTCATCGCTGAATTCCAAGTTGAAAGAATTCTTTGGTTTTGATTCCTTCAAGGGGGATCAGGAGAGAATCATCCGGAACCTTCTGGATGGCAAGGACACTTTTGTCCTCATGCCGACGGGCGGCGGAAAGTCTTTATGTTTCCAGCTGCCGGCCTTGGTTATGCCTGGCACCGCCATCGTGATCTCTCCGCTGATCGCCTTGATGAAAAATCAGGTGGATGTGATCCGCGGGTTTGTGGAGGAACAGAACGGAGTCGCTCATTTCCTGAACTCGTCCTTGAACAGAGCCCAGATCCAGGAGGTCAGGGCGGACGTTCTTTCCGGTGTGACCAAATTGCTTTACGTGGCTCCGGAGTCGCTTACAAAAGAGGAGAATGTGGATCTGCTTCGGGAGGTGAAGATCTCTTTCTACGCCGTGGATGAGGCCCATTGCATTTCCGAATGGGGACATGACTTCAGGCCGGAGTACCGCCGGATCAGGGACATGGTCCAGATGATAGGCCGGGCTCCTATCATGGCCTTGACGGCGACAGCCACCCCGAAGGTCCAGAACGACATTCAGAAGAATCTCGGAATCATGGACGCTACCGTCTTCAAGTCGTCGTTCAACAGACCTAACCTGTACTACGAGGTTCGTGACAAAGTAGATCCTGACAAAGACATAATAAGGTACATCAAGCAGCATCCAGGGAAATCAGGAATCATATACTGCTTGAGCCGCAAGAAAGTTGAGGAAATCGCCAAGCTGCTGGAGATCAACGGAATCCGCGCGCTTCCTTATCATGCGGGACTGGATGCGAAGACCAGGGCGGAGAACCAGGACAGGTTCTTGATGGAGGACGTGGAGGTCATTGTGGCGACCATAGCCTTCGGCATGGGAATCGACAAGCCGGATGTGCGCTTTGTCATACACTATGATATTCCTAAAAGCATCGAGGGCTATTATCAGGAGACCGGACGTGCCGGCAGGGACGGGGAGAACGCTGAATGCATCACGTTCTACAGCTATAAGGACATCCGCAAATTGGAAAAGTTCATGCAGGGCAAGCCGGTTTCGGAGCAAGAGATAGGCCGTCAGTTGCTTATGGACACCGTGGCGTACGCCGAATCCAGCATGTGCCGCCGCAGGATGCTGCTGAACTATTTCGGAGAGGATTATCCTAAGGACAACTGCGGATTGTGCGACAACTGTCTCAATCCGAAGGCCACATTCGACGGGCGCAAGGAGATGTGTCTGGTGATAAGACTTGTAAGGTCCCTTCCGGAACATTTCAAGATCGAACATCTGGCATCGGTCCTGGCCGGGCAGTCGACGGCGATGATCAAATCCTACCGTCACGACACATTCCCGCTTTTCGGCTCGGGTGCTGGCCACAGTATGAAGTTCTGGTGCTCGGTCATCAACCAAGGGCTTCTGCTGCATCTTCTTGAGAAGGAGATCGAGACATACGGTCTGATCTATGTGACCAGGAAAGGTGAGGATTTTTTCAGCAACCCTTATGAGATCCGTCTTGTGGAGGACAAGAATTTCAAGGGGAAAGGTACGGGCGATGAGGATGATGAGGACGCACCGGCTGCCGGCATGAAGGGAGGGGGTGGAGACGCGGCGCTCCTGTCCATGCTCAAGAACTTGAGGAAGGACATTTCCCGGAAGTTGAATCTTCAGCCGTGGATCATATTCGGAGACCCGGCTCTTGAGGACATGTCCATCCTCTATCCGATCACTTACGATGAGCTCCATAACTGTCAGGGTGTAGGCGAGGGGAAGGCAAGAAAGTATGGCAAGGAGTTCATCGACTTGATCCGAAGGTATGTGGATGAGAACGACATCACAAGACCTGAGGACTTTGTGGTCAAATCGGCTCCGACCAAGAGTTCCGACAAGATATTCATCATCCAGAGCGTTGACCGGCGGATGTCTTTGGAGGATATAGCTGACGCGAAAGGCTGGGAGATGGATGAACTTGTCGGGGAGATCGAAGGCATCGTGTCTTCCGGCACCAATCTGAATCTGAATTACTACATCAGCCAGACCATTGATGATGAGGTTGTTGATGAAATTTATGAATATTTCAAAAGCGAGGCGACCTCTGACTCAGTGGAGGAGGCCATCAAGGTGCTGGGCGCTGATTATGAGGAGATGGAGATCCGCCTTGTCCGGATAAAGTTCCTTTGCGAGATAGCCTCTTAGATGGTCACCATCTTGAGTTTCCGGCCTTCAAAATGTCCGAGCCGTCGGAATCCGAACATCTTGACATACTGTGCGAAATAGTCGAACCTGTCACCCACCTGCCTGGGCGTGTGGGAATCTGATCCCATGCAGATGATCTCGCCTCCGAGTTCCATGTACCTTATCAGAATGTCCCTGTCAAGCTGTGGGGTGCGGAGACCGTAAGTCTTGTAACTTTTTGTGTTGATTTCCAGACCTTTGCCATTCTCTATCAGGTACTTGAATATCTCGTCGAACAATCCCGGAAAATCCCTGTACAGCACACTCTCCTTGGGATATGGCGCATAGCGGGCAACATAGTCGAAATGCCCCATGATGTCGAAGTCGCCGAGCCATTTCATCTCCCTCAGGAGGGTCTCAAGGTAGCGGCCGTAAGCCTCTTTCCAGTTCTTGCCTTTGTAGTACGGGCCGAAATACGGATCCGTGTCCTCAAGGTAGTGGACCGAGGCGATGATCTGGTCGAACCTGTACTTTGAAAGTAACGCTCTGGTCTGTTCGTGGTTCTTCTCTCCGAGACCAAGCTCTATTCCTTTGAATATCTTGAATTTCTTTGATGCCGATTTCCCGAAAGCCCCGTCGGTGGCCAGTCCGTTCACCCTGTCTATCTCCGCCTGCTGGGCATCCACATCGAAAACCTCGCAGACGATCGGTTCGAACTCTTCTTTCATCTTCGGGACATAGAAATCACAATGGTCGGTGAAACATATTCCTCCGAACCCTTTTTCCACCGCCGCCAGGGCGCTCTTTTCAACAGTTGTTCCCTCTCCGTCGAAAGAGAATTGGCTATGATTGTGTGTATCGAAAAACATAGGCACGAATATAGCATTTTTTACTTAAATTTGTAAGTTGTAATATTAAGGAATGGAATTATGTTCACATTTGGCTACAAAACTTCGTTCAGCAGCATTCTCAGAGCGCTGGCTACCATCGGTATAGGTCTGGTCATGATTTTCGACAACGCGGCTTCCGTGACTGTAGTGAAGGTCGTGGCGGCGTTCTTGCTCGCTTCGGGAATCGTGTCGTTGGTTTATGGTTTCATCCGTAACAAAAGGGACGGGGTGCTTCCATTGATGGCGGTGAACGCTGTCGTGGATTTGATACTTGGCATTCTATTGTTCCTCAATCCTGTCTGGGTGGCCGGCTTCATTGTTACGCTGATAGGAATCGTGCTGATTCTTTTCGGCGGCATCCAGCTGTTAGCTTTGGCCGGAGCTATGTCTCTGCTGGGGGCCGGATTCTCCACATTGATCCTTTCGATCTGCGCGGTGGCGGGGGGCGCGTTCCTGCTTTTCAACCCGTTCGGTGAGAGGATCATGAGTGTCTGCGCCGGAAGTTTTCTGCTTCTGTACGGTGTGTCCGAACTGATCTCGTCGTGGCGGATCCGCAAGGCCAAGGAGGCCTATGAGATTCGTTTCAACACACCGGACGAGCCTCAGTCTGACCAGGATGTGATCGAGACCTCTGGTCTTGATGATGCCAAGGAGGTGGACTACACAAAGGTGGACGAGTAGGATGATTCCTCAGGAAACGGTACAGAAAATCCTTGACACCGCCCGTGTGGAAGAGGTGATCGGCGACTTCGTGACTCTGAGAAGGCGTGGGGCCGACCTTTGGGCCTGCTGTCCGTTCCACGGTGAGAAGACGCCGTCTTTCCACGTCATTCCTTCCAAAGGGCAGTATTACTGCTTCGGCTGCCACAAGGGCGGTTCCGCTGTCGGGTTCATCATGGACTATGAGCATCTGTCCTACGTGGAGGCCTTGCGGTACCTCGCCAGGAAATACAACATCGAGATAGTCGAGAAAGAGGAGACCGCGGAGGACATAGCGAACCGTCAGCGGAACGAGAGTCTCCTGCTTGTCTCTGAATATGCCGGCAAGTTCTTCAAGGAGCAGCTCCATACCGATGAGGGACGGTCCGTCGGCCTTGAATATTTCCACTCCAGAGGGCTGGAGGACGCTACAATCGAGAAATATGGTCTCGGCTGGGCCCCGTCGAGCCGGCATGCCTTGACAGACGCGGCGAAAGCGGCCGGGTACAAGGATGAATATCTCCTTGAGACAGGTCTGTGTGCCGCATACGATTCTGACAACAGGCTGCACGACAGGTTCTATGACCGCGTGGTGTTCCCGATCCATTCGATGAGTGGAAGGGTTATCGCGTTCGGGGCCAGGACATTGAAGTCCAAGGAAGAGGGAAAGCCATACGCCAAGTATGTGAACTCCAAGGAGTCGGACATCTACGTAAAGAACAAGTCTCTTTACGGCATCTGGTTCGCGAAGAACGAGATGGCCCGCAAGGACAAATGCTATTTGGTCGAGGGCTATCTGGATGTGCTCTCGATGCACCAGCTCGGTATCACGAACGTGGTGGCTTCCAGCGGCACGGCATTGACCGAAGGGCAGATAGGTCTCATCAAGAGATTCACGCAGAATGTCACGATCATGTACGACGGGGATTCCGCCGGCATCCATGCGGCTCTTAGGGGAATCGACATGTTTCTGCGCGAGGGGATGAACGTTAAGGTCGTCCTGATCCCGGACGGAGATGATCCGGACTCATATTCAAGAAAGCACTCGCTTGCGGAGGTAGAGGAGTTTCTCGCCGCTGCTGAGATGGATTTTGTGGATTTCAAGTCCTCGCTGCTTTTGAAGGACACAGCGAGGGATCCGCTCAAGCGTGCCGAGGTGATCAATGACATAGCGGACACGATAGCCGACATCCCGGATGCCGTGAAACGTTCTGTCTATGTGGATTTCCTGAGTGACAAGTTCGAGATCCGCAGGGATATTCTGGACGAGAGGATCGGCGCGACACGCTCCAAAAGGCTTATTGAACAGAAGAAAGCCGCTGACCGTGACAGGGAAAGGCTTCGTAACCAGACCTCGCGGTCCGGAGCCTCGGCAGGCTCAGCCACCATATTGCCTGGGAATGGTTATGCCACCGGCTCCGGAAATGGTTCGATTGCCGGAACATTCGGAGTTTCTGGCTCTTCTACGGATGGTTTGGCCTACGGAGGAGCGCCGGTGGCTGAGCCTGTCGAAGCCACCCGTCAAAGCACCGGCCTCGATGCCCTTATTGACAACCGCATCATGGCTACAGCCGAGCGCGATCTTCTGAACTTCATCCTCACCTACGGTACCACGAAGCTGGAGTTCCAAAGTGATTCGGCTTTCTATTCCGGATCGGACGAGGATGCGTTGACCGTGTTTGATTTCATAGGCCAGGCTTTGGAGGGAGACAACTCACAGTTCGCCAACTCCGTTTTCAGAAAAGTGTACGAGGCTTATTCCAAAGACTACTATGAGGGATATTCGCAGGATGAGATTGTCAAGCGTCTGATGGACGGGGAGGATAGGGACATGGCCTATGTGGCCGCCCAACTGTCAACGGACGAACGGTATGACTTGTCTGTGAAGAATCTGCGGCAGTCAATGATGTCGAAAGGGTCATGGCTGACGATCTATGTCCCGAAAGCGATCCTGGTCTATCAGCAAAGCCGTTTGGAGGACAAGGAAAACGAACTGAAGGAAAGACTCGGAGAGGCGCAGACCGCTTCCGACGATGACCGGGTGCTTGAGATAATGCAAGAGATGCTTAAAGTGCAGAAGGCACTTAAAATGGTGAAAGTCAGATTGGGAAGAGAAAAATAATATTCATGAATATGGAAAAGAAATTCAAGAGAACACTTGTGACCTGTGCGTTGCCTTATGCCAACGGGCCGGTCCACATCGGTCATTTGGCCGGGGTATACGTGCCGGCGGACATCTACGTCAGGTACCTCAGGATGAGGGGAGAGGATGTGCTTTATGTCTGCGGAAGCGATGAGCACGGAGTCCCGATCACGATCAAGGCCCGCATGGAGGGCTGTACCCCTCAGGATATCGTGGACCGCTACCACAAGATCATCAAAGATTCGTTCACGGGTCTGGGAATCAACTTCGACATCTATGGCCGTACATCCTCTGCGGTTCACGAGAGGAACGCTTCCGAATTTTTCCGCAAGTTGTACGATGAAGGAAAGTTCATCACAAAGGAGTCCGAGCAGTACTATGATCCGGAGGCCAAACAGTTTCTTGCAGACCGCTACATTATGGGTACATGCCCTAAGTGCGGTAATCCTGATGCCTATGGTGACCAGTGCGAGAAGTGCGGAAGCACGTTGAGCCCGGAGGAACTCATCAACCCTAAGTCCAAACTCAGCGGGGCCGAGCCGATAAAGAAGAAGACAACCCATTGGTATCTACCTCTGGACCAGTACGAACCTTGGCTTCGTGATTGGATTCTCGAACAGCACAAAGAGTGGCGAAGCACTGTCTATGGCCAGTGCAAGAGCTGGATTGACGGCGGTCTTCAGCCTCGCGCCGTGAGCCGTGACCTTGACTGGGGCGTGCCTGTCCCTGTGGAGGGTGCCGAGGGCAAGGTGCTCTATGTCTGGTTTGACGCTCCGATCGGGTATATTTCCAACACTCAGGAACTTCTGCCGCAGTCTTGGGAGAAGTGGTGGAAGAGCGGGGACACTCGTCTCGTTCATTTCATCGGCAAGGATAATATCGTGTTCCACTGCATCGTCTTCCCGTCGATGCTCAAGGCTTACGGTGACGGTTACATCCTGCCAGACAACGTTCCGGCGAACGAGTTCCTCAACCTTGAAGGGGATAAGATCTCTACATCCAAGAACTGGGCGGTCTGGGCTCACGAGTATCTCCGCGATTTCCCTGGCAAACAGGATGTCATCAGATATGTCCTCACGGCCAACGCTCCGGAGACCAAAGATAACGATTTCAGCTGGAAGGATTTCCAGACACGCAACAACAGTGAGCTTGTCGCTATATTCGGAAATTTTGTGAACCGCGCCATCGTGCTGACCCACAAGTATTTCGAGGGGAAGGTTCCGGCCGCGGGAGAACTTCAGGAAGTGGACAAGGCCGCTCTTGCGGAGATTCCTGCGCTCAAGGCTTCGCTTGAGAGGGACATCGAGGGTTATCATTTCCGTGAGGCATTGAAAGATGCTATGTCGATCGCCCGTGTGGGGAACAAGTATATTTCCGACACTGAGCCTTGGAAGGTGGCCAAGACAGACATGGAGCGTTGCGCCACGATACTGAATGTCAGCCTCCAGATTTGCGCTGACCTTGCGATCGCTTTCGAGCCGTTCACACCGTTTGCCGCGGAGAAACTTCGCAAGATGCTGGGTGTCAGCCTCTGTGCGGGAATTGACCACCGAAAGGGCGAGCAGGAGACCGTCAACACCTACAAGGATGGTGAGGGTGTGGCTCTTCACACTGTGTCTGCCGCCGCGGAGCAGGAGTGTTCGGACGTATGCCTTGGTTGGGATATTCTTGGCAATGAGAATATCCTTCCGGTGGGCCACGAGATCGGTGCCGCGGAGTTGTTGTTCGCCAAGATCGAGGATGAGGCCATCAATGCTCAGTTGGCGCGTCTTGAGGCCATCCGTGCCGCGAGAGAGGCAGCGGCTAAGGCTGAGGCGGCGAAGCAGGTCGCGCCTCAGAAACCAGAGTGCTGTTTCGAGGACTTTGAAAAGATGGACATCCGTACGGCCACCGTGCTTGCCGCCGAGCGTGTGCCTAAGACGGACAAGCTGCTGAAACTCAGCATTGACACAGGAATCGACAAGAGGACGATTGTCTCTGGAATCGCTGAATATTATTCCCCTGAGGAGATGGTCGGCAAGCAGATCTGCATTCTCGCGAACCTTCAGCCGAGGACGATCCGTGGCATCGAGTCCAGAGGAATGATCCTTATGGCGAAGCAGGGTGACGGCAAGATGAGGTTCATCACTCCTGCGGAGGCGCTTGGCAACGGAGCTATAGTAGGTTAATATATTCGCAAAACATCATGAGAAAAATTTTCACTTCATTTGCCGCGGCCGCTCTCGTTATGGGGTGCGCCCAGAGTCCGACCCTCACAAAGTCAGGATTGAATCCGGAGAATTTCAGGGGAGAGCGTGACGGTGCGCAGACCGCTCTCTACACTCTGACAAACAAGTCAGGAATGGAAGTCTGCATCACCAACTTTGGAGGAAGGATCGTGTCAGTGATGGCCCCGGACAGGAACGGGGACTACAAGGATGTTGTCCTTGGCTTCGACAAGGTTTCCGACTATTTCCCGGAGAACAACCAGACTGATTTCGGTGCCACCATCGGTCGTTACGCCAACCGCATCAACGGCGGCAGATTCACTTTGGACGGAATTGAGTATCAGTTGCCTCAGAACAACTACGGGCATTGTCTGCATGGTGGTCCTGACGGGTGGCAGTACAAGGTTTACAATGTTCTTGAGGCCGATGCCTCGCACCTGAAACTGGAGATTGTCTCTCCTGACGGGGACGCGAATTTCCCGGGCAAGGTGACCGCCGATGTGACTTTCACCCTCACTGAGGATAATTCCATCGACATCAGGTACTCCGCCACGACGGACGCTCCGACGATCATCAACATGACCAATCATTCGTACTTCAATCTGTCAGGTGATCCGGCGAACCATCAGGTCACCGCTGACTCGTTGTACATCAACGCGTCCAACTATACTCCTGTGGACTCGACGTTCATGACCACAGGCGAGATCGCTTCCGTGGAGGGCACTCCGTTTGATTTCAGGAAGATGAAGCTTATCGGGGATGACATTGACTCTGACAATGAGCAGGTCCGCAACGGCCACGGCTTCGACCACAACTGGGTCCTTGACACCAAGGGCGACGACACCGTTCTCGCCGCCGAGGTCTATTGCCCTGAGACCGGCATCGTCCTTAAGGAATATACCAACGAGCCAGGCGTGCAGGTTTATGCCGGCAACTTCCTTGACGGCACCGTAACCGGCAAGAAGGGCGTTGTCTATGGCCACCGTACCGCCATCTGCCTGGAGTCCCAGAAGTACCCTGACACCCCGAACAAGCCGGAGTGGCCGTCAGCCGTCCTCCGTCCTGGTGAGACCTACACCAGTCACTGCGTCTTCGCGTTCAGCGTGAGATAATTTTGGATCTTAGTTCGTTTGGATCCATCGAGCCGGAGGGGGACTCTGGCGACCTACGCTTCGCGCCCTGTCCGGGTGAAGGGTCGCCAGAGTCCCCTCCGGCTCGATGAATGTTGCTTATATTCTCAATCCACGGTCACTTTGTGACCGTCCTCTTGGCGCTTCGACAGGCTCGGCGACCTGATGATGCCGGTTCGAACTTCATCATTTTGGCCGCTGAGCCTCTAAAAACCCTGATTCGTTTCAAAAATGAGATGACGGAGCTGAATGTCAGTAAGAATGTAGCGCTAAACTATCTGAACTGTGCTACCAACAAATTGACCAGTTTGGACATAAGCAAGAATCCGGCTTTGACATATTTGAACTGCAATAATAATACTATAAACAGCATCAATTTCGGCGACGGCGACGCTTTGGAGGAGTTGCGGTGCCAAAGTAATCGGCTCACGGAACTGAATCTAAGCAAATTTGCCTCGTTAAGTTTATTGGGCTGCGCCTATAATCAGATGACCACCTTGGATGTCAGCATGACCGCCATAGGAAGCGGCAAGGAAAGTACGTCTCTATCGTGTCAAATGGAATCTCAAAAGACCCTGTACCTGAAAACAGGATGGGAGATTCAATATATTACTGTGGACAGGTCCCCAAACTTCATTCACGTGAACACCGTCATCGAGTACAAGGATTAGCACTCATTTCGAACAAAGGTTAAAGCCATGGCGGCCATTCACCCGGACAGGGCGCGAAGCGTAGGCCGCCGTGGCTTTTACATTTGTTCGAATCCAGCCCTTTATAGTTTCCGGATGGCGTTGAGGCCGTCGCGGAGTGGGAGAAGAGCGGACTCTACACGGGGGTAATTGATCTCAAGGGTGTCGATGTGGCCGTCCTCCGGCCGCATGAATTGTAATTGTATTTAAAATTCAATGTATTGAAAGAAAATAATATAAAACGTTGATATGTTTTGCATGTTGTCGTTTAATTTCCTATATTGCCAAAGACTTATTCAAATAACCGATTATGTATGAAAGCATTCCTAAGATTTTGTCCGTTGCTATAAATCCTCGTACGGGGGATGTGTTCAAACCTGGTGATGCGATTTATAAGGGAGAACTATTAGGCTACACTGGGAGGACAGGAAACGCCTATAATGTCACCAATAAGCACCTTCACCTCGTTTATAAGGTGAAAAACTCTAATGGGGTATATGTGTTTGCGAACCCAGAAAAGATAATCAACGGTTCCGTAAATTGGAAAGACGGTGATCCTTCCTCCAAAAAAATTATTGGTGGAAAGATAGTTGGCGTGGAATGCGATACTGAAGATAAAGTTAATATTTTATAATATCATTAATGAATATGTTTAAGAAAATAGTGGTAATATGCTTGACAGCATTTTTATACGTGGCAGTTAGCGCACAGAATTTTTGGGATGAGTTCAGGACTAAAAGTCTTGATGTTGAAGGTGTGAAGATCGGCCAGAAGATGACTTACGACAAGTTCGTGGCTAAGTTCGGGAAGCCAACGGAATATACTCAAAGTGATTCTGATTCTGGAGAAGATGGGACTCCTACTCTTGATGAATATTACAGGGTTGGGAAAGATGTGTTTTATTTTAGGAATAATGGGAGTTTTTGTGGATTTTCCATAAAGGACAAAAGGTTATCAGTTCTGACATTGTGGATTTCTGGAGGTGTTCGTGTGGGCGACAAACTGTCGAGTCTGGACAACTTTAAGTATGGGAAACCCAAGGTCGCATCTTGGCTCGAGCCGAAAGATGGTGTTGTCAAATATACACTGTTTTATAATTATTTGGATGGCCTTGTGTTCCTCTCGGTAAAGAATGGCATAATCTGTTCCATAAGTTATTCCGATCCAATATGATTTAGATAAAAGATGAGTGTATATAGAACTTTACAATCAGGTGAATAAAACATGAATATATTTAAAACGATAGTGACAATATGTTTGGTTGCGTTTTTGTACGTGACAGCTGACGCACAGGACTTTTATGATGAGTTCAGGGCTAAAAGCATTGATGTGGAGGGTGTGAAGATTGATCAGAAGATGACTTACGGCCAGTTTGTGGCGAAGTTCGGGAAGCCAGATCGATATAAACAGGATAAATCAGAAGGAGATGGCTACTCTTACTTAGATGAATATTATTGGGTAGGGAAGAACTCTTTTTCATTCATAAATAATGGCACATTTAATGAATTCTTTTTAATGGACGATCGATTTGCCGCTCTGACATTGTGGATTCCCGGAGGTGTTCGTGTCGGTGACAAACTATCAAAGCTGGACAACTTCAAATACGGAAAGCCCAAGGTTGCATCTTGGCTTAAACCAGAAGATGGACTTGTGGACTATGTGCTATTTTATGATTATTTGGATGACTTGGTTTTTCTGTCCGTGAAAGATGGTGTGATTCAAAATATACATTATTCTTCTTCGATGTAGAAAAAGAGAATTATGAATGCGAAAATAGTAGCAATATGCTTGACAGCATTTTTATACGTGGCAGTTAGCGCACAGAATTTTTGGGATGAGTTCCGGGCTAAAAGCATTGATGTGGAAGGTATGAAGATTGGTCATAAGATGACTTACGACCAGTTTGTGGCGAAGTTCGGGAAGCCGGACAGATATGAGCAAAAGGATGTCGGAGAATCCGGCTGCCCTAGTATAGCCGAGTATTATGATGTTGGCGGAAACTTCTTTTCTTGTAGAAACAATGGCGTTTTTGGTACATTCGTATTGGATGACAATCGTTATGCCGCTCTGACATTGTGGATTCCAGGTGGCATCCGTGTGGGCGACAAACTGTCGAGTTTGGACAACTTTAAGTATGGAAAGCCCAAGGTCGCGTCATGGCTTGAGCCGAAAGATGGTTTTGTCACATATACGTTGTTTTATGATTATCTGGATGATCTGGTGTTCCTCTCGGTAAAGGATGGCATAATTTGCTCCATAAGCTATTCGGATCCAATATGATTTAGATAAAAGATGAGTGTATATATAACTTTACAATCAGGTGAATAAAACATGAATATATTTAAAACGATAGTGACAATATGTGCAGTTGCGTTTTTATACGTGACGGCTAACGCACAGGATTTTTATGATGAGTTCAGGGCAAAAAGCATTGATGTGGAAGGTGTGAAGATTGGCCAGAAGATGACCTACGACCAGTTCGTGGCGAAGTTCGGGAAACCAACGGAATATACCCAAAGTGATTCCGGAGAAGGTGGGGAGTCGAGTATTGACGAATATTATAAAGTTGGTCAAGACGTTTTCTATTTTCAGGATAACGGGGCTTTTAGTGGCTTTTCCATAAATGAGAATAAGTTTTCAGTCCTTACTTTGTGGATAACTGACGGGATACGCGTTGGAGATAAACTGTCAAAATTGGATAACTTCAAATATGGTAAACCCAAAGTGGCATCTTGGCTGAAACCAGAGAATGGCTTTGTTGAATATGCCATATTCTATAATCATTTGGATGCTTTTGTGTATTTGTCAGTAAAGGATGGCATAATTCATAACATTCGGTATTCTGATCCAATATAGAATGGAGATTGTTAAAACACAAAAACTATTGAGTAGTGTCCTGAATGCCAATGCCCAAAAAATCAAGGTCGATAGTCAACTTGACAGCGTCTGGACTCCAGAGGGGAATGCGTGGTTCATGGCGGGATACAAGGATCAGATGGTGTCGTACTGTGTGGGATACAAAAATGGGAAGCGACAGGATTTCATCAAGGTCATAAGGCCTAAATGATGATGACGTTGAGATTGTCAGCCATCCTTCGTCCGAGTGAAACCTACACCAGCCACTGCGTCTTCGCCTTCAGTGTGAGATAAATATAGGTTGACTAGCTTACAGTTTGCGGATGACGTTGAGGCCGTCGCGGAGGGGGAGGAGAACGGACTCTACACGGGGGTCGTTGACTATGAGGTCATTGAAGGCGATGATGCCTTGGGTCTGCTTGTCTTTCGGGACTGGATCCTGCCATAGTTTTCCATCCCAAAGGACATCGTCGGCGAGAATGAGGCCACCAGACTTCACAAGATCGAAGACCAGATTGTAATAGGTGACATATTCACGCTTGTTGGCATCCATGTAAACAATGTCGTAGGGGCCTTCCAGTGTGGAAAGGGTCTCGCGGGCGTCCCCGATGTGCAGGGTGATCTTGTCGGCCACGCCGGCCCTTGACCAGCCTTCGCGCATCAGATCCTCCAATTCGTCGTTGATCTCAAGGGTGTCGATGTGGCCGTCCTCCGGAAGTCCGTAGGCCATGCAGGTGGCGGAATAGCCGGTGAACGCGCCGATCTCAAGGATGCGTTTCGCCTTCGAGATCTCCACCAGCATTGTCAGCAGGCGGCCCTGGACCGCCCCCGAAAGCATCCGGGGGTAGTTCGTGTGGATGTTCGTCTGTTTCTCAATCCAGTCCAGGGCCTCGCTCTGGCGTGAGGAATGTTCTCTAAGATATTTGTCTGCCGGAGATTCCATATTCATAAAATTTGTGGCCGTGCCTTGCCTACAGGAAAATCAGGGAAGAGGTGCTTTCAGGGTTGAATATTCTCAAAGCTGCGTTCCTTATGCCTTCGGAGGTCACCGCCTCGATCGCCTCAATGTTCTGCCTGTCCGTGAATATGGTTCCCAACGACACGAGGCTTTTCCCCATCGAGAGGCACTGGGACTCACCGTTGTCGGAGCTGATGGCGAGCTGGCCGAGGAACTGCTTTTTCGCTGCCTTCAGCTTGACGGAGGAATATTCCTCGTCCTGCATCTTCCGGATAACCTTCCAGATCGCATCCAGACATTTTTCCAAGTTGCTTCGCTCGCACCCGAGACTGATTGTCATTATGCCTGATTCTGTGTACTGTGAATATGACGACTCGACACCGTAAACCCATCCGTTTTTCTCCCGTAATAGGCTGTTCAGCAGGGAATTGGATGCCGGCCCGCCGATGATGTTGCTCATCAGGATGGCCGCGAAACGCTCCTCTGTGTTGTCAAGCGAAGGAGCGAAGTTCCCGATGACGGCGTTGACCTCATGGTTCCTTTTCTCTACCTGCTTGTTGAAGGCGGGCTTGACCGGAATCGGGGTGACAATGCGTTCGCCACCAGTCGCGGGTTCATTTTTGAACACCTTGCCTACCAGCTTGAGCACGCTCTCCTCCAACTTTTTCTCGTCAATGTCGGCCACTATCGCAAGAGCCATATTCATTGGCACGAAATGCTCTTTTGTGAATTGCCTAAGCTCCTTGCTTGTGATCTTTTTCACACTGGCAGCCGTTCCGAGAATCGAACGCCCGAGAGGATGCCCTGCGAACAAGGCCTCCTCGAACTTGTCATAGACATCATCTGCGGGGGAGTCTTTGTAGGAGTTGATCTCATCGATCACCACACCTTTTTCGACGGCTATCTCTTCTTCCGGGAATGTAGGGCAGGTCGCCAGCTCAAGTAGCAGGGACGCGGCCTTGCCGAGATCCTCCTTGAGAACCGTGGAATGGATCACAATCTCTTCTTTGGTGGTGAACGCGTTCAATTCGCCGCCGAGTCTGTCAAGGTAGCCGCTTATGACTTTGGCACTTTTGCGCTCGGTTCCCTTGAACAGGGTATGTTCGGTGAAATGGGCGATTCCGCTGTGGAAATCTCCCTCGTCCCTTGTCCCGCATTTGATTGTCAGTGAGCAGTATCCCACCGCATTGCCGCTTCTCTTGACCGCATATCTCAGTCCGCCGTCCGCCGTCCCTACAATCATTATTTCCTTAGAAGTTTGATAGATTTGATGTCGCCAGGGAGGAATCCCTTGCCGTTTCTGGCCGTGATCTTGTGCTTTTTGAAATAGTAAAGCTCGTGGTTGTCGGATCCGATGAGCATCTTGTAGCAGATGGATCCGTTCACGGGTTCTGATGGAGCCACGACATAGCTTACGACAGTGTTGAACGTACCTTCTGTAAAGATCTCGTCCACCTCATCCTCATTTTCCTTGATAAGGATGTCCTCGTCGAGCGAACGCTTGGTCTGCTCGTCAACCTGAGGGGCGAAATCCTCGGACCAGAAGAATATTCTTTTGATTCTCAGTCTTTTTGAGTCTTTCGCTCCGATGTTGGAATAAGCCTTCATCTCAGTGTCGGTGAGGCTGGTGGTGTGCTCCTGGATTATCTTCAGGAAGGCCGGAAGGAGCACGAACTCGCGTCCGGACGGATCCTCGGTCGACCGGAGCGGGAAGCTTACGACCTCGAACATGTCATTGATGGACTTGTCGGCTCCTTCTCCACCCTTGACGAGGGTCAGCATGTCGATTCCCGGCTCGGATTCCCTGCGGAACTGCCCTTTGACGACCATTAGAAAATAGAAGTCCGCGTTTCCCTTGAGGTTCTGGAATTCCTCGTTAGAGCAGAATTCGTAAGGGGAGACCGTCCATGTCGCGGCCACGCTTTCCTTGACGGCTTCGTCCAGAAATTCGTCACCGGTGAGGACAACCTTTGTTGTCTTGGATGTGAAATCCTTCAGTTTCTCCCTTCTTGTCGTGATCTGTGCCTGACCTAAGGCATCGGTGGTCAGAAGCAGCCCGGCGATGGCCAAGGCAAGTATTTGAATGAATCGTCTCATGTCTTGCAGCTGTTTGTTTTTCAGTTTGTTTATTCAATATTGCATTGGAGGGTACGGGCTTTGCCGTTGCTCGCGCCGACAAAAAACTCCATACTTCATGCCTCACGACACAAATGTACGAAATATTGCGTAAATTTGCCTTACAAAACTTGGTGCGGACAACCACTCCCTAAGATTTGAACGCTGTTATGTCTGAATACATCGTATCGGCAAGAAAATATCGTCCTGACTCGTTCGAGTCCCTTATCGGTCAGGACAACATAGCCCAGACCCTGAAGAACTCCATCATCAGGGGGAAACTGGCGCACGCCTACCTGTTCTGCGGACCGCGCGGAGTGGGGAAGACAACCACGGCCAGGATATTCGCAAAGGCCATCAATTGCTCCAATCCTTCGCCGGATATGGAGCCTTGCGGCGAGTGTGAGTCCTGCCGGTCCTTCCAGGAAGGGCGGTCCTATTGTATTCACGAATTGGACGCCGCGTCCAACAACGGTGTTGATGACATCAAGAACCTGATGGACCAGGTGCAGATTCCTCCGCAGGTGGGAAAGTACAGCGTTTACATCATAGACGAGGTCCACATGCTTTCTACCGCGGCTTTCAACGCGTTTCTCAAGACGTTGGAGGAGCCGCCGGCACACGCCATATTCATTCTTGCCACGACCGAGAAGCATAAGATTCTGCCGACGATCCTTTCGCGTTGCCAGACCTACGATTTCAACAGGATCTCGGTGCCGGACATCGTCAGCAACCTTAGGATGATAGCGGGGAAGGAGGGTGTGAATATTGATGATGAGTCCTTGCATGTGATAGCGCAGAAAGCCGACGGGGCTATGCGTGACGCGCTTACGATCTTTGACCAGACGGTGGCGTTCTGCGGGACCGATGTGCAGTACGAGGAGGTTTTGAAGAACCTCAATGTGCTTGATTATGACTATAGTTTCAATCTCGTGGACGCTTTCCTGGCGGGGGACTACGGCTCCGCGTTGCTGAAGTTCGATGAGATTCTTTCCAAAGGGTTCAACGCATTGCATTTCTGCGCTGCTTTGAGTTCGCATTTCCGGGACTTGATGGTGACGAAGAACGGCGGGCTTGAGGCTTTGCTGGAATTGCCGGATTCGCTGAAGAAGAGGTATGAGGAGCAGGCCTCCAGGTGTTCGCTGAAGTTTTTGTACGATGCGTTGAGTGTCACTTCCGCTTGCGAGGCTGGGTATAAACAGGCTGTGAACCCAAGGTTGCACATAGAGTTCGCTTTGATGAAGCTCAGTTTCTTGATTAAGGCGCCGGAGGCTGGGACAGTTAAGGTTGCTGTTGAGAAGGCATCCGCCGACAGTGGTTCATCAGACTTCCGCGCTTCGCGCTCCATCCCGTCACCTGCCTCGCAGGTGACACCCGTTCACGAGGCCACGGGCGGCCACGGCCTGACTGAACCGCAGTCGGCGGACGCCGCACGGAAACCGGGAGCGGTCGGCGCGGTCGCTGAGCCTGTGGTTCGACAAAACTCACCAACCATCGAAGCGGCTTCGGATAGCCCTATTGAAAGTGCGGTCACTTCGACAAGCTCGGTGACCGAAACCGCTGACTCGGCGACCGGAAATGATGTGTCTGTAGAGAATGTTGGTTCGCAGGTCATTGCTGAGGAGAATCCCGCCCCGAGGACGAGAAGGAAGCCGGTGAAGACCGGGGTGTCCTTGTCACTCAATTCGATGATCGAGGAGGAAGAGAACAAGAAAGTCGTCAAGGAGGCCGCACCGGTCGCTGACGTGATCCCGGATGACGATGCGGTGCTGGAGGCCTGGAAGACAATCCCGGCCGAGAACGCTTCAAGCCCGAGACTCGCCAACACCCTTCAGAATGCGGAGGTCGGCATCGAGACGAAGGACGGCTACAAGATGTTGACATTCAAGGTCAGCAACGCCGCACAGGAAAAATGGATCCGGGAGAACCGGCTCATGGTTCTGGAAGGAAATTTGCGGAAGAAGGTTGGATCTTCAAGAATCCGTCTTGAAGTGGGTGTGCTGCCGATTGAGGACAAAGGTGTACAGCCCTATACCGATCAGGAAAAGGCCACCGTCCTGATGGGACAGAACGGGGAGGTGCAGAACCTGGTCAAGGATTTCGGCCTTGAGACAAGATAATGATTGACAATTAGATTTGAGATAAGATGAAACTTCATTGCGAGAACCTCGTCAAGAAATATGGCATCAGAACTGTCGTGAAAGGCGTTTCGATGGAGATTAACCAGGGAGAGATTGTTGGCTTCCTCGGTCCTAACGGAGCAGGGAAGACCACCAGTTTCTATATGATCACCGGACAGATTGTCCCGAACGGAGGACGTGTGTTCCTTGATGATGAGGACATCACCGAGCTTCCTATGTACAAAAGAGCTCAGAAAGGAGTCGGCTATCTGCCGCAGGAGGCTTCCGTGTTCCGCAAGATGTCTGTGGAGGACAACATAATGTCCGTGATGGAGATGTCGGATATGTCCAAGGCGGAGAGACAGGAGAGACTTGAGGATCTGATCAATGAGTTCAATCTCTCGAAGGTGCGCAAGAGCCTTGGAATCCAGTTGTCCGGAGGTGAGAGACGACGCTGCGAGATCGCCCGCGCCCTTGCCATCGACCCGAAGTTCATCCTGTTGGATGAACCGTTCGCCGGTGTGGATCCTATAGCCGTGGAGGACATCCAGTTCATCATCGCGAAACTGAAGTACAAGGACATCGGTGTCATCATCACCGACCACAATGTGGGTGAGACTTTGGCGATCACGGACCGCGCCTACCTGCTTTACGAGGGCACAATCCTCCAGCAGGGCACTCCGGAAGCCCTCGCCGCCGACGAGGACGTCCGCACCAAATACCTCGGTTCCGGCTTCGTCCTGAAGAAGTCCGTCTCCGTAGAGCGCGCCAAAGCCGAACATGCTGCCCTTGAGGTCGCCCGAGCCGCCAAGGCAGCCTCAGCCGCTGACTCGGCTGAGGGGTAATATTCATACGCTTTATCCCAACAGGCCTTGCTTGAAAGAGTCGGAACACATCGTCCTTGAAGCGCTCCTTGTCGAACCAGGCCGCCTTCTTCGAGAGGCGGTCAAGGTTGGAGAGGGGCTCCACCACCTTCCTCGCTATGGTACGCTTCGTCTCCTCGTCTGTGGAACGCATCATACTCCTCAAAGTCTATCTTGAATCTTCACGTTATTAATTAAGGATAAGGCCAGATTAAGCGTACGGTCAGAGGATCATAAACATGTGATAGTGCTCCAGTTGAGGGCAAAAACACCTACGACGGCAGCATTATAAGGAGAAAATGCTGCCGTCGTGAGATGTGAAGGCCTCGTGTATACCGTCAAAGGCCGTCCTCATTGATTGGTTATTATTTCTCCGTCTCGGTGATTTCGGCCATGACCTTTTCGGCTTTGGCGTAACCATCAGCGGGGGCCTTCCACATAAAGGCCACAACGGCGGCTCCCACGAGGCCTATGATCACGGAGACGAGGAATACGGAGTCCCAGCCGAAATGCTCGGCGAGGTAGCCGAATGTCACACCGGAGATGGCTGTGCTGGCGTACCCGAATATTCCCAAGATGCCGTTTGCGGTGGCGCAGGCGTGCTTGGTGGCCTGCTGGGAGGCGGAGGTGCCGAGAAGAGCCTGTGGACCGTAGATGAAGAAGCTGGAAAGGCAGATGAATATGGCGGAGAGCCACGGCATTCCGGCAGGGGACTTCCAGAACAGGAAGAACGACAGGGTGGCGCCGACCGTGCAGATGAAGCAGGTCCTGTGCGCGCGGCTCTTCATGAACTTGTCCGTGAACCATCCGGCCAGCAGCATTCCGGCGATGCCTCCGACCAGCTCGGAAGCGGCCACGACAGTGCCTGCGGTGGAGATCTCCATGCCCTTGTACTGTGTCAGGAAGGTTGCGCCCCAGTCAAGGATCGTGAAACGGACCACATATATGCAGAAGTTGGACACTGCAAGGATCCAGATCAGAGGGTTGGCGAACACCATACGGTTGACGAAAGACTTGAATGACTTTCCGGACATATTGTCGGCCAATGAAGCGTCGGAGGTTTTATCTTCAGATTTCTCGTCCTTATTCATGTCCTCGATTTCAGGAAGTCCTACGGACGATGGGGTGTCCTTCAATGTGAAGAACAACGCGACGGCGCCCACGAGGGCGATGGCGGCGGGAACAGCGAAGCAAAGCTGCCATGCGCTGTAGCCGTAGTGCTTCAGGAGGAATCCGCAGATCACGCTGATGAGTCCGGCTCCGATGGAGTGGGAAGCGTTCCAGATGGACTGCTTGGTGGCAAGCTCGGAAGGCCTGATCCAGTGGCACATGAGACTGATGCACGGTGGCACTCCCATGCCCTGGAAATAGCCGTTGAGAACCCATAATGTACCTATGATATAGACCAGCGTCATCGTGGCCTTGCCCTCGGTGTCCAGCACATTCATGAACGAGTTCATGGACGGGCTGAAGCATATGACAAGATTGGTCACGGCTGACAACACGAGGCCGAGGGACATGAGCTTCCTGCGGCTGAACCTGTCGGCCAGAAAACCGTTGACGAAGCGGGATATTCCATAGATGATGCCATTCAGGGTCAGGAATATACCCAACTGGACCTTGGATATTCCCAATTCCGCCTCAAGCGCCGGCATGACCACGCTGAAATGCTTCCTGACAAAGTAATATAGCGCATACCCTATCATCAATGTGATCAGAGTGCGCCACTGCCAGTAGTTATACTTCTTTTCTGTCTGCTTGTCCATAATATTCGTTCATTAATATGTGATCCCTGTCCGGCACGCGTCACTGTTGCCTGGGGGCTGGAGAAGGCGGCGCCGGTGTTGTGCGATATGGCGGCAAATGTAGGGATTTTTCGGAGATATTCAATAATTGGCCGAAAAAGGCTATCTTTGTCGGAATTTCGTAATAGGCGGGATTCTGTAATATGATGACACAAGAACAAAAAAAACGTTTCCAGTATTGGCAGTGGCGCACAATCATCGGAACGATGATCGGCTACTCTATTTTCTATCTTGTACGTAAGAACTTTTCTTTCGCCATTCCTGGTCTGACCGCTGAATATGGCATCACCAAGGCCACGTTCGGAGCTATCCTCGCCATCGCAAGTTTCATGTATGGCGTGTCCAAGTTGATAAACGGCTTTCTGGCCGACCGTCTCAACGGCCGCTGGCATCTTGTCACCGGATTGTCCGTCAGCGCGTTCGTGAACATCCTGTTCGGAGCGGGCGCGATGATCTGCGCCTACTTTGTCGGGGCGGACTACGGGCCGAAGTTTGTCAATTACCTTGTCATCCTGTTCGCTGTGCTTTACGTTGTCAACAATGTGTTCCAAGGATGCGGATTCCCTCCTTGCAACCGTCTGATAACCCACTGGGTACCACCTCACGAGCTCGCTACCAAGATGTCCATCTGGAACACCTCGCATTCTGTCGGAGCTTTCCTCGTCGCCGTGCTTTGCGGCTACATCATGGGGCACACCGGAGTGGACATGAGCGCTGACGCTGAGGTCCGCGCACGTGTCGCCGAGAACACGGCGAACATCACCGCGTCGATGGATCCGGCCGCGGCCCAGGCCTATGTCGATTCCGCTCTGCAGCACATCGGATCCTGGCAGTGGGCCTTCTGGATTCCGGCCGCTATCGCTGTACTCGGTGTGATCTTCATCATCGTGACCTTGAGGGATACTCCTAAGTCGGTGGGGCTTCCTGAGCTTGAGGGCACGAAGGTGGCGGACAAACATGATGAGGCAGAGAAGAAAGAGTTCAGGCAGTTCATCATCAACAAAGTCATCAAAAACCCTATCGTGTGGATTCTGACGCTGGCTGACTTCTTTGTGTACATCGTGCGTATGGCTGTGCTTGACTGGGGACCATCCTTCCTTCAGGAAAGCCGTGGACTGTCTCCGGCGCTTTCAGCATGGACGGTCGCCATATTTGAGGCCTTCGGCGTTGTCGGAATGCTTGTGGCCGGAGTGGTCTCCGACAAGTTGTTCCACAGCAAGGCACAGAGAACCTGCGCGTTGTGTATGGTTGGCGTTATGGCGTTCCTCATCGTGTTCTGCCTTCTCCCGGCATCCACAAACCCTGTTGTCCTTATGCTGGTGCTTGCCTGCATCGGTTTCTTCCTCTATGGCCCTCAGGCTCTCATCGGTGTCGTGGCGTCCAATCAGGTGACCCGTCGTGGAGCTTCCTCAGCCAACGGAATCATCGGTTTCGTGACTTATCTCAGCCCTATCATCTCCGGATTCGTGTTCGGCCACATCGCCGACAACCCTAAGTTCGGTTGGGAAGGGGTGTTCAAGATCATGATATTTGTCGCCGCTCTCGGTCTTGTCACCTTGCTGACCCTCTGGAACAAGAAGACTGACGGCTACGCTGAAAACCAGGAGTAAGAGGTTGCTTCTGAATATTCATAAAAAAACCACCGCCGCGAAGTTGTGATCCTTCACGGCGGTTTTTATATTCAATGAATATCTCCCTATTTCGCATCGAACGCGAAGATGTGCGCCTGTTCGGCTCCCCATGTGGATGTCACCACGAGACGCAGTTCCTTGGCCTTGACAGGCTCGTCGAATTTGATGTGCCTGAGGCGGAGGTAGTTGTCGGTGTCCTCGTAGAGGGTGATCCACTCGTTCTTCACCTTGGCTTCGACCTTGAAACCTTTCGCCATCATCTTAGGCATCTCCACGCGCTCTGTGGTGGCTTCAAGCTTGCGCATCCTCTTGCTCCTGTACTTGAAGTCGGAGTCGAAGATGATGCGGACACCGGTCAGTTCCACAGGCTTTTTCCAGCTGTAAACGATGCTCTCGTCGCCCGGGGCCACCCACACGCCGTTGTCCTCTCCGTCCCATTTGCGGTCGATTCCGTTGCGAAGAGGCAGGTTCGAGTCGGCTGTGGTTGCGGACATCGTGAGCTCTGATGGCTTTCTCCACCTGTAAGGCAGCATGCTGTCATCGTCCTCAAGCATGTCCTGAAGCTCGGCGATGTGATCCTTGCGGACTCCGGCCGGGGTTGTGCCGTATTTGATGGCGAGTGCGGCTCCGGTTCCGGCAGCCTGTCCGAGAAGGGCGCAGGTGGACATCACTCTGGTTGAGGACAGTCCCATGTGTGTGGCGGAGATGTCACGTCCGGCGAACATCAGGTTCGGCACGTTGACTGAATAGAGGCAGTCGAACGGGATACCGAAACGTTCAGGAGTCGTGTGCTCGACCGAGAATATTCCTTTTCTGTGGAAAGCGTCCGGATGGTGGTTGTCCAATGTCCATCCTCCGTAGGCGATAACGTCCGGGAAATGTCCTCCGGACATCACGTCGTTCTGGGTCAGGATGTGAGGGCCGATGTAGCGGGTGGACTCACGCTTGCCCGGAAGCGAGCCGATCCAGTCGAGGTCGTAGTTCTTGCAACGGCCGTCAGGGTTGTTTTTCATGTATTCCCAGACACCGTAGGCGATGCGCTTGAGCTCGTACTGGATGTCGTTGGCGTCGAAGATAGTGTTCAGGTTGCCGCCGAACTCGATCCACCAGAAGTTGTTGTCTTTCGGGTAAGGCTTCTTGTAGTTGAACTTCACTCCCGGGATTGTGGACTTAGGCTTGTCGTAGTTGAAGTCATCGTCCGTGAAATGGTAGGCCCATTCGGGAGCGGTGAACGGATGATCCTCGTCTGTCTTGCGGAGCTGGAGCAGGATGGAGTTGCCCATTGTCTTCGCGTCCCCGCCCTCGTCAAGGAAGGTCTCGTCAAACTCGCTTGGCAGCTCGCGTCCGTGGCGGTATTTCGCTCCGGAGAGACGTAATATTCCATCACCGGTGCAGTCGGCGAAGATTGTACCTTTTATAAGGTATCTGGTGTAGGCGTTGATGTTCCATGCCTTCACGGCGGCGATCCTGTCACCGTCCATCACGACATCCTCGACTGACGTGTTGAGGAGAAGCTTGATGTTCGGCTCCATCACCACTGTGGAGTAGATGGCGTCATCCCAAAGGGTGTAGCGGAGGAGCGGGTTGAAGCGGAAGTTCCTCATCTGCATTTCCTCAAGCAGACCGGCCTCGGCGTTCTGGTCGCCCTTGGCTCCGACTATTCCCATCCTGACTTCGCTGGAGGCGTTTCCGCCGAGAACAGGCCTGTCCTGCACGAGAATCACGGTCGCTCCGTGCCTTGCCGCGGACACGGCGGCGCACACTCCGGACAGTCCGCCGCCGGCGACAACGATGTCCGCGCTCAATTCCACATCCTTGATTGTCTTTGCGTTCTGCTCTGTCAGCATTCCCTGGGCATAAGCCGTCGTAGAGGTCAACGGCATCAAAATCGCCGCTAACGCTCCGGCAATAATAGAGAATGATTTTCTTGTCATTTTTCGTCAGTGTTATTTTCCCTCAAAATTAGCCAAAATATCGCTATGAGACAATTATTCCGCCATTTTTCGTAACTTTGCATGATGACCGACCAATGTCGGTGAATTAACTACAGTAACGTGCCGACGCATTTTGCCTGATGCTGAATACGCCGGCGGATAAAGTCAAGAAATACAATGAAAACAGCAATTCAGTTCGGAGCGGGAAACATCGGCCGTGGATTTATCGGTGCCGTGCTTTCAAAATCAGGCTATCAGGTAGTGTTTGCGGATGTCAACAAGGAAATAGTTGACAGGATCAATGCGGACGGGCAATATACCGTGCACATCAAGGATGTTGAGAGCGAGGATATCCTCATCTCTGGAGTCTCTGCCGTGGATTCGTCAACGGACGCCGTGGTGGAGAAGATCAAGGAGGCGGAGTTGATCACGACAGCCGTAGGTCTCAGGATCCTCCAGTTCATCGCTCCGGCTATCGCCAAGGGAATCATCGCCCGCAAGGATTCCGGAATAGAGGCTCCGCTCAACATCATCGCGTGCGAGAACGGGCTCATGGCGTCCTCACGTCTCAAGGAGGCTGTATATTCCCATCTGGACGAGGCCCAGAAGACTTGGTGCGTGGAGCACGTCGGTTTCCCGGACTGCTCGGTTGACCGCATCGTCCCTCCGGTGAGGAGCGAGAATCCTATCGATGTCGCCGTGGAGAGATTCTACGAATGGAATGTGGAAGAGAAGGCTTTCGTCGGTCCGGCTCCAAAGGTTGAGGGAATGAATATGGCCGATAACCTTCTGGCCTACATCGAGAGGAAACTTTTCACTCTGAACACCGGTCATGCCATCACCGCATACCTCGGCAAGATGAAGGACTGCACGACAATCACAGACAGCATCGCTGTTCCTGAGGTTTATGAGACCGTTCATGCCGCCATGCAGCAGAGTGGCGAGGCTCTCGTGAAGCAGTTCGGTTTCGATCATGAGGCTCACTTCAAGTACATCGAGAAGATCATCGGACGTTTCCGCAACCCTTATCTTCAGGATGACGTGAACCGCGTGGGACGCGAACCTATGCGCAAGCTCTCCCCGGATGACAGACTTGTGAAGCCGGCCATGACCGCCAAGAGTTTCGGTCTTCCTTACGACAAGATTCTGCTCGGTGTCGGAGCCGCCTTGCATTTCGACAATCCAGAGGATCCGCAGAGCGTCCAGATGCTCGACCTGATCAAATCAAAGGGACTTGAGGCGGCGGTTTCCGAGATCACCGGAATCAATGCCGGGGACCCGATGGTCGCTGAGATCGTCAATGCCTACAAGGAAGTAGAAAGAATATAATCGGCTGCTTTTTGCGTGAATATTCAAATCACATGAAACGCATATTATCATTCTTGCTGCTGGTCGGCATCGCTGTGGCGTCAGGAGCACAGGTGAAGGTAAACTGCGGCCCTTATCTGCAGAATGTCACGGAGGACAGTTTCACGGTGGTCTGGACCACGAACGGGCCGGCTGTAGGTTGGATTGAACTGGCTCCGAACGACGGTACGAATTTCTACAACGTGGAGAGACCTAAATATTTCGACCTCAGAGGAATGGGCAGGAAGCCGATCGGTACGCTCCACAAAGTCACGGTCTCCGGCCTGAAGCCAGGCACCACATACAGGTACCGCGTGATGTGCCAGGGCGTTCTCTCGCAGGAGAACAGAGCCAGAATCCTCTACGACGAGGGTTACGGGCTGGATCTGAAGAAAAGGCCTACCAAAGTTACCACAAAGGCTCTTGAATATGACAAGGTCAAGTTCGCCGTGGTGAATGACATGCACGAGCATGATTCCGTGATGCAGGTACTTTTCAAGGACGCCAAGGACAAGTACGATTTCGTCTGCTTCAACGGCGACATGACCTCGGCTATCGACAGCGTGGCCGAGATCCGCATGCACTACATGAACACCGCGTCCAAACTTTTCGCTTCGGACACTCCGCTCTACCTCTGCCGCGGCAACCATGAGTACAGAGGCAACGATGCCATCAAGTACCTTGACTACTACCAGACTTCAACAGGAAGGACGTACTACACGGCCTCTTACGGGAAGTTTTTCTTCCTGTTCCTCGACTCTGGAGAGGACAAGGTTGACAGTGACATCAGGAATCTGAACATCATGATCACCGAAGACTACCTGAAAGAGGAGGCCGAGTGGCTGAAAGGCGTTGTGGCGAGCGATGAATATAAGAACGCCGAGATGAGGATCGCGTTCTGCCATATTCCTCCGTCAGACAAGGGATGGCATGGCAATGTGATGGTCAGCAAATATTTTGTGCCGACGTTGAACGGTACAGGCCTGGACCTGATGTTGTGCGCTCATATTCATAAATACCGCTTCAATGATGCGAACACCATCGGAGCGGACTTTCCTGTGCTTTGCAACGCCAACAGGCAGCGCATCGACGCGGTGGTGGACAAGGACGGCATCCGTCTGGACTTCTTCGATGAGACCGGCGCCAAGATCAAGAGCATGAAATTCGACAAGAAAAAATAAGTTTTATATTTTGAATATATGAATAGGATTACATTAGCGTTGGCGTTGTCTCTGACTGTTCTGACCGCCTCGGCGCAAAACAAAAAGGTGGACTATACGTTCACGGAGGCCTCTGACCTCACAATGGTGGGCAAACTCATGCCGGACACACCTAACCCTTACCATAGGGTTGACACGGTGAAATTCAAAGGTTTCACAAAAAGCGAGAACAGACAGGTAAGGATGTCCGCCGGTCTTGCGGTGGCTTTCAGGACCGACTCGAAAATCATCACAATCAAGACAAAATATGAGGATCGGAGTTTTCCTGTGAACACCGGTGGACTGTCTGCCCGTGGTTATGATTTGTATATCAGGAACAACGGGGAATGGCTTTGGGCCGCGTCCGCGGTGGCAAAGGACAACAAGCCTGACGAGAATGTCACTCTGATCAAGGACATGGATGGAACGATGCATGAGTGCCTTCTTTACCTGCCTGTATTCAGTGAGGAGTCTTCCATAAAGATCGGTACGGAGAAAAACGCCAGCATCGAGGCCATCGACAATCCGTTCAGACATAGAATCGGAATATTCGGTTCAAGTTTCACGCACGGAACCAGCACTTCCAGGGCGGGTATGTCCTACCCGGACCAGTTGAGCCGTATGACAGGACTCCAGTTCCTCAGTCTTGGATGCTCCGGCAACAGCAAGTTGCAGACTTACTTTGCTGATGTGCTCTGTGCGGCTGACGTGGACGCATTGGTGTTCGACGGGTTCTCAAACCCTGAGGCTCCGATGATCAAGGAAAGGCTCTTCCCGTTCATTGAGAAACTGCAGAAGGCCCATCCTGGCGTTCCGCTCATCTTCCAGCGCACAATCTACCGCGAGTACCGCAACTACAACACTGACAGAGACAGGAACGAAAGCGCCAAGATAGCGATGGCTGACAGCCTTATGAATATCGCCGTCAAGAAGTACAAGGATGTCTATTATGTGAAGACAACCTGTGCCACGTCAAAGGATCACGAGGCAACGGTCGATGGGGTCCACCCTTCTGACTACGGTTACACCCTTTGGGCAAGATCCATTGAAAAGCCGATCAAGAAAATCCTCAGGAAATACGGAATCAAATAGCCGTGACCTGAAATTGAACATGGGATAAAAAAAGACCGGGCGGCTTTGCGGAGCCGTCCGGTTGTCTTTTTGATTATGAGATGATCGCTTACACTCTCTGGCCGTAGGAACGGTCGGTGGTGTTGACGGTGATCTTGTCGCCCTGGTTGATGAAGAGCGGAACCATAATCTTGGCGCCGGTCTCAAGGGTGCACTCCTTCAAAGCGCTGGTGGAGGCGGTGTTGCCCTTCACGGCAGGCTCTGTGTAGGTCACCTCAAGGGTAACGTATGTAGGGAGCTCGCAGGTGAGGCACTTCTCCTCAGGCTCGACGACGAACATCATCTCGACGTGCTGGCCTTCCTTCATCAGGTCGGAGTTCTCAACTACGTCGTGAGGCAGGTGGATCTGCTCGTAGGTCTCCTCGTGCATGAAGTTGAATCCGTCCTCGTCAGAGTAAAGGAACTGGTAAGGACGTCTCTCGACGTTGATGACATCGATCTTCATACCCGCGGTGAAGGTGTTCTCAAGGATCCTTCCGTTCTCAAGGTTACGAAGCTTTGTCTTTACGAATGCCGGACCCTTTCCTGGCTTAACGTGCTGGAAATAGACTACCTGGCAAGGCTTGCCGTTGTAGCTGATATAAAGGCCGTTCTTAAAATCTGCTGTTGTTGCCATAAAAATATGTAATGAATTTAGATTTCAAAAGATTGATGCGCAATCATTTCGACCGCAAAGTTAACTATTTGCGGATATTCTTGCAAAAAATTCTTTCAGCGACCTGTTCCAGAAGCCATCCCGGCGTTGATGTCGCGCCGCAGACTCCTACCTTGTCTCCGTCCGAGAACCATTCCGGTTCCAATTCCGAAGGATCGGAAATATGATAGGTTCGCTGATTCCTGGACTTGCAAAGATCGAAAAGCACCTTTCCGTTGGAACTGGAAACCCCTGACACAAAGACGATGACATCGTGTCGAAGAGCGAAGTCGGCCAGTTCCTCGTGTCGTGACGCCACCTGTGAGCAGATCGTGTTGTGAACCTGAAGACCTGCACCCGGACATGACTCCAGCACCTTGCAGATCTCGGAATATTCCACCGGACTCTTTGTTGTCTGAGAGAATATCTCCAACGGCTTGTCAGTCCGGATAGAACCGTCCTCAAGGGCGGAAAGCAGCATCGGCATATTCTCAATCACCACCGCGTCGCCGCTGACTTGCCCAAGCAGACCAAGCACCTCGGCGTGCCCGATTTTCCCGAATATGACGATCTGTCCTCCGGCGGGCTTGACCCTCTCGTAGGCCTCCCTGATGCTCTTTTGCAGTTTCAGCACCACCGGACAGGTGCAGTCTATGACCGTCAAACCAAGTTTTTGAGCCAATGAATATGTCTGCGGCGGCTCGCCGTGCGCCCTTATGAGAAGCGTCTCCGAAGAAGGATCGGGAATATTCATAAGTCCGTCTTTGTCGACTGTGACCAGTCCTTTCTCTCCGAGCCTCCGGAGTTCCGCCTCGTTGTGGACAATGTCCCCGAGGGAGTATAGTATCCTGCCGGGAGACTCCTCAAGGAACTTCTCGGCTCGGCCGATCGCCCTGATCACTCCTCCGCAGAAGCCGGAATGCTTCTCGATCTCAACCTGAATAGCCATGACCCTCTATTCAAGGATTCCGAAACGGCCTTGCGCAAGTCCTTGGAACCAAACCAGTTCCTCGTGCAGGTTCATGTCCGAATTGTCCAGCACGAAAGCGTCGGCGGCCCTGGAAAGAGGGGAAACCTCACGATGGGAGTCGATATAGTCCCTCTCCCGAAGGTTTTTCATCACGTCCTCCAGTTTCGGGTCCTGTCCCTTGGCCTTCATCTCGTCGAAACGCCTTTGTGCCCGGACCTCATCGCTGGCTGTCATGAATATCTTGACCTCGGCGTCCGGGAACACCGTCGTGCCGATGTCCCTGCCGTCCATCACGATTCTTTTCCTCTGTCCGAAAGCGTGCAGACGCTCATCGACATATTCCCTGACAAACGGGATCGCCGAGATCGGACTGACGTGGCCGGACACCTCCAGCGTGCGGATCTCCTTTTCTATGCATCTGTCTCCGATGAATGTTCCCTCGGCCTTGAAATCCAGCCCCAAATCCGGTAGTGCAGCCTTGAGGGCGGCTTCGTCAATGGCTCCGTCCTTCCCGATGAACCCTTTCTCAAGGGCGTACAAGGTAACTCCACGGTAGAGAGCCCCGGAGTCCAGATAAAGGAATCCGAAGTGTTCCGCTATCAGTCTGGCAAGCGTGCTCTTGCCTGTCGATGAGTAGCCGTCGATGGCTATGATGATGTCAGGTAATTTCATACGGCAAAATTATCAATTTTTATCTAAAGAATAAAGTTATCCTTTTCATTTCCCAAAGAAAGAAATTTGTCCGATATTTGTATTACGGAATATCATTCCAGAACAAGTGATATTCCGTTATCCGTAGGAGTGGGTTCCGCGGAAACGGGATGTGCGATTTATAGGTAAGAACAAAGACGAATTTCTATGAAGATATTGATTGTTGATGACGAGAGGTCCATCAGGAATTCCCTTAAGGAGATTCTGAGTGACGAGGGCTACGATGTGGATGTGGCCGAGGACGGCGCGACCGCCCTTGCGATGGTGGACAAGGAAAGATACAATGTGATTTTCTGTGACATCAAGATGCCGGGAATGGACGGAACCGAGGTTCTGGACAAGATGGTCGCCGAGGGCATAGATTCGGCGATTGTGATGATCTCCGGCCATGGAGACATCGACACAGCCGTGGAATGCATCAAGAAAGGCGCTTTCGACTTCATCCAGAAGCCTCTGGATCTGAACCGGATCCTGATCACCATCAAGAACGCCTCCGAGAAGGCTACGATAATCTCCGAGAACAAGACTCTGAAAAAGAAGGTTTACGGCCAACGGATGATAGGGGAGTCAGAGCCTATCCGGCATGAGCGCGACATCATTGCGAAGGTCGCCCCGACTGACGCCCGTGTGCTGATCGTCGGCCCCAACGGTTCGGGCAAGGAGCTGGTTGCGCGGAGTCTCCACGAGCAGAGTGCCCGCAGCGCGATGCCGTATATCGAGGTGAACTGTGCGGCCATCCCGTCGGAACTGATTGAAAGTGAATTGTTCGGCCACGAGAAAGGCGCTTTCACCTCGGCCATCAAGCAGCACAAGGGTAAGTTCGAGCAGGCTGACGGAGGGACTCTTTTCCTGGACGAGATCGGGGACATGAGCCTTGCCGCTCAGGCCAAGGTGCTGCGTGTGCTGCAGGAGCGCAAGCTCTCCAGGGTCGGCAGTGACAAGGACATAACTGTTGACGTGAGGGTGGTGGCGGCCACGAACAAGAATCTTCAGGATGAGATAGCCAAGGGCAATTTCAGGGAAGACCTGTACCACCGCCTGAGCGTCATCGTCATCAAGGTGCCGTCGCTGGACGAAAGGAAAGATGACATCCCTCTGCTTATTGACTATTTTGTAAATCAGATCAGCACGGAGTCCGGGATGCCGGTGAAAACATTTTCTCCCGAAGCGGTCAGGCTGCTCCAGGAGAAATCATGGACTGGTAACATCAGGGAACTCCGCAATGTCGTGGAGCGCCTGATGATACTTGGAGGGAATCCTGTCACCGGCCAGGATGTCAAAGACTACGTCAGTCCGATTCAATAGCCTTTTTCAGGCAGTGCATAATCTTGTGTATGAGTGTCTCATCTGCCGCCAAGGTCGCTGAGCCTGTTGTCACTGTACCTGTGTCTCCATAGATTCCCGTGGTGGATAAGTGATTGATTACCAGTGCGATAATCTACTATATTCCCCGCCCTAACCCCCGGAAGTATGGTAGATTATTTTATTGATAATCAGGTGTTTTACCACCACGGTAAATTCTCGCACATCGTAAAAGTAGTTCTCTCTGAAACTTTTCTTATTGGTATTGCTATTTTAAAACGTTTGACTATATTTGTCCTTGTTCAGACGATGTTGTTTTATGAGAAGATTATTACTTGGTTTAACTCTTTTATCTTTTATTCTATTAGGGTGCGAAGGTGTCAATGATAGTGTTGATCAACCGCATAATCCTGAGGAAATTTGTGACTCTCATTATGTTATTCCTGCTGCTGAGGCCATAGATAATCTAAAGACTTTTTTAGAGTCTATAGGCGAACCAACGACAAGATGTTCTGGTTTGGATTTTGATAATGTAATATCAATACCACATAGAGGAATTTCCACAAGAAGTGCTAACGAAGAAACACCTTTGCTGTATGCGTTAAACTTTCCTGATGATGGTGGTTATGCTATTCTTGCAGCTGATAGAAGAATAGATGATGAAGTCTTGGCAGTAACGGAAAAGGGAGTTATCACGTGTGATAATTTTGAACCATACTGCTCATACGAGCCAAGCGATGATGATGACATTTTCGAAAACCAATATAATGAGATGAGTTCCGCAGGATATGTTGGGACATATTCTGAAGAGAACTTTGTTGCTGGTTTATGTTATTCTTACGCATCTTACGCATCGATTGACACAACTTTTGTGGATATGCCATTCCCAGAACCTGATAGTGTTGATTATAATAGATGGATATAAAATTAGAAATTACACTTCGCCAGAAGGCAGAATTGATAAAACGCAGAATATTGTCCATTGTAATTGGGGGTGGCTTGGGAATAGTAATGGTTATTTTGTGTCTGGAATTTTTAAGACTAATGAAGGCGTAAGCTATGATTATTCAGGTACTCCTCAAAATGAGAAATATTGGTATCTATTTAACACAATTACTTATGATAAACCCGTTAAGACTGATTAGGATTGTTTTGCTGATTTTGCCTATGATCGGCTTGTCTGGATGCTGTGGATCCGTGTTGAGGAATTGCCCAGCCTATGTGACCACTTATATGGACATCAAGGCCATTAGTCTGGAGGCGACTTCAAGCAGGATTGTTATAAATGTCAGGCCTGTGCAGACGGATAGGGCGAAAAGATATACTTTCCTGATGGACGGCAAGGACGCGTTCAAGTATGAGAGTCTGTGCAGAAAGCATAACGACCTTTCATACAATCAAAAGGTGGGTGTGATAAATAACGTGGATTTTTCTGGCAGTTGTTATATCTCTGAGGACTTCACAGAGATAACTGTCACATCAGACAAAGATTTTGACGAGAATCATCCGGCGGGAGAGAGTCTGAATGACCTATGCCGGTTCATATCCTTCTCGCCGTACAAATTCATCTCAAGCGGCTACAGAGACTATTATGTCTTCTCTGTCAATAATGTGTCCCTTTCATTCGTCAATTATGCGGGAAAATTTATCGGGAATAGTGTTGGCACCATAAACGGTCAGAAACTCACGTGTCACCCGATAGACAAAATGCTGTCGGATGTCACGCCCGAGGACTTGATACTTCTTGGCTACGACTCTCCATACCCGTTGTTCCGTCTGTGTTTTGAGAAGACGCCTTCCACGCCTGGTGGGCACTTGATCACCGTCAGGATGCGTACTGACAGTGACAAAATCTTTAGTGATTCTATCGCTATGTCTTTTTAGGGATCTCCTTAAATCTCAATAGCGAATGTGTGAGTCCGATTCAATAGCCTTTTGAAGGGTCGGGTCGATGTTGAGGTACATCTTGTAGAAGGCGTTCTCACCGAGCTTGGAATAACGTCCCACGAGGGCGCGCAGTTGTGGGAGGAGATATTCAGAAGTCTCTTCCCATTCTTTTTGCGTGCAAGTGATGCCGTCCTTCGAGGAGGCATATTCACGGAATGCGGACGGGATATTCATTCTGTCCAGGAATATTCCAAGCTCGGCGTCATTGTCGATTTCGGAGAGGCGGCTCTTGTACCTGTCGAACATCGCCGAGGCGAACCTCATCTGCGTCGCTTTCTTGTTGCAGGCGATGAAGAAATTCGTGGCTCTGGTGGTGTCCACCGGCACGAACACGTCCGGGATGATGCCGCCACCGCCATAGACCGTCCTTCCCGCCACTGTCTTGTAGGCGGCCGTGGAGTCAACCTTGATGCTGTCAGCGTCGTACATCTCTCCGTCGGCGTAGCGCTTGTAGATGTCGTATTGGTAGTCTTCTGAATATGGCTTCTGGATGCAACGGCCGGATGGCGTGTAGAATCTTGCGACCGTCAGACGCACTCCGGACCCATCGCTGAAATAGACTGGCTCCTGCACGAGACCCTTGCCGAACGAGCGCCGTCCGATGATGAGGCCACGGTCGTTGTCCTGCATCGCCCCGGCGAATATCTCGCTGGACGACGCCGTTGACTCGTTGATCAGCACGGTCAGGTCAATGTCCTGAAGGAGGCCCTTGCCGTCGGCCTTGTAGTCGTCCTTCTTGCGGTGTAGTCCCTGCATATAGACAATCTCGTCTCCTTTCTTGAGGAACATGTCGCAAAGCAGCAGTGCCTGGTCGAAATAGCCGCCGGTGTTGTCACGCAGGTCGAAGATCAGCTTCTTCATCCCTTCCCCGAGCAGTGTGGCGCTGGCCTGTGAGAACTCCGTGAATGTCGTTCTGGAGAACTTGGAGAGCTTGATGTAGCCGGTGGTGTCGTTGATCATAAACGAAGCGTCCACGCAGTGCATCGGAATCTTCCCTCTTGTGATCTCGAACGGAATCGTCTCGTTGCCTCTGCCGACTGTTACCGTGACCTTGGTCCCGGCCGGACCCTTCATCCTGCGGACCATGCTGTCCTGCGGGAATCTGACTCCCGCGATGTCCTTGTCCCCGACCTTGAGGATCCTGTCACCCTTCTGAAGTCCGACTTTCTCGGACGGGCCTCCCGGGATGACTTCCAGCACGATGGCCGTGTCGTTAGGAACGTTGAACTGGATGCCGATTCCATCGAAATTGCCGGCCAGATCGGTCTCCGCCTCGGTCAGCTCGACAGGTGGCATATAGACTGAATGAGGATCCAGCTCAGCCAACGCGGCGGTTATGGCCGCATCGGTGACTTTCCCGACATTGATCGTGTCAACATAGTTCTTGTCGATCTGGTCAAGGATCAGATTCAGCTTGCGCCAGTCTCCGTATTGTACACGGAGCATATTCCTTTTCTGGCTGTAGGCGTTGTAGGCCAGCACAATCAGCGCGCCCACGACTATTCCCATAATGGCGATCCAGATGGAAGATATTCGTTTCATCCTAATCTATCTTTTCAACTTTGATTCCAGCCTTGCGGAGCAGGTCAACTCCGTCCGTGAGGCGATATTCATCCTTATAGACGACTCTTTTTATGCCGGCCTGGATGATCAGTTTCGAGCATTCGATGCACGGGGAGGCAGTCACGTAGAGGGTCGCCCCGAGGCTGCTGTTGCCTGACTTCGCGACCTTGGTGATGGCGTTGGCCTCGGCGTGGAGAACGTAGGGTTTTGTGGCCCCGTTCTCGTCCTCGCAGACGTTCTCGAATCCGGACGGCGTCCCGTTGTAGCCGTCGGAGATGATCATCCTGTCCTTGACCAGGATCGCTCCGACCTGCCGTCTCTTGCAATAGGAGTTCCTGGCCCAGATCTCGGCCATCTCAAGGTATCGCTGGTCAAACTTTTCCATTATTTGTTTCTCTGGTAGAGGTATCTCTTGATGCTCTTCTTAGGAGTTCTCTCAAAGTCCTCCGGCATAAACTCGATCTTCTTGATCTTGGCGTAGTTAGGGATCTCCCTGTTGATCTCCGGAAGCTGTGATGTCAGCGTCTTTTCCAGATCATCGCGGTTCATCCCGTCCAGCTCGCCCTGATGGTAGTCAGGGTAAACGAGGGCTGTAAGGCCGCCGTTGTCTTCGATGACAAGCGAGTCAACGACGTAGGCGAACGAGTTGATCACAGACTCAAGCTCCTCAGGATAGATGTTCTGGCCGTTCGGTCCGAGGAACATACACTTATAACGGCCTCTGATGTAGAGGTATCCGTCCTTGTCGATGATGCCCATGTCTCCGGTCCTGAGCCATCCGTCCTCCGTGAAGAGGTCTTTGGTGGCCTCCTCGTTCTTGTAGTAACCCAGAGCGATGTTAGGGCCGTAGGTCTGGATCTCACCCTCGATGTTCTCAGGGTCAGGGGAGTCGATGCGGATGGACATGTTCAAAGCCGCCTTTCCGCAGGAGTAGAGCCTCTTGTCATCGTAGTGCGCATAGGTGATGATCGGGGCGCATTCCGTCATGCCGTAGCCGACAGTGTAAGGGAACGCTATGTCCCAGAAGAATTTCTCGATTTCCTTGTTGAACGCCGCGCCGCCCATAATGACTTCCACAAAGTTGCCTCCGAACGCGCTCACGAGTTCTCCGCAGATCTTCTTCTGGATCATCTTGTCGATCACCGGCACCTTGAGCAAGGTCTTCACGCTACCCTTTTCCACAATCTTCTGGATCTTGGACTTATAGACCTTCTCGATGATCAGAGGCACAGCGATGATGATGTTCGGCTTGACCTCGGCCAAAGCCTGCATGATGATCTTCGGACTCGGCACCCTTGTCAGGAAATGCACGTGGGCCCCGATCGTCATCTCGAAGAGGAACTCGAACATCATTCCGTACATGTGGGCGGACGGGAGCATGGCCACCACGTTCGTCTGGTTGTTCAGTTCCGGAAGCACGTGCTTCGCGAACTGAATGTTGGAGCAAAGCGCCCTGTAAGGGATCATCACACCCTTGGAGAAACCGGAGGTTCCGGAGGTGTAGTTGATCAGCGCCAGCTCGTTAGGGGAGTCCTTGTAGTAGTTGAGGTCCTCCGGCTCGAAGCTGTTGGGGTGGCGTTTCCCGAAATATTCATTCATGTGTTCCCTTGCCTCCGTGATGCGGGGAACCTTTGAATATAGCAGCTGGAAGGTGTTGATGCGCACCACCGCGAACAGTCCCGGCATCTCGTCGGCGCTGAGACCCTCCCAGACGACATCATCCACAAAGAGGACCTTGGCCTCCGAGTGATTGACAAGGTAATGAATATTCCCGGGCTTGAACTCGTGGAGGATCGGCACCGGCACGGCTCCGTAGGTCATCGCGGCCAGATAGCTCACCGCCCAGTTCACCTGGTTGCGGGCGCAGATGGCCACCTTGTCGCCTTTGTGCAGAAAGCATTTCTCGAATGCGATGTGCAGTTTCTCGATGCGTCTTGCCACGTCCCTGTAGCATAGGCTCACTCCCTGATAGTTGGAAAGCGCAAGCCTGTCCCAATTTTTTCTGAAGCTCTCTTCAAGGAGCTTGTTCACAGATTCGAATCTGAATTCGTTCATAATGTTCGTTTTTATTTGCCGGGCTTGAAGGTTCTTTCCTTGCCATCGTAACAAACCGCGCTGAACCCTTTGTCCGTAATCTCGATCTTGCTGTCCGGCCGGATCATCTTGTTGCCCTCGCCCTTTATCAAGGGCTCTCCGCCGCTGAACGGGAAAACCATGCTTTGGGCTGATGTCCTGACCACCCAGTATCTTTTACCATTCCCTTCCAGAAGTTCCGGAAGGCTCTTTATAGTCTCATCGGCCGTTATCCCTTTCCAGGAAGGAACCTGCTTCCCGTGCAGGTCATAATAGCCTACGGTGTTGTCTGTGTGAAGGAGCATCGCTGTGTAGCCTTTGGCTCCCGTGAAATCGTACACGGCAGGCCCTGCCGCAATTTTCTTGCCTGTCTCGGCTGGAAATCCAGAGACGAAGCGTCCGAGCCTGTCAATCAGATACATCTGTGATCCGGCCGCGAACAGGTACTGGATCTTTCCGTTGTTGTAGTAATCGACTTCCTGGACGTAGCCGCGGATCTTCGACTTGAACGGCACACCCCAGACATCCTTGCCGTTCTCGTCCCGCAGACATATTGAAAGATGGCTGTTCTGATAAAATGTGTTGATCTTGCCTGTCGCGCAGTTCCGTACCTTGAAAGGTCCTTCCGGTATGGTGACAGTCGTGTCTTTGCCTGCCGCGGGAACACTGCCTTTGCCGACCTCGATCCTGTCGAGGTTGATCTCAAGACCTATTCCGCCGCCTTCCGCGATGGCTGAGATGACAACCGGAACATACGATGCCCCTTTAAGAATATTCCTGCAACCTCTTGCCATCATTGGACTGAAAGTCGCGTCCAACAGTTCCGGATCGTTGCCAAGCGAGTAATATACCCAGGCCCCTCCGTTCTTCTGCGGCACCCTGTCGAGACCTTCTGCGTCAAGGCGGGAGGCGAGTGTCTCTCTCAAAAAATTTGTCTTTGAATATTCCGCCACGCAATCAGCCGCACCAATGACGATCCAACCATGTGCCAACGCGCATGTGCTTTCATCCTCGGCGGTGAATACATTCCCGAACACAGAGGATGCGAACCCGGCGCATTTCATTCCGCTGACATTCTCCGCCTTTAGTTTTTTTCCAGGACGAAGTGTCAGGATTTGACGGAGTTTCCCGTTCATCTTCAGATTGAGGACGGCGACCTCATTTATGCCCAAGGATTCAGCCCATTCCTCGGCGTTCTGTCCGAATTCTTTTTTCTGAGCCTTGAGGATAGCCTCGTATCTGTCAAGGCTGCTTTTGGAGTCAAGGTAATTCCTGTATGCCTTTATGTAGGAAGTGATGTTGCCGATTGTGATGTCAATGATGAAGTCGGTGCTTGATGGTACAACCTCGGCTATCTTCATTTCAGAGGAGCCTGCGTGGCTGAGCACGTTGAGGTAGTACGATGGCTCGCTTCCGTAGAGGAGGGTACCATGCATGGACACACCGGCATCCGACCGTTTTGTGATGGTAAGCGCCGTCCATTCAGCCAGTTCCTTGAGGAAGTTTCTTGATTTGCGATGTTTTTTCGCAAAGTAGGTTCCGAGAAAGTTGTCCATGTAGGCGTTGGAAAGGAAGATGACATCATCTCCGTTTGCCGTACCTGCCGAGGCTATCTCCGCAAACCCTTTGGCTTCCAGTATGCTGTGTCCCTCTTCAAGATGTCTCACGGATGAGTTGATGACGGTCTCCGAGGTGGAGATCAGCAGCAAGTCGCCGTTGATTCTGGTCAGCAGCCCGGATGAGTCAGCGGCCGCGATAAGCGTCCTTAGATCCTGTGTCGTATCGGCTATTGCCTTGCCCGCTTCTATGATCATGAGAGGAGGCATGTCTTTGCTGTAGTGCACAGACATGATGGCCGGAGATTTTTTCAGGCTGCCTGACCGCAAGGACGTGATTCTGTCAAATTTGTTTGACGCCAGTTCCCCGAATACGGCCAAAGAGTCGCCAAGAATCTCGCATGCTCGTCCGAAATTCTTGAAACAGAAGATGATGGCCGCATCGGATGGCACTGCCTTGACCAGTTTGTGCGTCTCAAGAAAACGTGAGTCCGCGGCATTTCCGGCATCGTTACTTGAATCCGAATATAACTTCATGACAGCGAAGGTGATTCCTCCGATTAGAATCACCGCCGTGGCGATCAGTATGGTCAGTGTCTTTCTGTTCATCAGCTATATTGGCAAATATACGCAATATTATTGAGCAACGAACAAATATACGATATTTCCGGTCTGTCTTGCCGGAGCCGTTCCGGATGCGGAGAACCGTGAAAGCCTTGCCGCCCTTATCGCAAAGTCCCTCAAGCATTTGTCATCCGAGGACACCTCGTCCTGGACTTTCGCGTTCAGAACCTTGCCGGAAGGGTCCACGGTGATGATGACCGTGACATGACCAGCTCCCAGACATCTGTATGCCGGAATTGACAGTTTGCTGGCTTTCCTTCCATCGAGTTCATAAGAGACAACCGATGGCCCTTTGTAAGATGACTTTTTAGATTCCTCCTTTGGCTGGCTTGGCTTGCTGACTGCGGCGTAGTCCTCGTCCGGCTCATCAAGCTTAGGACCGTTCTTGAGTTCCTGCGCCAGTTTCTCGGCCTCCTTGTAGAGTTCCTCCGCATTGGTGTTGCGGTCGTCCTTGAGCGCGCCCCTGTCCACGGCCACATTCCTCACCGGAACGCCGGAAGCCGCCGCGAGCATCCTGTCGAGCCTCTCACTTACCTCTTCCTTGAGGTTGCGCTCCGCCTGCTCTTTCTCAACCCTCTCCTGTTTGGAGAAATCCAGCACAAAAGTGTTCTCCCTCTTCAGCGCGGAGGATATCTGACTGACCAGCAACACAATAATCACCATCAAATGGAATATGACGGTGATGTAAAGTCCTGCCTTGTCGTCGCTCTTCATGGATTCAATGAATATTCAGACCTGTGTGCGGTGCGTTTCCGGAAGTTATTTCGCCTCCTCCTGTTCTCTCAGTGATTTCTTGATCGTTGCGGAGATGATGTCTATGGCGACTTTGTTATGTCCTCCCTGCGGGATGATGATGTCAGCATAGCGCTTGCTCGGCTCGATGAACTGGAGATACATCGGCTTGACGGTCTTGGTGTACCTCTCGATCACGGTCTCCACCGTCTTTCCCCTTTCGAGAATATCCCTTGCCATGACTCTCATCAATCTGTCGTCGTCATCGGCGTCAACGAATATCTTGATGTCCATCTGGTCCCGTAATTCCTTACAGGTGAACACAAGAATCCCCTCGATGATGATAACCTCCGCAGGCTCGACCGTGACTGTCTCCGTCTTTGATCTTGAGCAAGTAATGTAGGAATATACCGGCTGTTCGATGGCCTTCCCGTTCTTGAGATCCTTGAGTTGATCGCAGAGGAGCTTGAAGTCGATCGCGTCCGGATGGTCAAAGTTGATCTGCTGCCTGACCTCCATCGGAAGGTGGCTGGAGTCCTTGTAGTAGGAGTCCTGAGGGATCACAACCACTCTTTCCTTCAACTTCTCGGTTATCGCGTTGACCACCGTGGTTTTTCCTGAACCGGAGCCTCCGGCTATTCCTATCACTAACATATTCGTTGATTTTTAGAATTCGGCGTTCTTTGGAGTCCTTGGGAACGGAATCACGTCACGGATGTTGGCCATGCCGGTGACGAAGAGCAGCAGTCTCTCGAATCCGAGACCGAATCCGCTGTGAGGTACGGTTCCGTACCTGCGGGTGTCGATGTACCATTCGAGGTTCTTGCGGCTCATCTTGAGCTCGTCGATCCTCTGCTCCAGTTTCTCAAGGGATGCCTCTCTCTCGGAACCGCCGATGATCTCGCCGATTTTCGGGAAGAGCACGTCCATTCCGCGCACGGTCTTTCCGTCCTCGTTCTGCTTCATATAGAAAGCCTTGATGTCCTTAGGGAAGTCCGTGAGGATCACAGGCTTGCCGAAGTGTTTCTCCACGAGGTAGCGCTCGTGCTCGCTCTGGAAATCAGTTCCCCAGTGAACCGGGTACTCGAACTGCTGGCCGTTCCTGACAGCCTCTTCGAGAATCTCCACGGCCTCTGTGTAGGTGACTCTCTGGAACTCGATGCCCAGGACGCTCTTAAGCCTTTCGATAAGTCCGTCATCGTACTTGTCGTTGAGGAACTTGAGGTCGTCCGCACAGTTGTCAAGAGCGTACTGCACAAGGTATTTCACGAACTCCTCGGCCAGCACCATGTTGTCGTTGATGTCGTAGAAGGCCATCTCCGGCTCGATCATCCAGAACTCCGCGAGATGCCTTGGAGTGTTGGAGTTCTCAGCCCTGAAAGTAGGACCGAAAGTGTAGATCTCGCCGACGGCCGTCGCTCCAAGCTCGCCCTCCAGCTGGCCGCTCACGGTAAGGCACGTCTTCTTTCCGAAGAAGTCCTTGCTGAAATCAACTTTCCCGTTCTCTTTCTTGGGAACGTTCTCAAGATTGAGAGTCGTGACCTGGAACATGTCTCCCGCTCCCTCTGCGTCAGATTCTGTGATAAGAGGTGTGTTGAGGTAAACGAATCCCTTGTCGTTGAAGAACTTGTGAATGGCGAACGCCATGGCGTGACGGATTCTCAGCACTGCTCCGAACGTGTTTGTCCTCGGACGGAGGTGCGCGACTGTGCGGAGATATTCAAGAGACGTGTTCTTCTTCTGGAGAGGGTACCTGACAGGGTCGCATTCTCCGAGCACCTCGATCTGCTTTGCATGGATCTCGACCGCCTGTCCGCTTCCTACTGATTCGATCAGGTCGCCGGTCACGCTGATGCTTGCTCCGGTTGTGATCTTGGCGATGAGGGCCTCGTCAAAGTTGGCCATATCCACCACAACCTGAATGTTATTTACGGTCGAGCCATCGTTGAGGGCGATGAACTTGATCTGCTTGTTTCCTCTTTTGGTCCTGACCCAACCTTTGGCAAGGACTTCCTGTCCCGGCGCCGCCTTGAGTAGGTCATTAACTTTACTCCTCGTTACCATATTTTTATGACATTTGATTCAATCTCACAAAGATAGTATAAAAAACAAAAAAAAGAAAGGGACCGACCCTTGGGGCAGTCCCTCTCTCGATATATTCAAGAATGTTTATTTCTCTTCTGTCTTCCTGGCAGCGTACATGATCTTGAGGGCGGAGCAGCGCCTGAGCTCCTGCTTCACGTCCGTCACGATACCCATTCTTGCGTCTTCGTCTGCCTTGATAGAGACCTGCATCAACTGGCGGTCAGCCTCGCTCATCGCGTCGCGCTCGGCGGCGATGAAGTCACGGATGTCGTTCGTTGTCTTGAAAGAGTCATTCAGCTGGATACGTGCCTCGGTACCGTACTGGCTCTGATACTGAGCGGTAGGGGAACCGATGTAGATGTATGAGGCCAAATCCTTTCTCTCAAGCTTGGCGACCTCCGTCGCTTCAGGGAGTCTTACCCTGACCTTCACCTCCGTTGAACGGAGCTGAGAGGTTACCATGAAGAAGAACAGGAACATGAACACGATGTCTGAGCTGGTTCCCAACTCCGGCATTTCTTTTTTACCGCTTCTTTTAAAATTAGGCATTGTTTGATCCTCCTGTTTTACTTTTTGGTGACGTCCTTAGGCTCTGCCTCGGAAATGTTCTGTGGAATCGCTTCCCTGACAATCTTCTGCTGATCTTCTGTGAGGAAGGTGTAGGCCTTTCCATAGTTTTGCTTGCAGAAGTCGTCACGGACTTCATTGATTGCCTTCACGAGTTCGTTCTGAACAGCGATGTAGGCCCTGTAGCTGGTTCCACGGTCATTCTGAAGAGAGATGACTCCTTTTGATACGGGATATTCACCGTAGCCCTCGATGTTCTTCATCTCCCTTTCAGGAAGGTTCGGGTCGTTGTTAGGGTTTGTGATGAACTCCTTGATCTTGTCCTTGAGCTGGCTAACATCCAAAAGCTGGTTACCGGCAAACAGTCTGTCGGAAGAGTTGATCTTCACGATGATGATGTTACGCTTGTTGACCTTCGTGTCTTCCGTTTTCTGATTCTGGTCAGGCATAGGAGGGAGACGGCGCTGCAAACCTGACTGCTGGTCCATAGTGGAGGTCATCAGGAAGTAGCAGAGCAGAAGGAACGCGATATCGGCTGTCGATTGTGTGTTCAGTCCCGGTGTTTTTCTTGCCATAGCTTACTTAGATGTTATTTGTTGTTGATCGCGTCTCTGACAGAGCCTACGATAATGGCGATGATGGCGGCACCACCGAGGACGTAGGTCAGAAGAAGCATTGTGTCAGTCAGTTTAAGCCACTGTGGAGTAGGCTGTGTCTTGACATTAAGAGCCGGTGCTCCAGCTGAGAGCACGTAGGCCAGAACAACCAGAGCGGCGACTCCGACCACCACACCGGCGGCCTTGAGCAGGTTCTTAGGGTTGTTCCTTCCGGCGATGAATATCGCGAGTCCGATCCAGATGACTACCGCCGCGAAGAAGAGGAAGTAGGTGTATCTGAGGAGGAGGTCAACGGAAGAGCCCTCATTGACGAAGGCCAGGATTCCGAAGACGATTCCGAGGAGACCCAATACCCATCCGGTTATTTTGAATATCTTATTCATTATAATCAGATTCTAAAAATTGTCTCTACAAATTATTTCTTCTCGTTCTTTGCAAGAACGTCAACGAGATCGATGGAAGCGTTCTCCATGTCGATTGAGAGAGCGTCGATTCTGGAAAGAATATAGTTGTAGAACACCTGGAGAATCATGGCGACGATAAGACCACCTACGGTAGTGATAAGGGCGACCTTCATACCTCCGGCAACGATGTTAGGAGAGATGTCACCGGCAGCCTCGATGGCGTCGAAGGCCTGTACCATACCGATAACTGTTCCCAAGAATCCGAGTGAAGGAGCAAGGGCGATGAACAGGGCGATCCAAGAGAGGTTGTTCTCCATAAGGCTCATCTGAACACCACCTGCAGAGGTGATTCTCTTCTCGACAACATCGATACCCTCATTGTAGTGGTTGAGACCATCGTAGAAGATGCTGGCGACAGGACCCTTGGTGTTGCGGCAAACTTCCTTTGCCTTCTCAACGCCGCCCTGTGCGAGAGCTGCCTCGACATTCTTGATAAGCTTCTTGGTGTTTGTCTTTGAGAATGAGAGATAAAGGATTCTCTCGATCGCGAGGGCAAGACCGATGATAAGGCAGATGAGGATCATGGACATGAAGCCCGGACCTCCCTGGATGAAGTAGGTCTTGATCTGCTGGTGCATAGGGACGTCCTCTCCGGTACCCTTGAGAAGATCCTCAGCGGACATTGGCTGGGCTGGAGCGGCAGTCTCAACTTGCTCTGTTGCGGCTGCGTTGTCAGCGGCTGGCTGATCCTGAGCGGATGCGATGTTTGCAGTGAAGGTGAGAACACCGGCTACTGCCAAAAACATGAAAAACTTTTTCATAACTGTTTTTGTGTGTTTAATTTTAATTGATAATGTATTAAATAGTTATCTTTTCCTGTGGCTTCCCGAAAGCGTAAAACCTTCTAAAAAACCGTTGCAATTTACTAAATTATTTCCAATTGGCAATGTTTATAAGGAAATTTCTCCTTGCAGATTGTCGCCAAGCTTGGATTTCACCGATTCGTTGTCAGTGGTTTTCCCCATCAGGTAGAACAATTTCGCGAGCGCGCTTTCGGTCGTGATGTCAGCTCCTGAGACCACTCCGGCTTTCTCGAGGGCCTTGCCCGTGGCATAGATGTCCATGTTTACAGTCCCTGACAGACACTGAGTTACGTTCATCAACACCTTCCCCATCCCGGAGGCTTCCTTTACAATGTCCAGAAACCATTGACGCGAAGGCGCGTTACCGGAACCATAGGTCTCGATGATGGCGGCGCGGATGTCCGGCCCGCATAAAAAATACTTCATGACCTGCGGGGTGATGCCCGGATGAACTTTCAGAATCGAGACCCTGGTGTCCAGGTTGGTGCTGATCCTCAGATGTTCATCCCAGTCCAATGGCCTTCGTATGACGCTGTCGTTGTATTTTATGCTGATTCCGGCCTCGGCCAGCGGCGGGCAGTTCGGAGACTTGAAGGCGCTGAAATCCTCAGAACTGATCTTGATGCTGCGGTTGCCTCTCAACAATTTGGAATTGAAGAATATGCTTACTTCCGGAACCCGGGGATGACTTTCGGGATCCTTGGCCGAGGCGATCTCTACGGCGGAGATCAGGTTTTCCTTGCCGTCGGTGCGTGGCACCCCGATTGGAAGCTGGCTTCCGGTGAACACGACGGGCTTGGCCAGATTCTCCAACATGAAGCTCAGGGCCGACGCCGAGTACGCCATCGTGTCGGTTCCGTGCAGGACCACGAATCCGTCATATTCATCATAGCGCTCTTGGATCAACGACGCGAGCGACTGCCAGAAGGACGGCTCTACATCAGAGGAGTCGATCAGCGGGTCGAACGTGTAAGAGTCGATGCGCAGGGCGAACTTCTTCAGTTCCGGCACCTCATCGAGAATCTGGTGGAAGTCGAAAGGCTTGAGGGTCATGTCTTGCGGATCCTGCTTCATTCCGATCGTGCCTCCCGTGTAAATCATCAGGATGGAGGATCTTCTCATATTCCGAAAAGTGTTTTGGCGTTGTTGGTTGTGGTTTCCGCGACCTCCTCGACCGAGACACCTTTCAGTCCGGCGATCTTCGCGGCGATCAGCGGAATGTAGGAACTTTCGTTACGTGTGCCTCTGTGCGGGACTGGGGTCAGATAAGGAGCGTCGGTCTCCAGTACGATTCTGTCAAGGGGAACATTCCTGACAACCTCCGCGAGTCCGGCATTCTTGAACGTCACCACGCCTCCGACCCCGATGCGCCAGTCTCCCAACCTCTGGATTTCCTGAAATGATTCCAGGCTGCCGCTGTAGGCGTGCATATTCCCTCTCAATCCTTTGTGTCTCCGGAGAATCTCCAGAAAGTCACCCATTGCGTCGCGCAGGTGGATGTTGAGCGGCAGATCTCTTTCCGAAGCGAAATCCATCTGCCATTCCAACGCTTCTTTCTGTTCCGCGGCGTAATCCTTCCCCTCATGGTAGTCAAGGCCTATCTCTCCGACAGCCACGACCTTACGACCGGTACCCGCTTCCCATTCGTCAAGGAAACGGATCATGGCGTCAACTTCCGAGCGCCACTCCTTGTTCACGGAGCCTGGGTAGAGTCCGATCATCGGTCGCAGCGTGTCCGGGAACCTGTCCACAAGGGCGAACATGGCCTCCCTTTCCGAACTGTCGATGTCAGGTTGAAGCAGGAGGTTGACCCCGGCGGCCTTCGCCCTGCGGATGTAGTCTGCCTCCTCTCCGGAATAGGCCCTGTCACTCAGGTGGCAATGTGTGTCTATGAATATCATGGCGCCAAAGATAGTGAAATCCACCCGAAGAATGAAAATATTCAGCTGGCTTCGGCGGTCGAAGACGGCCCGTGATGATAAAAAACAAAAATATTCATAAGAAACGTAAATAATTCCGGTTCATACCCCCTCGGTTCCCTTGAAAGACCGCAAATTGCGATGATGCTTCCCGCAGTGTCCGGAAGCGCGGCGATATTATGAATATATCAGAACAGAATATGTCGAAGATTGAAGGAGCGCCATTTGAGGAGAAGGTCGCGCTATGCGCCCTCAACAGGATTTTTGGATTCGAGCCGAAGATAGGCCTTAGGCTCGTCGAGACTTTGGGAAGCGCCACGGCCGTGTTCAAAGAACCTGGCGAAGTGGCGAGAGCTTTGGGTGTGTGCTCAAGGAACAGGTACGTTCCGCTGATTACGGGCAGCGCCTTTGAGTCGGCGGCGATCGAGCTGGAGTGCTTGGAAAGGGACGGCGGAACTTTCCTGGGAATAGGCGAGGAAGGCTATCCCGCCCTGCTCATGGAGTGTGAGGATCCTCCGTTGGGACTTTATTATAAAGGAATATCCCCGCCACGGGATGTGTTCGAGGGGCTTCCGCAGGTCGCGGTTGTCGGTACAAGGGGGTTGACATACTATGGTAAGGACTGGTGTGGCCGGATTGTCCAGGCTATGTCTCGCGCTGCGATAAAACCTTTGATTGTCAGTGGTTTGGCTTTAGGTGTGGATGTCACTGCCCATAAGGCCGCACTTGATGCCGGCCTTCCTACCGTGGCTGTAATGGCCACTGGAATAGACGATTTGTATCCGTCCCGGAACAAGGATGTCGGAGAGTCTATCGCATCGACCCCGGGCTGTGCCTTGGTCACGGACTATCCTCCAGGCACGGCGGCGGTAAGAATCAATTTCCTGCGGCGCAACAGGATCATCGCCGGAATATGCAGAGCGACGATCCTTGTCGAGTCCAAGATCCGTGGCGGAGGTATGATGACGGCGCGGCTTGCGGCGTCGTACGGCCGGGATGTCTATGCGTTGCCGGGCAGGATAGACGATCCGGTCTCTCAAGGCTGCAATCTGCTCATAAGGGAGAATGTCGCCGAACAGATCGGAGATTTGGGCGAATTGATAGCGAAACTCGGACTCGGCAAGGCGGACATGAGTCTGAAAGAGGATTTCAGGACGGAAGTCGAGGTGTATTATAAAGACCGTATGTCAGACTCTGATTATGAGAATGTTGTCCGTGTCGCCCTTGCGGTGAAGGCACATCGTGGCATCTCGGTTGACGAACTCTGCGCGAAGCTGAAATGGACCTACAGCCATGTCAGCCGGCTTGTCACCACGCTGGAATGCGATGGATTCATCTCCGTGGACCTGCTCCAGCACTGTTGGGCCCGCACAAAAAAGCCGTCTCCCGAATAAAGAAAACGGCTCTATGTCATACAGAACTATTATAGTGATAAAGTCGGCGTAACCAGGATGCTATGCCAGTCGTCTATACGACCAGCATGGCGTCTCCGTAAGGGCCGAAGCGGTAGCCCTCGTCAAGAGCCACCTGGTAGGCGTTCATGACGTGATCAAAGCCTCCGAAGGCCGCCACGGCCATCAGCATCGTGGATTCCGGAAGGTGGAAGTTCGAGACTACAGCGTCAGGCACCGAGAACTCGTAAGGCGGGAAGATGAACTTGTTGGTCCATCCATCGTAAGGCTTTACCTCGTGGGTCGTCGTGACGTAGGTCTCAAGCCCTCTGAGCACGGTCGTGCCGACGGCGAGAACCTTCTTGCCGCTGTTCTTGGCCTTGTTGATGATCTCGCAGGCCTCGGGGGTGATGATCAGCCTCTCGGAATCCATCCTGTGTTTGGACAGATCCTCCACATCAACCCTGCGGAACTGACCGATGCCCATGTGCTCGGTGATGAAAGCTTTGTCAATATCCTTGAGGATCATCATGTTGAACAACTCGCGGCTGAAATGTGTGCCGGCCGCCGGAACGGCCACCGCGCCTTCGTTCTTGGCGAAGATTGTCTGGTAGTTCTCGTTGTCCTCAGGAGAGATCTTGGACTTGACCCATTTCGGGACAGGAATCTCACCGAGGCTGAACAGGGATTTCTTGAATTCCTCGTAAGGGCCGTCGTAAAGGAAGCGCAGGGTGCGCCCCCTGGAGGTTGTGTTGTCGATGACTTCGGCCACAAGGCTCTGATCGTCACCGAAATACAACTTGTTGCCAATCCTGATTTTCCTTGCCGGATCCACAATCACATCCCACAGGTGCTGCTCACGGTTGAGCTCCCTCAGAAGAAAGACCATGATGTCGGCCCCTGTCTTCTCCTTTTTGCCGTAAAGACGGGCCGGGAAAACCTTTGTGTCGTTGAACACGAAAGTGTCGCCTTTGCCGAAATAGTCTATGATGTCTTTGAATATCCTGTGCTCGATCTCTCCGGTGTCCTTGTGGACAACCATCAGCCGGCACTCGTCGCGCCACCTTGTCGGCTCCTGAGCCACACGCTCCTTCGGAAGAAGGAATTGGAATTGTGAAAGTTTCATATTCGATAACAATCGTTATAGTCAATCCTTTAATATACGGCATCGACGCGCGGAAAGTTTCACAATCTTTGAATATCCTATATTTTGGCCTCTCGGAACACTTCCACGATTGACGGATAGGTGTTTTTCAAATATGGGGAAAGGCCGGACCGGGCCACCCATGCGGCCTTCGTGATGTCCTCGTCCCGCTGCGGCGTGAGGTTCACGGGATCTGTGTACAGCATGTCGTACCACCATGTGTGCTTCAGATGCCATATTCCGTCACGCCGGTAGCAGTGGTCTGTGACGCAGATGAGCCCTCGGAGCTCCAGGTCACCCACTCCGGTCTCCTCCTGAACCTCGCGCAATGCTGTCACCTTGATGTCCTCCCCAGCCTCCTGATGCCCTTTCGGCAGATCCCAAAGACCGTTGCGGCTTATGAGCAGAACATCATCCCGCCTGTTTGACACCAGCCCGCCGGCGGCGTTGACCTCCTTGAATCTGGAGCAGAATTCCCCGTAGGTCATCTCCACGTTATCTGTAGGGATGTAGATTCTGGCCAGCGTGTCCGATGTCTCGAACATTGTCACCAGCGAGGTGATGTCCTCCGGATCTTCTCCGAGGTGCAGCTCGATGGAATTCGGGTCGGACAGTGCCTGCTCCTGAGGGGCGCAGATGATCATGCATCTCTTTTCAAGGTAAATCTTATGCATCCGATGAGTGAGATATTTGCGTAAAACTATTATATTTGTATGCTACGTGCAAAGTTAACAATCATTTTTCAATGAATATGGAAAACATCGACAGAAAACTCGCTTCCGAGCTTCTTCGCATAAAAGCAGTTCTGCTCAGACCTGACGAGCCTTTCACTTGGGCCTCCGGCTGGCATTCACCTATTTATTGCGACAACCGCAGGATACTTTCCGATCCGGAGCTGCGCTCCAAGGTCGCCGGCTGGCTTGCCGAGACCGCCGTCAGGGAGTGTCCCGAGGCTGATATAGTGGCCGGTGTGGCCACCGGGGCGATCGCTCACGGGGTTCTGGCCGCGGACAGAATGAAGAAACCGTTCGTCTATGTGCGCCCGAAGCCAAAGGATCACGGGACCGGCTCCCAGATTGAAGGAGTTTTGCCAAAAGGATCAAAAGTCGTTGTGATCGAGGATCTTATCTCGACAGGGATGAGCAGCCTGGCTGCTGTCAAGGCTCTCCGTGACGCTGGAGCCGAGGTGTTGGGAATGGTCGCCATATTCACATACGGATTCGACCTTGCCGCCCGTCGCTTTGAGGAGGAAGGGGTGAGGTTGAAGACTCTATCCTGCTATGACGCTCTGATCGAGGAGGCTACGGCGACGGGCTATGTCAAGGAGTCGGATGTCGAGATTCTGCGTCAGTGGCGGAATAACCCGTCGGAGTGGAACAAGTAATTTTAAGAATATAATATGACAGAGATAAAGAGCAAACACGGATTGGTCTCAAGGCAACCATTCGAACTATACATGGCCTTTGTGGACATGCGCAATTTCCTTCAGTTTCTTCCGGAGGACAAGAAAGCGGATGTGGAGGCGGATTATGACACGATCTCCACTACGGTGCAGGGCTTCAAGATCGGTGTGATGGTCAAGAACCGTACTCCGTATTCGAGCATCGAGTTCATCGACAACGGGGCTCCGTTCCAGTTCGGAGGCACGTTGCATTTCGACGCTGTGCCGAGCGACCCATCCAAGACAGATTTCTACATTGATTTCCACGCTGAGTTGAATCTGATGATGAAGATGATGCTCGGCGGGAAGATCCGTGAGGCTATGAACAAGATGGTGGACAGTCTCGTGGCGATGTCCGAAGGCAGGATGCCTGACGGAATCGATGAGGAGACTATCCGAAAGATGAAGGAGAAACTCGGCGGAAACCAGTAGATGCAAGGTTTGGACGACATTCAGCTTCGGGACATCCTGACCAGGGCGATCGGGTCGGATAGAGCCGGAGTCGCTTTGGAGGCTTTCCACCAGCCGGCTTCGGTGTCAGTCCGGATCAATCCTTCAAAAGTGGATGAGCCAGAGGCTTTTGCCGTGGAGCATTTCGGACATGATGTCCAGAGGATTCCTTGGAGTCCTTATGGGTTTATGTTGGGGGAAAGACCTAAATTCACGCTGGATCCGCTGTTTCACTGCGGGTGCTACTACGTCCAGGACTCTTCGGCTATGGTCATCGGGAGTATATTCAGAGATATGCTCCCAAAAACCGGGGATTGTTTCAGACCGGCCAGAGTCCTGGATTTGTGCGCCGCGCCAGGTGGAAAAAGTACCGATTTGGCTGCATCGCTTCGCCAAGCGTTCGGGGATGACTTCCTGCTTGTCTCGAATGAGGTCATGCGCTCAAGGGTGTCTGTCCTGGCTGACAACATTGCGTTGTGGGGCGATCCGAACGTGGTTGTCACAAGCGTGGATCCTAAGGCGTTCGCAAGGCTGGAGGGCTTTTTCGACATCATTGTCACAGATGTCCCTTGCTCCGGCGAAGGAATGTTCCGCAAGGATGCCAAGGCTGTCGAGGATTGGTCGGAAAATGTAGTGAGCCTGTGCTCGGCGAGACAGAAAAGAATCCTGGCGGATGTCTGGCCTGCTCTCCGTCGTGGCGGAAGCCTGATATATTCAACATGCACCTTTGAGGACGCCGAGAATGATGCGGTGATGGAATGGACCGCGGACGAACTTGGCGGGACTGTTCATGAATATGATTATTCATCCCTCGAAGGGGTGATTCCTACAAAGACCGGCGGTCTGCTTGTCCCTGGATTCGTGAAGGGTGAGGGGCAGTTTGTCTCTGCCCTGATAAAAAATACAGGAGTTGATGGCTTCAGGCTTTCCGGCAAACCTGCCGTTGGCGCTGCCGAAAAGCGGAAAGGTAATCTGCTCATTCATATTCCAGGATCCATTGTCCGTGAGGTCGCTGCGCTTGAACCGTTTCGCCCGATTCAGACCGGGGTGGCAAAAGGTGAGTTGAAGGGGCGTGATCTGGTGCCGTCGGCGGACTGGGCTTTGAGTCTCGCTTTTCCTGATGGGGCTTATCCGGTGGCCGATTTGGATCGTGAGACTGCCCTGAGGTTCCTGCACCGTGACAGCATATCCCTGAAAGATGCCCCGAAAGGGTTCGTGCTGGTGCGCTTTGAAGGGCATCCGCTTGGTTTTGTGAAAAATCTTGGCTCCCGTTGCAACAATCTGCACCCTCAGGGACGGAAAATCAAAATGGATGTGTAAATCATTGAATATGAAAAAAATATTATTGACAATTCTGGCTGTTATGGCCTTTCTTCCTCTTTCGGCTCAGCCAAAGCCTACTCAGAAGGAATATCTTGACCGCTACCAGTTGCTGGTCTCCAAACTTGGAACCGATGGCGTGGGCATCGAGACTCTTCTTCAGCGTTGGGGAAAGGATTATCCAGATGACACGGACATGCTTTTGGGCAAATTCTCGTACTATCTGACCAAGAGTCAGTCCTCTTCGATCGAGGTTAAGGATGCCGCCAAATATCTTGGTAACGCTCCGGCTTTGACGTTGAAAGATTCGCTTGGCAAGGACGTGAACTATTTTCAGGTTATGTCATACGATGATGAGCTTTTCGGAAAGGCGACGCAGGCTATAGAGAAGGCTATTGAGTTGAATCCTGATCGCTTGGATCTGCGCTTGTTCAAGATCTCGTCCCTGATTAACTACGAGAAGGACAGTCCAGACATGGCTCTCGCCGGCTTGAAGGCACTGATCGATTACAACGGCCACAGCCACCCCGCTTGGAAATACCCTGGCATCGAGGCTGGCGATGATCTTTTCCCTTCCGTGATGCAGGAATATTGCTACGCGTTCTTCAAGATCGGTACTCCGCATTGCTTCGAGGCTTTCAAGGAACTGTCTGAGAAGATGTTGGGTTATTATCCTGACAACACTGTCTATATGACCAACATCGGTTCGTATTATCTTGTCTATAAGCATGACAGCAAGGCCGCCCTCAAGATGTATAACAAGGTCCTGAAGAAGAGCCCGGACGACTACACCGCCATCAAGAACTGCGTCCTGCTTGCCCGCAGCGACAAGAACATCAAACTGGAGAAGAAGTACCTTCCGATGCTCGTCCGCGTCACCCCCGACGAGACCGAAAAGGCTTCCGCCCAGGCCCGACTGAATGCGTTGAAGTAAATTTCTGCGCGTCTTTGGCTTTGTCCGGGATAAGCCGGTTTGGCCGGACAAATTGACCGTTTTTGAGGTTTTGTCCGGAATCATAAGGTTCTGCCGGACAAGTTTGGAAAAACTGGTGTTTGGTTTTGTCTGCGTGTACGCTACCTAAGTATCAGGCTATTTTTTTACGTTGTCCGGTCCGGTGGCTCTGCTCGTAGAGCTCAAGGGAATTGATGATGTTCTGCCAGATGCTGTACAGGCCTCCGGCGACGGAGGTCACTGGCGTCATATAGGAATATCCCAGCCAGATCAGGAAGCCGGAGTTCTTCTGGCCGAGCGCCTGGCCGGCGGTGATTTCGTCCGGCCGTGTGATACGGTGGTCCTTGCTGCCGCTTGACATTCTTCCGGCCACCCTTCCGACTGCGAACTGGATTATCGTGCAGACAAGGGACAGGATTCCGATCAGAATTGCCGTCCAGGCAGATATTCCGCTGTTCATCAAGGCTCTGGTAGCAAGATAGATCGAGAACGTCAGCGACATTCCCCAGAAATAGAACGCCCAGTCTGTGTAGCGCATAAGCCAGCGTTGGAGCCTTTTAAGGGTGTAGCGTATCGCCCAGGCGAGGAGTAACGGCAGGACCAGCAGTGGGAACACCCTCATACATATCGCTATGAACCCGTCAAGGAACGATGTGCCCGCATTCGGATTGACAAACGGGATCACAAGCGGGAGGATCACAGCCGCGGCGATGTTGATCAGCACTACGTAAGAAACTGTGTCCGAAAGGCTTCCGCCAAGCTTGCCGGTGATGACTCCCGCGGCGGCGGCCGTCGGGCAGATGAAGCAGAGCATCGCGCATTCGACAAGTATCCGGAGGTCGCCTCCGCTTGGCAGCATCGTGGCGAGACCGGTCAGTGCGAGGAACATCACGATCTGGAACGCAAGCGCGATGAGATGCCATTTCCTGAACTTGAGGTCGTGCGGGGAGATTGTGTTGAACTGCAGGAACAGCATCGTGGCCACAAGGATCGGCTGGATGTCCTTGGCGAACTTCGAGAATCCCGGCTCAAAGTTCCGGGCCAAAGGATTGACAAAGAACAGGATCAGGTACGAAAAGATCCCGATGATGATTGCCAGCGGCAACATCCAATCCTTGATGAATTTCACTATTTTCGCCATAATCCCAGACTGTGCTCGCAAACTTTCGTTTTCGGTGCGGTTCCCCACGCCACGGTTTGTGGCGACAAAGATAGTGAAAGCCCCCGACCAAAAAAAATCCGTTGACCCTTCGCACGGAAGAATCGCTTAGATATTCAGTAGAAGTTTTGTTTTTATGGTGTCAATCATATTCCGTGGCACGTCATTTCTTTGCTTTGACTGAAAAGGCCCCGCCTAGGTCCGGCTTGATGCGTTGAAATGGGCATTACCTTGATTTCTATTTTGATCAGGTAAATATTTTCCTAAAGTTCACAACCTTGTGGTCCACAAAGTTGTGAACTTTGAGTTTATTTGTTTATATTTGCGTAAAAATCAAGTTTATGGATAAGCCTTTTGTTTACGGAGTTGCGGTGTCCGGAGATAATTTCACGGACAGGAAAAAGGAGACCAAACGCCTGAAAATGAATTTCGAGTCAGGCGTCAACTCCATTCTGATTTCGCCCCGGCGTATGGGCAAGACCTCTATTGTCGGCAAGGTTATGTCTTCTATGACTGATCCAAAGATCAAAGTTGTTATGATGGACATATACGATTGCAGAAGTGAATCTGATTTTTACGAGCGGTTCGCGGCTTCCATAATAAAAGGTGTGGCCGGCAAGGTAGAGAATATGATCGCATATGTCCGGGAATTTCTTGGACGCTTCTCTGCCAAGGTTTCGGTAAGTCCGGATCCTTCGCTGGATTATTCCCTTTCCTTTGGAATTTCACCCAAGGACACGGATGCCGATGAGATCTTGAATCTTCCTCAGCGGATAGCATCAAAGAGGGGAGTACATATTGTGGTATGTATTGATGAGTTCCAGCAGATCGGGGAATTTCCGGATTCGTTGACTGTCCAGAAAAGGTTGCGCGGAGTCTGGCAACATCAGGGAAATGTTTCTTACTGTCTTTTTGGAAGTAAGAAACATTTGATGGAAAAGATCTTCCAGAGAAAGAATATGCCGTTTTATCAATTCGGCGATATGATCTTTCTTGACAAGATCTCCACAGGCGACTGGATTGATTATATATGTTCCAGATTCGAGAGCCGTTCGATGACGATAACGAGAAGCCAGGCCGAAAAGATATGTATGCTTGTGGAAAACTACTCATCGTATGTTCAGCAACTGTCCTGGAACGTTATGATTGAGGCGGATAAGGTTGTGTCTGACGCTGATATAGACGCAGGGTTCGAAGAATTGCTTCATCAGACGTCATCTCTGTTTATGGAACAGATCGGGTCCCTTACTTCTTATCAGATGAATTTTCTCAAGGCGGTCGTTGATGGGGTGCATTCCGGTTTCACATCATCGGACGTTCTTGCAAGATATTCATTGGGAGCGAAATCAAATGTTGCAAGAATACAGAAGGCTCTGATTGAAAGAGAGTTGGTTGAGAAGAGAGGCAAGCTGATATTTGCCTCTGACCCTGTTTTCTCCACTTGGTTCAAAAGAGAATACTCCCGTTAGGAATATAGAAGTATAGAAGCGCGGACGACCGGTCTCCCTTCTGCTTGGCAGAGATTTGTGCGGGAATAGCCTTCCTCGTAAGAATCAGAACAAAACAGCAATGGCCTTGGCGAGGGACAAGGCGTACTCCGGTTTCTCCATACTGCAAAGATAATTATTCTTGCGGGATCGCTGTCATGGCGCGACCTTTTTGTCCGGATATGACAGTCTGCGCATTTTTTGTGCTATGAGTCCCACGCTTATAAATAAAGAGAGGATGCCGGTCTGACATCCTCTCTTCATCGTTATGTGCCTTCTTATTTGAGAGACCGCACCACACGGAATCCCATGATGTCGTACACGACAGGGCCGCTGCCAATGCTCGGGTTGGTCTTGCAGTTCCCGTTCTGAATACGCCAGGTCTTGACCGCGCAGTTGTGGGTGTAGGTTCTGTAGCATCCGCCTCTTGTGATGACAAGTTGTTCGGTCATGTCGCGAGGGGTCTCCGGTCCCCAAGGATCGGTCTCCTCGGCGTCGCTCGCGTAGTCCAATGAGATGTACCATTCGCCGGTCATCTCCTCGATGTTGCCGCTGAGGTCATACAGACCAAGGGCGTTAGGTTTCTTGAGGCCGACCACATGGACATGCTCCTCCTCTCCTATCTTTGAATTATCCTCGAACCATCCAACCTCGTCAAGATTGTCGCTTCCCGCATAGTAGAAAGGATACTTCTCGTTTTCAGGCCCGCCTTTGGCCGCGTACTCGTACTCGGCGTTGGTAGGAAGGCGGTAGCCGTTGGCCTCCTTGTTCCTTGTGACCGTGGCTTCAAGCAATTCCTTGCCGGTCTCCCTGTCCCACTTCGTGTTGGAGAACGTGTAGACCGGAGTGTAGCCTTTCTGTTCGCTAAGTTTGTTGCAGTAGTTCATCGCCTCGTAAAGTGTCACTTTTGAGACAGGGTAGAGATCGTTGCTCTTGTCGTTGGACGGGTTGTAGCCCATCACCTGGAGGAACTCCCTCTGCGTGACCTCGTAACGTCCGATCTCGAAAGCCGAGATGTTGACCTTGTGGGAGTTTTTCTCGTCTTTGATGTTCTTGACGGTCAAATAGTACTCGCTTGGCTGCTTGCCGAGGATGAACGAGCCGGCTCCGACGGTCACCATGTCAAACGGCTTGAAGTTAGGGTTGGTCTCCTTTCCGGTTCCAGGTGTAGTGCCGCCACCGCCTGTGGAGTTGATGGTCACGACGGCGAAGTAGGTCTTGCTGTCATTCGCCTTCTCGTTGATGACCTGGTAGCGGACAGCGTCCGTGAAGTCTGCCGCGACACCGCTGCCAGGGGTCACCGTCGAGCCTTCCGTGACGACGATCACCGGCTTCAGAGCGGTGACATCCGTGCCTTCGGGCATCGTGATGGTGATTGTCGGGTAGTTGATCACACTTGAGATCTGTCCTGGGATGAGGAACTGCGTGATGGCCGCACCGGTTTCGGTGCCTGGCGTAGGATCCACGGTACCTCCGCCGCTCTCTCCGTTCTGCATGACGGTGATCGTGTAGGTGTCCACCTCGGTGTCGTTAAGGTAGGCTGTCACATCGATTGTGGTCTGGCGAGGGTTCGCTGTAGTGTTCTTCGCCACGGAGAGGGACAGGCGTGCCTTGCTGCATGACGCCAGGCACCACATCTTGTCCGCTGCCGGGACATTCGTCTTGAACTTGTAGTCACCCAGGTCGCCGCCTTTGTCGTCGACAAATGAGATGGCGCTGGTCATGACTCCGGACTTGTCAACCGTGAGGATGCCGTTCTCCTGATCAAAGGAGATGATGCCCTCGGGGATCTGTGAGATCGTCGTGGAGAGCTCTACTTTGGCCACCGGATCATCGCCGCTTCCTTCGCATGAGGCGAAGGAGAAGGCGACGGTGAGAGCCGACAAAAAACATGCTATCTTTCCTAATTTCATAATCTTTTTACTTACTGTTACTTAATGCTTCTTACGACACGGAATCCGGTAGTGCTTCTGGTCTCGGCTCCGGCCTGATAGTTGGAATCCCAGAGCTTGCCTTTGTAATCCGATCCGGAGTAGTAGCCTCCTCTGATGATCTTGCCTCCGTTCCTGCTTTCAGGAGCCCCGACGGGGTCTGTCTCAGGATCGGTGGTCTGGAGTTCATCCTTGTACTTGTAGGCCCAGTCAAAGCACCACTCGGAGACGTTGCCGCTCATGTCGTACAATCCAAGTCCGTTCGGCTTTTTCTGCGCTACCTCGTGAAGAGCCGGGGAGCTGCCTACTTTGGAGTTGTTCTCGAACCAGCCGATCTCGTCGGCCACATCGGAGCCGGAGAAGATTGTCGGATTCTTGCATCCCTCCTCACCGCCTTTGGCAGCGAACTCCCATTCGGCCTCGGTAGGAAGCCTGTAGCCGTTGCCGGCAGTGGCATGATCGTATTTGTAGTCCTGCATCTTCATGTAGCTCCATCCGTCGGACACGGTGATGATCTCTCCAGGGGTGTAGACAGGAGTGAGACCCTCTTTCTCGCTGAGTTTGTTGCAGAACTCGCAGGCCTCGGACCAGGTCATCTTGTTGACCGGGTAGTTGTCCCCGACGAATTTTGAATAGGAAGGATTCTTGCCCATGACCTCCTCATAGATCTTCTGCGTCACGACAGTCGTGGCGATGTAGTAGCCTTTGGTGAGAGTTACCTCGTGGGCGTAGCTCTGCGCGTACGTGGAACCGTCGGTCTTGTTCTTTCCTTCACCGAACTTGAATGTGCCAGGATTGACGATCACCATGTCGAAAACGGAAGCGAACGCATTCTGCTTCACGTTCAGTGTCAACGGGGTGAGCTCGGCGGTCTCGTCGCTGCACGCCACTGTGAGATCGACCGTACCGGTCTTCTCCGCCTTTTCGGCGGTAGGCTTCACGGAGAGCTTAAGGACGTTGTTCTCGATGCCGGCGGCGCACCAGTCGGCGTTTGATTTCACGGAATAGGTGTAGACAACATCGGCTTCAGGAGCGTTTGTCGTCATGGTAAGCGGCAGGGCGATCTCTCCGCCGGCATATTCAAAAGTCACATCGCCACCGTTGACGGAGGCTCCCTCGGCGGCCTGGGGTTCGGAGAGCGTGATGCTCCCGTTGATGATCAGCTTCTCTTCGCTGCAGGAAGAGAAAGCGGCGCAGAAAAGCGCGCATGCGCAACTCAGTGCGTGGAATCTACTTGTTTTCATTCGTTTTTTTGTTTAATTTGTTGAAGATAAGAGTCTTTAGTTGTTCAACGGATAGTACTGCGTGGCCCGGTAGACCGTGAAGTAGTTGGCCTTGTCGTCCTCGTCCGAGAATTTTATCCATTGAGGGTTCTTGATGTCATCGACCGTCAGGGTGAAGGTGCGGCGTTTGTCGTTGCCCAGCGGGGTGATGATGTAGTTGAAGTAGTGACCGGTGTAGTAGTCCTTGCCGATCTGACTGCCTTCCTGGCTGAATTTCAGAGAGATCCTGTCCTCACCTTTTATCTCGTAGTCAAAAGCCAGGTAGCCGCGGCCACCGGAGTTGGTGCAGTAGAAGTTGAAGGCGTAGAAGTCTCCGTAGTAGTTGCTGATGTTGCCGAGGTAGCAGTAGGTGATGTTGTCACCGGCAGCCTTGAGGGATTCCGCCGCCTTGTCCCAGAGCTTCTTGCAATAGTCGCTCAACCCCTTGTAGGAGAAGAACCAGTTTTTGTCCATCAGGTAGTCGGTGATCGTCGGGTATGTCGGCACGAAGTAGCCTTCCGCCCCGTCGTTGACCGGGATGAACGCTCCGCCGTCCGCCATGTCCGGGTTGTAGACAAGTCCGTCGATCCTCTCGTCTCCCAGTTCGAGAGGCTTGTAGAAAGTCACTCCCATCAGATTGAATATGAATGGGTAGGATGTCGTGACCTGTTCGCCGTCAACCTCGCTGAAGATTTCCAGAGTCCTGCCGTTGATGCGGCCGTCGTATTTGTTGTCAGCTGTCTGGTACCTTATGCGGGTGTGTTTGGAGATCGCGCTCTCCTCTTCCTTCAAGGCGACGATGTAGTCATCCCAGGACATCGAGACGGGCATCGGGGTCATTGTCATCGTGGAGCCTGTCTTTCTGCCCTTGAGTGTGATCTTCTCGTCCTGAAGATCCAGCACGTTGAACTCGAAGTCGCCCTCGAATCCGAAGCCGGCTCCCTGTCCGCCGGTGGTCTCCGGATCAGCGAAGTAGTGCATCACCTCGTTGTAGGTGTCCAGTGTCAGCACGCAGCCCGCGCTCTGGTAGATGGAATAGGTGCTTGTCGCGGTTTTCCCCTTGCCGGCAACCTCGCTGCCGACCTTCACCTTGTTGCCCTCGCTGAAGGAGAGGAACACGTTGAATCCCCCGTAGTATTGCCCGGAGGAAGGGTAGTACTCAAGCAGCCAGCCGTTCGGCGCGCCGGTCAGGGTCTCGTTCAGCCTTTCGGCCAGGGTCTCGACACGGTTGGCGGAAGACTCGTCGAAGATCGGATCAATCTTCGAGACGCATGACTGCGCCGTCATGACGGCCATGGCCGCTGTCAGTAGATATTCAATAAAATGCTTTGTCATGGTGTCAATCCCTAAAGTGTTTTCAAATCAAGTTGTGAGATGTTGGCGGAGCGTTTCTGCACGATGTCGCGGAGTTTGTCGATGTCGATGCCCCAGCTTTCCTGAAGGTAGTTCCTGACAATCTCGAACTTTTTCGCGAGCTTGTCCCCGCCTTCCTCCCCGGCGGTGGCGAGTACGCTTTCCCAGTAGCCTTTCGCGTGGGTGACGTAGTTGGAGATGATCTCCACGAAGTCCTCGTCCGGGCTGTAGCTGGCATAGCATGTGACATAGCCCATCTTGTTGGCCACGGCGTCGCTTTCCAGATTCAGCCAGCTCGGTCCCTGGTAGTCGGTCGAGATCAGGTTGAAGTCCGTGGAGTAGTTCTTTGTCTGATGCAGGATGTGGGCGAACTCATGATGCATCGTCTTGAAGAACCACTCATTGAGGAAATCTATGCTCGGGCTGGACGGATTCAGACCGTTGATGTTGTAGAGTGTGATCTTCAGTCCGCCCTCCGCGGTTCCAAGCACGACGGATCCCTGGTTGTTGAAGGCCTTGGAGCCGATGAGCTGGATCATCCTCGGGCAGTATGTCTTTATGAAGGTGTCGCCGAGCAGCTCGTTGTAGGAGTCGATCCACAGGTACTTCGTCAACTTGGCCATCGCCACGGCCTTGTCATATTCAGCCGGGACCAGGTTGTAGTTGTTGTCGGACTCACGGTCGATGTACTTGTAGTTGAACTGAATATTATAGGGTTCCACGTAGTTGAGCAGCAACCAGGTGTCAAACGCCCCTCTCTCCGGCGAGTCAGTGTCGAAGATGCTCTTTTGGTCAAGCTTTTCCTTTGAGCAGGACGCAAGGACCGCCGTCATGATAAAAAATGAATATATTAACTTTCTCATCTCGTCTTTCCTTTTAGTTGTTTCTCGGATTGGCCTCAAGTCCCGCCGCGATCACCTCCTGAGGGATCTGCACGGCCCTTCTCGGGTCGTTGACGAGCAGCTCGTCGTCGGCTTTTCCGCTTCTTGCATGTGAGTACTCGATGCCGTACCTCTTGATGTCGTTCCATCTCAGGCCTTCATGCACGGTGGTTACCCTCCTGAGATGCAGCACGCATTGGATCAGATTCTCCGTGGTGTGGTCCGGGATGGAGAATCCCTGAGGGTGAAGCTCCTTCTTGATCGATCGCTGGCTGTTCTTCTTCAAGTGCAGAGGCATGTAAGGCTTGGATGAGAAGTAGTTGACAATCTGATCCTTCGTCAGGTTTATTCCTGCCATGGAGTTGAGGAGGATGTTGATGTCCGCCACGGCTCCGTCGATGTCCTGCGGAGTCTTCAGCAGTTTGGCCTCGGCCCTGCAGAGCAGCAGTTCGTCAGTCGAGAAAGCCACGTTCACGAGGTGGAGGTAGCCGATGCCGGCGGTCTTGTCGGTATATTCAAAATAGCCGAGAAGTTTCGGCAATGAATATTTCTGCTCGAATCCCCAGATGCCGTTAGCCATGTTCAGCTTGTTGTAGCCGCCCCATGGTCCGGGAAGGATCTCGTTAAGCATGATGTCGTAGGCGCTGCCGTAGCGAAGACCGATGGCGTAAGGCCCCTGGACGTATGGCCAGGAGGAATTGGCGGTGAGGAGCATCAGGTTGCAGGCCTCGTTGCCGGAAACGTAGGAGTTGCAGCGCAGCTCGAAGTCTGTCGCCAGCTCGCTGAAAGCCTTCCAGTTCCTTACGGTCGCCGAAGGATCCTGCCCCAGGGTCTTGCCGGCATATTCAATCACCTTGTCGAATTTGTGATAGTAAAGGTTGAACCTTGCCGCGAAGGCGTAGGCGGCCTTCTGGTTGAAGTGGTACTTCGGCACAGAGTAGATGTTGTCGTCGATCAGCGGCAGGGCTTCCTCAATGTCGCTGTCGATCATCTCGTAGGTGTGGGCCAGGGTTCCGCGCTCGATTCCGTCCGGCAGCACGGTTGTCTCCGGTTCGGTGGTGTAGGGGATGCCGAGGGTGCTTTCCGCTGTTGAGGCATCGTATGGCATGCAGAACAGATTGGCGAGCTGGAAATGGGCGAAGGCTCGGCAGATGAGGGCCTCGCCTCTTTGCGCGTCATAGTCCGCTCCGCCACCGAGTTCTTCGATGGCCTTGAGCGCCTGGTTGGCGGCTGCGATGGCGTTGTAGTGTGCGTCCCAGACGCTTTTCGGCGCGTCGGTGTCGTCGGTTGTGATGTCTTTCCACTGGTATGCGTCCCCGCACACCTGTCCGTAGGTGTCGTACTGCGAGCCGTTGTCGGTCACATTGTCGGACGAAAGCTCGGAGATCAGTATGGTTGAGACGGTAGGGTAGGCGGAGACGAGCATCTTCGTCACCTTGTCCTTAGAGTCAAGCTCGATGCGGTCGTCCGGAACCGTGTCCAGAAATCCGTCGCAGGATGCCGCCGCCAGCGGAATCATCGATAAGTATAGTAATGCTTTGTTCATAGTATCTTGATGAGTAAATGTTTAGATTCCAAGTCTTAATGTCAGGGTGAACTGTCTCGGGACAGGGGAGGCCACGCCTCCGGTGTTGAAGAACTCAGGATCCTGGCCGTTCAGTTTCTTGTCCGAGTAGATCAGGAACAGGTTGGTGGCCTGGATCTTGAGTGACAGATCATTGACCTTCAGCCTGGAGATCATCTTCTTCGGGAAATTGTAGGACAGCGAGAGCTCCTTCATTCTGATGAAGTCGCCTTTGGCTATTCTCTCCGTGGAGTAGTTGTAGGCGTTGTAGGCGTAGCTCAGGTACGGATCCTGCTGGTTCGCGCGTTTGTCCGCGATCACAGGCACGTTGGTGACCTTCTCGTCGCCTCCCGTCGTCCACCTGTTGATGAACTCGCGCGGCATCGCGTCCAGGTCGCTGTAGACATTGTGGAACACAGGGTCGAGCCTGATGACGTTGCCGAATGAGTAGGTGATGAACGCGTTCAGAGTGAAACCTTTGTAGCGGAATATGTTGCCGAGGCTTCCGGTCATCGTCGGATCTGTCGGTCCTTCGTAGACCAGATGGTCTTTCTTGAGCTGTTCCTGGAAGTTGATGTCGCTGACGGTAAGCTGTCCTTTCTCGTTTATGAATGTCGGGTAACCGTTTTCGTTAAGTCCCTGGAAATCCATCGAGAAGAGCGCTCTCACCGGATAGCCTTCCATGGCGAAACCGTTGCCGCTGATCATGTCCATCACGGATGCGTTTGACTGGAGGTCGGTGACCTCGTTCTTCGTGTGCGAGAAGATGAAGTCCGTGTTCCAGCTGAAATCCTTTGTCTTGATGTTGCGTGTGGAGACCGTGAACTCCACGCCGCTTGACTTCATGCTGGCCACATTGGCGAACTTCGCTAGTTGTCCGCCCGTTCCCTTCGTGTAGATCAGTCCGATAAGGTCAAAGTTGTTTCTCGTGTACCAGTCGGCCTCGATGTTGATCCTGTTGTCGATGAACCCGATCTCGGCCCCGATGTTGAGCTCATGCTTCTTCTCGTAGGTCAGCTCGCTGTTCTCGACGCTGGACAGGATGAGTCCGGACTCCTTCATTGATGTGAAAGGCCGCCAAGTGTTGTAGCTGTTGATGATGGCCTTGGAGTTGCTGACGCTCGCAGGACCCCTGTCAGCAGTCAGTGAATAAGATGCCTTCAGCGTCATGTTGGAGACCACGTCCCTGAAGGACTGCCAGAACTCCTCCTCGTGGGCGTTCCATGCGGCGGAGACGTTCCAGGTCGGCAGCCATCTGGCCTTGCGGCTCTTGCCGAGCTTGTTGGACCCTTCGTAGCGGACTGTTCCGTTCAAGGTGTATCTTCCTTTATAGGAATATGTTCCCGTCCCGAAGAAGGAGACTTCACGCTGCCTTGTCCTGTCAACGGAATAGTAGCCGGCGTTCTCCTCGTTGCCCTGTTTGAAGTAGAGATAGTCATAGGATGGCAGCATGCCCATCTCGTACTGCATGCCGACACCGTTGAACCAGGTCTTTTCCCTGTTCACGGCGTTGGTCTCCATACCTCCGAACAGATTGACGATGTGATCCTCGCCGAACACGTTGTTGTAACTTGCCGTAGCTCTGAAGTCGTAGCTTTCCATCGAATATTTAGTCTCACGGTAGAAGCCTCCCACCGGCAGCACGGAAACCGGCAGGGAGTTCGCCTTGTCCGGATCGGTGTAGAGCCAAGGATTCGCGCTGCGCATCGTGGCGTCATCCATAGCCCGGAATGCCCAGGCCTGGTTCGAATAGTCCGTGATAGTGTGGCTCTGTACCGTTGAGGATGCCTTGTAGGCTCCCAGCACCGACAGCTCCAATGGCTTGACCGGATGCCATTTCAGCTCTCCCTGGAACTTGAGGTCGGTGACCTTCAGGTCAATGTAGTTGTTGTCAAGCTCGTGCAGGATGTTGAATGGCGCGTAGTTGCGGACATAATATTCATTAGGATCCAGTGTTCTGGATGTGTTGAGGGCGTAGGAGTAAGGGTTGATGTCGAAATCCCTCCTCACCTCTCCGCTGAGCGGATCCACCGATGAGCTCAATGTTCCCGGCGCTCTCTGCTTTCTGTAGGAGGCGTTGCCGATGAGGTTCAGGGACAAGGTTTCCGAGATGTGGTAGAGTGCGTTCAGGTTGGCGGTGTAGCGCTTGACCGAACTCTGTCTTGTCCATCCCGGGTCGTTCATCACGCTCAAGGATGTGTAGTATGACGCCTTGTCGGTTCCGCTTGACATGCTGACCGCATGGTTGCGGGAGATGTTGTCGTTGAACAGTATGTCGAACCAGTCGGTGTTGCGGTACTCGGCCTCGCGGAGGTAGGCGTTCCGCGCCTCCTCGGTGTTCATCAGTCCGAACGAGTCGCCGGTGGCGTCGTACTGGTTGATCAGATGGTACATCTTGCCGTACACACCGCTGTTGGACGCGCGGTAGACATCGGCCAGGTTGAGGTAGCCGGCCTGCTCCATCTCTTTGTAGACACCCATCTGCTCCTGGGAGTTGAGGATGTTGAACCTGTTGTAACTTGGTTTCAGACGTACGCTGTACTCTCCCGTGTAGGCTATCTTGTTGCTTCCCGCATGTCCTTTCTTCGTGGTCACGACGATCACTCCGGCCATGGCTCTGGCTCCGTAGATCGATGTCGCTGATCCGTCCTTGAGGATCTGGAAACTTTCGATGTCGTCGGCGTTAAGACCTGCGATGGCGGAACTGATCAATGTCACCGCGTCTCCGCTGGAGAGGTTGTCGGCGTCCACTTCGGCCACATCCTCCATGATCACGCCGTCCACAACCCACAGAGGCTTGGAGCTGCCATAGATGGAGGTCGCTCCGCGGACCCTGATCTTAGGAGATGTACCGAATGTTCCGGACACGTTCTGTACGGACACGCCGGCGGCTCTTCCCTCAAGGGCCCGGCTGATCTCAGCCACACCGTCCAGTTTGACATCCTCGGCGCTCAGCTTGCTGGTGGCTCCTGTGAACAGGCGCTTGTCCATCTTCTGCATACCTGTCACGACCACGCCTTCGAGAACCTCGGTGTCAGCCTCAAGGGAGATCCTCATCTCCCCGTCAGTGATGCCCACATCCTTGGGCTTCATGCCAAGGCAGCTGATTTCCAGAGTTTTCGCTGACAGCCTGACTTTCAAGGCGAATTTACCGTCGATGTCTGTCATCGTGGCGTTCTTGGTCCCTTTCTCCATGACAGCCGCCCCGATGACGGGCAGATTGTCTTCGGAAGAAATGACCACGCCTTTTACCGTTCGGGTGTCTTGTGCGAACAAACACCCAAAGCCTGCCGCGATGCAGGCGATCATCAAGCATAAGAAGTGCTTCATGTAAAAATTTGATAAGTTAATAATTCGGATGCGTCCTATCCTGTCTCAGGACAGGCTCATCCATTTGTTAATGTTCGTGTGCCGTTCCTCTGTCGCGTCAAGGACATCAATTATTGGGGGAATATGTCCTCAGGCACCTTCAAGGCGGCATTTTACTCAAACCGCCGTGAAGGTAGCCAATAAACTTCTTTAAACAAAGGATAATTTTGAATATAACGTTTTTTGTGAATAATTATCGACTAAATATTCATAAAAACTTAATTGTCGCAGTATAGGGAAACTTTCTAATGTTTATTTATTCTTTTCCCCGTCCGGTGACTTTGCTCGTAGAGTTCGAGGGAGTTGATGACGTTCTGCCAGATGCTGTAGAGGCCGCCGGCGACGGAGGTCACGGGGGTCATGTAGGAATATCCCAGCCAGATCAGGAAGCCTGAGTTCTTCTGGCCGAGAGCCTGTCCGGCGGTGATCTCGTCAGGTCTTGTCACCTTGTGAGGAACTCGGCAAACGCTATGGAGTACCGAGTCCCTTCTGCGACAAGCGGATAGATGTTCAGTATCACGCTCCTGCCATCCGGTGTGAGCCACCGCCGCCTGCGGATGTGCAGTTCCACCCTCCGGTCACGCACCGGGAAATCCGACATTGTGGCAGGTTCCGTAAAGCCATTGGGACGCAGGTCCTGCTGGGCTTCCGTGCGGCTGTCTCGCTCATCCAGGTGGATGTGCAGCACGCCGGTATATGCTATGTCCTTTTGGCTCTCCCTGGACGTGAGGGACTCCGTCTCCATCCACACCAGTTCGAAGAAGTCCAACATCCCCTCGGGAAGAAAGAAGCTGAGGTAGTGCTCGTAGAGCTTTGCTTGTGTAGTATCCTTATCCGTGACTACAAATGTACTTCCTTTCACGGGATCTACCTTAACGGCTGGATTTTTTTATCATATCAGACATGGATATTTGCTGGTGAGCCAAATCGGCCTTTTGCCGTGAACGTGTTTTGTAAGGTTCCGGAGCAGGACCCATTGATGAGACTTGATTTGATGGCGGTATATGGCGGTTCGGGGGGGAGGTCTGTTTGAATTTTTCGCCAGAATGAGTATATTCGTGAATTAAATGTTTGAATATGAGAAGGATTTTGTTTGCCGTGCTGGTGATGGTCTGCGCCGCGCTGCCGCTGAGGGGGCAGGAAGGGGTCTGGACGGGAAAACTGGAGGTCTCCGGAACTGAACTGGCACTCGTGTTTAATCTGAGTGATGAGGGGGCTACACTTGATGTGCCGGATCAGGGGGCGAAAGGAATCGCGGTTGAGGTCTCACGGGACGCGGTCGGCGGCATTGAGTTGAATATTCCGATGATAAGCGCTTCATTCAAGGGGATTTATCTCGGGAAGACGATTGTCGGGACTTTCACCCAGCGTGGGATGTCGTTTCCGATGACGCTTACGCCGGGCGCTCCGGTGTTCAGGCGGCCACAGACTCCGGTCGGGCCGTTCCCTTACACTACCGAGGAGGTGTCGTTCTCCAATGGGGACGCTGTGCTGAAAAGCACACTGACAATGCCGGCGGATTGTGACAGAAAGACTCCGGTGCTTGTCATGGTCACGGGCAGCGGTCTCCAGAACAGGGACGAGGAATTGTTCGGTCACAAGCCGTTCGCTGTCATCGCGGATGCTTTCGCGAGGGCGGGGATCGCCACGCTGCGGTACGATGACAGGGGGGTTGGGGAATCGACCGGCGATGTGGTTCTCTGCACGACCGAGGATCTGAAGAACGATGCTCTGGCGGGAGTCAAGTTGCTGAGGGATAGGTTTGAACGTGTCGGTGTGATCGGCCACAGCGAGGGTGGAACCATCGCGTTGATGCTTGCGGGCGAGAGGCAGGTTGACTTTGCCGTCAGTCTGGCGGGAATGATTGTCTCAGGAGCGGAGACGCTGCTGGCGCAGAACCGGCGTGCGTTTGAGTCCGCCGGCCTGCCCGAGAGCGAGGTCGAGGCCTTTGCCCGTCTGCTTTCCGACACTTTCACGGCGATCAGGACGAGGGCTCCTCTGCCTTCCGCCGACAACTATGACATCACAGACGCGCTGAGGAAGAACTATGCCGCCGCCCTGCCTTCGTTCCGTACCCCGTACATGGAGTTTTTCTTAGGTCTGGATCTGTCCGCCAGCCTTTCCGGCATAACCTGCCCTGTCATGGCACTGAATGGCACAAAAGACACTCAGGTTCAATGCGATAGGAATATTGCGGCTCTGGAGGCTGGCCTGCCTTCCAACAGCAGAAGCGTCATCCGTGCGGAGGATGGCCTGAACCACCTCTTCCAGCACTGCGTCACCGGCGAGGTCTCTGAATATAAAAGCATCGAGGAGACCTTCTCCCCGGAAGTCCTTTCCGAGATGATTGCTTGGATCAAGACGCTTTGATTGGCGGACACCTTGCGTTAGAACCTTGGTTCTACGCACGGAAGACGTGTTTAAGCACGTTTGTGCGTGGATGGGCTTGACTGCTCACGGACTGTATTCACTAAAGCTTCACGCCTTCAAGTTCGAGGAGAAACCTCTTTGCAGGAAGGCCGCCGCCATAGCCTGTAAGGCTTCCGTTGCTGCCTATGATGCGGTGGCAGGGAGCGAAGATCGAAATGGAGTTCGAGCCGTTGGCTGTGCCTACCGCCCTTACTGCCTTCGGGTTACCAATCATCTCGGCCATCCAGCCATAGCTCCGGGTCTCCCCGTAAGGGACTTCCAGCAGGGTGTTCCAGACTTTTTCCTGAAACTCGGTGCCGACGAACAGAAGCGGCAGATCGAATGTCTTGCGTCCCCCGGCAAAATATTCATCGAGCTCTTGTGCGGCCTTTGCGGTGATCTCCGAAGGGATGTCTTTCATCTCCGCATTCAGACTCCGCTCCAATCGTCTGTCCGCCAGCAGCCTATGCTCTTCCGCCCTCCAGTCGCAAAGGCAGAGCCTGCCCTCAAACGACCCGAGCAGCAGGTCGCCGCACAGAGAATGATACGTCTGTGTGTTGATTGTCTTTTTCATTGGCAGTGATTTGTGCGGGAAGAGCCTTCTACGTAAGAATCAGAACGAAACCGCAATGGCCTTGGCGAGGGACGAGGCGTCCGCCAGTTTCCCCTCCACCTCTTCGGTGGAGAGGTAGTCCAGATTCCAGGCGGCCACGGTGGTGATCTCGCCCAGACCCCAGAGCGAAGACAAGGCCTGCAGATAGGTGCTGCCTTGCTCGCGGGCGCTACCGGTCTGGATATTCATACCTCTTGTGGTTATGTACATCACTTTCTTGCATCGGCACAGTCCCGTGCAGGTCTGGCCGTTGTCCGTGAAGGTCACTCCGTAGAGGGACATATTCTCGAAAAAGGCTTTCAGGGCGGCAGGGAAGCTCATATCCCAGAAAGGCGCCGCAATAATGATCCTGTCGGCCGCCGCGATCTTTCGGGCGAGCGCGACTGTGGCTTTCGGGACAATCCCCGAAGACCTCTCGGCAAGGCTCTTGGGAGTAAGCGGAGGCAAAGCGGCCTCGTTAACGTCAATGCTCTCAATGTCGTACCTTGACGAAAGCGCCTCTTTCGCCGCGTCAAGTATCCTTCTTGTTCTGGACTCCGGTCTCATACAGGAGTCGATAATCACCAGTTTCTCCATACCGCAAAGATAGTCATTATTGCGGGATCGCTGTCTTGGCTGCAATAGTCTCCTTTGAGTCCGCATGAATCTCAAACGGGATGCTTCGACTGCGGACAACCGAGCGCGCGAAGATATTGAATGCTGTGTTGGCACTCATCCCAAAATCCTGACAAAGGGCATCGAACTGCCTTTTTATATCGGCATCCATCCTGATAGTAACCGCTGCTTGTCCCATAATAAAAAGATTATTTATGCAAATATATTCACACCTGGAATACCTACTTGCCGGCAGTCAAGCCGATGGTGTTTTAGGTGTGTATGGTTTTTCGCACCTGGAAGAGCGGTCTCCGATTGTTTCTTATAGGACAGATAATGAACGGCAGAAGGCTTTTTCCTGTACCAAACGTCTGCCGTAACTTTGTTGGTATGCCAAACAATTTCTTAGATGAATATATCAGTTATCTCCTGTTAACCTTTCTCCGTTTTCTGCGACTATAACAGAAAACGGTGATAATGATCGCAATGATTATTTCTGCAGTTGTTGCAGCGGTGCAGGGCATCGGCGGGCCGTCGGAGGAACGGACGGCGGACATTGAGTGCGTGTATGAGTACCGCACATCTGATGACAAGGGACGGGAGGATGTATATTCCACAATCCTTCAGGTCGGGAAGCGGTCGGCGAAGTTCGTTGACTATTCCACGTTCCAGCTTGACTCGGCAAGAACGTCCGGTGCCTCGGAAGATCAGGTGGAGGCGTTCCGTCTGCGGGAGGAGAAGAAGGCGCAATATTTCGACTATGCTATCTTCCAGAACGAGCCGGCGGGGGATATGACGGTTTACGGGACGATAATTCCGGACAGATATTCATACACGGAAGATTCCAAGGCGATGAAATGGACTTTGGCGGATGACGAGAAAACTATCTGCGGCTACCAGTGTCACAAGGCCGAGTGTGAATATGGCGGAAGGAAGTGGACGGCGTGGTACAGCCAGGATATTCCCGTGTCGTATGGCCCGTGGAAATTGTGCGGGCTGCCGGGGTTGATTCTGGCGGCGGAAGATTCAGATGGAGCCAATAAGTTCGAGGCCATCATCCTGCGCAACGGGGCATCGGCCATAACCCCGGTTTCCGACAAGAATATTACCACCACGACAAGAGAAAAGTTCGTGAAAGCGAAGAATATGTTCGAGTCCGACCCGATGGGGAACCTGCCTCCGGAATCAATCAGCGAGATGTCCATCCATAAATATGACGACGGCAGCAGATCTATTCACATCAACGGTGTCCAGCTGCGCCTGCGTACCAACGGGTATGTTCCGCTTGAACTGAAATAGCGACTGCCATTGAATGTCTGAATATGAGACGCATAGTCACTTGTGTCATATTCATCCTCGTCTCTGTGATGGCCTTGGCGCAGCAGGATGCGATAAAAGGTTGCGTGAAGGACTCAGACGGGAATCCCGTGCCCGGCGCGATAATAAAGGCGACATCCTCCTCGATGATTCTTGGCTACACGACATCGGACGACAAAGGCGGGTATTCGCTTTCCGTTGAGAGGAAAGGAGATGTCGTCGTTTCCGTGGATTGCCTTGGCTATGAATCGTCTTCCGTGATCTTACACAAAGACACGTCCGGGACGTGCGACTTCTCCTTGAAAGAGAAGAGGATAGGCCTTAAGGAGGCCGTTGTCAGGGCTCCGGCGATCCGGCAGCTCGGCGACACTCTTTCCTATGCCGTCTCTGCTTACACCACACGGTCGGACTACACCCTGAAGGATGCCCTGAAAAGGCTTCCGGGAATCGATGTCGAGGAGTCCGGACGGATAAAGTACCTCGGCAAGGACATATCCGGATTTTACATCGAGGGAATGAACCTGCTTGGCGGCAAGTACAACATCGCCACTTCTGGAATCCCGGCTGCGTATGTGAACTCCGTCCAGGTTCTGAGCAACCACAAGGAGGCGGCCATTGACAGGAACACCTTCTCCGATGACGTGGCGATCAATGTAAAGCTCAATGACAAGGCCAAGATAAAGCCGGTCGGCTCATACGAGGCCTCCGCCGGTTATGGAGACCGTTGGCTGTATTCAGCCAAGGGCTCGGCGATGCTGTTCCGCGCGAAGACACAGGTGATAGCGTCGTTGGATGTCGGGAACATCAAAGGGTTCGCCTTGGATGAAGGCACGGACTTCCTTAAATCGGAGAGTGACGTGACCGCCGTCAAAAGACTGGCCGGAGGCTTGTCTGCATCGCACCCTCCAATGAAAGCCGACAGGTACATCAGCCCGTCAGATATGGCCGTGACAGTCAATGCGATCCATAAGGTCGGCAAATACTCGACGATCAAAGGCAACGCAGGTTACAGTTCGGCGAGGAGTGACTATTCATATTCATTCAAAGGGCAATATTATGATGAGGGTAACGAGATTGTGATGTCGCAGACTACCTCTCCGAGAACGAAGACGCAGCGCCCTTGGCTTTCCCTTGAGTACCAGAAGAACTCCGACAAATGCTTCATCAGAGAGAAGTTGCACGGGAATATGGATTTTACCCGCTCCGCCGTGCCGGTTGAACTTAACGGCGAGATGTCATCCCAGTCCCAATCCCTCAACAGTATGGATTTCGGAAGCGACTTCAGTGCCAGATGGCGTAAGGACAAGCTGCTGTGGAGCGTATCTTCCGATATGGCATATTCCGCTTCACCGTCATATTCATTGAATATATCGTCAGGTGATGGCGGCATATTGCAGTCGGTTTCAGGTGAGGTGTTTTCTTCGGAGAACACAGTCTCCGCAGTGTGGGAAAAGCGCCATAACAGGATATATATACCATTGATATTCAATACTCAAACTGACTGGCTGAAAACGGACAGAACTGGCGATGGCTTGACGAACGAGGACAACGATTTGCACGTGACCAAGGCGGCGCTATCCTTCTCCCCTCAGTACGAGTACAGTCTGCGGGATTTTGTGCTGCGCGCGGAAGTGCCGGTCCGTGGCGACGCGATCTGGCGAGGAGGTGATATGACTGAATATTTTTCCGTATGTCCTGAGCTGTATCTCAACTGGCGGCTCTCCGCACGTTCCACTGTCAGGACTGAAGTGTCATATTCCAGAAACATCGGTGATGTCCTGGATTTCCTGACACGACCGGTTCAAATCGACAGAACTACTTTGCGGATGGTACCGGGGATGGCCTCGGACAGCAAATATCTGACAGCCAACGCTCATTACGATTTCAAGATTCCTTTGAGCCAATGGTTTGTCAATGCCGACCTTGCCTATGTCAGGAACTGGAGGAACCTGCTTCCGTCCGTCACGGTGAGCGGCGGCAGCATATTGAATGACCGCGCGCTTGTCCCCAATGTGTCGGACAATATAATCGCTCAGATCGGTGTGACCAAACAGATCGCGCCGATCAGGACCAAGGTGTCCCTGAACGGATCATATCTGCACAATGAGGGCCGGACAATGCAGAACGGGCAGGTGATGGATTTTACAGGAAACAGTCTGGTAATTTCGCCGTCAGTATCCTCACATCCTGTAGGTTGGCTGGAACTTAATTATTCCGGCGACTTCAGCCGTACATCGTCAAGATACGAGGGCGTGGCAAAAAGCTATGAATCAAGAAGTCACGAGATGTCCATCCGTGTGTCTCCGGCGCAATCCCTGATTCTCAGCGCGGCGACCGAGATCACCAGAAAACAACTCACGGACGATGTGTTCAAGACGATGACGCTGCTCGATTTCGGCCTTGTCTGGAAGCACAAGGCCTGGAAGTTGTCCCTCGACCTGCGCAACGCCCTAGACCAACGGAGTTACAGCTACACCCTCTACGACTCAATCAACACTTTCACCTACGAATATGCCCTGCGCGGCCGCGAGGTCGTCTTCGCTGCGGTTTTGACTATATGATATGTTATAAATTACTTATGAATATGTTACGTGCGATTATCATTTCGTTGGCCCTGATGCTGCCCGCAATAATGACGGCCAAGGAGAGCTATGTCATTCAAGACAGCCCGGACGGACCTTGCCTTGTGAAATGGATTGGAAAAGAATCCGTTGTTGATTTCAACCGTTCTCCGGCGCTGCGCTCGGTAAAGGTGATCGGAGAGATGGCCTTTGAAATGAACAACCATATTCGCAAGGTCTTATTGCCGGAAGGTCTGACCATAATCCGCAAGCGGGCGTTCAACACCTGCGAGAATCTGGTTACAGTGGAGATGCCGTCGTCTGTAAAGGAAATCGGGAACAGTGCTTTCAATATGGATAGGAAACTTGAATTGAAAGCGTTGCCCGACAGCCTCGTATCTATAGGAGAGTGGGCTTTCTGGGATTGCACTAAAGTGGCGATTTCTGTGATCCCGGAGTCGGTACAAGTCATAGGACGGCTGGCTTTTACCTGTTGTGAGGGCATCAGGACACTGACGTTTCTTAATAGGATGAGAGTCATCAATGACAGGACGTTTTCTGGCTGCAAGAATATTGAAAAGATCGAGTTCCCCGACGGTCTGGAGGAAATTTCTGATTTTGCGTTCGCGCGTTGCGTAAACCTCACGAAACTTCAATTTCCAGCATCATTGAGAAAAATAGGTTACAGGTCATTCGCGAACTGCTCCTCTTTGGGAAAGGTGATTTTCCAGTCCACACCAACAATTGACGACACCGCTTTTGACAATTGCGAAAAACTTTAGCGGAATCTTGTTAACTTTCGTCCTGATTTTGCGACTTGCAGATGAAGGCGGTCTGAAAGCCGCTTTGAAGGAATATGACAGAACAGGAATTCGGAAATATCGCACGGGAGCATAACGGCAGGCTGAAAGCGCTGGCAAGGCGTTTCAGCCGGGCGGCCGATATGGCCATTGACGAGGAGGACATTGTTCAGGAGGCGCTGCTCGCTTTCTGGAACCTCTCCGAGAAAGGCTACCCGGTGCGGAACGCCGAAGCGCTTCTGGTCAAGATAACGAAGAATATCTGCGTCTCGCATTACCGGAAACGGCACCTTGAGACTGAATCGATTGCGGGCGATGTCTTTCCGGGCGGAACATCCGCAGCCGTCGAAGTCGAGCGGGAGGACGCGGCCAGACTCCGGAAAGAACTGTACGGCTGCTTGACACCATCTGAACTGGAATATACACGGATGAGGGAGGCGGAAAACTGGACTCTTGACGAAATGTCTGCAAACACCGGCAAGGACAAGTCAGTGATAAAGGCCCTGCTCTCAAAGGCTAGGCGCAAGATGAAGGAAATTTTAAAGGAGCGATGATTATGAAACAGGACAACAGGACATTGGCGGAACTTGAGAACGCTTACCTTTCCGACGCCTCCGCGGCCGAGTTCGACAGAATCGTGCGGAAGTCGGAATCCCGCAGGCGCAGACCGATAGTCTGGGGGACAATGCTGGCGGCAGCGGCCTCATTGGCATTGATCCTCACATTGAACCTCCGCGACAGCAAGTGCGGGTTCGACGGAATCGAGATAGCGGAAGGAATCCAGCAGATAATGAACCTCGACACTGACAACGTCAGGTCGGTCACCGCAACTCCCGAAGGTAATCGTGTCATTCTCACAGCATTGATGAAAGACGGAAGCGAGTGTTCTTACGTGATGCGCAGGGATGACGGCGCCGGTGCGGTCTCTATCACGGCGATGAAATAAGTTGCTCTGCCAATGGTCTATATTTCTTTTCTCATCAGTCATGTGCCACCGGCACACTCCTTCTTCCAAAAGAAATCTATCCTCATAAATCTGACACAAAATTTAGTTCAACTTATTTTTTAACGCTTACTAAAAATCAATAAATCATGTTAGGAATATTTTTGAGTGCGATATGTGCGTTGAATATCAATGCCTCCGCGATGACGGCAAGTGTGGACACGCTTGACAGGTATATTATCAACAATCAGGCAGTTGGCAGGTTTGACGGCAGCCAGCTTGTCGGCAAGACGATAAGTTATTACAAAATCGTTCTCACCAAAGGCAATTCTGAGAGCGAGATTGTAAGACTGCACGTGATCCGTACCGATGGCCGGAAAGCGAAAGTGATTGAGGTCAAGTCATCCGCCGACGGTGAAGAAGGGGGCGTTGGAAACGTTGAGACAGTCGTCACTATCGATGGTAAGACTTACACCAATACGAATTCCACGATAATCTCGTCTAAGGCTGCGATTTATATCATCAACGGCAAGAAATGCGACAAGGAGGCCCTGACCAAAATCAAGCCAGAATCCATCGCCTCGATGACCGTCTATAAGCCCGGCTGCAAGGAAGCCGTGGAACTTTCCGGCAGGAAAGATGTCGCGGTCATCAAGGTCGTGACGAAGTGACCATAAGGCATAGGCTGTTAGTGAGTTTGTATATTCATAAAGAAATGAAAAAGGTTTGTATTGCGGTGCTTCTTTTGTTCGGCGCCGTTTGCTTGAATGCGCAGTCGTTGACTGATTGCGAGAATGTTGTCAAAGAGACGGTTAATGCCGTAAACGGCTATTCGGTCGAGACACTTCGCCGGTATCTGGCTTCGGATTTTGAGTGTTCCGGGCAGAAAGGCGATGTCGCCAGTCTTGTGCTGAATGCCATCTTCGGGAAGTTGGAACAGTCGAATGACAGCATCGCTGAATATAAAAAGGTGTCCGAGCGTCATGGCGGCAATACGCTGACGCTGGTATATTCGTTCACATATTCAAAACTTGGTGAAAGGACCACGACCTTTGTATTCAACGACGAGAATAAGATCAAAAGTCTTGAGTTGCTGAAGGCGACGGTCAAGCAGGCTGACAAGGGGTTCAAGTTTGAAAAACCACAGGCTAAGGTGATCACTGTTCCGATAACATTGACAAAGAACAATATGATTGTCACTCAGGCTGCAATCAATGGAGAGAAACATAATTTCATCATTGACAGCGGCTGCCCTATACTTTATCTGAACAGCAAGTATTTCAGAGGGAATGGCGACGAAGAGGGAGCGCGCATGAGTTCATCTGAGGACGTCAATGGAAAAATTAGCGGCGGTCAGGATGTCATTACTGCTGACTCCTTTGATTTCAACGGAATACGGGCAAACGGGATAAAGGTGATGGCATCTGACTTGTCTCATCTGGAGAAAGGAACTGATGTTTATGGACTGATCGGATATGATGTCTACAAGGACTATGATCTGATGTTCGACTACAAGAAAAAGACGATGACTCTGATTGATCCGGATTATACGGAGACTTTCCTGAAAGAGTGTAGGTATGAATATGAGGAGGTGCCTTTTGAGATGAGCAAGACTATGCGTCATATTCCTCTCATCAAGGCTCAGATAGATACGGTCAGCCTCACATTAGGAATTGACTGCGGAGCCGGAAATAATCTTATTGACTCCAAGCGATGGGATGAGTTCGAGAGTATGCTGAGGAGAGTGAAGACGACAAAGCTGAAAGGCATCAGCAATGACGAGGGTGCGGAGGTCCACGTTGGGGAATTAAAGAGTCTCAAGATTGGTGGCAAAACCTTCCGGCACACTCAAACCGTGTTCAATGATGTCAGCCACTTCAACAGGAACAAGGACGAAAGAATCGACGGCCTCATCGGTTACGAAGTCCTGTCAAAGCAGAAGACAATCCTGTCCTACAAGAACACGAAACTGATTTTCATAAAGTAACACTGGAGAGACATTGATGAAACTGGCAGGCTGGGGATGAGTAAGGTATGCCAGTTTAATCATTGTACTCTTGAGGCGGCTTTTCTGTACCAACTATTGTCCCACCCTCCGTTGGTACCCCGGAAGGCCATCCCCTGTACCAAATGCCAGATATAGCTTGGTTGGTACCCCGGAAGGCTATCCCCTGTACCAAATGCCAGATATAGCTTGGTTGGTACACCAGAAAGGTGTCTCCTGTACCGATGGTGTGCCTTAGTCCATTCGGTACACAGAAAGGCCTTCAGCCGTACGTTTTTCTGTCCTGTTATATCAGTTGGCATCCCACTTTTCTGGGTGTGAGAAACTAAGCGCACATAGAACGGCATCGTCTTGATAATTATTGAGTTACACTTCTGGGTGCGATCATATTCGCGCACCTGAGAGACGCTGACCTTGTTGCAGGGCGTTCTATTGGTACCTCGGCATTCCAGGTGCGCGAAACCATTCGCACCTAGAATACCATAGGCTTGATAGTTAGCGGGTTACCCTTCCAGGTGCGATCATATTAGCACACCTGAGAGACGCTGACCTTGTTGCAGGGCGTTCTATTGGTACCTCGGCATTCCAGGTGCGCGAAACCATTCGCACCTAGAATACCATAGGCTTGATAGTTAGTTGGTTACCCTTCCGGGTGCGATCATATTAGCACACCTGAGTGTTATGGGCATATTCTGGAATGGTATGCTGGGCATTCGGGTTGTTATTCCTTCCGCGTTTTTGGAAGACCGCGACGAAATTATCGAATGGATGAAGGCACAGGAATCTTGATTTTTTTGCTATTTTTGCACCGCGGATTTGTAAGCGTCTGGAATAGCGTCTGAAGAATCCGGGCTTGGCAGAGCCCGTACTCCACAAGATGATATTCAATTAAAAGTCAAGATTTTATGCAGACGAGACAAATCTCTGGACGGTTGACGTTCACTATCCTCTCAATCAGTCTTTTGACGGTTATGGCCGGGGCGGCGATGGCACCGGCGCTTTGGGCTGTGAAGGCGCATTTTTCAGGCAAACCGGATCTCATTATCCAATTCATTGTCAGCCTTCCGGCGCTTTTCATCATTGTCACCAATCTTTGTTTCCCGCTCTTGTGCAGAGTCGCGAAAACCAAGAGCATCGCCGTGGCTGGCCTTGTCCTGTACGTCGTCTCCGGCACCGGAGCGTTCTTCCTGGAAGACATCTCGGCGATACTCATCCTGCGAGCCTTGCTGGGTGTGTCGGTAGGCATGATAATGCCGTTGTCAACGGGACTGTTGTCCTACTATTTCCCGCCAGAAGACCAATCCCGCTTGATGGGACTGTGCGCCGCGATGAATCAGGCAGGCGGCGTGATCGCGACATTGATCGCTGGAGTGCTGGCGAAGGTGGGATGGAATTACGCCTTCCTGGTATATTCAATGGGGCTTTTTGTCCTGATTCTTGTTCTGTTGTTCCTGCCCAATGAAAGGCTGGACGCTCCTAAAGGTTCCGGAGGCTTCATCCACAATCTCAAGAGGTTCTATCCTTCCGTCCTCGGAATGCTGTTACTGATGATCTGCTTTTTCATATTCCCGACAAATTTTTCGGCTGTCTGTGTCAAGACGACAAATTTGGATCCGATAGCGGTGACGGTCATTATGGTCGTGCTTGATGTGGTGGCGGCGTTGGTCGGTGTTGTGTTCGGCGGGATGATGAGGCTGTTTAGACTGTCCGTCAAGTACTTCGCTCCGATATTCTTCCTGCTTGGCTACCTCTGCTTCGCGACATCCCCAAGCCTCCCTTCTCTGCTTGTCGGCTGCCTCTTCATCGGAATCGCCAACGGCATCGGAGTCCCTTATCTGAACACGATCGCCTCGATCAAGGCCGGTCAAGACGCCGCCACGACGGTGATGCCGCTCCTTTCCGCCGCGCTCTATGCCGGGCAGTTCCTGTCGCCGCTGGTGGCCACCCCGATCGCCGCCAAATTCTTCCCGGACAATCTTTCAGGAATATACTGGATCGCCTGTGCCTTCAGCGTTCTGTTCCTCCTCGAAGCCTTCGCCACCAGACGCTTCCAATCACTCCCTCCAAAAGAATAGCCACTGAATATTCAGGATTGAGGTTTCGTCATAATGACGGCCACCTGCCACTGATTGTGGCGTGTTGTGTAACCAGTTGTTAATGAATATGTTCGTAAAAGCCTCCCTCCCATAATGACCGGCAGCTTTTTCTATATCCTTGAAAAAGAGTCTGTTGAGCCTCACGCTCCGCTGAACTTGCCTATGAGGCGTTATATTAGTTATAGGGGGTGTACTATCGGGCAACGTTTTTGTACGGTTTCGTTGCCACAGAGGGTCAATAGGTGTCCTTCGGCGACATTTTGGGGTGCAAACGTTGCCTGAGGGGTGTGACCTTAGGAGGTGGCTGAACCTGCGACAAAAGCCCTGGGGTGCAAACGTTGCCTGAGGGGGTGTGACCTTAGGAGGATGGCCTGAACCACCTTTTCCAGCACTGCGTCACCGGCGAGGTCTCTGAATATAAAAACATCGAGGAGACCTTCTCGCCCGAGGTGATCTCCCGGATGATCTCCTGGCTCAAGGCTCTTTGACGCCCCCCTCGTGAGCAAATGCGCCTTTCCTGCTCACAAGCCCCCTGCGACAGCTCCCCTCGTGAGCAAAAACGCCTTTCCTGCTCACGAGCCCCCTGCGAAAGCTCCCTTCGTGAGCAAAAGCGCCTTCCCGGTTCACGAGCCCCCTGCGACAGCCCCTTTTTCGCGGAAGGGGGGATTGAGCCGTTTTTTATGATAAAATCACTACATTTGCAGAACGAAATAGAATGAATATATTCAAAGGATATGAAAAAAAGTTTTGTGATTATGGCTTCAGCGCTTGCGATGGCGGCCTGCGGGCCAAAACAACAGGTGGCTACGGTTCCGGCCATTGACCTTGCGAACCTTGACACCACGGTCTCTCCGGCGGTTGACTTCTACCAGTACTCGACCGGCGGATGGCAGAAGAACAACCCTCTCAAGCCTGAATATGCCCGTTTCGGCTCATTCGACCAGTTGAGGGAGAACAACGTCAAGAGACTCAACGACTTGTTCGCCGAGATGGGAACGTTGAAAACGGAAAAAGGCACGGTCGAGCAGAAGATTTCCGACCTTTACAAGCAGGGACTCGACTCCACAAGGCTGAACGCCGAGGGCGCGGCCCCTTTGAAGAAATATGTCGATGAGATCTACGCGGCGGCTGACAAGGACGCTCTCGTGAAGATCATCGCGGGGCTTCATAATGTCTCCGAAAGCTCGTTCTTCGGGGCTTACGTGATGTCAGACCTCGCCGACAGCGACAACCAGATACTCTATCTCGGACAGGGCGGACTCGGAATCGGCGACCGTGACTATTATGTTGAGGCTGAGAACGCCGCCATCAAGGAAGGTTACCGTAACTTCCTGGCCAAGATATTCACCCTGACCGGAGTGGCCGAGCCCGAGAAAGCTGCCGCCAATGCTCTCGCGGTCGAGGATGTCCTCGCCGCCAACTCCTGGACCAGCGTTCAGGAAAGGGATATCCAGGCTCAGTACAACCCTTGCAGCACTGAGGAACTCATCAAGAATTACCCTGGCTTCGACTGGAAACTCTATTTCGAGACCAGAGGAATCGCCGACCAGCAGAAACTGATCGTCAGCGAGCCTTCGTTCTTCAAGGCTTTCTGCGAATATTTCGGCGGAGCTGACCTCGCTGTCCTTAAGGACTATGTGGCCGGCCAACTCATCCAGGGCGCGACAGGATCCCTCAGCGATGACTTCTACGCCGCGTCATTCGACTTCTTCAGCACTCAGATGTCCGGAGTCAAGGAGCAGAAGCCTCGCTGGAAGAGGGCTATGCAGGCTCCTAACGGCATCCTCGGCGAGGCTGTCGGCAAGATGTATGTCGCGAAGTACTTCCCGGAGTCCTCAAAGACCAAGATGCTGGATCTCGTTGATAACCTCAAGAAGGCCTTCAGCCAGCACATCGACGAGCTCGACTGGATGAGCGATTCCACAAAGACCAAGGCCCACGAGAAACTGGACAACTTCACCGTGAAGATCGGCTACCCTGACAAGTGGAAGGATTACTCTACGCTGGACATCGATCCGCAGAAGAGCTACTACGAGAATCTCCGCGCAGCCGGAGCCTGGTACACAGCCGACAACATGTCCAAGCTTGGCAAGCCGACCGACAAGACGGAATGGGGCATGTCTCCTCAGACCGTCAACGCCTACTACAACCCGACGACCAACGAGATCTGCTTCCCTGCTGCCATCCTTCAGCCGCCGTTCTTCAACGCCGATGCTGACGATGCTGTCAACTATGGAGGAATCGGAGTCGTGATCGGTCACGAGATGTCCCACGGATTCGACGACCAGGGCCGCCTGTTCGACAAGGACGGGAATATGTCCGACTGGTGGACGGCGGAGGACGCCGAGAAGTTCAACGTCAAGTCTCAGGTGCTTGTGGCCCAGTTCGACGAGGTAGAGATCGTCCCTGGAGTCCATGCCAACGGCAAGCTCTCCCTCGGTGAGAACATCGGAGACCACGGCGGACTCAGCATCGCCTACACAGCCATGAGGAACGCCATCGCCGGCAAGAACATCGGCCTGATCGACGGCTTCACCCCGGATCAGAGGTTCTACCTTTCCTACGGTGCGATCTGGGCGCAGAACGCTACCGACGAGGAGAAGGTGCGCCTTACGAAACTCGATGTCCATTCTCTTGCCGTGAACAGAGTCAACGTGTCTCTGAGGAACTTCCAGACATTCTTCGACGCTTTCGGCATCAAGGAGGGCGATCCGATGTGGCGGCCTGAAAGCGAAAGGGTTCACATCTGGTAAAAGTTTCAATCGGGATAGGTCTGGAATATTCATTAGCGATTATCCGGAAGTTGTGAAGCGGCTTCAGTGGCCTGTCCCGGCACAAGCATATTCATAAAGGAATAATTATTTGGACGCGTCAAGGTTCATAGCCGGACGCCTCCGTTTCGGAGGAAGGATAGCGATGGTCTCCATCGCTGTCTCTTTCCTCATTATGATTGTTTCCGTCTCCGTTTCGTCCGGCTTCAGGAACGAGATCCGGGACGGTATTTCCGATCTTACGGGCGATGTGCAGCTGATGCCGGTGGATATGAACTACATCAGCGAGGCATCCCCGATTTCGATCAAACAAAGTTTTATACCTGACATAGAGGCGATTCCGGAAGTAAAGGATATCACTCCGGCTGTCTATCGCGCTGGAATCGTCAAGAAAGGCGAAAGCATCCACGGCGTTCTGTTCAAAGGAACTCCGCGTGAGAAATCTGAATCCGACACAGTGAGACTCGGTGTCTCGATTCCGATCAGGTTGTCTGATATGCTTGGCTTGAAGGTTGGCGACAAACTTCTGACTTACTTTGTCGGAGAAAAGGTCAAGGTAAGAAACTTTAACATTATCGATGTCTATGAAGGAGTTATGGACGGCACCGATAATATTGTCGTTCTTGCTGACATCGCTGATCTCCAGAGACTTGACGGATGGTCTTCCGATGAGGCTTCCGTGTTGGAGCTGACGTTGGAGCCTGATGCCAAGACCGATGCCGGAATGCGTGCCGTCACTGACAAGGTGGGACATATCGCATTGGAGAAGACCGGGGAGGATGATGACACACTGATCGCTACTTCCGTGATCAGCCGCTATCCCCAGATTTTCGACTGGCTGAACCTTATAGATTTCAACGTGCTGTTCATCCTTGTCCTGATGACCATAGTCGCCGGATTCAACATGATTTCAGGCCTGTTGATAATGCTGTTCAGGAACATATCCACAATCGGAACACTCAAGTCTTTGGGAATGACCGATAAAGCCATTGCGAAGGTATTCCTGAGGGTCGCTTCCGTGATTGTCTTCCGCGGAATGTTGGTCGGCAACGGTGTGGCTTTGCTTCTGTGCGGGATCCAGAAATGGACTCACCTCATCAAACTGAATCCGGAGAACTATTTCGTGCCGTTCGTACCGGTACACCTCAATTTACCTGCGGTGCTTACCGCTGACGCCCTTTCCTGGCTCGTCATCATGATCCTCCTCCTGATCCCTTGCCTGTTCATCTCCAAAGTTGACCCGGCCCAGACTGTCAGGGCTCAGTAGGATCCGCTCCACATCATCAATATCCTCTGTTTCCTCAATAATAACCAGAGCCGTGTCTGTCGGCTGGACCTTGTAACGAGGTTCCGCACCATTGAATATGTCGTATCGGTTGAGTACGGCTTTCACGTAGGCGACGGTCTCCCTGCCTTTGAACTTTCCGTGCCGTACATCCTCCACGAACAGTATTGAGTCCAGGCTCATCTGGGGCAGGACAGTGCACAGGCTTTCCCATGTGCCGGTGTCTATTCCTTGTGAACGGGCAAGCTTGATGCAGTCGTAAATGCGTCCCTCCCCGGCGTTGTAGGCGGCCAGAGTGAATTTCACAAGTTCATCATTATCGGTTGCGGTGTCCTTGAACTTGCCTTGAAGTCTGGCTATGTAGGCCGCTCCGGCCTCTATGTTCTCCTTGGGGTCGAGAAGATTCTCGATTTCGTAACGATTGGCTGTGCGTGGCATCATCTGCATAAGCCCGACAGCTCCCCGGTGTGATCTCGCCTGGATCCTGAACCGTGACTCGCTCCAGATCAGAGCAGCGAACATCTTCCAGTTCCAACCGATTTTCTTTGCGTTCTCCTTGATCAGGTCATCGTAGGGACTGATGATGGCATGGTCTTTCCTCACTCCTTTACGGTAAGGGTTGTAGCCGTGAAAAAAGCGGGTCAGCATGCAGGCATATTCATTAGTTCCTTTGAAATTGTTCAGCCAGCGGATGATCTCTTCCTGCCTCCTCTTGTCTGACTTTATGACCCATGAGATAGGGACATCACCGAGAGGAAATGACATAAACTCATCTGATTCGGGAACTTCCACAGTAGGTACCGCCAGAATCCCAAGGCTGTCAAGCCGGAGTGAGTCCAAATAAACGCCATCCTCCTCTGCCATAAAGATTTCTGTTGAGTCCTTCAGACTTGCCGCCAGTCGTTCCATCATTTCATAGCAGTAACCTGTCTGGTACCCGTCAGACAACTTGTCTTTCAACTTTATCGCGCATCGTATCGGGCCTTCACCGAAAATGTCTTTTGATTCGTTTGATTTTCTGTTGATCTCGCTGATAGGGATGATGAGAAGTACCAACAATGTTGGTATCAAGTACTTGAGGAATTTCTTTGTCACCCTTTTCAGCCCCATGATCAGAAATTGTTACCGCCGAAGCCACCGCTTCCGCCACTACCGCCGCCACCGAAGCCGCTGAATCCACCTCCAAATCCGCCTCCGCTGGAACTTCCGCCACCGCCGGACAGGCCTGAGCCAGCGCTCACCGTCTTGTTGGAGGATGACTGAAGGTAGAACGGCCAGTAAACCCCGATCTTGAACGCTGTCTGCGTCCGGATGTAGTGATGGGCGCTGAAATAGTCCGCCTTGTCCATAGGCCAACCATTGCCGATGTTCTCAAGTTTCACGAATATGCAGGCTCTTTTCCACTGCACGTTGATAAAGGCGTCTATGACGGGACCGTTGTTGTACTTTTCTTCCTTCTGGTTGTAGAACGCTCCGACGGCCGGATTCCAGGCCGGAGAATAGAACTTCGTGTTATACCAGCCTTCGGCCCCGAGCTGCATCTGCATGATGTTTTTCTTGATGTTCAGCTGGAGATACAGTCTTGAGTTGACGGCCAGTGTCGGCAAAGGGAGCACTTCATCGTCGGAGGAGATCTGGAACAGAAGCCGGTTGTCAAGATGAACCGGGCCCAACGCGAAATTCTTGTCAAGGGAGGCGCTCAGCACGCTCATCGGAGAGTTGTTCTGACGCACCACCCCGGTCGAATCGTAATAGACATTGCCGGAAAGCAAGGCATAGCCGACCCGCGCTCCGATTCTCCATCTTGGAATATTCAGGCTTCCCTGGATCTTTGTCGTGGAGATCTTGCCGAAGTCATTGTCCCATTTGTAATGGTTTGAATAATAGTGCTGGTAGTAATATTCAGGTTCTTCCAATGATGTCTCGAAGTGCACATTCAGGGAAACCGGATTCTTCCTCGCCCTTCTGAACGGGTACAGGTCAAGTCTTGCGTTCGCCTTTACCGACAGGTCGTTCATCTGCGAGCCAAGAAAAACATAGTCTCCTGTCGCGTCCCAATGGATGTAGTCTCTCAACTGACCTTCCACACCCGCATAGACGAACGCTGAGTTCCACACTGTGTTAGTGTTCGCTTTCAGGAAGGTTGGGTCAAATGTGTAGAAACTCAGGATCCTGTTGCCTATTCCCCCGTTCAATTTGGAGACTATGGCGTCGTCAGACCATGGCTGTAGCCTGAGGAACACCCTGTTTTCCAGTTTCATGACTCTGACAGAGTCGAATGACGTGGTCGGATTGTAGTTGAACACATCGTTGTAGAACGCTTTCCCGGCCGCGTCGGTGATCTGGTCCGCATAAGTTTTTCGGAACACGGAATATTCGCTGCTGTGTCCTATGAACGCGGTTGTGATGTTGTTGTCCCCGAGGGTGTCGGCGGCTTCTCTCGCGGCTCTTCTCCGTGCGAGGAACACGTCAAGCGAATCTATCCTTGCGGTGTCCCCTGAGGCCAGCAGGCTATCCTTGAACGCCTTGTCGATCTTGCGGTCCTTGATGTTCCTGATGAATGTGAACGGAATCCTGTACTGCTGGTCAAGGAAGAAAGTGTTTCTGATGAGATCGGTCGAGGCGTTGTTCAGGTTTATAGGATATTCCCTGGCATCGAGAGTCGTGTCCCTTACCATAGAATTGTCGCTGGTTCCGCCGTTCTCTTTCCTTATCACCTTGTTGTGGATGTAGCCGGTGTGCATCATGTAGCGCTTGCCCAGGTAGTTGACCGAGGTCACGAACGTCTTGTTGGTGGTCTTCTCGCCCTGCATGATGCCGTTGCCGCCGAATCGGTCATATTCAAGGGTGAAATTCAGTTCCGGGAATATGTTCTGTGTCGTCAGGATGTGCAGGTTGTCGGACTCTTTCTGGGCGTTCGCGAAGATGGTCCCGAAATATGCCAGTTCTGTGTAAGGTGTCTTGGTGTTGTACATCGGGAGTGTCTTCGTGGAATAAGTCCATGACTCGTAAGGATTGTAGAACGACACCCCGTTCTCGCTTGTCCGGTTGAACCAGTTGTAGTACTGCAATGCCGAACCGGCGACACCCAGCCATGTGGCATTCACGTCTTTGCGGTAGAACGGGTAGTCGTGCAGCCAATGATTGTAACTGGTGTCCGGCTGCTTGACATCCATCTTGTGGAACTCCCGCTCATGTGTCCATTGGATGATCCGTTTGTACTGAAGGGAGTCCGGAAATGCGAAAGTCTCAAGAATCCTCGGGGTGGCCTCCTTGACGCTGTCCCTGTGCGCCTTGAGGCTGTCCTTCACGTTGAGCACACTGTCCGCTATGTGCTTCTTGATCTTTTCCTTCACCTCGAAATCGTACTTTTTCCTTTCCGTCTTGGAGAGAGCGGCGTACCAAGCGTCGAACTCGGCCTTTTTCCGGATCGCGGAGTCAAGGTAATAGAGTGAATCGATCCTCGGCCAGTCGAGGGTGTCTCCGGCGGTCTTCAAGGAATCCACAACAATCTTGTGGGTCAGGGAGTCCAGAAGAGCCACATAATATTTGTAGCGGAACGGATCGGTTTCTTTCAGTGAGTCAGGCGGGAATATGGTGTCCCTCGCCGTCAGCTGGGGTGTCGTGTCGATCGGTGCGAGGACGAACTGGGTCGTGTCCTCCTTGCCGGCCGCGTTGCCGATGAACTGATTCCTATAGTGGATCGTGTCCGGTTGCAGCGGTCTTTCAGCCATGATAAAACCATAGCCTGGATCACCGGCAAGCGGACGGTTGCCCATGCCGACGGCCTGAAGCGCGATCACGCACACCACAACCACCGGAAACCATATTCTTTTCAAAGTCTCTTTCACTTTCATATTCCCTTAATGGGTACAATCTCACAAAGATACTGTTTTTCCGTTTTTTACACAAATCGCACCATAGGGGCTGAATGTCATAAAATATTCCTATCTTTATTGTTGTTTTGAAAAGGGAATCTTGCTTATGAAGAAGACAAAATGGATATACGACACGGACCCGTATCTGAAGCCGTTTCAGGCGGCGATAGAGGCTCGGCACAAGAGGATTCTGGAGGCCGCGGAGAAGATCACGGGCTCGGGACCCGAGGATCTTGCCACCTGCGTCAACAACCATCTTTACTACGGGCTGCACAAATGTGCTGACGGCTCGTGGGTAATCCGGGAGTGGGCACCGAACGCCAGCAGGATCTACCTGATCGGGGAGTTCAACAACTGGAGGCGCACGTCCGCCTACGAGTTCAGGCCGGCGGGAAACGGCAACTGGGAACTTAGGCTTGACTCTATGTTCTTGAACCACGGTGAGTTGTATAAATTGTTCATCGAGTGGCCCGGTGGCGGGGGCGAGAGGATTCCGGCATACTGCACGAGGCTAGTTCAGGATGACGAGACGAAAGTGTTCTGCGCCCAGGTCTGGGATCCCACACAGGCATATTCGTGGAAGAACGACAGGGTGCTGCGCAGGCCGCATCCCCTCATCTACGAGTGCCACGTCGGGATGAGTTCGGAGGAGCGCAAGGTCTCCACTTTCAGCGAGTTCCGTGAGAATGTGCTGCCGAGGGTGAAGAGATTGGGCTACGACACGATCCAGATAATGGCGCTCCAGGAGCATCCGTACTACGGCTCGTTCGGCTACCAGGTGTCGAACTTTTTCGCTCTGAGTTCCCGTTTCGGCACTCCGGAGGAGTTCAAGGAACTGGTTGACGCCGCTCACGGGATGGGTATCGCGGTCGTGATGGACATCGTCCACTCGCATAGTTGCAGCAATGAGAATGAGGGACTTAGCCTGTTCGACGGCCGTGAGGACCTGTATTTCTACAAAGGCCCGCAGGGGCATCATCCGGCCTGGGGCTCCCGCTGCTTCGACTACGGCAAGGACGAGGTCGTGCGCTTCCTTCTGAGCAACTGCAAGTACTGGCTTGAGGAATATCACCTTGACGGTTTCCGTTTCGACGGTGTGACGAGTATGATCTACTGGGATCACGGGCTGGGAAAGGACTTCAACGGCTACGAACCGTACTTCGACGCCGGAGTGGACGAGAACGCCGTGACCTACCTTGGACTGGCTAATCTGCTGATCCGTCAGATCAAGCCGGAAGCCGTCACGATCGCCGAGGATGTGAGCGGAATGGCCGGTCTGGCGGCTCCGTTCGAGGCTGGTGGAGTGGGTTTCGGGTTCAGGATGGCGATGGGTGTGGCCGACCACTGGATCAAATGGATAAAGGAAAAGAAGGATGAGGAATGGAGTCCGGGAGAGATCTGGTACGAGTTGACCAACAAGCGGGCGGACGAGAAGACCATCAGCTACGCGGAGTGCCACGACCAAGCGCTTGTCGGAGACAAAACCTTGATATTCAGACTGCTCGACAAAGAGATGTATTTCTCTATGAATATGGACTCGAAGAATCCGGTCGTGGACCGTGGCATCGCCCTGCACAAGCTGATCCGTCTGGTCACCATCGGCACGGCCGGGGACGGTTACCTCAATTTTATGGGCAACGAGTTCGGGCATCCGGAGTGGATAGATTTTCCTCGCGAAGGGAACAACTGGAGCTACGAGCACGCCCGTCGTATGTGGTCATTGGCAGACAACGGACTGCTCAGGTACCACTGCCTCCAGAACTTTGACAAGGCGATGGTCCATCTTGTAAAACGATACGGCGCGCTTGCGGCTAGGCCTGAGCTTCTAAGAGCTGACGAGGAAAAGAAAATCTTGATATTCAGGCGGAAAAACCTTATCTTTGCACTGAATTTCAATCCAGTGGAGTCGTTCGCCGACTATGCTTTTCCGGCCCCGTCCGGAGACTATGTCAAGGTACTCGACTCCGATGCCAAGGAGTTCGATGGGTTCGCAAGGCTCGAAAAAGACGGGGAACATCTGACGGTCAATGGCTGTCTGAGCCTCTACCTTCCGAGTCGCTGTGCCCTTGTGCTGATTGAGAAGACAGAAGAAAAATAATTTTAACCGATATGGCTTTTTTGAAGTTCAACAAGTCAGAGTTGGTCAACCTTTCATATTCATTGAAGAGGGAGATCATCTGCGCCAACAAGACCGGAGCGTATTGCAACACTTCCATAGTGACTTGCAACACAAGGCGTTATCACGGTCTGCTTGCTGTGCCTGTGGATGCTTTCGGAGGCAAGAAGCACCTGCTCTTGTCCTCTTTGGACGAGAGCCTCATCCTGAACGGAAAGCAGTTCAATCTCGGCATCCATTGCTATGGCAGCGTGTATGAGCCGCGCGGCCATAAGTACATCATTGATTTCGAGGCTGATCCGGTGCCTAAGATCACCTACAGGGTCGGCGAGATCACCTTCACGAAAAGCATCCTTCTCGTACCGGATTCGGATCAGGTGATGATCCGTTTCGAACTGGTGAAGGCGCCGGCCAAGGTCAGACTGCTCCTCACGCCGTTCCTTGCCTTCCGCGACATCCATGCCCTGACGGACGAGAACCCGAACGCGCGCACCGATGGCTGGGAGATCCCTAACGGAATGTCCTTCAACCTCTACGACGGATTCCCGGATCTGAATATGCAGTTCAACACAAAGGATGTGTCCTTCGTGACGACCCCGTGCTGGTACAAGGGCGTGACCTATTCCGACGAGTACCGCCGTGGGTTCGCGTGCAAGGAGGATCTCTATGTCCCGGGACATTTCGAGACAGAGATGAAGCCGGGCGACACGATAGTGTTCTCCGCGTCGGTCGGTCTGACGACCCCGTCCGGGCTTAAGAGAAAGTTCGACTCCTATGTGGCCAAGGCCGCAAGGATCACCACCTACCACGAGCAGCTCGTGCATTGCGCCGATCTGTTGAAGCAGGACCGCGGAGGCCACAAGATGATCACCGCAGGTTTCTCCTGGCTCTACACCGGTCTTCTGAGGGAGACCCTGGAGGCTCTGCCGGGCCTGACACTTTACGCCAATGGCGACAAGGCCGAGTTCGAGGAGATCCTCGACAATCTTATCGCCGACAATCAGGATCGCCTTTTCCATCGGACCACGCAGGTGGACTCGCCGCTGACCCTGGCCGACACCCTTTCGCGCTACATAGAGTTCGGCGCCGACCCGAAGGCGGTCTGGAAGAAGTACGGACAGACGGTCAAGGGCATTCTTGAAAGCTATCTGCCCGGACGTAGGGGCGAGGTCGCCATGCAGCCGAACGGCCTTCTCTGGGCGCAGCTTGACCATTGGGCTCTCTCGTGGATGAACGCCTACATTGACGGCGAGCCGGTGACCGAAAGACCGGGCTATCAGGTGGAGACCAACGCGTTGTGGTTCCGTTCCATCCTGTTCGCCGTGACGATGGAAAGGGAATATTCAAAGAAAGACAGCGCATTCCTGAAGGAATGGTCGCACATACTGGATCTGGTCAGGGAGAACTACCAGAAGACCTTCTGGAACGCCCGCGCCGGCTATCTGGCTGACTATGTGGACAATGCCGGACAGCATCTGGAGGTTCGTCCGAACATGCTCTGCGCCCTCCTTGGAGACGAGATGCCTGTCGATGCCGAGGTTGCTCGTAAGGTTTTGCAAGTAATTGACAATGAGCTGGTGACGCGCAGGGGCATCCGCACGCTTTCCCCTCGCCACGCAGAGTACAAGGGTGTCTATGAGGGAACCCAGACCGATAGGGATCTCGCCTACCACAACGGAAGCACCCGCCCGGCTCTTGTGGGGCCGTACTGCGAGGTTTGCTTCAAGATGAGGGGACCGGCCTTCCTGAACAAGGCCCAGTGGCTGGTCAACGGCTTCTACGAGGATCTGAACAAGCACGGAGTGGGAGCCTTCTCTGAACTTTACGACGGAGACCCGCCTCACGAGCCTCACGGGGCGATCTCTTCGGCGCTGAGCACCGCCGCCCTGCTGGAAGTCGAGTATCTTAAGAACAAATACAGGGAGGAGTAGGACTATGAGAGTTTTGATGTTTGGATGGGAGTTTCCTCCTCACATCGCGGGAGGACTCGGTACGGCCTGCTACGGAATCGTCAAAGGCTTGGCCTACAATGGTGTGCAGACTTTGTTTGTGATGCCTTCCGCTTCCGGCGACGAGGATCAGAGCGCCGCAAGGATCATCAGCGCCAGTGATGTCCCGGTCGAGTCTGTGGGCTCGACGGTGGATGAGTTTCTGGACAAGGTGAAGTTCGTGCGCATCGGCTCGAACATGATCCCTTACGTGGATCCGGAGGAGTTCCACGAGATGGTGGAGTCGGAGCGCAGGCTCCAGAGCGAGAATCTTGCCAAGTGCATCGGCACAAAGTTCCGTTTTTCAGGACGTTACGGCTCCAATCTTATGGAGGAGGTCGCCCACTATGCGATGGTCGGAGGCACGATAGCGATGGAGCACAAGGATGAGTTCGACATCATCCACGCCCACGACTGGCTGACCTATCTGGCCGGCATCGCGGCCAAGGAACTGACCGGCAAGCCGCTCGTTGTCCATGTCCACGCCACGTCGTTCGACCGGGGCACGGAGGATCAGATCGACAGCCGTGTCTACGACATCGAGAGGAGGGGGATGATGGCCGCCGACAAGGTCGTGGCCGTCAGCGACCTCACCAGAAACATTGTCATCAACAAGTACGGAATCGATCCATCCAAGGTCGTGACGGTCCACAACGCGGTGGATTTCAGCGGTCGGGAGAATCTGAAAGTCGAAAGGGGAGTGCGCGACAAGGTCGTCACCTTCCTCGGACGAATCACTTTCCAGAAGGGTCCTGAATATTTCATCAAGGCTGCCGCCAAGGTCTTGAAGAGAACCGACGGCGTGCGCTTCGTGATGGCCGGAAGCGGGGACATGATGAACCGCTGCATCCGCTACGTCGCCAGGTTGGGAATATCCGACCGTTTCCATTTCACCGGATTCCTCAGGGGGGCGGAGGTGCAGAAGATGTTCGCCATGTCGGATGTCTACATAATGCCTTCTGTCTCGGAGCCTTTTGGAATATCCCCGCTGGAGGCCATGCGTTCCGGCGTACCCGCGGTCATCTCCAACCAGTCCGGCGCCGCCGAGGTGCTTAAATATGCCTTCAAGGTGGACTTCTGGGATGTGGATGCGATGGCCGATGACATCTACGCGCTTCTTAAGTACCCGGCTCTGGCCGATTTCGCCGCCAGAGAGGGCTATGATGAGGTCAACCGCCTGAAGTGGAACATCGCTACGGCGAAACTCAAGAACATTTATGAATCAGTGGTAAACAATCAATAGGGAACGATTATGAAAAAGAGCATTTGCCTGTATTTCCAAGTCCATCAGCCGACCAGACTGAGACAGTACCGATTCTTCGACATCGGCAAGGATTCCCACTACTATGATGATTTCGCCAACAGGACCATCCTTCGCAGGGTGGCCCAGCGATGCTATATTCCTATGAACAATCTCCTGCTTGACCTGATCAGGGAACACAAGGGGGAGTTCAAGGTGGCGTTCTCGATCACCGGCTCCGCGCTGGAGCAGTTCGACAGGTACGCCCCTGAGGTGATCGAAAGTTTCCGCCAGCTGGCGCAGACCGGTTGCGTGGAGTTCCTCGGGGAGACCTATTACCACTCCCTTGCCTCGCTTGCCAATTTCGGTGAGTTCAAGCATCAGGTTGAGAAGCATTCCGCAGCGATCGAGAGGTATTTCGGCGTGAAGCCGACGGCTTTCAGGAACACCGAGCTGATCTATTCAGACTCCATCGGTAAGGATGTATATGATCTCGGTTTCAAGGTGATGCTCGCTGAGGGCGCCCGTCATATTCTTGGATGGAAGAGTCCTGACTATGTCTATACCGACAGTCAGCAGAAGCACCTGAAACTGCTGCTGCGCAACTATTCGCTGAGCGACGACATCGCGTTCCGCTTCTCCGACAGAGGGTGGAAGGATTGGCCGCTTACGGGTGAGAAGTACCTGTCATGGCTCAAGGCCGCCGACGGGGAGATCATCAACCTGTTCATGGACTACGAGACCTTCGGCGAGCACCAGAAGGAGGGTTCGGGGATATTCGATTTCATGAGGTTCCTTCCGGGAATCCTCCTTCGTGACGGTTCCTTCGAGTTCACGACTCCGACCCAGGCCGCGAGAAGGCACAAGCCTATCGCCGAGATCGAGGTCCAGGATCCTATCTCCTGGGCTGACGAGGAGAGGGACGTGACGGCATGGCTCGGCAACGAGCTGCAGCAGGATGCCTACAACAAGCTGTACGGTCAGGCCGAGAAACTGGCGCTGCTGAATGATCCTGTCCTCTGGGAGGATTACGGGCATCTTCAGGAGAGCGACCACTTCTACTACATGAGCACCAAGTTCTTCTCTGACGGGGAGGTTCACAGCTACTTCAATCCTTACAACACTCCTTACGAGGCGTTCATCAACTACATGAACGTGCTGAGTGACTTCATCATCAGGATCGATGACGCTATGACCACTTCGGGGAAGAAGGTGAAACCTGCCGCCGAGCCTGTCAAGGCGCCGGCTAAGGGAAAGGCGGTGCGGAAGGTCGTGAAGGACGCTTCGGCAGGCTCGACGGTTGCCGATGCTCCCGCACCGGCGAAGAGAAAGCCCGCGAGAAAGACAACCAAACAAGTAAAAAAGAAATAAATGACAAACGAACTGACAAATCCAGACTATTTGTTTGAGGTCAGTTGGGAAGTGTGCAACAAGGTGGGAGGCATTTACACGGTGATCGCCACCAAGTCGCTTTACCTGAAGCAGCAGCTTCACAAGCATCACATCCTGATCGGCCCTGATGTCTGGATGGACACTGAAAGCAATCCCGATTTCATCGAGGATACACATCTTTACAGTCTATGGAAAGCTCACGCCGCCTCGGAGGGAATCCGCGTGCGGATCGGCAAATGGAACGTGCCTGGGAATCCGATTGCCATTCTGGTGGATTTCAAGCAGTTCCTGACAAACCAAGACTACATTCTGTCCAAGTACTGGGAGCGTTTCCAGGTCGATTCCATCACCGGAAACTGGGACTACAAGGAAAACTTCCTGTTTGGCTACGCCGCCGGTAAGGTCATTGAGAGTTTCAGGAACTTCAACCTGAGTGCCTCCGACAAGATTGTGGCGCAGTTCCACGAGTGGCAGACCGGAGCCGGACTGCTTTACCTCAAGTACAAGCAGCTCCCGATAGCTACAGTGTTCACTACCCATGCCACGGTCATCGGACGCTGCATCGCCGGCAACAACCTGCCCCTGTACGACTCCATGAACCTTTACGACGGAGACCAGAAGGCCCGCCAATTCAACGTGATAGCCCGCCACTCCCTTGAGAAGAAATCGGCGCAGAACGCCGACATATTCACAACTGTCAGTGAGATCACCGCGAAGGAGTGCGAGCAGTTCCTTCAGCGCAAGGTGGACGTAGTGACCCCGAACGGCTTCGAGAACAGCTTCACTCCGGCGACGGATGAGGAATATGACGAAAAGCGCCGCGCGGCCCGTGCCAGACTGATAGAGGTCGCCACGGCGATGTCCGGCGAGGAAGTGTCCAAGGACGCTATCCTCATCGGCATCGGCGGGCGTTATGAATATCGCAACAAGGGCATCGACGTGTTCATCGACGCCCCCAAGAAACTTCAGGACACCGACCCGCAAGGCCGTGACATCCAGGCGTTCATAATGATCCCTTCCGGCCACAACGGAGCCGACAAGGATCTGGTTGCCAAACTTTCCGGTACCGGATCTTCGGAGTACACGACTCAGGTCTCCCACTATCTGATGGACACTGAATATGATGTCATCACCCGCCGTTTCAAGGAGTTGGGCTTCACCAACGCCAAGGGCAGCCGTGTGAAGGTCTATTTCATTCCGTCCTATCTGAACGGAACGGACGGGGTGTTCAATATGAAGTACTACGATTTGCTCGTGGGACTTGACCTGACCCTGTTCCCGTCCTACTACGAACCTTGGGGATATACCCCTCTGGAGAGCCTTGCGTTCAGCATTCCTTCCCTGACCACCAGCCTGGCCGGATTCGGTCTCTGGGTAAGGTCGCACTACGGTAAGGAGCATCCAGGCATCACGGTCCTGGACAGAAATGATTCCAACTATTTCGAGGTTGTGGACGGAGTCGTGGCGAGAATCAAGGAGATCGCCGCTTTGGATGGAGAGGGCCGCAAGGCTTATATGGCTTCGGCCAAGGATGTCTCCACGATAGCCCTGTGGGAAAACCAGATTCAGTATTACAAGGAAGCATATTCAAAGGCCATAGAGAAGGTTATTGAGGCCAAAGGTGCTTTCCCGGATGAACTTAATGAAGACAAATCAATGGCATACAAGAAGATAGTTATAAATGACCCTACTTGGAAGAGCGTGATGGTGACCCGTCATCTTCCAGACGCTCTTTCAGGACTTGAGACACTTTCCAAGAATCTTTGGTGGTGCTGGAACGAGTCCGCCAAATCCCTGTTCAAGTCTATTGATCCGGTGATCTGGCACAACACCTGCCACAACCCGATGGCTCTGCTTGACGCTGTGAGCCTCAAGAGGTTCAAGGCTTTGGCGAAGGATGAGGCCTTCCTCGGCGAACTCAAGTCCGTGATGGACGAGTTCAACGCCTATATGGCACTCAAGGCCGAGCGCACCAACCCTTCGATCGCATATTTCTGTATGGAATATGGTCTTGACACATCGCTGAAGATATACTCCGGAGGTCTTGGACTTCTGGCCGGTGACTACCTCAAGGAGACCAGCGATATGAACGTCAACCTTGTGGCTGTCGGACTTCTGTACCGTTACGGCTACTTCACCCAGATCATCACCGGTCAGGGCGAGCAGGTCGCCCGTTACGACGCGCAGGACTTCACAAAGATCCCTGCAGAGCCGGTCATGGACGCGGAGGGTAACTGGATGACCACAAGCGTGGCCTTCCCGGGTCGCACGATCACAGCCCGTCTCTGGAAGGTGGCCGTGGGTCGTACCGACCTCTATCTGCTTGACACTGACTATGAGGCAAACTCTCCTGAGGATCGTCAGGTGACCTATCACCTCTATGGCGGCGACTGGGAGAACCGTCTTAAGCAGGAACTTCTGCTCGGAGTCGGCGGCATCAGGGCCCTCAGAAATCTCGGCATCAATCCGCAGATCTACCATTGCAATGAGGGACACGCCGCGTTCACCGGGCTTGAGAGGCTCCGTGAATATATTCAGAATGACAACCTCGACTTCGGCGAGGCTGTCGAGGTCGTAAGGGCCTCATCGCTCTTCACCACGCACACTCCTGTGCCGGCCGGACACGACGCTTTCGATGAGGGACTGCTCAGAAAGTACATCGGCCATTATCCTCAGCGACTGAAGGTTGACTGGGAGACGATGATGGCTCTCGGCAAGGTGAACGGCAACGATGTGAACGAGAAGTTCTCGATGAGCTTCCTTGCGGCGAACCTTTCGCAGAATGTGAACGGTGTGTCAATGCTGCACGGGGATGTCAGCAAGGAGATATTCAGCAGCATCTATCCTGGCTATCAGCCTGAGGAACTGTTCATCAGCTACGTGACCAACGGTGTCCACTATCCGACTTGGGCCGCGGCCGAGTGGAAGAAGATCCACGCACGTGTGTTCGGTCCTGAGTTCGCCACGCACCACTACGACAAGTCTTGCTTCGAGGGCATCTACAAAGTGCCTGATTCTGAGATCTGGGAGACAAGAAAGACCCTCAAGAAGAGGCTGATAGACATCGTGAAGGAGCGTATTTCCGACCCGACACAGTGCAACCACTACTCTCCAAGCCAGATTGTGGCGATCAAGGAAAACCTTCGTGACGATGTTCTGACAATCGGATTCGCCCGCCGTTTCGCGACCTACAAGAGAGGAACCCTTCTGTTCTCTGACCTTGACAGGCTTGACGCCATTGTCAACGATCCGGTGCATCCGGTCCAGTTCCTGTTCGCCGGCAAGGCTCACCCTGCCGACAAGGCCGGCCAGGATCTCATCAAGAGGATCATCGAGATTTCAAAGCTGGACCGCTTCATCGGCAAGATCGTCTTCATCCCAGGCTACGACATTTCCATCGCCAAAAGACTTGTGCAGGGTGTCGATGTGTGGATGAACAACCCTACAAGACCTCTGGAGGCTTCCGGAACATCCGGAGAAAAGGCCTCTATGAACGGTGTGATGCACTTCTCCGTGCTTGACGGCTGGTGGGTCGAGGGTTACAAGCCGGGCGCCGGCTGGGCTCTCCCTCTGGAGCGTACGTACGATGACCAGAACTATCAGAACGAACTTGACGCCGCCACGATCTACACGACCATCGAGAACGAGATCGCTCCGGCCTACTACGATGTGGACAAGTCCCTCGGACTGTCTCCGACTTGGGTCGGCTACATCAAGAATACTGTCGCCCAGGTGGCCAACAACTTCACCACCAACAGAATGCTGACTGACTACTGCAACCAGTACTACAATCCGCAGTCTGAACGTTCCGACAAGATGATCGCCGATGACTATAAGATGGCCCGTGAGATCTCGGCCTGGAAGAAGAGGCTCCGTCGTGAGTGGCAGAACATAGAGGTGATCTCCCAGACCCAGCCTGATTCTTCCTACAGTCTCTCCGAGTCCAACTCACTGACCTCAGAGGTTGTCCTGAATCTTGGAGACCTTTCTCCAGAGGACATCGGAGTGGAGATGCTGTTCGCGACGACTGACGTGAAGCATCAGCTGCATATTCAGGAAAAGTGTGACTTTGACGTGGTTGAGTTCAATGATGGTGTCGCCAAGTACCGCGCGTCTATCCTTCCGGACAGGACGGGTATGTACCAGGTGGCTGTCAGAATGTACGCCAAGAACCCGTTATTGCCTCACAGACAGGATTTTGAATTAGTGAAATGGTTATAGCGACCGGATTCTTTGACGGTGTCCACATCGGGCACCGTTTTGTGATTGAGCGGCTTGTGAGCGAGGCCAGGGAGAGGGGCGACCAAAGTATGGTCGTCACTTTCTGGCCTCATCCCCGCAACGTGCTTCAGGACGATGCCCGGAACCTGCGGCTTCTGACCTCGCTGGAGGAGAAGAAGGCGTTGCTCAAAGGGCTTGGCGTGGACCACGTCGAGGTGCTGCCTTTCACCAAGGAATTCAGCAGACTGACCACTCAGGAATATCTCCGTGATGTCCTCATAGCCCGTTTCGGCGCGAAAGCGATTCTGATTGGCTACGACAATCGTATGGGTTGCGATCCCCAGACTCCCGAATCAATCGAGAAAATCGCTGAAGGTGAGGGGCTTGATGTTATCCGTCTTGGAAGCGTGGCTTCTCCATCGGGTGGCATTACCGTCAGCTCCACGAAGATCCGTGAGGCTGTGGCCGCCGGGGAGATGGAGAAGGCGGCTGCTATGCTTGGGTATGAATATTCATTGCTGGGTGTTGTCGTAGCGGGTAACCGGCTCGGCCGCACGATCGGTTTCCCGACAGCGAACATCCAACTTTACGAGCCTCTGAAGCTTTTGCCGGGCAACGGTGTCTATTCGGTTGAGGCCGAGACGCTTGGCCGCAAGTTCAAGGGAATGTGCAACATTGGTGTCCGTCCGACCGTCCGTGCCGGCGGCCAGCGCACCATCGAGACCAATATCTTCGATTTCAACGAGGACATCTACGGCCTCGACCTCAAAGTTACCTTCCACCGCAAGATCCGTGACGAGCGCCGTTTCGATTCCATCGATGCCCTCCGCGCCCAGCTCGCCGCCGACAAGGCCAGCATCCTCGCGGAGTGACAATACATTAATATTAATCACGGTTTTCGGTCGCTGAGCTTGTGGTTCGATGAAGCTCACCAACCATCGAAGCGCCCATTGTCTGATAGCGAAGTCAATGATAGGCGATGCCACGCTCCACCAGAATTTTGCACGTTACCAAAATTCTTAGGTGGAGCGTGGCACTTGCCTATAGGCCACTTGATGGGCATTTCCAAGGGAAAGTCATATTTCCTGACTTTGGCAATGATTCACCCTACTTGTTTACACCTATGTACGAAGCTTCTTTCAAAGGCACGAAAAGGTGATGCGATTCACCCTGAAAAATCCGCGCTCTTTACAATATATTGATTATCAGAACGTAAGAAAAACGGAATTTTTAGGCTGTCAAAGTCAGGATAGGCGATGCCACGCTCCACCAGAATTTTGCACGTTACCAAAATTCTTAGGTGGAGCGTGGCACTTGCCTATAGGCCATTTGATGGGCATTTTCAAGGGAAAGTCATATTCAGCTTTTGTAAAAGCTAATTTAATGGTGTTTTTCGCTTTTCTACAAGTTGAAAACGCTACAAAATTTGCTTTTGCAAAAGCGAATACTTGTCACGTGAAGTCTTATAACACGCCAAAACTGATGATTTTCGTTAGTTTTGGCGCATTATAGCTTGCCTTTTGGGATTCTTTGTAGATTCATTCTGTGAAACTGCCTTGTTGTCTACTAATGTTGGTTGCTCAACACTTTATGGTACGACGACTGGATTGAAAACGAGTGCTATTGCTCTTCTCGAAGGCAAAAATGCATACGAGGGGAGCATTATGTGGAGAAAGTGCTGCCGTCAAGATCGGTGAGGCGCCTCTCCAGGCGACGTTTTTGGGCGATTTCGTTGACCTCCCAATGCCCACCTTTGTCTGGGCCGATGCGGCGGAGGAGGCCGGAGGCTTTCAGGTTTGCGAGATGCTTTTCAACGGCTTTCGGGGATATTCCTAACCTCTTGGCCAGAGATGCTGAGGTGAGGGAGCCGTCCTTCGACAGCATATTCAGAATCATCTCCCTGCTTTTCGGCTTTTTCCCAGCGCGGACAGAATAGGACGGGCTTTCCTCTTCGAGCAGGCCGGTGGATTGCAGGTAGTTGTCGATGTCGCGGCGGAGGACCTTTGCCGTGGTGCTGAACATAAAATCTCTGAATATGTTCAAGTCATCGCTTTCCCGGGCCGCGATGAGCGATTTGATGTAATCCTCCTTGTCTTCCTTTAATATGATCGAAGGGATAAGGCCGAACTCGAACTGGAGTTGGTTCATCAGCAGGCGGGCCATCCTGCCGTTGCCGTCGGCCCAAGGATGTATGGTGGCCAAGTTGAAATGGGCGTCAAAACTTATTGAATATAACTGATTAAGCTCCTTGTTCTTGCAGTTCTGCCTTGCATCGTTGATTCGTTCGCAAAACTCGGCCAGTCTTGCGGGAACCTTACTGTAATTCATATAGGATTTGCCTCCGGATCCCGCGGTGACATTCAGCAGCCGCAACTGGCCTTTCGCCGAGGAAAACTCTCCTAACGCGGTTTTGTAATCTTTCCCGGTGTTCTTCATTACCAAGGAGGAGAGTTCCATAAGCATGTCCGTCGTTATCGGTGTATGAGCCCTTGCATATTCAATAGACCTCTCATAGGCTGCCTTGAGGTCAAGGTTCATATTCTGTTCTTCAATGCTTTTCCCTTTGATGCTGACCCCTTGGTCGAACATGATCTGGTTCTCGACCTCCGTGATTGTCGAACCCTCCATCGCCGTGGAATGCGTGATGAGGGAGTACAGATAGAACTTGTCGTAATCTATCTGTTGGTCGATGCCCAGTCGCCGATATTCATTGATGATGTTTTCAAGATCCGCCTCCATTTTCTCCCTACTTTTTTTTGCAAATATAGAAATTTTCTCCCTATTATCATGTTTTCCTCCCCACCTTTTGGATAGAGATATTTTTACAAATCGCTTTCAGAGTAATGTGCCACAGAACAGTGTAGAATGACGATAAGCTTGAAAAAGTCGTGCGATCGGGGGCGAGATATTCATGACAAAGTGGCCTGTGGGCGGTTCTGTGGCCGATCGCCCTGAAGGTGTTTTGTAAAATGGGAGGGATAACTTGGGGTTGGCCGGGAGGTGGCGTGTTTGAGGCACGTGAGGAATTCTGTTATTTTACAAATCGCTTTCAGAGTAATGTGCCACAGAACAGTGTAGAATGACGATAAGCTTGAAAAAGTCGTGCGATCGGGGGCGAGATATTCATGACAAAGTGGCCTGTGGGCGGTTCTGTGGCCGATCGCCCTGAAGGTGTTTTGCAAAATGGGAAGGAAAACTTGGATTGGCAACGGCTATATTGGGAGCAGGCCACGGTGTAGAGTCTCTGCTGACACTCTGAATGAAAAACGACTGACCGGAAACGGTCAGCCGTTGTAATATTCATAGAAAAGGAATTCGCTATTTGCCCTGCGCCTCGTAGTCGGCCTTGACCTGTTCCAGAAGCTTGTCGGCTTTGGCGTAGCCGTCGGCTGGGGCTTTCCAGATGATGGCGAAGAGGATCACGCCGACGATGCCCAGGGCTATGGCTACCTCGAAGACGGAGTTCCAGCCGAACTTGTCGGCAAGGGCTCCGAAGACGAGACCGGAGATCGCTGTGCTGGCGTAGCCGAGGATGCCGGCCATGCCGTTGGCGGAGGAGGCGACACGCTTCGTGGCCTGGTTGGACAGGCATATTCCTATAAGAGCCTGAGGCATATAGATGAAGAAGCTGGCCATGATGATCAGGGCCACTGAAAGACCGCCCATCTCCTTAGGGGTGAGCCAGAAGAGGATGAAGCAGGCTGTGGCGCTGGCCAGGCCGATGAGACAGGTTCTGTGGGCCTTGCTGCCGAAGAACTTGTCGGTCGCCCAGCCGGCGAGAAGTGTTCCCACGATGCCGAGCACTTCAGTGATGCCCACCACCGTCGAGGCGGTCTGGATGCTCAGGCCTCTGTCCTGCGTGAGGAAGGTCGCTCCCCAGTCCAGGATGGTGAAGCGGATGATGTAGATGAAGAAGTTGGAGGTCGCGAGAATCCAGACGATAGGGTTCTTGAACACCATCTCCTTGACGAATCTCTTGTAAGCGAAATCGGTGAACTCCTTAGGCTCTGTGACGACTTCCTTGACTGGAGCGTTGTCGTCAATCTCCTCAGGATCAGGCAGCCCTACTGACGCAGGGGTGTCCTTGAGGCCGAAGAGAACCAGAACGGCACCGGCTATTGCGAGGAGTGCCGGGACGAAGAAGCACCATTGCCACGCTGAATATGAGAAGTGGTTCAGAATGAAAGTTCCGCAGAGGAAGGCCACAAGGCTGGCACCGATGGAGTGCGAGCTGTTCCAGATGGCCTGCTTGGTGGCAAGCTCCGAAGGCTTGATCCAGTGCGCCATGAGGCTGCCGCATGGAGGAAATCCCATTCCCTGGGTGTAACCGTTTATGAGCCAAAGGCTTCCGATGAACGCGACCATTCCCATAGTGGCCTTGCCCTCGCCGTCCATGAAGTTGAACAGGCCGTTCATCTCAGGGCTGAGTCCTATGAATATATTCACGAGCGCGGAGAGGAAAAGTCCCGTGGCCATCATCTTCTTGCGGCTGACACGGTCGGCGATGAAGCCGTTGATGAACCTTGAGAGGCCGTAGATGATGCCGTGCAGGGTCAGGAAAAGGCCGAGCTTGACCTTGCTGATACCCAGCTCGGCCTCAAGGGCCGGCATCGTGATGCTGAAGTTCTTCCTTACAAAATAGAAAAGGGCGTACCCGATCATCAGGATGATGAGGGTTCTCCACTGCCAGTAGTTGTACTTTTTCTTTACTGATTGATCCATTCTTTTAGCGTTTTAAAACGGGGGACACAAAGATACAAAAAACGGCATTCTTAATGAAGAAATTGTTATTTTTGTAGGATATGAAATGAGCGGTCGCGGAACTGTTGCTTCGCCCGGTCGCTGAGCTTGTCGAAGCGGCAGTTGGTTCGACAGGCTCACCAATCATCGAAGCGGTCCCTGAACCAGTCGAAGGAACCGGATAATGAAAGATATTAATTATTAATGAATATGACAGAAAACTATAACAAGTCTCTCACAGCAGAGCAGAAAGCCAAGCTTCGCCGGGTCAAGCATCTGGCCCTGGATATGGACGGCACCATCTACATGGAGAACAACATTTTCCCTTTCACCGTCGAGGTGCTCGACACGATGAAAAGGAACGGGGTGGGATATTCATTCTTGACGAATAATCCGACGAAGTCGGTGGAGGATTACCTCAAGAAACTCGCCGGAATGGGGATTCCCGCTGATGAAGGGAATATGTACACGACCCCTATCGCCACGATTGATTATATCAAGAAGAATTTCCCTAATGTTAAGAAACTCTTTATGTTGGGAACTCCGAGTATGATCGGCCAGTTCGAGAAGGCCGGGTTCATCTCCTGCGCAGACGATCCTGATGACGTTCCGGACATGCTGATTGTGGCCTTCGACACCACGCTTGTATATTCACGCCTCTGCCGCGCCACTTGGTGGGCCAAGCAAGGCATTCCGTATATGGCGACGAATCCGGATTGGGTCTGCCCGACAGATGCCAGAACCATCCTTGTGGACTGTGGCTCGCTTCAGAAGTGCATCGAGGCGGCTTCAGGCAGAAGACCGGACAAGGTGATGGGCAAACCGGATCCTACGATGCTTGACGGAATCCGTGACCGTAACGGTCTGCAGGCCGACGAGATAGCGATGGTCGGAGACAGAATCTACACGGACATCGCTATGGGCCACAACGCCGGAGCAGTCAGCGTGCTCGTGCTTTCCGGCGAGACCACGCTTGAGACTGCCCTGAAAGTGGCCGAGGACGCCCGCACGAACCCTCATCCCGAGCACTACCCGGCGGATTTCATCGTCCGCGACCTCAAGGAACTCGGAGATCTGATCCTTGAGAGCCACAAGGACTAAATTCCCGATGAAAGTCCTTTTCATCCACGGGCTTGCGTCTTCCGGTGCCTACAAGATGGCCTCCTCCCTGCGGATTCTTCTGAAGGGCAGCGAAGTCATCGCTCCGGACGTGCCCATCGAACCCGGCGAGGCTTTGAACCTTCTTGAAGGAATATGCCGGGACGAGCGCCCCGACCTCATCGTCGGCCTGTCCCTCGGCGGATTCTGGGCACAGAAACTCCGTGGCTACCGGAAGATCCTCGTCAACCCTGACTTCCACATCTCCCGTCTCCTGCGCACGATGATAGGGGAGCGTGAATATCTTTCCCCGCGCCGCGACGGAGCCTTGACGTTCACCGTCACCGATGCTCTATGCGATGAATATGCCCGTTTGGAAGCCACTGAGTTTGACGGGCTTTCTCCAGAGGAGATTGCCCTGACAACCGGAATGTTCGCCGACCGTGACGAGATGGTCAACTGCAAGGACGAGTTTGAGGCTTATTATCCAGGTCGGTCGCGTTCCTACCCTGGAACCCACCTGCCCAATTACCCCGAAATCAAGAAATATATCCTACCTGTAATCGAATATGAAGTATCTGATAAATAACTCCACCGACCCGTATTTCAACCTTGCGTTTGATGAATATTGCCTTGAGAACATCCAGTCCGAGGAACCTTATTTCTTCCTCTGGAGGAACCGTCCGTCCGTGATCATCGGCCTGAACCAGAACGCCTACAGCGAGGTGAATCTGGACTATCTCAATTCGCACGGCATCACGCTGGCCCGCCGGGTAACCGGTGGCGGGGCCGTCTATCACGATCTCCAGAATATGAACTACACGATCATCGGCAGGAACCCGTCCCCTCAGCCGATGGTGGACGCTCTGCGCAGCCTTGGCGTACCAGCCGAGCTGACAGGCCGCAACGACATATTCGTGGAAGGAAGAAAGGTCTCAGGCTACGCCCGCCGCGTCTCCCATAATCAGGAGATCATCCACGGCACGCTGATGTATGACGTTGATCTTGACACTCTTATCAAGGTGCTCGACACTCCGACCTCGAAGATGCAGGCCAAGGGAATATCCTCGGTCAAGAGCCGTGTGGCCAACCTGAAGGAATATCTTCCTCAGTTCAGTTCCTTGGATGAGCTCCAGGCCAAGCTTCAGGAGATTCTTTCAGCAGGTGACGGCCAGATGCCCCTTTCCGCCGAGCAGATCGCCGAGGTCCGGAAGCAAGCCGACGAGAAGTTCTCCACCTGGGATTTCATCTATGGTCACTCCCACGAAGCCGATTTCCGCTGCAAGGCCAAGCTGGCCTGCGGCAACGTCGAAGCCAATCTTCGCATAGACCACGGCCTCATCGACCGCCTCGATTTCACCGGCGATTTCCTTTTCGACACCCCCGCCGAAGAGTTGTCCGTCAAGATGATCGGCCTCCGCTACGATCCCGCTGACATAAAGGCCTTCCTTGCGTCCCAGCCCGTCGCCTCCTATTTCCGTGGCGCCACCCCCGACGACCTCGCCGCCCTCCTCTTCAAGCCTTCCTCCGAGTAGTCGAGTGGCCGAGTAGCCACTGCCACCGCCACCCTCCTCTTCAAGCCTCAAGCAAGCCTTCCGCCAAGGTCAGCAGTGACAAATTGAAGCTGCATTTCTTCGGCTGGGGCGAGGAACAGGACTTCTCCTTCAACCTTATATTCCCGAAGGACAAGGAATATGAAAGGGTCATCATCGCCTATACTATGACAAGTTTCTTCGAAGGACCAGCTTCCTACGACAACACAACCATGCTTTTTGTGCGCAACAAGACAGACGGTCAATGGTACGAACTTACAAGGGCGTTCACCCCATACGGAAACGCGTTCAACAGCAGTTGGAGCAAGACCTTCTGGATAGATGTCTCTGAATATTCCTTCATGCTCTCCGGGGACACGGAGTTCCGGCTGTACTACGGCGGGTTCGACGCGACCCCGACAAGAAGCCACGCCGTCAGACTGGACTTCAATCTCTACGAAGGCAAGCCGTCGAAAAAAGTCGTGTGGACATCCAAGGTCTACGATTCCAGCCGTGACGGCAATTCCGGCTACAGGGGCTGGTCCTACGGCGTGAAGGGTCATGACATCGAGGATGCTTCCAGATTGGGCAAAAGGGAGTTCACCCTGCCGCAGAAAGTCAAATCCCTGTTGATGAAAGTGGCCGTGAGCGGCCATGGTCACGATCAGGGAAGATTCATAGAAAGAACGGGTTACGTGACAAGAAACGCTGTCGAGTTCGATGAGAACACGTACACCATCGTGATCAACGGAGTCACCCAGAAAAAGACAGGAAGAATCTTCTACAGCAACAAGGACAACTACCCTCAGGCCGTAACCTATCTCTATGACAGGGCCAACTGGGCTCCCGGAAATCCGCTGAATGTGCATTACTGGACGATTACTCCGCCGGAAAGTTCCCGAAGGTTGTCTCTGGACCTCAACCTTGAGAAGTTCGAGTCTCAGTTCACCGACCCGAAAGCCGAAGGTTGCGCGCAGTACATAGTCGAAGTCGATCTTTTCGGCCTCAGCGACTAGCGCCCCTCTGCCCGTCGCCTCCTGCTTCCGTGGCGTCACTGCTGACGACCTCGCCACCCTTCCCGTCAAGCCTTCCGCCGAGTATTCATCATCATCGTCTGCGAAACCTCCCGGAAACGCTCCCGTCGCCGTCCAATTGATCCTTGACGGGTCACATGCAAATATCTGTGTCTGATATGATATAAAAAACCATCCATGGAGGAACATGAAAATAATAAGTTGCCTCAGATTAAGAGAATACCTTCGAGGATAGTTCTTTTTTCGAAGAAGGAGTGTGCCGGTGACACATGACTGATGAGATATAGACCGAAAAGATTCCTTAAGATGATGCAGCTTATTTTTGAAGGTTACTAAGGTAGATTCCGTGAAAGGAAGTACCTTTGTAGTCATGGATAAGAACTCTGCACAAGCAAAGCTCTACGTGCACTACCCCGGTTTCATTCTTCCCGATGGTATGTTGGATTTTTTTTCGAACTGGTCTGGATGGAGACGATGTTTCTCACGGCCAGGGAGGCGAAGAAGGAAGTTGCGTACACCGGCATGCCGCACATACATCTTATTGATGGAGAATTATATAGGTAGCGCTATGGCCGGCGTCCGTTTGCGCCCCACCGGTGGCAAAAAGGATTAAAGGCACCGTGCTGACAATTGTGGGTGTTGGAAAAAGGGAAGTGCTTGTCGTTGATGATAAAAATATTGAATATGAGGAAAATAACCTTTTTGATGGCGCTGATGCTGTCCGTGTGTCCGCTCGGCGCCGGGATGTGGGTCTCTGCGCGGGAACTGACTCCGCGCTGGACTTTGGAATATTCACGGAAAGACACTTCGGCGCTTTTCATGGACATCTACTCTCCGGCGGAGGGGAGCGTGACGGAGATTGACGGCCGCAGGAAGCCGACGATCCTCTATGTGTTCGGAGGCGGGTTCATGGAAGGGAACAGGCGTGACGGGACGGCTATGGAGTGGTTCAGGGATCTGACTGATGATGGCTATGGGGTGGTGGCGATTGACTACCGCCTTGGCTTGAAAGGGGTTAGGGGCGTTACCGCCTCGGAGTTCGTCGTGCTGTTGGAAAGGGCTATAAACCTTGCGGTTGAGGATCTGTTCAGCGCGACATCCTATCTGATCGAGCATCGGGATGATCTGGGCATAGATCCGTCCGCCCTTGTGGTCGCTGGATCCTCCGCCGGCGCGATAACCGCGTTACAGGCTGAATATGAGATCTGTAACGGAACGCCCGTCGCGTCAGTGCTCCCGGAGGGCTTCAACTATGCCGGCGTGATGTCCTTCGCTGGAGCGCTGCTTGTCAAAGGATGTGCTATTGAATATTCCCGAAAACCTTGTCCGACACTTTTGATGCACGGCACGAAGGATGACATCGTGCCTTATGAGGTTACCAGTTACGGCGGCTACTCGTTCCGTGGCTCGTCAGCCCTGGCCAAGGCGTTGTCTGACAACGGTTATGACTATCGCATCTACCGGTACCTTGGCAACAATCACACTGTCGCCGGCTTTATGCATTTCACTCTGGACATAGAAAGAGATTTCTTGGAGCGTAACGTGATGCAGGCTGTCCGTCTGAACGTTGACGCTCTGATAGAAGACCCGTCCCTGCCATATTACCCCTCAGGTAACAGCAATCTTTACGACATCAAGACCGATTGACCAGGCGCGAGATGGAGACGATGGGGAAGCGTCGTGAATCGCAACAGCCTGATTATCTGTGGACAAGGCATCCGTCTTTGGTCGGCATGGACTAAAGGGAATCGTTTATGTTGCTCTTAATGAGAAGATTACTGCTCATCTGCTGATACAAAGCAGGTGAGCTCTAATGCTTTATTGATAAAGTTATTAGCGCATTTCCTTTGGACGCGGCTCCGCATTTTTCTCGCTGTATTCAACCGAGTTCTGTCATGCTTCTAATGGCAGAAAAGTATTATTTACAGTTTTATACATAATACACTAATGCTTAATTAATTACCAATTGTAGTAAAAAATTGGATCAATAATATTGTATTTTATTGTTTGTATATTGATTGAAAAGTATTATATTTGACACAACACTAAAAATAAAGCCAGATGAAGTCTTTCAGATTATCACTTCTCGCAGCCTTCTCATTAATGGCTGTCTCGTTTCAGGCAAAGGCAGGGGAATGGATTCGGATCAATCAGGTCGGTTATCTTCCCGATGCCTCCAAAGTGGCGGTTTATGTCAGCAATGACGTGGAACCGCATGAAATCCCATCATTCTCCGTCGTGGACGCATCCACAGGAGAAACGGTGTATGCCTCAAGACCGGAGGATGTAAGGAACACAGGTGTGATGGGTGAACTCAAAACAACTGTAAGACTCGACTTTTCCGCGCTCACGGCGGAAGGCAACTATTTCATTGTGGCTGGCGGATCAAAATCCTCCGTGGTAAGGATCAGCGCTGAGGCCTATGACGGAGCCGCTGATTTTGTCCTGAACTATATGCGTCAGCAACGTTGTGGTTGGAATCCATTCATGAGGGACAGCTGCCACGTCAAGGACGGCTACATTCGCTATCATCCTACAAAGGAGGGGCAGTGGATAGACGTGCGCGGGGGATGGCATGACGCTTCGGACTGCCTTCAGTACACGACCACTTCGGCCAACGCCATCTATCAGATGATGTTTGCCTACCAGAGTAATCCGGAAGCTTTTTGGGACGAGTATCTTGCCGACGGTACTCCGGGCAGGAACGGCATCCCTGACATAATTGATGAGATCTACTGGGGCTTGGACTGGCTTGACAGGATGAATCCGGAGCCGGGTGAGTTCTACAACCAGATCGCGGATGACCGCGATCATGTAGGAATGCGTGAGCCTGCCAAGGACATCGCGGACTACGGTTGGGGCAAGAACAATGGTCGTCCGGTCTACTTTGTCAGCGGTGAGCCTCAGCAGAGGTACAATCGCACCAATGCAACCACAGGCACTTCCAGCACAGTGGGGAAGTTCGCGTCAGATTTCGCGCTTGGCTCGAAGATTCTGGCTCCGTTCTATCCTGAGTTCGCCGCAAGGATCGGGGCTAAGGCTGAGGGAGCCTATCAGCTTGGAATAGATAAGCCGGGAGTTTGCCAGACGGCGTCTGTGGTCTCTCCATACATCTATGAGGAGGACAACTGGGTTGATGACATGGAACTTGCCGCGGTGGAAATGTACCATAGCACAGGAGATGCGAAGTATCTCTCGCAGGCCATTGAATATGCCAGAAGGGAGCCGGTGACTCCGTGGATGGGAGCGGACAGCGCGAGACACTATCAGTGGTACCCGTTCATGAATATGGGACACTATCACCTTGCCAAAGATGGCAACGCCAGAGTCTCGGCGGAGTTTATCCGCAACCTCAGATCCGGAATCCAGAGGACATTCGAGAAGGCAGAAGGGACTCCTTTCCTTTATGGGATACCATCAATCTGGTGTTCCAATAATCTTACGACCGCAATGCTCACCCAGTGCATTCTCTATCGTCATCTTACTGGAGACGAGACCTACAAGGAGATGGAAGGCGCGCTCAGGGATTGGCTGTTGGGGTGCAACCCTTGGGGAGTCTGCATGATTGTTCAGATGCCCGGGGCTGAGGTCTATCCTACCCAGCCGCACTCGTTCATCGTCAATCTCAACCTTGGCAACACAAGTGGAGGACTTGTTGACGGACCTGTCTACAGCGCGATATTCTCCGGTTTAAAGGGCGTGAATATGGAAGGTGGGATCAACTATCTTGATGTCCAGCCCGGCACTATGGTCTACCATGACAGTACCCATGACTATTCAACGAACGAGCCTACTATGGACGGCACGGCGTCTCTGACATTCCCGTTCTCTGCCTATCAGATGGAGGGAGCCGCACTTAAGGGGGTAAGGAAGGATAAGAACGGTGTGGTCAGCAGAGTCAATGTCAACGAAAAGAAGGTCTATCTTGTCTTCACGGCGCATTACAGTTCGGATGACAAAGGACATTTTGAGAATTTTGACGGTGCGGTTCCCGTCCTGAACACCCTTAAGGCCAAAGGTGTGAAGGGCTCTTTCTTCCCGACCGGCGAGTGCTTCAGGCAACCAAGGTACAAGGCTCCGATCAAGAGAATCATCCGGGAAGGGCATTACCTTTCAGGCCATTCAGACAAGCATCTGCTTCTGTGTGAGGGTGGGGTCAGTCTTGTGTCCTCTGATTCCCTTGTCCGGGACATCCGCGGTATGGAGGCGGAGCTTGAGCGTTTCGGACTCAACAAAGACCGGTTCCGCTGGATGATACCTCCTTACGAGACCTGCGACGAGGCTTCCGCCTATGTTCTCAAAGGTTTGGGCTACAAACTGGTGAAGCCTACCTCAGGACTTGTCACGGGGCTTGACTGGGCCGCAGAGGGGGAGACCGCCTACAGAAGTGCCGGGTCGTTGGTTCAGAACATCTGGGACTTTGATGACAAATATGGTCTCAACGGGGCCGTCATCCTCGTCCATGCGATGAACTATCCTGGCAGGGCAAAGGAAGACCGGGTATATTCCCATCTCGGAGAAATCATTGACGGGCTTCGTGCGCGTGGATATTCCTTTGGTACATTCAAAGAACTCTAACGTTCAGACATTATGGCGGTAATAGCGATAGACCTTGGTGGTACAAAGGCGCTTGGGGCGGTCTTCGATGCTTCGGGCAAGATGTGCGCAAGGCAGGTTAAACTCCTTGACGGAGCGAAGGGTGATGCGGTAGGAGACATTGTCTTAGACCTCATCAAGGCTCTTTGCGGCTCCTGCCGGGGAGAAAGGGTCGAGGCGGTGGGAATATGTGTGCCAGGGATAGTCTTCTCTAAGCAGGATGTTGTCTGGGCCCCGAATATTCCCGGTTGGGAAAGATACCCGCTCAAAAAAAGGATCTCCGGTCTGGTCGGCCCTGACGTCAAGGTGGAGATTGAGAGCGACAGGACATGCTACATTCTTGGCGAGGTCTGGAAAGGGGCCGCCAAAGGATGCGGCAATGCCATCTACATCGCTGTCGGGACTGGTATCGGGGTCGGTATTCTGGTTGACGGCAGGGTGCTCCATGGCGCTGAGGACATCATCGGAGCCGCAGGCTGGATGGCTCTTCATTACCCTTACCAGCAGGAGTATATTCCTACCGGATGTTTTGAATATTATGCCTCAGGCAACGGCATCGCGACCCAGATTCACCGGGCGCTGCGTTGCAACCGCAACTACACCGGGGTGCTGAGCGGCAGACCTATAGATGAGATCACGTCCCATGACGTGTTTGACGCCTACCATAAAGGCGACCGTCTGGCCGCGAAAGTTCTTGACAAGGCTGTGGAGATGTGGGGAATGGCCGCCGCTAATCTGGTCAGCATCCTGAATCCTGAGAAGGTGATCTTCGGAGGAGGAGTCTTCGGACCTGCTGAGGAGTTTATCGGAAGGATTTACGATGAAGCCTGCAAGTGGGGGCAGCCTATAGCGATGGATCACGTGGAGTTCCGCGTCTCGGAGGTTCAGGGAGAAGCTGCTCTTTATGGTTCGGCCTATCTGGCTTTCAAGACTATAGGACAACAAGAGAAGTAGGAAGGCCATGCGTGGATATTCAACATCATCAGTTTTCGTCTCGGCTTGCGCCGGGATGGCGTTTTTCGGGGTGGCGATGCTTTCCCTGGCTCCGATTCTCGGACAGTTGAACGGCATTGTGGACGGAGCCAACGGCTTGCCGTCGACAATGTCTCTTGGAATCCTTTTGGGTACAATAGTGTTCGGTCCTGTGGTTGACCGTTTCGGCTACAAATGGCTTCTCGCGCTCAGTTCCGTCCTTGCTCTCGCGGGGCTTCAAGGCCTTGCGAACTTCAGGGAGATAGGAATGCTTCATCTTTCCATCTTCTGTCTCGGAATAGGCGGAGGCATACTCAACGGCGAGACCAATGCCCTTGTGTCAGACATCTATGACGATGACAAGAGGGGAGGACGCCTCGGTCTGCTCGGCGCGTTCTACTGCGTCGGAGCATTGCTGTGGACCTTGCTGAACTACTTCATCGTGGATTTCACAATCACTCTCAACGCAGTGTCGGCGGTGATGGCGGCGTTCATCGTCTTCTTCGTGTTTACCCGTTTCCCTGCCGCCAAGCCATCGGAGAACGTGTCGATGAGAAAGACAGCCGGGCTGCTGAGATACCCTGCTCTTATTCTCTTTGCGATCATCCTTTTCTTTGAGAGCGGTTTTGAGGGAGCGCAGGGTAATTTCACGGTCTCGTACCTAAGTGACAAAGAAGGGATGAGCATGGCCTCCGCCACTCTTGCCATGACTTGGTTCACCGTCGGGATGTTGGCTGGTCGTCTGCCTCTTGGCTTCATCCTTGGAAAACTTGGAGCTATCGGAACCCTATATTCCTATCTGTCCGCCGCTCTTGCAGGAGTGATGCTGCTCCTTCTCTGCTCCGGGAGCGTTTTTGCGGCCTACCTTTCGATGATTCTGATCGGATTTGGAGTCGGCGCGACTTATCCTGTCATTCTCAACTACATCGGCGGAGCTTTCCGGGAGCTGTCCGGCACGGCGATCTCGATTGCGTTGTTCATTGCGCTGCTGGGGCAGTACACTTTCAACAAATTGACCGGAGCCGCTTTTGACGCCGGGCGCCAGATGCTCTTGCCTGTTCTTCTTGTCGTTGCGGTTGCATGCATGATGACGCTTGTCCCTTTGGCAGTCAAGGTCTCGTCGCGGATGAAAGGATGACACTTTTATGAATATTCAAACAACTCAATAGTTAAACTTTTTAATCTACAAACAATGTTAGCAAACGAATGGAAACAAAACGCCTTCGATGTCATGAATGAGATCGAGGCTACACAGATGGAACAAATCAAGAAAGTTGCCGAGGTGATGGCTGATTGCATCCAGTCAGGTCATCTTGTACACACTTTCGGCTGCGGTCATGCCAATCTTCCGATCGAGGAGATGTATCCGAGGATCGGTGGCATCGTAGGATTCCATCCTCTTTGCGAGCTCCCTTTGACATTCTTCACCCACATCGTAGGCGAGATGGGTATCAACCAGTTCCTGTGGCTTGAGAGAGAGGAAGGCTATGGCCAGGCGATAATGCAAAGCTGGAACTTCGACAAGAATGATCTTCTCTGGATCTTCTCGCACACCGGAGTGAACGCTGTCAACATTGATGTCGCCAATGAGGCTCACAAGCGTGGCATGAAGGTCATCGTCTGCGGATCGGCAGGCAGGACCGGTGACAAGAAACCTCGCCACTCAGGCGGAAAGAACCTTTTCCAGATCGCTGATTATGTGGTTGACACATGCTGCCCTCTTCAGGATGCGTCCGTGACTTTGAAGAATCACTTCGACAAGATCGGACCTCTTTCCACAATGGCTTCCATCACATGTGTCTGGATGATCATCACGACAGTCTGCGAGATTCTTGCGGACCGTGGAATGAAACTTCACATCAACCCGTCCCACAACATACCGGGCGACACCACCGCAAGGGAGCGTCTTGCCGAGTGTATCGCCGCCTATAAGGAAAGCGTGAAAGGCTGCTGATCAGGTTCGGAAAACACTGAAACTATTATTGAACTCTCCTCTGTCTGTCCTGTCGGAACCTGAGTATTCCGGAAGGCTCCCAGGGACAGGGATAGGGGAGTTTTATCTTTACCAATTATATTCAACCCAAAAACAGTTGTTATGCTACACACAGAAAAACGCTCGCTCATTCCTTGGACACTCAAGGTCTGCGCCGCTGTGCTGTCGCTTTTCGGGATGAGTGTCATCCCCATGGGCGCACAGTCTGTTCTGAGCGGTACCGTGGTCACAGCCTCGGACGGACAGCCTATTGTAGGAGCTTATGTCCTTGTAAAAGGCACCACTGTGGGAACCACTACGGAAGTTGACGGTACCTTCAGGATTGAAGCATCCTCCGGAACCATTCTGGAAGTCTCTCAGATGGGTTATGTCACACGTCAGGTGAAAGCTTCGGATGGGATCAGGATCGCTCTTGATGAAGATCAGCTTTGGCTGGATGACGTTGTTGTCGTCGGCTATGGCGTACAGAAAAAGAAGCTTGTCACAGGCTCCACCGTGCAGGTAAAGGGTGATGACATCGCCAAACTCAACACCGTGGATGTCCTTGGAGCGTTGCAGTCGCAGTCTCCGGGAGTCAACATCGTCCAGAACAATGGCTTCCTTGGATCCGGCTTCAAGGTCAACATCCGTGGTCTTGGCACAATCGGTGATTCCGCGCCTCTTTATGTCGTTGACGGAGTTGCCAACGGCAGCATCTCCGCGCTCAATCCGTCCGACATTGAATCTGTTGATGTGCTGAAAGACGCCGCTTCAGCCGCGATCTACGGAGCAAGGGCGGCAAACGGTGTCATCCTCATCACCACCAAGAAAGGAAAAGAGGGACAGGCTTCTGTCACCTATGATGGATACTACGGTCTCCAGAATCTTTATAAGATTCCTACTCTGTTGAACGCCAATGAGTTCATGCAGATTCAGGATGAATCCAGAATCATGGACGGTCTTGCTCCTTACAATTGGGAGAACCACATCGGTCCACGTCTCTATAAGGCCATAAAGGATGGCTGGACAGGTACCAACTGGCTCAAGGAGATCATCAATGAGGACGCTCCTGTCCAGAATCATTCGGTTAATGTCACTGGCGGGTCGAAGACGGGTACATATTCATTAGGACTTGCCTACACGGGGCAGGACGCCACGATGGGCGTGCCTTCATCCATTCCTCACCTTGACCGCTATAACTTCAGGGTGAACTCTGAGAATACAGTCTTCAAAAAAGGTTCTTTGGATGTGTTGAAGGTCGGCCAGACCCTTAACTACCGCTACCAGAAAACCACAGGATCCTTCGCTACGGAGGGCATATACTGGAACGGAGTCCACAACATGCTTGTGATGAGTCCGCTTATGCCGGCCTATAACTCTGACGGAAGCTACTATGTCTTTGAAGACAGGGTGGCAGACAGCTACGTCTGGGACACCGCCAACGGTGCGGCGAAGAACCCGATCGCCTACATGGACTATACCTCCAACCAGAATGTGTCCAAGAGTCATTATCTTCAGGCCAGTGTCTATGCGGTTCTCCAGCCGATAGAAAGGCTCAACATCAAGAGTCAGTTCGGTTACATGATGAGCTCTTCAAGCTACCGCTCCTACATGCCGGAATATGACCTCGACGCCACTGCCAAGAGGGAGATGGATCAGGTCTCACAAAGCATGTCTCTGTCTAACCGCTGGTCTTGGGAAAACACGGCCAGTTACTCATTCAATATCAATGAGCATCAGATTGACGCCCTTGTGGGAAGCTCTCTGGAAAAGTGGGGCTACGGTGAGTCTCTCAGCGCAAGCAATGTGGATTCCAATTTCGGAGACCTTGAGCATGCTTATCTTTCAAATGTGTCCACTACACCTTCATCAATGTCGAGCATCAGCGGATCACCTTCCCAGAAGAACTCCATAGCATCCTTCTTCGCCCGCGCGAACTGGAACTGGAAGGAAAAGTACATGGCTTCGGCCACGATGCGCGCTGATGGATCATCCGTTTTCGCAAGAGGCTATCGTTGGGGCTATTTCCCTTCAGCATCAGCTGGTTGGGTCATCACCAACGAAGACTTCTTCAAGGGGCTTGGACTTGACAGTGTGCTGGACTTCCTCAAGCTTCGCGCGTCTTGGGGACAGAATGGAAACTGCAATGTGACCGGTTTCCAATACCTTTCGCTTGTGACCTCGAACAACGGTTACGGTGGCTATGTCTTCGGTGATGTCATCGACAAGCGCGAAATAGGCTCCTATGCCTACAAACTGACCAACTCCGAACTGAAATGGGAAACATCAGAGCAAACCAACATCGGTTTCGATGCAAGACTGTTCGGGAATCGTCTCGGAGTGGAGTTTGACTGGTACAACAAACTTACAAAAGACTGGCTTGTGGTGGCTCCTGTGCTTTACTCCTATGGTGCCAACGCTCCATACGTCAATGGTGGAAATGTCAAGAACCAAGGTTTGGAATTCGGTCTGCACTGGAATGATAGCGTCGGAGAAGTGTTCTATGGCGTAAATCTGACCGGAGCGCACAATAAGAATAAAGTCACCAAGATCGCCAATGCCGATGGGATCATCCACGGAACGGGAAGTATTCCATGGGAAGGAGCCGAGGAACTCTATAGGGCAGAGGTAGGCATGCCTATCGGTTACTTCTACGGCTACAAGACTGCGGGAGTGTTCCAGAATCAGGCTGAGATTGATGCTTACAAGGGAGCTCTCCTGAACGGTGAAAACACAAACCCTGGCGATGTCATCTATGTTGATTCCAACAATGACGGAGTCATTGATGCAAATGACCGTACCATGATCGGAAACCCGCATCCGGACTTCACCCTTGGGCTTTCCTTCAATATTGAGTGGAAAGGAATCGATCTCTCAATCTCTGGTTTCGGATCGTTCGGACAGCAGATCTTCAAGTGCTACAGGGACTTCTCCTCATCTCCTCTGAACAACTACACGACCGACATCCTGAAGAGATGGACGGGAGAGGGTTCTTCCAACAAGTATCCTCGCCTTGCCAGCTCTTCAAACAGCAACTGGAACAGGATCTCTTCTCTTTACGTAGAAGATGGGGACTATTTCAAGGTGCAGAACATAACCCTCGGCTACGACATTGCCAAGGCGTTCAAGAAGTTCCCTCTCAAGACTTGCCGTGTCTATGTGACAGGACAGAATCTCTTTACATTCACTTCGTACTCCGGAATGGATCCGGAGATCGGCTACGGTGGTGGCAGCGGCTGGGCGCAAGGCATTGACTTGGGCTACTATCCAAGTGCCCGCACCATCCTTTTCGGAGTCAACCTCAAATTTTAGAAGGAGAAATGAATATGAAAAAGATCATAATCAATATTGTCCTTGCCGTGACCACGGTGTTTGCGCTGTCAGCGTGCGAGGACTTTCTCGACACCAAGAATCTTACCCAGAAGACAACCGAGAACTTCCCGGAGACAGAGAAAGACGCGCAGGAGATGGTCACCGCCATCTATGCCCATCTGCTTTTCGAGAGTCCTGAGACATCCTCTCAGTTCTATGTCGCCCAGCTTGCCGGAGACGATTGCCTTGGCGGGAACCTCTCGTACTCAGGGAACTGTGCCACGAACTTCCTCTTGTACAAGGACAATCTTAACGGGCTGCTTTCCTTGTGGGATCGCGACTACACTCTCATCAACAGGGCCAACAGCGCCCTCGCGTCATTCGGGAATGTGAAATCATGGTCATCCGAGGAGGAAATGAACCGCCTTATCGGCGAGACCTATTTCCTTCGCGCGTTTACCTACAATGAGCTTGTGCAGATTTTCGGCGGTGTTCCGCTTAGGACCAACACCGAGACTGTCAACCTTCCGAGGGCAAGCGTGGAAGAAGTTTACACCGTCATCGAGAGCGATCTCCTCCAGGCCATAAGCTTGATGCCGGACAAAATCTACACCGCCGGCTCTCCGATGACCGGTCATGCCACCAAGTATGCGGCTGAGGCTATGTTGGCTCGTGTGTTCCTGTTCTACACCGGACGTTATGGGAAGGATACCCTTCCAGGCGGAACTACCAAGGCAGAGGTTGTCAAGCATCTTGAGGATTGCATCAATAATTCCGGCCATGATCTTGTGAAGGATCAGCGTGAGATCTGGGGGTACACCAACACGACGGTCAACAGCAACAATTCCGGCTACAGGTACCAGTACCCGATAGATCATGACCTGCACTGGGTCGGCAACAGCTGCGTGGAGACAGTGTTCGCCAACAAGCATAACCTCACGTCAAACTGGACCTACACATGGTTCTCCAACACCTGGTCCATGTTCTGCTCACCGTCAAACGACAACAGGGACATCAAGCAAAGCTATCCTTTCAGCTTCGGCTGGGGTGCAGGTCCGGTCTCTCCGAAAATGGTCGATGAGTGGAAGGACTGGGCCGCGAGGCAGTCTTACACAGATGGCTACACAGAGGATCCGCGTCTGACTGGTTCTATCTGGTCCTACACGGCGTACGATCCGAACAACAAGGGCAATGTCCTTCTTGACAGAAAACTCGACAAGGGAGAGCCTGACTATACCGTCTCCTATCGCTATTACGAGCAGACCGGCTACTTCCAGAAAAAGTACATCAATGTGGGTGCATGGGATGACGAGTCCAACTCTTTCAAGAACTCTTGGGCTCTTGTTGAGAATCCGGGCGTCACGGCCCAGACTTCCGCCCAGCTTGTGCAGACGACCGACCTCATCCACATCCGTTTCGCTGATGTGCTGCTGATGCACTCCGAACTTACCGAAACCGCTGACGGCATCAACAGGGTCAGAGAAAGAAGCCATCTGGCCCCGGTGTCCTACTCTCTGGAGAATCTCAAGAACGAGCGCCGTTGGGAACTTGCGTTCGAGTCTGTCCGTTGGTTTGACCTTCTCCGTTGGGCAGGTCCTTCTCTTGAGTCGGCCGGAAAGATCCTCAATGATCAGACAGGTTTCGACCTGATCAACGAAGGAATTGTCACCCCTATGGTGAGATACGATTACGCGGCACGTCTCAAACAGACCCAAGGTTACTGGCCTATCCCTCAGGATGAAATTGACATCGCGGGAGGAACCCTTGAGCAGAATCCGGGGTGGGATGCCTCAGCGGCATTTGTTGATTGGAACAATTTCAAATAGCAGATGAGAATATGAAAAAGATACGTATAATTACTGCCATAGCGCTTCTTGCCAGCATGGTGGCATGTAACCCGATAGAGGACAAGTCGTTGCGTGATGACTACATCACCAACGCCGGGACTCCTGTCACATCTGAGGAACTAACGTCCTATCTCCATGTGGATCAACCGTATCCGAACACGGAGACGGCTGTGGAAGGAGACCAGATCGTCTCCCTCAAGAATGATCGCCCTGAGATCGGAGGCGTGTGGCATGTCGTCACTTCCATGGGTGAGACCATCCTCAAGAGCGATAGTTGCACCTACACTTATGAGTCAAACGGTGAGTTCGAGGTGTACTATGTCGCCCTTTCCGCAGGAAAGATTGTCGAGTCGGCACATTTCCCGATCACTGTCACCAATGTCTTTGATCCGTGGGCCGGCTATCTGACCGGAGCAAAGGACAAGGCCGACAGGGGCGCGAAAAAGACTTGGGCCTGGAGAGAGGTCTCATGGGGCTCTGTCTGCAACATGGGAGCGCATGGTGGCTGGAAGTATGCTTCCGCCGGCTATACTCCCGAGTCCAACTTCTGCTGGTGGGGCAATGTCAAGATGAGCGATGTGTCCGCCGATGAGAAAATGGTTTTTGAATATGCGGGCAGCAAGATGACAACTTACAATGCTGACGGTTCAGTAAAAGCCACAGGAACATTCGGTTTCAACAAGGAAGTCCCTGAGGACGCGGTACTTGGCAGTCTGATCACCACCGCTCCTACCATCGGAGCAAGATTTGATGAGGTCGGGCAGGGACAGAACAACTCCTTCTACCTGCTGACTTTTGACAATGACTACATCACGATCTTCCATAAGACTCCATCCTCTGCCATGGCGGACTGGAGCGACTATGGTTGGTACGCTTATTTCAAGGCGGTGGAATAATAACGGCCATGTGTCTCCAAAGGACGGTGGGCCAGCCGGAAAACCGGTGGCCCCCTGGCCTTTGATATTCATAAAGTTTTTTCAGATGAAGATGCCCTCACATATCCATGCTCTAATGTTGGTGTTCGCTGGATTTGTCGCCTTTGGTTGCTCGCAAGGAACGACGATGACGATTGAAGGCAGCATTGACAGACGCTATGACGGTCAGACCATATTCCTTGTGCCACAGCCTTATCCCACTTTGGAAACGGTTGATTCCACCAAGGTAAGGAAGGGCAGGTTCCGTTTCACGGCGGATGCGTCCACGGTGAGGATGTGTGATGTCACCATCTCCAACAAAGCCCGCGCTCCGTTTGTCCAAAGGCTTCTTGTGGCGGTGGAGCCAGGCACGCTCAATGTGCGTCTGGACACTGTCAGCTCGGCCTGCGGAACACCTCTCAACGCTTTCCTGCAGTCCTGGAAGGAGGCACTTCAAAGGGGAGAGGATGTCGAGTCTGCCACCATGGACATCATACGGAATAACCCCAATCCGCTTGGGGGCTATCTGTATTACATGTACGACAGGGCGATGTCTGAATCACAGAAAAGAGAGTTGGACTCGTTGGGCATAAACACTTTCCGTCCAGATGTCAGCAGATAGATCCACAAAAAGGCAGATAGCGCTTGCAGGAGCGGCTTTCATCGTGCTTTGGACCGTTCTCCAGATTCTTTGTCCCTATCATCTTGCCTTCAAGGAGCAGGCGGATTATTTTCTGCTTGACCGCACGTTTGTCCTGTCATTTCTCATGAAACCGGCTTTTCTGAGCGAGTTGGCAGGCGGCTGGCTGACGCAGTTCTACATGCTTGTGGGATTCGCTCCGGTGGTGCAGACTTTGTTGTGTGCCCTGCTGTGGGCAGGAATGTCCGTCTTCCTGAAAAGAGAAGGCGTGTCCTCACCGTACCTGGCCGCTTTGGTCCCTGCTTTGCTGGAAGGGGCTCTCTCATGCCTTTTCGAATATCCTGTCAGCATGACCATCGGCGCTGTTGTGTCCGCCTGGGCAGCCGTGGCCTGCCAGTCGTTCAAAGGGCGGTTGCAAAGGCCTCTTGAGCTTTTGATGCTTCTTCTTGGCTATCCGCTGATTGGAGCCCCTGTCTTTCTCCTTTTGGTTCTGTTGCTTTACAAGAACCGCCGGAGTCCGGGCCATGTATCGCTCCTTGCCGTTTCCCTGACCGCTGAGATATTCCTTTTCAGGAATATCTACAGGCTGACATCCGCGCAGGCTTTTGTCTATCCGGTTGTTCCGGGCTATTATTTCGGGCGCACGGCTCTCATTTTCTACGTTGAGGCCGGAACCCTGCTCGCAGCCCTCGCAGCCATGTCGTCAGACAAGTGGCTGAGACGTTTTTTGAGGATCATTTGCGGATTGATGATCGTGTTCGCGTTCTGTCTCACTGTGACGCCAAAGGAGGAATGGGACATCAAGATCAGTTCTCTGGCCTATTATGGAAAATGGGACAAAGTAAGTGAGATGGGAAAGACCAATCCGTACAAGAGTGTGACAGGATCATATTTCTACAATGTTTCCTCAAGCCGCAAAGGCACATTGCCGGAGGATATTCTGGAGGTCTATCAGCCATTGTGGAAAGGACTGTTTCTGGCTATCAATGAAAATTCCGGCTACAGAAGGGTCTTCGACAGTGTGGAGGCTCTGATGGTTTGTGGCGATTTCGCCCAGGCGCAGCACTCCGCTTTGCTTGGCATGACTTTCACTCCGAGACAACGCTCGTCCAGAATGCTCCGCAGACTTTGTGAGATCGCTATGGCGAACGGTGACTTTGCGGCCGCGGGGAAGTACGCGGACATGCTTCAAAAGACATCGCTTCACCGCGGCTGGGCCTCGTCTGTGCTTACAATGATGGAATCATGCGAAAGACAGCCTGTCTATGGAAGCGCCGATGACATCCTTTTCAGTGCCAATGATTGGTTCGCATCCCTGCGCAATCTTGCGGAAGAGAATGATGCGGCTCTTGACAGGCTGTTGTGCCTTGACCTTCTTGTCAAGGACATAGCCTCTTTCAGAAAAGACTATGACACCTACTACAAGCCGAAGCACGCCTCTGCTCCGGCATTGTACCAGCAAGCTTTGATGATGACACTCGACGAGAATGTTTCTCCGTCAGAGCAACTCTCTGAATATGCCATATCCTCGGATGTGTCCGAAATGTGCCTTGAGTTCATTTCAAGACGCGAGGCAGGGGAGGTTTTGACCCCGGATTCAAGCTTCGGGAAGACATATTGGTACTACTATTATTTCGCTCAACCACAATGACAGGAAAAAACAAAATGATCATCGCTGCGATCATGGCTGTGATGACTGTCTTCGGATGCCGTGAGTCAGATTACGCGGATCATCCTGACGGAATTGTGATGACGCCAGACTACAAGGATATTGTGATTCCGTTCAACATCGCTCCTTTGAACTTTTCCCTGGAGGGGGTAAAAGGCAAGGTAGAAGTCACGGTCTCCGGTCCACGGAGGGACTACATGTTCAAGGCCAGGGCTTCCAGAGTAGTGTTTCCGTTGAGAGAATGGCACACAATGCTTGGCTGCGAAAAGGGGAACAAGTTACGGGTTACTGTGACCCACGGCGGGACTTCCATTCAGGAGTTTTTCTGGGAGGTCTCTCCGGATCCTATTGATAAATATCTCAGTTACAGGTTGATTGAGCCTGCCTACGAAGTCTGGAACCTGCACTCGGTCGAGGAACGTGACCTTGAGGGCTACAAGGTCCGGATCCTCGGAGACAACAACACGACAGACCATTCGTGCATGAACTGTCACACATCGAACAAGGCTGATTCACCGGCCACGTTCTTCCATGTCAGGGGAAAGACAGGTGGTACTTTTTACGCGAAGGATGGGGCGCTCCGCAAATTGGACACGAAGACTGACAGCACTGCTGGAGCCGCTGTCTATGGAGAGATAGAAAAGTCGGGCCGTTTTGGAATATTCACAACGGCCCGGATAATGCCCATCCTGCATTCGGGACGGTTGGAGAGGCTTGAGGTGTTCGACACGTCCAGCGATCTGTTTGTTGTGGACTTTCAAGACAACACGGTCTCGGACAATCCTTCTGTCAGAGGAGATGAATTTCAGGAGACTTTTCCATGCTTTTCCCCGGACGGGAAAACAATCTGTTTCTGCCGGGCAAAGAGTCTTCCTCAGCCGGAAAGTACCAAAATGATGCGGTATGATCTTTACAGTGTGCCGTTTGACCCTGAAACCGGTGTGTTGTCGGACTCTCTGACTCTTGTTTTCGAAGCCTCGGCCCATGGAAAGTCGGTGAGTTTCCCGAAATTCTCGCCTGACGGCAAACGTGTCCTTTTCTGCGTGTCTGACTATGGCACTTTCCCTATCTGGCACACCGAGACCGATCTGTGGATGCTGGATCTCCAGACATCGGAGGTGGACACTCTGGCTGGTGTCAACGGAAGATACTCGGACTCTTATCATAGCTGGAGCTCTAACGGGAGATGGATTGTCTGGGCCTCCAAAAGGGATGACAGGGTCTATGGCAGGCCTTATTTCGCCCATGTGGACGAGAACGGTTCGGTCAGCAGGCCTTTTGTCCTTCCGCAGCGTGACCCGGCCTACTATCTGAGCCAGAACAAATCATTCAACATTCCGGAGATATACCCGATGCCTGAGACATATTCTCATAGCGACATATCCAGGAAGTATTTCAATACACTTCCGGAAAAGATGACCTATAAGAAGATGTTTTGAACAATATTCATTATTTTTATCAAAACGACTGATTATGCGAACAGTGAGACGTACTCTGATGATCTTGGCCGGCTGCTTGGCCATCGCCCTTTCATCCTGCGAAAAGGATGACTATAAAAAAGGCGGCCTTATTCCGGGCGGGGGAGAATACACCCCTGTCCTCCTCGATAAGGTGCCTGGAAGAAATGTGGTGGCCTACTGTACCTACTATGGGAAATCCATTCCGGACGTGAATGCCGTGACGCAGATCAACTATGCTTTCGCGGAACTCTATGTCAAAGATGGAGAGTATAAAGGATTCAAGCTTCAGGGAGAAGAGTCCAGATTCCGGCAGATAGTTGATCTGAAGAAGAAATCGTCCGGTCTTAAAATACTTATCTCATTCTCTCATACGGTCGTCAATCCTGACAACGCTCAAGGTGGCGGCTTTTCAAAGATGTCTTCAACTGAGGCCGGGCGTAAGGCTTTCGCCAAGGATTGCCTTGCGTTTTGTCAGAAGTGGGGCATCGACGGAGTGGACATAGACTGGGAGATGCCGGGCGTCTCATGGAGCGGCCACGCCTGCGATCCGATGCATGACACGGAGAACTTCACTCTGCTGATGAGCCAACTCAGGCAGACTCTCGGAAACCGCTATCTGGTGACCTATGCCGGCTATGTCAAGAACAAGGTGTCAGATGACGATGGCTCAGGCAGATATTTTGACCTCGTGGCACTCAAGGACATAGTTGACTATGTGTATGTGATGACCTACGACCTTGACGCGGCCCCTCATCACCATAGCGCCATTGACGATCCAAGAGCCTATTGGGACTGGAAAAGAACTTTTGAGGAATATGCAAAAGCAGGCTTCCCGAAGGAGAAGATGATTTTCGGAGTCCCTTTCTATGCCCGGCACTCTTTCTCTGAGAATCCTACGGCGATCGACTACAAGAAAATTCTGACATTGGATGAGTCGTTGTACAAAATTGACAATTGGGATGACAAGGCTGGGTGTCCGTACATCTCGGTGAAAGCCTCCGGCGCTTTCTATGCCGGTTATGACAATGCCAGAAGCATTGCGGTCAAGGCTGAATGGGCGATGACCAGAGGTATGTCGGGACTGATGTGCTGGGACTACGATGCGGACGACGCGTCGGGCACCCTCAGGACGGCTCTTTGGAACGGAGTCATGGACAAAAGATATTAACGGAATGAACAATAAGACAATAAAGATCATCGGTGGAAAGGTCTTCACCCCATCTGGAGCGAGGAAAGCCACGGTCATCATCAAGGATGGCTTGATCTCAGAGATAACCGGGGATTCAGTCGAGATCCCTGACGCGGAGGTCATTGACGCCAAAGGAATGAATGTGGTACCCGGAGGGATTGACATCCACATTCACGGAGGCGGCGGGCATGAATTCATAGAAGGCACAGAAGAAGCGTTCAGAACAGCCGTCGAGGCCCATGCCTATTACGGGATGACCTCCATCCTTCCGACTTTGCCGGCCTGCCCTGCCAGTACGATGACTGAATCCGTAAGAATCTGTGAAAAACTCATGTCCGATCCGGATTCACCTATTATCGGACTGCATTTTGAAGGCCCGTACCTCAATCCGAAAAAGGTCGGAGCCATTATTCCTGAATATGTCACCCCGCCGATCAGAGGAGATTACGAATCAATACTTGACGGCACCAAGATTGTCCGCCGTTGGGACGCCGCCCCGGAACTCCCGGGGGTGGAGGAGTTCGGACGCTCCTTGGTGAATCATGGAGTGCTTGCCTCGATCGCCCACACAGTGGCTGAGTTTCCTGATGTGAGGAAAGCGTTCGACGCAGGATTCACGCACGCCACTCATTTCTACAACGCCATGACAAGTGTGCACAACGTCAGGGAGTACAAGCATGAGGGTACAGTGGAGAGCGTCTATGCCATCCCGGAGATGACAGTTGAGGTCATCGCTGACGGCAAGCATATTCCTCCAGTGATCCTCCGTTTGATCTGGATGATCAAAGGAGCGGACAGAACGGCCCTTGTCACAGACGCTTTGGGGTGTTCCGCGGGAGGATCGGACCGCATTTTTGATCCAAGGGTCGTGATTCATGACGGGGTTTGCAAACTGTCCGACCATTCCGCCCTGGCGGGAAGCATCGCTACGATGGATCGTCTGGTCGGAACGGCTGTCGAGGCTGGAATCCCGTTCGGTGACGCTGTACGGATGTCATCTGAAACCCCGGCACGTATTATCGGCGCCAATGACCGTAAAGGCTCCCTTGAGAAAGGCAAGGATGCCGACATCGTGTTCTATGACAACGACATCGAATTGAAGTTCGTGATGAGAAAGGGTCAGGTACTGAGAAACGATTTGTGATTATTCTGATAAAATATTCATTATAATGAGGAAGAGATATAATATCATGCTAATGTCTTGCCTTGCTTTTCTGGCCACCGTTCCGTGTCAAGGCCTGTCAAAGAAAGAGAGGGTGGTCAAAAAACAGATTCGCCCGATCATCGAAGCCATGAGCGTGCGGGATAAGGTCGCACAGCTTGTTTTCGTTGATGTTTATCCGGGAGGAGATTCCGCTTTTCAGGCCAAGGCTGACAGCATAATCGCGAAGGAGCAGGTCGGAGGCATCATCCTCATGGAAGGGAACATTGCCCGGACGGCCGAGACTTGCAACCGTTCGCAAAGTCTGGTGAAGGTTCCGCTGGCTGTGACCATTGACGGAGAGTTCGGCCTGGGAATGCGGATCAGTGAATTTCGTAAATATCCCCGTCAAGGTGTTCTGGCCGGGCTTCCTGATGACGGGTTGATGTACGAGATGGGGAGGCAGATCGCCAGGGACATGCGCTCCATGAAGATCGACGTGAACTTTGCTCCGGTTGTGGATGTGAACCTTCATCCTGACGTGAACACCATCAAGGACAGGAGCTTCGGTCCGGACAAGAACCTTGTGGCTGACTACGGATCAGCTGTTATGCGAGGGATGCAGGATGGCGGTGTCGTGGCATGTGCCAAGCATTTCCCCGGCCACGGAGACACAGAGGTTGACTCACACAAAGCCTTGCCTGTTCTGAAGTTCCCGAAGGAGAGATTGGATTCTGTAGAGCTTTATCCTTTCAGGAGGCTGATAAAGGACGGGGTTGAAATGGTTATGGTCGGACATCTTCTTGTCCCTGTGCTTGACACCCTTCCAGCTTCGGTCTCAAAGGTGGTCGTGACAGATCTCCTCAGAAAGAAAATGAAATTCAGAGGGTTGATAATCACTGACGCGCTTGGTATGGAGGGGGTTTTGGAGCCGTTCGGCGGATCAGGTGCGAAAGCCACGCTCGCTGCCTATAAGGCTGGGGTGGATATCCTCTTGATGCCGGATAATGTTTCGGAAAGTATAGATCTCATAGTGGACTACATAGGTGATGACCGCAGGAGACTCAAGGACTTGGATGCAAGAGTCTCAAGAGTGTTGGCTCTGAAAGGGAAATGTGGGAAGTTGACCAGAAGGGATGACTTGAGTGTCGATCCGGCTGCCGTGGACACTAAAGGCACCGATGCCCTCATCACCACAATAGAGGAAACGCTGGCCGCAGGAAGATGACCCTACACGCTGATGCGGTTCTTTTTGTACAGGTTCCGGTACTCTTGAGGAGTCTTTCCCATCCTTGACTTGAATATCCTGTTGAAGTTCGACAGGTTGTTGAATCCGCATGCCTTGCAGATATCAGCGATCCTGTCGGACGTGTCCACAAGACTTCTGGCGGCACTTTGGCACTTTAGGTCAATCAGGTACGAAGATAGCGTCATCCCGGATCTCTGCTTGAAGAGTCGTGCGATGCTTGTTGTGCTCAATCCTGTCAGTTCAGACAGTTGCGAAAGGCGGATGTTCTTGGAGTAGTTCAGCTTGAGGTATTCCTTGATGAAACCAATCTTGTCTGGATTAGCCCCGTGTTCCGGCTCCGTTGACGATTTGGATGTCAACAGCCTGTAGTCGGATTTGGAAAGCGTGTGTAGGATTCTCTCAAAGATGAGGAACTGCTCAAAACTGCTTTTCTCGCTCGAAATGCTGTCCAAGAGGGTGTAAACTTTGAGAATGGCGGACATCCCGAAGGTGATTCCGTGTCTGGAGTCCTTAATCATTTCCTTGATGGAAGCGAACTGCTTTTTCTCAATGAGATTTCCGTCGAACAAGTTCGCCGGAAAATGTATGGTTATTTCGCGGACATCCTCCGATGAACATTCTCCCTGTTCCCAGGCGTGCTCGATGTCCTCCCCGATGAGGGCGATCTCGTAGTCGCCGATTTCCTCACTACTGTCCCCGACAACCCTCCGTACCCCTTTTCCGTTTTGTATAAAGTTGAGTTCCACCGCTTTATGGCGATGCATCGGGTAGGTGAATCTTCTTTTGTGCCTTTCGACTATTCTAAAACAATCCTCAGAGGAGAATTCCGGTTTGACGGTTATGATTTCTGACATCCTTATTAAATTTGCGGATAAATAATATCTTCAATAAACTTGCGAATTTACAAATTAATCTGTTTCTCTGAAAATCTGGATTGACACGAATGATTGGGACGAATGATATAGACGAATGATCTGTGGTTCTGTCTGCGGTTTCGTCTGCGGTTCTGTCTGCGGTTCTGTTTGCGGTTTCGTCTGTGGTTCTGTCTGCGGTTCTGTCTGTGGTTTCGTCTGTGGTTCTGTTTGCGGATTTGTCTGTGGTTTCGTCGAACGTAAAGTTATAAACTATTTCTGAATATGTCGGCATTCTTTACGCTTCGAACCTCCCCGAAAGGGTAGCCGTGGAACGCAATGACTTGATTCTCTGTAAATAAGACATTCTTCTTTAGATGATATGAACTAAAGGATATTGCCTATCTTGCTCTTTATGAGGATATTACAACTCACATGCTGAAGCTGGGTCCGGGTGGATGTTAATGCATTGTTCATGAGTATCTTAACGCAGTCTCTTGGGTGGAATCCAACTGAAGGAAAAGTGCTATGATATTCATAGGCAACGGTTTGCACTCCTCGTCGTGATTATAGACGACCCTTGCCGCAAGAGGCAACCGCCGGACTCCTCGATTGATGAAAGTGGCCTGAAATGTTACTTAAGAATTCAACTTTCGCAAGTAGGCAATTACCTGCTGTAAAGTACATTATCTCACGTTCGAAGGTGATTGCCCACCCTCATCAATTCACGTTACCCCTCCCTAAATCCCTCCCCTCGGGGGAGGGACTTGCTTTCACTGCAAGCAGTGAAGAAGAGTGGTGTTTCGCAAATGCGAAACTTGAGTTAAGAAGAGATGCCGGAATCCTTGGGTAACGAAGATAGCGCAAAATGTTGCTGTAGGGATGGTTCCGGAGTTGTTGGGCGGTGGAAACGCGCGGAGGTGTCGCTCAAGCGCGCCGCGCTGCACACTCGGGCAACGAAGATGTACGAAAGTGTTGCCCAAGAGAGCCGCGCTACACCCTCGGGCGACGAAGAAGCGCTGAATTGTCGCTCAAGCGTGCCGCGCTACACCCTCGGGCGACGAAAAGTATGGGTTTCGTTGCCGAGGAGTCCCATTCATCCTTACGTCATTCTGCCTTGCACCTTTCGGCAACGAAAATGGGCTGAAGTGTCGCCTGAAAGTGTCGTGCCGCACTCTCGGGCGACGAAGAAGCGCTGAAGTGTTACCCAAGCGTGTCGTGCTGCACTCTCGGGTGACGATATTGGGTTAAAATGTTGCCTGAGGTGGGGTGTGGGATCACATCGTAGTACATCACCGTTGTGACGCGCCGTGGAACTGCACCGTTGGGACACGCCGTGGAACGGCACCGGGGCTTCTACCTTATGTGGCTATACTGGCTATACCATGTTGAGGGCGGTGAAGAGGCGGCGGTAGGCGGCGGCTTTCTGTTCCAGGGGGAGGGGGTAGGCTCTGGAGGAGGAGGGCATGCGGTAGAGGCGCATCGGGCGGCCTTCGAAATGGAATTCGGAATATTCCCCGGTGGCCGGTGGGGTGGTGCCGAAGGTTTGGCAGAGGGTGTCGGTGGCTTTTTCTCCGGTGGTGACAATGGCTTGGCACTGAGGGATCTGCCTCAACAGGGCGGGGATGTCGGTCGGGGTCACTACCTCCAGGAACTTGTCTGAGGCGTTGTCTTTCAGGCGGCGGACGGCGGTGGCGGTGTCGTACATCGCTATGCCGGTTCCGGTGCAGAAATCCACTATGTCATCCAGTCTGAATTTCTTGGCGGCAACGTCCACGAAACGGTTCTTGTCGTTGAAAAAGATCAGGCCCATGATCCGCCACATGTCGTTGATGAAGTTAGGGTAGTAGAAATCTATGCTCCAGCGCTTGGGCTGGGGCGGAAAACTGCCCAGCATCAGCACCTTGGCATTAGCCGGCAGGAATGGCTCGAAAGGATGCCGCTCAACGGGAATTGGATTGCGGCCTGGAAACGACTCGTATGTGTTTGATCTTTCGATGGTTGAGTCTACCTTTTCGGCCTCAGGGCTTACGGTTTGGCAAAGTCCGCCAACCACCGAAGCGCCCGAAACAATGGTGTTGTTACGGCAAGTCGCTTTTTCGGCCTCTGAACTTGTCGAAGCGATTAAAGTTTCTCCGGTCACTGAGTCTGCTGAAGTGACCGGAGAGACAGTTTTCAATCCTTTTTGAATATTCATTACTTGGCGGCTGCGTCGGCTGCGCCATCGGAACCGGCTGCACCTGCATCATCCGCTGCACCGGCTGCACCGGCTGCACCGGCGGCGTCGGCGGAACCTTCGACAAAGGCGACGATCTCACCTTTGGCGACCTTGTCACCCTGCTTGCCGAGGGTGGCCACTATGCGGCCGTCAACGGCGGGGACCAGTTCCTCCATTCCGTAATATGTCTGCACGAAACCTATGCCTTTTCCGGCCTTGACCTTTGTGCCGGCGATCGGCGCTACGGAATCGTCCTCCACATCGACCTGCCAGAGAAGCTGACCCTTGGCCGGAGCCTGGACAGGAACTGCGTGAGGGTAGCGCCTGGCATATTCATCCACATCGAACTTCGGCATCTCGACCACAGGACGCACCACCTCGATCGGGGCGTTCGCCTTGGCCTTGAGGTCGGCCAGCTCGGCGTTGAAGCGCTCTTTGGCCACGCCGCTCCGATAGTCCCTGTACTGGCGCTCGTGCATCGCGAACTCGAAGAGTTCCTCCTCGTCCTGACCTTCGTCCCAGCCCTCTTCCTTCATCATCTGACGGAATTTCGGAAGCTCGTCCGGGTACATCTCCTGAGGGTCGCCGGTGTAGAACTCCATGCCTTTCTCCTTGGCGAGCTGTACGATCTCCGGAGCGAGCTCTCCAGGGAGGCGGCCCATCTTGCCGAGGATCATGTTCCAGGTGTCCTTGTCGATCGTGGTCCAGCGAGGCTTGCCGTTCAGAAGGTTCAGGAGGTTCATCAGCGCGGTGTTCTTCGTGTACTGGCTGAACGGAGTCACAAGTGGCGGGAATCCGAGACGCGGCCAGACATATTCAACCTCCTGGAACAGCTTGACCATCAGGGTGTCGAGGCTGATCTCAGGACGGCCGTGAGCCCTTTCGGCGGCGTTGATCGCGCCTTGGAAGCCCTTGAGGTCGGCCATCATCGAACCCATCATTCCGCCCGGCAGGCCGCAGCCCACGAGCAGCGAGCTCATCTTGGCGTTGGAAGGGTTGATCCAGTAGCCGAGGAAGTCGTCGATAAACTTCTGCGTGAGGCGGCGCACCTCCATGTATGCGTCCATATTCAGATCCTTCACAAGGAATCCGTCGGCCTTCAGCATCTCCCTGATGGTGATCACGTCCGGATGGACCTTGCCCCAGGAGAGCGGCTCCACGGCCACGTCCAGGACATCAGCGCCGGCGCGGGCCACCTCAAGCATCGAGGCAGGGGAGAAGCCCGGTCCCGAGTGGCCGTGGTACTGGACAAGAATATGAGGGTATTTCTTCTTGATGTCGCGTGTGAGCTGTCCGAGGAAGGTCGGGCGGCCGATTCCCGCCATATCCTTGAGGCAGATCTCGTCGGCTCCATATTCAACGACCTTGTCGACGATGCCCATGTAATATTCAACAGTGTGGACAGGGGAGTTGGTGATGGAGAGGGCAACCTGTGAGATCATTCCGCCTTTCTTGGCGAATTCGACTGAGCGGCGCAGGTTCCTGTGGTCGTTGAGGCCGCAGAACGAGCGGGAGATGTCGGTGCCTTGCTTTTTCTTGACTTTGAACATCAGTTCCCTGACATCGGCCGGAACCGGGTTCATTCTGAGGGCGTTGAGGCCTCTTTCGAGCATGTGTGTCTGGATGCCGGCCTTGTGGAAAGGGGCTGTCCAGCGGCGGACGGCCACATTGGGGTTTTCGCCGAAAAGGAGGTTCACCTGCTCGAACGCGCCGCCGTTGGTCTCGACGCGGTCGAAGCAGCCCATATCAATGATGGCCGGTGCCACCTCGACAAGTTGGTCCACGCGGGGAACGTACTTGCCGGACGACTGCCACATATCCCTGTAAACGAGGGAAAATTTGATCTCTCTTGCCATAATGTTCTTGCTTATCTGATTTACAAATATACTTATAATTTTATATTTTTGCTTAGGGTGGAATTTTGACTAACTTTGTAAGTTATGAAAAATGCGTTTCTGACAATAGCGGTTATGACACTCGTCGCCACTGCGGTGACGGGCTGCGATTTCTTCCGAAGGCTCGCCGGACGGCCTGACTCTGAATGGATTGAGGCTAAGGCTGAGGCCATTCGTCAGGAAGAGGAGGCGCTGCGGATCCGTCAGGACTCGCTGGAAAAGGCCCGAAAGGCTGAGGCGGACTCGCTTGCCGCCGCCGATTCTGTGCGTCTTGCCAACCATCGCTATCGTTTCTGTGTGATTCTGGGCTCGTTCTCCAGCAAAGAAAATGCCGAGCGGTATGTCGAGGAGATAGCGGCGAAGGGGTATAAGTGCGAACTGCTCACTTTCAGGAACAGCACGGCTGTGGGGGTGTGCCCGACAGATGACGAGGAGCAAGCCAAGAAGTCGCTGAGCGAACTGCAAAGGCAGGATTTTTGCCCTAACGGCGCGTGGATTTTAGAAAGGAAACAATGATGAAAGGAAAAATCACGATCATTTCGGCCATCTGCGCCATCTTCATCGGGATGATCCCGGTCAACGCACAATTCAAAAACGGAGCGTCCTACGCCGATCTGAATGACAGCGAGACAATCCGGGCATTCAAGGAACACGTATTGACCATCTCGGCGGCCGTTATGGAGGGGCGCAAGGCCGGCTCCGAAGGCGAGAGAATGACCGCTGAATATGTCACCGGGATATTCAAGAAATATGGAGTTGACGTGCTGTCCGGAAAGGACGGCGATGTGTTCGGCATCCGTCAGGAAAACGGCGACACGCTTACTTCGCGCAACGTCTGCGCGTTCATCCAAGGCGGGGACAGGACTCTGAGGAATAAATACATAGTGATCGGCGCGAGGATGGACAATCTCGGCATGGACACGATGACGATAGACGGACGTACTGTCGAGCGGACATATTACGGAGCCAACGGCAACGCTTCGGGGCTTGCGATGATGCTGGAACTGGCGCGGATGCTCCAGACCAACAGCCCGCTGCTGGGGCGGTCGGTGCTGTTCGTGGCGTTCGGTGCCTCCAGGCAGACTTACGCCGGTTCGTGGTATTTCCTGAACAGGGCGTTCTCGGATGTGGCTGACATCGATGCGATGATCAACCTGGATATGGTGGGCACCGGCGGTGACGGATTCTATGCCTACACCTCCTCCAACGCAGATATGAACGAGGTAGTCAAGTCGATGGCCGGGCAGCTTCAGCCGATCCTGCCGACCCTCACGGCGCAGGAGCCTTACCCTTCCGACCACAGGGCTTTCTACGACAAGGAGATCCCTTCAATCCTCTTCACCACAGGACATTACCCTGAATATGGCACCGAACGTGACACGCAATCAATAATCGACTACGACACGATGGAGAGGGAACTTGAATATGTCTATAACTATTCAGTGGCTCTCATCAACGGTCCCAAGCCGATATTCAACCCTTCGGATCTGTCGGGATTGACGAGCGCGAACAAGGGTGATGATGCCGTTGTGCCGTATTATGATTGCGACTACAGACCGTCATTCCTTGGCAGCCGTGACCCGAGGGTATTCCTTGAGAAATGGGTATATACCTATATGAAATACCCTAAGGAGGCCGTCAAGAACGGAATCCAGGGCCGTGTGCTTGTGGATTTTGTGATCGATGAGAAGGGCAAGGTCCGTGATGTCAAGGTGCTCAAGGGGGTTGACCCGCTACTTGACGAGGAAGCCGTGCGGATCATCAGCGCGTCTCCGGACTGGAAGCCTGGTTGGCTGCGTGGCAAGAAAGTGAAGTCCAGAATGTCGCTCTACGTCGAGTTCCGGCTTGAGAAGAAAGGTAGTTTCGGACTGAAAAGACACGATAATTAATAAACAACAGTAATAAAATGGACTACGATTTCAGGAAAATTGAGAAAAAGTGGCAGGCCCACTGGGCCCAGAACGGCACTTTCAAGACGAAGGAGGATCCTTCCAAGCCGAAGTTCTATGTTCTGGATATGTTCCCTTATCCGTCCGGAGCAGGTCTGCACGTCGGCCATCCGCTGGGCTACATCGCCAGCGACATATATTCCCGCTACAAGAGACTCAAGGGCTTCAATGTGCTTCACCCGATGGGGTACGACGCTTTCGGCCTTCCTGCCGAGCAGTACGCCATTCAGACCGGGCAGCATCCGGAGGTGACGACGGTCAACAACATCAACCGTTACCGTCAGCAGATGGACAGGATCGGTTTCTCCTACGATTGGAGCCGTGAGCTTCGCACCTGCGATCCGGCCTACTACAAGTGGACCCAGTGGGCTTTCCTGAAGATGTTCGGCTCTTGGTACGACAATGACGCTCAGAAGGCTCGCCCGATCGAGGATTTGATAGCCGCGTTCGAGAAAGGCGGAAGCACTGCCGTAAACGCCGCCTGCACGGAGCACGAACCGTTCACGGCGGAGCAGTGGCAGGCATATTCCGAAAAAGAGAAGTCGGACGCGCTGATGAACTACCGCATCGCCTATCAGGGAGAGACGGCGGTGAACTGGTGCGCCGGACTCGGAACTGTGCTCGCCAACGACGAGGTGAAGGATGGCCTTTCAGTCCGCGGAGGCTTCCCTGTGGAGCAGAAGAAGATGAAGCAGTGGCAGCTCAGGGTTTCGGCTTATGCCGGAAGGCTTCTCGAAGGTCTGGACAGGATAGACTGGACCGACTCCCTCAAGGAGATGCAGCGCAACTGGATCGGAAAGTCCAACGGCTGCGAGGCTGTGTTCAAGTGCTACAACGGTGAGACAGAGCACGATGTGACCATATTCACGACTCGCGCGGACACGATGTTCGGAGTGACCTTTATGGTGCTTGCGCCAGAGAGCGACCTCGTGCCGCTTCTGACCGCTCCGGATCAGAAAGAGGCTGTGGATGAATATCTTGCCGCTGTGAAAAAGAAGACCGAGCGCGAAAGGATAGCCCAGACCAAGACCGTCACCGGCGTGTTCAGCGGCTCTTATGGAGTGAACCCGATGACCGGCGACAAAGTTCCGATCTGGATCTCTGAATATGTCCTTGCGGGTTACGGCACAGGCGCCATTATGGCCGTTCCTGCCCACGACAGCCGCGACTATGCGTTCGCCAAGAAGTTCGGTCTGCCGATCATCCCTCTGATCGAGGGCTGCGATGTCAGCGATGAAAGCTTCGACGCGAAGGAAGGCAAGATGATCAACTCCGGATTCCTTAACGGATTGGATGTCAAGGAGGCCATTCCAGCCGCCATCGACTACGTTGAGAAGCACGGAATCGGTCACAGAAAGGTCAACTACCGTCTCCGTGACGCGATATTCAGCCGCCAGAGGTACTGGGGCGAGCCGTTCCCGATCTACTACAAGGACGGTATCCCGACCCCGGTTCCGTTCGAGAAACTGCCTCTCCAGCTGCCTGAGATCACGGAGTTCAAACCTACCGAGAACGGTGAGCCGCCTCTCGCGAGGGCGAAGGACTGGACCTACGAGGGTTATCCTCTGGAGACCAGCACGATGCCGGGCTTCGCCGGATCAAGCGCCTACTACCTCCGCTATATGGATCCTCACAACAACGAGGCTCTCGTCGATAGGACGGTTGATGAATATTGGCGTGATGTGGATCTGTACATCGGTGGTACAGAGCACGCTACGGGACACCTTATATATTCCCGCTTCTGGGACAAGTTCCTCTTTGACCTTGGTTATGTCTGCGAGGACGAGCCGTTCCGCAAGCTGGTCAACCAGGGTATGATCCAGGGACGCTCCAACTTCGTTTACAGGATCGTGGGCACCAACACGTTCGTCTCACTTGGTCTGAAGGACCAGTACGAGACCACCGAGATCCACGTGGACATCAACATCGTCCGCAACGACAAGCTCGACCTTGAAGCCTTCAAGAAATGGAGACCGGAGTTCGCCGACGCGGAGTTCATCCTTGAGAATGGTGAATATGTCTGCGGATGGGCCGTGGAGAAGATGAGCAAGTCGATGTACAACGTTGTCAATCCGGACAAGATCTGTGACGACTACGGTGCCGACACCCTCCGTCTCTACGAGATGTTCCTCGGACCTCTTGAGCAGTCAAAGCCTTGGGACACAAAGGGTATCGATGGCGTGAACAGATTCCTGCGCAAGTTCTGGAGGCTCTTCTACGATGGTGACAACTTCATCGTGACCGACGAGAAGGCCACTCCGGCCGAGCTGAAGGTCCTCCATAAGCTGATCACCAAGGAGCAGGACGACATCGAGCACTTCTCCTACAACACGACGGTCAGCGCGTTTATGATCGCCCTGAATGAACTGTCCGGTCTCAAGTGCCACAAGCGTGAGATCCTTGAGCCGCTGACAGTTATGCTCTCTCCGTTCACCCCTCACATCGCTGAGGAACTTTGGGAGGCCCTTGGACACAACGAGAGCATCACATTCGCTCATTTCCCTGAGTTCAACGCCGCTCTCGCCGCTGAGGACAACGTGACATATCCGGTTTCCTTCAACGGCAAGATGCGCTTCACCGTGGATCTTCCTAAATCCCTTTCACCTAAGGAGGTAGAGGCACGGATCCGTGAGATGGAGCAGACGTCCAAGTATGTCGGCGGACAGAACGTCGTCAAGGTTATCGTCGTTCCGGGCAAGATTGTGAACTTTGTTTTGAAATAGTCTATGGCGGTTTCTTCTTCCACAATTCTAAGAGGAGTCAAGGAATATCTCCTCATCACTCTTGGTATAGTCATCTATACCGTAGGCTGGGCGATATTCCTGACTCCGAACAACCTTATCGGCGGCGGAGTCTCCGGTATAAGCGCCATCATCCAGTATGCCACCGGTCTCAAGATGGGATATTCCTATTTTGTGATTAATACTGTGCTTTTGATTATCTCGGTGATCATCATCGGGCCCGCGTTCGGCGTGAAGACGGTGTATGCCATAATACTTGCCTCCGTCTGTCTGAATGTGTTCCAGTCCATTATCCCTGAGACGATCATCCAGGATTTCGCTCTGTCGAACGGGAAACTGATGTGCTCGATAATCGGAGGTTCGATGGCCGGTCTCGGCATCGGAATGTCGATTTCCCAAGGCGGAAGCACGGGAGGGACGGACATAGTCGCCTTGATCATCACGAAATTCAGGAATATATCTCCAGGACGCATTATCCTCACTATGGATGTGTTCATCATCGCTTCGTCGCTGTTGTTCCCGTCCTTCGGTGCTGACGGACAAAGGATTCCGTTTGACAGTAAGTTCTCTATCGCTGTTTATGGCATGATCATCGTGACTGTCTGCGGCCACGTGGTGGATCTCTATCTGGCCGGCTCCAAGCAGAGTGTCCAGCTGTTTATTCTTTCAAGACACTATGAGGAGATCGCCGACATGGTCTCCAAGGATTTCCACAGAGGTGTGACCGTTTTGAACGGGGAAGGCTGGTACACCAAACAGCCCGCTTCAGTCCTTATGGTCATCACCAGAAAGACGGATCTGAATCTTCTTTTGAGATCGATCAAACGTGTGGATCCTGACGCCTTCCTCTCCATCTCCTCTGTCAGCGGAGTCTATGGACAAGGCTTCGACTCCATAAAAGGTGCAAAGAAAAGTTAGTTTTTCATAAAGAAAACACGATTTTTACTTCATACCCCCTGGCAAACCACCGCCCGGGGGCTTTTTCTTGTTATCTTGCCGGAACTAACTATTGACCCAATGACGATTTTCATCACATTTCTGACTCTTCTGGAGTTGTCCATATTCTTGGTCTATGACCTAAGAATCAACAGGAGCGACCGTTCCGCAAGGTATGCCATCCGCCTTATGTCCTCCATCGGAGGACTTGTCCTGATTCTGGCTGAGATTCTCCTTCCCGGCCGGCTTGACACTCCTGAACTGGAGGTTGATCTTTCATTCATCACGGCAATGCTTGTGATGTATCCGTGTTCGTTCGAGAAGCCGGACACATCGTTCAAGGCGGCGCTATGCCTGCTGATTTTCGGTTTCGTCACGCTGTTGTATTTCAGGTGCAAGTCTTCCGGCACATTTGATTTCAAGTGCCAGCGCATTGTGTATTCGTTCGCTCCGATGCTTCTGTTCGTGCTGTCGTATTTTCTTTACATAGCCTATCGCCGTTTCTCAGGGATAAGAGCCATGTTCAGAAACACGGCGGTATGGCACAATGTGGAGGAACATTCACGGTTCCTCTACTCCATAGCGTTTATGGTCGCCGGAATGATTTTCCTATGCGCCGGCACATCCGCCGGACATCTGAAAGGTTTTCTCACAGCCGTGTCTGCGGTCATGTATCTTGCGCTTTACGCCATACTCTATCTGCGAGCCATGACAGGCAGAACCTACGTCATTAACCGTGCCACGGAGAAAAGGATCAAGGACATCATAAAGGGTAATCTGAGAACGTCATACATTGAGAAGGCTGATGAGGACAAGAAGATGAACAACCTTTACAGACGGGTTGTGATGTACATGGAGGAGAAAAGGCCTTATCTTGACCAGACCTTTGACATGGCAAGCCTTGCCGATCTGATGTTCACGAACAAGCTGTACCTGTCGAAGACGATAAATGTCCTTTCCGGTCGCAATTTCAGGCAGTTTGTGAACTATTACAGGGTGCAGAGGGCAATCGAACTGTTCAAACAGGATCCCAGACTGAAAATCTGCGAGGTCTCGGAGATGTCAGGATTCCATACGGCGGTGTCCTTCAACATGTCGTTCAAGGTGAACACCGGAAAGACTCCTACTGAATGGCTTAACGCCTACACGTCCGAACTGGAAAAGTAAAAGAGAAGGCGGGAAAACTCGTTTCTCCGCCTTCTCTATATTCTTTATCCGAGTTTCCAGGAAACCGGTGGGGGCGCTATGATATCCATCTCCTCTTTCTTGACAGGGTGAACGAATTTGATCTCGTGGGAGTGCAGGCATATCCCTCCGTCAGGATTGGATCGCGGAGCACCGTATTTCAGGTCTCCTTTGATGACACATCCGATGCCCGCCAACTGACAGCGGATCTGGTGATGCCTTCCTGTAAGCAATTGAACCTCAATCAAGGAGTATCTTTCCGTGTCTTTCAGATGTGTGTAGATCAGTTTGGCGAGTTTGGCTCCGGGAGTCTTCTCGCCACCCCTTGCAATGAAACTTTTGTTCATCTTTTCGTTGCGGACCAGCCAGTCGTCCAGTTCCGCCGATTCTTTCTCAGGCGCGGCGCAGCACAATGCCCAGTACGTCTTGTGAATATTCCCGGACCGGAACATCTCGGAGAGTCTGGAAAGGGCTTTCGAGGTCTTGGCGAGGATTGTTATACCACTGACAGGCCGGTCAAGGCGGTGCGGAATTCCCACATACACCTTGCCCGGCTTGTCATCTCTTTGGGCGATGAACGCTTTCAGCGTCTCGGCCAGACACTCGTCCCCGGTCTTGTCTGCCTGGACGATCTCTCCAGGTCTTTTGTTGAAGACAAGAATATGATTGTCCTCGTAAAGAATCCGTGACTCCAGATCCCGGAACTCGTCCTCTCCCAAACGTCTGTACTCCATCTATTCTATAGGTACAAGGGCGAAACTCAATGTGCCTCTGCAGCAAAGTTTGCCGCCGACTTCCAGTTTGGCGGAGCAGAAGAACAGGTTGCCTCTTCTCTCGTCCAGCGTGGCCGTCACCTCACAAAGGTCTCCAGGCTTTACGGGATTCTTGAAGCGGACCTTGTCCAGTCCTGCATAGAGAGTGATGTGTCCCGGAATCTCATCCTTGACGAGAATGGCGCAGCTCTGGGCCATGATCTCGCATTGGATCACACCCGGAACTATCGGATTGCCCGGGAAATGCCCTCTTGTGAAGAACTCGTCTTCCTTGATTCTGTATTGGGAGTGCGCGACACCGTTCTCGTCAATGTGAGCCTCTTCTATAAGAAGCATAGGCTCACGGTGCGGCATGAATTGTTTGATTTCTTCGATATTCATAACTCTTGGACTTTTAATGGACTTATCCTTCGTATTTTCTGAAGGCGACGCAGGCGTCGTGTCCACCGAATCCGAACGAGTCGGAGATTCCGAGCGTCAGGTCTGTCTTGACAGCCTTGTTAGGAGTATAGTCAAGATCGCATTCCGGATCCGGAGTGTCCAGATTGATTGTTGGAGGGCAGATTCCGTCACGAAGGGCGAGCACCGTGGCGATTGCCTCGGCCGCTCCCGCCGCTCCGAACATGTGTCCGGTCATGGACTTGATGGAACTGATGTGAGCCTTGTAGGCAAAGTCTCCGAGTGCGTTCTTGTAAGCGAGTGTCTCGGCGACATCGTTTAACTTTGTGCCAGTTCCGTGAGCGTTGATGTAGAGGTTGTCCTTCTCCTTGTCGAATCCTGCTTCCTCAAGGGCGAGTTCGATGCACTTCGCCTGGGTTGTTCCGTCCGGTCTCGGTGCTGTCGAGTGGTAGGCATCGCAGGTGTTGCCGTAACCGACCATCTCACCGAGAATCTGTGCTCCACGGGCCTTGGCGTGCTCATATTCCTCAAGCACAAGGGCGGCTGATCCGTCGGCCATCACGAATCCGGCGCGGTTGGCGTTGAACGGAAGGGATGCGTATTTTGGATCAGTGGCTCTTGAGAGGGCCTTTGCGTTGGCGAATCCTACGATTCCGATCGGGATTGTGGCGTTCTCGCATCCTCCTGTGATGATGGCATCGGCATAACCGTTCCTGATGGCGCGGAAAGCCTCTCCCATGGCGTTTGTGGATGTGGCGCAGGCCGTCACGATGTCAAGGCAAGGGCCTTCGGCGTGGTGCATGATCGCGATGTGGCCGGCGGCGATGTTGGAGATCATCGTAGGGATGAACAACGGTGAGATCCACTGGCCGGAAGGATCCTCGATCATCTTGGCGATCTCCCTGTACTGGGTGGCGAATCCGCCGATTCCGGAACCGAAATAAACGCCGAGTCTGAACGGGTCGATGTTCTGGCCTTCACCCTGTGAGGCGAGGCCGGACTGCTTAATGGCCTGGTAAGCCGCGGCTACTCCGTACTGGGTGAACAGATCCTGCTTTCTGATGAAAGGTTTGTCCATGCCGTATTCCTCAGCCTTGAAGCCCTTGATGATTCCGGCGATTCCAACCGGCAGATTGTCGGTCGGGAAAGCCTTGATGGCCTCGATTCCGCACACTCCGTCGCACAGATTGCTCCAGAATGTGTTCACATCATTTCCTACAGGGGAGATGACTCCCATTCCAGTTATAACTACTCTTTTATTCATGTTTTATCCTTTATAATCATTGATTTAAGCCAGAAATCCAGGGGCCCCGGCGAGCAGTTTCTCCGCTCCGTCCATCAGGTCTTCGACGATCTCCTTGGCGGTCTCTTTCTTCTTGATCATTCCGGCAACCTCACCGGCGAGGAAACTTCCTCCAGCAAGGTCTCCGTCAAAGACTGCCTTGCGCATAGATCCGGTGCCGAACTTCAGAACCTCTTCCTTAGGCACCGCAGGGTCATATTCCATCTTGAAGAATTTCTTCGCGAACGGGGTCTTGAGGCCACGGACGGCGTCTCCGAGTGACTTGCCGGTCACCATTGTGCTGACATCGGACGCGGCGATCAGTCTGGCCTTGTAATTCTCGTGAATATGGCACTCGTCGGCGATGAGGAACCTCGTCCCGACCTGAACGCCCTTGGCTCCGAGCATGAAAGCGGCCGCAACCCCTCTGCCATCGAATATTCCACCCGCGGCAAGGACTGGAATATCCAAGGCATCAACCACTTGCGGTACAAGCGCCATTGTATGGATATCCCCGATATGTCCTCCGGATTCCGCGCCTTCGGCCACAACGGCTGTCGCTCCGAGTTCCTGCATCTTGAGTGCGTAGGCAACGGACGCCACAACAGGGATGACCTTGATTCCGGCGGCCTTCCATTTCTCCATATAGGCGGCAGGGGAGCCGGCTCCGGTCGTCACGATCTTCACGCCTTCCTCGATGATCATGTCCGCCACTTCTCCGGCGTTAGGAGCCTGGAGCATGATGTTGACACCGAATGGCTTATCTGTCAAAGTCTTGCATTTGCGGATCTCTTCCCTGACGGCTTCCGTGCCGAAGTTGATTGAAGAGATCAGTCCAAGTCCACCGGCGTTTGAGACGGCGGCTGCCAGTTTCGCATCAGCGATCCAGGCCATACCTCCCTGGAACAGAGGACGCTCGATTCCGAGCAAGTCACATATAATACTTTTTATCATATAGTTGCAAATATAATAATTAATGTTCGGATTACCACTCAACTATGGCCGCTCCTGAGAGAAGTCCGGCTCCAAATGCGCTAAAGACTAAAATATCCCCCTTTTTGAACATCCCCTTCCGGTTACATTCGTCCAAAAGGATAGGGCAGGAGGCTGACGAGGAATTTCCGTGATCGGTGATGTTGACGGGGAACTTCTCCGCAGGCTGACCCATATAGTTGATGATCGAGTCGATTATTCTCTGGTTGGCCTGATGAATCATGAAGTATGCCACCTCGCTCTTGTCGATTCCCACTTCGTCCAGAAGACTTTGCACACCTTCCGTGCACGCCTTGACCGCGAACTTGAACACCTCCCGGCCTTTCATCTGCATCGGGACGTCCTCTTCCTTTTTTGTGATGTAAGGCGTGTCAACAAGTGTCCTGAACTGCCAGATCTCATCCTTGGATGGCTCTGCATGCAGTTTTGTGCCTTTGATGTTGTCCCCTTCGGTCAGCACTACGGCTCCGGCCCCGTCTCCGAACAGGACACATGTTCCTCTGTCTTTCCAACTGGCCATTCTGGTCGGCTCCTCGACGCACGCCACGATGGCGTTCCTGATCTTTCCGGCCTTGTAGTATGTCTCCGCCATATCCAAGGCATAGACGAATCCCGGACAAGCGCAGTTGATGTCGAACATCGGGCATTTGAGTCCGAGTTTTTCACCGATGATGCAGCTCATTCCCGGGGTGATATATTCGGAAACGACATTGGAGACTATGAAGAGGTCGATGTCTTCGGCTTTCAGTCCGGACATCTCAAGAGCCTTTCGTACGGCTTCGGTTCCGAGATCCTCCAGATTCTCGTCTGTGATCACGTGTCTTGTCTTGATTCCGGTGCGAGGGTAGATCCACTCGTCGCTGGTGTCCAGAAATCCCGCAAGCATATCATTGGTCACGACCTTTTTTGGAAGCGCGCTTCCTGTACCGATGATTTTCATAAATTCACTGTTATTAAGGTATTCTCAATGCAAAAATATGAATATGCCGGTGCCGCTCAAAAATTAAGTGGCGAAGATACCCAAAGCGCCGTTTTTGTGGTGCGAATGTGGCGATTTCGCTGAATTTGTGGCGAATTTCCGTCATCCTGGACTATGAAAAAGGCTCTTCCCGGCATATTTCCGCCAGAAAGAGCCATTGAATCCTAACGCGCGTTTCCGTCTTGTTATTCCTCGGTGACGAATGGTTTGGAGAGAAGCTCCAGCCCTTCCACCGGCTTGTCGGTTGTGATGAGGCTGACACCTTTCGCGATGAAGTTGAGCATATCGCTGACATTGTTGACCGTCCAGACATTGACCGTCATCCCGAGTCCGTTCGCCTCCTTGATCCAAGCGTCCGTGAGCTTGCTGTAGGAGTAGTCTATTCCCTTTATGCCATCGGCGAAGACAGTGGAAGGTGCCTTGTCTCCGTTGAGGTATTGGACAGTCGCCTCAGGCGCGAGCCCAGCGAGTTTTTTGCAGACATCATAGCTGAACGCGATATATTCAACCTGATTCTGCAATCCTTTCGCCTTGACTGCGTCCACGCAAGTCTGCGCCGCCCTCATAGTCTTGTCGGTGGTGTTGTGGTTCTTTATCTCAATGATCAGTTTAACATTTGGATAAAGCTTCGCCTGGTTCAGATAGTCGTCAAGCGTAGGGAGCGGCTCACCGTTGGCGAGTTTATAGTCCTTGATCTCTTCGTAGGTCCTGGAATCCGGTCTCCAGCCTTTGTATTTCGCATCCTCCGGTACCTCGTTACCCTTGAAGGTGGAGTTGTGATAGATGACCGGCACGCCATCCGTGGTGATGTACACATCGAACTCGGATCCGTAAACCCCGAGCTTCTGTGCCTCTGCCAGGGATGCCACCGAGTTTTCCGCCGCGTTTCCGTAATGGTATCCCCGGTGCGCCACGATCTTCGTGTTGTAAAGATTCTTCAGGTCGCTGACAACATTGAACTCGGATGAGCCCAGAGGGTACTGCGTCTCTCCTCTGCCGAGGACGAGACGGTATTTCCCGGCCCGGAAGTCATCCGGAATACGTATCTTCAGGAATCCGTCCCCGTCAGCCGTGGTGCAGGAATATGACAGCGACTCGCTGCTCATTGATTCCAGCTTGATCCGGTCGCCACCCTTGAATCCCTTGGCGTACACGTAGAACCAGCATCCCGGCTTGACATTGGCGTTCGGCAGCAATGTAAGGTCGCTGATCGAGATCACTTCCGGTTTTATGTCGTTCTTGACAACTATGTAAAGTTCCGCGACATCCTTGGCGGTGAGCACATCATCGTATATCCTTGCGATGACGACATCCCCGTTGAATCCGCAATGCGCACCGGAGGCTCCATTTGGATCGCCTCCGACACAGAACCACGTGCTGCCTTCCGTAGGGAAGTTCAGGCTTCCCGCTGCCTCCGTCTCACCTTTCAGTTCACCGTTGACATAGATATAGGACTTCCCGGCCTGTTTGCTCCAGACTCCGACAACGTGGTAGTACCGGCCCACTTCCGGGGTTATATTCGAATGAGTCCATTTCCAGCTGGACTTCCCGTTCGCGCTGACATTCGGAAGGAAGGTTATGTCCTTTCCCCTGCTGTTGTCTGTGATAAGAAATCCGGTTCCACCGCTTTGCATAGAGCTGAACGGCTTGATCTCGGAACCGTTGGCCGGAGTGTCCATCCTGAATACGACCTCCATCGAGTGCCCGTCGGCGAGCGCGTTCCGGAATTTCTGGTCCTGGGTGTAGTCAATCTTATAGTACCCGGCGCTCATCGCGCTTCCGAGCGTGTGGTTGAAGTGTGCCGCGTATCTGGAATATGCGTCGCTGAAATAGTTGACCGAAGCGGAGCCGGAGACTGTCGTTATGGTCATCTTGGAATCGGAATTGTCAACCGCCGTTCCGTCGTTCTTGAATATCACATCCAGAAGATCGGCCTCCGGCACATCGGATGGAGTCGGTGGAACAACGATCTCTCCCTCTTTCGAACCTTTCTTCTGTGTGATGACGATCGAGACGGATTTTGTCTTGCAGGTGAACACAAGTCCTCCTGCCCTTGCCTCAAGCGTCTCGTTCTTGGCGATGTTGACCTTTACCTGCCTCGCGCCTTTCTCTCCGGACAGAGGACTGGCGGCGATCCAGTCAGAACCGTCCTTTATCTCAAGGCTCCATTGGGCGTTCGACATCACGCGCAGAGAGTATCCATTCTTGCCTTTTGCCTCGAAGTCAACTGATTTCGGAGTCTCTCCGGATTCATCATAGACGGAAAACTGCACTTCCTCTTCGTTCTTTCCTGATTCGGTGCAGGCCACCGCCAATCCAAGGATGGCGAAGACACAGACGCAGAATCTCCCGATAAAATTTTTCATTATAATATGTTTGAGTATAAATGGCCGATCGCGGAAAACCTGAAAATATTCAGCGATTGATTGCCGGCCGGCAAGTTTATGAAGAGCAGGAAGAACAACCGTCTTCCTGCTCTTGTGAAATCGGATCTGTTAGTATCCAGGGTTCTGGACAAGATTGCCGTTGATGGTGAGCTGTTCCTGCGGGATCGCCAGCCAGTAGTTCTTAGGAGCGGTGAACGTTCTGGAGTCCGTCTCATAGGCCTCGGTGATCTTGTAGTAGTCCTCGGCTGTCTTGCCGGCGATGTTCCAGGAACGTGGCCTGTTCTGTAGAATGTTCTGGACGACTTTGTATCTCCTCAGGTCGTAGAACCACCTGCCTTCGAACGCGAACTCGCTGAGACGTTCCCGGAGGACAGCGTCAAGCAGTGTCTTTCCGGTAGGAAGGCCGCCGACCAGCGCCCAGGAATCCTCGAAGTCCGGAAGTCCGGCGCGGTTCCTTACCTTGTTGATGTAAGTCAAGGCCTCTCCGTCGATCTTGCCGTAATACTGTACGTATGCCTCCACGAAATCCAGATAAGGCTCCGCGAAACGGATGTACGGGAATGCGAATTTGTGGTAGGTGAACGTCTTGGAGGTGTTGTCGAAGTTGTTGGACTTGTGGATCCACTTCTTGACGTAATAGCCTGTGCAGCCTTGATATTCATTACCGGTGTTTCCATCGTTCTGCTGCTCTTCCCCACGGCGGCACTTGAGCATAAAGGTCTCGCCGTTGAGGTCGTATGATCCACGGTCGTAACCGACTGATGCGTAGAATCTTGGCTCCCTGTTGATGTGGAGGATGGAGGTCTTCTCTCCCGGGTAGCCCGGAGCGTCAACCAGCTTGGTAGGATTCTGGATCGCCTCCTTGGTCTCAGGATCGACCTCCATCGGGAGACCGTTCTTGGAAAGGAAGCACTCCACGGCCTCGAACGTCGGCACGAAATATCCACGCCATCCCTCACGGCTGTAGGACGAGTAACCTGTGCGCGGAGCCATATTCTTGATGTTGTAGGAGATGTTGCCCTGCGCCGCATAGCAGAAGAGATGCTCGTACTCATTGTAGAATGCGTTGGCGTCTCCGCCGAGGAACGCCGCCCTGTAGTTCTCGTAACCTTTCTCGAAGGTGTCGGTCTCCTTGCTCGGAGCGTAGAGATGGAATCCGTCCGCCTCACCCTGTTGGATAGCGTCCTTGGCGGCGTCCATAGCCTTCTTCCAGAGCTCTTTGTCATATTCAAGAGGCATCAGCGGCGTGCCGTCGTTGTTCTTGAAGTCGGCGTACCACTCTGCGTTGCCGTTGACCATCGGAGAAGCGGCCTGAAGCCAGAGACGGGACTTGAGCGCCTTGGCGGTAGTCTTTGTCGCGCGGCCGAGGAAGTTTGATGAATATGACGCCGGAAGGTACTCCGCGGCCTTGTCGTACATGTCCGAGATGAACTGCACGCACTCCAGATAAGGCTTGCGCTCATAGTTGATGTCCTCCTGAAGGCCGATCAGATGATCCACAATGACGATCGGACCGTAATATTCAAGAAGGGTCTGGTGCATATAGGCTATGTTCCAGTAGGCCTCTCCTCTCCAGCGGTTCCTTTCATCCTCGCTCGCGTCAGGCACCTTGTCGATGTTCTCAAGAAGGAGATAGGCGTTGCGGATTCCGCCCCACACATTATAGGACACGGCTCCGGAGGCCTTGTCGCAGGTCGTTGACCACATCGCAACATAGGTGTTGGACGGGGTCTCCTGATTGTTGAACACAAGGGACTTCCACTTGAAGTAATACACAGAGCCATAGAAACTTGACACCATGTCACCTCCTCCGCACATCTCAAGCGATGACTGGAAGTACCATCTGTTAGGCATATAGTAATAGAGCGAGGCCGCGAAGTTGTCGGCCTGCACGTGGGTCTTGAAAAGATCGTCCTCCGTGGCCTTTCCGCTTGGAATAACATCGAGGAAGTTGCAGGAGGTCGCCATTCCCAAGACGCAGAACAGTATGATAAAAATCTTCTTCATATTCATAAATGATTAGAAAGTGAACTGGAAACCTGCCTTGACCGTGCGCTGGAGCGGATATGTCAGACCGTTGCCGCGGCCTTTCTCCGGATCCCAGTACTTGAACTTGGAAATGTAGAACAGGTTGTTGCCCTGAAGGTAGAAACGGACGAACTTGTAGGTGAATCCGATCTCGGCGTTCTTCAGACGGACAAACGAGGCGTCGTGCATATACAGCGTGGAAGCCTGTGTGTTGTTGTCCGAAGGAACGGTCGTGAGCCTTGGATACTTGGCGTCCTTGTTATTGTTGTCCCAGGACCAGTGGTCGTCGGCTATGTACTTGACGATGCCATAACCGAAATGCTGGTTGTCGCAGAACGGGTGGTTGTTATACGTCGTGATGTCGTACCTTGAGCTGCCCTGGAACATTATGGAAGCATCCCATTTCTTGTATTTCACAGAACCTCCGAATCCGAACTGTATCTCAGGGAAGTAAGGCTTGTCGCTCCAGACGAAGTCATTGGAGTTCACGACACCGTCATTGTTCACATCCTTGTACTTCACATCACCGACACCATAGGCGCCGAAGTCCTGCCTCGGGCTGTTGTCGATCTCCTCCTGCGAGGTGAAGAGCCCCTCGGCGATGAGCACCTTGTTGGAATTGATAGGCTTGCCGATCTTCGAGAGATGCGGGTTCTTTGAATAGTCAGGCTCGTCCATCGCCTTCACCTCTGAATGGGCGTAAGTGAACGTGCCGCGCAGAGAGTACTGGAAGTCGCTGTTCACCACCTTGTTGTAGTTGATGGAGAAATCAACTCCGGAATTGGAGGTCTCTCCGAGGTTCGCCCAAGGAAGCGATCCGCCCACACCGCCGTTCGACGCGAATGACTTGCGCTGCATGAATATGTTCGTGCGGTACTCGTGGAACCAGTCCGCGGACAGTTTAAGGTCCTTGAACAGTTCGATGTCGATTCCGACATTGAGTTTCCTGGCGATTTCCCAGGTGGCGTTCACATTACCGTAGTTGGAGATGAAGCCGGCTCCGATCTTCGCGAAATTGGAACCGAAAACGTATGACCTGTCACCCATATCGACCTCCGTGATGTACGGGAATCGATGGTCGTCTCCGAGGGAGTCGTTACCGACAAGACCGTAGGACGCGCGGAGCTTCAGGTTGGTCACCGCGCTCTTCAATGGTGAGAAGAACTTCTCGTTGGAGATGTTCCATCCGATGGCGGCAGACGGGAAGAAACCGAACCGCTTGCCGGCGATGAAGTTCTCGGAGCCGTTGTAACCGAAGTTCCCTTCGAGGAAATAGCGCTTGTCGTAGTTGTAGGTGACACGTCCGGCGAGGCCCTGCTCCCTGAACGGAAGAAGCTTTTCCTCGGAGGATCCGGTGGCGTTGTTCACCTTCTCCTTCATATGGTACACGATGTCGGCGCTGACATCGTGCTTCCCGAATTTCCTTGCATAGTTGATCTGACCCTGCAAAGACCACTCGTGGTAGCCGCTGGCGGAGACAGAACTCTCAAGGTATGTCGTGCCCTCGGCGCCGATGGAGTTGGCTGTCCATGTGTAGGTTCCGTCGTCGTTGAGCGTGACGCTGTCCGGATCAATCTTGTAATATGCCGGAATATGGTAGCGGTTTGTTGCGGCGTAGGAGTAGTTGTAGAAAGAGACCAACGCCTTGGCTGAGAGCCCCTTGGTAATGAAGTTCAGGTTCTGGTCAACGTTGAGGGAGGCGGTCATCCAGGACCTGTATTGCTCCTTGTAGCCACGGCTGAGCAAGGCGTAAGGGTTGAGGTCGTTGGAGCCGGTGTCCCAAGTGTCGTTGTTACCGTACCTTACGAACGTGTCACCATCCTCGGCTGGAAGAACGGCCGGGAAGCGCACCGGATTCGCGCGCATGGTGTAGTAGAAGAGGTTGGACGTGGACTCGTAAGGGCTGTCCTGATACTGAAGCTGCATATTCAGTTTCATAGAGACCTTGGTCGTCTTGGTCGCCTGGGCCGTGACGTTGCTCTGGAACATATACTTTTTGTTGTTGAGGTTCACGTCCAGAAGAGCGTCCTTAGGCTCCTTGATGATACCGTTCTCATTGTAGATCGAGGCGTTGAGGAAGTAGTTGACCTTCTTTCCGCCGCCACGCAGCGAGACATTGAACCTCTGGTTCATGGCGAAGTCCTTGAACAGCATTCCGTACCAGTCGTTGTTCGGATAGACGTAAGGATCGAGATGGTTTCTTGTGCCCTCGATCTTCTCGCTGGAGTAGAACGGCACGTATGCCGCGCCGGACTGGCGGGCCACATTGTAGAGAGCCTCGTTGTAGAGTTCCATATACTGCACGCCGTCAGCGACTTCCTGAACTATTGTCGGCATAGAGACCGTGTTGTCGAACGACGCGCTGATGGCGATCTTCTCTGAATTGCGTCCTTCCTTGGTGGTCACGATGAGCACACCGTTGGCACCTCTGGAACCGTAAAGGGCGGTCGCGGTCGCGTCCTTCAGGACGGACATCGACTCGATGGCCTCGGTCGGGATGTTGTTGAGCATCGAAGATGTGATCTCGACACCGTCAAGCACGATCAGCGCGCTGGAGTTGGCTCCGAACGTGGATATTCCTCGAATATAGAAGGCCGCGCCGTCGGCTCCCGGCTCACCCGAAGTCTGGCGGGCGATGAGTCCCGGAATATTTCCGGCGAACGAGGTCGTGAGGTTGGAGGAGGATGTCGCGAGATCCGCCGGCTTCACCGCCTGGACGGCACCCACGAGGGATTCCTTCTTCTGGGTACCGAATCCGACCACGACTGACTCTTCGAGGGCGTTGGCCTGTACGATCATTGTGACTAGGGTGAACAGATAGGTGTCGGCCACCTTGATCTCCTTGGTGTCGTACCCCATCATCTCGAAGACTACCGTCTCGGTGGTAGGGGAGACGGAGAATTTGTACTCTCCGTGCGCGTCCGTCGTCGCGATCTCCTTAGGGTTTTCCTTGGAATGGATAACGACTCCGGCCAATGGTGTGTCGCCGTCGGAACCGATGACGATACCGTTAAGTATCTTGTCCGCCTGTCCTGTCTTCGCGTTTTGCGCCAGCATCGGAAGAACACCGAGGCAAAGCGTGACGGCAAGCGTGAATATCCTTTTGATTATCTTATTCATAAGTTTGAATTTTTTTCTGGTGTTACTTCACGATCTGGATCTTGCCTTTCAATGCGGTCTTGGCTTTGATCTGCTCGGCTGTGAGCGGATTGTCGTAGAGTCGGGCGACCACGACGGTCCCGTTCCAGGATCCGTTGAACTTGGTCTCGCTGTTGTAGTTTCCGGCGACACCCATACAATGCAGACCACTCTTGTGCTTGAGGGTCGTCACTCCGACCGTGGCTTTGAGCTCACCATCGACGTAGCACTTGATTGTCTCTTTGTCCCAGACTCCGAACACGTGGTAGAGCTGCCCAGGCACAGCCTGAACGTGGCTCACGGCGAAGTTCCAGTTACCGTTGCCGTGCTGGATGAATTCGATCGAACCGTCTCGGGTGACTTTTGATTTGTCGCCGGCGTTGGTCTTCTCACCCGGCGCGCCGAGCATCAATGCGAATCCACCTGACTGCGTGGCTCCGAACGCCTTTGTCTCGACGTTGGTGTGCGCCGAAGGAATGGAGAACACAGACTCGATCGTGTACCCGTTGTTGAGCCTGCCCTCGAAAGCTGTATATTCACACTCCCAGAAAGCGTGGTCGGCCTTGTTGAATGCCTTGTTCTGGGCACGTGTCACTGACGGACCCCAGGCAGCATAGTCCTCGTAGAAGTTCATCGTGGCTCCCTTTGTCCAGGAATTGACTTTGTTCTTAAGAGGGGAGATGTCCTCGGCCGTGCCGTCCTCACCGAACTTGAAATCCATCAGGTCGGCGGCGGCGTACTGGGTCAGGGTGATCACGCCCTTGACATCCTTGTCTTCCTCGGAATCAGCGCAGACCGCTGAAATGAGGGCGGTTCTGTCTTGACTGTCCGGATTGGCCTCGACCACGAAATGAATCTTCCCGCCGGCTTTCGACACTTTCACCCAGGACTGGTCGGACTCGGCCGTCCAATTCGTGACGTTGAGAAGATTTACCGAAAGGTCTCCTTCTGCCTCGTGTCCGTCTGAAATGACCTCTTTGGCGTCTATCGAGACGGCGAGGTTCTTCTGTGAAAGGTCAAGGACAGCGGAGACTCCTGGATCCTCGATGCAGGTGAAGGTGATCTCAGCCTTGTTTTTCACGGCTGTCTCGGCGATAGGCTTGGCGTTGAGCACGACCTTGTCATCGCTTTGGGAGACAATCGAGAGCCATTCAGTTCCGGCCGCGTCGATCTCGCACTTGAACGTGCCGTTCGTGCTGACGTTGACTGTTGTCTCTCCACCATTCTTAGGAAGCACATTGGAAAGGATCGTAGGCTCCAGGAAGAATCTTTGGAGCTGGGTCACCTGAAGCAATGCCTTCTGCTCGATGTTGTCGCAGACGAAAGCGACCTTGGCGGTTCTTGGAGAGGTGGCGTCATAGACGGTTGTCGTGAAATTGACCGTCGCGTTTCCTGTGCCGGTTGACGGTGAGACGGTCAGCCAGTCACAGTCCTTAGGGATACGGATGTACCAATCCCCGTCCGCCGTGAAGGAAACTTGTTTTGTTTCGGAACGATTGCTGAAAGTAATGGCGCTCAGCCCCATCTCATCAGCGTTTTCCAAACTCATCTTGGCTGGAACGCGTGTGGTTTCCTCGGAGGCGCAGGAACATAATGACAATGCGCTCCATCCGACAATGAGAAACGACAGCATCAGCTTTGAAAAACTAATTTTCATAAGCAGTGAATCAATAAGTTATTAATAATTATTATGGTTAATATTTGTCTTGTCAATTGTTCTACGAGAGTTATGTTTTCCCGTGTCCGTTCATAAACCAATACGCAAATATATGTTTTTCCCTGGATTTTTACTCCTGAAAAAGTGAAAATTTTAAAAAGTGTTATATTTGCCATATAAAAGAGGAAAGGATGAGTTTTTTCAACAAGCCTCTGCCCGGCTATCTTCGTGGCAAGAACCAACTTATCTACACCGTGACATTCACGGCGTTGTTCTCCATCGTGTTCCTTCTGGTCAGCCTGCCGTTCTCGCACAACAGTTGGATGGCGCTCGGGAACTCCAGATTCTTCGTTTTCACGGTGCTTTTCGCGCTCGGCTCGCTTATGATCGTGATCCTCAGCAAATACATAATGTACAAGACTAGAAACAAGCTGAAGATGAATTTTCTGGGCTACATAACGTGGTGCGTCTGCGAGGTCATCGTGATCTGTCTGGCATATTCATTCATCACCGTGCCGATCACAGGCATCGGGTGGGATCAGTTCCCGGCGACGCTGGGAAAGGCGTTGTTGTACGGAAACACTTCTCTGATAATTCCTTACATCCTTGCCGGGATGTACTACGCCATTCAGGACAAGAACCAGATCATCCGTCTGATGAACTACGGCAATGTGGTCTCTGACGAGGCTGTGCCGGTCTCACAGTTGGAGAAGATCACGCTTTTCGACAATAGCGGTGACCTGAAACTGTGCGTCAGCGCCTCGAATCTCTACTACATCGAGTCTGACGACAACTACATCGTGGTCTGGTACACCGACAGCAAGGGCGACCTGAAGCGCTATATGCTCCGCTGCCGTCTCAAGACCGTGGAGGAGAGTTTCCGTGGAAGCAGCCTTGTGCGTTGCCACAGAAAATATATTGTGAATATGGACAAGGTCAAGGTCCTGCGCAAGGAGAAGGACGGCTACGAACTGGATCTTGACAACGACTCAATCGCACCTATCCCGATCACCAAGACATATTCAGAAAACGTCCTGAGCCGTTTCAACAACAGTTCAGGACGCCGTATGGAGTGATATTCCCGTTTCTTCTATTCGCAGAGTTTGTTCAGGGCGAGTTCCACGAGGGCGCGCACCTGTGGTTTGTAGTCCGGGTTGCTGCTCTTGAGGTAGCGGTTGGCGATGGCGCAGCAGATCGTGCCGGCCTCGTGTCCGAGACGTTTGGCCATTCCTGCGACCGCCGAGCTTTCCATCTCGAAATTGGTGATCCGATATTCCCCGAAGCGGAAGGACTCGAAGTCCTCAAGCATATCCGGCATCGCCAGGCCTTGCCTCACGACTCTGCCCTGAGGTCCGTAAAATCCTGAGGCAGAGATTGTCATGCCTTTTACCGAGCAGTCCTCGAACTTCTTGATCAGCTTCTCGCTGGCCTTCACGAAATATGGCGAAGGAAGGTTCTTGTCCCAATGCGTGTGCTCCTTGAAAGCCTTCTCCATCTCAAGGTTGGAGAGTTCGTCACGGCCTTCGTACCAGTTCATCAGACCGTCGCAGCCCACGGAATAGTGGGAGAAAATCGCTGATCCGAGCGGAATGTCGGCCTGGACAGCCCCGCAGGTTCCGATCCTGAGGATCGTGAGGGTCCTGTGCTCCTTCTTCGGCTCGCGGGTGGTGAAGTCCACATTCGCGAGGGCGTCCAGCTCAGTCATCACGATGTCGATGTTGTCGGTTCCGATTCCGGTTGACAACACGGTGACTCTCTTGCCGTTATACTTGCCGGTCGTGGAGACGAACTCCCTTGACTGGTGGCGGAACTCGATGTCGGTGAGGAATCCGGCGACCATATCCACTCTTCCAGGGTCGCCGACGAGGATGACGATGTCAGCCAGCTCTTCCGGTTTCAGATGGATGTGGAACGCCGAGCCGTCATCGTTGATGATTAATTCAGATTCTGCTATTCTCATAATATGAATTTTAATGATTAACTCGCCAAATATAAGAATATTCAACGGAATTAACTATTTTTGTGAAATATGTGGCAGAGACTTCAAACTTTATACCTGTGCATCGCCACAGGTTTGATAGTGGCGCTTTTCTTCAGTGTCAAGGCGTTTACCTTAGGTCCCGGCGGAGTTCATTCCGTCGAGTTGACCTACATTAAGTACACCCCTTACCTTATCCTTTTGATTCTGATCACCATCCTTCAGCTGTTGGCGGTGTTCACTTTCAACGCGCGTGTCTTCCAGATGCGCACAGCCGTGCTTTCCGCCATCCTGATGATAGCGCTTCAGGCCTGGATCGGTGTGGATTATTTCACAGCTGACAAGGAGTGGATATTCAAGTTCACCGCGGTGTTCCCGCTTGTGGCGGCCATCCTGAATTTCATCGCGGCGAGGTATATTCTTAGGGATCAACTCCTTGTGGAGAGCGTCTCGCACCTCCGCTCCCGGAAGAAGAATCACAAGATTTAAGGCACTGGATCGTACCCGCTGCCGCCCCAAGGGTTGCAGCGGAGGATTCTCCAGACGGTCAGGAACAATCCCTTGACCGGTCCCCATTTCTTGAACGCCTCGATGGCGTAGGTCGAACACGATGGCTCGAAACGGCACGTCTTGGGAATATACGGCCCTATGCAGGTGCGGTAGAACCAGATCAGGGCGAGGAATGGTGCGATGCACACCTTCCTTACCCGCTGCCTCCAGGCAGGAATATTCCCGCTAGGCTTCATATCCCGCGAGTTTTTGAAGGACCGCGCCGACCTGCTCCCGCAAAGCTGAATATTCCAATACATCCTTTGTATTATAAAGGAACAGTATTGAATATCCTTTAGGAGGCAGGATGTCCTTCTGGGTCCTGTAGGCCTCACGTAGTCTGCGTTTTAGCAGATTGCGCTTCACCGCCCTTTTGAAGAGGCGTTTGGGAACGGACACTATGATATTATTCGCCTCTTCGTCGCTTGAAGAGGCTGTGTCTTTCAGAAAACAATATTTGAGACCGCCGGACGTGAAGCCCCAGCGGCCCCTTGACATCAGAGCCGAAATCTTCGACTTCCCGTGAAGCCGCTCGGATTTCGGTAGAGTGAACATTTCTGTAACTATTTCTGGGCGTTGAGGTAAAGCTCGATCGCGCGGGCCACGGACGGAGCCTCCGGAGTCGGAGCCTGGATCTCGATCTTGAGGCCGGCTTCCTCCATCGCCTTCACGATGGATTTCCCGTAGGCCACGAACTTGATGTCTCCCTGCTGGAACTCAGGGAAGTTCTCGTAGAGGGACTTGATGTCGTACGGATTGTAGAATACGATCATGTCGTAGTCCTGCAGGTTCATCTCCTTAAGGTCCTGAGGCACAGACTTGACGAACACGGCTGTCTTGTAATCAAGTTTCTGCGCTTCCATCAGATTCGTCAGCGGAGAACTGTTGCTTGAGTCGGACTGGGTCACAAGGAACTTCTCACCCTTGTGCTTGGTTCCGATCTGTTCTATGATGGACTCGGGAGTCCCGTTGCCGAAAAATATCTTGCGCTTGCGGTAAACGATGTGCTTCTGAAGGTACATCGCCACGGCCTCGGTCGTGCAGAAATACTTCATTGTCTCCGGAACCTTGACCCTCAGTTCATCGCACAGGCCATAGAACGCGTCAATAGTATGGCGGGACGAGAAAATGATTGCGGTGTAATCCAGAATGTTTATCCTCTGCGCCCTGAACTCTCTGGAAGAGAGGGGCTCGATGAGAAAGAACTGCTTGAATGTGATGTCAACGCCGAATTTCTCTTTCAGTGCGACGTAGGGTGCGTCGTTCATCGGAGCGCGCTGTGAGATCAAAATCTTCTTTATTGCCATATTCTTGTTTTCTAATTCGGCCTCCGGTGACACTATAGCAGCTTGGCTGAAAGCACCAGAACGATGGTCGGAAGTAATTCAAGGCCGCAAAGATACAAAAATGTTGTGAAAGGATTGCAAGCCGAGGCGAAAATCTGTCCTCGCCTGAAGATGTGGAACAAGTAGGTGACGGCTATTACATGCAGAAGCACCACACGCGTAAGTTCCTTATTACCAACTGAAATATTCAGTATGGCCCCGACAGGGAACACGATCAGGAAAAGAATTATGATGTAGTTGAAAAAGGCATGGTTGGCCGCCGTGAAAGTCTTCGTCCGGTAGGCTCCCATTTCCAACTGCCAGTTCAGGAAAGATCTCAGCACGAGGTATGCCAGCATCGTCCCGCAGGTGGCCGCCAGTCCCAGAGCGGGAGGAAGGGATTCCATGTAGTCCGGTTGATAGAGGCCATGAGAATAGACGACCATGCATAGCGGCACGAACAGGACCATGACCATCCAGTTGCGGCTGCCGCTCAGCTGAAGGCTGTCTTCAAGGTCAAGGTTGCCTTTCCAGCGCATGACGCAGTCTCCCAGCGATGGGATGATCTTGAAGAAACTCCCGACGCTCAGCAGAAAAATGAATGTGAATATGACCGCGAGGCCACAGAAAACCGGATCGTCGATCATGAGTGTCAGTTGCCCCTTTTAGCGTTGTAGCCCATATTCCTGAGAAGCTCCGTGACTTTGTCCCGCAGGTCTCCCTGGATGGTGATCTCCCCGTCCTTGGCCGAGCCTCCGACCCCGCATTTCACTTTCAGGGTCTTTCCAAGAGCCGACAGATCCTCCTGCGTGCCCACAAATCCGTTTACCAGCGTGACCTGCTTTCCGCCTCTGTTCCTTCTGTCGATGGTGACGGTCAGTCTCTGCCTGGACGGCTCAAGGGTCTCAGCCTCGGCGGTTTCCTCCGTGGCGTAGTTGAAGTTCGGGTCGGTCGAATAGACGACGCCGAGTCGCTGCTTCCAGTCGTTATCGGGTTTCATAATATTCATTGTTATATTTTTGCAAAGATAGCGAATCCTTTTGTATCTTTGTCTGTTTAACGGCTTGATTCGGCCGATTTAGGAACATCGTTAGTTTATGGACATTAAGAAATTCAAACTGTGGAACAAGGTGACGGCGCTGGCTGTTCTGGCCATCTCCGCGTTCACCTATCTCTCCACAATCGAGCCGACAGCCTCTTTCTGGGACTGCGGAGAGTTCATCGCGTCATCGTACAAGCTTGAGGTCGGACACCCGCCGGGAAACCCTGTCTTCCAGCTCATAGCAAGGTTCTTCACCATGTTCACGGGTCCGGACAAGGCCGCTGTGATGGTGAACTCGATGAGCGCGGTCTGCTCGGCTCTCACCATATTCTTCCTCTATCTGACAATCGTTTTCCTCGTCAAGAGAGTGATTGTGCCGAAACGTGACGGCGAGGGCGTAACCGGGGAGTATTCACTTGGCCAGGCCATAGCCATCTACGGCAGCGGAGCCGTCGGCGCTCTGGCTTATTGCTTCTCGGACACGTTCTGGTTCTCGGCCGTCGAGGGCGAGGTCTATGCGATGTCGTCCCTGTTCACGGCGATGGTCGTGTGGGCGATGACAAAGTGGTACGAGGAAACCGACCGCAGGTACGCGAACCGCTGGATCGTGCTGATCTCGTTCCTGATGGGACTCTCCATCGGAGTCCACCTGCTGAACCTGCTGGCGATTCCGATGCTGGTCTATATGTACTACTTCAAGATGAGGGAGGACAAGCCATATTCATTCTGGGAATATGTCAAGATTCTTGCCGTCTCGGTGGTGATCCTGGCGTTCATCCTGTTCTTCATGGTGCCTTACATCCCGAAGATAGCCGCCTATTTCGACCTGTTCTTCGTTAACACTCTCGGGCTTCCGTACAACACTGGAGCGGCCTTCTTCATCGTGGCTCTTCTCACTGCTTGCTTCTGGGGCCTTTTCAAGACCCTCAAGACAGAGAGGGTGTTCTGGAACACGGCTCTGCTGTGCTTCACCACGATCGTGATCGGATTCTCGGTGTTCAGCATCGTAATCATCCGCTCATGCGCCAAGACTCCGACCAACGAGTACCAGCCTGACAACGCGTTCACCCTCGTGCGCTATCTCTCCCGTGAGCAGTACGGCTCGACCCCGTTGCTTTACGGCCAGTACTACGGCGCTCCGTACGAGCTTGATCAGAAATCCTATTGGGCTCCTCTGGACGGCAAGTACAAGAAGGCCCCGAGCCCTGTGGACGTGAAATATGACCGTGCCGGAAAGATGCTGTTTCCGAGAATGTACAGCAACGATGATAGGCACATAAAGTTCTACGAATCCTACACCAACGGAAAGGGCACGCCGGTGCCGGGCGCTCAGTACAAGAAGCCGACACAGGGTGCGAACCTGTCATATTTCTTTGATTTCCAGCTTGGATGGATGTACTGGAGGTACTTCATGTGGAACTTCGTGGGACGGCAGAACGAGATCCACACGCCTTCCGCCGACCTGTTCACGGGCAACTGGGAGAGCGGAATCCCGTTCATCGACAAGATTCATCTTGGCGACCAGAGCAACGCTCCGCAATGGCTTCAGGACAACCCGGGCAAGAACCACTACTTCTTTCTGCCTCTTCTCCTTGGACTCATCGGTCTGTGCTTCCAGTTCGACAAGGACCGCCGAGGCTGCTGGCTGACATTCCTGCTCTTCTTTATGACAGGAATCGCCATCGTGCTCTATCTGAACCAGGTTCCGTACCAGGTGCGTGAGAGGGACTATGCCTACGCTGGCTCGTTCTACGCCTTTGCCATCTGGATCGGATTCTCCGTCGCTGCCTTATATTCATGGATCACTTCCGCGTTGAAGGAAAAGCATACTGTCGCTGTGGCGGCCGTGGCTTCCGTGGCTTGCCTTTTCGTGCCGGCGCTTATGGCGGAGGAGAACTGGGACGACCACGACAGAAGCAACCGCTACACCGCCGTCGAGGTCGCCAAGAATTATCTTAATTCAGTGGAAAAGAACGGTTTACTGATAACCCACGGTGACAACGACACCTTCCCTCTGTGGTACGCCCAGGAGGTCGAGGGCTTCAGGAATGACGTGAGAATATGCAATACATCCCTCCTTGGAACCGACTGGTACATCGACCAGATGAGGTACGCGATCAACAACTCCGCCCCTCTGAACCTCTCGATCGGACAGGAGCAGTACCTCTACGGAACCAATGAATGGATTCCTATCGAGGACAAGCGTGGCCAGGCTCTGCTGCTTTCGGACTGCGTCACAGTGTTCAAGCATCCTGACGCCAAACTGGTCTATCAGGACGGGCGCAAGACGGATTACTGGATTTCCCGCAAGATGATAATTCCGGTCAACAAGGAGAACTGCCTCAAGAGCGGAATCGTGAGCGAGAAGTTCGCCGAGCAGATTCCGGACTCCATCGTGATTGAGATCCCTAAGAGCAAGAATTTCCTCAGCAAGCCTGAGCTCTTCCTGCTTGACTTCCTCTCCACCTACCAGTGGGACAGGCCTTTGAATATGCTCAATCAGGGCGGAGACCTGAACATCGGTCTGCGCGACTACCTGATGTACGAGGGCTTCTCCTACAAGTTCATCCCGATCAAGAACAAGCCTCAATCCCTTGAGGTCGGCCTTGTGGACACCGATGACCTGTACGACAAGATCACGGACAAGTTCTGCTTCGACGCCGTTTCCCGTGAGGACTATTGTGTTGATTACCAGAACACCTACACCTTCCTTGGCGTCATGTCTTTGAGGAATATGTTCGTGTCCGCCGCCAACGCCTTCATCGCCGCCGGGGAGAACGACCGCGCCGAGCAGATGCTTGACAAGTGCCAGCAGGTTCTCAAGCCGAAGGAATATCCTTATGACAACTCTATCCTCGGCTGGGGTTCCAACGCCCTCTTTCCGATCGAGATGGTCAAGGACTACTACGCTCTTGGCAAGCCTGAGAAAGCCAAGGCTCTCGCCACGGAACTGACCAATGAGCTCACCGAGTCCATCAGGTTCTATCTCGACTTCTACCCGATGTGCAAGAGTGACTTTGAATATAACTGCAACCTTATCTACTACATGACAAACGATGTCATCCGCAAGGCTGGCGACAAGGACTTCGCCGACGAGATCGAAAAGACCCTCGCCGCCTTCCTTTCCGCCCAGTCATAAGATGTTTCGGGAATCCCGATAGCAGTTATCGAAACAAAGGGATGATAATCCATCCCAATCCGCAAGTGGTGTTATAATTTTGCGCTGTCAAAAAAAAAGAGCGTAAGATTATGACACCACTTGAAATTTCCACGGCTGCTATGAGCGCCAATTCCGGATCACTGATCATCGTTTGCGCGGTCGCAAGCGCGGTTATCCTGATCGTTTCCTTCTTGCACGAAAGGCTTAAGGCCTTCAATGCGAAGCATAGCATCATTACCTATTCCGACACCCTTGTAAGGCCTGTGTCCTGGAACGGAGGCAGGGATGGTGTGGATGCTGACGGAGTCCCTTTCTACGGATCCTTTGAAGAAGAGGATTCAGACGCGAAGGCTGATAACGTTGTGTCCATCCACGATGTTGTAAAGAAGGAGAATGAATATGGAAACTCAGGAACTCACGCTGCATAACGAACTGAAGCGCAAGAGCATATTCCTGAGAGACTACACCACCGAACTTTACGCCAGCGGGGCGACGACAATCCGCATCGAGAAGAATCTTGGCCGGATTGCCGAGCAGTGGCACACCAAGGCTGACTTCTCTGTTCTTCCGACCTGCATTGTCCTGAACCTTTGGGACGAGAACGAGGAGAAATCCTACACGGTGACTGGAAAGATTCCGGCCGACAGGATCAACTTCAACACAGTCTCTGACCTGAGCAGTCTCAGCTGGAAGGTGGTCGAAGAGGATTTGGATGTCTGTAAGGCCACGGCCAGGTTCCGTGATATTCTTGAAAAGAAACGCCTCAATCCTTGGCTTGTGCTTGTGCTTGTGGGACTTGCCAATGCATCATTCTGCGAATTGTTCGGAGGGGACTTGATCTCTATGCTGATTGTGTTCATCGCCACTATCGACGGATTCTTCCTCAAACAGAAACTTCCTGCCAAAGGCGTTGATTTCAGGATAGTCATCGTCCTTGCCGCCTGTCTCTCGGCTGTGATAGCCTGCTCAGGCTTTGTCTTCGGCTGGGGAAAGACCCCGGAGATAGCCCTTGCCACAAGTGTCCTTTATTTCGTCCCTGGAATTCCTTTCTGCAACGCTGTCTGTGACCTTATCTATGGCCATTACATCTGCTGCATCAGCCGATTCCTGCACGCCGTGATCATCACGGTCTGCCTGTCTCTGGGACTTTGCATCGCTTTCGGGCTTTTGAATATTCAATTTCTGTAATGGAACTTTTTTTTCTTATCATAAAAGACGGTATCTTTGCCGCGATAGCGGCGATAGGGTTCTCAAGCATCAGCAATCCGTCACCGAGGGTGTTCCCTCTGTGCGCCCTGATCGCCGCCGCAGGACATATGACCAGATATGTGTTGATGAATATATGCGGCTTCCAGTTGGCTTCAGGCAGTATGCTTGGCGCCCTTGTCATCGGCTTTCTGGCTTTGCCGGCGGCCAAGATGATAAAGACACCGGCGGAGTGCATCTCGTTCCCGGCTCTGCTGCCGATGGTTCCGGGAATGTACGCCTACCGGACGATCCAGTCCTTGATGCACTGTCTGGGATCTTATTCGGAGCCGACATTCATACACTACCTGTACCTGTTGAGGTTCAACTGGATGACTTGTATGGTGACCATCATCGCGATGGTGGTCGGAGCCTTGCTCCCGATCCTGCTTTTTCAAAATTTTTCGTTTAAGGTCACAAAGTAATGGAATTCAGACAACTACGTTATTTCGTCAAAGTCGCGCAATTGTGCAGCTTCTCCGAGGCCTCAAAGGCTTTGTTCATCTCCCAAAGCACTTTGTCCCAGCAGATAAAGCAGCTTGAGGATGAACTTGGGGTGGAACTTCTTGTCCGGGACTCAAGGCACGTCGCCTTGAGTGACTACGGGGAGCAATACCTTCCGTACGCCAAGCAGGTTCTCAAAGATGTGGACGCAAGCGCCGAGAGGATGAAAGACGTGAGGGAGCTGAATATCGGCACGTTGAATGTGGGAGCGACCTACACGTTCTGCCCGCTGCTGGCGGACACGGTCCGGGAATTTATGAAGAAGTACCCGGGGATCAAGCTGAAGGTTTACTGCCGTTCGATGGAGAACCTTATGGAAATGCTTGAGCACGGGCAACTTGATGTGGCTCTGTCCTACAAGCCGTTGGAAAGCTACGAGGACATCGACTCGCACATCCTGTTCAACAGCAAGCTTTGCGTGATCGCGGGGAAAGACAATCCTGTGGCCAAGATGGAGAGCATCCGTCTGACGGAATTGGAAAAGCTTCCGCTAGCGCTGCCGGCCAGAGGATTGCAGGCAAGGAACGCTTTTGACAGTCTGCTCTACGGCCAGAACTTCAAGTTTGATGTCCGTCTGGAAATCAACGATCTCAGCATGCTTCTGGAAATGGTCTCCAGCACCGGCCTCGTGACGCTCCTTTCCGAGGCCACTGTCCGCGGCAACAAGGATTTCGTCGCCCTGAGTCTTGATCACCCGCACTCTGAAATGCAGGGATCATTCCATCTTCTCAAAGGCTCCTATTGCAAAAACGCCACGAAGGAGTTCCTCAAGATGCTGGTAGAGAACAATTCCTTCACTATGGCGATGAAAGCCATAGAAGACAGGTAACTATAATATTCAGTTTTAAAGCCCCGGCTTCGGAATCTTACGCTCTTATCGCTGGCTGTGTTTTTGTCGAACATATCTCCCGGTTGTCCCGAAGCCGGAGTTTTTGTGATTATTCTATTGACAGATTCGTTTCTAAAACCAGATTCCGACTCCTGCAGAAAATGTGTTTTTCTGAGGAGATTCTTTTTCCGGAAGGATGTAGGATGCGTCGATCCTGACGGAACGGATGCGGAACCCGATGCCGACGGATGCGAATGAGGGCACTGGAGCCTTGTCTGAAGCGTAATTGTAGCCCAGTCTGGCGAACGCGGCATTTCTATAGGAATATTCCACACCAACCGATGCGGACGCGCCTCCGTCAATGAATATGTCAGCGTCAGCTCCAGCCTCGATATGATGCTGTTCTGTGTTCACGAACCTGTACGCCACGCCGGCTGAGACCGATGCCGGCAGACTGAACGAGGAACCTTCAGATGACTTGATCTTGCCACCGATGTTTCTTACGCCTGCCGCTATGCGGATTCCGGACACATCAGCAAGGGCGAAAGCGTCGGCTGCGAATGCCTTGTGGGAGTCCTTCTGGGTAAGCGCGGTGGAAGCGTATTTCATGTTCACACCGAATGATATGTAACTCAACGGCTTGTAAGACAATGAGAACCCGGCGACAATCTCTTTCGGGGTGAAAGTGCCGTCCGGAACTCCGGTTGAGGTGTACTTGTCGTAGCTTTCTCCGATGCCGTAAGACACGGCTGCCGCCACACCCAACTTATCATACGGACGAAAGGTCAGCCCTGCGTCATAGACATTGGTCTTGAGCCTGTCTGGCTGCCATAGTGAATATGCCACAGCGGCATCGAGTTCTTTCTCCGAGAAGGCGAGCGACGCCGGATTCGAGAAGATTGTGAGCGAGCTCGGATCGGAGAAGGCTAGATCGGTGCCGGCTCTGCCTGACGAGGCCGGACAGATATTCCTGTTCAGGAAATCAAAAGCGGTGGCATTGACGGCAGAGGTGTTCTGGGCGGAAACCGCATGTGACATCGCAACAAGGGCGACACATGTCAATGAGATCAATTTACGGGGAAGTAAACTTTCCATTTTCATTTTGTTTTTTGTCAAGTTCAATCGCCAGTGCGGTGGGATTCCGCGGTAGGTTTTGCACAGATGCTGCGCAGGTGCTTCGGCAGGTGCTGCACAGATGTTTCGGCAGTTGCTGCACAGATGTTTCGGCAGTTGCTGCACAGATGCTTTGGCAGGTGCTGTGCAGATGCTTTGGCAGTTGCTGCGCAGGTGCTTCGGCAGGTGCTGCTCAGGTGCTTAGGCAGTTGCTGCGACCGGGCTGTGAGCGGTGTCTGGCGTGTGGGCATAGGAGTGGTGTGGAATGCAGGGATAAGGGGGGGGGGAATGGATGGCGTGGCGGGTAATAAGTTGAGTATCAACGAAATAAGCATTCTCGTGGTGAGATATTGGGCACCACGAGAATGCTTATGTTAGTTATTGTCAAGTGGTTAGGTGCCACGGGTTGGACTAGTGTCTTTAGACCAGAGCCTTCACCTGCTCGGTGTTGAGTGGGATCATCTCGGTGATCGGCTTGTACTCGTACTGGTCGAAGTCGTTGATCTGGGCGAAGCCGGCGGATTTGTCACAGCGGTAGTAAACGTACATAAGAAGTCCTCCGGGAGCCTCGGAGACAACCTTGTCAGACTTGCCCTCAAGGAAGGAGACAAGCTCTTCCTTCTTGGTTTTCGGGTAGTTGGCGGTCTTGCGCTTGAACGAACCTTCCTTGCCCTCGATCACGTATGAGGATTTCATCGCGAGGAAGAGGATCACGGCGAACGCTATGAGAGTGCATCCGAGGATGAACATAGAGTCGGAGCAGAAGAGCAGTCCGACTCCTGCGGCAAGGAACATATTCGTGTCCGCCGCCAACGCTTTCCTCGCCGCCGGTGAGAACGACCGCGACAAGGACTTCGCCGACGAGATCGAAAAGACCCTCGCCGCCTTCCTTTTCGTTCAGTAGTGACTGTGGCTATAAGACAAATGGTGCGGTTCGTCTTACGGGCCGCGCCATTTGTCTTACAGCTGATTATTTTGATTTCCTTAGGAATATTACTAACTTTGCATACAACACTACAGTAAACATATGATTGAGTTAAAGACTGATCTATCTAGTAAGGTTCCAATCTACAAACAGCTCATGGAACAGTTTGAGGAAGGCGTTCGGAATGGTTCTCTCAAACCAGGGGAGCAGGTGATGTCTATAAACGCAATGGCGGCATCGCTCGGAATTTCAAGGGAGACCGCGATAAAGGTCTACTCCAAACTGAGGGAAAGGAATATTCTTGAAGCCAGTCAGGGCAAGGGTTTCTACATCAGTGACGGTAAAGACAAAGCTAAGATATTCACGGTTCTTGTGATCCTTGACAAGCTGAGCGCCTATAAGCAGACGTTCATCAATGCTTTGAACGAGGAGATCGAGGATCATGCGGAGATAACGATCCTTCTTCACAACCAGAACATTGACCTGTTTGAATACTACATCGACCAGAATCTCGGCAAATTCGATTACTATGTGATCACTCCCCATTTCTGCCAGGACAAGGAAGTCCAGACCCGGGTTCGCAAGGCGATCTCGCGCGTCCCCAACAGGCAGCTGATTATGGCGGATCATTGGATGAAGGAGGTCAGAGGAAATTATGGAGCTGTCTATCAAGATTTTGACCATGACATTGAAAAAGGTCTTGACCAAGGTGCCGAAAAACTTAAGAGCAGCGGCGCGCTTCATGTCATCACGTTGGAGAACAGTCTCTACGGAAGCAGGATCGAGGCTTCTGTCCTGCGTTTCTGCAAGCGGCTGGGCATCCGTTGCGATCTGATCACGTCGGTCACTCCTGAGACAATATCCAAGGGAGGGGTCTATCTTCTGCTCAATAGTTCGCTAGATTTCGGACTCATAGAGCTTTCTCGCGCCGCGAACGCGAAAGGTTATATGATCGGTCGCGACATCAGTATCATTTCCTACAACGAGTCTCCGATCAGCGAGATCCTTCTCGGCGGATTAACTACCGTCTCCACGGACTTTGCCCAGATGGGGCACCTTGTCGGGCAAATGATCCTGAACAAGAGTATGACCAAGATCCGCTGCGACTTCAACATGATCCGCAGAGCGTCTTTCTGACAGCTTCTAAGTGTCCTGAAAATTTCTTATGCTTATGAACTCAAGTTTCGCATTTGCGAAACACCACTCTTCTTCACTGCTTGCAGTGAAAGCAAGTCCCTCCCCCGAGGGGAGGGATTTAGGGAGGGGTAACGTGAATTGATGAGGGTGGGCAATCACCTTCGAACGTGAGATAATGTATTTGACAGCAGGTGATTGCCTACTTGCGAAAGTTGAATTATGAATAATCATTTTATACTAGCCTTTTTGTCATTAGCCCTCGTCTGTAGGTCTTTTGACGGCACAGCCCAAAGTTGCTGCGGCGGGGCTGTCGGTTGCCGGGAGACAACCGAGAGATCGGAACTTCCTGTCGGACAGAAAAACATCAGAGTGCTGTTCATCGGAAACAGCTTCACCTTTGACGCCACGGAACACCTTCCGGGAATCCTTAAGGCCGCCGGTATCGATAACTTCTCGATGGAGAGGGCGTTTCACGGAGGCTACACCCTTGTCGGCTACAACGAGAATTTTGCCAATCCGAAGGTCTGCATACGCTACAAGTACGAACCTGGTTACGATGAATGGGACGGTAACAAGGTCTACAGGAACGAGAACTGCAACAGTTCCCTGACTGACTTCTGGGACAGCGGACGGGCTTATGACATCGTTGTCCTTCAGGAATATACCGGAAGAAAATATGCTTGGGGCGGTTTCGAGGAATCAAAGGCCGGAATCGATGCCGTGAAGGGACTGATGGAGAAGGTCCGTGCCATGCAGCCGGAGAAGGAACCTGTCTTTGTCTATCTCATGTCACAGGTCTTTGCCACCGGAAGCGAGCGCCTTGTAGAGTGGTTCGGCAACGATCGGAGGCGGATGTATGCCGCTATCGTAGAACACACGAGACAGGTCCTTGATCAGACTGGGATAAAGTACCTTATTTCGACCGGTACTGCCGTCAAGAACCTCCGTACGACAAGTCTGAACGTCGACAACGGAATGGATCTCTCAAGAGATCTTTTCCATCTGGACAAGGGCATCACGCGCTACACCGCAAACTGCACTGTGTTCGAGTCCATCCTTGGCCCGTGTGTCGGCAAGACTATGGACGGCAACACCTACCGTTTTTCCACATCGGACACATCTTCGAAGAACTATACGACTCCTGTCACCGACAAGAATGTTCCGACAGCCATCGTGGCCGCTAGAAAAGCGATCGAGAAACCTCTGGAAGTCACCGATTTGAGTAATCTTTGATCGGCCATTCTGAAAGTTAAAAAGGCGAGTGACACATGGTCGCCCGCCTTTAATGTTAAACGGTTTTTGGGACTATTCGGTTTTTTCGTAGGTTAGAGTCAGGACTTTGACTCCTACTCCGCTTTGTGTGCAGGTGAGGTAGTAGACGGTGTTTGCCTTTGTACCCTCAAGGTTCCAGCTGTAGGTGTCTCCATGAGTGGTCCAAGGGATGATGTCTCCGCCGCTGACGTAGGTGTTCTGGACATCAGTGCTTTCAGGAACGTTTGAAGTTATGGCTGCCTTGCGCTTTGAGTTTGTGCTTGTCCCTTGGACGCAGGCGACTTTCACGAGCCGATAGCCATCCAAGGCCGGGAATCCGAAGTATCTCGACACTGCTCCAAGCACGACACCTTTGTCGGCAGACCAGTAAACGCGCGCGGATGTGGCATTGCCGACATCCGTGAGGATGAAATTGTAGCTGTTGCCGTTGGCGTGTCTGTAGACGGCAGTGAGATTTCCAGGACAAGGCTCACCTGATGGGCATCCCTCAGTCTTGCCGGCTTCCTTCCATTTGTCTTTTGTCGGCCAGCCTTCCTGTGCATCGCCTGAGAAGTCGAATTCAAGAGTCATCTTCTCTGTCTTCTTCTCCTTGAGCATAAGCCCTCCGATCTCGCCAAGGTCGATGATCTGGTTACGTCCGGCCTCAAGGGCTTCCGAACCGACTTTTACCGCAGTCATCTGAGTCGGAGAGACGAGAGTCAGGGATATTCCTTTCTCATATTTTCCGGGAAGCACCCAGACATAATAGGTGTCTCCTGTCACGAAGGCCTTGGTGGAAGGTGTCAGTGCCACCACATCGGAAACCGTCGATCCTTCTCCGGCCTTGGCCTTCGGGTCGCCGTTGTTCCAGTTGATCGTGACGGCTCCTTCAACGGCGAGAGCCTCTCCTCCGTTGGCCTTGATCTCGATGCGGCGCAAGGTGTCCGCGCCTTCCTGAGTGAGTCTGAACTTGAGAAGCGAGCCGATATTCTTGAATGACACTATCTTTCCGGCATCGCATCTTCCGACGGCGACGTTGATGTCGGCAGGATAGCCGTCCTTGACAATCTGCTGTGCGGTTGTGCTGAGCGAGGTCGTGAAGACTCCGTCTGAGAAAGCGTTGCTTTCAGCGAAGGGATGAATCGCGTATGCGTCGGCATCAAGCTTCACTCCGTCGCCCCTGAAAACGACAGAAGTGCCGCTTTCGGAAGTCGCGAACTTGCTGGAGAAATAGCTTCCGGACTCATTCTTTGTGAACACGTTGATTGCGTCGCCGTTGTCCCAGATGACTTTGTTGCCTTCGAGATGAGCTTTTGTGCCTGTCTCTGACACGGCTATGAGTTCATCGCCTCCTATTCTCGAGGAAGTCTGTTCCTTATTGCAGGCCAAGGTGGCGAGACTGATGGCCAATATTACATATTCCTTCTTCATTTTTTTTACCATTTATATGATCCACCATTGTTGAAATCCTCGTTACCTCCGTTTCCGGACGCACCCCTTGAGTGGACTTCCGTAAGTTCGAGTTTAATGTCGTCAATGTAGAACCTGTAGTCCTGGAGGTTCGCGGCGTTCTCGCCTCTTCCTGACGCGGCCAGTTCCTCTTCCGTCAATTTCGGAGTGGAAATCGCGATCACCGATGCCTGTGTCAGATTCTTGATGTCGATTGTGCATTCTTTCATCGTGCCGATTGTGGTTTCAAGAGGGAAGGTGTCCTCTCCGACTGTCACAGTCACCTTGGCGAGTGGGTCATAACCGCGTGCGTCTTTGTACAGACCGACCTTGAGGCTTAGTCTCGCGTCAGCCGAGGAGACTCCCATCTGTTTTATGCGTTCGCCTATGAGGACCTTGTAGGTTCCGATGCATTGTCTGGTCCAGAGGGATTCGTCATAGTAGCCGACCTGAAGGAAACCAGGACGTTCGTAGCAGCCTGAGGCTGAAGAGATTGCCTCGTAGGCTCGGTCAGGGAGATAGTGGTCGTTGAAAGACTTGTAGTTTGATGCGTAGCCGCTTGTCGCGCTCGCCATCAGGTTAAACGGGAGAAGCTCAGGATAGGATGCCTCTGACTTGATCAGGTCGTCGAATCCGTTTGTGAATGCCAATTTGTTGTCATCCATCTGAGGAAGCGTGGACTTTGATGCCTCGGCAGGGAAGATGCAGATCGCGTTAGAGATGCAGACGTAGGTCTTGGAGCGTTCGGCGTCGGCTGTCATCCTGAAGTGTAGGGTGCCTCCGGCAGGAATCGCCTCTTCCGGCTTGATTGTGAAATAGAGGTTGTTCCATACAGCGTCCGATCCCGGAGTCGTCGCGTTCTGCACGTCAATCTTGTTCCATTTCTCTCCGTCCGCGCTCCAGTAATATGACCATCCGGCCTTTGTGAAGGAAGCGGCGCGCGCACCCATCATGAGACGCAGATCGCCGGAAAGGGCATCTTTAACTGGAACACTGATCAGGATGGATTCTCCTTTAGCGAAGTTGTCGAAGCGGATGCTGCGGTGGATGGCTCTATCCGCGTCCGTGCCTCCGGTCGGCTGGATGTGTGAAGGACACTCTAATGAGGTAGAGGCCTCTGCCCCGGTGCAGCTCAGGATCATGCCGTCCTTGAACTGGCATTCGTTTCCGGTGATCACCGCGTTCGCCAGCGTTCTGCTCTCAGGATTGTCGATGTCGATTGTCTGGCAAATAGGGAATGAGTAGCCTGACGTGAGGGCAACCTCGCCGGCAGCCTGGGTCACAGTGATCTCGCATCCCTTGACACCTTCCGCCGGTGTCTCAACCTTGACGAGTGCCACCCTCCTCTCTGTCTTGATGTTAGCGCCGGCAGTGATTTCGAGTACGTCTGAGCCGCTGCCCTTTGTAAGGTTTGTGGTAATCCATCCTACAGGTTTGCCGTCAGGATCCTCAGCGGTCACGTCCCAGTAGCAGTTGGAAGAAATCTTCACGCTGACGCTTCCGCCTTCCGCTGGCATCGTGTACTCCGTACCGTCCACCGATAGTTCGGGTTTAGAGTCCGGGGAGTCCGATTCCTGACATCCTAAAAGCATGGATGCAGCCAGCATGGTCGAAAAAGTTTTAAAAAAATTCGCATAAATGTTTTTAGTTTTGAAATTATGTGTACCTTTGCACAACACCACACTACAGTTATTACGTTGCAAAGATAGACAAATTCCATAAAAACCAAGGAAGAAAATGAAAAAATTAACCTCCTTTGTATTGTATCTGATTCTGACGTTGTGCCCTGTCATGGCGCAGGGTTTTCGTCTGTCAGGTCAGATCACAGACACGTCTGGCGAGCCTGTTCCCGGAGCAACGGTGATGATCACCGGAACAGACATCGGGACAATGGCCGACGCTGACGGAAAATTCATTCTGGACGTGAAGTCCGGACTCTCTCCTGAGGCGACACTCACTCTCTCCAGTCTGGGTTTCAAGGACTTGGTAGTCCTAGTCGGCAAGAAGACAGTGTTCAACGTGACACTTGAAGAGGAAAACAACGTTCTTGAGGAGACTGTGGTCATCGGCTACTCTACCGTTAAGAAGAAAGACCTCACAGGTTCCCTCACATCGGTTGAAGGCGATGCCGTGAGGACGCGTCAGACGGCCACAGTGTCAGAGGCTCTCCAAGGTGCCATGCCGGGTGTGACCGTGACACGTTCAAGTTCCGCTCCCGGCGGAGAGGCTACCATCCGCGTGAGAGGCATAACCTCAATGACATCCGGGGCCACTGATCCGTACGTCCTTATCGACGGAGTTCCGGGGGCGATCAGCGATGTCAACCCTGGCGATATCGAGAACATCACCGTTCTCAAGGATGCCGCGTCAGCATCCATCTACGGTTCGCAGGCAGCCGCCGGAGTCATCCTCATCACAACAAAAAGGGCGAAGGAGAATGGCAGGGCAAGCGTGTCCTACAATTACAGCCTTGGCGTGGACTCTCCGACCAAGATGCCTGAATATATGGACGCGGTGAGCTACATGGAAGCTTGCAATGAACTGAAGTACAACGATCTCCCTGAAAGTGGATGGTATCAGGCGTACGACAAGGATCTTGTCGGCAACTATAAGTCCCTGCATGCGGCGGATCCGGACACCTACCCTGTCACAGACTGGATGAACCTCATTCTCAAGAAGAACGCCATTCGTCATTCGCACAATCTCAAGCTCACTGTCTCCGGGGACAGGCTCCGCTCGTCGATCAGCTTCGGTTTCGACGATGTGGACGGTCTTTACAAGGCGAACCAGAGATGGAAGCGCTACACCGCGAGGCTCAACAACGACCTGACTGTCTTCAAATGGCTCAAGGCATCGGCTGATGTCTCTTTCAGGTACGTGGACAAGCTTGACCCGCATTCATCCCCGGCATTGAAGATGAGGTATATGCCTCAGATCTACCCTGCGGTCTGGTCTGACGGCCTCTATGCTCCGGGCAAGGACGCGAGCAACATCTATGCGGCGATGATGAGTGGAGGTGAGGACAAGACCAAGACATTCCGCACAGCCGCTAAATTCCAGCTGGATGCCACTCCGGTCAAGGGACTCACGATAACTGCTTTGTATTCCCCGAAATTCGGGTTCTCGCACTCCAGTGATTTCCAGCGCCAGACCCCATACTATTATGCGGGAGAGGCCACCAGCACCAAATATATCTCCGAAGCCCTCACCACGACTCTCGATGAGTCAAGGGGCTGGACCTACGAAGGAACTGTCCAGACTTACGCCAACTACCAGAAGACTTTCGCAGAAAAGCACAATTTCGCCGCGATGGTGGGTTATGAGAACTACTATCTCGGCACCGACACGATAATCGCGGGAAATTCTGACTTCCCGAACGCTCTCATTGAGGACCTTAAGGCTGGTAACCCTGCCACGGCTACGGCGAAGAGCTCCAATGTTCATGAACTCGCCAGAAACTCATTCTTCGGAAGACTGATGTATAATTACAGCTCACGCTACTATATTCAAGGAAATGTAAGATGTGACGGAACCTCCCGTTTCGCTCCTGGGCACAGATGGGGGACATTCCTTTCCGGATCTGCCGGATGGCAGTTCTCTGAGGAGCCTTGGATGAAGGAGGTAAAGAATGTGCTGAATCACGGAAAGCTCCGTGTCTCCTACGGACAGCTCGGAAACGAGCGCATCAACGGCTACTACCCGTATCAGTCGATGCTTTCAGTCAGCCATCCTGTCGGGTATGTGGGAAATGAAGTGACTCCGGAGACGGGCTACGCCCAGTCTACAGCCATTGTTCCGGACCTCACATGGGAGACTACCTCCACGATTGATGTCGGACTCGATCTCGCGTTTCTTAGGAACAGGCTCACCCTCACCGCCGACTGGTACCACAAGAACACTTCCGGAATGCTCATCGAAGTGCCTGTGGCTCCTGTAGTGGGACTCTCGAACCCTTACGACAACCTAGGCGAGATGTACACGAACGGTTGGGAGATCTCCATCGGTTGGAAGGACACAGTGGGAGACTTCACCTACAAGGTGGACTTCAATCTGTCCGATGATGTCTCGACCATGGGCGACATTAAGGGCAAGGAAGTCATCTCTTCCGGAAAGATCATCAAGAAGGGTACTGAATATAACTCCTGGTACGGCTATAGAAGCAATGGTCTCTTCCAGACCCAGGAGGAAGTTGACAACTCGGCATGTATGGGGACGCAGTATCCTGGAGACATCCGCTATGTGAACCTCGCTGACGCGGAAGGTTCCGCCGAGATCATCAACGCTGAATATGACCGCGAAGTCCTCGGGTCGTCGCTCCCTCACTTCTGCTTCGGAGGTAACATCAGCCTTTACTGGAAAGGGATCGACTTCGGACTCACATTCCAAGGAGTGGGCAAGCGCAACGGCTACCTGAACAACTACATGGTGCAGCCTCTCAGGGGACAGGTCTACAACTTCCCCACCTACCTTGCTGGCGGTGCGTCATGGAGCTACAAGAACACTCTTGAGCAGAACTTGAGCGCGAAGTATCCGAGGTATTCGTGGACATCCGGAGGATCCACGACGACAGTCGGCAACTATGCCTATTCGGACTACTGGCTTATCAACGGATCGTATCTGAGAATCAAGAATATAAGCCTCGGCTACACATTCCCGGACAGGTGGATGGGCAGACTTGGTGTCAGCGGTCTCCGCCTTGGTGTGACGCTTACTGATTTCTTTACTTTCAGCCACTATCCGACCGGATGGGATCCTGAGGTGGGTACGACATCCTATCCTATCACCAAATCTGCGGTGTTCTCTGCCTCAATCAACTTCTAAAACCCAGAATGATGAAAAGAACGATATTATTCCTTGCCTCCTTCGTCTCACTGATGACTGTGTCGTGCACGAACATGGATCTGAATCCTAAGGATCAGGCCGCTACGGGCAACTGGTACAAGAACGCGGAGCAGTTTGACATGTGCCTGAACGCGCTTCTCCACCAGATGTACTGGCCGATGGAAAGGAACGAATGGGGCGACAGCGAGCAGATCGAGCTTGACCTGCTCACCGATGACGGAACCAACAGAAGCACCCTCAGCCGTTATCTTAAGGATGGTGTGGACGGTTCCTTCCCGCTTTCCTCACAGATGTGGAACATTTCCTACAAGGGAATCAACCGATGCAACAAGATCATCCGTGAACTTCCCGCTGCCAAGGACAACATCCCGGAGTCCAAGTACAACGAGATTCTCGGCAACGTCAAGTTCTACCGTGCATGTTTCTATGCACGCATAATAGCGCATTTCGGTAATCCGGTGTTCGTGGATGAGAAGATGGATTTTGACCGAAAGGAAGACCGTGAGGCCGCCTACAATCTTTCCAGAAGTGACAGATGGGAGGTTTCCGATTGGGTCATCTCTGAGTTCGAGGAGGCTGCCGGTCTTCTTCCTGAGGCTTACGTCTCCGGAGAGGTCCAGAGAGCCACCAAGGGAAGCGCGTGGGGGATGGAGTCCCGTTTCGCCCTCCACATCGCGTCCATCAGAAAGTGGGACACATTCGGACTTGGTGACGAGGCTGAGGCCAACAGACTGTTCGACATCGCCGCAAAGAGCGCGAAGAAGGTAATTGATCTTGACAGATACACTCTCCACGAGAATTTCGGCGAACTCTTCAGGATGAGGACGCACAATTCTCCGGAGGCAATATTCGTGCTTCCGCGCTCAAAGTCCCTTTCTGCGGAAAACAAGTATGAGTATCTTTATAAGGGAGCCACGACAGCCAAGCTGCCACGGCTTTCCGGAGCCGCCACGTGCTGCACCTGCTGCCCTTCATGGGATCTGCTCTGCGCTTTCTACGACAATCAGGGAAAGCCTATCGACGAGTCTTCCGTATACAATCCGGCCAAACCGTTCGAGAATCGTGACCCTCGCTGCTCCATGACAATCGTGGAACACGGAACGGAGCATCTTGGAGTCATCTATGAGCCGTGCTTTGATGTCCCTAAGGTCATGGGACGTGACGGAAAGATGACCGACAACAATGATTCGAGAACCTATCTCATCTCAGGTACAGGCAATCAGTACGCATCCTACAACGGCCTTGTCCTGCGCAAGCATGTGGATGAGGACTGGCTCAGCCCTTTCGAGGCCGAGAACGACAAGATAATCCTTCGTTATGCGGACGTTCTTGAAATGTATGCCGAGGCCAAGATCGAGCTTGGCGATATTGACGCAAGTGTGCTGGATGCGATGAACGCAGTCCGCGCCAGAGCTTACGGAATCAAGGACATCACGTCCGGAGGCTATCCTAAGATCACTGAGACTGATCAGGCTTCCCTCCGCAGGATCCTCCGCGCGGAAAGACGTATGGAGTTCGCATGGGAGAACCGCAGACTCTATGACATCTGGCGTTGGAGAATCGCGGAAAAGGTTCTCAACGCCGCAAACTACGGTCTGCCGGCGAAGAACGAGAAGAACCAGAGAAGGTACATGGACGACGGGATGTGGTTTATGGGAGCCGTACCTCGGATTGACGAGAACGACTGTCCGGACTTTACCGTCACGGTGAGGGGCAACGATCAGTTCTTCACCAGCGGGAAGTACGCCGTGAAACTTTCCCAAAGGAAATTCGTGGCTCCGAAGAGCTATCTCTGGCCTCTTCCGACCACAACGACCAATGTGATGCCAGAACTAGCCAAAGACAACAATGTTGGATATTAGAAGATTTGGAGCGGCCTTTATTGTGGCCCTTGCTCTTGCGGGCTGTGGAAAATCAGCCGGAAGCGTCGATGACAAACTGCCTGAGAACACATCATACAAGCTTGCTGTGATGTCGTTCAACGTCAGGAATTCTCTTGCGAAGGGAGACACCGGAGACAAGCAGTGGAGTAACCGCCGGGAGGGAGTGAAGAAGATGATCGTCGAGACCGCTCCGGACATAATCGGAATGCAGGAGGCATCGGCTGAGCAACGCAGGGATCTTGTCGCGATGCTTCCGGACTTTGCTCTGCTCGAAGTTCCGAACACCGGGACGAGCAAGGGCGGCAACACCGTGATCATGTACAACACGAAAGTCCTTGAGAAGGTGGTCTGCAAGTCTTACTATCTCAGTTCGACACCCAACAAACCTTCAGTGAACGGATGGAACACTGAGACTCAGTACCGCACGACAATCTGGGGTGAGTTCAGGCACAGGAAAAGCGGCCGGTCTTTTTTTCTCGCTGACACCCACATGCCTCTCTATTCAACGGTTGAGGGCAATCTCGCGAGGATGAAATCGGCGGAACTCAATGTCGGCAGGATGAAGGAAGCCTGTGGAGAGGACGCGACCGTGTTCATTGTCGGGGACATGAATTGCTCCAGACCGGAAGCGGGACTCCAGCCTTATCTGGACTGGATGTCCTCCGCGCGGGACAAGGCTCTCGCAAGCGATGACATCCCGAGCTTCAACAACTACGGTGGCTCGGCCAACTCCAAGATCGACTTCATCTTCTACCGTAACGCGATTCCGAACGAGTTCCACACTGTCAACGGCAGCGGCTATGGTGTGAGATACATTTCCGACCACTATCCTGTAATGGCCAAGTTCACAGTGCTCTAACAATTTGTATAAGGTTTTCTAATGAACAGATCAGCAATAGTGTCAATTTTATCCACAGCCATCCTTCTCCTTGCCGGATCCAGCCCTTCATATTCAAAGGAGCTTCCGGCAACGGAGGAGCAGGCTCTCGATGTCCGCATCGGTACGTTCAACCTATGGCGCTCAGACATGGGAAAAGATGAATATTCATGGGAAAGACGCAGGGACAGGCTCGCGCGCGCCATCGTTGACTGCGGGATGGATGTGTTCGCTGCCGAAGAGGTTGACACGGCGATGTTCCGCCAGCTTCCTGCGCTTGTCGAAGCCAAGGGAGGAAACTACTCATGGCAGACTTTCAGCCCCTATGACGCTGAAGGCAAGGGATCGGTGAAAGCCCAGGCGATAGTCTACAAGACCGATGTCTTCGAGATGCTCGATTTCCACCGGTTCTGGTGTTCGGAGACTCCGGACAAGATGTCGACAGGATGGGATGATGTCAAGTTCAAGAGGGGAGCTTGCTGCGCGACGCTTCGTCACAAGGCAAGCGGAAAACGTATATTCGTGATGGCCAGCCATTTTCCTCTCGGGAAGGAGGCTCGCCTGCATTTCGCTCCGATCGTGGTCGCCCGTGCCAAGGAATATAATCCCGAGAATCTGCCTTCGTTCCTTGTGGGAGACCTTAACACGCGTCAGGAACGTCCAGAGTCCGCTATCCTGAGGGAATGGTGGTCAGACTCTTATCTCATGGCTTGGGAGAAGGTCGGAACGAGGGGAACATTCAACAACCACGATGTCGGGACAGACATGGATAACGCCCCGCGTATTGATTTCGTCTATTTTCGCGGCAATGGAGTTACTCCGCGCAGATATGTCTGCAACACGGTGAAATATGAAGGATTGTACCCTTCGGACCATTGTCCGGTCTATGTCGATTTCACTATAAACGATGTTCCACAGGACGGGTCTTACCGCCTTGCCAATGAGAATGTCTCGGTGAAGATCGGTAAGGACGGGGCGCTCGTGAGCCTGAGGAATGAAAGGACGGGTCAGGAATATGCTGCCGGCGAGTACATGTGGAGACTCTATTACGACTCTACAAGCGAGAAGGAGATCCAGGTGCTTCCCTCCGTGCAGAATTCCCAGATCAGCGTCAGTGGGGACAGAATCTCAGTGTTCTATCCCCGGATTTCCGCCGGCGGAAAGAATCTTGACATGCAGGTGAGACTTGACATCTCGCTGGAGGAGGATAAGGTTCGTTTCGCGTCCTCACTCTGCAACAATGAGCCTCACACTGTCATCCGCGAGTTCCAGTATCCGCTCCTGAGGGATGCCAGGATACCATCGGATCACAAACTCTACACTTCGGAGGCCGGAGGAATGCTGTTCGACGACCCTGTCAAGACCATCGGCAAGATCAGCTCGTCTCCTTACAAGAAGCCCGAACAGGTGTTCAGGCAGAGAAACGTGAAGTACGGGGCAAAGGTGTTCATGAACTGTTTCGGACTCTTCGGAGAGAGGCAAGGACTCTATTTCGGCTCGCACGACGACACTTTTCAGGACACATGGCACGGACTCCGTGTCTACAGGGATGAGTCTACAGGCAAGTATGACATTCTTGAGTTCGGGTTCTACAAGTACCCTCACTGCTTTTGCGGAGAGATCTGGGAGTGTGCCGCCAACGTGATTGCGCCGTATTCGGGGACATGGCACACAGCCTCCGGAATCTATCGTAATTGGGTGAACACTTGGTGGGACCACAGGGAGACACCATCGTGGGTGCGTGAGATGAAGAGCTGGCAGAGGGTGATCTTCAAGCATCAGTACGGCGAGTATCTTTTCAAGTATGCTGATCTCAACGGCAAGGTGGACGCTTCCGGCCAGAGTGTCGGCTGCAATGCCCTCTTCCTCTTCGGATGGTGGGCCGAGGGCATGGATCACGGCAACCCGGACTACAGCCCGGACGAGAGTCAGGGCGGAGACGAGGCGCTGAAGAAGGCCATCGCAGAATATCAAGCTAACGGCAACCATCTTCTGCTTTATTACAATGGAAAGCTCATCGACCGTGAGAGCCGCTTCTACCGCAGCGGCATAGGTTCGAAGGTGTGCAGGCACGACAACACTGGTTCTGAGATCCTCGAACGCTACAAGTTTACCGGACAGGGTACGTGGCTCGGGGAATATGACCAAAGAACCTTCGCGGTGGCAACAATGATGGATCCGGAGTGGAATAATGTGTTGTTCTCCCTTCAGGACCGCGCGTATGATCTTGGCGCCCAAAGTGTGTTCTTTGACCAACTGGGCTACATCGAGTCGGAAAGCACCAATTGGGACACCTCCCGTGAGTTTCCTGTCCCTGACACCTACGGGATCAGGAAGAGAGCCGAGTGCCTGAGACTCCTTCGCGACCGCTATGCTGAAAAGGCTCCTGACTTTGCGCTTGGAGCCGAGGGAACAGTGGATGCTCTCTGCCAGTACTGTGACTACACCCATGGCTATCCGGCCAACGACGGTCCGGAGAGATGGATCAATTTCTTCCGTTTCACCTTCCCTGAGATTGTCTTCACAGACAGGGGACAAAGGGATGACGAGGATGTTCCGCGTCATGTGAACAACACGATCCTCGATGGACAGCGCAACGACATTGAGATCTGGCGCTGCCGTGGCATCATCGCCGATACTCCTGTCTATCAGGCGTATCTGGCGCAGGCCAACGCGATAAAGGAGCATTTCAAGGATTGCCTTATGCTCGGGCGTTACAATGACACTCTAGGCTTCTCAAGTAGCAACCCTGAGGTCGATGCACGCTCGTTCGTCGCTGAGGACGGAGAAAGGATGGCCGTCGTCGTCGCTAACCAGCAGACCGGCAAGCCGCGCGTCATCAGCACGAAAGTCGAGGTGTCTGGCTACCGCTTAGTGGATGCCATGATGACCGGCTCGGCCAAGGTGAGCGGAACTAAGGCCACTTTGGGACAGTTCGATCTTGCTGTCATGTTGTTTGAAAAACAGAAATGATGAAAGAAAGCAAATGGTATAAATGGGAGGTCCTGCTCATCCTCTGGATGGCGTACCTCCTGAATCAAGGGGACAGGCAGGTGTTCAACACCGTGCTTCCGGCGATCCGTGACGCGCTCGATTTGACCGACACGTCAGTAGGACTTATCGCGACCATATTCAATCTCTTCTACGCCGCTATGGTGCCGATAGGGGGATGGGCAGGCGACCGTTTCAGCCGCAAGTGGGTGACCACTGCCAGCATAGTCTTCTGGAGTGTGGCGACCATGTTCACTGGGCTTGCCACAAGTTTCTTCTGGCTTGTTGTCCTGCGCTCTGTCGCCACTGGGGGCGGTGAAGCGATGTTCGGCCCGGCCAACTATTCGCTTCTGGGACAGTACCACACTGATACCAGAGCCAGGGCGATGTCTATCCATCAGACTGCGTACTACGTCGGGGTGATTCTCGCCGGCTGGCTTGCCGGAGCGATAGCCGACTCTCTTGGGTGGAAATATTCATTCATCATCTTCGGGGCCGCTGGAGTGGTCTGGGGTGTTCTCATGATCTTCAGGCTCAAGGACAAGAAAGATGACACCGTGATAGCGATGGCAGGTGCTGCCGGCGGAGAGACCGGTGCCTCGGTGGCCAGACCGGGATTCCTCGACGGATTCAAGACTGTCTTCACGACTCCTACCGCGCTGATGCTCACAATAGGTTTCAGCTGCTTCATATTCGTGATCACCGGCTACATGACTTGGGTTCCGGCCTATCTGCAGGAAGAGTTCGGGCAGAGTCAGGCTGCCGCAGGATTCAATTCTATGTTCTACACCTACGTGGCCGCGTTTGTCGGAGTCCTGATCGCCGGAGCGGTTTCGGACAAGCTTGCCGCGCGCAACCCTTCTCTCAGAATGGTTCTCCAAGGTGTCGGCCTCATCGGAGGAGCCGTCTTCCTGTTCTTTATGGGAGGCAAGTCCTCGCTGTGGCTTGTGTACCTGATGTCCGCCGGATGGGGATTCTTCCGTGCTTTCTTTGACGGAAACACCTATGCGGTACTCTACGATGTCACTCCGGAAAGGCTTCATGCGTCTTGCTCAAGTGCCATGATCATGACTGGATTCGCTGTCGGTGCTCTTGCGCCGGTCGTCCTCGGCGCTTTGAAACAGAGTCTGGGCAGCCTGTCCGCGACATTCCCGATCCTGGCCGTGATCTGGCTCGCGGCTGGTCTGTTGACTTTGGTTATAGCCAGAATATGTTACAACAAGGATTTTAATAAAATAAGATAGCATTACAATGGAAAAGTGTCAAAAAGACCGTAAGGCCAAGGCAGGACTCCTGCTCATAGCGTCACCTCGCTTCAAGAATCTCAGCGGACCGGAACGTGGAACGTATGGAGAACGTAAGGAATTGGCAGTAAGGGACATAAAAGCTTCGATGGATTTTCTGGACATCGTGGATCCCGGCATCGTCTATGAAAGGGAGGACGCTCAGAAAGCGATGGATCTCTTCTATGACGAGAAGGTGGACTTCATCTATGCGGAATTCCTTTCCTGGAGTGAGGATTTCGCATGGATCAGATTCCTCCGCGACTGTCCTGACATCCCGATGTTATTCTGCAATGTGGCGAAACCGAAGATGACTTTCGAGACCACTATTGACGAGGATGATTTCATCGACTATCTCTGCGCCGGCACCCTTGTTGGCTCTCTGGAAGGATCTGGAAGCATCCGCCGTGTCCCGAGAAAGAATGTCAAGACTGTCATGGGGACCCGTGGGCAGATTACGGAAAAAGTCAGGACTTTCGCCAAAGCCGCGAAGACACGCGCCATTCTCCGCCATTCCAATGTCGGTCTCATGGCCAACATGAACGAGGCGATGTGGAGTACCTACATCGACAATTACGATCTCTTCACGAAGATAGGACCGGAGATCCACTATATCCCGTACAGCGACTACGGAACCGAAATCGAGAGCCTTACGGACGCGGAGGTCAAGGAATATGCCGACGAGCTGACCTCGAAATACAAAATGATGGACGATGTTGAATATGACAAGTTCATCGGGTGCGTGAAAGCCACGCTTGGCATCAGAAAACTTGCCGAGAAGAACGACATCGACTGCTATGTCTACAATGACATCGATCGGGCCACGTTCTGCGTAGCTGGCTGCCGTGCCGGGTTCTATCCGCAGTGGTTCAACGACAACCTCAGCGTTCTGGTTCCCGAGGCCGACATAGCCGCCGGACTCATCACCTACATCATGAAGCTGATCAGCGGAAAGAACGTGAACTTCATCGAGCCTTTCCACATCGAGGATGACTTCGGAACTTTCGCTGGAGGACACGCCGGCCCTAACGACCACAACGATCCCGACTGGCAGGAGAACGTCGTCATGGCCCGGGACGTGAGGTTCGCCAAGACAAGTTGGAAGTACGCCGGCGCTCCGTTCGCATGGAACCGTTTCAGCCCGGGAATGAAAACCGTGGCCGGACTCTACGAGGAGGACGGAAAGTACAAGCTCATCACTTTCCAGGCCGAGAGCCTTCCGGGAAAGCATCTGCTTGCCACCTACAGCCACAGCGTCTTCCGTCCTGTAGTTCCGGTGAAGGAACTCTTCGAACAGATCCTTAGGATCGGAGCGACACAGCATTATGCCATCGTTGACGGTGACATACGTCCGGAACTTGAAGATTTCGCACAGATGATGGGCTTTGAGTTTTATAACATAAAATAATTTAAATCAGGAATATATGAGTTTTATGTACAATCCGTTCCCTTACGATGACCCGAAACCGGTCAATCGTCCGGAACTCTCGGAAAAGACTGTTGAATCCATCTGCTCCGGCGCTCCGGCGGCGGCCAAAGAGTTTGTCGCGACAATCGAGCGGCAGGCAAGGACAGAGGGCGTGGTTGTGGCCCTTGACGGCTACACAACCGCTGACTGGACGGTTTTCGTCAATCTTATGGCAAGGGAACTGACAATCCTTGGCATTGGATGGGAAACAATAGATGCCAACAAGGCCACCCTAAAGGACGGAAAGGAAATTGACGCGATCATCGATCCTCTTCTCATTTGGGACACGAAGATCGATCCGACACTGCTCTACGGAAAAATCTATAAGGGAGGCTATCAGGGACTGCTTGATGAGAACAGGGTTGAGGCGTTCAGAAAGTCTGTCCCGGAGGCGAAGGCTCCCGGCAAGGTCGTGATCGTCTACGGCTACGGCTGCCTTATCCCGGAGCTGCGCGACCTCTTCGATGTCAAGTGCTTCTTCGACCTCACTCCGAAGACCTCTATGCTCAGGATCAGGAGAGGTGAGTACGCCAACCTTGGAAAAGAGCGTCCGGATGCGATCAATAGGGTCATCCGCAGGTGTTACTACTGCGATTTCGAAAACGCTGTCCATAACCGTAAGGAACTGTGGGATAATAAGATTCCCGACTGGTATTTCATTGATGGCGAGCAGGGTAGACTACAGATGATGCCGTTCCAGACATTCGCCGACATCTGCGCCCAGCTTGTTAAGTATCCTTTCCGTGCGAAACCGTGCTATCTGGAAGGAGTGTGGGGCGGAACATATATGAAGAAGCTGCGCAATCTTCCGAAAGAGATGAGAAACGCGGCATGGGTGTTCGACTTTATCCCGATGGAGGTCAGTGTGCTTGTCAAGGCCGGTGATGAACTCCTTGACATCAACTACTGCTCATTCGTTCACAAGGAGGGTGTGAACCTTATGGGCGAGGACTGTGTCAAGAAGTATCATGGCTATTTCCCGATCCGTTTCAACTGGGACGACAGTTACCATTCAACCGGCAATATGTCAATACAGTGCCACTCCGGAGGTAAGTTCAATATCGAGAACTACAACGAGTTCGGCCGTCAGGACGAGAGCTACTATGTCGTTGTGACGGGACACGAGGCGAAGACATTCATCGGATTCCGTGATGACGCTGACATTCCGGAGTTTTTCAAGGAGATCGAGGCCGCTGACACTGAGCATAAGCCATGCGACTACATGAAGTATGTCAGCTATGAGGATTCCGTGCCTGGGCTTCAGGTCATGCTCCCTGCCGGGACCATCCACTCCAGCGGCCGCAACCAGGTCATCCTTGAGATAGGATCTCTAACCATCGGAAGCTACACCTACAAGATGTACGACTACCTTCGTCTTGACTTTGACGGCAAGCAGCGTCCTATCCACACGCATCTTGGAGAGCTGAACGTGCGACAGGATCGAAGGACTTCGGTGATCCATGACCCTGCCAGCCCTGAATACATAGTCCAGAAGCCACGTCTTGACGCAAGCGGTGACGGCTGGGAGGAGTACATTCTCGGAGAGAACCCTCAGATGTACATCTCGCTCCGCCGTCTCGAATTCGAGAAATGTTGTGAGCAGGACACAAAGGGCGAGAGATTCCATGTCCTCACGCTCGTGGACGGAGAGAAAGTCCGGGTGAGAAGCGTGGAACATCCGGAACGTCACTTTGACATGGACTTTATGGAGATCGTCTGCGTTCCCGCCGACATGGGAAAGTATGTCATCGAGAACCTCGGAAAGGAACCGATCCGCATCCACAAGACCTGTCTGAGAGATGGCTACCAGAACGATCCTGCTTGACATAGGCGGAACATTCATCAAATGTTCTGACGGAAGGGAGATTCCGATCGACTCGGCCGGTTCGAGGGAAGAGATTGTCTCTTCCCTCAGACAGGCTGTTGAAGGCTACGACAGCGCATCGGTCGCCATTCCGGGACCGTTCAGGTACTCGGACGGGACATTCCTGATGAAGCACAAGTTCGCCTCGGTCTATGGGGAAAGGTTTCAGAATCTCGCTGGGCTTGAGGATTGCAGTATCGCGCATGATGTGAACGCGATGCTTCTCGGGGAACTGGTCCGGTCAGGTCTGGAAGGCTCCGGGAGGACAGCTCTTGTCACCCTCGGAACCGGACTTGGCTTCGCGGTGGCCATTGACGGACGCTTGCTCACAAACGAACTCGGATCCCCTCTCATCCCGCTCTACAAATTCCCTTGCCGGGACGGAATCCTTGAGGACTATGTCTCCAAAAGAGGATTCCTTCGTGGCTTTGAGAACATCACTGTGAAGGACCTTGCTGATAAAGCTCGTGGAGGAGACTCCGAAGCTACTGTCAGATTCAATGAGTGTGGAGAGATTCTCGGAAAGTCTATCGCACCTCTGCTTGGAAAGATGGGCATTGACAGGCTGCTGTTCGGAGGACAGATCTCCCGCTCTTATGACCTTTTCGCCCCGGGGCTGGAGTCGGAACTATCCTCCGTCCAGTCTTTGACCGGAGTCGGCCCTGTCAGCGACATCAGCAACGCTACATTCAACGGCCTGCGCGAACTGGCGCGTATGGCTTCCGTAGGGAAAGACTATCGTGCAGGTGAAGAGACCAACCGGAGGATCCTGGAACGCATAGGATAATATGTTCATTCTGAATAAAGAATCATTGACTGTCGAGATCAGCGAACCAGGCTCCGACTATAGGGGTACCAGGTTCGATTGGTCCGGCGTGTTCCACCGCATAGTCAAGGACGGCTATGTGTTCGTGGATAGCTGGTCGGATGTTGAGGACATCCACGTCCACGACCATGTCCGGGGACCGTCGGAAGAGTTCGTGACCGTCGATTTCTACGGAGTCGAGCCTGGAAGCGTCTTCGTCAAGCCGGGGGTCGGGCTGCTTATGCGTCCTGACGTGAAGCCTTATGACTGGTTCCGCCTATATCCTATCGTGGACGAAGGTCATCGTGATGTGGAGGAATATGACTGTGGAATATTGTTCCGTCATGTCCTTGACGGGAGGTATTCCTATGAAAAGATTGTCGAGCTGCTCAGCGGCGACACCATGAGAATCGCCCATCGCTTGTCTTGGAATGACGCGTGCCATTTGGAAGGTTTCGCCTACAACCACAATTTCCTCACGTTCGGCGGTGTCACGGTAGGGCCGGGAAGAAAGGTTGACTTCCCTTACACCCCGGCAGGAAACTGGAGGAATGAATATGACAATGTGGCTCTTACGGATCACGGCATAAGGTTCAACGCCCCGGTTGTTCCGCCATCGGTGTATATGGGAGACCTGCATTCTGCTGACGGCTACACTCCATATTCCTTCCACATCAGCGAAGAAAGCATTCCGGGAGAGAGACCCCGCCGGGTGAGCGTCTACGGCTCAACCCCCCTCCACCACGTCGTCTTCTGGTCGAATCCACGTGTCGCTTGCGTGGAGCCTTATATGCCTTTGAGGCTTGGCAGGGGAGAGACCGCCGAATGGAGCATTCTGTACGTGTTCGATTGATCGTCTGACACTTTTTCGGAAATCCAGATAGCAGTTATAGAAACAAAGGGATGATTATCCATCCCGAATCGCAGGTGGTGTTATAATTCTGCGGCATGTCAATCCCTACCGCAATTCAGGCAAAGGAGGCAAAGGGGACAAAGGAGGTGAAGGAATATGGAGACTCAGAAGTCACGCTGCATAACGAGCTGAAGCATAAGAGCATATTCCTGAGAGACTTCACCACTGCTGCGCAGATGCTTTGGCAGGTGCTGCACAGATGCTTCGGCAGGTGCTTTGGCAGGTGCTTCGGCAGGTGCTGCGCAGATGCTTTGGCAGGTGCTGCGCAGATGCTTCGGCAGTTGCGGTAATGAAAGGGAGTACCATTGTACACGGCAGAAAGTCCGCCTACGGCATTGCTGTCCTCCGTGCAGCTTATGCTGCAGGGTTGTAATCGGCAACTTTGAATTCCCGAATTTTCGCAAAGTTAATTCCCCGATTTAGGGGATAGAAAAAGCATTCATAAATTTGTAAATGACCAAAAATACAAATGAATATGAATGCTTACGAACTCGAGAGTCCGGAAAGGAAACTCGTGATGTGGTACAAATGTAAAGAAAAATTTGATTTGGGGCTATCAAAGGCCCAGATTGCAAGAGAGCTTGGCATTGATGTCAAGACGGTCCGGCATTATCTTAAGATGAACTATGACGAGTTCAAGTCGAGCGCGTCATACAAACGGATGTACATGAAAGTCCTTGATCCATACGAGAGTAAGGTATATGGCTGGCTGGATGAGCATCCTGATTTATCTGCCAGCCAGATACACGACTGGCTGCGAGAACGGTATGATACTCTTCCGGAAGTGAACCGCAAGACTGTGTATAACTTCGTGAAGTACGTACGCGCAAAGTACAACATAGAGAAGCCAATCCTGTCGGCTCCCCGCGAGTACGTCAAAGTAGACGAGACACCTTTTGGCGAATATGCCCAGGTGGACTTCGGCGAGATGTGGATGCAGTATGATGACAGGCGCAGGGTAAAGGTGTACTTCTTTGTTATGATTCTGTGCCGCAGTCGAAAGAAGTACGTATGGTTCAGCACGTCTCCTTTCACATCAGATCTAGCGATATATGCACATGAGAAAGCGTTTGAATACTATGGCGGCAAGCCCAGGAAGATAATATATGACCAGGATGCCGTACTCATCCACTCGGAGAATCTTGGCGACTATGTCCTTACAAAGTCGTTCAATGCCTATGTCAACCAGGCACACTTCCAGTGCATCTTCTGCCGGAAGTCAGACCCGGAGTCAAAGGGGAAAGTCGAGAACGCGGTCAAATATGTCAAGTATAACTTCCTGAGAGGCCGCACGTTCGCGAGCATCGAGCGGCTGAACGAAGAGGGAGTCCGTTGGCTGTCGCGGACAGCCAACGGACTCCCTCACTGCGGCACCAAACTAGTTCCGGATGAGGTGTTCAAGGATGAGAAATCATATCTTACTCCATACTACGGAAAGCCCGAGATGCCGCAAAAGGGCATGGCTATGTATAAAGTTCACAAGAACAACGCGATAAGCTACCATGGCTGCGAGTACAGTCTTCCCTCCGGGTCGTACAAGAATACGGGCAGCTTTGTCTGGGTGGACATCAAGGGCGAATGCATGGAGATATACGATGGCGAGACTGGAAAACAGGTAGCGACACACAATATATCCAAAGATAGAGGTCGGTACGTGCTGGATCCTTCTCACCGTAAACAGCGTTATGTGCCCATGAGCAAGCAGGAGAAAGCAATACTAGAGTATTGCAACTATGACATTCTCACGGGGATGTGGCTGGACAATCTGAAGCATAACAAAGTCCGTTACTTTAAAGACAATCTAAGGGTGCTGTTCTCCGAGATGTGGCACTTCGAGCCATCAACGCTGCATCATGCCTTCGAAAAGAGCCTTGAATGCGGCATGTACAACGCAAAGGACCTGATATCATTGTGCGACCGCATAGGCAGACGCATACCGGTACGGGCTACAGACAACAATCAGACCCAAAGACTGCCGGAGATAATCAAAGAAGCTCCGGAGAAGACAGACATCAACCAATATAACCAGTACTTCTCATGACACAATCAGACAATATAAAAGACTATTGCTCAAGGCTCAAACTATCCTACATATACCAGAGGCTGAACTCAATAATATTGAAGGCTCAGGAGAATCAGCCAGCATACATCGACTTTCTGGAGGACATACTCCGCATGGAGTCGGAAATGAGGGAAGCCCACACACGGGAAGTCCGCGTAAAGATGTCAAGGATACCGCAAAAACATGATCTTGACGAGTACGACTTCAGCTTTGTCTCGGGCATGTCCGAAAGGGATATGAGGGAACTGCGCCAGCTTGTCTGGCTGGAACAGGCATACAATATAGTGCTCATGGGACCGTCTGGTACCGGAAAGACTTACATCGCGGCAGGTCTCATATATGACGCTATCAAATCAGGAAAGAAAGGATATCTCTTCACAATGGAGGAGATAATAACCTGTCTCCGCACAAAGGACATATCCGTTGCGGCTATGCAAACATACACCAAAATGCTGAATGCAGATATCTTGGCCATAGATGACATTATGCTCTTTCCTGTAAAGAAAGAAGACTCTGCCGCTTTCTTCAACCTCATAAACACATTGCATGAGAAAGTATCCTTGATAATAACAACAAACAAATCTCCGACAGAATGGGCTGAAACACTTGATGACGAGGTGCTGGCTAGTGCACTCCTCGATAGGCTTCTCTATAGTAAGCCTCCGGTAAACCCCGTCATAGAATCTTGATCTCTTTGCCCGATCTTTGC